>Ga0081606_1000005_pt1 | contig 502198 bp, 401 predicted proteins | sample EareggfetidaYelm_FD_71127 | JGI IMG/M metagenome (GOLD analysis project Ga0081606, IMG submission 71127) | Earthworm egg capsule microbial community from the University of Washington, USA - E. fetida Yelm (SPADES assembly) (version 2) | ecosystem: Host-associated > Annelida > Reproductive...
GAGTTTGAAGCGGGCAGATTGTCACTGGAAGACCTCCGGGAATATGCGGTTCAAAACGGAGAGCCGAAGGCTGTGAGCGGGAAGCAGGAGTATCTTGAAAACCTCGTTAACAGGTTTATTTAACGCCTTGCGTCGGGCTCCCTCCTCCGCTTCGCTCCGGCGGACGCGGCCTGCGGATTTTAAGACATTGGTCAATGCAGAACAAAGGTGTTGACATTTGAGGCGGAGCGCCTCATCACTCTACGCCCTGGTGCGTGAGACACGCACCAGGGCTCGCGAGAATCAGATTGCCGACAGCAGGTGAATTTACCCCCTGCGCAGCAATCAATTCGCGAAATTCGTGCAAAAAAATCCGCGCACCTATTTTACGTATCTTGTCCCAATTAGGACTTTTACCAGAAATTCCGTACCTATGCAATAAGTGTTTATATGACACGTATTTTTACTGTTTTTCTGAAGATCAAAAAACGACATTGCTCAACACCGACAAATAACTTTTTAAAATTAAACAGCTTGCTGTATGAATGCCCTCTCCACGAAGGACTACCTGGTTTTCCTGATCTACTTTATTATCGTTGCCGGCTATGGATACTGGATTTATCGTAAGAAGAAAAAAGCCAGTGTGTCGGCATCTCACGATTACTTTCTTGCCGAAGGTTCATTGACATGGTGGGCGATCGGTGCGTCGCTGATCGCGTCGAATATTTCCGCAGAGCAGTTCATTGGTATGAGCGGTAACGGTTTCACCATGGGTCTTGCCATTTCCACTTACGAGTGGATGGCTGCGGCGACCCTTGTGATCGTAGCGATCTTCTTTATTCCTGTATATCTAAAAAATAAGATATACACGATGCCCCAATTCCTTTCCCAGCGATATAACAGTACTGTGGCGATGATCATGGCTGTGTTCTGGTTATTATTATATGTTATAGTAAACCTCACATCCATTCTGTTTCTCGGCGCCCTTGCGATCAGCAGTATCTCTGGTATCAGTTTTACCGCGTGTATGATCTTCCTTGCCGTATTTGCCATCATCATCACCCTTGGAGGTATGAAGGTGATCGGTTATACGGATGTGATCCAGGTATTCTTTCTGATCCTTGGAGGGTTGGTTACAACATACCTCGCGCTTGACCTGGTTGCAAAACATTATGGCAGCAGCGGCGTGGTTGAAGGTTTCAAATTGATGACCCAGAATGCAGACGATCATTTCCACATGATCTTCAAAAAAGATAATCCGAACTATATAAGTCTGCCCGGCCTTACGGTTTTGGTCGGTGGTATGTGGATCGTGAACCTGAACTACTGGGGATGTAACCAGTATATCACGCAGCGTGCGCTGGGCGCGGATCTGAAGACAGCGCGTTCAGGTATTCTGTTTGCGGCATTCCTGAAATTGCTGATGCCGGTGATCGTGGTATTACCGGGTATCGCCGCTTATGTATTGCATCAGAATGGTTACTTCCAGCAGGAAATGCTGGTGAATGGTGAGTTGACACAGGATAAGGCTTATCCCGTGCTGCTCAACCTGCTACCTTCAGGTCTGAAAGGTCTTGCCTTTGCAGCACTAACGGCTGCGGTGGTGGCATCTCTCGCCGGTAAGGCAAATAGTATCGCTACCATCTTCACACTCGATATCTATAAAAAGAAGATCGACGTGAATGCTGATGAAAAGAAAATGGTTTGGGTTGGCCGTGCAACGGTTGTTGTAGCCATGCTGCTTGCTATCATCATTTCTCCGTTCCTTGGTATTGATAAAAAGGGTGGTTTCGAATTCATCCAGGAATATACAGGCTTTGTGTCTCCGGGTATCTTCGCGATGTTCATCCTCGGTTTCTTCTGGAAAAAAACCACATCGAATGCTGCGTTGTTTGCGACCATCGGCGGTTTCATCATGTCGGTTATCTTCAAGGTATTGCCAACATGGGTGAACCTGGAATGGCTGAGCCCTTATGGTTTTTCCAAATTGGTTACACTGAAGGATGGTTCGCAGGTTTATGAAATTCCATTCCTTGATCGTATGGGCTTTGTATTTATCATCAGCATTGTCTGCATGGTCATCATCAGCCTTTATGAAAATAAAAGAGGCGTGAAGACCAAAGGTCTTGAGGTGGACTCCAAAATGTTCAGGATGTCTCCCGGTTTCCTTGTCGGCTCGCTGATCGTTTGTGGTGTACTTACTGCATTGTATACGATCTTCTGGTAATAGATTTTACTTTCAATATAAAGGCCCTGCATTTTAATGCAAGGGCCTTTTTTCTTTTCAGCGACTAGATAGGGGTTGCTGAATAACTGCATGTCTGATCAGTTTAATAATACTGCGGGGGCAACGATCTCTGGTGCCGGCTTTTTGTGCTGATCAGATCATAAAGCTTGCAGCAAACTGCCATCTGACCGACTGCCTGAACCTCTTCAACCTGTTACGACAAACTCGTATCACCTCCTTATTGATAGCAGGATAGTTATTCAGCAGCCCCAGGATAATTTATTGTAAGTGACGGATCAACGCGCGATCCGGAGCCGGTCTTAAACGGGCCATCAGCCTTCAGATATAGAAAGGAAGAAAACTATCCTATGTTCCCGGGTCCCGGGATTAAAGCCCTGAGCCAGACATTGATCCGGAACCCGCGGGGACGGGTAATGAATCTTTCCTTCTAAAAATCATATTACTGGGAGAGCCGTAACCAGCTCTTCAATGCACTCGGCAAACGGGAACGATTGCGTAATTTATAAAGGAATTCCAGCCTTTTTTTCAGAGATTGTTAAGTCATTAACCGAGCTTGCCGATGAATATGCTTCGCCTGTATTTCTTCTTCCTGATTGTCTTCCTTTTTGTTGTTTCCGCTCCCAATGCACAGAATGTTGTTTCAAAAGTGTGGGTTGCTGATAATGGTGACGGCACGTATAAAAACCCCGTGATCAATGCTGATTACAGCGATCCTGACGCGATACGCGTAGGCGATGACTATTACATGATCTCATCCAGCTTTTCACATATACCGGGTTTGCCCATTCTTCATTCGAAGGATCTGGTGAACTGGTCATTGATCGGTTATGCGCTGAACAGGCAACCACCCTATGATCATTTTAGTAAGGTGCAACATGGCGGCGGTGTATGGGCTCCGGCTATCCGCTATCATAACAATGAATTCTATATCTATTATCCTGATCCTGATTTTGGGATTTATGTGATCAGGGCAAAAAATATCCGCGGTCCCTGGTCTGATCCTGTAATGGTTGCAGCGGGCAAAGGCCTTATCGATCCCTGCCCGCTTTGGGATGATGATGGAAAGGCTTATCTCGTTCATACCTTCGCGGGCAGCCGTGCCGGGATTAAAAGCGTTCTTGCTGTAAGAACAATGAATGCCGAAGGAACAAAAACACTCGATAATGGCGTGCTCGTTTTTGACGGACATGATAATGATCCCACATTGGAAGGTCCGAAGCTTTATAAACGAAATGGGTTCTATTACATCTTTGCACCCGCAGGCGGCGTAAGCACAGGCTGGCAGCTAGTCCTTCGTTCCCAAAAAATATATGGACCTTATGAAAGAAAAGTGGTGATGGATCAGGGTTCATCTTCTGTTAATGGTCCGCACCAGGGAGCCTGGGTAGATACGAAAACCGGCGAGCACTGGTTTCTTCATTTCCAGGATAAAGAGGCGTATGGAAGAGTCGTTCATCTTCAGCCAATGAAGTGGGTGAATGACTGGCCCGTGATCGGCGAAGATAAAAATGGCGATGGTAAAGGGGAGCCTGTCATGGAATATAAAAAGCCAAATACCGGCAACCAAAAGATTGTGATAGTCACCCCGCCCGACAGTGATGAATTTGATTCAAATACCATCGGTCTGCAATGGCAATGGCAGGCAAATCCGCAACCATACTGGGCTTTCCCGGCTGGCGGCAAACTCCGGTTGTTTTCATACCCAATGCCTGACAGCGCAGTTAATTACTGGGATGTTCCAAACCTTCTGATGCAGAAATTTCCTGCTGATGAATTTATAGCAACAACCAAACTATCCTTCAGACCGGGGCTGGATAATGAAAGAGCCGGTCTTATCATCTTCGGTGCAGATTATGCGTATCTGTCTGTAGTAAAGAAGAAAGATGGAAACTATCTTTCATTCGGCATCTGCAACAATGCAGATAAAAGAACAGCAGAAAAAGTGCAGGACGGTAAAAAGCTTGATAATGCAGAGATCTATTTCCGTGTAACAGTACAGGAGGGCGGAATCTGTCAATTCAGCTACAGCACCGATGGTAACATGTTTGAAAACTTTGGCGGGAAGCTGACTGCAAAACCAGGACGTTGGGTTGGAGCGAAGGTTGGTTTGTTCTGCACAAGAACAACCAAAACGAATGATTCCGGTTTTGCTGATATAGATTGGTTTAGGATAAGTAAAAATTAAAAGACAAAAATCGCTTCAAAGGGGCGAAGCGAAAATCTGATACGCGCCCATATTGATTGGCATCGCCGACAGAAAAAGCATAGCTTTGAAACGGCTCATAAAAATTGCTGAACTAACCGATCTTGTGCCAATGTCACCCCGGCACGGTCAATAAAAAGGGAATATGAACAGACTATTGCTCGCAGTTGCCGTACTCTTAATCAGTACAACCATGAACGCACAATCAAAAGGAGAAAAGGAAGTGGCCGCCGCCGTGGAGATGCTCCGCAAAGCCATGATCGATGGCAGCGAAACCAAACTAAACAATCTTGCCGCCGACATGCTGACCTATGGTCACAGCAGTGGAAAGATTGAAACGAAAGCCGAATTTGTCAGCACACTGGCCACCGGTAAATCCGATTTCGTTACAATAGACCTCACTGATCAGACCATACAGGTGAACGGTGATGTGGCGATCGTCCGTCACAGCCTCGCTGCCCAAACCAATGATGGCGGGAAACCCGGGGAAGTAAACCTCAGGATCCTTACTGTTTGGCAAAAACAGAAAGGTGGCTGGAAAATGGTAGCCCGCCAGGCCGTTAAACCTCCTGCTAATTGAAAAGCTGAGAGAAAGTAAAAGTAAAAACAACCGGCTCCTGCTGATCCTAACCTCAGTCAGGGGCTTTTTTTATTTTTAAATTTTGACTTTTTACTTTGACCTGAATTTTCAGTCATAAAAAATCTTACATTTAATATACATTGTTTGCCAAAACGACTGAAATGACTGCTAATCTTCGCTTGATACAGCAAGGTATTTGCAACGGGTATGAAAATTCTCTGATTGAGCTTTACCGCCATTTTCATGACCGCCTTCAACAGTTCAGTTTATCTATTGTACGTTCCGGAGAAGATGCGGAAGAGATCGTTGAGGATATATTCGTAAAGCTCTGGGCCAACCGCAAACAAATTCTTTCCATCGACAACTTATCTGTTTATTTATATGTAACGGCAAAAAACCGTTGCTACAATCTTCTTGTACAAAGAGGAAGATCCGTACAATATTCGTATGAAGATATGGTGGATGATATGGCCTCTCCATCGCTCGACCCGCACAAGTTGCTGGTAAGTGCAGAAATGATGAAACGAATGCAGGCAGCCGTGGAAGATCTCCCTTCCCGCTGCAAGATGATCTTCCGTCTTATCCGTGAAGACGGCTTGCAATACAAAGAAGTCGCCCGCATTCTGGATATCTCCGTTAATACCATTGATGTTCAAATGGCGATAGCTACGAAACGTATCTGCGCTACACTTGAACAGCAGGATGGCGATGTGAAGTTTCTTCCAAAATCTTCTGGCCGGAAAAAATAATCCCCATCATTACAGGGTAGCATCGTAAACAGGGCAGTCTGCTACGCAAATAAAAACACCTGTTCTTTAGTAGATTCTTTCATTTTTGCTGTCCTTTTGCAAATAAGATCAATTGCCTGAAAATTCCGACTATACCTGGTTTCTTCTTTCACGTCACCTGAGTGGTGAAACGGACCCGGCTGAGATCGCTGCCTTTCAAAAATGGTTAGCTGAAGATCCCAATCATCAGCAGCAGTATGAATTGATGAAACAGTTATGGCAGGCAAAGAGTCATGATCCGCAACCGGCTGTTGATGCATCGAAGATCAATCGCATTCTGCAGCTGGCTACGGTGGAAGAGGCATTGCAGGAAAAAAATGAATGGATACCCACACCTTCCCGGATAAGAAAAATCGCCAGTTGGAAGATAGCCACTACGCTGGTTGCTCTTGCACTTTGTGCCTGGGCGGCGCTTCGCTGGGTCACCAATGCGGATATGGCGCAAAAAACACACCGGATCGTTACGCAAAAAGGAAGCCGTACCCGCAGCATCCTCCCCGATGGCTCGGTAGTCTGGCTGAACGCCGCCTCGTCCGTCAGTTATAACGAGTCTTTCGATCAAAATCGCGACCTGACCCTGGTTGGTGAGGCCTTTTTTGATGTGGCAGATCTGCACGGCAGGTCCTTTACCGTTCGTGTGGGAAATGTACGCGTGATCGCTACCGGCGGAGCATTCAACCTGGTATTTTATCCGGGAGATACCGTAATGGAAGCGACTGTGATTGAGGGCCGCGCACAGGTTACCGGCAACGATGAAAAGCACCCCGTTTTCCTTCAGGCATACCAGAAGATCATCTTGCCGTCTTCAGAAAAAAGATCCGGCAGCCAGCTTCAGAAACTGGTGACAGCAATTGATACAAGCCTGAAAGAAAATGAACGGCGCGAAACTGCATGGATCTTCAATCGCCTCCAATTTCAGAACGATGATTTCTCAACACTTGCCAAAAAACTGGAGCGTTGGTATAACATTCACATTCTGTTTGAAGATGAAAAAACAAAGAAACTTGTGTTCAGCGGTTCGGTCGGCACAGGGTCTGTGGAACAGGCATTGAAGACGTTACAGGCAACCAGCCCGTTTCAGTACCGGGTCAGCGGAGCAGAGATACGCATCAGATCTTCTGAATGAATTTTCCGCAGCGCCCCGGATTTCCGGATATTTCCCAATATACCGGGCCGGTTGCGGCATTTCGCCTGTCTTACTGCCAAAGAAATCGTTGCCGGTAACGATTGCGTAAAAAAACCATCCGAAAGGATTGAAAATGACTGCGTTTGGGGGTAAACTTGTAAAATGAACCCCCAGGTTTTTGTGCATAACCGATAACGATGTATTGTCATGATGAAAAAGATCCTCGTTCTGTGTCTCGCTGTTCCCTGTTTCGCAGCAGCGCAAGTCAAAGGCCCCCTGCCTTCAGTGAAGTCGCCTGTTTTTAAGAAAGACACACTTTCCGTTGCAAAACTCGGTGCGCTACCAGACGGAAATACGCTGAATACAAAAGTGATCAACCTCGCGATCGAAAATCTGTCAAAAAAAGGTGGTGGCGTGGTGCTGGTTCCTTCCGGACTTTGGCTCACAGGTCCCATTACACTGAAAAGTAATATCAACCTTCATCTTGCCGAAGGCGCAACCTTGCTCTTTACCAAAGACTTCAACCAATACCCGCTGGTGGAATCCAACTGGGAAGGATTGCCGCAAATGCGCAACCAATCTCCGGTCTCTGCAACCAAAGCCAGCAATATTGCCATCACAGGTAAGGGAATTATCGACGGAAACGGAGATGCATGGCGGATGGTAAAAAAAGATAAACTCACGGAAAGCCAATGGAAAAAACTGGTGTCATCCGGCGGCGTATTAAGTGATGATAAAAAAACCTGGTACCCGAGCGGGAAAAGTCTGAAAGGTTCCAAACTTAATAATGCGGGTGCTGTTTCATCAGAGAAAGATGCTGCATTCTTTGAAAGTGTAAAGGATTTTCTGCGGCCCAACCTGCTGGTGTTTACGGAATGTAAATACATCCTGCTTGAAGGCGTGACGTTCCAGAATTCACCGGCATGGTGTCTTCATCCGTTGATGAGCGAACATCTTACCGTGAGGAATATCAGAGTGAAAAACCCCTGGTATGGACAGAATGGTGATGGTATTGATGTGGAAAGCTGCAAAAATGTGCTGATCGAAAATTCTGTGTTTGATGTAGGTGATGATGCACTGTGTATGAAAAGCGGTCGCGATGCAGACGGGCGGCAGCGTGCCATGGCAACTGAAAATGTGATCATCCGCAATTGTACCGTTTATGCATCACATGGTGGCTTTGTAATAGGAAGTGAGATGAGCGGCGGAGTAAAAAATGTTTATGTAAATAATTGCACTTTTATCGGCGCTGATATCGGCCTTCGCTTTAAAACAACCAGAGGACGCGGCGGCGTGGTGGAGAATATCTTTATCAGGGATATTTATATGAAAGATATTCCCGGAGATGCCATTTTGTTTGATATGTATTATGCGGCAAAAGATCCTGTGCCGCTGGAAGGCGAAAAAAGAGAATTGCCAGTTATAGAAACAAAAGCCGTTGATGAAACAACGCCGGTGTTCAGAAACTTTCATATCAGCAATGTTTATTGTAACGGCGCAGAAAGAGGGATATTTGTTCGTGGTCTGCCCGAAATGCCGGTGAAGGATATCGTAATGGAAAATATGGTTATCCAGGCAAAGAAAGGTATTGAAGTACAGGAAGGGAGCGGCATCAGTTTTAAAAAGATCAATATCATCAGTGATGAAACAGATCCGGTAGTGGATATTATCCAAAGCAGTGGATTGGTATTTGATCAGTTCAGTTATAAAAAAGACGCTTCAGTATTGTTCCGCGTCAGCGGAGACAGAAGCAAGGATATACAAATCAAAAACACCGATACCTCCGGCGCGGGACAAAAAATCCTGTATGAATTGGGGGCTTCGGAAAAAAGTGTTTCCATTAAATGAAAAAGAGTTGCTTGTCAGCGGCTTTGATAGCCCTGTTTTTTTCTCAACAGACAATCGCGCAAACACCACCACTGTCGCAGCAGATGGCTGCAACTGTGATGAAGATCTGGCATGATTCGTTTTCTGTAAAACCTGGTAATCGTGCACGCTGGAGTTATGATATGGGTGTAATGCTAAAAGGCATGGAAGGTATCTGGCAAAACACCGGCGATGTGAAGTATTTTAATTATATCCAGCAGCAGATGGATTTCTTTATTAATGATGATGGAACTATTCATGATTATAAAGGAACCGACTACAATATCGATCATGTGAACAACGGCAAACAGGTCATGACCCTGTACCGTGTATTGGGAAAAGAGAAATATAAGAAAGCGGCGCAACTGCTCCGCGATCAGTTGAGAACACATCCGCGTACAAACGAAGGCGGATTCTGGCATAAAAAAGTATATCCATACCAGATGTGGCTGGACGGTTTGTACATGGGACAGCCATTTTATGCAGAGTATGCCATGGTCTTTAAAGAAGACACAACATTCAATGATATCGCGAAGCAATTCATTTATATGGAACGCCACTCGCGGGATCCCAAAACGGGACTGCTGTATCATGGCTGGGATGAAAGCAGGCAGCAGCAGTGGGCAAACAAAGAAACGGGCAACTCTCCAAACTTCTGGGGTCGTGCTTTGGGTTGGTATGGTATGGCAATGGTTGATGCCCTGGATTATTTCCCCAAACAGCATGCCGGCCGTGATTCGATCATCGCGATCCTTAACCGTTTTGCACAGGCGATCGTGAAAGTACAGGATCCTGCTTCCGGTCTTTGGTTTGATATTGTTGATAAACCCAAAGAACCAAAGAATTATAAAGAGGCGTCTGCTTCCTCCATGCTCACGTATACACTGGCAAAAGCCGTTCGTCTTGGTTATATTCCTTCTTCTTATCTGAAGAATGCCAAAAAGGGTTATGCAGGGATCATAAAAGAGTTTATCAAGACTGAAAACGGACAGGTGAACCTCCATGGAACAGTGGCTGTGTCCGGGCTTGGCGGCAACCCCTATCGTGATGGAAGTTTTGAATACTACATGGGCGAACCGGTGGTTGTAAATGATCCGAAAGGGGTCGGAGCTTTTTTGAATTGCGCAGTTGAAATGGAAATGATCCCAACCTTACCTATCGGAAACGGTAAAACTGTTCTGCTTGATCGTTATTTCAACAGTGAGAAAAGGAAAGACCCGGTTGGTAGAATGGATTACTGGCACTACACCTGGGAAGAAAGATCTCATCCGGGCTTCTATACATTCGGCTCGATCTTTAAAAAGTATGGAGCAAAGCTCGCTTCACTTGATGGGGCGCCCACTGCCGCAAATCTTAAAGATGCAAATGTTTATATCATCGTCGATCCGGATCATATAAAAGACAATCCAACCCCGAATTATGTAAATGATAATGATGTAACTGCGATTGCAAATTGGGTGAAAAATGGCGGCGCCCTGTTGCTGATGGCAAATGACAGCAACAACTGTGACCTTTCTCATTTCAATAAGCTCGCCAACGCATTCGGGTTTACGTTCACAGATAAAAGCGTGAACATGGTGAAGGATGATCATTTTCAAACCGGTTCAGTTCTTCCCGGAGCAAATAATCCTGTTTTCAAAACAGCAAAAGACATGTTCCTGAAAGAAGTGAGCACGGTCACGGTGAAATCTCCCGCGAAGGCAAATGCTGTAAAAGATGGAGATATCATTATTGCAACAGCAAAATATGGCAAAGGTGTTGTGCTGGCGGTAGGCGATCCGTGGTTATACAACGAATATATTGACGGTAGAAAATTGCCTGCGGAATATGATAATTACAATGCGGGTGATGATATCGCAAAATGGTTGCTGCAGCAAAGTAAAAAGTAAAAATTCAAAAGTTATAACCTCTTTATAGATGTTTTACTTTTTGATCTTTATTCTTTACGCTTGATAGTTTGGTGACGCTGCGGTCAGTTTTTACTTTTTAATTTTACTTACAAATGCAGTTATCGAAAAAAACAGTTGGGCAGATCAAAGTGGAGTCTGATCTTTCTATTCCAGCCGCCAACTTGCTGGAATTGCCTGAAAAGGTATTGCAATTTGGTACAGGTGTTTTGTTACGTGCCCTGCCGGATTATTTTATTGATAAAGCTAATAAACAGGGCATCTTCAATGGACGTGTGGTGGTGGTGAAATCAACTTCCAATGGTGGCACAGATGCGTTTGAATCGCAGAACGGATTGTTTACGCTTTGCGTGAAAGGCATTGAAGATCGTAATAAAATTGAGGAAACGATCATCAATGGTTCTGTCAGCCGGGTTGTTTCTGCCAAAGAGCAATGGGCTGAAGTTCTCCGGTGTGCACACAATCCCGAAATGCAACTGATCATTTCCAATACCACTGAGGTAGGAATCGTGCTGACACAGGATGATATTACCCTTGCTCCTCCTTCATCCTTCCCGGGTAAGCTCCTTGCATTTTTGCATGAGCGTTATAAGGCATTCAACGGATCTGCTGAAAGCGGTATGGTGATCGTACCGACCGAACTGATCATTGAGAACGGGACAAAATTGCGGGAGATCGTACTGGAACTGGCGGAACAGAACAAACTCGAAAAGCCGTTTATGCAGTGGGTGGCTACCGCTAACCATTTCTGCAACTCATTGGTAGACCGGATCGTTCCCGGTAAGCTACCTGCAGCAGAACAAAAGGATGCCGAAAAACGTTTTGGGTATACAGATGAACTGATGATCATGGCCGAGCCGTTCCGCCTCTGGGCAATCGAGTCGGGCAGTGATAAAGTGAGGGAAGTGCTGTCTTTTGCAAAAGCGGATAAGGGTGTAATTGTTACAACTGATATTGAAAAGTTTCGCGAATTAAAACTCCGCCTGCTGAATGGTACCCATACTTTCTCCGGCGGCATTGCCGTACTGGCCGGGTTTCAGACTGTGAAGGAGGCAATGGCAGATGAACAGGTGTCAGCATTTGTGCGCAGACTGATGGTGCTGGACATTGCACCGGTAGTGGCGGGAGATACCATCTCCTATAACGAAGCCTGCGCGTTTGCCAACACCGTTATCGATCGCTTCCGCAACCCATTCATTGAACACCAATGGCTGGCCATTACGGCGAACTTCAGTTCTAAAATGCGAATGAGAAATATACCTTTGCTGCTCCGTCACTACGAAAGAAATAATACGGTGCCCATCCACATGGCTCAGGGTTTCGCTGCCTATCTGAGATTTATGAAATGTACCAAAGGCGAAGGCAATGCATATTACGGAGAGGCGCGTGGTAAAACCTACCAGATACAGGATGATAAAGCCGCTTATTTCGCTGAAAAATGGGTTGAACCGGAAACATCGAAACTGGTAAAAGCGGTTCTCGCAGATAAAGAACTATGGGGCGTTGATCTTTCACAATTGAACGGATTTGCGGACGCGGTAACTGAAAATATTGAACTGATAGATCAGGAAGGAGCTCTCGCCATGATCGCGGACGCGCAATTGAAAAAAACAACAGCGTAAATGAAACATCGAGTATTAAAAGTTCACCCTGGTGACAATGTACTGGTTGCACTGCAGGATCTGAAACAGGGTGAAACGATTTCTTATAATGGCAATGATTATGTTTTGCAGGAAGATATTCCTGCAAAACATAAGTTTTTTACACAGGACATGCAGACTGGTGATAAGATCACGATGTACGGTGTACTGGTGGGGAAGATCCAGTTTGACATAAAAGCGGGCACCCGTATGACGACGGAAAATACAAGGCACGCTGCCGATCCGTTTGCTTACCGCCCGTTTCACTATCAATGGACAGCACCGGATGTGTCGAAATTCAAAGGCCGCACGTTCAATGGTTATCACAGAAGTGATGGCCGCGTTGGTACTGCCAATTACTGGTTATTTATTCCAACGGTTTTTTGTGAGAACAGAAATCTTGATGTGATCCGTGAAGCAATGCATAATGAATTAGGTTATGCCGTAACGGATAAATATAAACTGAAGACGCATCAGCTTCTTGAGTTGTATAAAAGCGGTGAAGACCTCAGTAAAGCGGACCTGGACCTCAGGGAGGCAGTTGTGCCTACCAATCGTGTTTTCAAAAACGTGGATGGTATCAAATTCCTCAATCACCAGGGTGGTTGCGGCGGCACACGCGAGGATGCCGGTGTACTGGGAAAATTGCTGGCGGCTTATGCTGATCATCCGAACGTGGCCGGCGTCACCATTCTCAGTCTCGGCTGCCAAAACCTGCAGACAAAGCAATTGCTGGATGATATCAAAGAACGCAATCCGGGTTTTGATAAACCAATCCATGTATTTGAACAGCAGTTATCTCAAAGTGAAGAGCAACTGATCACCGAAGCGATCCGTCAGACATTTCTGGGCCTGATTGAAATAAACAGGATAGAAAGAAGACCCGCCTCACTCGATCATCTTGTATTGGGTGTGAAATGTGGTGGCAGTGACGGCTTTAGCGGGATCTCCGCAAATCCTGCAGTGGGTTACACATCCGATCTGCTGGTTGCGCTTGGCGGAAAAGTATTGCTCGCAGAATTTCCTGAGCTCTGCGGTGCGGAGCAGGATCTGATCGATCGCACAAGAAACGAGGCGGCGGCAAAGAAGTTTATCAGGTTGATGACGGCTTATAACGATGACGCACACCGCGTCGGATCGGGCTTTCACATGAATCCGTCTCCCGGCAATATCCGCGATGGATTGATCACCGATGCGATCAAAAGCACAGGAGCAGCAAAGAAAGGCGGTACATCTCCGGTTGAAGACGTACTCGATTATACAGAACCTGTTACGAAACCGGGGCTGAACCTTGTTTGCACACCAGGTAATGACGTAGAAGCAACAACCGGTAAAGCAGCAAGTGGGGCAACATTGATCTTGTTTACAACAGGCCTCGGTACGCCAACAGGTAATCCTGTTTGTCCGACGATCAAAGTTGCAACAAACTCTTCGCTTGCCAGGCGAATGCATGACATTATCGATATCAATACCGGCCCTGTCATCGATGGTGAAAAAACGATCGAAGAAATGGGAGAGGAGATCCTTGAATATTGTATCAAAGCGGCGAGTGGGGCAGTTACGCCAAAAGCCGTGTTGCTGAATCAGGATGATTTTATTCCATGGAAAAGAGGCGTGTCGCTTTAGAAAATAAAAATTAAAAAAGTAAAAGATCAAAAGTAAAAAGACAAAATATCAGTTTTTCGGTTTGACAAATCTAAACTAAGTAAAGTTCAACATCAGGGCGGAAACATGAATTGCGATGTTTGATGTGTTTGCCATTCATCCGGGTGATATTTTGCTTTTCACTTTTGAGTTTTTACTTTCCGGTACAAAACCATATACAACAACCCTAAACCAAGTAAAATTCAACATCAGAGGTAGAAATATGAATTGCGATGTTTGATGTGTTTACCATCCATTCGGGTAATATTTTTACTTTTCACTTTTGAATTATTACTTTTTCATTTTTATGAAACCATTCTTAGATGAGAACTTCTTACTGAAGACAAAAACAGCACAGCAGCTCTATCACGGGTATGCGAAGGATATGCCGATCATCGATTATCACTGCCATCTTCCGCCACAGCAGATTGCGGAGGATACGCAATTTAAAAATATCACGCAGGCATGGCTCTATGGTGATCACTATAAATGGCGGGCGATGCGAACGAATGGCGTGGATGAAAGTTATTGTACAGGAGATAAGCCCGACTTTGAAAAATTCCAGCAATGGGCGGCTACCGTTCCTTACACGCTTCGCAATCCTTTGTATCACTGGACGCACCTGGAGTTGCAACGTTATTTCGGCATCAGTGATATTCTGAATCCCGATACGGCAAAGAAGATCTATGACGAAAGTACGGCCAAATTGCAATCGCCCGAATTTTCAGTAAAAAGCCTGCTTCGCAAAATGAATGTGAAAGCGGTTTGTACCACGGATGATCCCGTTGATTCGCTTGAATATCATATCCGCCTTCGTGAGGATGGGTTTGAAATACCCATTACACCAGCCTTCCGCCCGGATCAGGCGATGAATGTGACCGATCCGCAGAAATTCAACGGATACGTAAAAAAACTGGAAGAGGTTACGAATATTGCCGTCTCTTCTTTTGATGATTTCTTGTATGCGTTGCAGAATCGCCATGATTTCTTCGCCTCACTTGGTTGTGGCGTATCCGATCATGGACTGGAAGAAATTTATGCCGAAGACTTCACCGGTTCAGAGATCGATGCCATCTTCAGTAAAGTGCATGGTGGTAAGAACCTGAATGATATTGAACAGCGCAAATTCAAATCAGCCATGCTCCTTCATTTTGCAGAATGGGATTGGGAAAAAGGCTGGGTACAACAGTTTCACCTCGGTGCATTAAGAAATAACAATACAAGGATGATGCAGACCCTCGGCGCCGACACCGGCTGGGATTCCATCGGGGATTTTCCGCAAGGTCGCGCACTGGCTAAATTCCTCGACAAACTTGACAGCAATAATAAACTGGCGAAAACAATTCTTTACAATCTCAATCCGGCGGATAATGAATTGATGGCAACCATGATCGGCAACTTCAATGATGGCTCCGTTGCAGGAAAGGTTCAGTGGGGTTCCGGATGGTGGTTCCTTGATCAGAAGGATGGAATGATCAAACAGCTCAATACACTGTCGAATATGGGACTGCTGAGCCGTTTTGTGGGAATGTTGACAGATTCCAGGAGTTTCCTTTCATTTCCCCGTCACGAATACTTCAGACGTATTCTTTGTGATCTGTTCGGAACTGAGATTGAGAATGGCGAATTGCCTAACGATATTGCATGGATCGGAAAAGTGATTCAGGATATCTCTTTTAATAACAACAAGAACTATTTCAACTGGCAGCTCTGACCGGCGGGGAAAGCGACGGACGCCATTTAGGGATTGCTGAGGAACTGGAGGTTTCTGCTGAATCGTTTCATAGGTTTCACAGATATGATAGGTTTCAAAGTTAGACAGGCTGTGTTTGCCCGGTCAGTTTAATAATAATGCAGGAGCACTGGTATCTGCTGCAGGCTTTTTGTGCTGACCGGTTCATAATGCCTGCAGCAAACTGCAATCTGGCTGCCTGAACTTCTTCAATCTGTTAAACGACGAACGCTTTTCAAGCCCCTATTGAGAACATCATAGTTACTCAGCAGCCGATATTTAGAAAAAAAGTAAAATTTTCAGGTATAAGCTTTCAATATATAAAGTTATGTATGCTTTTAGAGAGACATTTTTTACTTTTGAATTTTTACTTTTGAATTTTCCCCCACATGTCTATTCTTAAACAATTTGATCTGACCGGCAAGGTCGCTCTTGTAACTGGCGCCAATAAAGGTATTGGTAAAGGTATGGCGCTTGGTCTTGCTGAAGCAGGCGCGGATATTATCGGTGTTTCTGCTTCTATTGAATTAAGTGGTTCTGCAATTGAAAAAGAGGTCACTGCGCTTGGCAGGAAGTTCAAAGCTTATCAGGCTGACCTTTCTGACCGGGAATCGATCTATGCATTTCTGAAGAAGTTATTTGAAGAAAATAAAAGGATTGATATCCTGGTTAACAACGCGGGCACCATTATGCGTGCACCGGCTGCTGAGCATCCGGATGATTACTGGGACCGTGTGATCGATATTAACCTGAATGCGCAATTCTTACTGGCGAGAGAACTTGGTAAACATATGCTGGAGCAGGGCAGTGGACGGATCATTTTCACAGCTTCGTTGCTCAGTTTTCAGGGTGGTATCAACGTACCTGGTTATGCCGCCAGCAAGGGCGCCATCGCAAGCCTGATCAAAGCACTGGCAAATGAGTGGGCTGGTAAAGGGGTGAATGTAAACGGTATTGCTCCCGGTTATATCGCTACTGACAATACCGAAGCTCTGCGCAATGATCCTGCCCGCAGCAAATCGATACTCGATCGTATTCCCGCAGGCCGCTGGGGCGATCCGGAAGATTTTAAAGGAGCTGTTGTGTACCTGGCTTCACCCGCATCAGGCTATGTAACGGGCACAATTCTTACAGTGGACGGCGGTTGGATGGGCCGATAACGTTTTCGTTATTTAATCGGGATTTACCCCCTGCCAAAGTCGTTATTTGTTTGTATGTTCGTCCATAAGGGTAGATCAATAAAGATCGTTCACGTTAGGCTCCCGCAGATTTATCATGCTTTATTGCTAAGAAGATGAATTGTTCGGGACACGTTCTTATCCGCGTTCCGCAGATTATAAGACATTGGTCGACGCAGAACAGGGTTGCTGATAATTGAGGCGGAGCGCCTCACCACTCTACGCCCCGGTGCCCGCGAAAGCAGGAAGATGCCTGTTAGATGGAATAACACAGACTACTTCCCCTGACAGGGATCTATCTGCGCAAGGGATAGAAACCGGTTCCTGCAACTGAAATATTTTTAAAACAGGAAAAGACAGATCTGTGTAATCTGCGGGCTGCGTCCGCCGTAGCAAAGCGCAGGAGGAAACCTTACGCAATTCAACAGTGAAGACGTTTAATAAGAAGAATTATGGAAATCAGATTTCAAAACAGTCCCGGCGAAACAAAGACAATGACCACGGAGCAACTCCGTGAAAACTTCCTGATCGAAAACCTGATGCAGGATGACACAATTCAATTGGTGTATTCGCATTATGATCGTGTGATCGTTGGCGGCGTTAAACCTGTCAGTAAAACGATCGGATTACCCAATCACCCGGAATTGCGCGCCGATTATTTCCTGGAAAGAAGAGAACTCGGTGTGATCAATGTTGGCGGTGCAGGAATAGTATCAGCCGATGGTGTTGATTATCCGCTGGAAAAACTGGAATGCGTTTATCTCGGCAAAGGGACAAAAGAGGTCAGCTTCAAAACCACGCATAAAAGTTCTCCTGCGATATTCTATTTGCTGTCCGCCCCGGCGCATCAGCATTATCCGAATACAAAGTATACAAAGGAACAGGCGGCTCCGGTAAATCTTGGAGATACATCCACTTCCAATAAAAGAACGATCTATAAATACATTCACCTCGATGGCATCAAAAGCTGTCAGCTGGTGATGGGATTGACCGTGCTGGAGCAAGGCAGCGTTTGGAATTCCGTTCCACCGCATACGCATACACGCCGCATGGAAGCCTATTTCTATTTTGATATTCCCGAAGCACATCGTGTCTTTCATTTTATGGGAGAACCACAGCAAACACGCCATATTGTAATGAATAATTATGATGCGGTATTGTCCGCTCCATGGAGTGTGCACTTTGGTTGCGGCACTTCCAATTATGGGTTTATCTGGGGAATGGCGGGAGAGAACCAGCTGTTTACGGATATGGATCCGGCGCCAGTCGCCAATCTGTCATAACACGAATGAGCACAATAGAACGCAGAAACAGCATAATGAGTCAATCAAATAACAAAGAGATTTTTTCAGACAAAAATAAAAAGCAGAAAATTTTTTGCTTTGGTGAGTTGTTGCTGCGTATGTCGCCATCGCTGAACAGGCAATGGATACACAGTAACCAGATGCCGGTGTATATCGGTGGTGCTGAACTGAATGTGGCAACGGCATTGGCCAACTGGAATGTGCCGGTAACATATTCAACGGCATTGCCGCAACATTATTTGTCGGAAGAAATACTGGAAGAATTAAAAGGTAAAAATATTGGCACGGGCACGGTTCACTTTTCAGGAAACAGGATCGGGACGTATTATCTGCCGCAAGGCGCTGATCTGAAAAATGCCGGCGTGATCTATGATCGTGCATATTCTTCTTTTTGGGAGTTGAAACCGGGAATGATCGACTGGGATAAATTCCTGGACGGTTGTTCATGGCTTCATTTCAGTGCTATCAGCCCGGCATTAAATGAAATAGCGCCCGCTGTGTGCGAAGAAGCATTGCGAGCTGCAAAAGCAAAGGGACTGATCATTTCTGTTGATCTTAATTATCGCGCAAAACTCTGGAAGTATGGTAAAGAGCCTGACGAGATCATGCCATTGCTGGCCGGGTATTGTGATGTGATCATGGGAAACATCTGGGCAGAAGAAAAACTCCTGGGTATGCCGATCGATAATGCACTGACAGCCCCCAACAAAAAAGAATTGTACCTGGAACATAGCCGTAAAACATCGCTGGCCATTCTTGATGAATTCAAAAATTGCAGTGTGGTGGCTAACACTTTCCGTTTTGATGAGGGTGATGGCGGTATCCGCTATTATGCAACGCTGAATACAAAAGAAGAACAGACTGTTTCTGCGGAATTTGCGATCGATAAAGTGGTTGATAAGATCGGAAGCGGCGATTGCTTTATGGCGGGCCTGATCTATGGTCTGTATCATGAGCATACGCCTGCGTCGGTGATCAACTTTGCGGCTGCGGCCGCATTCGGCAAGCTGCAGGAAAAGGCAGATGCAACATCTCAGAAGATTGAAAACGTAAAAGAAATTTTGAAAAAGTATGGATCAGCAGGAATACATTATTGAACAGATCAAAAAACAGCGGGTATTGCCATTGTTTTATAACGATGACAAAGCTGTTTGTGTTGCAGTAACGCGCGCATTATATGATGCGGGTATCCGGGTGATTGAATTTACCAATCGTGGCAAATATGCGATGGATAATTTCAAGGCAATGGTTGCCGCAAAGAAAGAAGGCATGAGCGATCTGCTGTTGGCTGTTGGTACGATCCGTACGGCAGAGCAGGCAGGTGCTTTCATAACAGCGGGTGCAGATTTTTTGATCAGCCCGGTGTTTGATGCGAATGTTTGTGATGTAGCTTATCTGAATAAGATCCTCTGGCTGCCTGGTTGTATGACGCCAACGGAAATACATACTGCGGAGAATGCTGGTTGCAAACTGGTAAAGTTGTTTCCCGGCAATGCACTCGGCCCCGGTTTTGTAAGCGCTATCAGGGAATTATTTCCTGAGATGGATTTTATGCCAACAGGCGGCGTAGAGGTTACAGAGGAAAACATTGGCGCATGGTTCAGCGCTGGTGTGTGCGCCGTGGGGTTGGGAAGCAAAATGATCAGCAAAACAGTTTTAGCGAATAAAGATTACGCAACGATAACGAAGCTGGCTAAGGAAGCACTGGCCATTACGGCAAACATCAAAAAATAACTCACATGCAGCAGCAAGCCATAGGAAAAACGATCGGGAAGTACAGGTGGACGATCTGTGCTCTTTTATTCTTTGCAACAACGGTGAATTATCTGGACAGGCAGGTGCTGAGTTTGTTGCAGCCGCATTTGGAAGAACTCTTTAACTGGAGCAACAGTGACTACGCTAACATAACTGCGGTGTTCCAGTTTACCTACGCCATTTTCATGCTTTTTGCGGGAAGGATCATTGATAAGCTTGGCACGAAGAAGGGATATGCCTGGGCAATTGTCATCTGGTCTCTCGGCGCTATCGTTCATGCGGAAGCGATCAATATTGGCGAGGGGATCGCCGCAGTGCTTGGCTGGGTCGGGATTGTTTCGGTTCCGGTTTTTGTTGTTGGATTTATGTTTTCTCGTGCAGTGCTTGCTTTCGGAGAGGCGGGCAACTTTCCTGCTGCCATCAAGGCTACCGCGGAGTATTTTCCAAAGAAAGAACGTTCACTTGCAACGGGTATATTTAATTCAGGTGCTAACGTAGGAGCTATTCTCGCTCCGCTTACCGTTCCCTGGATCAAATCACACTGGGGATGGGAATATGCCTTTATAATCATTGGAGGCGTAGGATTTCTATGGTTGTTCCTTTGGTTGACTTTGTATGAGAAACCAGAGAAGCAGAAGAAATTGTCTGCTGAAGAGCTTGCTTATATCAACTCAGATGAAGATCACACACCTGTACAATCAACGCAGCAGGAAAAAGTTTCATGGTTCAAACTGTTGGGATACAAGCAGACCTGGGCTTTTACTTTTGGTAAATTTATGACTGATGGTGTGTGGTGGTTTTTCCTTTTCTGGTTGCCGGCCTACCTGAAAGCCCAATACGGAATGGTAGATGAAGCCGTGATGCTTCCATTGGCTGTATTGTATACCATGGCTATGATCGGAAGCATTATGGGAGGATGGTTCCCGATGTATTTTATCAGAAAAGGATACTCAGCATATGATGGCCGCATGCGTGCCATGCTGATGATCGCTGTATTCCCGTTGATCGTACTGGCGGCACAGCCACTCGGACATATCTCGTACTGGATACCGGTTCTGCTGATCGGCGTTGGAGCTTCGGCTCACCAGGCATGGAGTGCCAATATCTTTACGACGGTTTCTGACATGTTCCCTAAGAAAGCAGTGGGTTCAGTTGTTGGGATCGGTGGAATGGCAGGAGGCCTCGGGGGTGTGCTGATCACAAAGATCGGTGGATGGATCTTTGATGCCTACCGCGCGACAGGTATTGCAAAAAGCTGGGTTGAAGCAAAAGCAGCAGGCCTGGGTGATTATGTTGCTACTGTTCAGGGGATGGATCTTGTTACAAAACATGGTGATAAGATCAACGTTAATACCGTTGAGCTGGCTAAGCTCTCAAAAGATGTTGCTGCAAAAGTTCAGGCAATAGATCCTGATATGTTCAATAAGTTAAATCAGATCCAGAAACCACTTGTTCAAATGGAGATGACCACCGCTTATACGATCATGTTCGCGATCTGTGCCGTAGCATATCTTTTAGCGTGGGTAGTGATGAAGTCTCTTGTGCCAAAATACAAGCCGATTACAGATCTGTAGTAATTGTTTTTTTTCAATAAAAGAAAAGAAGGATCAACTATATCAGTCGATCCTTCTTTTCTTTTTGTATATATGAACCGGTCAGTACAAAAGGCTGTCTGACCTTTGAAACCTCTCAAACGGTTCATCAGAAACTGAAGCTACTCAGTTGCTCTTATACAGTGAAACATTACAGCATCGCCACACTTCTCTTCACAAAATCCGTCAGCTCTGCACCGGTGAGCAGGCCCTGCGACAACAATGCAAGATCAAAAGCCTGTTTCGCTAACCCTTCTTTTTCTTCTTCTGAAGATGCGGAAGCAATTTTTCCGATCAATGGGTGATTGCTATTCACTGTTACAGTGTAGTTATCAGGCAATGTGCCATAGAAATTCATTCCGCCACCGCCGCCCATTGCAGCCATATCTTTCATGCGGCGCATGAATTCATCCATGGTTACGGTAACCGGCAGCTCTGATGGAGAAAGGCTTTCCACATGCACGTTCATGCCTGGTTTCTTCACCGCTTTTTCAAACACTGTTTTTACATTGGTTGATTCTTCTTCATTCAATGCAGAAGGCAGTGGTTCATCCTTTTTGATCAGGGAATCAATAGTGCCGGAATCAACACGTTTTACCTGCGTCTTTTCCAGCTTTTGTTCCAGCTGGCTGATAAAGTGATTATCCAGCGGCGAGTTCATCAGCAATACATCATAACCTCTCCCTTCGGCGGATTGAATGAACGAGTCCTGCTTACCGGGATCGGTTGTATAGAGATAAATTTTAGTATCTTCTTTATCTGTTTGCAGTGGTGCAACCTTTTCCTGGTATTCATTTAATGTAAAGAGCTCGTTCTTTACATTGTTGAGCAATACAAAGTCTTTCGCACGATCATAGAACTTCTCATCAGTGAGCATGCCGTATTTAACAAACATGCCGATGTCCACCCATTTTTCTTCATACGACTTACGGTCTTTCTTAAACAGGTCACTGAGTTTATCGGCAACTTTTTTCGTGATATGTGAATTGATCTTCTTTACATGGCTATCTGCCTGCAGGAAGCTGCGTGATACGTTCAACGGGATATCCGGAGAATCGATCACACCGTGCAGCAGCATCAGGAATTCCGGAACAATATCTTTTACCTCATCTGTGATAAATACCTGGCGGGAAAACAATTTGATCTTATTCGGACGAAGCTCTACTTCCTTTTTCACTTTAGGGAAATAAAGAACACCTGTAAGGTTGAATGGGTAATCCACATTCAGATGGATCCAGAACAACGGATCGTCGGAAAACGGATATAGCTGGTGATAGAAATCGAGATAATCCTGATCTGTTAATTCAGACGGAGATTTGGTCCAGATCGGAGTAGTATTATTGATGATATTATCGATCTGGATGGTCTTGTATTTTGTCTCACCATTTTCATCTTTGCCGTCTTCAACAGATTGGGAGCGGGTACCGAATTTTACCGGTACCGGTAAAAATGCGCAGTGTTTTTTCAGGATCTCTTCCAGCTTATGTTCATTGAGGAACTCCTCAGAGTCGGCATTGATGTGAAGAATAATATCTGTTCCGCGTGTGGTGCGGGTGCCGGGAGTGATCTCGAAGTCGGTGCTGCCTTCGCAGATCCAGCGGGCTGGCTGTGAATCTTCCTGGTAGGAAAGCGTTTCAATCTCGACTTTATCCGCAACCATAAAGGCTGAGTAGAAGCCGAGGCCAAACTTACCGATCAGTTCGTTGGCATCTTTGGCGTCTTTGAATTTTTCGACAAATTCAGTGGCGCCGGAGAAGGCGATCTGGTTGATGTATTTCTTGATCTCGTCAGCCGTCATACCCAGACCCGAGTCGCTGACAGTAATTGTTTTTTTGTCTTTATCAAAAGCAACTTCTACCTGCAATTCGCCAAGCTCGCCTTTGTATTGTCCCATGGAAGACAGGCGCCTGATCTTTTGGGTAGCATCCACAGCGTTGGAAACCAACTCTCTGAGAAAGATCTCGTGATCGGAATACAGGAATTTCTTGATGATAGGGAAAATGTTCTCGGTGTGTATCGAGATAGTACCTTTTTCTTGCATAGTTGAAATATTTGAAGGCGTTGTTTGGGAGTGAGTTTAGCAAGCTGTGTTCCAAAGAACGAGCTGCGGACAAACTGACAGGGCGGCGGGAGGAGAGCGTTGGGACTAAAAGGCCTGGATCCGGTGATTTCTGTCAGCTAAAAGTAAAAGATTAAGCCCCGGTCCTTACCCTGCCTTTCCATCCTTCCTGCCATAATTTTTACCGGGAAGGAATACAGGGAGATTTACCCGGACTCCGCCAGCCCTTAAGATGTGTTGGTTGTTCTTTATTTTGAAAGTATTTTCTGCTCGATTCCTGCCAGCATTTCCATCTGAACCTTTTGTATTTCGAGCAGTCGTTTATTCTGATGTAATAGCAAATGGTCTAATTTTTCATGCAGCATCCGGATCTCAATTTCTGCTTTCAGGTTGACTTTATAATCGTGTTCGGCACGGTCACGGTCCTTATCTTCCTGGCGATTCTGGCTCATCATGATAATCGGTGCCTGAATGGCGGCAAGACAGGAGAGGATCAGATTGAGCAGGATAAAGGGATAGGGGTCGAAGCCCTTGTCGCCTAACCACCAGACATTGAACATCATCCACGCAAGAAGTATGACAAAAAAGATGATGATGAATCTCCAGCTGCCGCCAAAATCTGCGACTTTATCCGCAAGACGATCACCGAAGGACTCATTTTTATCACTAAGATGCGGGTGGGATTTTGCAATAAGTTGGCGATTGTTGATGCTTTTAGCCACAAGTTGCTGCACCTCATTCAGTTCACCGAAGTCTTCTTCAAGAAGGAAGTTGATGTAGTTCTTTCGCAGCTCGATTATTTCTTCAGGGGAAATATTCGAAATGTCTTCCTTATCCGGTGCGTGCTGTTTGACATAATCTGAAAACGAGCAGTCGATGGGAGAGATTTTTTTTTTCATATTGAAAGATTTGGGAAAAAGTGATCCAATCAAAAAAGCCATTGCTAAGGCTCTTTAAAGTTAGTCAGGGCTTGCTGAATAACTACAGGTTTCTGCCGAAACGTTTCATAGGTCGTGCAGGCTGCATTTGCCCGATCAGTTTAATAAAAATACTAATGCAGGCGCACCGGTATCTGCTGCCGGCTTTTTGTACAGCCGGGTTCATAATGCCTGCGGCAAATTGCCATCTGGCTGGCAGCCTGAACCTCTTCAATCTGTTAAACGAGGAACGCTTATCGACCCCTTATTTCTGCCGCCCCTGGTTAAACAATGAGTTGGAGAAAAAAGGCGATGACCTTTGTTGATATTACTTTTCCAAAAGTGCATTGTATCAGCTGTGGATTTGCCTTGGGTAAAAAACGTCAGGAAAATGTTTTTTTCTGATTGCCCTGCGGTTCTTCTTCGTCAATTTTGAATTGAACGAAAACGCACATCATGAACGGAATAAACCTGGTTGATGTAAAGCTCCTTTGCGATTACATTGTGGAAAGAGGAGGGAAGATGGCCCACCTGAAACTGCAGAAACTGCTTTACTATGTTCAGGCATTTCATCTGGCCTATTTTGATCAACCCATTATAAAAGAGGATTTTCAGGCGTGGCTGCATGGCCCTGTTTGCCGCCCGGTGTTCGAACGGTACAAATCGCGGTCATTGCTTTATGTAGAATTCATTTACAGAAGACCTGAGGGCGATAAAAGTCCGGCGGAAGTGCTGCCCGGTCTTATTCATAAAGATCAATTCCACCTTGTCAGAGAGGTGATTGATGGTTATGCAAAACTTACAGCTGCAGAGCTTGAAGATTTGACGCATAAGGATGCGCCCTGGATAAATGCGAGAAAGGGTTATATACCCGAAGATCATTGTGAAGAGATCATACCGAAAGACTCAATGAGATTGTTTTATAAGAAATTTATTCATGGGGAAAGGGAGGATTGATGCTGTGTCGTCAGGTTAGAAAATTCTCCGGGGTGATGACCGGTGGCCGGGCTTCGCGTCTGTCAGCGTTTAACAACATTTAAACCTACTAAGAGCAGGAAGTATTATTACTAAAATATTTTCGAGCTGCGGAGCCCGGCCATTGGTCATCGGCCATCGAACGAATTCAGGACAAGTTTTCAAGCGTAAATACGTTCTATCGCATCCTTGAATTTTTCTGTGATCACTTTTCTTTTCATCGAAAGCTTTGGTGTCATTTCTCCGGTGTCAATGCCCCATTCGTTTGGCAGCAATTCAAATTTCTTTACCTGTTCTACGTGATTCAGGTATTTATTGAGACGCTCCACGATGTCTTTGTATAAGTTGATCACCTTTTCGTTTTTGATGATCTCTTCGTTTGAGTTCGCGGGAACATTATTTTGTTTACACCAGTCTTTCAATGCGGGGAAAGCCGGTACGATCAGTCCGCCCACGAATTTTCTTTCCGGGCCGACCACCATTACCTGTTCGATGAATGGTGATTCCTTCAACTTATTTTCTACGGTCAGTGGTGCTACGTATTTGCCGCCGCTGGTTTTGAATAGTTCTTTCTTTCTATCGGTGATTTTCAGGAACCGTCCATCTATCATGGTGCCGATGTCACCGGTATGGAACCAGCCGTCGTCTGTTATTTCCTGAGCAGTGAGATCAGGTCGTTTGTAATAGCCCAGCATGATATTCGGACCTTTGCTGAGTACTTCACCGTCTTCAGCGATCTTTACCTCCACGCCGTCTATCAATGGTCCCGTAGTACCAAATTTTCTGTCTTTTTCCTGGAACCGGTTCACAGAAATGACTGGTGAGGTTTCGGTAAGGCCGTAGCCCTCCATTACAATGATCTGTGCTGCCGTGAAGATCCTGATCAGTCTTACCTGGCAGGCAGCGCCACCTGTAACAATACATTTCAGTTCATTGCCCAGTCCCTCGCGCCATTTATTGAAGATCAGTTTATTGGCAAGCTTCAATTGCAGGGTATACCAGAATCCCTGGTTTTGGTTGATCTCAAATCGCTCTGCCAGCCCATGCGCCCAGAAGAAAAGCTTCTTTTTGATACCCGTTAGCTCAGCACCTTTGGCCATAATACGGTCATACACTTTTTCGAGCAATCTCGGAACTGTAGTAAACATATGCGGTTTTACCTCTTTCAGGTTCTCACCAATCGTATCCAGGCTTTCTGCATAATAGATAGACGTGCCATGGAAAAGATAGATATAGCTGAGCATGCGCTCGAAAATATGGTTGAGCGGAAGAAAACTAAGTGACCGCATATTTTCACCTGGCGGGAAGCATGGCAAACAGGCGATCACATTGGAAATAATATTGCGATGGGTGAGCATTACGCCTTTGGGCGTACCGGTAGTACCCGAGGTGTAAAGGATCGTTACTACGTCTTCATACCTGATGGTGTCTGCAATTTCCTTTACACGTGTTTTCGACTCAGGCGTAGCGTGTGTAACGATATCTTTCCAGTACGTGGCATTTGCCACATGCTCGATGGTAAAAATTTCCTTGAGGGAAGGCAGTTTATCTTTCAGGCTAAGAACCTTGAGGTATAGCTCCTCATCGTTTGCAAAAACAAATTTTACCGCCGCATCTTTCAGCACAAACTCAAGCTCGCCGATATTGATGGTAGGGTAAACAGGGACAAGAATGCACCCGATCTGTTGCACGGCCATATCGATCATGATCCATTCGGGTCTGTTCTTGCAAATGATCGCGATCTTATCACGGTTCTCCACCGCCATATCATTGGGGCTCGCGCCAAGTGCAAGCAATCCGGCCGCAAGATCCTGAACCGTGCTGTCAACGTCCTGTGTGCTATATGTTTTCCAACGTCCATTTTCTTTTCCTGAAAGCATCACGTCAAGCGGCGTTCTTTGAAGATGCCATTCGATACAATCAAAAAGTCTGCGTGGCTCTGTCATAATACAATCGTTAAGTTATAGTGACAAATTAGAGAAAAATGTTTGAAACTCACAGAGTTTAACAGTTTTACCTCTATTGTTAATTCCAAAAATTGGTTGATGCCGGATAGCGGGATTTTCCGCGGAAGCCTGATAATAAGACGGGAGCTTTTCACCCCTTGAAAAGCTCCCGTCTTATTATTTTTCTATATAAGCGCCGCTGAATAGCTATGTTGTTTTCAATAAGGGGTTGATAAGCGTTCGTCGTTTAACAGGTAGGAGAGGGTCAGGCAGTCAGCCAGACGGCAGTTTGCCGCAAGTAATATAAATATCACCGTCAGATCAGGCATCAGCCGTTATGCTTGAAAGAACCCTCTCTTTGACACATGGTGATTCAGTGCCTGTATGCCCCAGCCTATGAAACCCCTTCAAGCCTCTCAAACGTTTCACCAGAAGAGACTTTCAGTTATTCAGCGACCTCTATATTGGAACAATGGTCGCAGCCTCCGCTCACCCAAACTGCCTTATTTGCTTGCTATTGCGGCATAATACTGCCCCACCGGCATCTTAAACACACGGTTTGCCTGAAATTTTTTGAAGGCTTCGTACTGTTCTGTGTGATTTTTAGTCCAGCTGTCGTAGGCGGCGAGATTATCTACAGGTCCGAAAAGCCATTGATTATAGGCTTCGAACATGCCGTTCTGCAGCAGTTGCTGCTGGTAATCGAACAGTTTGAAGGGAAATTTAGTGGAATAGGTGTTATACCAGTCGAGAATGAAGCGTGAGCGTACAGCGCCGAGTGACTCAACTGTGATGCCTTTATTGGTCAGGTTGAGCTGCTTGTTCATGGTTGTCAGGAAAGCTTTTGCAAAATCATTTTTACTTTTATCAATGTCTTTTTGCAGGCTTGCCTGGCTGAATAATTTTTCCTTGTATGCTTTCAGCAGCAGTTCTTTCATTGCAGCGCCTCTTTGGGAAAGGCTTTCCATGTTTACAAAGATCTCTCCATAAACGATGCTCCAGACCTTGTCTTCCGTAGAATAATAAAACAGTGCAGCGTTGTAATAGTTGCCGCCGTAAGCGGGGTCTGCCTGTATTCCCTTTTCCCACATATCGATGGCTGTATTGTTGTGTGTAGCAAGCAGCAGTTCTCCATATTCGCTGTAAAGAGGCCCGCTTTTCGGGAATTTTTTTAGTCCTTTCTTATACATCTTGTCGCACTCTTTCACTTCCTCCAGTGCTTTGTACACATTACCTGCGATCTGGAAGCAGATAACATCAGCATCTTCGCGTTCCAGCAGCAGTTTGACGCCTTCCAGCGCTTTGGCGTATTCTCTTTTCAGGTAGTACGTCATCACCAGATCTTTCTGCATTTCGAGGTTGTTCTTGTCCTGGATCAGCGCGCGGTTCAATACAAGAATGGCATTGTCAAAGTCTCCTGAACGCATATACCCTTTCGCTGTTTCATGCATGCTCTTCGCATCTTCCTGAGCAAATGTTGCTACCGCAAATAAAACGAGTGATGGAATGAGGAATAGTTTTTTCATAAACACTTTTAAAGTAAAAAGTAGAAATTCAAAAGTAAAAATCATCCGTGTTCAAAACCGGGGGCATCCTGTAGTTAACACATCTTTTTGTTTTTACTGTTGATTTTTGAATTAAATAAGGTGAGTAAGCAATCCGTCCCTGAGTTTTGGTTCGAACCAGGTGCTTTTAGGAGGCATTACGTTACCACTGTCTGCAATATCGAATAACTGCTGGATCGTTACGGGATAAAGGCTGAATGCTACTTTCATTTCGCCGCTGTCCACTCTTTTTTCGAGCTCGCCAAGGCCACGGATCCCGCCCACAAAATCAATACGTTTGTCTGTGCGCTGGTCTTTGATGCCAAGCAATTTATCAAGAATATTATTGGATAGGATCGTTACATCCAGCACACCGATCGGATCAGTTGTGAAAGTGTCTTTACGGCAGGTGAGGATGTACCACTGTTTATCCAAATACATGCCGAACTCATGCAGATGAGCAGGCTTTACGGGCTCAGAGCTGCGGGTGATCATGAAGTCATCCTGCAATGCGCTGATGAAATCATCAGAACCATGATCGTTGAGGTCTTTTACCACACGGTTATAGTCCAGGATAGCGAGTTCGCTTGCAGGGAAGATGGTGGTGAGGAAGTAGCCGGCGTCGCTGCTGTTCTTCAATTCACGGCTCACTTTCGCTGCGGAAGCGGCGCGGTGATGGCCATCTGCAATGTAAGTTGCCGGAACTTTTTCCGAGAAGATACGGGTGATATCAGCAATCGCGCGGTCTTCATTTACTATCCAAACGGTATGCTGAATACCATCTCCTGCAGTGAAATCATACGCGGGAAGATGTTGTGTTTTCCAGTTGTCAACGATCCTGTCAATTTCGCTGACGTTATTGTAAGCGAGGAAAACATTACCAGTTTGTGCATGGATCGTTTTCATGTGATCGATACGGTCCTTTTCTTTTTCAGGGCGCGTGAATTCGTGCTTTTTGATCACATCGTCAAAATAATCCTGTACAGAGGACACGCAAACCAAACCTGTCTGGCTACGGCCATCCATGATAAGGCGATAAATGTAATAGCAGGGTTTGTCTTCTGCAAAAAGAACGCCTTTCTGGCGAAGGTCGGTGAGGTTGAAGCCAGCCTGATCATACACTGACTGATTGTGGATGTCAGTTCCTTCAGGAAGGTCGATCTCGGCTTTTGTTACATGAAGAAAGGAATAGGGATTGCCTTTCGCTTCTTCTTTTGCTTCAGTGCTGTTCAGAACATCATAAGGACGCGATGCCACTTTATCGGCCAGCTCCTGTTTTGGACGCAGGGCCTGAAAAGGCTTGATGATTGCCATACTTTTTATCCTTTTTTATTTGCAAAATCTTTCATGACTTCGGTAATTACTACGACGCTTTCGAGCGCCAATGCGTTGTACATGGAAACACGGAATCCCCCGACACTGCGGTGGCCCTTTACGCCGTAAAGACCTTCCTGTTTGCAACGGTCGAGAAATTCCTTTTCCAGTTCTTTGTCATCCATCACAAATACCGCATTCATGGTACTGCGGTCTTCTTTTACAACGGTGCCTTTGAAAATGGGCAGGGAGTCAAGTGTATCGTAAAACAGTTTTGCTTTGGCGGTATTCAGTTTTTCGACTGCTGCGACGCCACCGTTTTCTTTCAGCCATTTCAACGTAAGCATACATACGTACACGGCGAATACCGGAGGGGTATTTGCCATGGAGCCATTTTCAATATGAACGCGATAATCCATCATTGTCGGCAATGTGCGGTCCACTTTACCGAGAATGTTTTTATTGATAACGACAAGATTCACACCAGCTGCGCCAACGTTCTTTTGTGCGCCGGCATAGATCATGTCAAATTTATTGAAATCAACTACGCGGCTGAGCACGTCGCTGCTCATATCTGCAACAATAGGCACATGGAATTTGTCGAACACCGCCAGATCCTGCCATTGGGTACCGTAAATGGTATTATTGCTGGTGATGTGCAGGTATTTTGCCGTAGCGGGGACATGGAAATCCTTTGGGAGATAAGTGTAGTTGCGGTCTTTGCTGCTGGCAACGACCTCTACGTGACCAAACATTTTCGCTTCCTTCAATGCTTTGGATGCAAAGACGCCGGTATCTGTGTAGGCAGCTACTTCGTTATTATTCAACAGGTTCATGGGAATCTGCATGAATTGGGTTGAAGCGCCGCCGTGGAGAAAGAGTACTTCATGATCGCCATCAAGGTTCATCAGCTCGCGTACGAGCGAACGGGCTTCGTTCATAACGGACTCAAAGGCCGGTGTTCTGTGTCCGATCTCAAGAATAGAGAGGCCGGAATTATTGAAATCAAGGATTGCGCGGCTGGCCGCTTCAAAAACTTCTTTGGGGAGGGTAGAAGGTCCAGCATTGAAATTGTGCGTCACTGGTCGTTGGTTTATTGAATAAGAGAGCGCAAAGGTACTGGGATTTACGGGATTTTGGGGATTAATGGAGTGGTGGATCAGGGTAAACGCATCTAAATTAGGAGTTGCTGAATAACTGTAGGTTTCTGCTGAAAAGTTTCATAGGCTTCACAGGTTTGATAGGTTTCAGGGGTTTGGCTGGCTGCGTTTGCCTGATCAGTTTAATAATAATGCTGTAGCACGGATAACTGCTGCAGGATTTTTGTGCTGACCGGTTCATAATGCCTGCAGCAAACTGCCATCTGGCTGACGGCCGGAACCTTTTCAACCTGTTAAACGATGAACGTGTATCAGTCCGTTTATTGATAACAGGATAGTTGTTCAGCAGTTTCTAAGTAGAGACGGAGTGTTGGTTGATCGCTTTTCCGGGAGTGTTGAGAGTGGTTGATATTTAGAGAAATGAGGTAGGGCAGATTGAGGGATTTGACAAGTTGGAGAGGGGGCTTAAAAAGATTTAAAAAACGCGATCAGCCTGCTCCACATAGCGCTTTTGCTGCCGTTTTTGGAATATTTTTCCGGATCTTACAGGAGTAAGGTGCATCGCCGGGCACACTTAGAAAATGCGCGTGAACCACGTCCTGACTCCGAACAAACCCCCTTCAGACAATGATGCCCATCCGGTGCCGGGGTTGATCCCGTTGATTTTATCTATTGGCGCTTCGGCCAGCTTTGAACAATTTCCAATGGAGCTTAATGCCCGTTTTACCTGCACGAAAGTTTCCCGTTCAGGAAAGTACCACTGTTTTTCTTTATAAATTACAGGAAAGCAAAAACAATGGCAATCATCCGCAAGCCGCTCCTGCCGCTCAAAGGGCGATACGATCAGGTGGTATTTTACCGCCGGCCGTCCGGGTTGATCTGCCGCGCGCTGAACCCCCACACCCGCAAACGCATATTGAAAGATCCGAGGTTTGCTGCGTTCAGAAAATGCTCAAAACTGATGGCAAAAGCGTCAAAAATCGGGTCAGTGGTGTATCAGTCACTACCGGAAGACTTCCGGCAGTTCTGGATGTACAGGGCCTTTGTAGGTGAGGCGTTGAAAATGCTGAAAGATAAAGGGATGGAAGGTGAGCAGGTGCTGGAACGTCTGTTCAAAACCTATGTGGAGGTTTGGCATATCAAAGCGGAGATAAAGGCGGCGGAGAAGAAAGGAGCGGAAAGAAGTGGTGGTTCAGTGAAGGTCAGAAAACCCATTCAGGTGAATATTCGCTGGAAGGAATATAATAAGATCAGCCGGTTGTGCCGTGTTGAAATGGCCGTTGAGGCCAGCTTTACTGGTAAGGCGGAGGGAAACCTGCTGTCCCGAAGTTTTGGGATGGGGTCTCCGGGCGGTTTATGACGAGTCGGCCTGATTAGCCTGAAGAATCCCGATAGCGGGAATCGTTCCCCATATCTTAAGAACGTCTTAGGAAGAAGCCGGAAACCGCTGACAAATTGGTGGCCGGTGAATAACCATGCTGTTGGCAATAAGGGTAGATAAGCAGTCATCGTTAAACAGGTGGCAGTTTGCAGCAAGCAGGATGAACCGGTCAGTACAAACACCTGCAGCAGTTATCGGTGTTTCTGCATTTATTAAACTGATCAGCTAAACGCAGCCCGCCTAACCTATGAAACGTTTCAGCAGAAATCTGCAGTTATTCAGCAATCCCTGATTGGTTACCCAACGGCTTTCTTACTGCCCTTCCCGGTAAAAACAAACCGGACGGGAAGAAATCAAAAAGAACCAGGGTATACTCATGCCGGTTGCGTGTTTCATGCGATCTGGGGTTGCAGGTGCCTGGGAGGTGCAGTGGATGACCAGGATTTGGGTAATGAGCAGTTTGATAGCGGGAGGGGTGGGGTGGCCTTCTGCGGGAACATTCCCCACACTCTCACTCCGCCCTTCCGGGCCCTCCCTCCCCCGCCGCCACCACCGGTTTTTTTGGACGTAGTCCTAAAAGATGTTTCCGGCTTATCCAGCTTACGCATGGAAAACCCGGAAAGAGATCATTGATCAATCTCTACATCTTACCCTGTAGCAAGTCAGCTAATTTCTAACTCAATTCGAAGCCCGTCAAGTAGTCTCATCGCGATTGTATTGCAATCTACATCGGGCGATACTTCCGCCCATGAGAAAAACACAATTTATAAAGGGAAAATGACGCTATAAAGTGGTTTAAAAATGGAATAGAGACCGCTAAAAAACAGAATGTAAAACATGGTACTAAAAAACAGGACACTTCTATCTCTTACTTTCTCATTTCTATTGATCATCCCGTTACGCATCTGACGAAAAAATAACTGTAAAAAATCACCATTCGATTTAGAAAACAAAATCAGCCTGATTGATTCCTTGAGCAGTTTAATACGGTTCGTTCTTATCCATTTCAAAACATAACACTCTCCTGAGATCTCATCACTCTTTCCATTCTTATATGCTTACCACCCATCTATGTACGTCTACCAGGTTTTTCCATCTTCTCGCTTTTTTCAACATCGACTGCTCCTCTGCCATTGTATCATCTGCAGCGCGAAAATGTACAATGACAGATTTTTCATTATTTCTTCTGAACAATAGTACCTGTATCTCTTTCAGATTTCCCCGATTATATCTTTCTTCTTTGATCAAACAATCCGTAACCGTTGAAAGCCTGATCCGATGAGTTTCCCGGATCTTGCCATGATGATCGATCACTACCAACTCTTTCCAGCTTCTGTTCAATGCGATCACCATATCGCCGATCACTTCGGAATGATCAATGATCATCCGTTCGCGAAGCACAAAACCGTTGTAAGCGCGCGCAAGCTCACGTTTTCGCTTACCTGCACGCTTTTTTTGCACAACGATCCGTGTGCATATAAAAATGAAGTAGCTAACAGGAATGAGCAATGCAAGAATGATGTTCATAAAAAAGAATTAACTCAACGGATTTTCCACTTCAACGATCCTGAATGTTTTAAGTCCGGCAGGCACACGCCATTGCACTTTTGCTCCCTTGGCATAACCCAGTAATGCAGTACCCATGGGGGTGAATACAGAGATTTTCATCTGTGTGATGTCTGCTCTGCCCGGCGGTACAATGGTGAAACTGCGAGTCTGTTTACCACTTTCTTCGCGGATCGTGACTTTGGAATAAAGCATCACAACGTCCGGCGGGATCATGTTGCGGTTGACAATCGTTGCTTTTTTAAGTTCCTCCTGAAGTTCTTCAGCTTCATGGCGACTAAATCTGCGTTTATTGGTTGAGTCCTTTAACATTGCATGGATCGTTTCATAGTCTCCTGTTGAAAGCAACAGATCTTTCTTTAATTTTTGCATAACGGAAATTTTTTAATAGACGAATAGTATATGGGGAAATATTTCTCTCCATATACCTATGTCGTTAGATATACTGTTCGTAGAAATAATTTATTTCTACAGTTTAATTGTCCTTTTGCGTGATGTTATGATCAGGATTGCCAGTAGCGGAATTCCGATAAAACTAATTTTATACCATTTCGGATTGGTGATAAAGCCGCTTCTGATTGCTACCACATTTATCATTACAAGCAACAGAACAAAACGGTCGTATATAGCGATTTGCTCGTCATTTTTGTGCATGACAATTCATTAAGTCAATAAATAAAATTGAATGGGGTAAAAGAAGCCACCCAGGTCGGGTAAACCAGCTTAATCCAGGCCTGGGTTCTGAGTGGTAAAGGCTTTAAAACTGGAAAAGTCGTACAGATGCCTGCAGAATGGCAAAAATTCAGGGAATGACCAGGTGTATACATCACTCATGTCACGCACAGGATTTGCGGTAACAGAGATCAATAACATATCATGAATTTTGCCTGGCATGGTGGCAATATACGAAAAATATGCTGCAGGGTGTGTTAAAAGTTGGATTGATGAAAGTCTGCTCCAACCTCTCCGCGCAGGCAATTGTTCGATTGATCGTTGGAGAAGGAGTATTAAGCCTGGCATAAAACGGATGTCCGTTTTTCGTCCATTTCCGCAGAATGCGGGAAGATTAGCCAACTCCCGTCTTTTTAAGGGTGTCATCATGGACTTCAACGTTTCCCGCCCTGAATTTTGAAATGCAAATCACGTTGGAATTCTGTATTATTTCAAGGGGAACACAGGTCATTCAACCTAAAGGATTGAATGACGGAACCTGCTGCTGAAGCGGAGATCAGGGAACGTCTGCTGATCATTGTGCAAACACGGTTGAAGTAAAATGATCCGTGATAAAACCGGAGGTATTGGGTTGGCTGCTATGGCGGGGTTGATTTTTGCTTTTGGTCGAGAGGGAACTTCTCGCGTTGTAGCGGCGATGGTGAATTTTCGAACCTGACTAACCTGAGGACTGGTCGTCGACCATCTAACATCAGGCATCCGGCAATCAGATCCCTCTCCCGTCCCGCCCTTCCGGGCCCTCCCTCCCCCGCCACCACCACCGGTTTTTCGGACATTGTCCGTTTAGGGGGTCCGCACGAAAATACAGGAACCCCGGCACAGATTGAACATTCAACCTGCTTTTCACCCGTAGCCAGTCAGCTAATTTTCAAGCAATAGTCGATACCACTCCCTTATCGCGATCGTAATGCAATCTACTCTCAACGATTTCCCAATCCATGAGAAAAATACAAATCCTGAAGTGAAAATAACACCAAGGACTTGAGCGGAAAACGAAAAAGATCGGTTGTTACCACAAAACCTGACCTCAGGAAAAGCGCAGCATTGTTTCATAGCACAACGGATTACCAATCATCTTCACCGGTGATCACCATTGCCGCCGCGCGACCAGGCTGCATTCAATTCATCAAATTCTTTCAACTCCTCCGGTGTAAATTCACGATTGCCCAGCTCTTTCAGATCAGGTTGGCCGGCATTTACCCATGCCGTATACCAGAATGAAGCGATTGCAAAAATCGATTGCTGCATTCTTCTTTCAACCATGCCCTTAAGCTTCTTGTCATAAAGACGTGTGTAAGCAGAAGAATACTGCCTGATCACCTGACCATTACGTTCTTCAAACGCATAGCGACTACCATTTCCGATAGTTTGTGCAAGTTGCTTCTCCAATTTCAATACCGTATCCGCAGCCGCTGCACTTTCCAGCACACGATCCCATATGAATTTCCCGGGATTTGCGATGTATTGCGCTTTGCCGATCAGAAAATCCCATTCCGCATCCGCTAAAAGCTCAGGGATCCGACTTTCCCAAAAGCCATGAATGCCCCTTTGACCGCTCTTCTGACCGTTGTGATTGCTGCTCGCATGTAAAGGCACATGAGCGTCTCCGATGTAATGACCAAGTTCCGCCGAGTATTTCAGGATCGCTGCCTGATTCTTTTCCCTGAAAGCATTGGTAAGACGCTGCAGCATGGTTTGTATCCACCAGGGAACGACTCCATGCGCTTGTAATGAGTCTGCAGTATACCGTTCCGCAGCCTCTTTCCACGTACGAGGCAGATCCTGATAAGGATATTCACCGTAGTGATCGATGTCTATATAATGGCGCGGCCCCTCCGCGGTAATCATATAACGACGCTTATCAGGATCAACCGCGTGCTCCTCGATGAACCCAATATGCTGTTTATAAAGAATGATCATTTCCGGAGGAAGAAGAAAGACCGCCTGATAGTTTATCTTTCTATGGCCAAAAAACCCCCATGGATGAGCGGTCAGCGTGAAAAGAAGAGGTATCGTAAACAATAGCTTTTTCATCGGAAATAGTTTGGTGCGGCAAATGAATTCTGATTGAGAATAAAACATAAAAAAGCAGCGTTCGTCACGATACTAACAGTATTTCTATCCTGTCAGCACCGTGATGAACGCTGCAATCAACCTGCTTAACTACAAACTGTCTTCAGCTTTATGGCGTACATGTTCTTCTTCCAGCTCCACCACACCACCGGTGACGGCATATTTCATGGCATCACCCGAACTGATAGTATCAATTTTTCTCACACGTGAACGGGGAAGAATATATAGTTGACCTGCAAAATTGTAGGCTTGTGGTACATACACTGCGACTTTATCCGCACCCATTTCAAATTTACTCATCTCTTCATCCGTAAGGAAGCCAACAATCCACACGTCTTCTGCGAATACATTCGCAAGCACCGCGCGGCTAAAGCGTTTTTTATCTCCGGCAAAGGCTTCAAAAAAGTCTTTGGTCGAAGAGTATATGAATTTTATTACAGGCGTTCTTTCCATCCATTGATCAAAGAAATGGATAAAACTGCCCATCAGGAAGTTGGAGCTGATCCAACCAACCAATACAATAAAGGCCACGATGATCACAAAACCAAGCCCCGGAATATTTACATATGGCCGCAAAATACCATCTACTTTATCAAACAGCCACCATACTATATAACCTGTGATGCTGATCGGTGCGAGAATGATAATCCCCTGAATCAGATAACGTAAGACTTTCTTTATATAATGCTGACTTGTATTTTTCGGACTGTTCGCCATGGCTGTGTATCCTTTTGAAGACTCAAAGTTAATAAAAGCAGGGGTCGGCCAATGGAGGAAAAAACGGGGTGAACGGGGAAAATAACGGGACGGAAACTTTTGTTACGAAAATAGTTTCTATAGTTTTGCACTTCTAAATCCTGTATGAATGGAGGCAAAAGAACGCATTTCTACAAAAGCCGAAGAACTGTTCATGCGGTTTGGCATCCGCTCCGTGTCTATGGACGATATCGCTAACCACCTTGGCATGTCCAAAAAGACGTTGTACCAATATTACGCCGACAAGGATGAGCTGGTACATGCCGTCATTTCTAATCATATCAACTCACTTGAAACCGATTGTCTGGCAATCAGCGGCGGCGCAAAGGATTCTATTGATGAGATCTTTATTACCATCGACCAGATCATTGATGAATTCAATAACATGAACCCCATGCTCCTTCATGACCTGGAGAAATTTCACTATCGCGCTTTTGAAAGGTTCAGAGAACATAAAAACAAATTCCTGATGGAAGTATTGCGGAAGAACCTTGAATGGGGCATTAAAGATGAACTGTACAGAAGCGATATCAATATCGATACACTCAGCAGATTCAGACTTGAATCAATGATGATCCCATTCAACGTGATAGCATTTCCTCCCGGCAAATACAATATCGCTGAACTCTCAAAGGAATTCCTGATTCATTTCATATACGGTATCGCAACGATCAAAGGACACAAACTGATACAGAAACATATTCAACAAAGACAAAAAGGCCTAACTCATGATGAGAATAAAAAATAGATGGCAAACATGGCTTTTGCTAAGTATCACTTTCCCGGTGGGTGTAATTGCACAAACGGGTGATACCATAAGCACGGTCCGGCACGAGCTTTCCCTTCAACAGGCACTTGATTATGCCAATAGAAATAATCTCGATATCAGAAATGCAGAGATCGATGTATTGTTGCAAAAAGAAACCAACCGGCAAACAACCGCAGCGGCATTGCCAAAGATTTCCGTCAATGGAAGCCTTACCAATAATCTGCAGCTGCAGAAGACCTTGTTGCCCGGTGAATTCTTCGGTCAGCCCGGATCGTTGATCCCCGTTACATTCGGTACAAAGTACATTACCAGCGGCACTGCGGAACTGAACCAGATCCTCTTCGATGGCCAGGTATTTGTAGGCCTGCAGGCACGCCGGACATCCATCGATTGGGCAAGGAAAAACGTTGAAGTGACCCGGCAAACCGTAAAGGCGAATATCAATAAGGTATATTATCAACTGGTAGCAAGTAAAACGCAGGTTGATCTTTTAGATAGCAACGTAGCCCTCGTCAAAAAACAACAACATGACGCGGATATAATGTACAGGAATGGCTTTGCTGAAAAGCTGGATGTTGACAGGGCTACCGTTGCTCTTGCAAATCTTGAAACAGAAAGAGCAAAAGCGCTTACATCGATCAACAATGGCTATTATGGATTAAAACTCCTTCTTGGCATCCCCACTGCTGATCAGCTGGTGCTTACTGATTCACTGAGTGACGAGATGATCCGGGGCGGCATTCTGGAAAATTCATCTTATCACTATGGAGATAGAAAAGATTTTCAATACCTGCAGCTGACGCGCGATTTCAATGCCTATAATATCCGCCGGTATAAGCTCAGCAAAATCCCAACGCTCAGCCTCAACGGTTCTTATAATAAACAACTACAGCAGAACGATTTCAAATTCAACGGCAATTGGTTTACTGCATCATTTGTTTCGCTGCGTTTGTCTATTCCGATCTTCAATGGGTTTGCTACCAATTCCAAAATTGCGGAGTCAAAGCTGACTGTTCAGAAGTTGGACAATCAGGTTGAGATGATGAAGATCCAGATAGATAACCAGGTTGTTTCCGCAAGAAACACATTGCAAACCTCGATCGCCGCCATGGATTACCAACGAAAGAACATGGAGCTCGCGCAGGAGGTTTACAGACAAAGTAAAAAGAAATATGAAGTAGGAACCGGCAGCAGCATCGAGCTGAATACAGCACAGAAAGATCTTCAGGAAGCACAGACCAATTATATCAATGCGCTTTACGATGCGATCATTGCCAAAGTTGATTTCCTGAATGCAACCGGAAAACTTTAATCAAACCAAACCTTGACTTATAAAATAAGATATATGCAAAAGTTGTTGACCATAATGTTATCGGCTTCCCTCGCGCTGTTGATAACCTCCTGCGGTGATAAAGATGCGAAGGGCGATCTCGGCGATAAAAAAGCAGAACTTGAAAAATTGAAGAAGGAGCAAAAGACAGTGAATGAAAAGATAGCGAAACTGGAAGAAGAGATCGCAAAGGTTGATTCCACCGCCGGTATCAAAGCTAAACTGGTTGCCCTGGCTACTATCGGTACAGATACGTTCACCCATTTTATAGATCTGCAGGGAAGAGTTGAGTCTCAAAATGTAGCTTTTGCTTCGTCAAGAGGAATCGGTGGTCTCGTAAAAGCGGTCTATATAAAACAAGGTGACGTGGTGCGCAAAGGACAATCTTTATTAAAACTGGAAGACGCGGCGCAACGTCAACAGCTTGCGGCTGCTGAACAACAGGTTGCTGGCATCAATGCACAACTTGAACAGGCAAAAAGTATATACCTGCGCCAGCAGAACCTTTGGAAAGAAAATATCGGAACAGAATTACAGGTGCTGAGTGCAAAAACAAATGTGGAAGCCCAGCAAAGCCAGCTAAATGCCGCAAAGGCAAATGCCGAAGCGGCAAGAGATCAGTTGAATTATACCAATGTTACCGCAGAGATCAGCGGAACGGTGAATACAGTGAATGTAAGAGTTGGTGAATTGTTTCAATCAGGTGGTCAGCAGATACAGATCGTGAACGCCTCTGATCTGAAGGTGCTGGTGCAGGTGCCGGAGAACTATCTCGGAAAGATCGGCGTTGGCTCAAATCTTCGCGTTACGCTTCCCGAAGCTAATAAAGTAATCAATACAAGGGTGTCAGTGGCGAGTCCGCTTATCGATCCGGTCAGTCGTTCATTTTACATAGAAGGAAGAATGCCGTCTGATAAAACACTTCGTCCAAACCAGATTGCGGTTGTGCAGATCCAGGATTATAAAGCACCAGATGCAATTACCGTTCCTGTGAACACGTTGCAAAATGATGAAAAAGGAAAATTCGTAATGGTAGCAATGACAGAGAGTGGTAAAATTATCGCACGCAAAAAGGCCATCACTGTTGGTGAATTGTACGGCGAGAATCTCGAAGTAAAAAGTGGTTTACAGGCAGGCGATAAGATCATCGTCGATGGTTTTCAGGGACTTTATGATGGCCAGCTCATTACTATTAATTGAAAATAAAAGGCTAAAAATTGACCTGAGCGCATTGAGATTACTTCAGCAGACGGCCTGTTTTTACTTTTTGTTTTGCATTCTTACTTCGATATAACATTCACAACAAATCATACAATGAGTGCTTTAGAAAATTTCACCGGTAAGTTTAAAAACTTTAAGCCTACCACCTGGAGCGTTAAAAACAGGACGTCGGTCTATTTACTGATGCTGATCGTTACCCTGTGGGGCGTTAACCAGTTTGTGACGTTACCAAAGGAGCAATTCCCTGATATCGTGATCCCCACGATCTACGTTCAGACAATCTATGTTGGTAACTCGCCAAAGGATATGGAGAACCTGGTTACCCAGCCAATTGAAAAACAGATCAAGGGGATTACCGGAGCAAAGATCACAAAAACAACCAGTACGTCCGTTCAGGATTACTCTGCAATTACAGTAGAATTTGGGACCGATGTAAAAGTGGATGTGGCACTCCAGAAAGTAAAGGACGCGATAGATAAGGCAAAGCAGGATCTTCCGACAGATCTTACACAGGAACCTACGGCACTTGAAGTTAGTTTCTCCGATCAACCGATCATGTATGTGAACGTGAGCGGTGATTATGGTGTAGTGAAACTGAAAGAATATGCGGAAGACCTGCAGGATCGTTTGGAAGAACTCTCACAGATCAATCGTGTTGATCTTGTTGGCGCGCCCGAAAGAGAATTTCAGATCAATGCTGATAACAGCCGTATGGAAGCAACGGGCATTACCTTCGATAACATAGAAGCGGCAGTAGCGCGTGAAAATCTTGACATATCCGGAGGTTTGCTTGAAGTGGGAAATATGAAACGGACACTGCAGGTGAAAGGACAGATCAAGCAGGCTGATGAATTGAATAAGATCGTGATCCGTAATACTAAAGGTGCCCCGATCTATCTCCGCGATATTGCTACCATCAAAGACACAATCAAGGAAACAGAGAGCTATGCACGCCTTGATGGGAAGAACGTGATCACACTTAATATCATCAAGCGTGCTGGTGAAAACCTGATACAGACATCGGAAAGCGTGAATAAGATTGTTGATGAATTAAAGGCGTCTGAGTTTCCCAAAAACCTTGAAGTAGTAATCACCGGTGATCAGAGTAAAAAAACAAAGACATCGTTCAACGAGCTGGTTAACTCGATCGTAATTGGCTTCGTACTTGTATTGCTGATCCTGATGTTCTTTATGGGTGTTACGAATGCATTCTTCGTGGCGCTTTCTGTGCCGCTTAGTATGTTTGTTGCGTTCATGTTCCTTCCTGCGGCGGATTTGATCATCGGGTCGCACGTAACACTGAATTTCATTGTACTCTTTGCATTATTGTTTGGCCTGGGTATTATCGTGGATGATGCGATCGTGGTGATCGAGAATACACACCGGATCTTTATGGAAGGGAAAGGAAAGATCAGTTCGGAGCAATCTGCGATGATGGCGGCCGGTGAGGTATTTGTTCCGGTTCTTGCGGGTACATTAACAACACTCGCACCATTCTTCCCGTTGCTATTCTGGCCTGGCATCATTGGTAAATTCATGGTGTATCTGCCGGCTATGCTGATCTTTACACTAGCTGCCTCACTGATCGTAGCGTTTATCATGAACCCGGTGTTCGCCGTGGATTTTATGAACCATGCGGAAGGTGATCACAAGAAGCCGAAGTCCGCAATTTTCCGTAAGCCATTGCTTTGGATCTTTATTGTATTCGGTTTATTGCTTGATGTCAGCGGCGCTACATTCTTCGGAAACTTATTGATCTTCTTTGGCCTCTTGATGGTATTGAATACATATGCAATTGAAGGAATGATCCATAGTTTTCAGAATCGTGTATTGCCATGGATCATGAGCCATTATGAAAATCTGTTGCGCTGGGCGTTGAAAGGATGGAGACCTGTGCATTTATTATTAGGCGCGGTGGCACTGTTCTTTCTCACAATCCTGTTTTTCCTCGCACGGCAGTTACCCGTTGTATTGTTCCCGAGTGCAGATCCCAATCAGGTATATGTGTATCTGAAATTGCCGGTGGGAACCGATGTGAAGTATACCGATTCAGTGACCCGCACACTTGAAACGAAAGTGTATAAAGTGTTGGGAATGGAGAACGGAAAAAAGAACCCCATCGTTGAAAGCGTGATCACGAACATCGCCATAGGCGCAAGCGATCCAATGTCCGGGGACAGAAGTACAAGACCTGAGCTCGGGCGTATCCAGGTCTCATTTGTTGAGTTTGAAAAACGTCACGGTGTTTCTTCAAGACCGTATCTTGATTCGATCCGAGCAGTGGTGAAGGGTATTCCCGGTGCAGAGTTGTCGGTAAATCAGGAACAGGGTGGTCCACCAACAGACCCGCCCGTAAACATAGAAGTAGCAAGTGAGGATTTTGATCAACTGATAAAAACAGCCGTATCGCTGAAAAATTACCTCGATTCTGTGAACACTTCGGGTGTGGAAGAATTGAAAATGGATGTGGATCTTACGAATCCGGAGATCTCCATGACGATCGACCGGGAACGTGCAATGCGCGAAGGCGTTTCTACTTCTCAGATCGGTATGCAGATCAGAACTGCATTGTTTGGCAGAGAGGTCTCAAAAGTAAAAGATGGTGAAGATGAGTATAAGATCCAGCTCCGCAATAACGAATTGCAGCGTAAGAACCTCGTGGATCTGATGAATATGAACATCCGCTTCCAGGATATGGCAGCGGGAGGCACAGTGAAAAGCATTCCGATCACGTCGGTGGTAAAGGTGGATTACACCAGCACCCTTGGCAGTGTTAAGAGGAAGAATCAGAAGCGTGTGATCACTTTGCGTTCGAACGTGCTCGAATCACAGGGATATACTCCCGCCGGAGTGAACGAACAACTCGCCGCATCGATTGCAAATTTCAAAGGCAAGCCCAATAATGTTACGATCAGACAAACCGGTGAGGGCGAACAAATGGCGGAAACTGCGTCCTTTCTGGGATACGCGCTGGCGGTTGCGCTGCTGATGATACTGCTGATCCTGGTAATTCAGTTCAACTCCGTGAGTAAGTCGGTGATCATCCTTACGGAGATCATATTCAGTGTGATCGGTGTATTGCTGGGCTTTTCGATCACGGGGATGACTTTGTCGACTATCATGACGGGTGTTGGGATCCTCGGTCTGGCCGGTATCGTAATTAAAAATGGTATTCTTGTAATCGAGTTTGCGGATGAGTTAAGGGGCCGGGGGATAAAAACCCGCGAAGCGGTTGTGCAGGCTGGTAAAACGCGTATCATTCCTGTATTGCTGACAGCACTTGCGGCGATCCTTGCTTTAATTCCGTTGGCAGTTGGTTTCAATATCAATTTTGTCACACTGTTTTCCGACCTGAACCCACATATTTTCTTCGGTGGTGACAATGTGGCTTTCTGGAAACCACTGTCCTGGACCATTATCTTCGGTCTTGCGTTTGCATTCTTTATGACCCTGATCATGGTACCAGGCATGTACCTGATCGCGGAAAGGCTGAAGCGTCCGATGCGCCGGATGTTTGGGGGTAAATGGATCTCATTTATGGGAATTCCGCCATTGATCATCCTGTTCATTCCGCTGATGATTGTGACTATGGTATCTCATAACGCCAAAGTAAGAAGGAGAAGGAGGAAATTGCTGGCGATCAAAGAGGCAAAGGTGAACGAAAGTTTTATCGGTTCATGGATTTGATAGATGGGTTGGTTGTTTATTTAATATAATATGTAAATGGCAGTCTACAAATAGACTGCCATTTTTTTAGTTATCTTAAAGTTATTTTAAAAAAATATGCGGGTTTGTGCAGCAGAATAGAAACTCCTTTTGTCTCTATTGTATGGTTTCTGAAATCAGCAACCAGGATTAACTGCTTAATAATATTTACTTAGTTGGTTTTGTATCCGCGCCTATCTAACTGCTTAGCGGAAAAAAGCGGCTCCTTTCACCAGGGCCGCTTTTCTTTTTGCCGTATCATTTGCTGTTTTTTGCCGATCGATACCCCGAATGTTTGGCTGCTTCAATCTGGTTGAAGACTCGATCCTGAGCCTTTTGTGTTGACTCCCGAGTTTCTTGCCTTCCGGGCAGGCAAGAATGAGGGCCAGACGGGAGTAACACTGGCTTTAACTTCCGGTAATCTAAAGCCTAATGCTTTATGGTTGTCATCAGATGATCGATCAGTATCTGCTAAGCCTTTAAAAGTTAAAGGTTTAATCAGGTAGAATTTAAGAGAATCCCGAAATCATCCAGCCTGGTTGACTGAATCAGGTCCAGAATAATCTGGCTCCTGTTTTTCGATCTTTTAAACCCTAACTGATTAAACCTCTAAACTATTAATCTCCGATCTTCTTAGAATGCTTTCTTCTCAACTGGTTTGCCATCTGAATCCAGCTCGATGATCTCATATCCCAATTTTTGCAAACCGGGAAGGATTTTCGCTTTATCGCCTACCACAAGAATATTCATCTTATTGGGATCCAGCCATTTCTTCGCCAGCTCATCTATTTCCGCTTTTGTCATGTTCGCAACGATCTTACTTTGCTGATCAACATAATCAGCGGGAAGATCATTATTCAGGATATTTCCGATAAAACCGGCTTTCTGGAAACCTGTTTCATAACGAAGTGCATCCCGCTGACCGATTGCGCTCTTCATGAAAGAAAGCTCTTCGTCCGTAATACCGGTCTCATTATAACCTTTGATCTCTTTCATGATCTCGATCAGTGCGCTGTCTGTTGCGTTAGCACGGATGCCGGCACTGAATTCGAAGTCGCCGGTTTGTTTACCGCTGGAAAAACTACTGCGGGCGCCATATGTCCAACCTTTGTCTTCACGAAGATTCAGGTTCAACCGGCTGTTGAACGCACCACCAAGGTTATAATTCATCAAACCGGATTTGTAGTATTCACCAGTAGCATCGTATTTCATGCCTGTTACATAGCCAACACGGAATTCTGTTTGTGCTGCTTTGGGCACATCAACCAGGTACACCTTTGTTTTTTCTACAACAGGGATTGCTGCGATCACAGGGATCTCGATTTTCTTGTTCGGCAGTTTATTCAGGAAAGAAAGTTTTGGCAGAATTTCGTCCTCAGTAATATCGCCCACCACGACTACTTCAGTTCCCTGGGATGTCATATAGTTATCATAATAGGATTGGATATCGGCCAGCGTGATATTTTTCACGGTTTCTTCGTCGCCATCGCCCGAAATACCCAGGATGTGGTTTGATCCGTAATTCACTTTTGCGAAAACATTGCTGGCCACAGAGGATGGTTGCGTCTTGGCAACGCGGAAGCTTTCCAGATTTTGTTTTTTGAAACGATCAAACGCTTCCTGTGTGAATTTAGGACTGAACATTCTTTCGTTTAACAGGGCCAGCGTGGCGTCCAGATTCTTTTTCTGCGTTTGTACCTGGAACGTAATGTCCTCATTTCCGCTGAACACGGATACGGAGCTTCCAAGTTTTTGCAGCTCACGGCTCATAGCTTCTGCTGTATGATTTTTTGTATCATCATTCATCATATCTGTGAAGAAGGATGCCAGGCCAGCTTTAGACATATTATTTGCTTCAAGCAGGTGTCCGCCCGGGATCTTCACGGAAAGGGTAACTGTTGGAAGTTCTGTATTTTGGGTACCGATCACTTTAATGCCGCCATCAAGGTCTTTTTTCCAGAATGCTGGAACTTTTACAACAGGATTTGGTCCGTTACCCGGCATTTTGCTACGATCGAATTTATCTTTTGCTTTCGTATATTTCAATCCTTCATAACCATAATGCGGGCGCACATAACCGGTAGTGTCAATCGTAAAATTGTTGGATGCTACCAGCATTTTTTCATCTGAAGCTTTTGGCAACACGCTTACAACTACAGGATGTTTCAGCTTCACGTATTTGTTATAAACGCGCATTACATCTTCCCTGGTCACCGCCTGGTAATTTTTCAACAGCTTGCCAATCATATTAGGGTTGCCGGTAAATGTCTGGAATGCCGCCAGCTGCGAAACTTTGCCTGCCACACTTTGCAGGCCATTGATCAATTGAGATTCATAACCGCCTTTAAATTTAGCGATGTCATCATCCGTTACACCTCTTGCTTCAAAGCTGTCAAGTGCATTATCCAGCAGATAATACATGCTCGACAATGGCTTGCCCGGATACGGAATGATCTGGAAAATGAACGAGCCGGACAATTCCTGCAGGCTGCTGAAACAGCCGGCATTGAGCGCCAGTTGTTTTTTTACCAGCTGCTGATACAGTACAGAGTTATTGCCCTGTCCAAGGATCTGTGCCAGGCATGCAAGAGCCGCCTGATCCTCATGATAGCTTGGAACAGTTGGGAATGTCTCCACCAGCATAGGCAGACGGGCATAATTATCAGTATAAGATACAAAGCGGTGAGTAGGGAGAACAGGAACCATTGGTTTCATGTTCTCCACTTTTGGCCCGCGGGGGATGCCGCCAAAATATTTATCAATCAGCTTCAGCACGTCTTTAGGTGAAACATCACCACCAACGGTCAGTGTGGCGTTATTGGGGCCATACCACCGGAGAAAGAAGTTCTTGAGGTCATTTACATCAACCCGGTTCAGGTCTTCAATATAACCTATCGTCATCCATGAATAAGGGTGACCATACGGGTACATGTTTTTTGACATTACTTCGCTGAGCAATCCATAAGGAGAATTGTCCACGCGCTCGCCGCGTTCATTCTTTACAGTCTCGCGCTGGATCTCAAATTTCTTCTGTGTTACAGCATCCAGCAAAAAGCCCATACGATCCGCTTCGAGCCAGAGCATTTTCTCAAGTTGATTGGATGGAGCGGTCTCGAAATAGTTGGTCCTGTCCGTATTGGTTGAACCATTGAGTGTGCCGCCGGCTTCGGTCACGATCTTGAAATGCTGTTCGTCACCGACGTGGTCAGACCCCTGGAACATCATGTGCTCAAAGAAGTGAGCGAACCCTGATTTGCCGATCTCTTCCCGGGCTGACCCCACGTGATAAGTAACATCTACGTGTGCAACGGGGTCGCTATGATCTTCGTGGATGATCACGGTCAGACCGTTTGGAAATACATATTTCTCATAAGGAATGACCAGCTCATTACCCTGGCGGGTCACCTTCTCTACAAGTTTGGCCTGTGCGTTTGCCGCTGCCGATGCCAGCAGGGATATCGCCGAAACCACAAGGAATTTTTGTCTCATAAATGATTGCTTTAAGGAGGAAGGCAATGTAATGAATAATGACCGGAAATAGCCGCCGGTAATCAAAATCTGACCAATCCCGGTAGTCTGGAAAGAATAGCGCCAACTACCCCTAACAGCTTCCAATCCATTCACTCGCCATCCAGGTATTGACTCCGACCGCTTTCCTGGAAAATAAAGATCAATTGGCCGGCTGGTAAATAGAATCTCATCCTATGGAGAAGACTCTCAAAAGGTTGAGCCGGTTTCCTGGTATTACCAGGAATACCAAAGAAAACCTGATCATCGGTTGACCATGGTTCGGCAGGGTCAATCTGTACCTGATTACCTTGTAAAATTGAAGATTTACTGAAACCAAACCGCGAGGAAAAAACATTATTTCTCCGTTTTTTTCCCAAGGATTGCCTATCCGTCATTAGTAGTTTTATTCCATCAATGATTTATGATCCGCTGGCCAACGCATCGTAAATCCGGTATAAAACAGGCGGCCACTGCCTGATTTTTTAATTTTTAAATAAACGATCATGTTAACAGGCAATCATCCGGGAAGTATAGTTCCTGACTGGGCCGATTTTTTCTCCTACGGGCAATACAGTCAGTTTATTCAGCATGTACTCAGCTATTTCTCCGGCAGCCAGATCAGTTACCGCTGTCATGAAGGTGCGATCCTTCATGTGGATAGTGAGACAAAAAACCCGGGAAGGATGGGGTTGCTGAATCTGGCCCAGCTTTGCCGGCTCAAACCGGCTGAGGAGTGGGGACCAACAGTGCGACTGCATTTTGATGGACTAATGAATGCTGCAGGTACAGAAAGAATGTTCAGTTCAAAAGCACATGATTTTGCGTTTGTAAAGGATCATATTGCCGTGCGGATCTATCCCACGGAATATATCAACATGATCAGGGATGGACTGATCATTGGCCGTGCCGTGGCAGACGGTTTGTATGCAATGCTGGTATTTGATCTCCCTGATAGCATTGTTGGTATTAGGCCAGAACAGACCGTTCAGTGGGAAATGACCAATCAGGAGTTGTTTGAGCTGGGGGTAGAAAATATCCGAAGCAGATATCGCTTCCGGCCAACACGGCAATTGTTGGGAGGGGTGGGCTTTCATCTGCTGGTGGAAGACCATCATTATGCATCGAATATTCTATTTGATCTGGAAAAAATGGATGCACTGAAAACGGATCATGGAATACTTGTTGGTGTACCAAACCGGCATGCAGTCCTGATCCATCCTGTAACAGATGTGAAAGTGATGCGGGCGATGAATCGTATGATACCCGCGATTCACGGTATGTATAAGGATGGACCGGGTTCAGTAAGTGAAAAGTTATACTGGCTTAGAGACGGGAAGTTCACGCCGGTACCTTACACCATTGATTCGGAAAATATTCTTCTTGATCCGCCGGAGTCTTTTCTGGATGTGATGGCATTTCTTAGTCGAGACGAGGGAAAATCGGTAGCCTGAGAGGGATTATTTACAAAGGGACAATGGGTCGGTATAATAAAAGGCGGTCTTCTGAATGAAGACCGCCGGAGATATATCGGATGATTATAGTACAAGGTTATTTCAAACCTGCTGAATAACTATGCAGTTATCAATAAGGGTTTGATAAGTGTTCGTCGTTTAACAGGTTGAAGAGATTCAGGCCGTCAGCCAGCTGGCAGTTTGCTCCAAGCCTCATGAACCGGTCAGCACAAAAAGCCGTTGCAGCTATTGATGCTCCTGAATTATTACTAAACTGATCAGACAAATGCAGTCTGCCTGACCTTTGAAACCTATCAAACCTTTGAAACCTTTCACCAGAAACCCGTACTTATTCTGCAACCCTTATTTCAATATTTCTCTGATCACAGCTGCTGCCTGCAACACCGCAGTCCTGATTGCGGGAACCTCTGCGATAGGATTTAGCAGGCCATAGTCGTGGATCAGGCCGCCATATCTTGTAAGTGTTACGGGAACACCGGCTTCATCGAGTTTGCGCGCGTAAGCCTCGCCTTCGTCTCTTAATACATCGTTCTCGGCAGTTTGAACGAGAGCAGGTGGCAGGCCTTTCAGTTGCTCCAGAGATGCTTGTAAAGGAGATGCGTAAATCTCTTTGCGTTTGTCTTTTTCAGGGAGGTAATTATCCCAGAACCAGATCATCATATTTTTTGTAAGGAAGCGTTCTTCCGCAAATTGATTATAGGAACCAGTTTCAAAATTCGCATCAGTTACAGGCCAGAGCAGCACCTGCAGTTTGATTTTTGGACCGTTTTTCTCTTTTGCCATCAGCGCGATCACCGCGGTCATATTTCCGCCAACGCTGTTGCCAACTACTGCAAGGTTCTTTCCGTTTACGCCGATCTCATTTCCGTGCTCAGCAACCCATTGTGTTACGGCATAGATCTGATTGATTGCTTTTGGATATTGTGCCTCCGGTGACGGCGTGTAGTCAGGGAAGACGGCTACTGCTCCGCTTTCAACCACAAGGTCTCTCACCAGTCTTCTGTGTGTTGGATAATCGCCCAGCACCCAACCGCCGCCGTGCGTAAAAATGAATACAGGTGAATCAGCTTTAGCGTTTTGAGGTTTAGTGATGTGTATTTTGACGGTTTCTCCGTTTTGTGTGATGGTTTTTTCTGTTTCTGTGATGCCGGAGTAGTCAACTTCAACAGATTTCTGTGCGCCAACCAGTATCAAACGTGCATCGGCCGGGCTGAGTTGCTCCATTGGTTTGCCACCACCAGAGTTGAGGCCTTTAAGGAAAGTTCTTACCTGGGTTAAGATCTGCGGATCATTTTCCGCTTTAATTGTTTGTGCCATGGTTGAAAAATTTAAAGTTGTAAAGAATATTGTTGCAATTGCGATGTTGTAAAATCGTTTCGGTGTCATGATAGTTGCTCTATTGTTTTGATTTTCCCTGATTGTTTGATGACACAAAACTAGAATGGTAACGGAATGGGGTCAATGCATATAATACGGATAGTATTGTACTTTTTTCCCTCGTCAGGCTGGAGGGATGTATCTAATTTTAAGCAAGTTGAAAATCTGATATGCGCCCGGCTGGTTTGGGGCAAGACCTATCTTTGTGCATTCAAAATAGAATGATATGAAACGGATTACGGTTTTTTGCGGCTCAGGCTCAGGTACGGATAAGATTTTTGAAGAGATCGCCTATCAGTTAGGAGTAACCCTCGCTAAAAAAGAGATCGGGCTTGTATATGGCGGTGCCAGTGTCGGGTTGATGGGTGCTGTTGCCAATGGCGTACTGGATAATGGCGGAGAAGTGATTGGCATTTTGCCGGAATTTCTGCAAAAGAAAGAGCTGGCTCATAAAGGGCTGACCGAGTTGATCATTGTGGAAACCATGCACGAGCGGAAAAAGGAAATGGACGAGAAATGCGATGGAGTGATCACACTGCCGGGTGGGTTTGGTACAATGGAAGAGTTTTTCGAAATGCTCACCTGGGCGCAGTTGGGTCTGCATAAAAAGCCGGTGGCATTATTGAATGTAAATGGATTCTATGATGAATTGCTGTCATTTCTCGGAACAATGGTGAAGAAGGGCTTTTTGAAGGAGGTTAACCGGAAGATGCTGATCCCGGCAACCACTATCGAAGAACTGCTTTCGAAGATGGAACAGTATGAAGCGCCCGAAGTCGGAAAGTGGATCAAAAAGGATGAGGTTTAAAAAAGCGGGGTTTTCTCAATTCTCCTCACCGTTGAACTTTTTCCTGAATGCATTTGGGGTATCGCCTGTTTTTAATACAAACAATCTGTTGAAGTAAGCCGGATCTTCATATCCAAGATCATATGCAATCTGCTTCACGCTCATGCCAGAATAGGTAAGCAATCTTTTTGCTTCCAGCAGAATGCGGTCTTTGATGATCTCATTTGGCTGAGTGAGGTTCAGTTTGTGAAATTTATTCGAGAGTGTTTTAGGAGCCACGGCAAGGAGGTCCGCATAATCTGCAACACTGTGTTTCTCGCGGAAATGAATTTCCACCAGTCTGCTGAAATCACGAAAAAAATCGAGGTCTTGCGTCGGCGCATTATTGATCTCTCCGATGTTCTGCTGTTTCCAGATCCGTGTGGCGCGGATGATCAGTTGTTTCAGATATGTCCGGATCATTTCTTCCTGTGAACTTTCTTTCAGTTCCAGCTCTTCTTCAATGTGCTGGAGATATTGTTCAATTACAGCTTGCTCCTTCACCGGCACCGTCGTCATCGGCATGGCATAAATATTATTGAACAATAATCCATCACAAGCTACTTCATGGTCATGGATCTGTACACAATAAAAATCACGATTGTAATAGATAAATGAACCCCGTCCATTGCCTACAGATAGCAATTCAGCATATTGATTACTATTTACAAAAAATAAGCCCGGATGTGTGGTATTGAATTGTTTGAAATCAACCTTCAATGCCGATCCTGCAGGCAGGTAAAAGATCTTGATGTAAGACTTGTATTTTTCATCATTCACCACATCAGATTTTTTATTGCTGATAGAAATAAATCCAAACTTCTTATAATTGGACTCGAAGAAGCGTGCAGACATAATTAGGTGATTTGGAGGCAAAGATATTTGTTGAATGATTATGTGCACTACCACCATTTAAAGAGGTGTATTTCAGCTTTTCGCTTTACGTTTATTTTCAGCTGATTGAAAGGAATGTTAACTAAATAGAGATCCTGTCTTTGAATGCCGGAGTGCTGCCCCGGTGCGTGAGACACGCACCGGGGCTCGCGAAAGCAGGATGTCTGCCAGCTGATCTGCGCGTTCCGGTAAAAAATTATTCGATCCATGACGATATTTCCGGTGACCGGGATGATAAAAATTGAGCGCGGAAGGGCACGATAAATGGCTTCGGGCAGTCACGGAAGTTTTCGTTTAATTCAGCTTTGTGATATCTGCCCAACTGATCGTTTTAAAAATAAAAAATGAATACAACTGACCATCGGAAGAAGGAGCCCTGTATGCGCCTTTGGCCTGCATCAGGTAAGCAGCAATTGCCGTCATTTCCCAGGCATCATGCTCTTCCGCATCAAACTTTGCCGTGATCAGCCGGCTGAAATTCCTGGCTTCGCCAAAATCGCGAACTAATGTTATTTCAGACCTGACGTTTTCCTGTACGTGCGGATTATCCCATGCCCAAAGCCATGTATTTGATTTGAGCGAATACGAGCCGACGTCCTCAAAATCAATATGAAGCTTATCGGTATTATTATCGCCGAACGTTAATATTCCGGTAGTTTGATCATAGTGCCATCTTTCATATTCCCCGAGCCTGAATACGGATTGACAGTACTGCTGCTTTTCCCGTAAATATGTGTACGCTTTCCGCGAAAGCTCTTCGAATGAAAGATCTGTTGGCAGTGACGCTACCATGTCTTTTTTTTCAGACTTATTGCCACGGTTAAATAAAGAAAATAGCCCCATGCGCTAAAGATAGAAAACGAAGTTGCTAATTGAAAGAATGTTCATATTAATTTAAGATTGCATAGTGTCGTGGAATAAAAGATATTAGCGATTAATGTTTTGACTGGTAGAAAACTCAATATATAATACCGTAGATATCAGTGTCAGAAAAAAACATCTTTTTTACGTATTTTTCTCATTGGGAGCGAAATGATCGGCTATAAATTTATACCATGAGTAAACAATAGAAAATCGGACAAACTCAGTCTGCCTAACCTTTGAAGCCTATGAAACGTTTCAGCAGAAAGCTGCAGTTATTCAGCAACCTCTGTATCGTTTCGGTTTTAGAGAGCTGTTGCCAGACGACAACATCGACGATAAACCAACCGATCACGATATTAGTGATAAGACATTGACGGTCGTGGCTGCAATAACATATGAATCTGCCGTCCGCAGTCCTCATCGGTTCATTCATATTGCCGGTTGCGATGAAGTGAGAGCAAGACTATTCCGGAGAGGACTATCTGACAGGATTGATTAGCTGACCGGTGATTTCGATATTTATTGGATCAGTGAAAAGAAAGGCATGCGTGTTGAATTGTTCCCTTGGAACAATGATTATACCGGATTTATCGTGAAGTGGAAACTGACCCCGATCATGGATAGAAAATGCGGGCTAAAGGATGCTTTGTCATTTGGGATGTATGTAAGAAGGGATAACGCCCTGGATCGGTTTTGCAGTAAGGTATCTTATTTCCGCAAAAATCAGCAGTTGTCAATAGAGTAGGGGCGCATACCAGATTTTCGCTTTACGTAGGGCTCATCCTCCGCTTCGCTACGGCGGACGCGGCCGGCAGATTTATTTTCACCTGATTGAAATGTATGATAACTAAACGGACATCGTGTTTTTGAATGCGCTGATTCCGAAGAGAACATTCAGTTATCAGCCAGCTGATCTGCGTGTTCTGATAAGAAACTATTCGACTCATGATATTATTTCCGATGATCGTGATAATAGAGTCTGCGTAATTTGCGGGCCGTGTCCGCCGTAGCGAAGCGGAGGATGAGCCCTACGCAAAGGGAAAATTGAAATACACCCATAGAACAGTCAGCATGTTGAAATGGACATTCCGGCTGAATAACGATTAGTGCAAAATTAATGTTGGTCAAGGGTAGCTGACCAATACTAATTTATTCAGAACATTGAATACCAAATATCGGTTACAAGCGGTCACCGGAGAAAGATCTGAAGCCGGATCACTGTCATTAGGCCCCGACAGCAACCCGGCTTCAAACCGTTACAGTATTTTCCTGTCAATTACTGCATTTTCCGTCTTTGATCTCCTGTGCCGTCGGGTTGTATCCATTATTCAGCACAGCATATCCACCGGTATTGCCATTCCCTGTGATCATCTTGGTAAGACCACAGAGGTTTTTCAGCGATTCGTTTCCGCTTATGTTAATACCATTGAACTGTCCTTCCACATTCGCAAGACCATTCAGGTTCAGCAATGCGTTGTTTTGTACAACCGTAACGCCATTCTTTAGGGATTTGATCTTTTCCAGGCCGTCCAGACTTGTTATTGCGTCGTTTCTGGTAACATATACGCCTATTGCCTGGGTTAATTTGGCAAAACCCTTGAAGTCGACAAGTTTCGGATTTTCCTGAACAAAGATCGTTCTGTTTTCATTCAGACCGCTGGAGATAAGTTTTCCAAAACCGTTGAAATTTGCCAACCCTGTTTTAATGATCCGGAAATCCTGTCCAATGCTTTCAAGATTGCTGAAGCCTGATGCATCCGTAAAGTTCAGTCCGCCGATATTGAGCATCGCTCCAATGCTTTTTAGCTGGCTGAAACCTTTTATTTGGGTTAAAGGCCCCTTATAGTCGTTCCCTGCGACCATTTCAATAGACAGTGAGAAGGGAAGGCTGGGTAGTTTATTGAATCCGTTGATCGTCTGGGTTTTGATTGCAGAGCCACTCTGCCCGCCGTTACTGATACTCAGATCTCCATTGACGGATTCGAGATTATTGAATCCATCGAGGTGAAGGATGTTAGGGCAGTACTCGATCATGAAACGTCCTGAGTTTTTCAATGCGGGAAGATCAAATTCTGTGAGTGCGGCCATTGGTTCATATCCGCCAGTCATGATCACGCCTTCCGGTGCTTTCTCCAGCACGCTCATATTCACCGAAGCAATTTTGGGATTGTGTTCAAAAATGATAGAACCCGCTTCCTTCAATTTTGGATAGCTTACGCTGGTAAGCGCAAGGTTTTCTTTGATCGATACAGAACCCTTGATCATTGAGGCAAAGCTGATCGTTTTAAGCGCAGGATTTAAATGAATACCCACCCCGACCGCAGTGACCAGTTTATCTGCTACCGGATTCAGATCAGTCAGTATGATATTCCTCGTAATGGTAACGCTGGACATTTCGGCGCTGATATTCAGCCCGTTCAGGTTTGTCAGTTTTCCGCATTGATCAACCGTCAGTTGTCCGGTTGGTATGATGTTTTTTAATCCGGCAAGTGTTGTCATTTCGGGGTTATCTACCAGCACAATACCCCAGCTTCCCAATGTACCACTCGCATTTGCAAAAGTGCTCAGGTCGGTCAGCAGCGTATTGGTGATCTCGATATTGCTGCATTTGTCCACCGATTTCAATTTCGGAATAGACAGCGTTTTCAGCAATGGATTTCCGGTGATGGATATTCCGTCATTAGCCAGTGTTCCGATCTCTTCCACATTCGGAAGGGTAACTGAAGCAAGGCCAAGATTGTTATTGACGTGAATACCCTGCATATACTTATTGCTCAATTTTGGGAAAGCCAGAATAGTCAGCTGGCTGCTGCCTGCAACGGTCAATGCTGTCAGGCTTTCAAGTTCAGCCAGGCCTCCCAGCGTTGTAATGGGTGCCCTGAGGTCAAGCCCCCAGATTTTTTTGAGGCTTGTGATGCCACTCAGATCTGATACATTGGCGATATAAAGTATCCCATTCACCGTATTGTATCCGGAATCGATAAATGCTTTTAATGTGGCGGCGTTGTTGATGGAATAGTTTCCGTTGAATACTTTTCCATCATTAACCGGAGGTGTATTGTCCTCACAAACTTTCACCGGGTCTTTGATCATATATGCAACAGAAGGATTTACCTGCATGGAAAGATCTTTTGTTTTCTTACCGGTTTGAAGATCATAAACCGTGAGTATTACATTGTCAACACGGTTTGGCAATTGATTATAAAACACATACTGGGCAGTGAAGCGGCCTTCTGTTCCAAACACGGGTGAAGTGGTTGATTTTATAATGGTATTGCCACTGCGCATGCTCATATAAGCATAGCCACGTGTTACAGGTTGGTTGTTACAATTCACGGCTTTGCCATTTACATTCACTATGGTTTCTCCACTACCGCCTCCACCGGCTCCTGGAATTGTGATCGTTATTGTTGTCGGTGGATTTGTTGGTCTTACTTCGATCGTTACACTCTCCTGTTCATTTGCAAATTGCGGAGCCGGAGGTACAACATCATCTGCGTTTGAAGAGTAATTTGTATTCGTTGGATAATCTGGCCCGCCGGGTTGAACAGGCGTAACAGTTATTTCCATTACATCAGAAATACTGGGGAAAGGGAATGTTACGGTACTTGTTGATGTCGGTGGATTGGAATTAGGATCGCGGGAAGGAGGTGGGAATGTATTACTGTAAAGTGTATTGCCGGTTGCTTTATCCCGCGCTGTTAGTTGGAACGTTGGCGGATTTTTCATGATATCGTCAATAGAAACCTGGTCGGTGTTGCTTATTTTCGATAACATCCACTGGAGAATGAAAGGAAGGTTCATGAAATCAAAGAAGTGGTCGTAGTTCCAAACAGAGAAATGTGATACCTGCCCAACATATTTCCCATTCTGATATGTACCAGCGCCTTCTTCTTTCCATACGCCTTTTGTTTCGTCAAAATACCACATCGGGATCGTGGCTGATGCCTTCGCGCGCAGGTTCGCCGGAACAGGAAGAGAGATGGTTACTTTTTTTCCGGGGGCTATGGTCAGTTTTTTACCGTCATTATCGAGCAGATCGATATGTGACATACCCATTGAAACAAGCGAGCCGCGTTTGTTTGCTGAGTTGTCGGCAGCCATATCGCCCGGGATGCGGGCAAAAAAATCGCCAATAGTCGGGTTGATATAGTTCGCCACCACATTTACCTGTCCTGTATAATCTTTAATTGCGCCAGCAGGCAATTCCACCCTTGTTCCGCCTTTCGATTCCACTGCGCCACCAGTTGCAGCATTGATGGTGCCGATGCTTTTTTGCGCCATCATTTTGATCAATGGAGGTTTGGATAGTCCGTTTTTCACTGGTTGAAAAATGCGTGATCCCTGGAAGTAACCGGTTTTTGTTGCGGTGATGTATGCGCGGGCCTGATCAAGTTGCACATCGGTCAGAAAATAAATACCATTTTCATCGGTCGTAGTGCTCGTTCCTCCACCACTTACAGTTACACCGGTCAGCGGCTTGTCGGCTTCGTCGACGATGCGGCCGAATGCACTGGTACTTACTTTTATGCCTTCAACGGGCAGGCCGGGGATAGCAGGTGGCGTATTGCCGCCTGGCACATCTTGATTTTTCTTGCAGCTATCGTTCAGCAAGACGATTATTAAAAAGGTGAAAAGGATAGAAAGCTTTTTCATGCTTGAGGCTTTTGGGGTTGTGATAAAATGACGATACAAAAATGTGCGGGATAAGGAGGATGGGAAATACCGAATTTGTAGTAGAATGATCAGATGGCTAGTTGTTTTACGATACCTGTGTTCCTTCTTTGAATTTTTGCCGGAAGGCATTGCGGGTATAGCTTTTTATGGTGATCTGCATAAAGTGAAGAGGATTAATTAACGCAATCTGCTGGTTATAGTGTTATCATTGTTCAATGGCCATCGAACAACGGTAAAGGTTATAACCAGCAAGTTGGGTTTGGTAAATTATCAGTACCGTATCTTTATCCTGGTATAAATAACTCATCATATAATCTAAGCCGATGCTGTTTTCTGCAAAACGTATTTCGATCCTTCTGTCTGTTTATACTGCGTCCTTTTCAGCGAATGGGCAAAATGCCGGCAACTTCAATCGTGCGCCATTGAAGGCGAGTACCTACATCCAGCTGCCACTTGGAAGTATCAAAGCGAAAGGATGGTTACTAAAACAACTGGAACTGCAGCGTGATGGAGCAACAGGTCATGCAGAAGAATTATATCCGGGTAAAAACGATCTTGGTAAAGATGCTGACTGGCTTGGCGGCGATGGCAATTCATGGGAGAAAGCACCATATTATCTGAAAGGTCTTATTGCGCTTGCTTATATCCTGGATGACCCCACGCTGAAAAGCAAAGCGCAGAAGTGGATCGATTATACATTGGAACATCAGCAGGACAATGGCTTGTTCGGCCCTCTCAAAATGAAAGACTGGTGGCCTCGTATGCCTTTTATGTACGCGTTGCAGAGTTATTACGAAGCGACCAACGATAAAAGAGTGATCCCGTTCCTTTCAAAATATTTCAGATACGAGTTGGCTAATCTTGATCAGGATCCCCTGCGCGATTGGGGAAGATCACGTGCGGCAGATAATATTGAAATGGTTTTATGGTTATATAATCATACGGGCGAAACATTTTTGATCGAGCTGGCAAACAAATTAAAGACACAGGCTTATCCATGGGCGGAGATCCATAATAAAAATCAATTCTTTTATAATGGCCGTGATTTTCATACTCGCCATATGGTAAGTGTTGCGCAGGCATTGAAATTTCCGGCGGTGTATTCACAGATCGATTCTTCGGCATATTACACAGACGCGATGAAGAACGGAATCGCTTTTCTTATGCGCGATCATGGTCAGCCGCAGGGTTTGGCTGCGGGAACGGAAATGGCTGCGGGGAAAAGTTCGGTACAGGGTGTTGAAACATGCACGGTTGTTGAATGGATGCAAAGCCTGGAAACCGCGTTCAGGATCTTGCAGGATCCTGCGATCGGCGATCAATTGGAAAAAATTGCATTCAATGCACTGCCTTCGCAATTCAGTCACGACTTTAAAGATCATTCTTACTATGCCTTGCCCAACCAGGTACAAAGCCTCCCCGGTCCACATGGCTTTAACCAGGATTATGCAAATGGTATCGTACCGGGCGCGTATTCAGGATATCCCTGCTGCCGTTACAATATGCATATGGGTTGGCCTTACTTTGTAAAGAATAGCTGGAGTGCAACGCCGGATGGCGGTCTTGCCGTCACCGCCTATGCTCCAATGGAGTTGACAACTACAATAGCGGGTGATGTAAAACTTAAGATAGAAGAAAACACAGACTATCCTTTTGAAGAGCAGATCCGTTTGAATATTTCACTTTCTGCCCCGGCTGCCTTTCCCTTATATCTCCGCGTGCCGGGCTGGTGCAGCAAACCTGTGATAATGGTAAACGGAAGATCATTGCCAAATGTAAAAGCTGGAAGTATCGTATCTGTCAACAGGAACTGGAATAATAATGACAAAGTTGTAATGAATTTTCCTATGGAAGTATCGCTGCAATCACAGGTAAACAATGGCGTGAGTATCGAACGCGGTCCATTGGTGTTTGCGTTGAAAATAGATCAGCAACGAAAGATCGGTCGTGAATTTGCTGTAAAAGGATTTTATGAAACCGAGATAACACCTGCTTCTCCCTGGAACTATGGGTTGATGGTTTCAAAGGATTTTATTATGAGTGAAATAAAAGTTCTGAAAAATGCGATGCCGGCCAATCCGTTTATCCAGCAAACGACACCGGTCACGTTAAGGGTTCGTGCAAAAAGGATTCCATCATGGGTGATCGATTATAATGGTACGTCTGCGATGGAAGTGCCTTACAGCCCCGCTTCATCAATGGAGAAGGTTGAAGAAGTTATGCTTGTTCCGTTTGGTTCGGAGACTTTAAGGGTGAGTATCTTTCCCACTATTGGCAAACCTTGTTTTGAAACAAAATTATATCAACAGAAGTTTGACAATAATACAAGTAGTGGGTGGGTGATGTATGGAGGAGGATGGTTTTGCAAAGATGATGTGTTGCATGTGGTGGCAAATGAAGATGGTGGTTCCGGCAACGGGTCAAAGATGATTGCAACGGGAACGAGATTTTCTGATTTTGAATATACGGCCGATATCAGCGTGAGCACAGGCGGTGATGCGGGGTTGATGTTCCGCGTTACAGACCCGGCCATCGGTGCGGATATGTATAAGGGCTATTATCTCGGCTTGAATGCGGAAGCAGGTACAGTTCAGTTAGGAAAGGTGAGCAATAAGCAGTGGATCCTGATCGCCTCGGCAAAGATCAGAATGGAACCGGATAAAGTATACAAGGTGAAACTGAAAGCAGTGAACGATAAGTTTGAAGTATTTATAAATGATCAGACAGCGCCGGTGCTTAGTGCTTCAGACCGTCATTATAGTACAGGCAGTATTGGAGTGAGAGCTTATAAAGCATTGGTGACGGTTGATAATGTTGAAGTAAAAGCGTTATAGCTACTCCTGCATTATTAATAAACTGATCAGGCAAACGAAGCCTGCCAAATCTATGGAACTTCTCAAACATCTCAAACGTTCCAACAGAAACCGGCAGTCAGTCGGCAACCCTGATAAAAAATCCCCGGCTCCAGGCCGGGGATTTTCATATGCACAATTTAAACAAATCAGAATGCTTTCTTTCCCATGGGATTTCCGTCTGCGTCAAGCTCCACGATCTTATACCCCATTTTCTGGAGGCCCGGAAGGATCTTGGCTTTATCACCAACCAGCAGCATATTCAATCTGTCCGCGGAAATATGCTTTTTGATCAATCCATCCATTTCTTTCTTGGTCATATTCTGCAGGATCTTTGCCTGCGCAGCCGTGTAATTAGCTGGCAGATTATAGTCAAGGATCATGCGAATAAAACCTGCTTTCTGGATGCTGGTCTCATATGCCCTGGCATCGCGCTGACCGATCGCATTTTTCATAAACGCCAGTTCGTCCTCGGTAATGCCATTTGCCGCATAGTTCTTTATTTCTTTGATCACTTCGCCTAGTGCACTATCGGTAGCTTCCGCTTTGATACCCGAACTGAATTTGAAATCGCCATCGTACTCGTCTCCGCTAAAGGAAGAACGCGCGCCATAAGTCCAGCCCTTGTCTTCGCGGAGGTTCAGGTTAAGACGGCTGTTGAAATCACCGCCTAACGCATAGTTGAGCAAGCTTGCACGATAATATTCCCCTGTCGCATCATATTTCAGTCCTGTATTATAGCCAACACGGAATTCTGTTTGCGCTGCTTTGGGAATGTCCACGAGATAGATCTGCGATTCGTTATTAGGTAACGGGGTAGCTTCAACCTTTGGAATCGTTACCGTTTTATTCGGGAGTTTATTCAGGAACGCAAGTTTTGGTAATACTTCGCCTTCTTTGATATCGCCGACGATCACAACCTTCAGACCTTTACTGGTCATGTAGTTGTCGTAATAATGCTGGATATCATTCAGGCTGATATTTGCTACTGTTTCAGCTGTGCCATTTTCTGAAATTGCGAGGATATTGTTTGGGCCAAAATTCAGCTTAGCGATCACATCAGTAGCAACGGTTGCCGGTTGCGTTTTGCTTTGCTTGAAGCTTTCCTGTAGTTGACGTTTGGTGCGGTCAAGATCCTCCTGGTTGAATTGTGGACTGAACATACGTTCCTGCAGCAATGCGAGGGTTTTGTCCAGATTCTTTTTCAGCGTCTGTACGTTGAACGTGATATCATCTTTGCCACTGCTTACGCTGATGGAGCTTGCGATCTTTTGCAATTCTGATGAAAACTCTTCCGCAGAATGAGTCTTCGTATCCTCGTTCATCATACGTGCAAAAAGATTGGCGAGGCCGACTTTGGAAAGATCGTTTGCCTGTAAAAGGTGGCCGCCCGGCATCGAAATGGAGATGGTTACTGTTGGTATTTCAGTGTTCTCTGTACCAATCAGCTTAATACCAGTGGGAAGGTCTTTGCGCCAGAACACCGGTACCTTCACTATTGGGTTCGGACCATTACCCGGCATTTTTTTACGGTCGAAATTGTCCTTTGCTTTTGCATATTTTAAACCGGCATAGCCATAGTCCGGCTTATTGTAGTGGGTGGTATCAATTGTGTAATTGTCCGCGTGTGCGATCAGATCCTCCTGGCCTTTTACAAGCGTACTTACAATTACGTGCGGTTTGCCTTTAATATATTTTTCATAAGCACGCATCACATCTTCCTTCGTCAATGTGCTATACTGGGCCATCAGCGTTTTGATCATGTTAGGATTTCCGGTGAAAGTCTGGAAAGCTGCCAGCTGACTTACTTTGCCGGAGACGCTTGCGAGTCCGTTGATTGTACGTGCTTCAAACTGTGTTTTAAATTGTTCTATATCGTCATCAGTTATGCCCCTTTTTTCAAACTCGGCCAAAGCTTCCTTTACCAGAGTTTCCATTTCTGCGAGGTTTTTCCCCGGAAAAGGTGTAACAGAGATAGCGAATTCGCCTGCAAGTTCAGATGCCTGATTGCTTGCGCTTGCGGATAATGCTTTTTGTGGTTTGATCAGTGTCTGGTAAAGAACGGAATTTCTGTTGCCACCGCCTCCACGACCGCCGCCACGGCCACCACCGCCACCGCCGCCTCCAAGGACCTGCGCCAGACAAGAGAGGGCAGCACCGTCTTTATCATAATCTCTGACAGTTGGGTAGATGACTCTAAGTTGCGCGGCGCGCGCATAATTATCGACATAGCTTGCATAACGATCCTGCTCCAGTTTTACAGGCTCCAGTTTTACAGGCACTACTTCCGGTCCGCGCGGGATAGAACCGAAATATTTCTCTGCCCATTTCACGATCTGTGCAGGTTGTACATCACCTCCAATCGTTAGAGTCGCATTATTCGGCCCATACCAGCGGAGGAAAAAGTTTTTGAGATCATTTACATTTACACGGTTCAACTCTTCGATATAGCCTATGGTCAGCCATGAATAAGGATGGCCGTAAGGATAGAGATTTTTCGCAGACACTTCGCTCAATAATCCATAAGGGCGGTTATCGTAGTTTTGTCCCCGTTCGTTTTTAACCGTAGCGCGTTGAATTTCGAATTTCTGTTGCGTTACTGCGTCGAGCAAAAAGCCCATGCGGTCAGCTTCCAACCAGAGCATTTTTTCTACCTGGTTGCTTGGTACTGTTTCATAGTAGTTGGTACGATCGCGGTTGGTGCTGCCATTCAGCGTACCCCCGGCTTCGGAAACGATCTTGAAATGTTGCTCATCGCCAATATTGTCCGAACCCTGGAACATCATGTGTTCGAAAAAGTGCGCGAACCCGGATTTGCCGATCTCTTCGCGTGCCGAACCTACGTGATAGGTTACATCCACATGCACCACAGGGTCGGAATGATCTTCATGAATGATCAGCGTAAGCCCGTTGGACAGCTGATACTTTTCATAAGGGATCACGAGCTCATTCCCTTGTTTGGTAACTTTTTCGATAAGTTTGGTTTGGCCTGACGCGAGGCTTGCGACCAGCATCAGCATAACGGAACTTAGCAGGTTTTTTCTCATACGTGTGTCGTTTTTTTAATGGAAAAGTGGAGGTCAAAGACAATCTGAATGCAGATCTCCACGAGGAGGAAAAGTATTTGACGACAAAAATTGGGAAAACCGCCGTTTGATTTCCTGAAAATCACACTTATGTGATGAGTTTCAGCGCTTTTTTTCCGGTTTCAGCGTCTTTTTGGGGCATATCCTTTGCTCTTTTATTGTCATATCATCCAATATCTGCCTGTATTGGCAGTAAAACCTTTACCAAACCCGGAAAAAAAATCCAATACCCCCAATACCACCTGAAACTACCGTAAATTTGCCCCCACAATTTTTGTAGACAATGGCTCGCAAACAGGAAGTCCTCCAGGATGTAGTGATAAAATTCGCCGGTGACTCTGGTGATGGCATGCAACTTACTGGAACACAATTTACTAATAACACTGCCCTTCTCGGCATAGACCTTTCAACCTTCCCGGATTTTCCGGCGGAAATCCGTGCCCCGGTCGGAACCCTGCCCGGTGTATCCGGTTTCCAGCTCCGTTTTTCGAGCGATCGGATTTTTACACCCGGTGACGCCTGCGACGTACTCGTTGCCATGAACGCAGCTGCTTTGAAAGCTAACCTTGGCGCCCTTAAAAAGGGAGGCAGGATCGTCGTAAACACAGATGGTTTTGATTCGAAAAACCTTCGCCTGGCGAATTACCCTGACGGGGAAAATCCGCTGGAGAACGGCAGTCTCGACAGCTATGATGTCATCAGAATGGACGTAACCAGGATGACACGCGAGGCGCTGAAAGAATACCAGATGGGTATGAAGGAGAAAGACAGAGCGAAAAACATGTTTGTGCTTGGATTCCTTTACTGGATGTATGGCCGCGACATGGAAAACACTATGTCTTTCCTCAAAGAAAAGTTTGGCAAAAAGCCTGATATCCTCGACAGTAACCTTAAGGTACTGCAGGCTGGCTTTAACTACGGTGATACAACCGAGGCATTCGGCATTACCTATAAGGTTGAAAAGGCAAAAATGCCATCCGGGACCTACCGTTCTGTGATGGGCAACCAGTCCCTGGCCTATGGATTGATCGCGGCTTCGCATGTAAGCGGTCTCCCAATGTTCCTCGGCACATATCCGATCACGCCTGCATCAGATATTCTGCATGAACTGAGCCGCCATAAAAACTTTGGCATCCGCACCTTCCAGGCAGAAGACGAGATCGCCGCAATTACATCTGCAATTGGCGCGTCTTACGGCGGTGCGCTGGGCGTAACTACCACTTCGGGGCCGGGTATGGCACTGAAAGCCGAAGCAATGGGCCTGGCAGTGATGCTGGAGATCCCGCTAGTGATCGTGGATGTTCAAAGAGGAGGCCCCTCAACCGGTTTACCAACAAAGACCGAACAAAGCGATCTCTTGCAGGCGTATTATGGAAGAAACGGTGAATGCCCGATGCCCGTGATCTCTGCATCCACACCTGCCGATTGTTTTGATGCGGTGTATGAGGCAGTACGCATCTCTGTGCAGCATATGACCCCTGTAATCTTTCTTAGTGACGGATATATTGCAAACGGAGCAGAACCATGGAAATTCCCAGCTACCGCCGATCTTCCTCCTATCCACGTTAAGTTCAAAACAGAACTGGGACACGGAGAAGAGAAACTTCAGCCCTATCTGCGTGATGAAAAGCTGGCACGCCCCTGGGCAGTTCCCGGTACGCCCGGCCTGGAGCACAGGATCGGTGGTATCGAAAAGCAGAATATTACCGGTAATATCAGCTATGACCCGGAAAATCACCAATTGATGGTGAAAATCCGCCAGGAAAAAGTTGACAAGATCGCAGAATACATCCCCGAACAAAAACTGGATAGCGGTGCAGAAAAAGGTAAAGTCCTTGTACTGGGTTGGGGTTCTACATTTGGTGCCATCAAATCGGCCGTGACCGACCTGATCAACGACGGCCATGCCGTGAGCCACGCGCATCTGCGCTACCTTCGCCCTTTCCCGAAAAACCTGGGAGAGATCCTGAGAAACTTTGATACAGTTCTTGTTCCTGAGATCAACAACGGACAACTGATCAAGATCCTTCGAGACGTTTATCTTATCGATGCAAAAGCATACAATAAAATAATGGGCGTGCCGATCACCAAGACCGAATTGGTTGAAGAGATCAGAAAATATCTGTAAAGACCTTCAATAAATAAAAACCCACGAGCCGATCGTGGGTTTTTTATTTTCATTCAATGTAGTATCAGTGTTGCTCAATTAAGGCAAAAAAACCTTCCCTGTAGTTGTCGCTCACAGGAAGCGAATGCTGCTGTATTGTCACAGACTTCCGTGACGCCGTATGGATCTTGCGGATAGCCACGATATAAGAACGATGGATGCGTATAAATGCATTCTTGTCAAGCATGTCTTCAAAATACTTCAGGTTGTGCAGGATCAGCAACGGATTTGTTGCGCTGCTCAGGTGCATTTTTGTATAATCTTTATATCCTTCGAGATAAAGAATGTCATCAAAGAAGATCTTATGCATTTTGTGCGATACGTTGATAAAGAAATAATCTTTTCCTTTTTCCTTATCTTTTGAATGTTTTGCTTCAACAAAATCTTTCACACGATTACATGCAGTGATGAATTTTTCAAATGAGATCGGTTTAAGTAAATAATCCATTGCCTTTAACTCAAAACCATTCAGCGCATATTCACTGTATGCTGTGGTGAAGATCACTTCGGGTTTATTCTTTAATGAACGGTAGAAGTCAATACCTGTTATATCCGGCATTTTGATGTCGAGAAATAAGAGGTCAACAGAAGATGACTCCAGTAATGAGATCGCCTGCAATGGTTCTTCAAACTTGCCCAATAGTTTCAGGTAAGGTGTCTTGTTCACAAAGTCTTCAAGCAACTGGAGTGCAAGAGGTTCGTCGTCGATCAGTACACAGTTAAGCATTGGTAAGAGGTACTTTAAGGTTTACGGTATATTGATCACCAGAGTGGTGAAACAACAGCTTGTATTGATGTGGATAAAGCAGTTCAAGTCTGCGTCTGACATTCCTGAGCCCTAAACCACCATGAGCAAAACTATCCTTTTCCACTATCGGGTTGCTTACTATGAGTGTTAAGGTTTCTTCAAAGATTCTTATATCAATGTTGATCACAGATGGCTGAGAATAACTGATGCCATGCTTAAATGCATTTTCAATAAAATTGATCAGCAGCAATGGCGCAATATATTTTCCCTCCGGATAACCACCGATATTAAAGTTCAACTGGACCTTGGGAGATAAACGCAATCGTTGCAGATCGATATAGTTTCGTATATACTGAATATCTTCTGAAAGAGGCACTTTGTCTGCCCCTGAATCATAAAGACTATATCTCAGTAATTCAGATAATTTCAGAATGGAGAACTCCGTATTTTCTGAACGGGCGTGAGCTTGTGAGTAAATAGAATTCAACGTATTGAAAAGAAAATGCGGGTTGATCTGTGACTTGAGAAAATTCACTTCGGCATACAGGTTTGCATTTTCCAGGTTTCGCTTTTCATGTTGATTTTTAATGAACGAATACGCGAGCCGGATCATTCCTCCAAGCAATAAAAAGAAAAAGCATGTAGATAGAGTTCTGTTGATCGAAAAGAATAATACCGGTTCTGGCGCTCTGGTCATAAACCTGTTGCGAAAGTCCTCTCCCGGCTTATTAGGAAACCCTTCCGGTCCCATAGAATCAATATTAAAGGGGCGTCTTTGATCAGGAGGTTCCCTTAATTGCATAAAGTTTTGACGCATCGGTCCGGGCATAACGCCGGGCACATGTGTCCGCAGATAAATATCCGTTGCGCATACAACAGACATGCCTGTAATGACCGACATGAAATACAGGGCGTATTTCCTTTTTTCAAAAAACTTCGGAAGAAGAAAATAATAGTTCACATAAAACAACACAATGGGTACGATCTTCGTAATGATCTCTCTTCTCCAGATCGGGTCGCCCTGGAAACGAACAGGATAAAAAAGCAAGGGCAGCAATAAAAATGCCGCCCATGCTGACACATGTACCAGGATGATCAGTAAAAGATGCGGTTTGCTTTTCGTTTTCTCAAACCCAAAGAGCGTAAATAAAAACCGGTTTATATTTTCTTTGTTAGCCATGCTACATCTACGTGCTTGTTGAAAAAGTTTGAAAGGATAGTTCAGATCAACCCTTCCAACCTTCTCAAATCTCTCAAATTCTTACTCATTTCAACGAAGGACAGATCTCCTTCAACTCAAATCTACTGAGTGAGGGCAGTCTTCCGCTGGTCTTCAATTTCTTTAACACTAAGTTGGCAGCTTCCTGTGCCTGCTCTTTTTGTGGGAATGCTAACCCGTTTCCATAGGACGGGATAGACTCCTGGTGAATGATCACGCTATCATCCACCAGGATATCATATCCCCAACCATTAGAAACCGAAAACACCACCGCTTTGTAGCGGGAGGTCTTTTTAACCGTGCGCTGTGAAAATGAATAGATCAGTATAGACACTGATACTAATGCAGACATCAACAGCACGGTTGTAATATGTTTGTGTTTTTTCATTTTCAATTGCTCCGCTGCTTCCGCATGAGCGGTTAATCATTATCAACCTGTTCGTCGTTTGGCAGCAACTCATACATATTGTCCATGATAAGCGAGGTATTTCTTCCTGTTGCTACAAAACCGCGGCTGCTGATATTGAATCCAACAGCGCCTGTTCTGGAAGTTCCCTCAAAGCCTGTTTTTTGCGTCCACAGATCAGAAGCCGGATCATACTGCCAGGTTGTTGTATTGTTTGTTGAATTGTTTTCTCCTGTTGCGAGATAAACATAATTTCCGATTACAAACGTTACACCATTTGAGCGGGGGATCGTTCCGTAGTCATCATCATACGAGTCATCGGAGTAGTTATAGACCTTCGTTTTCTCAGTCCATTCATCCGTAGATGAATTGTATACCCAAAGATCCTGTTGGATCTCTCCGTTGTTGTTTCCTGAAAGGATGTATGCCTGACCATTTACAACGAATGACATGGCAGCGGAGCGTTTTGATCCACCCACGCTGGCTTTCTTCGTCCATTCGTTTGACGAAGGATCGTATTGCCAGAGATCTTTTAAATAGTTGCCATCATATCCGCACCCGATATAACCTTTACCATCAACGGCAAATGCCACAGCATCATAACGGCCCGTTCCGCCAAAATCAGCTTTCTGTGTCCATGTGTCAGAAGCCTGGTCATATTCATAAAAGTCTTTCAGCCGTGCAGAACCGTCATAGCCGGTACCCACATAACCTTTTGTACCAATGGAAAATGCAACGGCCGAGTTGCGTGCCACGCCGGGCATGTCAGCCTTTTGAACCCAGTATCGTTTGGCGGTACTGTATTCCCAAAGATCTTTGAAACGTTCGGGGTTAGCGGTGCCGGAGCAGAGATAAGCAAAATCGCCGATGGTGAAGCTAACGGCTTCACTTCTTGCATTGCCTTCGAAGTCATCCGATTTTTTCCAGTTTCCGATTAGATCGCTATCATCATCCGTCGATTTGGTGCAACCTTGCGAAACAATCAACGAAGTGGAGATCATGGCAGCCCCGATCAGGTAGGCTTGTGCTTTTTTCATTATAATCAGTTTTGATGTTGGGGCCGGAGCCTCCAGGTGTCTTAGACGAAATTTTGATAAAAATATCAGGGACTATCGGGAAGGTTATCTTAAAATAGATGAATCGCCCGGGTGACTAGATGAATCGGGCGGGTTTCTGGAAGTTCGGTAGCAGATGTTCGCTGCGTGATGGCAATTTTGAGCGGATAAGAATGAGGCCCCGGCAGGACCTTCCTGCATTGAGAATGATTTGCAGTCAATTAGCGCAACTTGCTGGTTATGCATAACTGGTATTCGATGGCCTTTGACTGACCTGTGTTCGTTTAGCGAAAACCCCTGCGTCTTATTGATCAGTTTAGTACTCTTTTTATAGGATCATTTCCAGGGGCTGGCTTTAGGCCGGCCAAGGGCCATCGAACAGAACAGCAGTTACCTCATAGTCAGGACTCGCAGAACGTCGGGTCTTCCACTTGTACATCGGCGTATTCGCTCAATCCGCCGATTAATCCGCACCATCTATATACTATAACACTTCATCAGTTGTCTCCATAAATAAATTCGCCCATTCCAAACTAAACCCAACCATCATGAAGGGATTTATCCTGCCTGTTTTTTGTCTATGGATTTTGGTTTCATGTACGCAGAAAGAAATTGAATTCGGTACAATACCCGAAAATGCATATACCGATCTTGCATATATTGATACGGTCAGCGCGCAGTTGTCTACCGTATTACTGGATTCTTTTGCTACCAGTTCCGATAGCACATTTCTTGTAGGCCGGTACAACGATCCTTACCTCGGAACCGTGACCACGAAGCCTTTCCTGCAATTTTCGATCCCCGAAGCGTTTTCAGATATTCCTTCTTCCGCGGTATTCGATTCAGTAGAGCTGATCGTCAAAACAAATAAATATTACTATGGAGATACATCGAAGACGCAAACAATTATTGTTCGTGAACTGGCAGAGCCTATCGTATCTACATACAACAGCGAGCTCTTTAATACCAGCAATTTTTTAACGAAAGCCCAGGTGCTTGGTAGTAAAACGATGCGGATCAACCCCACATCCACCGATTCATTTAAGATCAGGTTGTCGAATGAAAAGGGAGTTGAACTTTTTAGCAAGCTTCGCCAGAAGACATCGGACATTATCACTCAGTCGGAGTTTATCAATTATTTCTACGGGATCAGTCTCAGTGTGGGAGATAATGACACTTCAGGCGTGTTTGGTTTAAATGGCGCGGCGGGCGCATTTACAATGCGTGTACATTATCACACTACCATTCCTTTACCCGAAGCAGCCTATATTGATTTTGCCTCAATTGCAAACGAGTATGCGTTTACTCAGATTATACCCGATCGCACAGGTACCGGCCTCATTGCCCAGTCACCCAGTATTTCTGAAATATTTCCTGCAGCTACCAATGGCCGCGTTTATCTGCAACCGGGCACAGCTCTCACGTTGAAAATGATCTTTCCCACATTGAAAGGCATTCTTAACAGGGAGAATAATGGCCTCGTGAAGCTGTTAAAGGCCGAACTGATCGTTAAGCCAAAATACCTCTCCTCGGACCTGTACAAATACAAGCTCCCCGCATCATTGGGGCTTGCGACGACAAATGAAACAAATCTTGTGGGTAGTTCTTTAGCGGATGCGTCCGGGACGAGTACATTGTCAGCTACGCCGGTGATCGACGAAATATATGGGATCGATAATTATTACAGGTTCGATGTTTCCGGTTATATCAACGAACTGCTGACAACAGTGGGTTCGGAAAAATCTGGTTTTTATTTATTGCAGCAATCATCTATTGCCCGCAGCATGGACCGGCTGGTAGTGGATGCCACCGGTGGAAAAGAAAGTGGCGTCATGCTGTTGTTGTATGTTCTTAATATCAATAATTAATGCTTATGAAATTTATAAAACAGCCATTGTTTCTGCTCGGGTCATTTGTGACCGGAATACCGTTGATGGCGCAGAATATGAACAGTCCGTATTCGGTTTATGGAATAGGTGATATCGACTCCAGGCCTTACAACCGTACCAGCGGAATGGGTGGAGCAGGTCTGGCCTTGAACTCATCTTATTACATGATCGATAATAACCCGGCAGCGATTGCCGGCCTTTACCGCAGTTTTATAAATGTAGATGCTGCTTTTACAGGCAAAATTGTGAAATACTCGGGTACACCCATTAACGCGGATAACAGCGACAATAAAGATTTCTGGATAAAGAAATTATCATTGGCCGTTAAGATCAATAAATTCTGGGCAAGCAGTATTGGCTTCGGCCAGTTCAGCAATGTGAACTATGTGCTTTCCGGATCAAAAGCGGTGAACGGCTCTTTGACAAACTATAATGCGTATTATCAGGGTGATGGGGGACTGAATGAGTATTACTGGACAAACGCTTTTCAATTGGGGAAACGATTCACGGTTGGCGTTCGTTCTTCTCTCATTTCCGGATCGGTCAATCAGACCGAAACAGTCGCTGACCCGGATTTGTCTAATGTTGTATCTACAAAGATCCAGGACTACATGACTAAGGGGAGATTTCAGTTTGGAAGTATCTATACTCAGCCGTTGAATAAAAATTGGGAGCTGTCTTTCGGCGGTAAATACATTCCCCGCGTTAATATGAGATCTGAACGAGGCTTGACCGTGACGGCCGGAAGTACTACTATCCTGGAAGATGATTTCATAAAGAGCGATCGCTTCAGCCTGCCGGAAACGTATGGCGGTGGAATAGCTTTAAAAAAGCATAATAAAATTACCTACGCATTGGATTACACGTATGAAGACTGGTCTGCTTTAAAAATAAAGGAATACGGCTGGCAGCTGGTAAGCAGCAACCGTATTGCAGGGGGCGTAGAGTTTTCACGACAGGCGGCAACCTGGAATAAGCAGTCGTTTGAGAAAGGGTTCTTTCAATTCGGCGGATTTTTTAACAACTCATATCTGCAGGTTCGCAATCAACCGATCAGGGAATTTGGTGTCACCGCAGGAATGGGTGGTTTTCTGAGCACAAATCTGTTCTACACACTTTCGCTGGAAGCAGGCAGCCGCGGCACAAAAACCCAGAATCTTATCAGGGAAAATTATGTGCAGGCAACTTTTACTTTCTCATATCGTGACTTTCTTCAGAGTAAGGGAAGAAAATACGATTGATCTGAAATTGTACAGGGTCTGACGTGATACGGGATATATATTCCCGTAATTCAGGCAGCGGTTTGCGGTTTGTTTCGGTATCGCTATTGTTCTCTACTTCACACTGTGCCTGAAGACATAGCTCAACGTGAACTGAAAACTAAAGTAGGCGTCTTTATTTTTTTTATTACCTCTTGGCGAGCCGGGAACAGCAATCATTCCCGGTAACCGCTCATGAGAGCGATCATACAAATTCCTTGCGAGCAAAGCCTTTTCTGTTTCAAGGTATAGGTCAAAAAGTGCGGGGTCAATATAATCAGTGCTTACATCATCCAGGTAATCGGTAAAAAGAAAGCGATAAACACAATCAAAGCGAATGTTCATCAATGGTCCGGTTTCATATCGGACGCCCAGGCCAACAGGTATGGCAAATTGCCGGAGCTTATACGGTCTTCTGTTTTCAATAGAAGGAAAGCCCTGGCCTTCCAGCCGCAAAGGATGCAGATCCTGCCAGCGACCACCCCATAAAGTCTGTGGGTTGAAGCGATAGTAAGCAATACCTGTAAGGAAGTAGGGCGATAATGATGGGATCTTTTCCATCACACCGGAACTCCAGAACAGCGGGTGTGCTTCAGCGATCAAAGAGATCTCGCTGATCTTTGATCTGAAACTCAGGTTACGGCCATATCGCCCACCAGGGTTAGGATCTGAGGTACTTAGCTGGCTGTCAGCGGCAGTTACCGTGCCCACCTGGTAGTTCAGCCTGATGGTCCAGATATCTTTATAGGTGGCGCCAATATAAGAGCTGAAACAGGGGCGTGAGGAGCTCCATCGGATGTCTTTGATAAATCTTCCGCCATTTCCCTTGCGGCCACCAAGGTCTGTGAGGCAGTTCATCAGGCCGCCACCCAGTCCTGCTTCCCATACCAGGTCATAGTTATAATACCATGTATTGTAAAACGTCTGCGCTTTTATTGAGATGAATGAAAGCGAAAGTATCATCCATAATACCAATATTGTAAATGTTTTCATCAGCATTAATTGATTTAATGCCGCTTTCAGGGATACGCGTAAAGCTAGGGCAAGTTGCGTGGTCAGTCAAAGGGTAATCCACCGCTTAATTTGTGAAAATACTGGCAAACTTTCCGTAAACCACATACTTCGCAGCGTGGATTCCTCGCGATACAGACGTATCGGCCATGTAAAATGAGCCAATGGTGCGCTTTATGGACGAGCTCAGTAGGTATATTTTTGATGAGCTCTTTTTCTACTGCGAGTGGAGTCGATGCCGTCTGTGGTACCAGCCCGATTCGCTTACTGACGCGGAATACGTGTGTATCCACCGCCATGTTCGGCTGCTGATCTACCACGGATGTGATCACATTCGCCGTCTTTCTTCCCACGCCCGGCAATTTGATCAGTTCTTCCACTGTCATCGGTATTTCTCCCTTGAAATCATCCATCACCATTTTCGCCATTCCGATGAGGTGTTTGGTTTTGTTATTGGGATAGGAGATGCTTTTGATATAAGGAAACAGGTCTTCAAAGAGTGCATGACTAAGTGTTTCCGCATCCGGGTAGTTTTCAAAAATGGCCGGTGTTGTAAGATTCACCCGTTTATCGGTACACTGCGCCGAAAGTATCACAGCGACCAAAAGCTGATAGGGGTTATCGTATATCAATTCAGTCTCGGCATCGGGCGCATTCTTTTGAAAATAGTCTATTACGAATTGATAACGTTGTTTGCGGGTCATGCGCAAATTTATGAGGAGGGCGTTGAAATTGGATGACGGATGTTTGGATGACCGGGCGAATCTGAGAGAGGGCCGATAAAAAAGGCTCTTCGGGAGAAGAGCCTTAAAAACTTATAACAGAGAAACCTTAAACCTGCTCGGCAGACTGTTCCCGGGCGTAATTCAGAATGTCTAACACAACATTTGTCCGGGGTGCTTCCATCACAGTGTCGAGTCTTTTCATGGAGTCTTTCAATACAGTCAGCTTTTCACGCAGCGTCCAGTCAGACTCCAGTGCTTTTCTAATTGCAACTGTTTGTTCCTCAGACGCTTCATTGTATAAATACAACAGAAGGTCTTCGGGTGTAAAATTGTTCATGAGCAAACCATTAATGTCCAAAAAAAATAACTTGTCCGTAGTTATGTCCGGTATTAAAAACGGGCGATCAACGGCGTTATTGCCCGGAAAAGGTTAATTATTCCCTTTTGCGGATTTTTCCGGTATAAGATACAGATCCTCATTGTCTCTTTTCATAAGGAAATTTTCTCTCGCAAATTTCTCGGTGACACCGGGATTGGATTTAAGTTGCTCTAAACCTTTGCGTTCTGAAGTGATCTGGTCTGAATAATATTGACGGCTTTCCTCTAATTCCCGCAATTGCTTTCCCCTTGCCATCTGCGTAAAAACGTCATTTTTATCAAAAAACAACATAATTGCCGCAAAAACAGCAATGGCAACAAGGTATTTGTTGCGAAGCCAGGAAGGGATGCGGGATAAAAGCTTCAAGGTTTCTGAGGTTTGAGAGGTTTGAAAAGTTTGAGAAGTTTGAAAGGTTCCAACTATTCGACAGTAAATAACCTCTCAAACTTCTCAAACCTTATCGATTACTTCTTTCCAAATTTAATCTTTCCTTTTGGATAAATGGCGCTGCTTCCCAACAGTTCTTCAATACGGATCAGCTGGTTGTATTTTGCGATCCGGTCAGTGCGGGAAGCGGAGCCTGTTTTGATCTGTCCGCAATTGAGCGCCACAGCCAGGTCAGCGATGGTTGTGTCTTCGGTTTCACCACTGCGGTGGCTCATGATGGTATTATAGCCATTGTGTTGAGCAAGTGAGACTGCATTGATGGTCTCTGTTACGGTACCGATCTGGTTAACCTTAACCAGCAGTGCATTTGCAATGTTCTTATCAATCCCTTCCTGGATGCGGGTGGTATTTGTAACGAACAGGTCGTCACCAACAAGCTGACATTTTGCGCCAACAGCCTGTGTCAGTGAGGCCCAACCAGCCCAGTCATCTTCCGCCATACCGTCTTCGATAGAAGCGATAGGGTAGTTTTTCACCCATTTCTCCCAGAATTTCACGAGTTCATCGCTGCTGAGCTGTTTGCCATCGCTTTTATGAAAAACGTATTTTTTCTTTTTCGCGTCCCACAGTTCTGTGTTAGCTGCGTCCATTGCGATCATGATCTGTGAGCCTGCTTTGTAGCCAGACTGCTGGATTGCTTCCATTACAGTGTCGATCGCTTCGTCATTTGATTGAATGTTCGGGGCAAAACCGCCTTCATCGCCTACGTTTGTGCTGAAACCTTTTTTCTTCAATACAGATTTCAGTGTATGGAAGATCTCAACACCCCAGCGAAGACCTTCGCTGAATGTTGGTGCACCAACAGGCATGATCATGAATTCCTGGAAGTCGATCTTGTTATCTGCGTGAGCACCTCCATTAAGGATGTTCATCATCGGGATAGGAAGTGTTTTTGCATTGGTGCCGCCGATATAGCGATAGAGTGGGAGCGCTGCTTCTTCAGCAGCAGCTTTAGCCACCGCCATGCTCACCGCGAGGATCGCGTTAGCGCCGAGTTTCGCTTTATTGGGAGTGCCATCGAGTTCGATCATCAACTGGTCGATGCCTGTCTGGTCAGCTACATCATATCCCAGCAGAACCGGAGCGATCGTGTCATTTACATTCTTAACGGCTTTGAGTACACCTTTGCCTACATATTTCTTTTTATCGCCGTCCCGCAGTTCAACGGCCTCATGTGCACCAGTGCTGGCACCGCTTGGTACGGCGGCACGGCCGAGGGCGCCTTCATCTGTTATTACATCCACTTCTACGGTAGGGTTGCCACGGCTGTCGAGGATCTGCCGCGCGAAGATTTCGGAAATGTAGCTCATGATCGGTTTCTTGAGTTTTGTGTAAAATATTAAGTGCAATCGCCCCTGCGGGCGGATTTATTTTGCAAAGAAACGGCTTTAAGAGCTTGTAGCAAATTCGCTTTTTACCAACTGTTTGCTACCCGCTTATGCCGAACGCTCGTTATTGTTTCCCGTGAGGGAGCGAAATACATCCTCCAGGCTGCGGCTTTCGCTTTGCAGTGATACAATGCTATTGTCGGACCGCAAAGCAAATTCCAGAATCTGTTTGCCCAACAGATCGGCGTTGGTTGTTTTGATACGATAGGAGGAAGGATTCAGCCGTTCGATCGCCTGCGCGCCGGAAATTACCTGCAGCGCGTCAGTATCTACAACATTTTTGAAAGTGACCATCACGATCTGTTCATCACGCCCTGCAGACTGTAGCTTTGAAAGCTGATCATCCGCAACCAGTTCCCCTTTATTGATAATGATCACACGGTCGCAGATCGCTTCTACCTCCTGCAATATGTGTGAGGAAAATAAAACAGTCTTATTCTTTCCCTGCTGACGGATCACTTCCCTGATCTCAATGATCTGGTTGGGATCCAGCCCTGAAGTTGGTTCATCCAGGATCAGCACTTCCGGCTGATGCACGAGCGCAGCAGCGAGGCCAACCCGTTGTTTATATCCTTTCGATAATTGCCCGATCTTTTTCCTGCTCTCCGGCTTCAATCCCACAATCCCGATCGCGTGCTCAACTGCTTCTTTCGGGGAGCTGACTTTATGCAGTTCAGCAACGAAGCCAAGATATTCCCTTACATACATGTCATAATAAAGCGCATTCAGCTCAGCGAGGTAACCGATCTTTTTCTTCACCGCCAGCGGATCATTTTTTACGGATATTCCGCAAACGATCGCTTCACCGCTTGTTGCTTCCAGGTAACCTGTAATGATCTTCATGGTCGTTGATTTACCTGCCCCGTTCGGGCCAAGAAAACCAACGATCTCTCCTTTTTCAACCTTAAAAGAAATATGATCAACGGCTTTTTGCTCGCCATATACTTTGAGGAGGTCTTTTACTTCGATGGACATGGTACAAACGTACGGAAAAACATGGATCGCGCAGCGATCCGGACCGCCGACGGCCGACCACAGTACCAGTTACGAATGAAAAGCCCCTCCGTGTTTACGAAGGGGTATAAGTATTTCAAAAGAATGAGCGACTACAACTTTCGTTCACGTCTGCCGCCGGTGGTCGCCGCTGGCGGTCATCCCATCTCTTACAGATCATCTATCTCATACACCGACTCTATTTCCGACCCCGCTTTCATTTCAAATACCGGTTTGATCAGCCCGTCCTTCAGGCTGTATACCCAGCCATGCAGGTCGGGGCGCTGATCCTGTTTCCAGGCGCGTTGAATACTCGATTTGCGGGCAAGGTTTTTTACCTGCTCGATCACATTGAGTTCGGTAAGGCGATCGGCTCGTTGCGTTTCGTCAGCGATCGCGTTCAGTTCGTCTTCATGTTTGCTGTAAACATCCTTGATATTGCGAAGCCACATATTCAATACCGGCTTATAATCTTTTTTTGATGCGGCGGCCATAATGCCTCCACATCCATAGTGACCGCAAACAATCACGTGTTTCACTTTCAAATGATTTACTGCATAGTCAAGAACGGCAAGCATGTTGAGGTCTGCATTTACCACAAGATTCGCTACGTTGCGATGTACAAAGATCTCTCCGGGATTCGTCCCCGTGATCTGGTTCGCGGGAACGCGACTGTCGCTACACCCGATCCAAAGAAATTCCGGTGATTGTAACCTGGCAAGGTTCGTAAAGAAGTCAGGATCGTCTTCAATCATTTCCGCCGCCCAGGCTTTATTTTCCAGCAGGAGTTTGTCGTATGAAAGCATAATATGTAGTTGTTGTATGAAGGTAAAGTGGAATGCTGAGAATACCGCAAATAAAGGGCCGGGGAAATGACCACAGACTGCGGTACCATTCATTAATAAAGAACCTTCCGTAAACACAGAAGGTTCTTTACAGGTTTATTCAAATAAAACATTAATTACAATAAACAGTTCAAGTGCCGCGGTCGGCGGTCTGTCTTAATTCGCAAGCTTGGCCAGATCCTTGTCATGCTCTCTTATAATCGTATGTCCGTTACTTTCTTCCGCACTAAGGAGACTGTGAAACCCCTGGTCCTTTACTTTACTTTTTTTTAGTTCCACTTCGATATTCTTCAGCGGAGCTGCAATCATAAAGTCTTCAATTGTTTCCACAACATCACGGTCAATATAGTCGGCACGTGTTGTATCGATATATACATAAGAGTGCTCCGGCACCTGTTCCAGCTTGCGTTTGATGATCGCTTTGTTGAGGAATGAAACATCTTTTCTCAGACGGAAGAGATATTTGTTGTTATCATTTACCACAAAAACCGCAGAGCGGAAATTGCTGCGGAAAGCGAAGAACAGACCAACGCCAATTCCAATGATCACGCCCTTAAGCAGATCAGTGGCAAGGATCGCAACGATCGTGATCACAAACGGCAGGAATGAATCCCAACCCTTTTTATAGAAATTGATAAACAGCGATGGCTTTGCAAGTTTATATCCGGTGAAGACCAGGATGGCTGCCAGCGCGGATTTGGGAATAAGATTCAAAATAGCAGGAATCAATGCCACGCAGAGCAACAGCAGCAAACCGTGCAATATCGCAGAGACTTTTGTTTTCGCACCTGCATTCACGTTGGCAGAGGAACGGACAATAACACTGGTAACCGGAAGACCTCCGAGCAGACCGGATACAATATTACCAACGCCCTGGGCCTTCAACTCGCGATTAGTAGGCGTGACGCGCTGATATGGATCAAGATCATCTATCGCTTCAATACTAAGAAGTGATTCCAGACTTGCTACCAGTGCCAGTGTGAGACCGGTCATCCATACCTGTGTGTTGGTGATCACATTCCAGTCAGGGCGTTTAAAGAAAGAAAAGAACTCTGAGGCGCTTGAAGCCTGCGGGATCATCACCAGGTGCTCTCCCCTCAATGCCGAACCATTGTTCTGAAATGCAAAATTCAGCCCAACGCCGATACAAACAACAAGCAGCGGCGCAGGGATCATTTTGATCAGCCCGCTTTTGTTGGCAACCAGTTTCTCCCAGATAAAATAGAAGGCAAGACAAACACCACCGATCAGCAACGCCACCGGTGTGATATGCGCAAATGCATTCACAAAGTTGGAGAAGATATTTCCTTTGTCCTGCGGAACGCTTTCGTCTGATTCAAAATGCGAATCATCTCCAAGCAGGTGAGGAAACTGATTAAGGATCAGGATCAGCCCGATTGCCGCAAGCATTCCCTTGATCACGTTATTCGGAATATAATCGCCGATCACGCCGGCCTTAAGAAAACCAAGAAGCAGTTGAATCCCTCCGGCGATCACCACCGCCACAAGAAATGCTTCGAATGAATTCAATCCGATAATAGCGGCAGCAACAATGGTTGTTAAACCTGCCGCAGGGCCGCTTACACTTAAATGCGATTTGCTGAGAAGGCCTACAATAATACCTCCTACAATACCTGCGATCAGACCGCTGAATAAGGGTGCATTGGAGGCAAGCGCCACACCCAAACACAAAGGGAGCGCTACAAGAAATACAACGATAGAAGACGGAATATCACTGGATAGACCCTTCAGATAATCTTTTGCACGAGGTGCCATAACAACTATTTTAAATAATAAAGAGAAACAGATCCTGTTCTGAACATCAGATCAGGATACGGATAAAAACCGGGCTTAAGAAGGCGATGAACAGATCAGGCTTTGTCCGGCGGAGGAGAAACAAATTCGCCATGAAAGGCGATGTATACGGCGGACTGATGAGAAATATAAGAGGTTACAACAGACGTAAAAGAATACTGCAGCTCTTCATTTTCATGCAGGTATTCATTGGCTGTACTGGTTGATGGTGATGAAGGAACTTTTTCTTCTTCAGCTCCCGCGAGTGGCGAAGATGGGGTCATCTTCTTTTCCTGCTTTGCTTTTTGTTGCTTGCATGCATTTACCACCGGCGCACTCACGGTAAGCCATGCAAGCATCAGCATCATCACTATGCTGCTGATCAGATTAAATATGGTGCGGCCGGATCTCATTTAACGGTATAAAATTAGTCTACAACAACGGTCTGCTAACAATGTTTAAAAAAATTTACATGAAATTTACATTGCTCTTACTCCTTTCTTAAATAGCCCAACCTGCCAGAGTATAACCTCTACGTTGACCGATGGTAACGCTATAACCAACAAGTGGCATTAGTTCCAGACAAAAAACTCATCCTGGCTTCATTCTCTTTTCTCCGCCTGGTTTAAAAAAAAGGCCCCGCCTGGACAAGCAGGGCCGCAAAATCAACTCTGAGAAAAACGGGATCGACCGCTAAGGCGATCTATCCAGCATCTTTGTAGGTATATCTACTGTTCCGTTGCGGCACTTCGCTACAACGGAATGCTACATCTTAATATCAGGCGGTTGTTGTTTCTTCCTTCACTGTTTCATTTTCTGTCAGCATCTTGCGGATAAAGCTCACTCGTCCGTTCTCTACATTGTAAATTCCTCCAACAATTCCGATCTTTCCTTCTGCAAAAAGATTGCGAAGTATTTCGCTTTTTTCCAGGATCACATCCATGCTTTCCAGCACGTTTGCCTGCCCTACGATCTCTGCATAGTTTTCTTTGTTTGTTTCTTTTGAAGCGGCAGCTGTCTTTTCAATCGCAGGAGTTATTTTGTCGAGCAGTCCTGTAAGATTACCCAGCTGAACGTGGTCGCATGCGCCTTTGATCGCACCGCATTTTGTATGACCCAATACCACTACCAGTTTTGAACCGGCAACAGCGCAGGCATATTCCATACTTCCCACGATATCATCATTTACCACATTCCCGGCAATCCGGAGGCTGAAGATGTCACCAATACCCTGGTCAAAGATGTGTTCAACAGAAGTACGGCTGTCCATACAGCTCAGGATCACAGCCCAGGGATATTGACCGTTCGCTGTTTCATCCATTTGCTGCAACAGGTCGCGGTTGAGTTTGAGGTTATTGATAAAACGTTTGTTACCATCTTTTAAAACTTCAAATGCATCTGCGGGGCTAAGATTTTGCTGGAATTCTTTTGTATGTGTTCTCATTTTTTCGCTTTGTTATAATAAAGTGATCAATAACGTCACATGTTTCCATGGGAACGCTCTAATAAGTGTTATGTTCAGAGGTTAAATCAAAAATGTCCATGCTGTATTCAACAGGTACGCAGGCTCATGTAACCAGGATAAGGTATTTGCCGGATATGATCAGGCAGTCTGGTTCGGGGGAGGGCAAAGCATTTCACCATGGAAAGCCACATACTCAACAAACGTATGAGTGCTGGTATGATTCAGGTAAAGCCCTGCCAGGTGAAAAAGTTCGTTATCTGCGTGCAAGTACTCTTCAGAAAGAGTATTGAAACCGTTAGAGGTCTTTTCTTCAGTAGTGTTGCTGCCGAGCGCCCTGCAGGAGTGCTCGTCGGCTGCATCGTCATCATGATCTGAAGAAGCGGCTGATGCAACAATGGTTTGCTTTTCAGCCTGAAGTTGAGCGCTTACTACAAAAGGAGTGCTTACAGTCAGCCACAGCAGCGTTACCAGCATAAGTAAACTGGTAAGATGATGCCTGAGTTGATATGTTGCGGTTCCTTTTTTCATTGCGTTCAGCGTAAAAATATACTAAAACAGCGAGAGAGAAAAAGGTTTCCTCAATTTTTGATTGAGGAAACCAATTAATTTGAGCTGAATCGTTTATTTTATTCAAAATCGCCTGATTTGCCAGGCATCTTATCATACTCTCCTTTAAACGCATACAGGCCAAATACAAACAGGCCGATAGCGATCGGAGTGAAGATGAGAATGATAATGATCCAGATAACAGGGTTATTAATGTCTTTAGTACCAGTAGGATCGATATGGGTTACAGCCCCATTCGCCAGCAGGAAGATCACGGCCGGAGCAAGCAGGATCCAGATCAGGCCCAACAGCTTTTTTATCATGTTCATAAAAAAAGTTTAAAGTTTTTTAATCATTCACATTTTCGTCAATCTTATTGCTGAGATATACCGCACCGATGATAAAACATAGTGATGCTATCGCAATAGGATACCATAAACCTACCAACGGATCTGTGGGGTATGTAGTAGTCAGCAATAAACCGATAAAAGGAACAAGGCCTCCGAATACACCGTTGCCGATATGATAAGGCAATGACATCGAAGTATACCTGATGCGTGTAGGAAACAGCTCAACAAGAAAGGCCGCTATAGGGCCGTATACCATTGTGACATACAAAATGAGGATAAAGATCAGCCCTACAAATTTCCAGTAAGTTCCGGAAGGAACTTTTTTGTCTGTGAATTTATATGCAGAAGATTTAAAGGCGCTGTCAGCAGATGTTGAAATAGTATCCATCCATTGTACAGACATTGCTGCGCCATCTTCAAATTTATGTTTGGACAATTGGTGAATTACCGTAAGTGTTTCCGCAGGTTTGGAACCTTCTGCCGGTTTTTCAATCGTTTCTTTTTTTCCGGGCTCAGCGGGAGCTGTAGTGATATCCGCCCTGGTTAACCGCGTTTCAATTTTTGAATCTTCAAGGAACGTGCTGAAGATCGGCCGATAGCTTAATATGCCCAACAGCATTCCCGCCAGCATGATCCACTTTCTGCCGATCTTATCGCTCAGCCAGCCAAAAAATAAAAAGAAAGGCGTGGCAAAGGCGATACCCCATAGCATGATCGTACGGCTTTGCTCAAATTCAATTCCGCATTTTGTCTCCAGAAAACTCTGTGCATAGAACTGCCCGGTATACCAGATCACACCCTGACCCATTGCCGCACCAAACAGCGCAAGCAATACCATTTTGAAATTTGCTTTATTGCGGAAGCTTTCCTTCAATGGATTCTTCGAAGTCTTTCCCTCTGCTTTCATTTTTGAAAAGACCGGTGATTCAGACATCCGCATCCTGATGTATACAGATACACCAACCAGCAATATGGACACCCAGAAAGGATAACGCCAGCCACCCCATTCCATGTTGAAGGACGTATCGGACATGTTCATCTTTACCAGCATGATCACACCAAGCGCAACGAACAGCCCCAGTGTGGCCGTCGTCTGGATCCAGCTTGTGTAATAACCGCGCTTGCCTTCGGGCGCATGCTCTGCCACATAAGTAGCAGCACCGCCGTATTCGCCGCCCAACGCAAGACCCTGCAGTAAACGTAACAATAACACCAGCAATGGTGCAGCCATGCCAATCGTTTTGTAACCGGGAACGAGCCCGATCAGAAAAGTGGAACCGCCCATCAGCACAAGCGTTACAAGAAACGTATACTTACGCCCGATAAGATCACCCAGGCGTCCGAACACCAGCGCGCCAAACGGCCGTACAATAAAGCCTGCCGCAAAGATCGCGAGCGTGCTTAATAGTGCTGCTGTCGCATTTCCCTCAGGAAAGAATTGGGTACTGATGGTCTTTGCCAGCATACCGAAAATATAAAAGTCATACCATTCGATAAGCGTACCAACTGAAGATGCGGCAATCACCGTACGGATGCCACTTGAAGAGTTTTGGTTCATATGTACAAGTTGGTTGAAAGATAAAACATCGCGGACTAAGTAAAAAGTAAAAATCGGATTAAGTAAAAAGCACCTCCTAAAAATCAAAGACATTAAAAAATGTTGCCAAAACTCTTAGCTTATTTGCGATCGCTGTTTCTCAAACCTCTCAAACCCTTCCCTCTCCATAGCATATTCGTATATTTATCTCCCCTGCTGAAGAGGTTTTTTACTTTTTACTTTTTACTTTTGAGTCGGTCCACATGAACTAAACAAACAAAATAGATTGTAATGTCATATCCCTATCAGATTAAATCGCTGGATGAATACAGAAAAGCCTACCAACAAAGTATAGAAGATCCCGGGAAGTTCTGGGGTGAGGTTGCTTCACATTTTACCTGGAGAAGAAGATGGGATAAAGTGCTCGATTGGGACTTCAGGGAGCCCCGTATCGAATGGTTCGCCGGCGGCAAACTGAATATTACCGAGAATTGCCTCGACCGTCATCTTCCTTCACTCGCAGATAAGCCTGCCATTATCTGGGAACCCAATAATCCTGAAGAAAGAACAAGGGTGGTTACATATGAACGTCTGCATAAGCGCGTTTGCCAGTTTGCCCAGGTACTGAAGAATAATGGCGTAAAGAAAGGCGATCGTGTTTGCATTTATATGGGGATGGTTCCGGAGCTGGCCTATGCAGTACTGGCCTGCGCGCGGATCGGTGCGATCCACAGCGTGATCTTTGGCGGATTCTCCGCACAAAGTATTGCCGACAGGCTGGATGATGCAAAAGCGGAATTTATCGTTACCTGCGATGGCGCTTACCGGGGAGCGAAAGATATTCCACTTAAAAGTGTGATCGATGATGCGCTGATCGGTAATAAACTGGTAAAAAGAGTGATCGTTTATACAAGAACACGTACACCTGTTAGTATGATCAAAGGGCGCGATGTGTGGTGGGAAGATGAAATGCGCGCGGTAACAGAAAGCGGTGAACAAATGGAAGGTTATGGACAGGTGGAAGTAATGGACGCGGAAGACCCGTTGTTCATCCTTTATACTTCAGGAAGCACCGGTAAACCCAAAGGTGTTGTGCATACCAGCGGCGGGTACATGGTATGGACAAACTATACTTTCGTTAATGCATTCCAGTATCAGCCGGGCCAGGTTCAGTTCTGCACCGCTGATATCGGCTGGATCACCGGGCACAGCTACATTATTTATGGGCCGTTGACAGCGGGTGCAACATCTGTCATGTTTGAAGGTATACCTACCTTTCCCGATGCGGGAAGGTTCTGGGATATTGTTGATAAATACAAAGTTGATATCCTTTATACCGCACCCACAGCCATCCGCAGCCTGATGGGCTTCGGTCTTGATCCGCTGAAGGAAAAAAATCTCTCTTCGCTGAAAGTATTGGGAACCGTTGGTGAACCGATCAATGAAGAGGCGTGGCATTGGTATGATGAACATATCGGCAAAAAGAAATGTCCGATCGTTGATACATGGTGGCAAACAGAAACGGGTGGTCATATGATCACCAACCTGGCGGGCGTAACACCGGCCGTTCCATCCTGGGCAACACTGCCAATGCCGGGCGTTCAGCCGGTGCTGGTGGATGACAAAGGGCAGGAGGTTACGGAAAAAGATGCTGACGGCCATTACAAAGGAAACCTCTGTATCAAAGCGCCATGGCCGGGTATCCTGAGAACCACCTATGGTGACCACGAACGCTTCAAAACAAATTATTTCAGCACTTACGAGAACATGTATTTCACCGGCGATGGTGCGCTGAAAGATGATCAGGGCTTCTTCCGCATTACGGGCCGCGTGGATGATGTACTGAATGTAAGCGGCCACCGTATCGGCACTGCTGAAGTAGAGAATGCAATCAATATGCATGCAAGCGTGGTGGAAAGCGCCGTAGTTGGTTACCCGCACGATATCAAAGGGCAGGGCATCTATGCATATGTGATGGTGAGCAGCCTCCGCGGAGATGAACAAAGCACGCGTCAGGATATTATCCAGACCGTTTCCCGCATTATCGGGCCGATCGCAAAGCCGGATAAGATCCAGTTTGTAAGCGGATTGCCAAAAACACGCAGCGGAAAGATCATGCGACGCATCCTGCGGAAGATCGCAGAAGGAGAAACGTCAAATCTCGGTGATATCTCCACACTGCTCGATCCATCTGTCGTTGAGGAAATAAAGAATGGTAAGTTATAATAATAAATAAAGCAGCCGGATTATTGCTGCCTTACAGAGGTTTTCCTGAATGAGATATAACTGGCCTGGTCATTTTTAGCAAAAACCATTCCAGCGATCAGGGAAGAGTTTAAAAAGCTTGATAGGTTTCAAAAGTTTGATAGGTTTGACAGGCTTGAGAGGTTTACACCGTTCGGGCTGTTCAAACCTATCAAACTTTTTAAACCTTTGTAGTTACTTCCTGATAATGACCTTCGTTCCCACCGGTGTATACCCATACACTTCCAGCACATCACTTCCTTTCATCGAGATACAACCCATCGTCCAGTTTTTATATTTATCGATCACAAAATCTTCGTGAGGCCATACACCATGGATGCCGATCGATCCGCCAATGCCGGCATTCTGCGGGATCTCACCACGTTGCTTTCTCTGTTTGAATTTATCCCAGCTTTCTTTTGTGGGATAGTCCAATGCAAGAAAACGTGACCATTTTTCATGCACCCGCTTACTTACTATTTTAAAACTGCCTTCAGGCGTATTATTGTCACCTTCCATCTTTTTATCCTCGAGGCTATTATTCCCGAATACCACGGGATAGGTTGCATACCAGCCTTTTTCGTCATATACGCTTAGTTCATAATCCGACTTATCGATGGTAATACTGACAGCACCAACGGGGCCTGCGCCTGCATCTGAGCGCCTGAATGTAGAAGATGATGACAGCGTATTCTTAACTGGTTTACTTGTGTTCACAGTTAAAAAACCGCCAGCCAGCAATGCAGAGGTAAGTATTACAATGCTTTTCATATTAACTGCTTTTTATCCTTCCGGATAAAAACGGAAGCATCGGATTTTTTATTTTCAAGGGTGATTGCTTTAACGATTGTTTGACAAGGTACACTGTTAGCAAAAATGATGCAAAGAAAAATCCCGCTGAAAAACTCCAGCGGGACTCGTCAAAATAAAGTCAAAATTCAAAAGGAAAAAGTAAAGAAACGCGCGTACATCTACGAAAAACCTTGACTGGAGGGACTTTTTTACTTTTGATTTTTTAATTTGTTACCAGCTGCTGAACCTGAAACCGAAGTTATAAGGCGTCAGATCCAATCCTTTTTCAAACATGCTCTTGAAAGCATAGGAGCCGTACAACTTCACCACACCCAGCGATACCTCACCTACATATGATAATTTCCATTTACGCAAGTTGAAGTTGCCTCTTGTTTTATCAACATCGCCATCCTGCTTGATCTTTTGCCTTGCGCTGTAAAGATACCCTGCGCTGATACCTGCACTGATACCATAGGTTTTGCGGTTCTTCTTTGGCGTGAAGTTAAAATTTAGCATAGCAGGCATGGTCAGATAGTCAGCTGCCAGTTTGTTTTTTGTAAGTCCGGTATAGGACTGATCGATCAGTGTTGGGTTTTTGTTGAACTTAATGGTTTTGTCTTCAAAGAAATAATTATTCAATTCGAGGCCAATACCATATTTCAGGTTAACAACATGTTTGATCAGGTTAACCCGCTGATTAAACACCCAGATATTTACGCTGCGCGATTTGAATGCACGCAGTTTGAACCAATCGTCAGTGCTGCCGGGTGCAAATGCCTGTGCGGAGGCGCTGCTGTAATCCGTCTGATCATTATAATTGGAAAAACCAAGATCAAGGATGAACCAGTTTGTACTGATGTCTGCAGGTTTATCATTATTGCGGCGGCCTATTCTTACATTGAAGCTGCGGCTGCGTTGCCTCACCGTATCTCCACCGCCTGCGCCTGCTTCCCGGATGATGACCATGCCGCCAATCTTGATCGTGTCAGGAGTTTGTTTTGTTGTATCAACTTTTCTTCCTGTGGTATCTGTTTGGGCAAAAACTGTTGCCATGGTGCATAGTGCTATGCACAGTGTAAAAATCCTTTTCATCGTCTTCTATGCTTTAATGTGGTGACTTAAAATTTGATAGCCAGTCCGCCCACCAGTAAACGGTCGTCGCCGTCCGTTGCTTTGATATTGGTGGTCTTCTCGAAGGTCCTTGTGATCTTCCGGAAAAATCCGCGGAGCCTGTTCTTTTTGCCTGGCTCATTCATTATGTCTAACGGTTGATCTTCTTCCTGGGTTACAGTCGGGAGAGGGTTTATTTGCTTGTTAATTGTTAAAGAAGGATCAGCTACAAGTTGTCCATCTGTGATTGCAAATGATGGATCCAGTGTTTTGCTTAAATCATCACGCTTTGTAATTACAACAGATGTTTGCTCTTGTACAGAGTTGGATGGATTGTTTTCAATAACACCATCAGTTGTTTGAACAGACGATCTTGCTTTGTCATTAAGCTGCTGTTCTTTTTGAGCTGCACTGTTTCCTGTTGTTGTGAATGCAGCAACAGCACTGGCAATATCCCGGGCTTCGGTTCCGTTTACTTCTTTCGTGGTATTGCTGTTGTTGTCTGCCGGTTGTGCAATTGCATCCAATTGAGCAGTAGCAGACTGTTTGTTTGTCTGAGCTCCTTTATTGTTCTGCGCCAAGGCGTTCTTTTCCTGTTGTTGCTGATTAATTTTTGCGACCTGATTTTCTACACGGTTCTGATTGAACATAAATGCAGCCGTACTCACGCCCAGCAGCAATGCAGCCGCTGCAGCCATACGCCACCAGCGGATCGCCACTACGCGGCGTTCTTCCCGGCGATACAATGATTGCTTTTCAGGGAAAACAATATGTTCTGGCTGAAATCTTGTTTGCTGGAAAAGTTCGAGTTCTTTCTTTGCATCAGGATGTTGCACGATCCATTCTTCAAAAACCTTCTTCTGTGTCAGGTCCATTTCATGATCCACATAAAGCAGCATGGTCGCCGTTTCTCCCGTGATCTCTCCTTCTTTTTTCAGTAATGCAGTCTTTCCGTTGAAAGTGATCTCTGTTTCGGGCAACAGCTTGCTTTGCAACAGCAATTCCAGTTCGGCCTTCAGGTCGGCGTTCGCGTTGGCGAACTCTTCCACCTGTTGACGATCGGAAGCAGACAATTCATTATCCAGGTAAAGGATAAAGAACTCTTCATAATTATTACGGTCAATATTCATGTTGCGATGCCCGTTTAAATAACGTTTTCAATTTTTACCAGATACTCTTTCAGCTGTACTCTTGCGCGGTGGAGGTAAACCTTCACCTGGCTTTCACTCAGACCAGTGATCTGTCCGATCTCATCATAGCTGTAGCCCTCATAATCTTTCAGCAGCACAAGAGAGCGTTGTGTTTCGCTCAATCTCGCCAGTGCCTCTTCCAGCACCTTTTTCAGGTTGTTGGCCGGGCGATCCTGCACACGTGTCTCTTCATTGAATTCTTCCTTAAGGCTGATCCTTTTGACCTTCCTGATATGGTCGATCATCTGATGATACGCCACTGTGAAAAGATAAGACTTTGCACGGAGCGGATCAACCTCATGCCGGTTTCGCCACATTTTCTCAAATGCGGTCTGCACCACATCCCGCGCGTCCTCCTCATGCCGGAGATTCTTCAGGATGAAGCGATAAACATTGTCTGAGTAAGTGCCTACGCACTCGTTGTATTCCCTTTCAGTCATAAACAGCCGGTTCCGCCCTGACAAAAATAATGTTGCGGCGCGGAATTTTATGTTATACGAATTGATGTATGGAAAAGTTACAGAAAGAAGAGAAAGTAAAAGTAAAAAATCAAAAGTGAAAATAATCATCAAACAACAATCTATCGTAATATTTCAATAAGAAATACTATAATAAATTATTCATTATCAGATAAATAGGAGTCTGTTCTTGAGATTTGCGCTCATTCGCGCAGTATTCGCATTAAAACGAGGAGAAGAATTGATGTGAAATATTCTCCCAGATCACACCGCCGCCTTTTTCTTCTTTTTTCGTGCAGTTATCCATGCTTTCTTCCTCATTCCGGGAATCTTTGTCCGCAACGGCAGGCATTGAAGCAAGCGCTATCAGGCATGCTCCTGCAATTGCGATACTCAATAAAACGACTCTGGATGTTAACTTCTGCCTCATTGTGTGTTGGTTTCTGCATATCTGACGCTGTTCGCGCCAGAAATGTTACACAAAGATAGATTGACTTTTTCGCCGGCCCAATTACAGATTGACCAAAAGCGGTTTTTTGTCCATGAAATGAGGAAAATGCCGGGTGAATTACGACGGGAGTAAAAGGATTTGTGGCATTAATAAGATCCGCTCTCTATAGTTTCATCTGGGATCTGATCTTAACGATCAAATTGCTTCAGGGGGTTGATCACTATAAAATCTTGATAATTAGTGGTTGTCGAAGGGTTGCTGGTTTCCAGGTGAAACGTTTCACGGGTTTGATGGGTTTTAAAGGTTAGGCTTGCGGCGTTTGTCTGGTCGGTTCATCAAGCTTGTAGCAGCCGGTAATTATCAGTTCAGGCACGTCAAAGATTGATGGCGACCAAACGAACCTGACTTGTGGAAAGATCATCGGGATCGCCTTAACGGAGTAGTAGTTTTCCCATGCCTCTTTTTATTATTTTCTGAAAATAATAATCACGCTCTTTTTCTGCCTTTCCCATACGAATTGTCTTCGAATGAATTAGCCATCGTTCTCGTAAATTTACCATTCCATTCTCTCCCGAATTAATCTTTTCCACGGTAAAAAACCTTCGTAAAAATTATGAACTCCTGAAAACCGGTACTACTTTAGCCTTCTCAACGCGCGACGTTGTTTGAAATCCTCAACTCCTCTGAATTCCCCGCAACAGCTTATTTAATCTTTACAAAAAGTACCAATGAAAAAAATTATTCTTATCCTGGTTACGGGAATTATTGCAATGAGTTTATTATCATCATGTACTGCTACAAAAAGAGATTGCCGTGGTGTAAAACATTATAGACAGTCAGGTGGTTTTTATATGTAATTTTTACTGCCCCGGACTTAGATCCGGGGTTTTATTTTCGGGCAAATAATTAGGGGTTGCTGAACAACTATCCTGCTATCAATAAGATCATTTCCAGGGTCTGGCTTTAAATTGGCCAACGGCCATCGAACAATGATATCGCCATAACTGGCAAGTCGCATTAATTACTTCTATCTCTTTACTTCAATACGCCCAACTCCTTCCCGATCTTGGTAAACGCCGCGATCGCCTTATCCAGATGTGCCTGCTCATGCGCCGCGCTCAGTTGCACCCGGATCCGCGCCTGGCCCTTAGCCACCACAGGGAAGAAGAAGCCGATCACGTAAATGCCTTCTTCCAGCAGCTTCGATGCGAACTGCTGCGCAAGCACAGCGTCATACAGCATGATCGGAACAATCGGATGATCACCCGGTTTGATATCAAAACCTGCCGTCGTCATTTTCTCGCGGAAGTATTTTGTATTGTGTTCAAGTTTATCGCGAAGCGAAGTTGTTTCTGTCAGCATATCCAGCACCGCAATAGATGCACCAACAATAGAAGGCGCCAGCGTATTACTGAACAGGTATGGTCTCGATTTCTGACGCAGCATGTCGATCATTGCTTTGCTGCCAGATGTAAAGCCCCCGGACGCGCCACCCAATGCTTTGCCTAATGTACCGGTGATGATATCGATCTTTCCCAGCACCCCGCAGTATTCATGCGTGCCGCGGCCTGTCTTTCCCAGAAAACCGGAAGAGTGTGACTCGTCGATCATCACCACTGCATCATATTGTTCCGCCAGCGCCACGATCTTATCCAGCTGCGCGATGGTTCCATCCATGCTGAATGAACCATCAGTTACAATGACGCGGCTTCTGCAACCCGCAGCTTCTTTCAGCTTTGCTTCAAGATCTGTCATATTGTTGTGTTCGTAGCGGAAACGTTGTGCTTTACAGAGACGCACCCCATCAATGATAGACGCATGATTCAACGCATCGGAGATGATCGCATCTTCCTCGCCAAACAACGGTTCGAATACACCGCCATTTGCATCAAATGCGGCAACATACAATATCGTATCCTCTGTACCCAGGAATTCCGAGATCTTTCTTTCCAGTTCTTTATGAATATCCTGCGTTCCGCAGATAAAACGTACGCTGCTCATGCCATATCCGTGGGAATCGATCGATTTATGCGCCGCCGCAATCACCCGCGGATGCGACGATAAACCGAGATAGTTATTGGCACAGAAATTCAGCACCGTTTTACCTCCCACGGTAATTTCAGCACCTTGCGGACTGGTAATAATGCGCTCGGTTTTATAAAGACCGGCAGTTTTTATGTCTTCCACTTCTTTTGCTATCCTGCTGGAAAATTTCTCGTTCATGTCGGATTGTTTAAGGTCGCAAACGTACAACAATTGATCGATGCCTGAATGGCCATTGGCCGGCATCTGTGAGTTGCTTTTCGGCAAAACCGGCTATTCCTTTATTCAGCGACCAACCAAAAAGGTCTCGCAGTTTCTATTAGGGACCGGCCAACGGCCATTCAGCCATCGATCGAAAATCAGGACTTTTCAATTTAATGCCAGCAAATTCCTTCCTTCAGAGTAATTTCGCGCAAATTTTCTCCCATGCGTATAGTTGCCGGATTCATTCTCCTCCTCGTAATCGCCAGTTGTTCTCCGAATAATGTGAAAGAAGACGGCAGCCTGAAAAAGTATTTTGATGAGAATAAGGTGACCGGTTGCTTTGCATTGATGAACAATGGCACCGGTAAGTTCACCGTCTACAATCTGGCACGTTACCGCGACAGCGCTTACGTACCCGCATCTACTTTCAAGATCGTGAACTCGCTGATCGGCTTGCAGACGGGTAAGATCACCAATGATTCAATGGTGATCAAATGGGACGGTATCGAAAGACCGGTAAAAGAATGGAATAAAGACCTGACCATGTATGAAGCGTTCCGCGTTTCTTCCGTTCCCTATTATCAGGAAGTGGCGCGCCGCATTGGCAAAGACACAATGCAGTTCTGGCTCGACTCATTGAAATACGGCACCCGAAAGATCACCTCCGCGATCGACACATTCTGGCTCGACAATACACTCAAAATAACGCCCGACGAAGAACTCGGCCTGGTAAAAAGACTCTACTTTAATCAACTTCCTTTCTTCCCGGTCTATCAGGAAAAAGTGAAACATGCTATGTTATTTGAAGACAATCCCAATTACCGCTTTGGCTACAAAACCGGCTGGAGTGGCTGGGACGGGAAAACCGGTAAACACATCGGCTGGATCGTCGGCTGGATCGAAGAGAATGAACATCCTTATTTCTTCGTCCTCAATATCGAATCCTCAGACAAAAACTTCAACATGGGACCCGTGCGGTTGAAAATGGTGAAGGAGATCTTGAAGGATCTGGGATTTTTTGAAGGAAAGATGTAGAAGGGCATTGGGCGCAGGCGGCCGGGCGTTGACCGCCGACGTTCATTTAGGGCGAGACAGGCACTATCTGCCCGAAAAACTGAAGGACATTTCTTAAATAAGTCTGATTCCGCGGTCGGCGGTCTGTCATCTATCGTCGGCCGTCCGCACCACACCACCTGTTCTCCTCTTGGTTCAATTCTTGCTATCTTCACCCCGCCATGGGCTATCAATTCCTCCATACCGAATTTGTCTGGCTGTTTGCCGGTGTGATTGTTATTGCAGTATTGTTTTTTCTGTTGTGGAAATGGAAAAAGCAGGTGGTAAAAAGAATGGGTGATGCGCACCTCGTAAAAGCGCTTACGGGCAATTACTCTGGTAAGTTATTTTCCCTGAAGTCGGGCATGCTGAGCCTTGCATTTATTGTGGGGGTGATTGCGGTAATGGACCTGCGCAAGCCGGGCAATCAGGAAGGCATCGAACGAAAGGGAATTGACGTGGTGATCTCACTGGACGTAAGCCGCAGCATGCTGGCTACCGATATGGCGCCAAGCAGGTTGGAAAGAGCGAAGCAGCTGATCAATAAACTCATGGACGCAATGCCCGATGACCGCATAGCGCTTGTGCTTTTTGCCGGTAAAGCCTACCTCCAAATGCCGTTGACAACAGATCATAACGCGGCGCAGATGTTTGTAAACTCGGCTGCGCCGGATGCTATTCCGCAACAGGGTACTGTGATCAGCGATGCGCTCCGGATGAGCGCGAATGCTTTTAATCCCGAAGAAAGAAGATTCAAAGCAGTTGTGCTGATCTCAGATGGTGAAGATCATGATCCCGCAGCTCTGGAGACCGCAAAGGAATTATCCGCACAGGGAATGATGATCAATACAGTCGGTATCGGTTCTCCCGATGGGTCTTATATCCCTGACCCTGCAACCGGCCAGAATAAAATTGATGAAACCGGCAGCCAGGTGATCTCCAAACTGAATGAGGACGAATTAAAACAACTTGCACAAAATACCAATGGGATATATGTGCGCCTGCAGGATAGCGATGAAGCTGTGAAACAACTGAAATCTCAATTGTCGCAGATCGAATCAAAAGCATTTGGCGATGTTGCCCTGATGAATTTTAATGTATATTATGGCTGGTTTGCGCTGGCCATGTTCGTATTGTTAGTGGCAGAATATTTTATCCCTGAAACAAAAAAGCAAAAGCCATGAGATCTCCATTACTGGCAATCGTTTCATTGTTTGTTTTTGTTTCCGTTCAGGCGCAGGATGCAGATCGCCACATCCGGCGAGGGAACGATTTTTATAAACAACAACAATATCCGCAGGCCGAGCTTGCGTACAATGAAGCGTTGGTGAGCGAACCCAATAATACGACGGCCAAATTCAACCGGGCAAATGCATTATATAAACAAAATAAGGCTGATGAAGCCATTCGTGTTTTAGATGATCTCGCATTTAAAACCAATGATGCCTCCGCCAAATCAAAGGCCAGCTATAACAAAGGCGTCATCCTTTCCGCGCAAAAGAAACTGGAAGAAAGCATAGAGGCTTATAAGGAATCGCTTCGCCAGGATCCCAACGACAAAGATGCCCGCGAAAATCTCCAGAAAGCACTGCTCGAACTAAAAAAGAAGAACGAATCGAAAAAGGATAACAAAAAGCAGCAAAAACAGCAGAAGCAACAACAAAAACCTCAGCCCAAAATGAGCCAGAAAGAGGCCGAACAGCGCCTCCGGCAGCTCGAACAAAAAGAAAAAGACGTGCAGCAACGCCTGCAAAAGGAAAAGTCGAAGCAGGGTGGAGGAACAGGGAAGGACTGGTGAGTTTTTGGATCTTGTTTTCTTTGACCGTTGACCGTTGTTCGTTGGCTCGACTTCCAGATGGTAACACCCTGATTAACTTCTGCGTTACGGTTATCGGAATGGTCAATTGTATGGACGGATTTCATGATAGGTATGAACCATTCAGCCAACGGCCATCGAACTACTCTCAGGATCACCAAACAAATAGCTACTTTTGCATTGTTATGCAATTCTACGCCGCATCCCTCAATAACTACAAACGCCTTGTTACCAAGGAAGTAAAAATAGGAGATCTCTCACTTGGAAACCTGCATCCGGTCAGGGTGCAGACGATGACCACCACAGACACAATGGATACTAATGCAACGGTGGAGCAATCGATCCGGTGTATTGAGGCCGGCGCTGAGCTGGTCCGGATCACCGCACCTTCAAAAAAGGAAGCAGAAAATCTGCTGGTGATCAAAAATGAGCTGAGAAAAAGGGGATACAATACACCGCTTGTTGCCGATATACATTTCACGCCCAATGCTGCGGAGATCGCCGCGCGCATCGTTGAAAAAGTGCGGGTGAACCCGGGCAATTATGTGGATAAGAAAAAGTTTGAACTGATCGAATATACCGATGCAGATTATGCTGAGGAGATCGAACGTATCCGTGAGCGGTTTACTCCGCTGGTGTCGATCTGCAGAGAATATGGCACTGCCATGCGTATCGGTACCAATCATGGTTCGCTGAGCGATCGCATTATGAGCCGCTACGGGGATACGCCAATGGGCATGGTGGAAAGTGCCATGGAGTTTCTCCGTATTGCGCGGGCAGAAACCTATCACAATATTGTGTTGAGCATGAAAGCCAGCAATCCGCAGGTGATGGTACAGGCATATCGCCTGCTGGTGAAAACGATGTTTGATGAATTTGGGGAATGCTACCCGCTTCACCTTGGCGTTACCGAAGCTGGTGATGGCGAAGATGGCCGTATCAAAAGCGCGATCGGTATCGGTTCATTGATGGAAGACGGATTGGGCGATACGATCCGCGTATCGCTGACAGAAGATCCTGAACTGGAAATTCCGGTGTGTCAGGATCTGGTGAAAAGATATACGGCTGCAACAACTCCCGCGAAGCCTGACACTGAAATGATCAAACTTCCTTACGATCCGTTCAACTATAAACGCAGGGAAACATTTGTTGCCGGCAATATCGGCGGCAAATATGTTCCTGTAGTGATCGCTGATCTGAGCAAGATTGAAAAGATCGGACCTTCGCATCTTCAAAGCGTTGGCTATATATATGATGAAGCCATGGATAAATGGCATATCGGTGATGCTGCCGCTGATTATATTTTTACCGGAAATCAGTTGCTGGATTTTAATCTGCCCGGCACATTGAAAGTGATCGTTTATCCGGAAGTATGGAAAGATGCAGGCGATCCATCGAAATATTATCCCATCTTCCAGGACAGCGGTTTCGCGGAAGCAGCAGCAAAAAGCGAGCTGATCAATTTCGTAATGGTGGATTGTAAAGGACTGCCTGCTCCCGGCGAAGAAGTAATGACCCATCTCTATCTCGATCAACTCGCAAATGATCCGTCAGTAGTGCTTTGCCTGAGCAGTACTCAGCAAAATGCCATGCAATGCGTGCGTGAGATGTTTGTGGAGTTACTGGAAAAACAGATCAGTAACCCGGTAGTGCTGATCACGGACAGCGCGTTGCAAACGCCTGATGAACACCTGATCCATTTTGCAGCCGAAACGGGTGCGTTGTTGCTGGATGGTTTTGGCGATGGTATCTGCCTCGGCTTTAACCAGCGGGCGCAAATGGAAAATATACAGGTAAAAGGAAGGACATATCTTGAGGTAAAGGATATTTATCAGTTTACCAACAATACTGCTTTCTCTATTTTACAGGCAACGCGTACGCGTATCTCGAAGACAGAATATATCAGTTGTCCAAGCTGCGGCCGGACGTTGTTTGATCTGCAGGAAACCACAGCAAAGATCCGTTCGCGCACAAATCATTTGAAAGGCGTGAAGATCGCGATCATGGGATGTATTGTAAATGGTCCCGGCGAAATGGCGGATGCCGATTTCGGTTATGTTGGCTCTGGTCCCGGCAAGATCACGCTGTACAAAGGCAAAGACGTGGTAAAGCGGAATGTGAACAGTGAAATAGCGGTTGACGAATTGATCGGATTGCTGAAAGAGAATGATGCGTGGGTTGAACCAGCAGCAGGTTTAAGCTGAAACGTTTGAGAGGTTTGAGAAGTTTCAAAGGTTTGGCAGGCCGCGTTTGTCTGATCGGTTCATAATGCCTGCTGCAAACTGCCATCCGGCTGACCGCCTGAGCCTCTTCAATCTCTTAAACGACCAACGCTTATCAACTCCTTACTGATAACAGCATAGTTATTCAGCAGCCACTATATATTGATAGAAGATGAAAAAGAATCTTTGGGCGATATTATTCTTTGCAGTACTGGGCGTTCATTTGCTGGCACTGGCAATGAACTGGCAGCACGTATCTGTAGCAACCAAGCCATTGTTAATGCCTTTAGTTGCGGCATTTTTCATTGCATCCGTTCCGGCAAATTCAACGGTGAAATTACTGATCATAGGCGCCCTGTTCTTCTCATGGGCAGGTGACGTATTGCTGATGTTCCAGCAGCACAGCAGTGTCTTTTTCTTACTGGGATTATCTTCTTTCCTGGTCGCTCATCTCTTTTATATTTTCTTCTTTCACCGCATCCGGAAGGAACAAAATATAAAAAGCAGGTTATGGACATTACTGGTGGTTGCAGCATACTACAGCGTACTGGTTGCCTTGCTGAGTCCATGGTTGGGTGAGATGCGTTTACCGGTAAGGGTGTACGGACTAGTGATCAGCTTTATGCTGCTGCTTGCATTGCACATGTTTTATCTTGATAATAAAACAGCGGGAAGATATATGGCCGTCGGCGCCATCCTGTTTGTTATTTCCGATTCCATTTTAGCGATCAATAAATTCTGGGAGCCAGTGCCTGCGGGAGATGTAATGATCATGTTAACGTATGGACTGGCGCAGTTCTGCATTGTATATGGCGCCCGGATTGAAGGTCGCCGTGTGTAAACTTCCACCGTTTTGCTGCGGCAATACGCTGCGGTTCCGAAGCGGACTTTGCTCATTCATTATTATTGAACTGATCAGATAAACGAAGCCTGCCAAGCCTATGAAACTTCTCAAACGTTTCAGCAGAAACCTGCAGGCATTCAACAATCTCCAATAAACGCTCATTACAAAAAACGAAAGCAAAGAAAGAAAAACTTGTTAGTTACGAATATCTCGTATATTTACGAAACAATCGTAACTGTACGAGATATTCGTAAATAAATTATACACATATGAAAAAACTTGTTTTATCTGCTTTGGCTGCTCTTTTGCTTATTTCCGGTATCAGCGCGCAGGAGCGCGAAACATCTATCGTGTGCGTGACCTATGACTTTGTTCATATAAGTGATACCAGTAATCGTGATCAGTTTTTTAAAGAGGAGATGTTATTGATCGTTGGGCCACACTACAGTAAATATGTCAATAATGCCAATCGTGCTGCTGTTAAGAAAGCGATGCAGGCTCCTCCGTCGGAAACAGTGACGCGTGTTGTATCGGGCGCACCAATGGCTGTGGTAAATGCGTATGGCATTACCAACACTGAATTGTTTCAGGATCCGGCCCACAATAAGATCGGTATTACGGCCAGCCTTGGCAGAAATAATTACCTGATGGAATATGACCTGCCAAAGATCAATTGGGAGATCTCCCGGGACACACGCAAGATCGATGCATACACCTGCCAGCGCGCAACAGGCCAATATGCCGGCCGAACTTATACGGCCTGGTTTGCTCCCGAACTTTCCTTCTCCACTGGTCCCTGGAAACTATCCGGTCTCCCCGGAATGATCCTCGAAGCTGAAGATGAAAAAAAGGAAGTACAGTTCCTGTTCAAGGCGATCAGCAAGGATTCCACCGAACATACCGGAACAGAGAAACAGCGCCTGACTAAAGTGACGGACGCCGCCTTCACAAAAGCTGAAGAAGCTTACCGTCAGGATCCCGTGGGAACAATGCAGGCGCAACTTTCAACTACAGCACCGATCACCCTTGCTTATCGCAGCAATTCCGGAAAGTTTGCAACCGGTGAGGAGGCTGCTAAACTGATCGAAGAGAACAGAAAGAAAAAAGAAACAAGTTTCAATAATCCGGTTGAGCTCATCAGGAAATGAGATACCTGTTCTTTATAGGTTTCATCTTTTTGAAGATAGCCGTATTCGGCCAGCAAAGACAACTTTCCGGAAAAGTGAGCGATGAAACAGGAAAACCGGTTTCCCGGATCGCTGTGCTGTTAAAAACTGCTGAAGACAATGTATTGACATTTGCTTACACAGATGCTGAAGGATATTATCGTATGCCGGTAAATGATACAATAAAGCTTGATAGCACAGTAATCGGGATCAGCAACCTGCAATATCATGTTGCGAAGCAACCGGTCAGACCCGGACACGATGTTTATAATTTTCAACTGGCAGATAAAGTGATCTCACTTCCGGAAGTGAAGGCGATGAGCAGGCCTGTTATCCGTACGGGTGATACAACAGCCTACAATGTGAGCGCGTTTGCGCGTGATGAGGACCGCAATATCGGCGAAGTGATTGCCCGCCTTCCCGGTTTGAGCGTTGGGGAAAATGGTATGATCTACTTCAATGATAAGCCTATCAGTGATCTCTATATCGATGGTGACAACCTGATGGCCGGGCGTTACCAGATTGCAACCAGGGCTATTAATAAGAATATGATCAGATCGATCGAAGTGATCCAGCACCACCAGCCGGTCAAGGTGCTGAAAGACCGTGTTCAGTCAGATGATATAGTGGTGAATCTTGTATTGAAGGATGAGAACAGCACGCAACTATCCGGACAGGCAATGCTTGGAGCTGGTTTGCCATCCCTGTGGGATGGAGTGGTAAATACAATGATGTTCAACAAAAAGTTCAAAATGCTGAACACATTAAAAGGTAACAATAGTGGCATCGATTATTCAGTGGATGCGATGCAGTTTGGCGCGGCTTCCACGCTTGAGACGGAGGGGAATACCAGACCCTCGCCATTGCTGTCGCCGGGAACAGTGGCTGATCCCGATATCCCGCGGAATAACTATTTTATCAATCGTTCGGGATCAGCAACAGCGAATCTTCTTTTTAATACAGAAAAAAAATGGCAATGGCGGGTGAATGTGCTGGCGCAGACAGACAGGAATAAACTGGGTTATACCGGGATTGTTGAGAATTATTTTCAGGATGATACGATCCGCTATACAGAGACACAAAATGCCATCCGCAGAAAAAACCTGCTCAGCACTTCTTTAAGCGTTAAGGCCAATAAAGAAAAATATCTGTTTGATGACGTTCTCCGGATCAATATCAGTGGAGACAGAAACAACAGCCAGATGAATCTGAATGGCCTGAGTTTTGGTCAGCAACTTCGCGGAAATCTAAAGGATTTTACCAATACATTGTCATGGATCCCAGCCAGCAAAAAAGGTATATGGGGATTTAACTGGTATGTAAATTATTTTAATAGCCCCCAATCGCTGTCCATTGACGAAGGCCTTAACGCTGATGTGCTGAATGAAGGAAACAGCTTCAATGGTATCCTGCAAGATGCAAGTATCCCAACATGGTTCAGTCATGTTTCGTTCACGTATCGCCCTAACAGATCAAAGCTGAACATGTCAATACAGGCGGGTATAATGAATGAGAAACAGGATCTGAATTCGTTGTTATCATTACAACAGCTGAACGGGATCTTTACTCCTTATGTGCATGATCCCGGAAATGCATTAAGCTGGCGGAGAGATCGTGTTTATGTTAACTCCGGGTATTATATCAACAGGAAGAAATGGCAGCTGAGTTTATCAGTTCCGGCGATCTGGCAATCGATCAGGTATGTGCAGCAGGACTATAAGCTGGACAAGAACATTCCCGGTTTTTTTGTAAACCCGGTTGCAAAACTAACGCTGCTGGTCGCGTCGGAAGATCAGATAGAGTTCAGCCTGAACCACTCCGATAATGTGGGGAACATTGCAGGTGTTTATCGTGGAGCAATCCTGTCCAGCTATAGAAGTCTTCAGGCAAACGATGCGGAATTGCAGGAGAAATCAAACTCAGGCGCAAAGATCAATTATCATTTCCAGCGATCGATCACCATGCTTTTTCTGAATGCGGAGCTGAAGTACAATCGGGTAAAAGCCAATTCTATCCTGTCTGGCATTATTACCGATAATGTACAGCGAACGGTCCTGCTTCCTTATGAAAATGATCAGAGTAGTTTATCTGCATATGCCGGCGGCAGTAAGTATGTCTTTCCGCTGAAAGCAAAATTTTCATTTGGACTTCAGTTTCAAAAGAGCTGGTACGAACAGTTTTTAAACGATGAGCGGCTGCCTTTTATAAATAATGTGTTCCAGCTTTCCGGCGGCATCGATACAAAGTTGTGGAACCGGTTTACGTTTATGTATAATGGCTCTGCCGTATGGAGTGATAGCCGCCTCAATTCAGGATCGTCACTCAATTCGTCTCTTTCCAGCAATACATTTCGTCTTACACAAAGGGCGTCGATTGGCTATTCGCCCGTTAAATATTTCTTTGTAACTGTAAAAGGCTGGCAAACCTATGGCCAACGACCTGGCCTGAATGATATACATTATGTTTTCCTTGACGCGAACCTTAGGTACAAACTACAGAAATGGAGAACGGATCTGGAGATGGATCTGAGCAATCTGGCAAACATCCGCAGATACGAATATCTTTCTCTTCAATCAAACCGGTTTGCCGCCAATGCATTTACCATACGCGGAAGAACGGCGATGCTTAAAGCCACGTTCTTTTTTTGATCGGCAGAGATGGGAACCTCTGGGAAAGATTCAGCGGTTCCAAAGGTTCAACCTGTTTTATTTTTTCAAACCTCTTATCGCAGCACAGCAGAAACATCGTTCTCTAATTCTTGCGCTCAGGTGTGCGATATCCTGTTACTACTCTTTCCGGAGTCAACTGACGTTCGGCTGACGAGTCCTTCGCAGGAGAGTCCTGTTGAGGTCCGGTATTGTTACGATTCTTTGGATGTCCTATTACGGTGATCACTTCACTGGTTGCAGCGGCGGCAGGTGGCGTTTGCTTCAGTCCTGTTGCGGTATCCGGTATCTGGATGCCCTGCACGCGGCGGATGCCTGTGACAGTGGTGACTGTCTGGTTAAGGCTGTCTGCTGATACCGCACGAAAAGGTGTTCTTTCCTGTGGTTTGTTTACGGAACGTGCCGTTTCTTTTTGAGTTGTACCGGTTCTCACGCGCGGCTGTGCGGATGGTATCGTTGCTGTAACGGGCTCTTTGTTTTCAGGCAATCTTTCAATGTCTGACGGGTTGTGGAAGGCAGTTGCTTTGTCCGCTATCGGCACGTCTTTTATTATCTCTTTCCTGGCAATAGTAAACGCAAGAGAAACAAAGATCAGAACAGGAAGAACAAATATGTAACGTCCCAGGGTTAGTTTTGAGGAACGTCTTGCATTCATCATCCGGATCCTCTTCTTAAGGTCGGAGAGGTTGAAGCTGTTTGCGATGGTTGTTGCGGATTTAAGCTGACCAACATCCAGCAGGCTGTATTGATAGCTTTTCCGGTCAGTACCTGCTCTTAATACTTTTTCATCTGTGATGAATTCAAGATTTTCCTTGATTGCTTTTTTCATCAGCCAAACGCCGGGATTGAACCAATAAAATACCACGGTTAGTTCCGCAAGAATGATGTCGGCAGTGTGTAGTTGTCCTACATGAATATTTTCATGGGCAATGATGTGTTCCAGCTCGTCTGTTTTATGAAGGGCGGGATTGATATAAATATGTTTCCAGAAGGAAAATGGACTGAGCTGCTCGTCAATAATGCGCACGGGAGTGTTATTGATCGAGCCTTTTTCAGATCTTTTGTGCAGCAGGTAGAGGGAAATGAACTGACGCACAAGACGGACCGCCATTATCAATACGCCGAGACAGAAAGCGCCGATTATCCATTTCCAGTGAATGCCTTCTGTTACCTGTTGATTTATGACCGGAATCCATTCAGTTACCGCAATCGGTATTTTTTTTTGCTGGTAAAATAACTCTGTCAGATCAATAAAGGGGTAGATCGATGAAAACAGGATCCCGAAGATGAGAAAACCCCGGTTGAGGGAATAGAATGTCAATCGCCTTAAAATAAAATAGTATGCCGCGGCAAACAGTAATAAAACGAGATTGATCTTCAGCAGTATTATTACCAGTGATTGCATAATTATTTCTCCGGGTTTTCGATCAGGTTAATGATTTCCTTCAACTCATCTGCGCTTACTTTTTTCTCTTTGGCAAAGAATGCGACAACGTCTTTGTAAGAACTTTTGAAGAAATCGTTCACAACGGTGGTCATGAACTTCTTTTTATAATCCGCTTCTTTCACTTTTGAACTGTAACGGATGGCGGTGCCAAATTTTTCACTTTTGAGATAGCCCTTCTTCTCCAGGTTTTTTATGGTTGATGCAAAGGTTGTATAAACCGGGTGGGGTTTGGGCATGTTGTTCATGAAGTCTTTGATAAAACCAGGACCTGTCAGCCAGATGGCGATCATCGCTTTTTCTTCGTGCTCGGTAAGTCTTTCCATTATTACGAAATATTCGTAAATATATGAAAGTTTCGTAAACAAACCTGTTTTTGGACCGGTGGCCGCTATTTTGTCATTCGCGATCCGGATCTATTGCGTACCTGCTACGCCCGTCAAACGGGAAGTGATTTGTGGGTACATGGTTATCATAATTTACCTGATCCGTCTTAACTTGCAGGAATGAATGAGAAAACTATGCGGACAGATTTCCTCGTGATCGGATCAGGTATCGCAGGCCTTACTTATGCATTGAAAATGGCGCAGCGTTATCCTGATAAAAAAGTAACGGTGATCACCAAGGCGGCGGCTGATGAGACTAATACCAAATATGCGCAGGGCGGAGTAGCAGTGGTGAATGATCTGGAAAATGACAGTTTTGAAAAACATATAGAAGATACGTTGATTGCGGGTGATGGCCTTTGCAATAAAAATGTGGTAGAGATCGTAGTGAAAGAAGGCCCCGATCGTGTCCGCGAACTGATCGAATGGGGAGCGCAGTTTGACAAGGAAAAAGATGGTGATTATAAATTGGGCAAAGAAGGGGGGCACTCCGAATTCCGCATTATCCACCACAAGGATATTACCGGCTGGGAAATGGAGCGTGCTTTGCTGGAAGCGGTTTCCCGGCAGACAAATATCGAGATCATCAAACATTGTTTTATTCTCGATATTATCACACAGCACCACGAAGGTTATCTTGTTACTAAATCATCTCCCGGTATTCAATGTTATGGTGTGTATGCGTTGAACCTGGTGACAAACAGGATTGAAAAGATCCTAGCAAAGATCACATTGCTGGCAACAGGTGGAAACGGACAGGTATATCGCACCACGACGAATCCTTCCATTGCAACCGGTGATGGCGTGGCAATGGTTTATCGTGCAAAAGGAAGGATCGAGAACATGGAGTTCATCCAGTTTCATCCGACAGCATTATATGAACCAGGTTTGAGGGGACAGGCATTTCTCATCACTGAGGCGGTGCGTGGCGATGGCGGTATTCTCCGAAATAAAAGTGGCGAGGCATTCATGGAAAAATACGACGGGCGAAAGGATCTTGCCCCGCGTGATATCGTTGCACGTGCGATCGATAGTGAAATGAAGAGAACGGGTACAGAACATGTATGGCTCGATTGTCGTCATTTTACCAAAGAAAAATTCATCGAGCATTTCCCGAATATTTACCAGAAATGTTTGTCCATGGGGATCGATATCACGCAACATATGATCCCTGTAGCGCCTGCAGCACATTACAGCTGCGGCGGTATTAAAACAGATGAATGGGGACATACATCGATACACAACTTATACGCCTGCGGCGAATGTTCAAGCACAGGTCTGCATGGCGCCAATCGCCTTGCAAGTAACTCCCTCCTCGAAGCAATGGTCTTTGCACATCGTTGTTTTATTGACGTAACGGAAAGGATCGGCGCTCTCTCTTTCAATGAGAACATTCCCGACTGGAATGCAACAGGCACAAGCGAGCCAAAGGAGATGATCCTGATCACCCAAAGCCTGAAAGAGCTGCAGCAGGTGATGAGTGATTATGTTGGCATTGTCCGCAACAATATCCGTCTTCAGCGTGCTCTCAGCCGCCTTGACCTGCTCTGGCATGAAACGGAACAATTATATCAGGGATCTTCGCTTTCTCCGCAATTGCTGGAGCTGCGCAATCTTATTACTGTCGGTTACCTGATCGTGAAGGGTGCGGCATTCCGCAAGGAAAGTCGTGGATTGCACTATAATACGGATTATCCGTCGAAGAGTGAGTTGGTGCAGAATATTGTACTTTGATTACACGAATTTGTGGCACGGATTACGCGAATTGGTTGTTGGTTGGAGGAAAGAATTTTTTTGTAAACTATTTGTATTAGATAGGAAGAATTGGTGAACTGATAGTTGACAGGCGATTATCTGCCAAATAACGCCGGGGTTTACCGCTTTTCAAACACTAATTCGTGAAATTCGCGTTTCAAAATCCGCGAAGTATCTTTGGCCGATTATGTACTACGTAGTTTACGGACTCCTGTACACCGTTTCGCTTTTGCCGTTGAGAGTGTTATACCTGGTGTCCGATCTTGCTTATTTTATCCTTTATTACCTGACCGGCTATCGCAAGGAGGTAGTAATGAGCAATCTGGCGATTGCATTCCCTGAAAAGACATTGGAAGAACGGAAGAAGATCGCGAAAGATTTTTACCTGAATTTTACGGATACATTCATTGAAACGATCAAGATGATCTCGATCGGTCCGAAGGAACTGGCCCGTCGCGGACAGTGTGATGTTGAATACCTGAATGAACTGATCGCCAAAGGAAGAAATATCCATATCATGGCCGGGCATCAGTTCAACTGGGAGTTTGCTAACCTGATGTATGCCCGTTTATTGAAGATCCCGTTTGTCGGCATCTATATGCCGGTGAATAATAAGATCTTCGACCGGATCTTCTTCAAATCGCGGTCCCGTTACGGAACGATCATGGTTTCTGCATTTGATTTCAAGAATAAGATGCATCAGTTTTTTAATGAACAATATATACTGGCGCTGGCGGCGGATCAGAATCCCGGCGTGCCATCCCGGGCATTCTGGCTGAATTTTTTCGGCAAACCGGCTCCATTCGTGACCGGCCCGGGAAAAGGTGCTGTGAAGAACAACACCGCGGTTGTATATGTTGGCTTCCATAAGATCAAGCGCGGACATTATTCGTTCAGGGCGGTGCCTCTGGCCGACAACGGAGCTGATCATACTGCGGAGGAACTGACAGCACTATATAGGAACGCACTGGAAGATGCTATCCGGAAGAATCCTTCAAATTATTTATGGAGTCACAGAAGATGGAGGCACGAGTGGAAAGAAGAATATTCGCCCGTGATTGAGTAAGGATCAAGGTTTCATAGGTTTGTAAAGTCCGGGAAACTTCTCAAACCTATGAAACCTGTCAAACCTCTTCGTGCCTAGTTGAGCACACTTGTTTCCTTCACGATTTCCGCTTTCTCCTGCTCTTTAATTTTTCCCCATCCTCCTACGATATTGCGCAGGTTGTGAATACCCTGGCGTTTGAGAAGAGAAGACGCGATCACGCTGCGGTATCCGCCAGCACAATGAACGTAGATATTGTGACGCTCTTCAAGATTCACCATACTTCCGGGATCAGGTAAGTCATTCAGTGGGATATTGAGGGCTTGCTTTAAATGACCATCCGCGTATTCGGTTGGTTTGCGCACGTCAATTACAACAAGGTTCTGATCGAAAGGAATATCCATCATTAATTCATCGGCTTCCACATCGATGATCATGTCGGAAACCTCTCCGCTGTTTTTCCATGCTTCATAGCTTCCATCGAGATATCCTTCTACTTTATCCAGGCCGACCCTTGCAAGACGGACAATGCTTTCCTTTTCTTTGCCGGGTTCTGTGACTACCAGCATTGGTGCGTCAAATGGAAGAAGGCTTCCTGCCCATTCGGCAAAGCGGCCATCAAGCCCGATGCTGACAGAGCCGGGAACAAACCCTTCTGTGAATGTGGCCGATGGGCGGGTATCAAGAATGATCGTGTTGTCTTTGATCAGGCTTTTGAATTCGGCTACACTTAACGGGCGTAAACCTTTTTCCATCACGGCATCCAGACTGTCATATCCTTCTTTATTGATCTTCGCGTTGATGGGGAAATACTGCGGCGGAGGAGGAATGCCGTCTGTTACGGCACTGATAAATTCTTCTTTGCTTTCAGCTTTTAAGGCATAGTTGGTTTGTTTTTCGTCTCCAACGGTGCTATGAGTTTCCGGGCCGAGATTTTTTCCGCAGGCACTTCCGGGGCCATGAGCCGGATAAACAATCACGTTGTCGGCAAGCGGCATGATCTTCTTCTGGAGGCTGTCATACATCATCCCGGCAAGATCAGCGGTAGTGATCTCATTGCTTTTCTGTGCAAGATCCGGACGGCCCACATCGCCAACGAACAGGGTATCACCGGTGAATATGCTATGATCTTTTCCGGATTCATCTTTCAGCAGGTAGCACGATGACTCCAGCGTATGACCGGGCGTATGCAGCACTTCGATGCTGAGCCTGCCGATCTTAAAGGTCTCGCCATCTTTCGCGATATATGCTTCGAAACCAGTTGACGTCCCTGGACCGTAGACGATTGGTGCGCCCGTCGCCTTTGCCAGATCCACGTGACCGCTGACAAAATCCGCATGGAAATGGGTCTCAAAGATGTATTTGATGGTCGCTTTGCGCTCGTTTGCCAGGTCGAGATATGCATCGATATCGCGAAGCGGGTCGATCACCGCAGCTTCTCCGCCGCTTTCGATGTAATAAGCGGCCTCGCTGAGGCAATTCGTATATAACTGTTTGATAAACATGAGTTGTGGATTGTTTATAGAGGCAAATTTACTTTATAAAATCGGAACGGAGTAAAGTGTACTATATGATACAAGTCAGGTGGGGGAAAGTTTGAAACCGGCAGGCAAAAGAAAGGAGTCAGGGCGATGCGGGCCAGGTCAATGCACTGTATTGCTGATCCCGTGTTTAAAATGCCGGGCTGTGAAACAGCCTGTGCAGCAATTGATTCCCCCAAATTAAAAGGCCGCTTATCGTCTCAGATAAACGGCCTCTTACAGAGATACAATAATGTTAATTCAACAAGGATTCCACAAATTGGTTCAACTCCTCAATACGGGCGGTATTTATCGTATAGTAGATAAATTTTCCATCCCGTTCGGTATTCACAAAACCGGCCTTGCGCAGAATTGCAAGGTGTTGGGAGGCCACAGATTGCTCAAGCCTTAATTTCACATAAATCTCTGTCACCGTGATCTTTCCCGACTCGTCGATCAATTTCAGGATCTGTTGGCGGAGCTTATGATTGATGGCCCTCAGAACAAGAGACGCCTTCTTCACATTCAGCAAATCCACTTTCAGTGCATTGGTGCTGTCGGGAGCTGTGTTCAATGTAAGCATGTAGTTGTTCATAGTTATATACCGGTTATAAAAATCCTAAACTGCAAAGTTAGCCATCCCTCACTTTTTTTTGAAAACAAAATTGTTAAGAAGTACATTTTTTTTATAAGTGATTAGTGGGCAGGGGAGTAGAACTCCTTCACATAAAGCGGTTCTGTGTATGCAAGGTCCGCAAACCGTTTCTCATTATAATACCTGCCCGCCAATTGCACCATATCTTCAGCCGTTGTTATTACCTCGCTGAACTGTGCATTGGCGTGAGAAAGAACTGTTCTCCATTTATAACTGCCATTCCCTGAGAATATAATCTCATCTGCTTCGAGCATATGATCAAAATTTGTTCCATTCAGGATCATTGCGCAAGGTGGCATGATCTCTTTCAGGTTCTGATCATAAACAGCAGTAAATACTTCCATTCTTCTTGCATCGATCATCGGGCAAAGCAATGCTTTGCTTCCTTCAACTTTTGCAGCTTCGGCCATTACCTCCAATGTGTTGATCGTGATCAATGGAATGCCAAGTGCAAAACATATTCCTTTTGCTGCGGATAATCCTACTCTTAAGCCTGTGTACGAACCTGGCCCGATCGTTACGGCCACTGCTTCCAACGCATTTATCTCCAGTCCTGTTGTGATCATCAACTGCCTCATACTGTCATGCAGCCATCCTGATTGATCTTTCTTCCGGTTGGTCAGTGCCGGCGCCATCAGCACGCTGTCATCTGCCAGGCAAACCGAAGCGCCTTCCACAGCTGTATCTATTTGTAATATGTGTGCCATTATTATGCCAAAGCCTTTTTTTCCAACAATTTACATGGGATGTACCGGGATTCAACGGTTGCCAGTTTACACAATAAAGTATAAACCTCTTTTATTCCGATCTTTTCAGCCCATTCAAAGGGGCCGAGTGGATAATTAGTGCCCAACTTCATCGCCGTGTCGATCTCTTTTTCTGTGCTGATATTTTCTTCAAGTGCAAAAAAAGCCTCGTTGATGATCGTTGCCACTACTCTTGCTGAAATAAAACCACAAATATCCGGAACCCACTCCGTCTTTTTACCAAACAGGCCGAACAAATATGCGGCAGCATCACGGTCTTTCCTGGTAGCAGCTGCTTCAATCAGTTCTCTTTTCAGAAAACCGGGCCATGCATTGATACGGATGAACATGGAATCGGTTTCGTCCAGCGTTGAAGAAACGGCATTGATCACGGTCAGCCTGGCATTCAATGCATGAAGCTGGCTGATCCTTTCTTTAGTATTGTCAAATAAAAGATCGATGCACGCATCCGGGGATGAACCGGAAGGGTATTCATGGGGATGACGAATGAACTGCAGTTGCAGTTCGTCTGACTTTGTTTGCGCCATCAATTCTTTCCTCAGATCATCATTTGTGATCACCACAACGAGCATAGACAAATTTTTGCAAAGAAAGTGCATAAAGCTATATTCGCTGATCTAAATTTTAAATGTTACAGGAATGGATAAGATCGTCATCAATACACCCAATGCACCAGCTCCGATAGGACCATACAACCAGGCAATCCTTGCTGGTGATACTTTATATATTTCTGGTCAGATCTGTATCGATGCCGGCACTGGTAATCTTGATAATAAAGATGTGCGGGCGGAAACTCATCGTTCCATGCAAAATCTCAAGGTCATCCTCGAGGCTGCGGGTATGTCTTTCAAAAATGTGGTAAAGACAACCATCTTCATCACGGACATGAAGCAATTCGGGGAGATCAATGAAATTTATGGCAAATACTTCAGCGGCGATTTTCCTGCGCGCGAAACGGTGCAGGTGGCGGCTTTGCCAAAGTTTGTGAATGTGGAGATCAGTATGATTGCAACCAGATAAGCGATGGCGGTTGGCTGGCAGGTCAAACATTGGGAAATAATCATTTCGTTTATCATGAATAGATAATAATGATCATGGTCTTAACTTCGGCCATCAGCCATCGATCAACGGCCATTGTTCTTTATGCGTCACCTACTCCAAAAACTCCTCCGCAAACCCGTTCTCTGGGCCACGCAGAAATTTTCTTCGCGGCCGGTGAAGGAAAGGGTATTCAGGGCACTGGATAAGTTGTACCAGGACACATTGATGCATCCGGGGAAGAAGAGTATTGTGGTGCCATTTGATACAGGACGGAATAAGTTCATTATTCTCTCAGATCAGCATAAAGGTGCGAGAGATGGCGCGGATGATTTTATGATGGCTGAGCCAAATTATCTTGCTGCGCTGGAATATTATAATCTTTCTGGTTACTACTATATTGCGTTGGGTGATAGTGAGGAGCTGTGGGAGAATAGTCTGTCAAAGGTGAAGAAGTATAATGTTGAGACCTTTGAAGCAGAAAAGAAGTTCGTGGAAAGAAATGCATTTGCCAAAGTGGTGGGCAATCATGATCTGTATTGGGGAAATGATCCGTTTGCCTGGTGGCAGTTGAAGCAGTTGTATGGTGCGGAAGTGAAGATCTATGATGGATTGGTACTTGCTGCTACAATCAACGAAAGACCTTTTCGCATTTTCTGCACACACGGTCATCAGGGTGATGCACAGAGTGATGGCAATATGTTCAGCAAATTCTTTGTTGCCCGTATCTGGGCGCCGTTGCAGGCATATCTGCGCATCAATTCCAATACAGCAGCATATAATGATGAAAAGAAAACCCTGCACAATGAGATCATGTATAACTGGTCTTCTTCTCAAACAGATACCATCCTGATCACCGGTCACACGCATCAACCCGTATTTGAATCACTCACGCATATAGAGCGGCTGTACAAACAATTCCAGGCAGCAGAACTATCCAACGATAAAGAAGCCATTGCTTCTCTTTATTCGGAAATAAAGAAACGCGAAAAAGAATTTACCGCCGTGTCGCTGGACTATCAGACCATGCGGCCGTCTTATTTCAACAGCGGTTGTTGTTGTTTTGCAGATGGTGATATCACCGGCATCGAGATCGCTGACGGATACATCCGTTTGATAAAATGGACAAAGAAAACCGGAACACCGGCGAGGGAGATGCTGGAGGAGATTGAGTTGGAGCGGCTGGCGGCGAAGTTGTGAGGAAAAGCTTTCAGAGGTTGCTACCGCGGATCGTATTTTCTATTCAAAAAGCAAGAACCCTGCATCCCGCGGTAGCAACTTCTGAAACCTGTGAAACTTCCCAAACCTTTTCTCAATACGGCTTCTTCCACTTATTATTATCCCTGTTCCAGTCAGGAAGTTTTTTATCCGGATCAAGGATCACATCTTTCAGTTCGCTTGTAACATCTATGGTGATCTTATAGTCGGGGCCTCTTTGCCAGATCTCAACCGGCAGGCCGATCCTGTGTTCTTTGCCATTTATTTCACGTACGAGCAATGTTACAGGCATGGCCATCTTTTCAAGGTTTGCCAGGGTGATCTCTGCGATCTTTATAGAATCGCTTTTGCCATATTTCACATCTTTTACCGCCTGATCAAGTTTCCATGAGTTAAGCACCCATGCGCGCCAGAACCAGCTGAGGTCTTCACCAGCTACGTTTTCCATGGTATGAAAGAAATCCCATGGCGTAGGATGTTTGTATGCCCAACGCTGAATGTACTCTTTGAATGCACGGTCAAAACGATCAGCTCCAAGTACTACATCTCTTAGTGTATGCAACATACGGGCGGGTTTCATGTATGCGGTGAACGCGAGATTATCCTGCTGTACTACGTCAGGAATATTATACAAACCATCCATTGTTTCCGCAAACATTGCTTTTACCATGAATGGCGAATTGGGATCGCCCAAAAAACCTTTATTCTTGTAGTATCCGTTTTTGTAGGCTTCTGTAGAAAGATCATTGATAAATGTATTGAAGCCTTCATCCATCCACGCATATTTTCTTTCATTGCTGCCAACGATCATGGGGAACCAGGTGTGACCGAATTCATGATCCGTTACTTCCCAAAGGTCCGTATCAACCGATCTGAAACTACAGAATACGATGCCGGGATATTCCATGCCGCCAACAATGCCTGCCACATTTGTTGCCGCAGGATAAGGATATTCAAACCATTTTTCAGAATAATGCTCGATCGACCCCTTTACCATTTCAGTGGATTTCCGCCAGTCGTTTCCCTTTCGCTCTTTCATGCTTTCAACAGGGTAAGCGCTGATGGCAAGAGATTTTTTGCCACCTGGTAAATTGATCCGCGCGGCATCAATCACAAATGCTTTTGATGCAGCCCAGGCCACATCACGGGCATTGGTGATCTTGAACTTCCATGTTGTATTGCCTTTTTTAACAGGAATATTTTTATCGTTTGCTTCTTTTTCGCTGCGGATAGTGATTGTTTTGTCACTGTTCTTCGCATCGTTGTATTTTTTTAATTGATCTGCGGTGAAGCAATCCTGCGGATTAAGCAATTCTCCCGAACCAACAACGATCATGCTGGCGGGTGCTGTTACGTTAAACTCGATATCTCCATATTCGAGATAGAACTCGCCGGCTCCAAGATAGGGAAGAACGTTCCAGCCCTGTATGTCGTCATACACACAAAGACGCGGAAACCATTGCGCGGTTTCGTAGATCCATCCGTTTTGTGTATTCAATCTACCCATGCGGTCTGTGCCGTATTCCGGAATTTCAAATTCAAAGGGAATAAAGAGTTTGATCTTGCCTCCGTTTGCTTTCAAAGGTTCTTGCAGCCAGATCTGCATACGTGTATCGGTGACGACGTATTGTGCGGCATATTTTTTACCGTTGTGTTCAACGTTCACAGATTTAATACTATCGCCATTGGTGAATTCACCATTTGCCCATCGGCCACCCGTTTGTGTGGTGGTGGCAGAAGCGCGTGAATCGATCTTGTAAATGTTCTGATCCAGTTGCAGCCAGATGAATTTCAAATTATCGGGGCTATTGTTTGTATAACTTATTTCCACATCGCCGCTGATATGGTGTGAGCCTGTATCCAGCGAAGAGTTGATCCTGTAATCTGCCCTGTTCTGCCAGTATCTTGCGCCGGGTTCACCGCTGGCGCTGCGGAATTCATTACCGGGATAAGGATAGAATTGCGGGTTGAATGCCTCCTTTGCATCGTAATTCGACTGTGCAAATGCAACGGCCAATTGGAAGGACGCGGAAGCAAGCAAAAGAAATTTCTTCATGTGTAGAATTGAATTAAAGTCACAAGGACTTGTAATGTATAAAAAGAAAGGCAATCGCGTAATTGGGAGATGCAGAATTTTAGGGTATCCGCAAAGTTTTGGATGAATGGTATGGAAAGGTTTCGGGTATTTAAGGGCATAAGTTCCCGCAGATATCGCAGATCTGTCCCGGCAAATGAAAAGATACTTCCCGGCTCTGGATATTCATCTGGCTGAAAGCGCAGATGACGCAGATCGCTTTCCTTTTACGGAGGCTTATCGGCGGGAACCCTATGCCATGCCTTAATCTACGGGCGACAATAGAAATGGCTACACGAGATCACCTGAACAAATCCTCAGCAACAGCCACGCTCTCCAATCTTCCCACATCCACCCATTTATCACCCGAATGATCATAGCCATAAATAGGATCATCCGCAGCAAGCGAAAGATAAGCATCCACTAACGAGAACTTGCCTTCCAGTTGTAGCTTATCAAAGAACGAATAATTAAAAAGGCTGATCCCGCTGAATGATTTGTTGTACTGTTCAGCAGATTGAACACGGATCTTTTCCTCGCCGGTCTGCAGATTTCTCCATCCCGTAAGCCTGTTGTTTTTATCAAAAACAAAACAGCGGCTGCTTTTGCGGCTGCTTGTGGCGAGGGAAACCAGTGCTTTTTTTCCCCGGTGAAAAGATAAAAAAGTATGGAGATCCAATGTAGTCAGAATGTCGACATTCATCGTTAAGAAATCTTCGCCGGGGGCGAAAAGGGGGTTTGCTTTCAGCAAGCCTCCACCTGTTTCAAGCACAAGGTCTGTTTCATCGCTGATCTGTATGTTGCTGCCGAATCCCTTATGATTGTTCAGTGTATCTATGATCTGGTCGGGAAAGTGATGCACGTTCACGATCAGATCCGTGATGCCGTATTGCTGAAGGTATTCGATGTTGCGTTGCAGCAAAGATTTACCATTGATGACAGCAAGCGCTTTCGGGTGCTTGTCTGTCCAGGGTTTAAAGCGGGTGCCGAGACCGGCGGAGAAGATCATTGCTTGCATATACGCGGATTTTGAGCGCTGATTTCGCGAATTGGTGGACGTGAATTTGAGTTGGCCCGTTTTATAGAAATGTTAAGCGGGCTTTTCGTTGATCCAGTTTTTGGCATCCTGAACAACGTGGGCCAGTTCGATTTTTACTTTGAATTTATTCCTGAGGTGACGCGCAAGCGCGTCAGCGGCGTAAACGCTCCGGTGTTGACCTCCGGTGCAGCCAAAGCTGACAGAGAGATGCCCGAAACCGCGTTGGATATAATCTTCAACGGAAATGTCAACAATGTCGAATGTACTGTTGAGGAACTCCTGCATTTTGGTTTGTTGCTCAAGGAAGTCTTTCACTTCTTTATCGCGGCCAGTTTGATACTTCATGCTTTCGAAACGGCCGGGATTGAGAATGCCACGGCAATCAAAAACATAGCCGCCGCCATTGCCGCTTTCGTCTGCAGGAATGCCATTGCGGTAGGAAAAACTTTTTATTTTTACCACAAGAGGTGTTTCATCGCTTGCCTGTATAGGTGTGAATTGCTGGATTACTTCGTCAGATACACAGAGGTCAAGCACTTTTCGGAATTCGGGAACAGAAATGCCCAGACTTTGATTGTTCAAAAAGTCTTTCAGGTTTTTTAAGCCAAGAGGAATGGCGGTCAGGAATTGCGCTTTACGTTCAAACAAACCACGGAATCCATAAGCTCCCAACACTTGTAAGAGACGGATCAATACGTAACCATTGTATTGGCTGCGGAATACAATACGATCGAGGGGAGAAGGGATCAGTTTTTCAAAACTGTTCATATAATCCTCCAGCAGGTTTTCTTTCCAGTCTTCAGAAAGATTAGCTCTTGCCTGCCATAACATAGACGCTACATCATATTGCGGTGCACCTTTCATGGCGCCCTGGTAGTCGATGAAGTGAACGGAATCGTCTTTCTTCACCATAATGTTCCTGCTCTGAAAATCGCGGAACATAAAATATTTATACTCCGTATGCGTGAGGTAATTGCTCAGCGCTTCAAAGTCATTGATCAGTTTTTGTTTATCGTAAGGTCTGCGCAGTGCATCAAGGAAATAATATTTGAAATAAAGCAGGTCGGCCATGATCGCCTGTTTACCGAATTCTTTATTGGTAAGGGTGCGATCGTAATCCAGTCCTTCATCTCCTTTCACCTGCAATTTGGCGAGCTCATCAAGGCTTTTCCTGAAAAGATCATATACGGGCTGCACAAAGCCTTCGGCTTCGAGACGGTTCAACAGGGATACATCACCAAAGTCTTCCTGCAGATAATACACGCCGTCTTCGCTGATTGCAAGGATTTCCGGTACAGCCAGGCCTTTGGGTTTGAACTGGCGGGAGAAATAAATAAAGGCGTCATTTTCCGGAATGTTGGCGCCGTAGGTGCCGATCAGTGTACCGCCGTCACCAAAAAGACGGAAATAACGACGCTCGCTGCCGGATTGCGGAAGTACGTCGACGGAATCCGGGGGAACGCCCTTCCAGGAAATATATAGTTGTCTGATTGAATCGATAATTGGTTGCATAGTGACAAAAGTAGGCTAAGAGATTGAAAGAGAGTATAGAGAAACGGGCAGTTTGGGGTTTGGCTATTTTTTTTGAGGTTGAGAGTCAGGGTATTGAAACGCAGAGTTGGAGTGGGAATTGCGTGAATGTGCGGGATATTTTTTGAGAGGTTATGCTGATCTTCAGATCAGTGAAAACTAACAGGCATTAGTTTTTTCGTTTAAATTTGCAGGGTTTCAAATTGATTCACAGCTATGGCTTATATACCAAAGAACAAGATCAGAATAGTTACAGCAGCTTCATTATTTGACGGGCATGATGCCGCGATCAATATTATGCGCCGTATCCTTCAGAGTAAAGGCGCCGAGATCATCCACCTGGGACATAACCGCTCGGTGAAAGAGATCGTGGAGACGGCAATCGAAGAAGATGTGCAGGGCATTGCGATTACGAGTTACCAGGGCGGACACGTTGAGTTTTTTAAATACATGAAAGACCTCCTGGAAGAAAATGGCTGCGGTCATATCAAGATCTTTGGCGGCGGTGGCGGAACGATCCTGCCGGAAGAGATCGAAGAGTTGCACAAGTATGGCATCGCCCGGATTTATTCACCTGATGATGGGCGCCAGATGGGTCTGGAAGGAATGATCGAAGATGTGATCAGCAAATGTGATATACACCTGAATGGGAAAGCTGAGTATAATACCGCCATGAACCTTGGCGAAGTGAAGGACATCCGCCGCATTGCACGCCGGATCACCAATGCGGAGAATGGCCTGGAAACTGCAACGGAAGAACCAGGAAGGCAAATTCCAGTGCTTGGTATTACAGGCACAGGCGGTGCAGGTAAGAGCAGTGTAACGGATGAATTGGTGCGCCGGTTCCTCCACAACTTCACAGATAAAACCATCGCGGTCATTTCTGTGGATCCTTCGAAAAAGAAAACCGGCGGCGCACTGTTAGGAGACAGGATCAGGATGAATGCCATTTCACATCCACGCGCGTATATGCGCAGCCTTGCCACACGTGATGATAATACGGCGCTCAGCCATTATGTGCAGGAAGCGATCGATATCTGTAAAGATGCAGACTTTGATCTGGTGATCCTTGAATCAGCAGGCGTTGGGCAAAGCGATGCATCGATCCTTGATTATTGCAATATCAGCATGTATGTGATGACGCCGGAATATGGCGCGGCTTCCCAGTTGGAGAAGATCAATATGCTGGATTATGCAGATATCATCTGCATTAACAAATTTGATAAGGCAGGCGCGCTGGATGCAATCGCTGACGTAAGAAAACAATACAAACGCAATCATCAGCTATGGTCTGCAAAAGATGATGAGTTGCCGGTGATAGGTACAATGGCCAGCAAGTTCAACGACGAGGGAGTCAATCATCTTTTTGAATCATTATTGAAAAAGATAAAGGAGAAGACAAATACAGACTTTGGGGAATTTCATTTTTCTGCAACAGCTAAAGTTTCCCAGTCAATTATTCCTGCGAAGCGCGCAAGATATCTCAGCGAGATCAGCGAGAATAACAGGAATTATGATCAGCTGGTAAAAGATCAGGCGGCTATCGCGGGCAAGATCTATCAACTGGAAGGGTCGCTCGAAATATTGAAAGACAAAGCCACGGATGAATTGCTTGATGTGATCAGAAAACAGATCGCCTTTTATACAGATCAGCTCACACCGGTGAGCAGAAAGTTGCTGCAGCACTGGAATGAGAAGGTGCAGGAATATGAGAAAGATTATTACGAGTACACGGTGCGTGATAAAGTGATCAAACAGGAAATGTTTACCAAAAGTCTTTCCGGCACACGCATTCCAAAGGTTGTGCTGCCAAAATATAAAGACTGGGGTGATATTCTTCAATGGGAAGCGCAGGAAAATGTGCCGGGACATTTTCCATTCACAGCAGGTGTGTTTCCTTTGAAAAGGGAAGGAGAAGATCCGACAAGGATGTTTGCAGGCGAAGGTGGCCCTGAAAGAACGAATAAACGTTTTCACTATGTAAGCGTTGATCAGCCGGCGAAACGTTTGTCGACGGCATTTGATAGCGTGACATTATATGGTGAAGATCCGGATGTGCGGCCTGACATTTACGGTAAGATCGGTAACAGCGGTGTTAGCATTGCCTCAGTGGATGATGCAAAGAAACTGTACAGTGGCTTTGATCTTTGTGATCCGCGAACTTCCGTGAGCATGACCATCAATGGTCCCGCGCCGGTAATATTGGCGTTCTTTATGAATGCGGCGATTGATCAGCAATGTGAAAAATGGATAACGAAGGAAAAGAAGGAAGTATTGATCAAAGAAGCCTTCCTGAAAAAATATGGTGATCTTCCAAAACCTTCTTATAATAACCCATCATTTCCTGGTCAGCTTCCTGAAGGAAATGACGGGCTGGGATTGGCTTTGCTTGGATTAAGTGGTGATGAAGTACTGCCGGCGGCTATTTATCAGCAATGCAAAGACGCGGCGCTTCAGCAGGTGCGCGGCACCGTGCAGGCGGATATTCTGAAAGAAGATCAGGCACAGAATACCTGTATCTTCTCAACAGAGTTTGCATTGAAACTGATGGGTGACGTGCAGGAATATTTTATAGACCAGAAAGTAAAGAATTTTTACAGTGTTAGCATTTCCGGTTATCATATTGCGGAAGCGGGTGCGAATCCGATCACGCAATTGGCATTTACCCTGGCGAATGGATTTACTTATGTTGAGTATTATCTGAGCCGCGGCATGTCCATCGATGATTTTGCTCCGAACTTGTCCTTCTTTTTCAGCAATGGCATGGATCCGGAATACGCTGTGATCGGGCGCGTGGCAAGAAGGATCTGGGCAAAAGCAATGAAGTATAAATACAAGGCAAATAAGCGCAGCCAGATGTTGAAGTATCATATCCAGACATCGGGACGCAGTCTGCATGCGCAGGAGATCGACTTCAATGATATCAGAACAACGCTGCAGGCGCTCTATGCAATCTATGACAACTGTAATTCACTTCATACAAACGCCTATGATGAAGCGATCACAACACCAACGGAGGAAAGTGTAAGAAGAGCGATGGCGATCCAACTGATCATCAACCGTGAATTGGGGACGGCGAAAACGGAGAATTTTACACAGGGATCATTTGTGATGGAAGAGCTGACCAATCTTGTGGAAGAAGCGGTACTGCAGGAATTTGACAGGCTGACCGACAGGGGCGGCGTATTAGGTGCGATGGAACGAATGTATCAGCGCAACAAGATCCAGGAGGAAAGTCTTTATTATGAACATCAGAAACATACCGGGGAATTACCATTGATCGGTGTGAATACGTTCTTAAATAAAAAGGGTTCTCCGACAGTGATCCCTTCCGAGATCATCCGCAGTACAAAAGAAGAGAAAGATCAGCAGATCCATAATTTGGAGCTCTTCCGGCAACGGCATGAGGGCCGTTCGGCGGAAATATTACAGCGGTTAAAACAGGTGGCAGTGAACAATGGCAATCTATTTGCAGAACTGATGGAGACGGTGAAATCCTGTTCGCTTGGCCAGATCACGCATGCCCTGTATGAGGTGGGCGGACAATATCGCAGAAATATGTAAGCCGTACAGGGATTGATAAACAGCAACACAGTTATTCAGGAGGCCCTGGCGAATGCGGGGCCCGGTCATCGAATTTCCTGATGCAAGATTAAAAATTCCGGATGGCTGAGGCGCAGCTTTTTTTATCTTTAAGCTTACTTAAGGCATTAATATGAAATATTGTTCCCTGATCGTAGCTGCGGCCTTATTGATCGCATCATGTTCTCCTTATGCGAAAACGAATAAGGCATATAAGAAGCAGGCAAAAGCATACGGCAGGCTATTGAGTGAATACCCTTTGCGGGATTCTGCAGGCCTGCCGTATGCCGCTGATTGGGTTGGCACAACCAATTTTTCCATGCGCCGTCCGAATTTTGTGGTGATCCATCATACTGCACAAAACAGTTGCGAGCAGACGCTGCAGACATTCACGCTTCCAAGAACACAGGTGAGCGCACACTACGTGATCTGTAAAGACGGAACAGTGCATCATATGCTGAATGACCTGCTCAGGGCTCACCATGCGGGAATAAGCCGCTGGGGAAATAATACGGATCTGAACAGCAGCAGTATCGGTATTGAGATCGATAATAACGGAACAGACAGTTTCTCTGCGCAACAGATCATAAGTTTGTTAAGCCTGCTTGGCCGTTTAAAAAAAGCGTACAACATTCCTGTTGCAAACTTTATGGGGCATGCAGATGTGGCGCCCGGCCGCAAAGTGGACCCTAACCGCACATTCCCCTGGCAACAACTGGCCGAACAGGGGTATGGTTACTGGTATGATACAGCCGGTGTTCAGGTGCCGGTTGAATTTAACCCCACACAGGCCTTGCGCATTATAGGCTATCCAATTCAAAAGCCCGAATCAGCGATTGCTTCTTTCAAATTACATTTTGTGCCATCTGATACTACAAGAGTGATCACGGATGAGGACAGGAAGATTCTTTTCAGCCTTCAGAAAAAGTATGAATAAGCGGTTAAAAGTTGAAAGGGTTAAATGTTTAAGAGTCCGGAGACCCATTCCGGCTTGCATATAACATTTAAACGGCTAAACTTTTGAACCTTTGGATCTTTGCATCCCGCGTGTATGCCCGTTAAATGATGGTATTTCATGCAGATTCGCGAACATTCGCGCTCATTCGCGTTCAATTCGTGACGAGTCGTTAAATTTGTACCATCGATGAATAACCTTTTGAGAAGATAAATTTTTTCAATGACAGCAGAACACCAACGGCTTGCCGTGAATGCGGGCAAGACGGTTCCTTTAGCCCAGTGGGGCCCTTATCTCAGCGAAAGGCAATGGGGTACAGTACGGGAAGATTACAGTTCAAACGGAGATGCATGGCATTATTTCCCTTTCGATCATGCCAATTGTCGCGTATTCTCCTGGGGCGAAGACGGATTGGCCGGGATCTCTGATTTCTTCGGCAATCTCTGTTTCGCCATCTCTCTCTGGAATGGCAAGGATCCCATATTAAAAGAACGACTGTTTGGATTAAGCAATCCTGAAGGCAATCATGGCGAAGATGTAAAAGAGTTGTATTATCATCTGGATAATCTGCCTACACATTATTACATGGAATACCTGTACAAGTATCCTCAGCAGGAGTTCCCTTATGATCAGCTCAGAACGGAAAACCGCAACCGCTCAAAGCAGGAGCCGGAATACGAAATACTTGATACAGGTGTTTTTAATGAGAATCAGTATTTTGATGTGAAAGTGACCTATGCAAAGCAAAGCGCACAGGATATCTTCATAAAAATTGATATCACGAACCGGTATACTAAGCCTGCGGAGATATCTGTATTACCTACACTTTGGTTTTATAACCGCTGGCGTGACGGAACGTTCAGAGAGCGTCCATCCATCAAACCGGTTAATAAACACACCGTAAAAGCGGAACACGAAAGACTTGGTGATTACTACTTTTATTTTCAGCCGACGGATAAGACGCTCTATACTGAAAACGAAACCAACACTGCGATCGTAACGGGTGAGCCTAATACATCCATTTTTACAAAAGATGCTTTTAATCATGCGATCATCAAAGATGAAAATACGGATGAATTGATTGCAAAGAAAGAAGGCACGAAGTTCTCTCCCGTTTATAAAATGCGTGTGGGGCCGGGTGTTACAAAAACGATCTATTGCAGGCTCAATACAAAACTTACTGAGAAGCCTTTTGCAACAGGCTTCAAAGACGTGTTTGCCGTAAGAAAACATGAAGCTGATGAATTTTATGCGGCGATCCTTCCGAAAGGAATGAGCGAAGATATGGCGCGGATACAGCGGCAGGCATTGTCCGGAGTTTTGTGGAGCAAGCAGTATTATCACTTTGATGTGGAGGAATGGCTGGCTACAAGCGATGGTATTACTCCTGTCAGCAGTTCGAAAATGACAGGCAGAAATAATGACTGGAAGCATTTGAAGAATCAGGATATCATCATGATGCCTGATAAATGGGAATATCCATGGTATGCTGCCTGGGATCTGGCATTTCAGTGTATCTCTATGGCTGTTGTTGATCCAACGTTTGCAAAACACCAGTTGCTGCTGGTCATGCGTGAGTGGTATATGAAGCCGGATGGGCAATTGCCGGCGTATGAGTGGAACTTCAGTGATGTGAATCCTCCCGTGCAGGCGTGGGCTGCAATGCAGGTGTATAATATTGAAAAGAAGCAAACAGGGAATGGCGATATCAATTTTTTGAAAAAAGTCTTTCAGAAACTGCTGATCAATTTTACCTGGTGGATCAACCGTAAGGACGTCAATGGTAATAACATCTTTGAAGGTGGGTTTCTTGGCCTTGATAACATCGGAGTATTCAACCGCAGTTTCCATTTTCCCGGTGAAGTGCAGCTGGAACAGGCAGATGGCACCAGCTGGATGGGGACCTATGCGCTGGATATGATGGAGATGGCGATTGAAATCGCCATCAACGATGTGTCATTTGAAGATACAGCCACGAAATTCTTTGAACATTTTGTATTGATTGCAGAGTCGCTCAATCAACACGGACTCTGGAATGAGGAGGACCGTTTTTATTATGATGTGCTTTGCGTGAGCGGAGCGGATCCTGTTCCCCTGAGAATTCAATCTGTTGTTGGTATTACGGCATTATATGCGGTATCTACCATCAACAAGAAAGCGATGGACCATCTGACGGATTTTAAAAAGAGGGTCAATTGGTTTGAGAATTACCGTAAGAAGAATGCCAAGTTCTGGCCTAATGAGGAAAGAAGTAATGACGGAGAGTTGTTACTATCCTTAATTCCTAAGGATAAACTTGTTGATCTGTTGAAGCGTTTGCTGGATGAGGCTGGGTTTCTTTCTCCCGGAGGGATCCGTGCGCTTTCAAAGTATCATGATGAGAATCCATATTCAGTAACACTGGATGGAAATATTTACAGCATCCGTTATGATCCCGGTGATGCAACATCGGATATGTTTGGAGGTAATTCCAACTGGCGCGGGCCGGTGTGGATGCCGATCAACTTCCTCATCATTCAATCGATCCGTAAGTATGGCGAATTTTATGGCGATTCCTTGCTGGTTGAATATCCGGTAGGTTCCGGTGAACAGATGAACCTGACGCAGGTAGCTGAGAAACTCACCAAACGTGTAATCAGTTTATTTGAAAAGACCGATGATGGTTCAAGGAGATTGCATGGAGACTACAACTGGTTTTATAAGCAACCGGGCAATGAGCATCTTGTGTCGTTTTACGAGTACTTCCATGGAGATTCAGGCCGTGGATTGGGTGCATCACATCAAACGGGATGGACAGCGCTCGTTGCTGAGCTGATCAGTGAATATGGAGAGCAGAAAGGGACAAATCTGCGGAATGCGAATTTTGTAAATGCTGAGGATGATCCGTTTTTGAATGAGTAGCAATGCAGGAATTATTGCACTGCATCAGATGTATTTAGTGCATAGAAATTTTGAAGGGCTGCCGGCCGGAAAATTTATATTCCGGACAGGCAGCCCTTTTCTTTGACAGATCATTAAAGCTGAAACAATTATTTTGTTCAGCCTAATTCTGCATATATAATAAGTTCTGGTACAGTCCGGGAGTTATTCCTTCGGATTTTTTGAATAACCGCACAAAATAGTTTACATCAGTGAAGCCGCATTGCAGGCTTACCGCGCTAACGTTATTGCGCTTATCGGCAAGCAATTGCTTCGCCAGTTTTATTCTTTCCCTGTTGATATAGTCAAGCGGCGTTACTCCAAATTGTTCTTTGAACCATTTGAAGAACATATTGCGGCTTAAATAAGCTTTACGGCTTAATGCATCAACGGCAATTTTTTCTGTGAGATGCTCGTGGATATAATGCAGTACAAAATGTAAACGGCTTTGATTGGTATTATCGGCACTTTCGATTGCTACCTGCTGCAGGTGCTGGCTTTGCACCAGCCGGATCAGTAACTCTTTCAGATTAAGATCCGCGAAAATGTTTTTTCCTTTATCCACGCTGCTGCAAACGCGGATCAGTTTATTAATAAGATCAGTGACTTCTGTATCGTTGGCGAAGTGGTATTGGTTGAATTGCAATCTCCAGTTTCTTTCTTCATTCGGATCGCTGTTATAATATGTATTCAGGTACTGGAGCGTATTGTTAACGTATGCAGCGTCCACTGCAAGTGCAATACATTGTGTTGGCTTATCCAATTGGGCTTCAGGAAAATCTATCACCATTGTTTGATCAGCCGGAACGATCACTGTTTCGCCTGGCAGATACTCAAAAGAGGGCTGGTCAAATAAATGCATGACCTTTTTGCCGCGTACCATGCTGGTGATCACAAATTCATGAAAGGTCAGTGGTACCCGGTATGTTTCCTGGTAACTCTCAAAAACGTTCAGCTCGCAATTGTCGAGATTGAATACACGCCTGTTTTCAACCAGTGTTTGCAGATACTTTGGTTGGGTAAGATCAACGGGATGGAGATAATTTTTGGGCGGCATAGGCGGTACGATTTAGCGCGATTAAGGTAGACCAATTTTTTTACCTGCATAAATTCCGGGTACGATCGTGCTAGAAGAAAGTACAAAAGTATCCAGGTTTTAGCGATTTATATAGGAAGTTAGATGATTCTTTAACGATAAAAAAGCTTGAATATGAGTACATCTACAGCCGCTGCCCAAAAATCCACTGTGGCAGCGCGTCCCAAATTCAAAGACAGATACGATCATTTTATTGGCGGTGAATGGGTTGCTCCATCCAGCGGGGAATATTTTGACAATATTTCACCGGTTGATGGCAAGGTATTTACACAGGCAGCGAGAGGGAATGCAAAAGATGTTGAGAAAGCGATAGACGCGGCGCATAAGGCATTCAAAACATGGGGAAAAACAGGTGCAGCATATCGTAGTAATCTGTTGCTTAAGATCGCACAGGTTGTCGAGGATAATCTTGACTATCTCGCTACAGTTGAAACGATTGATAATGGTAAGGCAATACGTGAATGCCGTGCTGCTGACCTTCCGCTGGTGATTGATCATTTCCGTTATTTTGCCGGTGTGATCCGCAGCGAAGAAGGCACGATCAGTGAGCATGATGAAAACACGGTGAGCATCAATCTTCATGAGCCGATTGGAGTAGTAGGGCAGATCATACCGTGGAATTTTCCATTGCTGATGGCAACCTGGAAAATTGCACCGGCACTGGCTGCAGGTTGCACCGTGGTGGTGAAGCCGGCAGAGCAAACACCCACAAGCATAATGGTGCTGATGGAGTTGATCGGAAACATACTTCCTGCAGGTGTGCTGAATATTGTAACGGGTTTTGGTGTTGAAGCAGGAAAACCGCTGGCATCTTCTCCAAGAATAAATAAGGTGGCTTTTACAGGAGAAACTACAACCGGTCGCCTGATCATGCAGTATGCTTCTGAAAATCTTATCCCGGTAACAATGGAGCTTGGTGGTAAAAGTCCGAACGTTTTTCTTGAGAGTGTAGCAGATGAGGATGATGCGTTTTTTGATAAAGCTGTTGAAGGTGCGGTGATGTTTGCTTTGAATAGCGGCGAGATTTGTACTTGCCCCAGCCGTATGCTGGTGCATGAAAAAATCTATGATAAGTTCATGGATCGGGTTGTGCAAAGAACAAAAGCGATCAAACTTGGCAACCCGCTTGATTCAACGGTAATGATGGGCGCGCAGGCTTCCGAAGATCAGTATAATAAAATATTGAGCTACCTGGATATTGGTAAGCAGGAAGGCGCACAAGTGCTGGCCGGCGGTGAAGCGTTCCATCAGAATTCAGGATTGGAACATGGATATTATATTACACCTACGATTTTCAAAGGCAATAATAAAATGCGCATTTTCCAGGAAGAGATCTTTGGGCCCGTGGTGTCGGTCACCACTTTCAAAACAACGGAAGAAGCCATTGCAATCGCAAATGATACATTATATGGCCTGGGATCCGGTGTATGGACGCGCGATGCGCATGAAATGTACCAGGTTCCCCGTGCAATAGAGGCGGGAAGAGTTTGGGTGAATAATTACCACGCCTATCCTGCGCACGCTCCTTTTGGTGGTTACAAAAAATCAGGTTTTGGCCGCGAAACGCATAAGATGATGTTGAATCATTACAGGCAAACAAAGAACATGCTGATCTCTTATGGTAAAGAGAAGCTTGGATTCTTTTAGTTGTTGCAGGTTATCCTTTGCCGGAATTTATTCAAGAAATTTTACCGGTGATTTTATTACAACGGACAGCAATAATTTTTTCTAGTTTGGCAAGTCAGGAAAAACGGTGGCGAAAGCCACTGTTTTCCTTTATGGTGTTTTCAGATTATTAAAACGAAATTATGATACAACGTGTTCTTGCAACGGACAAAGCGCTTGACCTGATTGCCCGGTTGAAGGGAATGTATGGTAATCTGATGTTTCATCAAAGCGGTGGTTGCTGTGATGGCAGCCAGCCGATGTGTTTTGCCGAAGGTGAATTCCGTGTGGGCGGCAATGATGTATGTTTGGGTGAAATTGCCGGTTGCCGGTTTTATATGCATGCAGATCAGTTTGAATACTGGAAGCATACACAGCTTATTCTCGATGTGACGCCGGGGCGGGGAAGTAGCTTTTCATTGGAGATACCATTGGGCGTTAGATTTTTTATACAATCGAGGGTGTTCACTGATCAGGAGCTTACGGAATTGGAACCATTGAAACAGATGGAGGTTTGATTGAATTTAAAGATGGGTTTTGTGTGATGGGACTTGTGGCCGGAGCACGGGAGGAACTGTTGGTTCTTCCCTTTTTTTGCAACTTATGTGTCCGGCACGTTGGATGTGTTTGCCGCATTCCCGGATTTTTTGGCATAACTATTTCATGCCAATAAGAAACATACTTATGCAGATCAGCAAATTGTGGCCCTGCATCTTCATCTGTGCTCTTTTCTCCTGCAACAATCCGGGCGACAGGATCAGTGATGCAGGTACTACAAACGACACAATACCAGGGTCTTCCTCCTCTACTGCCGCAATAGATACAACGCTGACAGGGTGTTATCTCTCTATCTATAACAGGGACACATCGTCATTGCAGGTTGAAACCAAAGGTGCGGTAGTTGCCGGCCCTTTGAGCTATAACCTGTTTGAAAAAGACCGGAATGATGGCAGTTTCCAGGGTGAGGTGCAAAAGAATATATTATCGGGCTGGTATCTCTTTAATTCAGAAGGGGTAATGTCTGTTCGCCAGGTAGCCTGGAAGATCAGCGGATACAATCTGTGGCCTGCATCTGGTGATGTAGTTCAACACGGCGATACGATGTTGTTTAAAAGCATGGACCAGCTTCGATTCGACTCTACCCGGCCACTTACAAAAATCCCCTGCACTCTTTAAAAAAAATGGCGGGAGAGAACTGGTAATAGTCAAAGACTGTTTTACTCTTTGTTTCTTTTTTTCTCTTAGCTTAGTCTTTCAATAATCAGACATGGAATTTGGTAGGGTACCGGAAGCTGAGCTCAAGAAAATAGATTTCAGTTTACCTGAAGAGCCGTCTTTTAATAAGAAATTTTTAAAAGGGAAACCCCTGAAGCATCCAAAGGTCTATTTTGGTTGCGCTAAGTGGGGACGTACGGAATGGGTGGGAAAGATCTATCCGCTCAAAACGAAAGAAAAGGATTTTCTTCAGCATTATGTTGAGCATTATAACTCAATTGAACTGAATGCGACGCATTATAAGATTTACGGCGAGGCCGGGATCGGCAAATGGGCGGAGAAGGCAAAGGGGAAAGACTTTGTTTTCTGCCCGAAAATGTACCAGGGCGTAACTCATCGGGGAAGCCTGAAAGGGAAGGACTTTATTGTCAATGAATTCTTCCGGGGCATTGTGGCTTTCAAAGAACATCTTGGACCAATTTTCGTTCAGGTTAGTGATACGTTCTCTCCGAAAAGGAAAGATGAATTGTTCGACTTTCTGAAAACCCTTCCAAAAGATCTTCAGTTCTTTCTTGAAGTGCGGCATCCTGATTGGTTTGCCAAAGCGGATATTCAAAAGGAAATGTTTGAAACGCTTGCTGCATTGAATATTGGCGCGGTGATAACTGATACTGCAGGTAGACGGGACTGTGCACATATGCACCTGACCATGCCCAAAACATTTATCCGTTACGTTGGCAATAGCCTTCATCCCACCGATTATACAAGAATAGACACATGGGTAGAGCGAATGAAGTATTGGCTGGATCATGGTTTAAAGGAATTGTATTTTTTCATGCATATGCATGATGAGGCAACTTCACCCGAGTTGACAGTTTACCTGATAGATAAGATGAACAGGGAATGCGGGTTGAACCTTACTAAGCCAAAGTTTCTGGATAGGTCTTTATTAAAAAAGCAGCCAAAACAAAAGGGACTGTTCGATTAATGGATCTTGTTGTTTTAACGGCCGGTTGTGCAGGATAACTATGCTGCTATTTATAAAGGTTCGGCCGAGGCTGCGGCCTGTTCGTAAGTTTTCAAATCCCATACCTCTCAAACTTATCATACCTCGACAGACCGTTAAGCTCAGGCCATGGGCTGCGCCATAAAATTCTTCTTCCATAAATCAAACAATTAATAAACAAAGTGTCAGGCAGGTTGAAAAATAAAGTTAGCGAAATTAATCAATAAACTAAATTATTTAGTAAATTTATGCTAATAAAATGATCAAACGAGGACCTTATGACACAAGGATTATTTCAGGAACCTAAAGCGGGTTTTGCCTGGTATGATAGCAGCGGGCTGGCAACTGAGGTTCCGGTTGAAAGGGACGAATCCGAATACATGCTGGTTGTTCATCCTGATATGGAAGTATATAGCAAAGTTTTGGCTGAGAGACAGTCCTTTCATGAGACCTATAAAAGCAAACAAGGGATAAGGGCGAAGCCGCATATACCTGTTGCAAATTTCGTGGCCAGGGAATCTATGGAAGAAACGTTGATCAGATGGATACAACGGGTTTGCAGCAGTCATAAAAGTTTTAGCGTAACGCTTAATAATTATAGCGGGGTGCCACCTCACACAATCTATTTAAGGGTGCAGGATCATTTACCATTCAGCCTGCTTGCCCAAAAATTGCAGGTGATCAATGAGTATATACAGTCAAATAATTGCCCTGCGGTAAGATGGTCAGGGCGGCCGCATCTTAGCATTTCGGGTCACTTGAATGAAGATGTATATGAGCTTGCTATGCGAGATTACGCGCAACGGACATTCTGCGAGACTTTTGTCGCAAGTGAGCTTGCCCTGCTTCGGAAAATGGGCGGCGATTCGTGGAAGATCGTTAACATTTTTGGATTGATACCATAATAAGAATCTAAAACCAGTTAGTTATGCAACAGGATATGAAAACTTTAGCAGGTTATCGCAGCAGCGAATATTTGCTTGTATTGAATCCTCATGAGGAATTGCGTGAACGTATCGGAAAGCTGAAGCAGGAGTTTGCAGCCGCATTCAATGCACCGCAGGCTGTGTGGAGCCGCCCGCATCTGACACTTGCCCGCTTTACTCAACTGGATATGATGGAAGAACGCATTTTAAACAGACTGAAAGTCGTGGCGATGTCTCAATATCCATTCAAGGTAGAACTGAAGGATTTTGGGAGTTTCCCGGCACACAGTATTTACATTGCGGTGACTACGAGGGAACCGGTCAGAGATCTTGTGAAACAGATCAAACCGTGGCAGCGGTTATTAAAGCTGGATAAAGAACATAAACCTCATTTTATAGACGAGCCGCATCTTACCATTGCCCGCAAACTGCAGCCCTGGCAATATGAAAAAGGCTGGCTGGAATACAGTCAGAAACATTTTACCGGCCGTTTTATTGCCGACGGGATGATCTTATTAAAAAGAAGAGAAGGGGAAAAGTCTTATCATATACTTCGGCGGTTTGAATTTCAAAATCTTCCCGTTAATACAAAACAGGGGGTCTTATTTAGCGGTTACTAAATAACGGCGGTGCTATTTATAAAGATTTAAGAGGTTGACAAGTTTGGTAGGTTTCAAAAGTTTGACGGAGTCGGGTGCCTGATCGTTTTGAAAAAGAAGGGAGACCGCCGTTTACAGTGGACACGAATGTCTCAAACCTGTAAGTTGAAACTCACAGTTATTTAGGAACTGCTGAATACTGGGCTGTTATCAATAAGGGGATAAGTGTTCGTCGTTTAATCGGTTGAAGATGTTCAGTAAGTCAGCCGGATGGCGGTTTGCGGCAAGCGTTATGAACCGGTCAGCACAAAAAGCCTGCGGCAGATATCGGTACTGCTGCATTATTATTAAACAGATCAGACAAACGCAGTCTGCCTAACCTCTGAAATCTATGAAACCTCTCAAACGTTTAAGCAGAAATCTGCAGTTATTCAGCAACCCCCTACTTAAATAATTTATTAAAAAATATGAGCTTACCGGGCATTGTTATGCATGTCCTGATCGGTTGCTGTTTTAAAATTTAAAGCATGGATCCCTATAAACTAAGGCCAAAAGATAAGGAAGAGTCGGATCAATACCTTCAGGGCAGAGGAGCGCAGATCAATACAAAAAACCGTTTTCTAAAAGATGAACTGACGCGTGAACATATTGAAGGCATTGATGATTGGTCGGAAGATAATACACCGACCCAATACATAGAGCAGTTGTCAAAGACAATCGTGAACAAAGTCGATAGCCCCGATGTGGGAATGGCTTACAGCATGAATGCTTACGCGGGTTGTGAGCATGGGTGCATCTATTGCTATGCAAGAAATGTTCATGAATACTGGGGATATAGTGCAGGGCTGGATTTCGAAAGAAAGATCATTGTGAAGAAGAACGCACCGGAATTACTGCGAAAACAATTGATGCATCCGAAATGGGAAGTGATGCCTATAATGTTAAGCGGTAATACAGATTGTTATCAGCCAGCCGAACAGAAATACAGGCTTACCCGTGGATTGCTTGAGGTCTGCAATGAGTTCAATCAGCCCGTCGGTATTCTTACAAAGAACTCCTGGATCATAAAAGATAAAGATGTTCTTCAGGAAATGGCAAAGAAGCGGCTAGTCACGGCAATGGTGTCAATAACTTCTTTCAATGAGGATCTTCGAAGGGTAATGGAACCGAGAACAACAACGGCTAAGCAACGGCTTAAGGTGATCGAGGAGTTAAGTACCGCGGGCGTGAGAATGGGTGTCATGCTTGGGCCTATGATCCCTGGGCTGAATGATCATGAAATGCAACAGATCATGAAAGCCGCGGCGGAAGTTGGAGCAACGTTTACAGCATATACGTTTATCAGGCTTAATGGAGCCATAAAATTATTGTTTCATGACTGGCTATATAAAAATTTTCCGGACCGTGCAGATAAAGTCTGGCATTTGATAGAACAGTCACATGATGGAAAAGTAAACGATGCGCGATGGGGCTTGAGAATGAGGGGAGAGGGAAGTATCGCTGAAATCATTCAGCAGCAATACCGTAAATATGGAAAGCTGTATCGGTTGAACGAAGATCGATATGCGCTGGATACGACTATTTTCAGAAGGCCGGGCGAGCAAGGCCGCCTGTTTTAAATATGGGACAGGATAACTGAAAAAAATGGCAGAGTTTATTTAACCAAAAAATAAGCGATGTTTTTTTACGTCAACAAATTGTTTTTTCCTGTTGGATAAGACTATGATGCGGTTCTATATTTAAATCCTGAACGGACAGTGTAATTGGCAAACAAGCAGGATTTAAATATTATTTTATGAAAGAAGAGTTTTCACACTTAAGTAATGATGAACGCATCAGGGCGGAAAATGATATCCTGAAAATGAAATTGATGTTGGAGAAAGGGGCAAAGTTTCATGAAAATGCTGAACCACTTCCTCCTGAGATAGAACATGAGTTTCTGAAACATGTGATCGCTTTTGAAAAGCAGTTGGAGGAGAGAAAGCTTGTAAAGGTTTTTGAAAAGATCGGGTCACCTGCTCAATTCAGGCCGGTTACAGAAGTAAGGAAAGGCGGATATGAAGTTGCCTGGGAGGAACTTGACCGGTATATGCGCAAACGTGGCGTATGTCTCGACGTGTGCAGTCCGAATGTCTCTGCAAAAGAGCTTTATCGCTTTGCAATAGAGGAGTTATTTGATCAGGAAGTGGAGGATTTTGATATGCCTGGAATGATCTACTGTTTTATTTATGATGAATTTCATCCTGATCCCGTATATGACAATGGTCAGGCAGCCTTGAATGTTGTCAGCTGTATCCTTCAACAGAATCTGATCGAGTATTTACCGCATTTGCGGAAGAAAAATCTAAGACTGAATAACAGGTTGCCGCTTACAAATGATGAGTTCAAATGGTATGTTAATCAGTTTAAACAGGCATATGAGAAAATAGAGCGACCGGACCTGGAGCAGGGCGAATGTTCTGTTAATGATAAGTACTCCATAGTTAACGGGAAGTATAAGTTGCGGTTATCTCTTCAAACTGAGTACGTTCAGTTGCAGGGACAATGGACGGTAGAGTTTGAATTTGATGAAGAGATTGGATACTGGTATGTTTTCAATGTACAGATAGAGGGAATCAATTTTTAAGTTCTTGTTCGGAACTGTTGAAAATGATGTGGCGCCGGAGGGTACTTCGTATGAATTTTAAAAAGGCGATATAGGTAAGATTAATACGAATGCCATTAAAAAGCCAGCAATTCTCCCGGGAGCAGCCAGGTCTGGTATGGTGTTAGCCCTGCCGGTAGCGAAAGTTCCGAAAGAATGAAGACGAAGGGTCTGGAAAAGTGGAGGGGCTGGAATATTTGCATGCCTGTATAGAAGACGCTGTGGGGAGGTGCTGTTGAATTTGACCAAAGACGATGTTTCTGGAAACACCACCTGTATTTGATATAGTAACGAAAGCGAATCTGAATGCAAAGTACAACGGCCTTTCGGGCAGTATTCTCAGGTGTGGATAATACCGGTCGGGAAAATATCAAATTACATAGTTGCTGCTGAGTAACTATGTTGTTATCAATAAGGAGGGATAAGTGTTCGTCGTTTAATAGGTTAAAAAGGTTCAGGCGGTCAACCAGCTGGCAGTTTGCTGGGAGCATTATGAACCGATCAGCATAAAAAGCCTGCAGCCGCTATTGTTGCTCCTGCATTATTATTAAACTGATCAGACAAAAGCAGCCCGCCTAACCTTTGAAACCTCTCAAACCTTTCAGCAGAAACCTGCAGTTATTCAGCAACCCCTACATATCCGTCACATACCGAAGCGATACTGGAGATATCTGACGGAAAAAACGGGCACATGCGATTGACGGATATGTAATTCGCCGGGCGCTGGTATCGCTTGGTATGGGTGGTTTATGAGCGTTAGGGTATTAATATATTTGATGTACACTTTAATAGATCAACAAGAGGGTAGTGATTTATAGTCGATAATTTCCGGACAGGGTAAGTGTACGGCGCGGCTCAGAGTTGGCGCAGGAAAAACTTTAGTGAGGCCTAGCGATTGACATTCTTTCGGTCAATGACCTGAAGCAGTAATGTTTTCTCTTTCTTTATTTGCTGGCATATACTGATGATCTCACGGGCGTTATCGGCAACGTTTAGTTTTTCAAGCGATGATTGAAGTAGTACAATTTTCTGGAGACAATAACTCTCCATTACCTCCAAAGAGTCGGCGAGGATCTCAGGAGTAAAGGAATTCCGATTTACCTGTTGGGGAGGGGTGGTGTTTTTTCTGTTAGCTGAAAGATGTTTCATAAAAAGGGTTTAATGGTCAGGTCTAAGAACCGGTATGTTTTCAATTGGTGTGTTTCCGGTATAAAGTTGCGCAAGGGAACAATCAGAATCAAGCGATAGCCTACTGATAATTTAGCGTAGTTACTGATACCGGAATAAGTAGTTCTACGCATCAGCAACTGATTGCGCTGGAATATCTTGAGCGCGTTAACCATTAAAAAATTATCACCATGATTACTTCCAGGAAATCAATTTTATCATCAGTAGGCCTGACCTTAGCGGTCTCTGTTCTGTTAATGATAAGCTCCTGTACGCCACAGGACAAAGGCGGAGTGTATATTCCCGTTCCGAAGGATACTTCCGGTCTTTCAAAAATTGATCACTTTATCCCGGTTGAAGAGATTAACAGCTTCCGGTCGGGCTTTGGCGCTCAGCGGGATTCACTGGCCAGGCAAAACCCGGGATTGTATTTTCCGCTTAGCGAAACGTTCAATAAACAAGCACTGCTGGATTTGCTAAAGGACTCTACTAATGTTGGCGTTAGAATCTACTATGGCATTAAGCCGGGAAACAACCGCAATGAAGTCCGGTTGATGCTGGTAGGCGTCAATTCAGAGGGGAAAGATCTATTCTATCAGAAAGGTGGGGGCGATGGAGGAAAAGTCGCTGCCCAGCTACCGCCGGCGGGAAAGCTCGGAGGATTAGAATACGGTCAATGCGATCCGCCTTGTTTTCAATAGCGCAAATGCACCGGGGCCTTATCATCCGAACCACAAAATTTTCAGCCTGCACATATGAGCTTAACGCTAAAATTTTGGCTCAGCCTTAGCATTGTTTTCGCAGTTATAATCGGGGTAATAAGATTCAGGAAAATTGATCCGTCTTATTATCCCTTTATTTACCGGGTAAGCCTGTCATTAGTAGTAGAACTTATTCGCCGGGTATTGCTTCTGCAGAATAATAACATCGCAGCCACATTGGTAACCAACCTTTTTTCCCTGGCAGATTTTCTCCTGTTTGCCTGGCTTTTTCATCACTGGGGACTATTCAAAAGGGACAGGCGACTGTTCTCTGGAATAATTTCGGGCTTTTTTATAATCTGGGTAGTCACCACCTACGCTTCGCCCAACCATTTCTTCTCCGCTAATCTTTACTTCAGGATCATTTACTCATTTGCGTTGATATTTTTCAGCGTTACAACGCTCAATAGTCTAATTATCAATACCCGAAGCGGAATGCTGAGAAACGCAAAATTCTGGATATGCATAGGCATAATTATTTTTTATACCTTGTTTATTATTATCTGTGCCACTCAACTGTCTGTTCTGAAAGAAAATGTAAGTAAAGACTTTCAACGGCAGTTTTATGACATAATGGTGTTTTGCAACCTATTCGTGAATCTATTATATGCAGGGGCGGCGTTATGGATACCCAGGAAAAAAGTCTTTTCAACAGTTTATTAATTGTAGTGATAGTTGTAGGCATAGTTTTGCTCTACTTTATCATCACAATCATCCGTTATCAACGGCGGAGCCTCAAATTGCATAAAGAAAAGATCAGGGCTGAAATTGATACACTGGAAAATGAACGCAAACGCATCTCCTCGGATCTGCATGATGAACTTGGCCCTTTGCTTTCCGCCGTAAAACTTCAGATCAATAACCTGGAATCGCAAGATCCGGATGATAAGATCCTTATCGATAAGTCAAGCGCGCATATCGATACAATTATTCGCCGAATGAGGGAAATTTCGAATAATCTGATGCCTAATACACTTTTACGAAAAGGACTTATTAAAGCGATAGATGAGTTTATCCAAAGCAACACAGATACATATAAGCTGACCATCAAATTCATTGTTGACGACGAAGTGCAACTGGATCTGGATAAAGAGATCAATGTCTATCGCATCGTGCAGGAGATCGTGCATAATACGGTCAAACATGCAAAAGCAACTGTACTCGCTATTCGCATCAGCAAGCAAAATAACATGTTCGTTCTTTCAACTACAGATAATGGTACGGGATTTGATTTCTTCGCAAGGTCCAGGGAACATACGGGGCTTGGCCTTAGAAATCTTCAGAGCCGGGCCGAGATCATGGGGGGAGAAATAACCTGCACAACCGAAAAAGGGAAAGGCACAAGTTACATCCTGGAAATACCACTTTCTGTTAGTTAGGTGTGTTGCCTAAATGCTATATTTATGGTTAGTGGATTTTCATGGCTGACTTTGGTCGAATGCTCAATCATTGGCCCTGATAAGTAAAATATTTGAAGTTGTTTGATGCTTGCCCTGTATCAGTCATAGAAAAAGATGATCGCCATTCGATCTTCGTACCTTTTGAATAATATAGCTCAATTCCGGTAGCCGGTGAATCCTCTAATCTCATACGCGTTATGAAACTACATGGAACGATAAAGGTGATCATTGCTGACGATCATGAAATATTCCGTGACGGGCTTAAGCTGATGCTGCAAAAACAGGCAGACATAGAATTGCTTGCCGAGGCTGAAGACGGAAAGGACCTGATCGAAAAAGTTATTGCACTGAAACCCGATGTAGTGATCACAGATGTGAAAATGCCAGGCATGGATGGCGCGTCCGCAACGCGGTTTCTTACGGAAAAATATCCGGATATTGGTATCATTGCGCTGACCATGTTTGACGAAGAAGAGCAGATCATCGAAATGCTTGAATCCGGCGCAAAAGGATATCTCTTGAAAAACGCTGACAAAAATGAGATCAAAGACGCTATCCAGTCAGTCTACGAACAAACGCCTTACTATTGCAAACATACCTCGCACCGCCTCGCACAGCTTGTAGCAAAAAGCAAATTCAATCCATACAGACAAAAAACAAAACTCGAATTCAGCGACCGGGAGAAAATGATCATCACTTTTATTTGTGAAGGAATTACCAGTAAAGAAATTGCGGAAAAGATCTTTCTCAGTGTCCGCACTGTTGAAGGATTGCGCATGAAGATCATGGAAAAAATGGATGTGAAGAATACAGCTGGTATCATTATCTATGCAATAAAGAATGGACATTACTCAGCCGGAAGCATTAAAGAATGAGATTTGTTATTCTTTATTTCGATAAAAAATCTCATTGATTTTTTTATCGGACCTCAACGCTGACTTTTGTGGAAAAACTTTTTTTAAAAAAATAGCGGAAAAAATTTGGCAACATTAGAAAATTAGTTTCATCTTTGCACCACAATTAACAAACATGCTACGCATACAATTACATATCGAATCAGGGAAGGCATTTAGCCCAAATGGCTATTGGACCTCCGGCGGTGCATGTATGCATTTTGAATAAGATCATCAGACTGAATTCAATGAAATATATGCCCCGCAAGAGATTGCGGGGTTTTTTATTGTGCATTCTCGGCGTGTTCGATATTTTAATTATTGAATAACAGGATTTATAACGAAACAATTATTGATGCGGAAACAAATTGCACATCATCAATTTAACAAGCGGAATGAGATTGCATCATTACCGGGACTGTGTTCATTTTCAACACAGACAGGCATAAGTATGCACATGTTTAAACAGGATCGCTTTTATATAAGACCGGATTTCATCTGTACAGGACCATAGTATTCCTGCACTAAACTGAGATAAGCCCGGTCGATCACAACGACCGGGCTTTTTGTTTTTAGCATCAGCCCAAAAAGAAAGGAGGGTTATGATGAAATTTTTACTGATCGTTCTGCTGATACTTTTTATAGGAGAAGTGATCACAAACAAAATGAAAAGTAAAGCCACGGATGATAAAGGTGACTCATTGAAAAAGACAATTCATCCCGCGGAATATGGCTTGAGATAAAATATTGGTTGCAGAGGAGGAATAAGTGATCCCCGTGAGATGCAGCGGGGACACTTTAACTGCCGGGTAGTGTAAAGGCAACACATGGGATTCTGGCTCCCATGATACAGGTTCGAATCCTGTCCCGGTAACAACACATAGACATGCGAAAGAAGATGCAAATGTATATGATTGAAGAAGGGGCTGAAACTGACTGGCCTCCCCGCGAAAGCAGGGGCTTGTCAGGCAATAGCAAAATGGTGGCTGTAGCTTATCGGCAAAGTGCCTGGCTGTGAACCAGGAGAACAGGGTTCGAATCCCGCAGTGCACCCGGATTGATCAGTACCTGGCAGGAGTGATGATTTGCTGAAATGATATTCAACGGAGATCATCACCGGTCCGTAGTTCAACAGGTTAGAGCATCGGCCTCACAAGCCGGGAGTTGAGAGCTCGGATCTCTCCGGACCAACAATGGATGAATAGCTCCAATGGTAGAGCGCCGGTTTGAAGCGCCGGTAGTACAGGTTCGATTCCTGTTTCGTCCACTTTAATTTTTTAAAAAATAAGGCAGGATGCCTTTGAAACAAACATGAAGACATAACTATTAAAAGCAATGACATGGAACAGGTTCAGCAGCAATGGAGAAAATTAAACGGCGAAAGGATCAGGCAATCTATCGTGGACGAGATCAGGGACGTAATCGTTCGTGAGAAAGCGATGGGGTATGAACTGAAAGTTTGTATCGGTACGGATAGCCAGGTGAAAGGCCGTGGGATTGAGTTTGCCACAGTCATTGTTTTTATAAGAAAAGGAAAAGGCGGGTTCATGTACATCAACCAGGAGTTGAATAGAACGAAAATGACTGTTAAGCAGCGGATGTTGGTGGAAGTAAGCAAGAGCGTGGAGATTGCATATGAATTGAACCGGTTGTTCACATTATATAATGTAGACATGGAGGTTCACGCTGATATAAACACAAACCCTTCTTTTAAAAGTAATGACGCATTAAAGGAAGCGATGGGATATATCACGGGAATGGGATTCTCGTTCAAGGCAAAACCAGAGGCATTCGCAAGCTCTGCATGCGCAAATAAAGTTGTTCAATAATAAAATTAAAAATGATAGTTGCATATACCGGAATAATCGTTGCCTCAGTACTGGTATCAATATGGCCTGGTAAGATCAAAAAATGGATAGGGAAAACCTACCGGAGCATGACATTGAACCGGTCAGTCAGGTTTCTTACCAGCAGTGATTACCTGGAGCAGGAAATTTTTTATTTCAATTATTTCAAAAGCATCCCATGTAAGAATTATATCGGAGGTATCGATATAGAGGAGGCTTTTAAATTTATCGGGAAAAAGTACGCTGAGGAAATTGTCAACGTTCATCAGTCTTCATCATTTAATAAAGAAAAAGAAAGACATGAATTCGACAAGATCGTCATTGTCATGCAATCGCGGATAATGGTGACGCTGGATTACAGTTGGGCCGATATTTTCTTTCCGTCAAATAAAAATAATTGGGCAGACCAGTTGGTCAGAGAGTTGAATAATTATCGTTTGCCGCCGAAAGAAGAGGATTTTGAAATGAGCATCATTTCCAGCAATGCAAGAGGATTGATATTGAAGAACCGGCCATTGAAACCTGCATCACTTGATCTTGATCTCTTTTATAACGATGATTTTCCTGAGATAGACAGGCTGATCAGAGGACGATTGGAAAAAACAAATGACAAAGGGATCATTTTGCTGCATGGCCTTCCAGGCACCGGCAAAACAACTTACCTGCGTCATCTGATCGGATCGTTGAAAAAGAAAGTAATGTTCGTTTCACCGTCGGTTGCGGGGAATCTGATGAGGCCGGATTTTATCGATCTGCTGATTGATAATCCAAATTCAATCCTGGTGATAGAAGATGCGGAAAATATTATCATGGACCGCCGCTACAACAGCAGTTCTTCCGTATCCAACCTGCTAAATGTCAGCGATGGACTATTGAGTGATTGCCTGAATGTTCAGATCATCTGCACATTCAATAATCCGGTAAATCTTATAGATCCCGCGCTTTTGAGGAAGGGGAGATTGATAGCCCGGTATGAGTTTGATAAGTTATCTATTGGGAAGGCGCAGGCATTATCAGATCATCTCGGGTTCGATACCAGGATCATTGAACCGATGACCCTTGCGGAAGTAGCCCGGCAGAACGAACAGCCGGAAACTCTGCGGAAGATAGAAGTGATCGGCTTCCGCAGACAGAAGTCAATGATGAATTAGTTAAACAATTTAAAAATTATAAAAAGCTTGTCGTAAGGCAAGACAGGTATCTGACTTATCACCAGCAACCTTGATGTGTGCCTCAAAGAAGCACCATAGTGCAGCCGTGGTAACGTCCTGTATACTGTTGCGGAAATAAGTATGCCTGATTATTCTGTATGTTGAAGGTTCGAATCCTTCTCAGCTTTTGCTGATAGCTTAAGGGTAGAGCAGCAGAAATTGTCCGCGGGTTCGAATCCCGCCCCGTCATTATAATGGGTGGTGGAGTGGTCAAACGCAAAGCACTAAGGATGCTTCGACGATTCAGACGGGAGAGCGCCGGTTCCCTAATTCCGGCGCACCGTGGCTGATGTAGTAATTCCTGCTTCTTCCCGGATCGGGTCCGGGACAAGCGATCAGGAATGTACCAGCAGTTTGTTGTAAAAAATCCACGAGGATCATTGATGTGATGATGATGGATCGAAATATTCCGATCATCATCTGAACAGATCTGCTATTAGTGTATTTGAAAATAAATTCCGTGCAAACAGGATGGAAATGCAACACCAGCCATTTTTATTAAACTGAAAAAACAAGAGATATGAGAAATGTAAAAATCAATGCGTACCAGGTTGGACTTGTTTTCAAGAGCGGCGAGTACAAAAGAATGCTGTTGACCGGAAGCTACTGGTTCTGGGGAATGGAAGTCGTCAGGGTCTATGATATTACACAACCTTTTCATCCTTCTGTCGAGCTGGATATTCTCTTGCAGGATACTGCATTGGCGGATATATTGACAGTGGTTGATGTGAAAGACAATGAGATCGTTTTGAGATATCAAAACGGTTTGCTGAAAGAAGTGCTTACCGCTGGTCGCTACGCATTCTGGAAGAATATCATCCCTTATAAATTTGTAAATGCAGATATCAGCAAGATCGATATACCTGAGTACATTGACAGGTCTGTGCTGGTTACAAAACTTGTCAATCCTTACGTAAGATCTGTTACCGTAGAGAACTATGAAAGCGCGCTTTTGTTCGTGGATGGAAGATTTGCAAGGACGCTTGAAAGTGGTGTATATTACTGGTGGAAGAATGCGGTGGCGGTTCATGTCGCGCGAGTGGATAAGAGACAGCAGCAGATGGAGATCAATGGACAGGAAATTCTGACAAAAGATAAAGCTGCTTTGCGTTTGAATGCATGGGCGCAATATAAAGTGACTGACATTGAAAAAGCAGTGCTGGATAATAAGGAATATGATCAGCAGTTGTATGTGACATTCCAGTTGTCCATCAGGGAATATATCGCCGGCTTTACACTCGATGAGTTGCTGGAGAAGAAGGATACGATCGCCATTTTTGTGCTGAACCAGGTAAAGCTGAAAGCTAAAGATCTCGGTGTTACAGTCGCTGGTTTTGGTATCAGGGACATCATCTTGCCTGGTGACGTGAAAGATATCATGAACAAGGTATTGGTAGCGGAAAAGAAAGCGCAGGCCAATACCATCATGCGTCGTGAAGAAACGGCCAGCACCAGGAGCTTGTTGAATACAGCTAAATTAATGGAAGAAAACAGCATGCTGTGGAAACTGAAAGAGATGGAATACATTGAAAAGATCGCTGAAAAAGTAAATAATATCAGCGTGAATGGAAATGGATTGCTGATCGAGCAGCTGAAGCAGGTGTTTGTTGCTCCGAAATAGGTTGATGGTTGCCGTTGTTCGCCGCTGCGTAAACTAAAGGAATTTCGTTATGATAACGGAAAATGGTTTTCGGACAGCGGGCAACCTTTACGACCGTTAACGCTTAACTACAAATGAAATGGAACAGATAATGCAGGTACTAAATGAAATAGAACGCCTGAAAAAAATAAGAATATTATATGCTTGTGAAACGGGCAGCCGTGCGTGGGGATTTCCTTCGCCGGACAGCGATTATGATATACGGTTTATATACAAGCATGAAAAAGACTGGTATTTGCAGCTGGGTTTAAGAAAAGATACGATAGAAGTCATGAACGGTGAACTCGATATAACAGGATGGGATCTTAAGAAAAGCCTTATACTGTTGAAAAAATCAAACACCGCGTTGATAGAACGGTTTCAATCGCCCGTGCAATACCGCAGCGTAAGAGGCTTCAGCAATGATTTCTCTGCACTGATAGAAGAGTATTATTCAGCGAGAGCCGTTTATTTTCATCATTATTTTTTGGCAATAAAGTTCTGGGAAGAAATGAAGGATCAGCAGCAGCTCAAATTGAAAAGTTATTTCTACCTGTTGCGTTCTTTGCTCTCCTGTAACTGGATCATAAACGATGAATCGGTCTCGCCTATGCATATTGAAGGACTGATGAAGTATATAAGCGATGAGGATAGAGGAATGATCAGGGAACTGATACAGTTGAAATCCGGAGAGAACGAATCATACATGCATGATTGTACAAAAGATCAGCGAAGGCTGATAACCGATCTGCTAAACGCTACGGAAAACAAAGGCGGAAATTTACCGGTATGCCGGGAGGACTTTACTAAATTGAACAACTTTTTTATAAAACAGCTTGATGCAACTGACAATAAATGATATAAAAGAAAATGGCTGGCTGATCTTTGAAGCGATCACCGGAAGCCGGTCTTATGGATTGGATATCGCCGGTTCTGATACCGATATTAGAGGCGTGTTTGTTTTGCCCAGGGATCTTTTTTATTCGCTGGCCTATACACCGCAGGTTTCGAATGAAACAAATGATATCGTATATTATGAATTAGGAAGGTTCGTTGAGTTATTGACAAAAAATAATCCGAACATTCTTGAACTTCTTGCGATTGACAACAGATTTGTATTGCAAAAACATAAAGCAATGGAAAAGATCAAACCGGAATGGATATTGTCAAAACAATGTGAACAGACATTTGCCAATTATGCATATACCCAGATTAAAAAAGCGCATGGACTGGAGAAAAAGATCCTCAATCCAATGGATGGTAAGCGAAGGTCTGTACTTGATTTTTGTTATGTATATGAAGACGGGCGTTCAATACCGGCAAATGATTTTCTTGCATCCAAAGGATGGGCGCAGGAGGAAATGGGACTTGCGGCCATTGCGCATCTCAGGGATTGTTTTAACCTGTTTCATTCTTCCGACGGTTTGTACCAGGGGATTGTAAGAAAAGATCAATCCAATGAAGTGTGTGTGTGCAGTATTCCTGCAGGACAAAAGCCGGTAGCCATGCTCAGCTTTAACCGGGACGGCTATTCCGTCCATTGTAGAAAATACAATGAATACCAGGAATGGCTGGGCAAACGAAATGAAACCCGTTATGCAAATACGCTGGAACATGGCAGGAAATATGATGCAAAGAATATGATGCATGTGTTCAGGTTGTTGTTTATGGCACGGGAGATCGCTTTGGAAAAAAAGATCAATGTGTTCCGGGAAAACAGGGAATTCCTTTTGTCTGTAAAATCCGGAAAATTCGAATATGAAGAGTTGATCATAAAAGCAGAGGAATTAAAAGAGGATCTGCCCGCGCTTTATCGGCGGTCTGGTTTGCCTGATTCACCAGATAAAGAACAGTTGAACCGGGTCCTTATCGAATTAAGAGAATTATTTTACCATTAAACCAACGAAATGGGAAAGTTAAAAATTGAAGGAAAAGAATTGAGAGCTATTGGTTACCCCGAGGGGCCGGTGATCAGCATAGCGATGAAAGTGATGGAGAAAAATTTCAAACATCACAAAAAGGAGGATGCAATGGAAATTTTAAAAAGCGTGCTTACTGCGCCGGTTGAATATAAAGATGATGCTGTACTGGCTTTGATTGCAGATCAATTGATCCCAAAAGAAACTGTGGAAGGAGCGGAAATTTCGCTGAACCAAACGGGAATTCAGTTCAATGTATTTGGTGCTGAGCATATTGAGCAGGGCGCAATGCATCAGATGTATACCGCGGCTAAACTTCCGGTTGCTGTTGCCGGCGCATTAATGCCGGATGCGCATTCGGGTTATGGTTTGCCGATCGGTGGCGTGTTGGCGACTGAAAATGCCGTTATCCCTTATGGTGTCGGCGTGGATATCGGTTGCCGGATGTGTTTGAGCATTTTTGATATCGATCCGAAGGAACTTATTCAGCGGGAATCTTTTTATACAAGGGAAATTCACGAAGCCACGCTTTTTGGAAGCGGCGCACAGTTCAAGCAGGCAGAAGATCATGAAGTGATGGATGATCCAGCGTTCTTTGAACTGCCGGTCTTAAAAAATCTTCACGGCCGGGCGTGGAAACAATTAGGTTCTTCCGGTTCGGGAAATCATTTTGTGGAGTTTGGCGTGGTAGAGATCGCGGAAAAGGATGAAGTGTTGGGTGTGGAAGCTGGTTCTTATCTCGGATTGTTATCGCATTCCGGATCAAGAGCGCTTGGTGCAAACATTGCCAATCACTATACAAAGATCGCGAAGCAAAAGCGCCGCTTACCGGGTGAGGCGAGCAACCTTGCATGGCTTGCCTTGGATGAACAGGAAGGGATCGAGTATTGGATCGCAATGAATCTTGCCGGTGATTACGCTTCGGCTTGTCATCACGTGATCCATGAAAAGATCGCCAAACAACTGGGAAGAAAGCCTCTGAAGCGGGTGGAAAATCATCACAACTTCGCGTGGAAAGAAAAATGGGAGGGCAAGGAGGTGATCGTTCATAGGAAAGGGGCAACTCCAGCCGGAAAAGATGTATTGGGCATTATACCAGGTTCTATGACTGCCGATGGCTTTATTGTGAAGGGAAAAGGTGAAATGGCCGCGGTCAACTCAGCTTCGCATGGGGCTGGTCGGTTGATGAGCCGGACAAGAGCGATGCAGTCTATTACTGAGTCAGCATTTAAAGAGGAGCTGGCAAGGTTTGGAGTGAAGTTGCTTGGTGGTGGCCTGGACGAAGCTCCGTTTGCATACAAGGATATTCACCGTGTAATGCAATCGCAGCAACACCTCGTGGATATTGCAGGGAGGTTCACACCAAAGATTGTAAAGATGGATGGTACAGCACCGAAGCCGTGGAAGAAAATAAAACAGCAGTCGGAAATAAATGGGGAGTAGTACTCCCCATTTTTACTAAAACATTCTATGACCTGCAGAGATGCCGGAGCTTTCATTGCCCCGGGCCAATTCAACGCGACCGGTAGCTTTTATTCACTCAGCTCCGAATCAGATGCGGAATCTGACGCGGAATCTGATGCGGAATCTGACGCGGAATCTGACGCGGAATCAGACGCGGAATCATCGCCAGGATCAGCAGTGTGCTCAAACTCATCATCAATACTGCGATCCGCAGAACGATTGCGTTTTTCTCTGTGTCTCATGTATAAAAAATGAACTGCTTTAAAAAAAGCAACACTGTAGTCGTAAAAGAACAACATATTACTGCGCTCTTTTCCATCTACATCTTCGGTTTCAAGTTTCATGGCTGCAGATAACATAAACCAAAGTGTTTCCTGCGGGCCATCTTCATCAAATGTTTCAAAAAATTCATGCAGGATCTTCCAGGCATATTTCTTTTCCTCTGTTGCCTGAAGATTTTTATAATGGCTATGCAATGGTAATCCTTCCAGGGTATTCATATAAATAAGTTTTTAAGATGAATGATGTGATTGATTTAGGTAAGCGATATGCAAACTAAATCAACCACTATCCCAGATAGCTGGCACTGGAGGAGTTGCCCGTGCGGTGAACAGCACGGCAAATTGTTTCTCACATGAATGTTTTTCATGTGAGAGATTAGTTTCCCTAGACATAGAAAAAATGCTAAGGTTTCGGGACAATCTATACGCAATATGAATGTTCTGGGTAAATCCGCCTTCAAAAATGTTTTTTTCGGTCCCAATAACGGTATAAAAGACGGACAAAATGAGGAAAACAACGCGGCCTTCCTGTCATCGTGAAATAGCTTGCAACGTATAGACAACAGCTGCAAATTATGATTCTTCATCTGCAGCATCAATTTAGTTGTCATGTTTTTTCAACGCAAAAAGATGTTTTTTTATGAGGATCATCGACAGGCTGGCCACCTATCTGGCTTACAGGAAAATAACTGCTTATTCATTCGAGCGTACCGTTGATGTTGCGAACGGCTACCTTAAAAAACAATTGAAAGGGAAAGGTTCTATCGGTTCAGATATTATGCAACGCATCTACAGGTATTATGCTGATCTCGATTTTATCTGGTTGCTGACCGGCAATGGTGATATGCTCAGGGAAGAGATCGAAGCGCGGATTCCGCATTTTTCAAAAGATGAAATGATCACGTTGCTGCGCGCTAGAATAACTGCTCTGGAAATGGCGTTGACGGATAAGGAGAAAATTATCACATTACTTGAAAACGATGAAAATACTGCTGTATAAGAAAATAGGACAATGACTGAAGAGCATAAGCTAAAAACGTTCTTCCCGGTTCGTTTTTACCGGGAAGAACGTATGTGTATTTTAAGATCAGGTGAAACGTTGTATTTATACTTTGATATAGATTCTTTTTTTGTCCATCCACCAACAGATCATCCACATAAACGTGATCACGCACAATGCATAAAGAAGCGAACCAAGTCGCGGATCTCCCGGTACATTTACAAATATTTTTGTATAAAGAAAGTTCCATGGATTTACGCCATTACCCAGTCTGATCAAACCAAGTGTCTTGGGCATGAATGCGCTAAGCGCAAATACGAAGAGTGCGTTCTTCCCGAATACGTCGAAGAAACGGGCCAATCCGCCTTTGATCTGTTTCAGCTCGATGAGGTAGATCATTGTTGCGATGGTGACTGTTGCAAGACCGGATGTATAGATAGTATAAGAGCTTGTCCAGATCTTTTTATTGATCGGAAATACCATATCCCAGCAATAGCCAGTGATCAGCATGGCAACGCCGGCAACAAAGAGACCGGTGACCATTTCATAAGTTTTACCTTTTTGAATGATATAATTACCGATGATGTATCCGAGCAGTACTTCCGTAATTGCCGGGATCGTGCTCATTATTCCTTCAGGATCGAAAGGCCTTCCTTCACCTTTATACATATGTGGCACACCGAGTATGCTCTTATCCACTGCTGTTCCAAACCAGCCTTCCAGGCTGAATGGGTCGGCAGGGTTTCCTAAAACGCATAAGACCCAATATAATAGTAGAAAGACTAACCCTGTATAAAAGGCTTTCCGGGGTTTTAAATAATAAGCGATGATTGCCGCAAAAAAATAACACACAGCAATCCGTTGAAGCACACCGAAAATGCGCACACCGCGCGTCGGATCGGAGGGGTTGACCCATGGAATAAAATGTAACTGATCTTCCTGCCAACGGAAAAATGGCCACCAGTTGAGAAACAAACCGATCAGGAAAATGAGTAAAGTCCGTCTGATCACTTTTTTCCAGAACAGGCTGTCGCCTGCAGCTTCCAGTTTAGGCATCACAAAAGCCATGGCATTACCAACAGCAAAAAGAAAAAAAGGGAACACCAGGTCGGTTGGTGTCAATCCATGCCAGGGCGCATGTTCAAGCGGGGGATAGATATGTCCCCAACTACCGGGATTATTTACCAGTATCATCAGGCAAACGGTCGCACCGCGGAAAACGTCGAGCGAATAAAATCGTTGATTCAAGGCTGGTTAGTTTTCTATAAAAATAACAAGTTGCCATCATAACAGCAGCTTTTAAGAATCTGATACGGGTATTGCCCGATATTCACATTAGTTAAAATGTTTATATATTCTGGCTCCGCCAGCAAATCATTCAAAATCTGTCCCTTTTATTGATTTACCAGTCCCAATCTCTACTATATTTGTAAAGACTGCGGTAATTTTTTTAACATTTTGCCGTTAATGAGGGCACCGGTGCGAACATTTCCCCGGGACTGACCTGGCGAAGCTATGCCCGGATGAAAGGACTTTCAAAAGCAAAAACGTGACACGAAAATGGTTGGCGGTGTATAGCCGCCCAAGATGGGAGAAAAAAGTCAATCAGCTGCTCTTGCAAAAGGGCCTGGAGAGCTATTGTCCTCTGAACAAAGTGAGACGTAAGTGGAGTGACCGGATGAAATTGATTGAAGAACCTTTGTTCAAATCATATGTGTTTGTAAAAGTGTCTGACGAAGACCGCACAACGGTGCGCATGACACCTGGTGTGATCAATTTTGTATATTGGGAAGGTAAGCCTGCCGTGATCAAAGAAAAGGAAATACTGGCGATCAAGCGCTTCCTGGATGAGTATGAGAATGTGGAAGTGCAGCCGCTTAATCTCAGCGTAGACCAGCGTGTTAAGATCACCACAGGACCGCTGATGGATCAACACGGCAAGATCGTAAGCGTACAGCATAAAACCGTCAAAGTAGCTATCGACAGCCTTGGTTATGTGCTTATAGCGAATATTGATAAATCAAAACTGACATCTGCCTGAACAGGCAGAAACAAAAGCCTATCTGACTAACATGAAGAATATATCGCTGCTGCTTTCACTGCTGGCTATTGTTTTTCTGGGAAGTTGCCGCACCCAGCAAAAAATGGCAACTTATCTGCAGACCGGAAGTGATACATCCGGTAAAGGTGCTGTCCTGGTACCTGACCTGCTTATCCAGAAAAATGATATGCTTTCCATACAGATCTACAGTGCCAGCACAAAACCTGAGATCTCTGATGCCCTGTATAATCTTCCGGTAACAACGCCTGCCCAGGGCGGTAATACGGGAACTGCTTCTGTTGCGCCGGGTTTTATTGTAGACAATGCAGGTAACATAGAATATCCGCGTGTAGGTGTTTTGCATGTGGAAGGCTTAACAAAGAGCGGACTGGCAGAACTTATCAGGAAGAAGATCAATGAGAAGGATTCTGTACTTACGGACCCGTCTGTTGTGGTGCGTTTTCAGAACCTCAAAATAACGGTTCTTGGAGAAGTAAAAAGCCCGGGTATGATCAGTTTTCCCGGCGAACGCATGACCATTCTTGAGGCGATCGGTCTTTCCGGAGATATCGGAGATTTCGGAATGAAAGATAAAGTGAAGGTCATTCGCGAAAGCAATGGCGCGAGGGAAATAGGCATCATAGACCTGTCGGATCAGAAACTTTTTGAATCGCCGTATTATAATCTCCGTCAAAACGATGTGGTACTTGTAGAAGCATCAAAGACGAAGGCCAGGAGAGCTGATAATGATGTGGCTCTCCGCCGGGCGGGATTCCTTATCAGTATTGTTACAGCTGTTGCTGTGGTGGTTAATCTTTTTCGATAATCAGGTAAAAGCAAATAAGCTACATCGTGGAACAAAGCCCCAAAACTACGCCTAATGCCAACCGGCAGGAAGCAATGAACCTGAGTTTGCGAGATATCTTTTATAAGTATATCCGGTTTGCGCCTTTATTGGTCCTGTCCGTTGCAATAGCTCTTCTGGGAGCATTTATTTACCTGCGTTACGCCACGAATATCTACGGGTCTGCGGCTACCTTGCTGATCAAACAGGAAAACAGGTCGTCCAATTCCCAGGACAGGGTCGAAGATATCCTGTCCGGCGGTAACCGCGTGCAGAACCTGCAGAATGAGATTGAAGTATTAAAGTCAAGACAGCTGATGATGCGCGTAGTGAACAAGCTGAATCTTGAGATCAGCTATTCGCTGGAAGGCCGGGTAAAGGATATGAATATGTATGGCCGGACACCGTTTCAGCTGGAGGTGACTGACACCACAAACAGCAGAGCATCCTTCGAACTTCCCCTGCATTTCCAGGAAGACGGCGGGTTCAGAATAACGGAAGAAGGTAAGACCTATCAGCTCAATGAGGAGTTCGTTTACGCCGGTAACCGGATGAAAGTGATCCGTACCGGAGAAATTCCGGCCAACGCTGTATTCAGAATAAGATCCCGCTCTGCCGAAATGGTGGCCAGAGCTCTTATTAAGGATCTGAAAGTAATGCCCAAAACCGCCGGCACCGGAATCCTGCAGATCGGAATGGAAGCGTCAAGTCCGCAATTATCTGCTGATATTATCAATACATTGATGCTGGAATACGGAGCAATGACGGTTGAACAGAATAACTATTCTGCAGATACAATGATTGCTTTTATCGGCGACAGGCTTACAAAACTGAAAGATGAGATTGATAGCATTCAGCTGATCGAACTTAATTTCCGGCAGAAGCAAAATCTTTTTAATGTCGACATTCAGTCGGAGAATTATTTTACCAATCTCGCTGACGTTAACAAGGCTATCAGTGAACAGGAGCTTCGCATTAGCACCGTCGATAATATAGAAACATATGTCCGTGGCAAGGAGAATAAATTTGTAAGGGTAGTGCCATCTTCGCTTGGGTTGGAAGATCTGACCTTGAATGACCTGGTCATGTCGTACAATAAGGCGCAGCTGGAAAGGCAGCTGTTGCTTAACGCAAATATACCTTCCAGGCATCCCGCGATCAGGGAATCAGAGGAAGTGATTGAGAAGCAACGGCAAAACCTGGTAGAAAATCTTGGTAACATGCGCGGCGCATACAGAAATACAATTGGTAAGCTGCGTCAGCAATTGAATAACGAAGAAGGCAGTCTCAAAGAAATGCCTTATAAAGTAAAGCAGCTTGTTGAGCTTGAGCGTCAGATTGCGGCCAAGCAGGCACTCTATACGCTGCTGGAAGGTAAACGTGAAGAAACGGCCATCAGCCGCGCTTCAACCGTATCAAACTCTTCTGTTATTGATGCGGCAGAAGCTTCTGATATACCGGTGAAACCAAACAGGCGGCTGATCCAGATGCTGGCAGTGGCCATTGGGTTCATTATTCCCGCGTTGATCATCATTCTCACGGAAGTGCTGAATGATAAAGTAAACACCCGTCTTGATGTTGAAAAATTGACCAGTGCGCCGATCGTGGGTGAAGTTGGTCATTCATATTCCAATAAAGTACTGGTGATAAATAAGACCAGCAGGGGAATGGTTGCAGAGCAGTTCAGGATCATCCGGTCCAACCTGCAGTATGTTCTGAACGATGTTGAAAAACCGGTCATACTGGTCACCTCCTCTTTCAGCGGCGAAGGCAAATCATTTGTCAGCACAAATATGGCTGCGGTGATGGCGCTTACTGATAAAAAGACAATACTTCTTGAGTTTGACATACGCAAACCCAAAGTCCTGTCCGGTCTGAATATGGGAAAACATCCGGGTATTTCCAATTATCTGCTGGGCAAAACGGAGCTAAAAGACCTCATTCTGCCGGTTGCTGAGCGCGACAATTTCTTTATTCTGCCCTGTGGTCCCATACCGCCGAATCCATCGGAGATCCTGCTTGACCGCAAGATCGATGAAATGTTCACCTGGCTGAAAGCAAACTTTGAAGTCATTATTATTGATACGGCGCCGATAGGAATGGTAAGTGATGCAATGACCCTGTCAAAATTTGCAGACTGTACGCTCTATCTTGTCCGCCAGGGACACACTTTCCGCAAGCAGCTTGTTATGATCGACGAATTATACCGGGATAAAAAATTGCCGAAAGTTTCCATTATTATTAATGATGTAAAACAAAAAGCTGGTTACGGTTACTATGGTTATGGCCGATACGGATACGGTTATGGCTATGGAGAAAAAAGCGGCTATTACGAAGAAGAGAAACCAGATGTATCCCTGTTCAAAAGAATCCTGAATGCATTGAACCCTGTTATGTGGTTTAAAAAATAGATTATTATGAAAGTTCTTGTGACTGGCGGGGCCGGCTTTATAGGATCCAATCTTGTTGAATCGCTATTGAAAGAAGAGCATGTAAGTTTAGTGCGGGTGGTTGACAATTTTGCAACAGGATCCCGCGCCAATATCAACGAGTTTGGATCCGATCCGAAATTTGAATTTATAGAAGCTGATATACGTGATTATGACGCCTGCCTTAAATTTTGTGAGGGCATAGATGTGATATCCCACCAGGCCGCCCTTGGTTCCGTACCGCGTTCTATTAAAGATCCTCTTACAACAAACGCGGTAAACATTACCGGTACGTTGAACGTGTTCACCGCAGCAAAAGAACAAGGTGTAAAACGGGTCGTTTTTGCCGCCAGTTCTTCCACTTATGGCGATCATCCTGGTCTGCCGAAAGTGGAACACCTGATAGGAAACCCGCTTTCTCCCTATGCTGTAACCAAGTATGTTAATGAATTGTATGCGCGTGTATATGCGGATCTGTATTCGCTTGACTATGTAGGATTGCGGTATTTTAATATTTTCGGGCCGAAGCAGAATCCCATGGGGCCGTATGCAGCGGTGATTCCACTGTTTGCAGAGGCGGTGATCAAAGGAGAGCCCCCAACTATCAATGGGGACGGTTCTTACAGCAGGGATTTTACATTCGTGGCAAATGCCGTGCTCGCCAACAAACTGGCGCTCTTTTCAACAAACAAAGAAGCACTTAACCAGGTTTACAATATCGCCTGCGGCGAGCAAACTTCACTACTCCAGCTATTTGATTTTCTGGTGGAAGAAGATGGGAAAGATCTTCGGCCGATTCACGGGCCGGAAAGAAGAGGTGATGTAAAACACAGCCTGGCAGATATCAGCAAAGCGGCAAAGCTGCTCGGATATCAGCCCCTGATCACTGTGAGCGAAGGGTTGAAGCAGACACTTGCCTGGTATCGCCGGCAGATCGGATCCTCAGTAACGGAAGGAAAATAATAAAGACAATCTGTAACTATAATATGGGTAAAACTATCATCATTACCGGCGGCGCAGGATTTATTGGCTCGCATGTGGTTCGCTTGTTTGTTACCAAATATCCTGACTACAGGATCGTGAACCTCGATGCCCTGACGTATGCCGGCAATCTCGAAAATCTTAGAGACATTGAAAATTCAGCAAACTATTTTTTCGAAAAGGTAAACATTCTCGATACGGAAGGCCTTGCGACGCTATTCAGCAAGTATCAGCCGGATAGTGTTATACATCTTGCTGCCGAAAGTCATGTGGACCGTTCTATTGTATCGCCGCTTGATTTTGTTTACACCAACGTGATCGGCACGGTGAACCTGCTGAACGCCGCCAGGGAATCCTGGAAGGCTGACTTCAGCAACAAACGGTTCTATCATGTGTCAACTGATGAAGTGTACGGCGCATTGGGAGAGACCGGCTTCTTTACAGAACAGACAAAGTACGATCCTCATTCACCTTACAGTGCATCAAAAGCTTCAAGTGATCATTTCGTAAGGGCATATCATGATACATACGGATTGCCTGTTGTTGTAAGCAACTGTTCAAACAATTACGGCCCTAATCATTTCCCCGAAAAACTTATACCGCTTTTTATCAATAACGTGATTGAGAAAAAGCCGTTGCCTGTATATGGTGATGGTTTGTATACGCGCGACTGGCTTTTTGTAAAAGATCATGCGTCAGCGATCGACATCGTTTTTCATAAAGGAAAAAATAGCGAAACGTATAATATCGGCGGCTTCAATGAGTGGAGAAATATTGATCTCGTGAAATTGCTCTGCAAACAAATGGATGAGAAACTGGGACGTGGTGCCGGCGAAAGTGAACAACTCATCACGTATGTAAAAGATCGTCCGGGTCATGACCGCCGCTACGCGATAGATGCAACAAAGATCAATAAAGAATTGGGATGGTCTCCTTCAGTTACTTTTGAAGAAGGGTTGAAGGAAACGATCGATTGGTATTTCGATAATAAAGAATGGTTGAAACACGTTACCAGCGGAAATTATCAACACTATTACGAAGAACAATACTCAAAACGTTAAACCTATGAAAGGCATTATTCTGGCGGGCGGATCAGGAACCCGTCTTTATCCGATTACCAAGGCAATTTCAAAACAGCTGATGCCGATCTATGACAAGCCGATGATCTACTATCCGCTGTCTACGTTAATGATGGCCGGAATACGAGAAGTGCTGATCATTACAACACCTGAAGACAATCCTTCTTTTAAGCGATTACTGGGTGACGGAAGTCAGCTGGGGTGCAGATTTGAATATGCCATACAGGAGGTTCCCAACGGGCTTGCACAGGCATTTGTGATCGGTGCGGATTTCATTGGGAAAGAGAAAGTAGCGCTGGTGCTCGGAGATAATATCTTTTATGGTGCAGGATTGGGCAGCCAGCTGAAAAAACTGGCAGACGTGGAAGGCGGCTATGTGTTTGCGTATCAGGTTTCTGATCCGGAGCGTTATGGGGTAGTGGAGTTCGATAAGGAGATGAAGGCTCTGTCTATAGAGGAGAAACCGGCTAAGCCGAAATCCAATTATGCTGTACCGGGATTGTACTTTTACGATAACGAAGTAGTAACAATAGCTAAAGAACTGAAACCATCAGAACGTGGGGAATATGAGATAACAGATGTAAACAGGGAATATCTCCGTCTGGGAAAACTGAATGTATCTGTTCTTGATCGTGGTACAGCTTGGCTTGATACTGGTACATTCGATTCATTGAATGATGCTTCTGAATTTGTCCGTGTTATTGAAAAGAGACAGGGTATGAAGATTGGTTGTATCGAAGAAATTGCTTACAGAAATGGATTCATTTCCCGTGAACAGGTACTTACTATTGCGGGAGATCTCAAAAAGAGTGGTTATGGGATTTATTTGAAAACTGTGATTAATAATGGTTGAAAATAACCTTACTGGAAAAACCCCTGTAATAGGGGTTGTGCTGCTTTGCCGTTACAGCAGCTCACGTCTACCTGGTAAAATATTCATGGATATAGAAGGTCAACCGGTGATCTCTTATATCTTTGAACGGATTCTGTCAGTCGTTGATAAGCAAAACTTCTGTGTGGCTACATCCGTTGAGCCAGCCGATGACAGCATTGCCGGATACTGTAGGTCTCAAAATGTCAGGGTATTTCGTGGTTCATTACAGAACGTTGCAGACAGGTTTTTGCAAGCCGCTTTGACCGCTAATTGGGATTACGCCGTCAGGATCAATGGTGACAATCTTTTTGTAGAGACGGATGTGATGCGCCATCTTATGCAGCTTGCGGCATCCGGCCAATATGACTTTCTTTCAAACACACATAACAAAACTTTTCCGCAGGGAATGTCAGTTGAGATTGTAAATACAGCCTTTTTTAGAAAGGCATATAAGAACTTCCGAGTACCCGAAGATTTTGAACATATTACCTATTTTTTTCATAATAATAAGGCAGGCCGCTTTTTCTATTATGATAATGAGAGTTGCCCTGAAGCCCGGGGACTGAAATTTGCCATCGATGAACAGAAAGATCTTGATCTATGCCGCCAGCTCATGGCTTCTATGAAGGCTTCTCATCTTCAATATAAAATGAAAGAAATCGTTCAGCTATACAAAACTATACAACACGATGTCGATGCATAACTGGAAAGGAAAATACGGTCCTCTGCTGATTGCAGAAATAGGCGGCAATCATGAGGGTGATTTTGAATATGCCAAAAAACTAACGCAGTTGGCGATTGATTCAGATGTTGACTATATCAAGTTCCAGCTATATACGGGAGATTCTCTGGTCAGCCCGGTGGAAAGTGAACAAAGAAACAGGCATTTCAAAAAATTTGAGCTTACAAAAGAGCAGCATATATACTTGGCGGAAATGTGTCAGAAGGCAGGAAAAAAATATACAGCATCTGTCTGGGATCCTTCATTTATCAACTGGATCGATCCATATATCCCGATCTATAAGATCGGTTCAGGAGATTTGACTGCCTACCCTCTACTGGAAAGACTTGCTGCTATCGGCAAGCCTCTTATCCTTTCAACTGGATTATCAACAATGGAAGATATACTGGGAGCTGTTGAATGTATCCAGAAGGCGAACCCTGTTTATCGATCTCCGGAACAGCTGGCTATCCTGCAATGCACTTCAATGTATCCAATTCCATTCGGGGATGCTAATTTGAATGTAATGGCGTTGTTAAAAAGGGAGACGGGATTGACCATAGGCTACTCTGATCACACTGAAGGAAATAAGGCGCTGGAAATTGCTACGGCAATGGGTGCAGAAATACTGGAATTCCATTTTACCGATACGCGCGAAGGAAAGACATTTCGTGATCATAAGGTTTCCTTGACACGGGTAGACATTGCAGCGCTTCTCAATGAGATCCATATCATACAACAACTTCAGGGAAAAAGTGAGAAGCATCCTGTTCAGTCAGAACTGGATAACGGACATGTTATTTCTTTCCGCCGAGCTGTTTACGCAAATACAGATTTAGCCGAGGGTACTGTTCTGTCAGAAAATAACCTCGTCACACTCCGCCCCAATCATGGGATAGATGCGAGGGATTACAGAAAGCTTCTTGGAAAAAAATTAAAGCAATCCGTCAAAGCTTATGAGAGACTGAGCTGGGATTGGATAGCGTGATCTTCCTTTAAACGAAATCGATGAAAAAAGTAAAGATAACCGTATATATAACAAACTACAATTACGGTGCATTTATCGAGCAGGCCATCCAGAGTGTATTGGATCAAAGCCTTCAGGATTTTGAGCTTATCATCATTGATGATGGTTCTACTGACAATTCCCGCGAAATTATTGAACGATATACAGACCGCCGCAATATTAAAGTTATCTTTCAGCAAAATAAGGGCCTGAATGTAACGAATAACATTGCGTTAAGGGTCGCAAAAGGAAAGTATATTGTAAGGCTTGATGCTGATGATTATTTTGATGAGCAGGCTTTGGAATTGCTTTCCAAAGAGCTTGATGCCGATCCTGCAGTTGGCCTTGTTTTCCCTGACTATTATTATGTGAGCGAGGCGGGGGAAATTATCGAGGAATTTAAACGACATGATTTCAGTCGGGATGTATCCTTGCTGGATCAGGCAGCACATGGTGCATGTACAATGATACGTGTTGAATATTTGCGTAACCTTGGAGGGTATAATGAAAGTTTTTCCTGCCAGGATGGTTATGAGCTATGGGTAAAATTCATTGCCAACTATAAGGTTTGCAATGTTGGAAAACCACTATTTTGTTACCGCAGGCATTCTTCCAATCTAACGAGGAATGAGACAAGAATTCTTTCAACAAGGGCGCAGATCAATGAGCTCTATTCTATATCACGGTACGGAGCACTCCGCTCGCTCTGTATTATTCCTATGAGGGATGCATCACTTGCCTTGCGTAAACTTGGGGGGCAATGCCTGATCGATTATAAGATCACAGCTGCAATGGAAAGCCCGGCAATAGATAAGATCGTTGTAAGTTCTCCAAGTATTGAAATGCGAGATTACATAAAGGAACATTATGGAGGAATCGAACGCGTTCGTTTTCATCACAGAAATGAAAAGGACGCACGTCTGAATGTAACACTTAGCAATACGGTGGAGGTGATTCTGGATACATATTACGCCGACGCCAGGCTTCCAGATGCAATCAGCATTCTTACAGTAGAGTATCCATTTGTAAAGCCTTATGCCATAGCCGATGCTATTAATACAATGTATTTGTTCGATTCCGACTCACTTATAAGTGTAAGACAGGAAGCCGGTATTCTTTATCAGCATTTGGGAAATGGGATGCAGGCGATCCTGAACCAGGATAAAGTGATTAAACTGGAACGGGAAGCGCTGTATAAACAGGGCGGCGGAATCATTGTGGTAAAGACAACGAAATTCCTTGAAGAAAAAAAGATTGTAACCGGCAAGATCGGGCATATCATGATGGATCAGCTCTCCGCTATGGGCATCTTTACCGATTTTGATTTTCAACTTGCAGAGTGGATCGCAGAAAAGCAATTGTCCGCGACCACCGTTCCAGCATTCAATAAACAAAACGTATGAAACGAGTAGTATATCCTATTGAAATTACAACGAGAGAACTTGAAGGAGTATTTCTTACGGCCTTAAAACTGGCGGAAAAAGGAAACGAAGTATATATTGGACCTAAATTTGAGTTAGACTATATGATGCTTTCACGCATCAAACCCGATGTGTACATAGGAACCAGGGCAGATAAATTTTCTTTTCCCATTTTTCAAACGCTTCGTAATTCGGGGACTGCAGTAACCGTGGTCGATACAGAAGGAGCTCCTGTTATCGAATATCGTTATCGTATCAGGCATCTACGGGAAGGAATGAAGCTAATCGATACATTCTTTGCCTGGGGAAGCAGGGGAAAACAAATACTGCTAGAAGAAAAACTCATAGATGAAGATAAAATAGTGGTCAGCGGTGCTCCCTGGTTTGACCTGCAGGAAATAAAAAGCCTGTATGATAAGGATATTGAAAAGATTAAACGTAAATATCCAGATTCGTATATATTATTCAATTCAAAACTCTTTGGGGTTAATCATAAAGTTAAGGAGGCTCAGGATATGTATGCACGGGTAAATAAAGAGGCCGTTCCGTACTACCGTCAGTTGTTTATTAACCTTAGCGATAATCTGAAAAAACTCGTAGATAGTTTCCCTGATCAGCAGTTCGTAATACGCCCTCATCCGCTCGAGAATTTGTCATTTTATGAAGACTTTTTTAGAGGCTATGAGAATGTGAATGTAGATAACAGCATGAACGTTCGCGGCTGGATTCTCGCCAGCAAAATGGTCATGCATAACAGCTGTACAACGGGTTTGGAAGCTGCTATTCTGAAAAAGCCGGTTGTAACATACCAGGAATTGAAAAATGACAGATATGACGCAATGCTTTTTAACGAAGCCAGTCTTAGCGTTACAGATTTTGAAGATCTCAGCAAGATTACTGCCGGTTTTCTTGAGAACAGAGATGCAGAGTACAGGCTTAGCGAATCTAAGATGAATATGGTCAAGGGATTTTATTCAAATGTGGAATCCAGCGCGTCTGACATCATCGCTGGTCATGTAAACGGAATGCGTGCTCATTTCCATTTTTCTTTCAAGCCAACAAAAGAATATCGTATCGCAAGCCTTAAAATGCGTGTGATTTACCGAGCTCCCTGGCTTTTGTATTTTCTGTCTCCGCGAAAGAGAAAAAGGTTGTTTGAGATCAAAAAGTATGTGATGAGCAAGTTTAAGCCATTTTCGGTGGAAGATCTTGAGAAGATCAGGACTGTACTAGCCAAAGATCACCCTGCTTTCAACAAAATCAGTATAGGGTCTTATCCTGGCAGCAGCTACTCATTTGTTGTTAAGAAAGCATGATGACGGATTCGGTAAATATGCTGCTATTTGCTATGCCAATAGCGATGGCGGGTAAAGGAAAAATGTTCTGCAAAAAGCAGCCACTATTTTATGACGAAGGTTGATAACAGATCGATATTAAAGTGGAATAGCATTAATCAGCTCGTAAACTTAGGTAGCAAATTTGTAATATCCGTTATACTTCAACGAATCCTGCAACCTGCTGATTTTGGGATTATCGCCAATATTCTGGTCTTTGCCAGTATTACAGAAATTTTTATTGACAGCGGCTTTCAAAGCTCCATCATTCAGGCAAAAGAAATTCCTCCCAAGGCATTGTCAACGATTTTCTATCTGAATATAGGTATCGGTGCTACTTGTACCATCTTGCTTTATGGATCTTCCCACCTGATCGGCACATTTTATAATTCCCCTTTGCTTACCTCTGTAGCCCGACTTTTATCAGTCATATATTTGCTGCAGTCCTTTGTTCTTGTGCAGCGTGCCATTATGATCAAGGAACACTTGTTCAAGGTTATTGCAATAGTGGATATATCCAGCAATATGCTTGCTGGAATCATAGCAGTGATCATGGCTGTAAACGGATGGAATGTCTGGAGCATCACTGCTATGTATATATCCCAGATATTTATTGCCAATTGCCTGATCTGGATAAAAGGTGGTTGGTGGCCCCGGCTGGAGTTCGACCTTCAATCGATCAAAGGTTTGTGGCGGTATGGCTCCAAAGTGCTGGCTGGTGGATTTCTGGTCTTTGCCAACAATCGCATCGATTTATTAATGACAGGAAGGTTTTTCAGTGCTTCCCAGCAAGGTTTGTATTCCCGTGGTAAAGATTATGGTACTATGCCTTCAGGTATTATTATAGGCATAATCAGTAAATCTTATTTCCCCATTTTTTCACGGTTGCAGGACGAAGCAGGACAATTAAAGGATAATTATTTCCGCGCATTGGGCGCAATGAGCTTTATCGCAGGATTATTATTCCCTCTTCTCTTTCTCTGCTCAGGGGATGCTGTTGCTATGGTATTAAAGGAAAAATGGTTTGGGATGATTCCCGTATTGCAGTTGTTCGTCATTCTCAGTTGCTTCCAGGTCTTTAATTCAGTGAATATAAATTTCCTGGCAGGTACGGGTCGTTCAAAAACGAATCTGGCGACTTTTGCTATCGTTGGTCCACTGCGGGTTATTTCTGTAGTGATATATTTCCTGTCAACACCTGAGCCAAGCCTTACTGTTGTGAGTTCCATTTTGGTGCTGTTTTCTTTCGCAGAAACCTCTTTGTCTTTTTATTTTATCTCTCGTATCAAATCTTATCCTCAGAAAAAGCAGTATCTGACGGCCTACGGTGATCTGGGACTTGGATGGGTCATATCGATCAGCCTTTTTCTTTTTACAGAAGTTTTATTTCATCCCCGGTTTTCTCCGTTTGTACACATGCTGGTATGCTCTTTTTTTTATTTTTCAATTTACCTGTTTATTTGTTTCAAAATGCAGAACCCTTACCTGCGCAGCTGGCTCAGGAGCATCCCCGCTTTAAGAAAATATCTTGATAAATCAACAGCTAATGTCCCACCGTTATAAAAGACTGTTTTCTTTTACACTTCTGTCCCTGTTTTTTTTGCAAGGCGCAACACAACTGTTGTCTCAACAGCTGTATAATAGTGTTATATACACTGTACAGCGGAAGGATGCTGATATTGAATCTGCAGTGAGCGATTTGGCTGCCTGTTTGAATAAGGCAGGCGCTGGTAAGTTTCGTACCCTTACGGGCAATGGTATGGGCCGTGAAGATGGGATTTGGCTCAGAGAGCTCAATGCTGATCAAATAGATGATCCGTTTTTACGGCCTCTCAGGAATGATGGACAGTCTTTTCATATTCTTGCAAGCAAAAACAGGGTGATTATTACAGGTACTGGCAGCAATTCTATTGTCAATGGCATTTATACTTTCCTGAAGGAGTTGGGCTTTCGCTGGTATATGCCTGGCGATGTCTGGACTGTGGTTCCTTCATCGAAGAGCATTCGGCAAATCAAAATGGATAAGGTGTTTACTCCCTCTTTCCGGAACAGATCTTATTTTGCTGCAGGCACCACTAACGCTATACCTGATATTGATCCTGCCAATACATTTGAAAAAGATTTTCTTTTATGGAATAAACGAAATCGCTGGGGATCTGACTATATATTGAAAGGCCATGCGGGCGGAGCTTTTTATAAGGCTCAGAAAAAGGAACTTGATGCAAACCCAAAATATTTCTGCAATGGCATTCCTAATCCCAATGGGCGTATAGATATCAGCCAGCCGGGAGCTGTAAAACTGTTTGTTGACTGGGCGGCAAATCAAAAAAAAAGTGATCAGCGATTTCAGGTGATAGGAGTGGATCCGGAGGACGGAAGCGGGCAGAAGGATGATTGCCTTCCTTCAGACATGAAGGAAATACACACATGGTCGGACAAGTATTTCTGGTTGGCAAACAAGGTAGGAGATCGCATAGGGGATTTGGATTCAAATACAGTTGTTCAACTTTATGCATACAGTGCTTATGCTCAGCCTCCTTCTTTCAGCATTGATAAAGCGGTTTATCCGATTATTGTTCCCTATGCCTATCAAAGATTCGCCGAACCAGATCAGATGATCACTGCCTGGAGCCGGAAAATGGAAGGCAGGCGGATGGGCATTTATGATTACTGGAATTCCACACTGGATGCCCGCTGTTTGCCCAGGTTTAATTTTTACTCCATCCCGGGAAAATTAAGATTATGGAAGGAAAATAATATACAATCTGTTCATCTTGAATCTACCTACTCCAAAGGTGCTCTGGGGCTGACCTTATGGTTAGCGGCTGAACAATTATGGAACATAGATGCTGATCAGGAAAAGTTGTACCAGGAATTTCTGTCTGATTGTTTTGGCCCATCTGCAAAGGACGTCGGGAGAATGCTGAACAGGTGGGCGACTAACTTCCAGGAATCAATGGAGCCCGCTCTTAGTTTTGTTGATCTTCAGCAGGCTGAATCAAGAACCCGTGACATGATGATCCGCAAACGGATACTTGAACTGAAAGCATATGTTTATTATATTAAGCTGTATTATCAATATCAGGCAGATCATACTGTCGGGCATTACAAAGAACTGATCAGCTATGTCAAAGGCATTCATCATCTCCGTTTATTGCATACGTCTGCGTTATTGAATCGTTATATAGAGCTGCCACCCGGCTATTCTGTTCAAAATAGCGGAAAAGAGATTGCAAAAACAACTCCATATACTGACAGCGAATTGGAAGGTATGACCGATAAAATTGCAAAGGAGAGTTCCGCTCTTTATAAGATCAGTTCATTTAGGCTTGATATATCAAAAGTAAGCCTTATCGCGGGGGGGACCCCATATCAGCCGCCGAGGATCGATGCTAAAATGAATTTCCTGTTTTTCCTGAAAAAGCCTACTTCGTTGACTTTTCAGGCAGGAGCAACGGATGAAACGAATTTTGTGTTAAGAAATGAGCAGGGACAGATTTTATTTGAGACAGTTATACCGGCTTCAGCAGAAGGGTACCAATTTGTGAAAGCGGATCTTCCTGAAGGAACTATCTCATTGCAATTCGGAGCGCAATATCGGTTTGCTCGCCTGAAATTCCCGCCGGACCTTGTTTATATGACATCTTCTACTAACTACAGCAATTATCTTTACCCTAAGCAGTATATCTATATACCTGCAGACGTTTCTGAAATTGTATATCAGGATGGGTTCGGGCCGGGTGTGAATAACAAGGGCTTCTGGATTGATCCGGCTGGTAAAAAGATCACACCGGTGAAGATCGGCAACACAATCTACAAGGTGAATGTTCCTAACGATCAGCGTGGCCATGTCTGGAGTTTTGAGGTAGGCCACAGCAGTTATAAGATGTTGAACATTCAACATTTATTTTCTCCAAACAGGTTTTTGTATGAAGGACGTAATTGACGGCGCATCATCTTCCGTAAATAAGCATATCCTGTATATATCTTATGACGGTATGACGGACCCTTTAGGGCAATCGCAGGTTCTGCCTTATATACTTGGTCTTGTAAAAAAAGGCTATCATTTTACCCTTATTAGCTTTGAGAAAACTGACCGGTATCAAAAGTATGGGGATCAGATTCTGGCGTTGATCGGTGATCAGCCGGTTGAATGGATCCCTGAATCGTTTACAGCCAGACCCCCAATGCTGTCAAAATTGTATGATGTAAATAAAATGATGTCAAGGGCGGAATCAGTGATCAGGAGAAGGAAAATACATCTTATTCATTGTCGGAGTTATGTTCCAGCAGGAGTGGGGCTGCGGTTAAAAAAGAAATATAATATACCTGTGTTGTTTGATATGCGGGGCTTCTGGGTAGACGAGCGTGTTGACAACGGGCAATGGAAACTGGCGAATCCTTTTTATAAAATGCTTTTTAATATTTATAAGAAAAAAGAGCAACAATATTTTAATAAGGCAGATCATATTATCTCGCTTACCGCAACTGGAAAGGAAGAGTTGATTCAACGTTATCATGTGCCGGAATTAAAGGTAACAGTGATACCCTGTTGTGTGGATGTAGATCACTTTGATTACAGGAAAATAGATCTTTCAGCAAAGGACCGACTGAAAAGATCGCTTGGCATTAGCGAAGATCAACAGGTGCTAACTTATTTGGGATCACTTGGCGGTACATATCTGACCGGGGAGATGCTGGCATTTTTCGTCAGCTTGAAAAAACGTTACCGCGATGCAAAATTCCTGTTCATTACACCGACGTCAGAAGCGCATGTACTGGAAGCCGTAGCTAGTGTCGGATTAAGAGCGGACGATATCGTTGTAAGGTCAAGTCAGCGAAAAGACGTTCCTCTTTACCTGTCACTGAGTACATGGAGTATTTTTTTTTATGAAGATAATTATTCCCGTAAAGCATGTTCTCCTACCAAACAGGGGGAGATCATGGCAATGGGATTGCCGTTCATCTGCAACGATATTGGGGATACCGGGAATATTGTGAAAATTAGTAAGGCCGGAATGCTGGTAAAGGAGTTCTCTTCTTCCGGATATGATGATGTTATAAGCCAGATGGATCAATTGAGTGCATCGGATCCGTCCTCTATCAGGAATGAGGCAGTTAGGTTCTTTGATCTGTCCCTGGGTATAGAAAGATATTGGATGGTTTACCAAAAACTAATATGAACATTCTTTTCCTGGCACCATATCCCAAAGGACAGGCGCCCTCTCAACGATACCGCTTTGAACATTACCTGCCTTACCTGGAAGAAAAAGATATCCGGTATGAATATCACCCATTCCTGGATGAAAAGACATGGGCTGTTTTCTTCCGGAAAGGATTTCTGCTTATGAAAATATCAGGACTTGTGAAAGGCACGATAAGACGGATGCAGCTGATGTTCAAATTAAATAAGTTTGACTACGTATATGTACATCGTGAAGCAGCTCCCATGGGGCCGCCTGTATTTGAATGGATAATCGCAAGGCTTTGGAGGAAAAAAATGATCTATGATTTTGATGACGCTATCTGGATACCAGCAGCCTCGTCAGGGAATGCAATTGGCCTTTATATAAAAGCATTTTGGAAAATAAAATGGATCTGTAGGTGGGCTTACCATATTACTCCCGGTAATAACTACTTGAAGACCTTTGCGGAAAGATATAATACGAAAATTACCGTGATCCCGACCGTTGTAGATACTATATATACGAATAATAGAGTACAACAGCATCATACAGCTCATCCGGTACTCGGCTGGACTGGCTCTTTCAGCACTCTTAAATACCTTGATATAGTGGTGGCTCTGATCCGGGAACTACAGCAGGAGATTCGATTTTCTGTGATAGTTATCGCCGACAGAGATCCCATGCTTCCTCTCGAAAATTATGCATTCGTGCCATGGGATAAAGCAACGGAGATAGATGATCTTATGCGGATACATGTAGGTATAATGCCTTTGTATGATGATGATCTGTCTAAAGGCAAATGTGGCTTTAAAGCTATTCAGTACATGTCTTTAGGGATACCAGCAGTAGTTTCCCCCGTGGGTGTAAATACTGTGATCGTGGATGACGGTCTTAACGGCTTTATTTGCCATTCTAATGACGAATGGAAAAATCATCTCCGATCTTTACTTACCAATCACGCTGAACGGGAAGCTATGGGCAATCGGGCAATAGATAAAATCCGGCAGTATTACTCGGTAAATGCGACAGTACAAACTTTTATTCAATTATTTTATGCAGACAGCCCTGGGATATAATTATGTATAGATACCCTGATCTATTTAATGAAAATGATCTGTGGCTTATGCCTGTTTGTCTCCTCATTATTTATTTACTCACTTACATTGTGAGAAGGAAGTACGATGAAACACTGATCCGGAGATATTTTTTCCCTGCGCTGTTCTTACGCCTGTTATTCACACTTCTCTATGCAGTTGTACTGCAGGTATACTATGGTAAAGGAGATACCCATATTTATTACCAAGGAATATTGGATATGCACCGGGCTGTGAAAGATAATCCTGATATTCTGAGGGATATTTATTTTGTGCCTGAAATGACCAATTATCATCCGTTGATGCCATATCTGAGATATGATGATCTTGGAGGTTATACCTGGTTTATGCTAAATGATTCTCAGAATCTGATGGTGTCCAAACTGGGCTTGCCTTTTTCATTTTTATTTGATAAAAGTTATCTCTGTATTTCCATGTGCATAAGTGTTTTCTCGTTTGCCGGATGTTGGAGATTGTTCAAAACTTTTTATTATCAATATCCGGAATGGCACCGAAATTTTTCGATTGGGATTCTTTTCTTACCCTCCCTTCTTTTCTGGGGCGGCGGTCTCTCAAAAGACTCTCTTAGTATCGGTGCTTTAGGGTTTCTCGTATATGCATTGTATAAAATATTCATTGAAAAGAAGAATATGGTGATCTCTGTTTTGATTGCTGTCATTAATGCCTGGATACTGATGAGCATTAAACCGTATATCCTTCTAAGCTTTTTGTTAGCAGTTATAATGGGGATGTTTATGTGGTTCCACCAAAAGATCAAAAAAAGAGCAATGAGAAGATTAGCCCTAATCTTTTTTATACCGGCGGCCTTAGCTCTTGGTTTTTATCTGGTGGAATCCCTTTCCGGTTTTGGAGATGCTTCTTCAAAATTTGCTTCTGAAAATCTTTTAAGCACGGTGCAGGGAATGCAATCTAGTTTTGAATCGGTTTCGGGCGATGGTTCTTCATTCAGTTTGGGTAATATTGATGGAAGTATCGAAGGCCTGCTATGGTTATTTCCTGCAGGCATAGGTACGTCTTTATTTAGGCCATTTATATGGGAGGTAAACAGCCCGTTGATGTTATTCAGTGCAATCGAATCTTTATTGTTTTTGGTTATTACCATAAAGGTATTTGTCAGGATAGGCGTTTGGAAAACTATCCGGATCATTTTTGAAAACCCACTGATACTCTCCTGTTGCGTCTTTGCCATGCTATTCGCTGGATTTGTTGGCATTACCACTTTTAATTTCGGTGCGCTCGCGAGATATAAAGTTCCTTGCTTACCATTTTATCTTGCATTTCTGTTTATGACAATGGAAAAATCCGGCAAATTTTCACCGGGCTATTTATTTAGTAAAAAGCTATTTTAATATGTGTGGCATTGCCGGGTCTCTCAACCAGATTATTTCTAAAGGCAAACTGGATGCAGAGCTGATACATCGCGGACCGGATGATCAAACAGAGTTCAGAAAAGATAATCTGAACTTTTTTCATTACAGATTATCCATTGTGGATATCAACGGCGGTAAACAGCCAATGCAATTTGAGCATCTTACCATTATTTTCAATGGGGAAATATACAATCATCAGGAAGTAAGGGATAAATATAATCTGCAGTGCTCCTCCAATTCAGATACAGAAACGATCCTTCATGCTTATGCAAAACTGGGCATCCGCTGCCTGGAGGATTTTGATGGGATGTTTGCATTCGCGATCTATGATGTCAGGGACAAAGAGCTTGTGATCGCCCGCGACAGGGCTGGCAAAAAGCCACTTTATTATTTCTCAGACGGTAAAAAATTTCTTTTTGCCAGCGAGTTGAATGCTATCAACGGACAAATTGACCTGGAGATAAACGACCAGCACATTCAGCAATATCTTCGGATGGGGTATTTTTATAAGTCTTCAACACCCTATAAAAACGTGTGGGAATTACCTGCAGGCAGTTTTGCCAGAATCTCTGTAGATGATCCTGTTGTAAATCCTGTCCGCTGGTGGAACATTCATGAACATTATTTAAAGACTGGGGAAAGTGATTTTGATAAGGCGCTTTCGACGGTGGATCATTATATTCATCTGGCCGTTAAAAGAAGAGTGGAATCTTCTGATCTGGAAGTTGGCTCTTTCCTGAGCGGAGGCATCGATAGCGGCATCGTTTCGGCTATTGCAAAAGAATATAACCCAAGACTGAAAACATTTACAGTTTCATTCGACGGAGAATATGATGAGGCGCCGCTTGCCAGGCTTGTTGCGGACAAATACGGCACACAGCATCATGAAATAGCCATCTCCTTTGATTCTCTTGTATCTGATGTGGAAACGATCCTCTCAAATTACGGTGAGCCATTCTTCGATAGCTCTGCTATTCCCAGTTACTATGTAAGCCGCGAAGCCCGCAAACATCTCACTGTAATTTTGAATGGGGATGGCGGCGACGAATTATTCGGTGGTTATCGGCGCTATGTTCCTTTTGCAAAATATGATTTCTTCCAGCCCGGAATGGTCGTAAAAGCAGGGGCCGGGCTATTGCATGGCATGCTGCCCGTTCCGCACAGCAAGAAATCGAAATACAATTATTTTTACCGGCTTGCGGACCTGGCTGCAAAAAACGGTGTTGACACTTATCTTTCTGCAACAATTGATAGTTTTGAGGGATACGAAGATTTTCTGGTTGCTGATGCAGGTATACTCAGAAATGTAGAAGACGATTTCAATATTGTTAATGCGTCTGCCCTGACCGGCCTGCAAAAGATCATGCACCTTGACTTTGACAATATACTCGCCGGCGACCTGCTTGTGAAAATGGACATTGCAACCATGGCGCATTCGCTTGAAGGCAGGAGCCCTCTGTTGAGCAAGGAATTGCTGGAATATACGCCCTCTTTACCGGACGCATTTAAAGTGCGGGGTGGCCAAACAAAGTTTTTACTACGTAAACTGGCAGAAAAATATCTCCCTTCAGAACTGATACATCTGCCAAAGCGAGGATTTGAAATACCATTAAAGAAGTGGATAGACGGTCAGCTGAAAGAGTTGATCGCATACAGGATCTTAAATTCAAATGCATATTGCAGGCAGTTTGTCAAACCGCGATTTATTGAAGATCTCTGGCAACGGAAAATTAATTGCGGAGATGAAAAACGGGCTAAGATGATATGGTCTCTTTTTGCCCTGGAAGTCTGGTATCAAAACTGCATTGTATCAAAAAGGACTGTTGTATCTTGATCCCGCAGGTCGTGATAAAGAAATGGATAAACTGATGGCAAAACTGATACGCACCACAACAGCTCCTCTTTCTTTGAAATACCTTCTTCGTAATCAGATGAGGTATATGAAAGGGAAGGGCTTCGATGTGATCATGGTGAGCAGTGACGGACCTGAAAAGGAAGATGTGATCAGGAATGAAGAGTGCCCTCACGTGGTGATCCCGATGACACGGAAGATGACGCCGCTGGCCGACCTGAGGTCTTTATGGATTTTTTATAAATTCCTCAGGAAAGAAAAACCTGGCATCGTCCATTCTCATACACCAAAAGCAGGACTGATCGCGATGCTTGCTGCCCGCTTGGCGGGCGTTCCATTAAGAATACATACCGTTGCAGGTTTACGGTTTATGACGGTAAAGGGTTTCTCCAGGACCTTATTGGTTTCCATGGAAAAACTGACGATGAAAGCAGCGACGCATGTGTGGCCAAACAGTTTTTCACTAAAAGAATATATTGAACAGAACAGGCTGGCGTCTCAGTCAAAGCTGGAGGTGATTGGCGAAGGTTCCAGCAACGGCATTGATCTCGGGAGATTTTCTGTCGCAGCGCTCAAGGAAAATGAGCTGGAGAAGATAAAGGCACTGATCGGTTATAACGGCGATCTTTTTTACCTTTTGAGCGTCGGACGGATCGTAAAAGATAAGGGGATCGATGAACTGGTGCATGCATTTGAAGAGGTGTACAGAACGAATAGTAAACTAAGGCTGGTCCTCGTCGGCGCTTTTGAAGATGAACTCGATCCTGTTTCCGATGCCGCCCGCCACTTGATCAATGAACATCCCGGAATAATCAAAGCCGGCTGGAATGAACAGGTTGAATATTTTATGCACTTATCGCATTTGCTTGTGCACCCTTCCCACAGGGAGGGCTTTCCCAACGTTTTGTTGCAGGCTGGTGCGATGAACTGTCCGGTCATCTGTTCACGCATAGAAGGTAATATTGACATCGTTACCCATGAACTGACCGGATTGATCTTTGATGTAAAAGACCGGGAACAACTGATTGTAATGATGAAGCGGGCATTGACAGATCCTTCGTTGATGAAACAATGTGCAGACAGGCTTTATCATAAAGTGAATGATCACTTTGATCAGCAAGTAGTACATTCACGTATTGAAAAACGATACCACGAATTGTTGAACCAATGATTGCAAAAGACTTCCCTATAGTTATTATCGGTTATTCAGGACATGCATATGTCGTCATCGATGCATTGCAGGTTGCCGGCAAACGGGTGACCGCCTACTGCGATCAGCAGGAGAAAGACAATAATCCTTTTGAATTGATTTATCTGGGAAAGGAAAAAGAGGTAACGGCTGAGTTGTATGCGTACGATTATTTTGCATCAGTTGGCGACAATGCGATCCGCAAAAAGATCTGCGACTTTATTGGATCGGTTGTGAACCGGCCTCCGCTCACGGTGTTACACCCGCGAGCGCTGATCGCCGGTTCGGCACGGATCGGGCATGGCGTATTTGTATCCTGCGCTGCCACTGTTAATGCCCTGGCTATTATAGGAAATGGTACGATCTGCAATACCGGTTGTATTGTGGAACATGAATGCCGGGTTGGCGAATATGTACACATTGCTCCGGGCGCAGTGCTTTGCGGCAATGTGAGCATTGGCAACAATACCTTTGTAGGGGCCAACTCCGTTATCCGCCAGGGAATAACGATCGGAGCGAACGTCGTGATCGGCGCAGGCAGCGTTGTTACCCGGGATATCGCCGACGGTACACAGGTAATTGGCAATCCTGCACGATAAACCTTACATTTTTACGTTTAAGAATGACCCGGAACGACAACGGGCCAAAACTACCAATAACCTTATGATAAGTGAAAGAATCACAGTGCGGAAGTCAATCAGCCCAATAACGGGTAAGGAGTACGAGATTCCTGAAATTCCTGCAGATCAGCAGGGGATAGACGAATTCATTGCACTGCACCCCGGCAAGAAAGTAGTGGTGGTGCAGGGACTTGGTTTTGTGGGAGCAGTGATGAGCCTTGTAGTGGCAAACGCGCTCAGCGAAGAATATGCCGTGATCGGCGTCGATCTTCCTTCACCAGCTTCCTGGTGGAAGATCAAGTCCATTAATGAAGGCATTTTTCCTGTGATCGCTGATGATCCCAAGATTGGTATTTTTTATAGACAGGCAAGGGAGAAGAAAAATCTTTACGCAACATATGATCCGTATGCTTACAGCAAAGCAGATGTGATAGTGGTGGATATTAACCTGGATGTGCAAAAGCAATCAGTTGAAAATGGCGAACTGAAGGGTTTTGATATGGATCTGACTCCATTCAAAAAAGCCATTGCAAGCATTGGCGATAACTGCAGGCAGGATGTACTTGTACTGGTGGAGACAACCGTTCCTCCCGGTACCTGCGCAAAAATTGTAAAACCGCTGATTGGGGAAAAACTTCGGGAGCGGGGTTTGCCGGTCGATCAGATCAATGTAGGACATTCTTACGAGCGGGTAATGCCTGGTCCGAAGTATATTGATTCAATACAAAATTTCTACCGCGTTTATTCCGGTGTGGATGAGGCCAGCGCGGATGCGGTTGAAAAATTCCTGCGCACTATTATTCGTACAGATGAATATCCGTTGACGCGATTGGGGATCACGCATGCAACTGAGATGGCAAAAGTGCTGGAGAATTCTTACCGTGCGATGAACATCGCTTTCATGGTGGAATGGAGCCGCTTCGCGGAAGAAGCAGGTGTGGACATATACGAAGTGGTGAACGCGATCAGGATGCGACCAACGCATAAAAATATTATGTTGCCGGGTCTTGGTGTAGGTGGTTACTGCCTTACCAAAGACCCGTTGATGGCAAGCTGGGCAAAGATGAACCTGTTTGGCAGCAAGGAACCGTTGCAGCAAAGCGAAACCGGTGTGCGGATCAATGACCGCATGCCTTATTATGCATTTCAGTTCTTGGAATCTCAATTCCCCGGATCATTGACAGGGAAAAAGGCACTGTTGCTTGGCGTAAGCTACCTGAACGATGTTGGCGATACACGCTATACACCTGTTCACGGATTTTACCATCAGCTGGAATCCGCTGGTTGCGCTATAACTGTGCATGATCCGCATGTAATGTATTGGGAGGAAAAGAAAATGGAGGTAAACCGCGATCTTGATTCACTGCTGAAAGAGGATTATGATGTGATCGTGGTAACAACAGGACATAAAAATTATCGCAATAACCCGGTACTGATGCAGCAATTGCTAACGTTGAAATCGTCCTTTATCTATGACACTATTGGTGTATTTAATAATGATGATATAAAAACACTTTCAACAAAACATACAGTGCGTGTGATCGGCCGTGGCGATCTGAATGGAATTGAACAATAATTCCGGTCATTAAACGGCAAATAAATATAAATAAGCATGGGCAAAAAGGTTTTATTACTCGGTGGAGCAGGTTTTATCGGATATAATATCACTAAATATCTCGCAGAGAATCGTGACTACACATTGACGATTGCAGACAATTTCGCCAGGGGAAAACAGGATGAACTGTTCAATGAGCTGGTGAGTAAACATAATATCACCGTTGTTGCGGGAGATTATACAGATCCAAAAACATTTGATCAATTGGATAACGAGTATGATCAGTTGTATATGCTGGCATCTGTGGTTGGTGTGGACAATGCCAATTCAATTCCGCATGAGATAATCCGTATCAACACCGCGCTGATCTATAATACGCTTGAATTTATCAGGCGTGCAAAAATCGGCAAGGTGCTGTTCACTTCAACAAGTGAATGCTACGCAGGTACGATCGATGCATTTGGTTACACCATTCCAACACCGGAAGAAGTGCCGCTTTGTATCGAGGATATCGGTCATCCGAGATTTACGTATGCTGTTACAAAAATGCTTGGTGAGTCAGGTTTCCTGAATTATGGAAGAATGCTGAATGTGGAAGTGACCATTGTTCGTTATCACAACGTATATGGTCCGAGAATGGGTTTCAAACATGTGATCCCGCATCTTGCCATCCGTTTCAGGGATGGAGAAACTCCGTTCAAGGTGTATGGGCATGATCAGACGCGTGCGTTCTGTTATATTACCGATGCTGTAAAAGGAACTGTGCTGGCAATGGAGCAGCCTGATACAAACGGAGAGATCTATCATATCGGTACTCAGGAAGAAATTACGATTGGAGAACTGATCCATTATACGGGAGAGTTGATGCAGTTCAAAGGAGAGTATGAAAATGCTCCAACTTATCCGGGATCGGTTTCCCGCCGCTGTCCCGATATCACCAAAGCGCGTACACAACTCGGTTACGAACCCGAAGTGACCTGGAAAGAAGGACTGAAGCAAACGATCGGCTGGTATAACGAATATCTTGAACAAGGAAAAAAAGTGTATGAGTAATCAACAACTGATCCCGCTCAGTGTGCCGAACATGGCCGGCAATGAATGGAAGTATGTGAAGGACTGTCTTGATACCGGCTGGATCTCCTCTGTCGGTTCCTATGTTAACCAGTTTGAGCAAATGGTGGCAGATTTCGCCGGTGCCAGGTATGGTGTGGCAGCTGTGAACGGAACCGCGGCTTTACATATCTCTTTGTTACTGTCCGGAGTGAAAGCGGGGGACTACGTGATCGTATCCAATCTTACGTTTGTGGCCTCTGCCAATTCGATCAGATACCTCGATGCTGAACCGATACTGATCGACGCGGATCCTGATCTCTGGCAAATGGATCTTGGCCTGCTGGAAGAATTTCTTGCTTCGGAAACGATCATAAAAGGCGATGAGCTTTTTTATAAGAAAGACGGACGGCGCATTGCTGCGATCATGCCGGTACATATTTTAGGAAATATGTGCGATATGGATCGGTTTAGTTCCATCGTTAAGAAATATCCATTACCGGTTGTTGAAGATGCAACAGAAGCATTGGGTACAACGTACAAAGGCAAACATGCAGGTACGTTCAGTCCGCTTGCCTGTTTCAGTTTTAATGGTAATAAGATCATCTCCACCGGCGGTGGCGGTGTGATCGTTACAGATGATGAAGCAACGGCCAAACATGCGAAACATATCACTACCACGGCCAAGGCAAGTGTGGATGAGTATTATCATGATGAAGTTGGCTATAATTACAGGCTGGTCAATCTTCTTGCAGCCGTTGGTGTAGCACAAATGGAACTGCTTCCTTCTTTCCTGCAGCGCAAACAGCAGGTGGTAAGTTTTTATAAGAAGGAACTGACCGGCGTTGGCGATATACGTTTTCAAAAAGAATTGTCTGATGTAAAAACAAATGGCTGGTTGTTTACCATTCAAACGGATAAGCAACAGCAGTTGCTGGATCATCTGAATGCAAACAAGATCCTGAGCCGTCGCTTCTGGATGCCGATGAATAAGCTGCCAATGTATAAGAACTGCCCTTATATACAAAAGAACGATGTGGCGGATTATATATACAATACCTGTTTGAGTATACCCAGTTCCACCAGCATTACCGATGAGCAACTGGAAATAGTGGTGCGCGAAATAAAAAATGCATTATCCTGATCTATGTATTCCATTATCAAACGATTTTTTGATCTCGTTTTTGCGCTTATCGCTTTGATCATCTTGCTGCCATTGTTTATCCCGATCGTGATCTTATTGTTGCTTACAGGGGAGCACGAAGTATTCTATCGTCAGGACAGGGTGGGGTATCACAACAGGATCTTCCGTATCTGGAAATTTGCGACCATGCTGAAGAACAGTCCAAACATGGGAAGCGGTGATGTAACCACACGCAACGATCCGCGCGTAACGCTGATGGGCAAATTTCTCCGGATGAGCAAGCTGAATGAACTGCCACAGCTGATCAATATCATTATTGGTGACATGTCATTTGTTGGCCCGCGGCCATTGATGAAAGCCGGTTTCGACCGTTATTCCGATGAAATGAAAGAGAAAGTGTATCGTGCAAGACCAGGTCTTACGGGTATCGGATCCATCGTTTTCCGTGATGAAGAACTGATCATCACGCAGAGTTCACTTCCTCCGCATGAATGTTACCGCCAGGTCATTCTTCCGCATAAAGGCGCTGTTGAAGTTTGGTATCAGCAGCATTTTTCTTTTTATACAGATTGTATGATCCTTTTTCTTACAGCATGGCAGATCATTTCCCCGAAGAGCGAATTGGTGTACAAAGTATTTCCTTCTCTGCCGCCGGCAAATTTCTGATACCGCTGCCGATCTTCTGAACGCCTTAAAGCAGGAGTTGCTGAATAATTGCAGGTTTCTGGCGAAACGTTTGAGCGGTTTGAGAGGTTAGGTTTATAATGCTTTTACTGCCCTCTGGCTGACTGCCTGAACCTCTTCAACCTGTTGACGAACGCTTATCGGCCCCTTAGTGATAGCGGGAAAGTTATTCAGCAGCCCCTGAAGTAAGTGATATTGACCCACGATTTGTTCGTGGGTTTTTTATTTGCAGGCTCTTCGAAACGTTCTGCCAAGAAACTTTTTTAACGTGGTCCGGTGCAGGCACCCGGTGATTTGCCTGGGACACAAACAGCCGTAATGTCAGATAAGACCAATATAAGATATGGTCAGACGGCGGAAACCGCCCCTTTACAGGCTCTTTTTTCAGTTTTATCCGCTTAGATCAAACCTGCATCTAACGTCGAACAAGAACCGAACTAACGTCGAACAAGAAGCCTTCAGATAACAGGCTTCTGGATTGAGCGTTACCGGGCATGCTAAAATGGCATCAGAAACGCTTCGAGAAATGATTTAACCTTTAAATGCGCCAGTTTCTAAACTTTTGAAATACTTTCGACCCCGCAATAAGCCCCATGTTCAAATTATTTTCCCGATCAGGATCAGGTAAAGAGAAGTTCGATTTTTCATCGCTGAAGGCGGACGTGCACTCGCATTTGCTACCAGGTATAGATGATGGTTCAAAAGATCTTGAAGAATCACTCAGCCTGATCCGGGGCATGAAGGAACTCGGCTTTAGCAAACTCATCACCACCCCGCATATCTTTTGGGATATGTACCGGAATACCTCCGACATTATCCGGCAAAAGCTGGATATCGTCCGTGAAGCCGTACAACAGGAAGGGATTGACGTGGAAATTGAAGCAGCGGCGGAATATTTTCTCGATGAGCATCTGCAGGAACTGATGCTGAAAAAAGAGCCATTGCTCACCATCAGTGGCAATATGGTACTCACTGAATTTTCAATGGCATTTGCATCACTGAATATTAAGGACATCCTTTTTGAAATGCAGATGCAGGGATATCAACCGGTGATTGCTCATCCGGAACGCTACATTTACCTGCAAACACAAAAGGAGTTTTTTGCAGAACTGAAAGACGCGGGCTGCCTGTTCCAGCTGAATCTGCTATCCCTGACAGGCGGTTATGGCCGGTCGGTCTCAGATCTGGCCAATTACTTGTTGAAGAATGATTTTTATAACATGGCCGGTACCGACCTTCACCATACAGGCCACCTTGAAGCCCTGAAAAAATACCAGCCTCCTCATCTGTTCAAAGATTTGATGGCGTTTGGTAAGTTATTGAATTCCAAATTATAAATGATCAAACTACCCGGATAACGAACTTTTCGCGAACCAGGTTGTAATACAGCATATGAGCGCTTTCACCATCAAGGATCTGGAGAATCTTTCGGGGATCAAGGCCCATACGATCCGTATGTGGGAACAACGGTACAGTCTGCTCAAACCACAGCGAAGCTGCACGAATATCCGCTACTATAGCAATGAAGAATTGAAGACATTGCTGAACGTTGCCCTGCTGAATAAATACGGTTACAAGATCTCGCATATCGATAAAATGTGCCAGGAAGAGATTTGCCAGAAAGTGCTTTCGCTCCGCGAAAGCGAAGCAATGCAGGAGATGATCGTAAATGAACTGGTGCAGGATATGGTGGATCTTCAGACCGACAGATTCGAAAATACACTCAGTAAGTTCATCTGCAAGTTCGGCATTGAAAATGGCGTGCTGCAGATCATTTTTCCGTTTCTGGAGAAGATCGGCATTCTATGGCAAACGGGAAATATAATGCCTGCACAAGAACATTTTGTAAGCAATATTATCCGTCAGAAACTGATCGTTGCAATTGATGGGTTGCCTTGTTGCCCGGAGGGCAAATCCTGCCTCTTATTCCTGCCCGAAAAGGAATACCATGAATTAGGCCTGCTTTTTCTCTATTATCTGTTGAAAAAACAGGGTTTACATGTGATCTATCTCGGGGCCAATGTGCCCGTGAGCGATGTGGAGAGCATAGCCGGCAGAATGAGGCCCAACCTCGCATTTGTTCACCTGATCAGCAGCTTTCAGCATGCAAACCTGGAAAAGCTGGTAAAAAACATCGAACAAAGGCTTCCCGGAGTGAGAACGATCATATCTGGTTATCCTACAAAGGAATATGACCGGGAAATCCCTGAAAATGTTGAACTGAAACGATGCTTTCACGAAATGATCGGGTTTATCTCAACCCTCTGATAATCAAAGGAACTGTTAAAGATTCGAATATTATTTTTTTACGAGATTCACTTTGTTTAACTTTAGGGCCTTAAAAATTAAACAAAAATATGCCCACTACAGATTTTAATGATGTGTTGCTTGAGAATGCCGACTTTCTCAAGCCCTTTGCCATTAATCTGACAAGGGACAGTGAGGCGGCTAATGATCTTTATCAGGAGACTTTATACAAGGCTTTAGCGAATAAAGAAAAGTATAATGTAGGTACAAATATTAAGGCATGGTTGTTCACTATCATGCGGAATATTTTTATCAACGACTATCGTCGTAAGGCGAAACAGAAGACCATTTTTGATAATACCTCCAACGATTACCTGATCAACTTAAAGCAGGCATCTGTAAGCAATGCCGCGGAAAGTGATCTCAGGATTAAAGAAATTCACGCAGCAATTCATCAGCTGCCAGAGATCTTCAAAGTTCCTTTTCAATTGTATTTCGACGGTTACAAATACCAGGAGATTGCAGACGTTCTTGTAGAACCCCTCGGCACAGTTAAAAGCCGCATACACTTTGCAAGGAAATTATTGAAGGAAAGACTCAACAGATTTTAAGTCAAAAGTCAAAAGTAAAAAGCTACGCGGTCAGGAGTATCTCTCCTCTCCGGTAGCTTTTTGTTTTTTAATTTTTCAGAAATGACATCCAGGAAAAAGGTTATCGTGATCGGCAGTGGCTTCGCCAGTATATCCGCCGCCTCATTCATGGCAAAGCAGGGCTGGCATGTAACCGTTCTGGAAAAGAATGCACAACCCGGCGGCAGAGCTGCGCGGTTGTCGCATGCAGGATATACGTTCGATATGGGGCCAAGCTTTTACTGGATGCCTGATGTGTTTGAACGTTACTTTGCACAGTTTGGAAAAAGTGTGAGCGACTACTATCAGCTGCATCGCCTGGATCCTTCCTATCGGATCTACTGGCCAGACGGTTTTACTGATCTGCATGCAGATTACGATGCGCTGAAAAAGGAATTCGAATTAATAGAACCCGGCAGTGCGGAAAAGCTGGAACACTATCTGAACGGCGCCGCTTATAAATATCGCGTCGGCATACAGAATCTTGTCTACAAGCCCGGCCTTTCCCTTTTTGAATTCATCGACTGGACAGCAATCAAAGGCATCTTCCGCCTTGACGTATTTACATCCATCAAAAAACATATTGAAAAATATTTCAGCCATCCAAGATTGCGTCAGGTGATGGAATTCCCTGTATTGTTTCTCGGGGCCTTGCCGGAAGAAACGCCTGCTTTGTACAGCCTGATGAATTATGCCGATATCAAAGGAGGTACCTGGCATCCACAAGGAGGAATGTATGCGGTGGTTGAAGGAATGTATAAGCTCGCAATTGAATTGGGTGTCGACTTCCGGTTTAACGAACCTGTGAAGGAAATAAAAGCAGAGAATGGGAAAGCAACCGCTGTAGTTACTGCTGATAGTATCTATACGATGGATGCCGTCATCAGTGGCGCAGACTATCATTTCACCGAAATGAACCTGCTTCAGCCGCAACATCGCTCTTACAATGCTGAATACTGGAACAAACGCGTAATGGCGCCATCCTGCCTGTTATACTATGTTGCACTGGATAAAAAACTGACCGGTATTCAACATCATTCCTTGTTCTTTGATGTTCCATTTGACAAACATGGCGAGGAGATTTATAAAACGCCTGCGTGGCCATCTTCTCCTCTTTTTTATGTAAGTATACCTTCCCAAACAGATAATTCGGTGGCTCCGGCAGGCAAGGATTGCATGGTATTCCTCGTACCCGTTGCATCGGGTTTGCCCGGTGACACGGAAGACCTGCGTGAAAAGTGTTTTCAACTGATCGCTGCCCGTTTCGAAAAACATACAGGCCAGCCGATCCTTGATTCCATCGTCTTCCGTCATTCCTATTCGGTTACAGATTTTGTACGTGATTATAATTCGTTTCGTGGAAATGCGTACGGACTGGCCAATACCTTAAAACAAACCGCGATCTTCAGACCTTCGTGCAGGAGTAAAAAAATCCGCAACCTGTTTTATACCGGTCAGCTGACTGTACCCGGTCCCGGTGTTCCGCCGGGCCTGATCAGCGGCGAAGTGGTGGCAAAGGAGGTAGTGAAATGTTTTTAACGGATTCATTGTGGTGAGCGGCCGGTCACTTTGAATAGAAAGTGCAGGAGGGTTGATACGAGGGGTTGCTGAACAACTGCGGGTTTCTGGTGAAAGGTTTCATAGGTTAGGCAGGTTGGTTTGTCTGATCAGTTTAATAATAATGCTTGAGCACAGTATAAACGGATGAATCTTTGATCAATCCCGGCCGGACAATGTCAATGGTTCAACAAGAAAAATATAAATAGGGCTTGCCCTGTTTTTAAGCCTGATATACAGTATCTTGAATACATCAACTCTGCATAACTTTCAACCTCCAGTCAATCACTAAATAAAAAGGAATGCTTCATCTTTTTCACAAGTCCAGCCAGCTTTGCAGTGCAGAGATCACAAAGATTTACAGCACTTCTTTTGCGTCGGCGATCAGGTTGTTGCATAAGGATCTTCGTGCGCCGATCTGCAATATCTATGGATTTGTCAGATTTGCAGACGAGATCGTGGATACCTTTCATGATTTTGACAAGGAGTGTTTGCTGGCTGAATTTAAAGAGGAGACTTTTACAGCTATCCATCGCGGCATCAGTCTCAATCCTGTATTGCATAGTTTTCAACTGACGGTGAACGAGCATCATATTGATCATTCATTGATCAATGCATTTTTCTGCAGTATGGAAATGGATCTTAACCACAAGATCTATGATGAACAGGGTTACCAGGAATATATTTATGGCTCCGCCGAAGTGGTTGGCCTTATGTGTCTTCAGGTTTTTTGTGAGGGGAAGAAAGATATATTTGAAAAACTGAAGGGGCATGCCCGTGCACTTGGCGCAGCTTTTCAGAAAGTGAATTTCTTGCGTGATATACAGGCTGATTATAACGGGTTGGCGCGTGTGTACTTTCCCTGTTGTGATTTCAACAACTTTACAGATAATGATAAACGCCGTATTGAACAGGATATCCAGAGCGATTTTAAAGCAGCGTATGAAGGCATCATTCATTTGCCACTGAAAGCCCGTTTTGGCGTGTATGTTGCTTACAGGTATTACTTATCGCTGTTCAGAAAGATCACAAAAATGAATTCATCATATATCCTGCACCAGCGGGTACGGATCCCGGATTATCACAAATTGCTGATCATATTGCGTGCTGGTGTAAAAAGCCGTCTGTGGCTGATGACACCTGAAAATGCTGCAGTGTCGGAGATGGAAGGTAGCTTCTGACGGGGGGCGATGCACGGGTGCGATGGTCGATCATCGACGTCGCGAGAGCTTTTCAAAGGAACCTTACGCAAAGCGAAAGTCTGACATGTGCCCGATCATTGATGTTCGATCCCGCCATCATTTAAATAGTTAAATTTGCACAAAATGCAAACCGCAACGATGACAGAAGAAGAAGTGATCCTGGTAGATGAGCAGGACAGGGCACAGGGCACCGCCGGAAAAATGAAGGCTCATGAGCAGGCTTTGTTACATCGTGCATTCAGTGTTTTTGTTTTTAATAAGAAAGGCGAGATGCTCTTGCAGCAACGGGCGCTTCATAAGTACCATAGCGGCGGTTTATGGACAAATACCTGTTGCAGCCATCCGCGCCCGGATGAGGATACAGGCCTCGCTGCTGAAAGAAGGTTGCAGGAAGAAATGGGATTCGTTCTTCCCTTGAAAAAGGTTTTTGATTTTATCTATAAAGCAGATTTTGATAACGGTCTTACTGAGTACGAATTTGATCATGTATTTGTTGCGGAATACGAAGGCCCCGTCAAAATAAATCCAGAGGAAGTAATGGGATTTGAATACCGCCGTATGAATGAGATCGCAGATGATATGCAGTCGAATCCTGGACAATACACGGCCTGGTTCCGACTGGCTTTTCCAAAGATCCGGGATTGGTGGAAACAACAATATGATAAAAAGTAAAGAGGTATCCGCATTCGAGAAGCCGTACTTCTTCATTTTTACTTTTGAACTTTGACTTATCTGATGGTTATATTCTATTACATATTCGTTCTTCTTGGCACCTTCATAGCAATGGAAGGCGTGACCTGGCTAACGCATAAGTATGTAATGCATGGATTTTTATGGTATCTGCATAAAGATCATCATCAGGTTCGGCCCGGTTTTTTCGAACGGAATGATACGTTTTTTATCATCTTTGCCATACCAAGTATCTTCCTCATTTTTACCGGCACATACGATCATGTTTGGTGGATGCAGGCGATCGGTTTTGGTATCATGGCTTATGGCTTTGCCTATTTCATGGTGCATGATGTGATCATACATCAACGGTTCAAATGGTTTACAAGAAGCAACAATGCGTATGTCCGCGGGATACGCTGGGCACATAAAATGCATCATAAACACCTGGATAAATATCACGGCGAAAGTTTCGGCATGTTATGGGTTGCCAAAAAATACCGGGATAAGATCCATCGTGATAAACAATTAATGGTCGGCGCAAGAAAAGCAGAATACGCACCGGAAACAGAATAATGTCTTTCTCACTATTGACTGATCAGCTCAAATATGATATCATTATCGCCGGCGCCGGTTGCTCAGGCCTGAGCTTATTGCTGCGAATGCTGAAAAGCGACAAATTCCATGATAAAAAAATCCTGCTGATCGATCGTGATCAGGTTAAAACAAATGATCGCACCTGGTGTTTTTGGGAGCAATCACCGGGATTCTTTGAACACCTTGTTTACCGTCAATGGTCACATCTTGGCTTTTATGGAGAACGATATGAAGCCACACTGGATATTTCACCTTATTCATATAAGATGATCCGCGGCGTTGATTTCTATGCATGGTGTTTTGCCGAGATCAATAAATATCCGCAGGTAGATAAATTATTCGGAGATATAAGGGGGATAGAGAAAATAAATGAGAAAATTATTATTACAGTTGGCGACCGGCAATTTGATGCGGGAAATGCTATTGTGTTCAATTCAATTCTGAAAGAAGATAAGCCGTCAAAAAGGGAGATTACAGTTCTTCAGCATTTCAAGGGTTGGGTGATTGAAACAGACAAAACCATTTTTAACCCGTCCAGGGCAACCCTGATGGATTTTCGGGTTGATCAGCAATATGGTACCGGTTTTGTCTATGTTCTTCCCTTAAAAGAACATGCCGCATTAGTAGAGTATACATTGTTTACACCGTCATTGCTGCGGGACCAGCAATATGATGAGATGCTGAACAGTTATATCAATCAATATATAAATGCAGGTTCATTCAGGGTCACTGAACATGAGTCCGGCGTCATCCCCATGACCAATCGTGTTTTCCCTTTTTATGAAAATGGCGTTTATCATATCGGTACTGCTGGCGGTCAGACCAAGGCATCCACAGGCTACACTTTCCGGTTCATACAGAAACAATCAGCGGAAATAGTGGATGCATTGATCAACGGAAAATCGCTTACCGGAATTCGGCCAGAGCCCGCCCGCTTTCGTTTTTATGATAATACGCTGTTGCATATCCTGTATCACAATTCACTCCCCGCTAAAACGATATTTTCCACACTGTTCCGGAAGAATGAGGTGAAACGTGTTTTACGTTTTCTTGATAATGAAAGCAGCTGCAAAGACGAGTGGAAGATCATTTCATCGTTACCGACCTGGCCATTTCTGAGAGCGGCGGTCGCCGGCAATTTCTGAAATTATGGAATTATGTTTAAACAGCGGACCTGGTTTTGAGGGTTTTGACCCGCTTTAAACGGGGGTGCTGAATAGTCATGCAGTTATCAATAGGGGATGATAAGCATTCGTCGTTTAACAGGCCGAAGAGGTTCAGGCAGTCAGCCGGATGGCAGTTTGCTGCAGACCTGATGAACCGGTCAGTACAAAAAGCCAGCAGCAGGTATCGGTGCTCCAGCATTAAGATTAAGCTGATCAGACAAAAGCAGGCTGCCGAACCTTTGAAATCCATCAAACCTGTGAAACGTTTCGGCAGAAACAAGCAGTTATTCAGCAGCCCCTGGATGGGCATGGGCGCAATAACCTGACGGGGTCAGTAGTTTAATGGGCTGTAAGATCAGGAAGTAGCCAATTAATCCCGTAAAAATAACGGGATGTTGCAATGAGTCGGGCCTTGCGGCTGAATTTGAATATTTGCGAAATAACATCGAATTATTGGCGGGTTGGCGGAGCGAAACACCCGCAGCCGGCAAACACCCCCGGCCGGCACGCCTGCCGGTCGCAGGCTCAACTGCGCACCCAATATTGACGAACATTTTTCCCCGGCCCGTCGCGTAGGCTGCGACGCTTTTCAGTCTGCTTTTCGGGTATTGTAAGGCCGCCATCGGAAATTTTTATCCGGATAGCTTGCCGGCACTGATGGATATATTGACAGCTCCGGGTCTATCGAATCCTGCCGTTTTATTTTATTAATTGATTTTATCATTGATTCTGTTGTTTTATTTTCTCTTTGGAAGTGTTCAACAATAATAAAAAGAAAGCACCGCCCCTTTAGGACCGCCTCCTCCACCGGTCCTAAAGATGACGGTGCTTAAGAAATTTCTTGCTGTAAAGGTCGATCACACAATCAACTGAAACAAAGGAAAAACACAAAATCTGACAGTAAAATAACGGCGACAAAAGGATGAAATAACGGCGGATCTTCGAAAAATAGCTACCGCTCCTTCGGTATTCAATTTTTGAAGCCTTTGAATATCCGGAAATACAATTATCTGACGTTAAACATCATTTCATTTTGCACGGGCATGCCTGATGAGGTAATGCCGCAGAATACGACACGGAAAGATCCACTGAAATCAGATGTATATCCTCTTATCGTTTTTTCCAGGTTATTGATCAACTCAATATTCGGAATCCAAAGCAAGGTGGTCCGAAGATCGGGAACACGCGGATCGCCCTTGTCATCGTTTGTATAAACAGGAGAATAAAACTCTCTTTTTAATTGTACACCTTCGTAATCTACCAGCAAAGAGGATGGGTCCAGCTCCACGGCGTCAAACTGCCCCGTATAGGTTTCAAAGCTGGCAATACCATAATATTGATTTGCGCCATACAAGTACCTGCGCGGCACAATATCGATCTTCTTTACCTTATACGGATCATAGTTGAAGATCTGATGCGGGTCCGTCAATGGCACACCGTCAAGTAACACCAGCATAAAGTCGGGGTAAAAAGTACGCAGTTTCTCATTATATATAGACATCATCAGCCTGGAGCCTTTCAGCGCCACAGTGATAGGCGTTACGTATTCTCTCAGCACTTCTTCCATCGTTGAGAACCGCGTGTACTTGTCAAGATCATACGAATACTCAGGTTTGCCAAAGAAGGGGAAGGTATCAGTTAATACAGGGATGCTGAACTTATTGATCTCGTCATGCTGGTACGTATTGATCGTTTGCATGGCAAAACTTCTTCCGGCAAGAGAAATGCTGTCTGCGATCGAGATGCGTACCCCCTGTGCCAGTGAGTCATTCGCCAGTCTTTCATCAAACGGGCTGATGGCTTCTATCTTATAAGGATTCGGTTTGATGCTGGAGTTGGCTTTCAGCACAATCGATCCGGGGCCGGGATAATTCAGTACACTGAATCGTACAATGCCGCTGCTATCGCTGAGTCCGGTATAAAAGCCAAATGGCGACGATGGAACGGTAAGCGTACAGAATACACCTGCTCTGGGGCTATTTGTCCAGGTGTCAGAAACTTTTGCGGTAATCACATGGCCATGATATTCTGATACGGTTTGGATCATGCTGGTTGAAGGAGCCGGATCAGCGGTAAAACGACGCCAGCCATTTACCAGCATCAGGTTGTCAAAAAGATCGGGATTGCTTCGGGCTTGCTCTGTAAAATAAAATCCAGGATCTTCTATCTCTCCCGGCAGGTCTGCACCCAGCAAAAGATATTCGTATATCGAAGAACGCTTCCCGTCATTACCCGTTGTGGCAGGGATGATCGCCAGGGAGCCATTCAAAGTTTCGCCGGCTGAGGTTCCGCTTATACTAAGCCCTATGTTCAATGAATCCCGTCTGGTCAGATCAGTCTTATCCATCGTCATCCCGATCTTTGCCGGAATGGCAGCAGGCTGGATAAACAAAAGCCGTTCGCAAACGGGTTGTCCGGCGCCGTTGAATAAAGTAAAATAGGTTACGCCGGTTCCAAGCTTTGAGCGATCAATAAAGAATTCGTTTGATTGACCATCGCTTAATTCTATTTCTGTTGCGGATTTCGTCGTTTCTCTTGCATGTACCAGCAGGCGGACTTTGTCAGCTGGTTTGGTTTGATTCGTATTCCGGAAATAGGTTGTCACCTTGATCCTGTCGCCATTGTTTTCAACGGAGAGGGAATAGTTGTTTATCAACGAAATTGATAGTGGAGTCCGGATAATGCTATCTCCCGGGGTATTGATTATGGCTGTATATTTTTCATTTGCGGCCGGTGTAAAACGGAATTGGCCCATTCCAAATTTCAGCGTGCTGAATGCTGCAACGGTATCGTTTTTCTGGTTAACGATCACTCCCGTTGCTTCCAGTCCTTTCCCCGTCGATGCGTTTAAAATATAGAAGCCGAATTTTACAGGTATGCCTGGTATGGCTGTGCCGCCTTCCGGATAGAAGCCTGCGAAAATGGAAGCAGTCTTCTGTGTTAATGAAGACGCAGGTAATGGTTTAAATGTATTAATTACGTTGATCCTTTTCCGGAAATAGATCTTCGGTCCGGTTTGTTTCATTTCATTGGTATAAGCAACGAGTGTATATGATCCGGTGCTGATATCGGCGGGGAGATAGAAACATCCATCGCGATGGTTTTTATCTGTCATGATCTTTGCCTGCAACACAGATTTGCCTTTTCCATTCAGCAATTCAACATAAGCAATGCTGTTCTGATAGATAGGTTTGTTTGTGGCTGATTCAACCAGATAGGTTTTGAACCAGAGCAACTCGCCTGCGAGATAGTCATTTTTATCTGTATGAATAAAGATCCGTTGATCTTTTGTCCATGATATTGCCGATGTCTCCTGTGTGGTTCCTCTGAGGGAAGAACACAGGAGGACAGTTGAGATAAGAGCAGAGAATCCAATTTTTTTACAGAAGCGCATACTTTTTTCTTTTACTGCTTACCAGTAAGCCGGTTTTTGTAAGTTTCCTCCTCTTTTTGTGCAATCCACACAGCGGGGCGCCGAGCCCAGGTAACCAATAGGAGAGCCGGTTACAGGATCATATGCCAGGTCGATGGGGATACTGCCGCCACCGTCGAAATAATAACCAATGCTGTCATATACAACGGTGAAACTTTCGCAGCCTTCATTGAATGGCCAGGAAACAGGTCTGTCCAGAAAGATCCTTTTTGAGGAAACCGTTGCTGCGGTCACGTATCCGATCGCAATCGCACTGTTATCATTGATGCAATGGATATTGCCGCGCAGTTCGGATGGCTGAACGTCAAACACACTGCCCAGCAACTCCGTATTCTTTCTCATCAACTCATAAAAATCGTATGCTTCGCGGCTGAGACTGTATTGACGTAACAGGACACTGTAGCGGACGGATAATTTTTCATCTCCCGGAGGGATAGTATGCAGTATTTTTTCATGAACAGTATTGGAGGAGAGTGCCGCCGTGCTTCCAAGATAGAGTGAGGTGGATGCGTTATATCTCCAGCAATTAAAAACCATTTCCAGTGGATAATTACGGGGACGAACCCTCGGTTTTTCATATAAATACAATGAGTAGAAAAATGACCGGATCTCCCAGGTCTCGTCAAATTCCCAGCGATAATAACGCGAGTTGTCGTTCGTGCCCGCTGCATTTACATAAAAACCGACACCATTTTCATCACGCTTCCAACCAAGGCTGTCAATAGCCGGCGTAGTCAGCGGAGAGACCGCGTCAGAGAGATACTCTTTTCCATCAGTCGTTTTGATCCTCAGTTTGTACGTGCTGCCCTGGGCGAACAGTAACTGGGGAGAAGTGTAATGCCCATCAGCTGTCATCGGCAGTGGCTGGTTACTGCCGTCCGATCCTTCGACGGAAACAAGCGCATCCCTTTCCATCTGGGCACTCTGGGTCACATTGAGCGGATAGGTGCGGCTGATCCGTATATCTGTGCTGCCGAGCCCTGCGGTCAGGTTGCCTTCTACCACAAGATAACCTGTACCTGGTGAGGAAATATCAGGCACAAATTTTTCCTTGCAGGAGGCAAGAAAAACTAGTGCAATTGTGATTAAAAATAGTTTGCTTTTATGCATATCAAAACCGGATGTTGTAATTAATAAAAGGGATCATGTTCCCGAATATGGACAGTTTATAACCATTTACGGCTCCGTCTTCTGAAAGGAAATAAACAGAATATGGGTTCTTTCTTCCCAACACGTTATAGCATCCCAGGGTCCATGAGTTGTGTGTCAGTTTATTTACTTTATGATTGCCTTCCACGTTCAATGAAATATCTGTACGGAAGTAGTCAGGAATGCGGTGTTGATTTCGGTCTGAGTACAATACACGTTGTGAGCCGGCATAATAAAATCTTCCGATAGGGTAGGTGATAGGCCGGCCGGTGCTGTAAGTCGAATTTACAGAAATGCCAAAACGGTGATTCACACGGAACGAACCGGTCATGGTCACATCATGTGGTTTGTCGTAATTGGCAGGATATTCTTTACCTCCGTTTACAGGATTCAACACAGATGGATCATCGCTGCGCAATAAGATGCGGGAGTAAGTATAGCTTATCCATCCGGTGAGTTTGCCTACGGTTTTCTTGATCAGTAATTCGGCGCCATAGGCCTTTCCCTCTGTACGGATCACGTCTGTTTCGATATTGTGATTCAGGATCAGTTTTGCTCCGGCTTTGTAATCGAGATAATCCTGTATTTTTTTGTAATAGAACTCCACGGAGGTTTCAATCGTATTTGATTTCATGTTTTTATAGAAACCAATAGAAACCTGCTGTCCTCTTTGCGGACGGATATTCGGATCACTCAGTTTCCATATATCTGTTGGAGAAATGGCCGTTGTGTTGGACAGCATATGGATATACTGCCGCTGTGAATTGTATCCGGCTTTTATGGAAAATGTTTGTGTAAATGCATACCTCGCGGAAAATCTGATCTCTGGTCCGCTATAATTTTTGATAAACTTTCCACCGGAATAATCAACAACGGAGGTTTTATTCGCCTCGGTGATAGGTTCGCCCGGCGCATAATAACTCACCGTTTTCGGACCAAGGAATGAATAGAAGGAATAACGAAGACCAGTGCTGAACGAAAGCTTTGTTGTCGGGCTGTAAATATGTGTAAAGTAAGCCCCACCCTCAAAGGCGCGTTCCGTCTGTACTGTATCGGGCATTACAAGTGAGGTTGATTTTTCCGGTGTGTATGTTCCCGGCTCCAGTTTGTAATGCAACCCACTCAGGCCAAAATCAAAGGAGTGCTGCTGGTTTCTGAAATAAGTAAAATTGAGCCTTGCAAATAACTGACGGATCTTGAATGCAAGACGGAAAGCGTTGATGTCATTACTGCTGCTGAATGTGGCAAACTGATACTGGTCATATCCCGTTACTAATTCTCCCTGCAGCCGTTTGGTAATGCTTCGCTTCCATTTTATGGAAAAGCTTTGGTTGTTATACCTGTAGGCTGTATCGTTGTTAAGAGAGAACTTATCGCGGCTGTAATAACCCGAGAAATAGAGATTGTTTGAGCTGTCGATATTATGACTGATCCCGAGGTTAAAATCCTGAAAGGAAGCCCTGCTTTTTTCATATTCGTCCGGCAGCAGATCAATGAGCCAGTTGGCATACGTTGTTCTTCCTCCAAGTATGAAAGATGTTTTTTTGCTGAGCGGCCCTTCAAGATGCAGGCGGCTGGTGATCGCTCCTATACCAGCAGATCCGCTTATCTTTTTCTTGTTGCCTTCGCGGTTGGTCACGTTCAGTACAGAAGCAAGACGGCCGCCGTATTTTGCAGGGATGGTGCTTTTGAACAGCTCGACGTCCTTTATGATCTCCGGGTTAAATGCGGAGAACATACCGAAGAAATGCGATGGGTTATAAATGGTTCCGTCATTGTAAAGGATCAGGTTCTGGTCGGTGGATCCTCCACGAACATTGAAGCCGGTACTTGCTTCACCAACGGTTTTTACACCCGGCAGTGTGGTGATCGCTCTCAATACATCCGCTTCTCCAAACAGCGCGGGAATGCGTTTGATGCTGGTAATATCAAGCTTTGCCATGCCCATTTGTGTACTGCGGATATTGCTTGTTTTTCTGGAGGAAACGATCACCTCTTTTAATGTTGCAACCTGTTCCTGCAGATCCACGCTGAGTTTACCATCTGAAAGCACGTCTACCTGTGCTACAAATTCCCGGATGCCGATCGCCATGATATTGATGGAATATTTTCCCGGAGGAATACTGATGGAATATTCGCCATATTGATTTGAAATGGCAGAGTATCTGTTGTCGATCAGAATAGATGCATTCGAAAGTGGTTCACCCGTTTTGCCATTTCGTACGATGCCCTGGATAAGGGCCATCGCTTTCTTCGGGGCACGCTTATCACCCACTTCGTAAGAGAGAATGATCTCCTTTTGACCGTTACTTTTTGTATTGCTGAGGTTGAACGGGTCGGTTGCTGTTGCAATAGGTTGACGGGATGGAGCTGCACCTGTTTCCGTATTATAAAAATTTTTAGGCAGCGAGGTCATCAGCGGCACCTGGCTGGTGATATACACTTTTTTTCCGTTGTAGTCGATCGAATGAAAACTGCTTGAACCGATGAGGACTTTTGAAAGCACAGAGTCGAGAGGTTCGTTTGACACATGAAGGCTCAGTTTGGCTGTATCCAGTTTTTTTGTATCAAAGAAAAAATAAAAACCGGTTTGTTGTTCCAGCTTGAGGAACACTTCTTTTTTGCGCAAGCTGTCAAAATCGGCTGTAACCAATACGGGATTGATTTGAGCTGTCAATAGCTTAGCAGTCAGCAATAGCAGGGATGTTGAAAGTAGGATCTTACCAGGCATTGAACGTTCATTTATAGAGTCCGGCAGCAATCAGTATCGCAGCTTCGGGATCTCTTCTGAATTTTATTTGTTGATTCTTCAGCTCTTTCTGCACCTGATTCTTTTTCTCGGGTATTAGTGCGAACAGGTTCGATTTTGTCCGTACGGGATAGAATTTTGCGTTCTTCCGGATGTAATAAAAATTTTCCGGGATGAACTCCCTTTCCACCACGGTGCCGGAAATATCTTCATGCAGCAGCATGCCGCGTTTGGCGTACACTGTCAGGGGGCCGTCAGCGATCATTTCGTAATATCCTTTGAATGAGGCATTGATGCCCGAGTCCATTTTCAGGAATGTACGGCCGTCCATCATAAACTGGCTGACGCGGTCACGGTTCGGTACAAAGAGACAGGTGCTGTCAGGATTTCTCAGAATGAGTTGGTCTGCGTGGCAGTCGTACCGGCCGGTTACATTGTACCAGATGCCGTCATACAATACGGTGATCGCAGCCCAGCGAACTTCCGGTATCAGCGCATAACCTTTAATATCGGAAGCATACGGGTCGAATACCCGGCCATTGTACACCGGCAGGCTGACATTGAAACTCCTGTAATAAGGATCGGGCAGGAATGAAGCTGAGGCTGGCCCGGACTGATTGTCCTGACCGGTTGCACGCGTGCCCAGCATGCTGATGCAAACAAGTAGTGGAAGGAATGATTTTCTCATTGCAGTTAGTACAAATAATAAAAACCGGTTAATAGCTCAGTTCCTTTCCTCGCGCCATCGACAACCTTATTAAAGGTAACGCTGCATTTAATCGCTGCCGTAAAGTTTACGTGTGCGGAAAAGGGGGTGGTGTGGTAAATGCCCGCGGCTGCATTTGTCTGTGTCACGGTCCGGGCGGGCTGTATCTTTTAACGATCTATAGCTCTAAAATACGATCTTCCTGCAATTATTGGTCTTCATCCAACTGCATAAATTCTCTTTTTACCGCTTTTAGCATGCTGAACAGTTGCGCGATCTGGATCAGCAGCATCACCACCAGCGCAAGCAACACATACCAGGGGAGCTTCACCTTGTCTATATTCATGATATGCTGAAACTGTTCCAGGTGCCATCCGGCGAGTGCTGCGCCAAAGGCCATACCCACCAGCAGAAAAGAAAGCAACGAATAGATCACCTTGCGGAACATAATCTTCATCGTGGAATAACCAACCTTGAAGTTTTCAAATATTGCCGCCGGAATGATCAGCAACAGGGTGATCCAGCTCCAGTTGCTGCGAAACCAGCTGTCACTGAGAGAAAAATTCAGTGCGAGGATCAATACAATGGAAAGAAGCCCCCACGGGAATAACAGAAAGGACGAGGTTTTGTGTTTTGCAGGTGATGGCATAACGGGGAATTAGGGCTTAAGATAAGCATTTTCGTGTAGTTGGAAAGACCAGCGATGGCCGGTTTGTATGCTTTGCTGAATATCTTCAGAAACAGAAGCACCCCGCTGTTGTTGGTCAGTTTCTGCTTCCTGGGGGACTAACATGTAATACGTATCCGGTCATCAGCCATCCTGCATCAGCCATTATTTCCCATTGAAAACGTTTCCGCAAAAACACCTTGCCGATGCCAGCCAAAATCTTGTTTATATCAAAAAAACCGGCAACCTTTATTCTTCTAATAAAAAACGATTCAGAATGGAGACTTTACGTGTCCTGGAAGGGAAAGTGATAGTGGTAACAGGTGGAACAGGGATTTTGGGATACAGTATGAATAGGGCATTGGCGCAGGCAGGTGCATCGGTGGTGATCATCGGAAGGAACGGGGAAACAGCCAGCGCCCGTGCGGAAGAGATCAATAAAGAAGGAGGAACAGCAACCGGCATCAGCGCCGATGTGTTAAGTGAAGAACAATTAAATGCTGCCAAAAAGCGCATACTCGATCAATACGGAAAGATCGACGGACTGGTAAATGCGGCAGGTGGTAACATGCCCGGAGCTGTGGTGCAGCCTGAAGACGATATTTTTTCCCTGGATATGTCCGCGCTTCAGCAGGTAATGCAGTTAAATCTTTTCGGGACACTGCTGCCAGTACAGATTTTCGGGAAAGCAATGGCCGAAACAAGCAAGGCGGGCTCCATTGTAAATATCTCATCTGTTTCAGCGAAAACCGTACTGACAAAAGTACTGGGCTACAGTCTTGCCAAATCCGCAATAGAAGGTTATACCAAATGGTTTGCAGTCGAACTTGCCAGGCGTCACCAGGGACTGATCCGTATGAATGCGATCGTTCCGGGGTTCTTCCTCACCGAACAGAACCGCTCTCTTCTCACCAACACCGATGGCAGCTATACCAAACGCGGCAATGATGTGATCAGCAATACTCCGCTCGGGCGCTTCGGTGAACCGAAAGAACTGAATGCCGCACTGACATGGTTGCTCAGCGAACAATCGTCATTTGTAATTGGCTCTACAGTGGTGGTTGATGGAGGTTTTACGGTGTTTAGCGGAGTGTAGCCCCCTCATTCCAACGGAAACACATAATTCACCACTTCCAGCAAATACCCCTTCGGATCCGAAGAATATTCCCAGAACATTACACCGCCAAGCTGGTTGTATTGAACGTATTTACATTTGATGCGAACGGATATTTCATCGTCATAAGAAATGAATGTCTTTGTGCTGTCATTGAAAAGATACGGGGCCTGTGCTTTATCATCCCAATACCGGACAAAACCATTTCTGCCGATCACACTGTCTTTGAGATAAGTGAAACCTCCGCCGCGCGCAGGTGAAATGATCTTTTGATTCAGCCCATGATTGTCAGTTGTTGCAACAGTACCAGCTCTTCCATAAAATGCCATACCGATCACCAGTTTTGCGGGAGGAACGCCAGCTGCCATATAAGCTTTAACAGCTTTATCGGCAGAGTTCTCATTGGGGTTATCTGTGGATGCATACATATTGGTATGATGACCGGCGATGCCCCAGCTGTAATCATACGTCATCAGGTTTATATAGTCAAGGTATTGTTGCGCTTTATCCATCCCGGTGTTGCGGATAAACCCCTCGAAACCGCCAACAGCGGTAGTCAGCTGATAGGTCTTTTTTGTTTTTGGCTGAATGCTATCGAGTGCATGACGCAGTTCGGCAAACATCAGTGTATAGTTTTGCTTGTCCTCAGGTCTGAAAACATTTCCGTCGCCACGCATATTAGGGTATTCCCAATCGATATCAACCCCGTCAAGCGAATGCTGATGAACGATCTGAGCGGCGCTGGCAGCAAATGCTTTTCTTGAACTTTCTGTCAGCACCGCATCGGAAAAATTTTTGCTCCATGACCAACCGCCGATGGAGATCATGATCTTCAGGTTGGGATTTTTTTGTTTCAATAGATTCAGCAAACGGAAATTGGTAGTATCTGTTCTTTCATTGTGAAGCCAGGCCAGACTGTCTTTTATATCAATAAATGCATAGTTGATATGCGTGAGCTTTGCCACGTCGAGTGTTTCTGTTCTGATCAAACCGTTATATCCCGCCACATAGCCGATCACGGCAAACTCAGGTTTGGTTTTCTTAACAACAGTTTTTGTTGTTCTGCGGGCGCATCCCGCAACAAAAACTGCAATAGCAAACAGGCATATCGATCTGGTCATCGGGGTTTATTTAAGGTCGAAGTAAATCAATTTTTCAACGCTGTCAATGCCTGCAGAAACCAGGCAGCATGCGGGATCCATTGCTCCGTCCAGCGCCACTCATTGCCGCCGGCTTCTTTCTTGAAATCAATGCCGGAGCCATCGGGAGCATCTTCTCTTCCGGTAATGCCGTTGGAGATGCCGCCTTTTTCTGATCCGTGACCAAACATGGATGCCATGTGCGGGACATTATTTTTTCCAAAGCCGTACATAAAACACATATCATAAGGATTGCGGCCAAGGATCCAGGAAAGTTGATTCCATGCAAAGCGACGCAGTTCTTCCTGTTTTGCTTTGTCTGTTTTAAAAGCGATTTTACCACCAACCAGCGCCGCCGTTGCAAGCGATGCAAGCCGCGCATTCTCTCCCTGCCACCACCAACCTGATTCGTTCTCATGCGGAATAAAAAATCCATCTTTTGGCTGCCCCTTATATAAAAACGTTTGCCTTGCGTAACCGTACGCGTTGTATCCTGTAATGGAAACGTTAAGCTGATAATTCAGGAAGCCTGCGATGGTTTGAATGGATTTCTCACGTAATGTTACATCATTTTCTTTTTGTAAATAACGGCATAACGCAATGACGGGCATCCCCGCATCCGATGCATGCCAGAATGGACGGTCTTTATCATTCGCTACGAAATATCCTTTTTCGCTGATCCTGTTGCAAAGATTTGTTGCCCGCTTTCTGGCCTCCTGTTGATAGAAGGTATCCGCTGTTGCAATCCATAATTCCGTTGAGGCCATCAGTGCGCAATAATCATCGAGAATGTTTTCTTTTCCGTCATCTGTATACTTCAAATTGTTTTCAAGTAAGTGGGCAAATGCTTTTTTTGCTGCTTCGAGATATGCTGCTGATTTGAACTCACCGTCTTTTTCCCATTGTGAGATGCGCGCCAAAGCTGCGATCGCCATACCGCCACCCTCTCTGAAGGCGCATTGATAGTCGGATGTGGTGATGCTGTTTGCCAGCAGTCCAACGATCCTTCTTTCATTCGGATCAGGTTTGAAATAGCTGAACACCGTCATGTAAAAATAGCCTTCCGGAGAGAACGAATGCATGATATAGTCAGCACCCCAAAGCGCTTCTGATTCAAGGGATGCAGTGCTGTTTGTTTCATCCAGCAAGGCTTTCATATTTTCCCGCGCATTGATCATTGACCAGGTGACCAGCGGCGTCTGTTGCGGTAACATAAAATTGGTGTATGCCAGATGCGAGAAGTATTTGCTGATATCTCCTGATGCATCGCACCAGCCGCCGCGGATATCAACAGTGTCCTTGCTGCCAAATAAGAGCACATGCTTATCTGCTGACTGCTCCTGTGGAGTGTTTGCGCGTTGTTTGTTGTAATAATGGATGATGGAAGGGAGTGTCATCTTCGTCAATGCGTCCGGTCCGATCACAAACTCAGGCGAAACTATTGTATCCTTCCCCTGACGTACCGCGATCTTATATTTTCCCGGTTTCTTTACAGCCGAAAAATCAATTCCATAATAATGCTGACCCAGCTGCCAGTCAAGACCATCATGTACCGGAAATACCGGCAGGTCCGCCACGTTGTTATTCGTGGAGTCAAGGATAAAGCAGGGCAGACTTTGATTTCGTTCGGATGACCTGATCACGGCAGTTTTGAATGCACCCGTGTCATACGCAACCTGGTTAACAGCAATAACAGGCTTTGTTTCCTGTGAGATGATCGCAGATGCTGAGAGTAGCAAGCCAGTCAGCACAAAAGCAGATTTGGTCATATAGCGTTGGTTGATCCGGTCGTTTATTTAGCCGCTGCCCAGAAGATCGCATTGCTGAACAGCTTCGTGTAAAATGTATTGTTAAAAAGATCAGGTGAATGTCCCATAAAAATATAGATATTCCTTGCTTTCATTTTCTCATTTGTCCAGATCACGGGGTGGTCACCCATTTTTTTGGATGATGCCGGCTGGTACGTCGATTCGTTTACGCTTGCCAGCACTTTCACATTTGGCCGGGGGCTTCTGTCATAGGTATACCATTCTTCCTTTTCGATGGTAAACTCGTTGGGTAGTCCCTTCATGCAGGGATGAAGGCGGTCTTCCACATTTACTTTTCCATCGGCAAAATCGGCGATATAGTCTTTGAACCGGATTGCTCCCATAAAACGATAAAACCAATCCCATATAGGGAAGCCGTCAAATTCGCCCAGTAATGTGGCGTGATGAAAACCGATCCAGCCACCCTTGCCGTTCTCTATATAATCAATAAAAGCCCCGGCGGCTTCTTTTTTCCAGGCATAAGGAGGATAATCCAGCTGAATGAAAAGCTGGTAACGGCTAAGATATGCGGTGTTGATAGAGTCTGTTGTATGAATAAAATCGATCACAAAATTACTGTCGGCCGCCAGTTGATCCAACCATTGATGTGCCGCTTCTGAATAGTGAATATGATGACCGCCATTTTCAGACAAGGCCAGTACGCGAAAGCGCGGCCCCTGCGCATTGACGGAATTGCAGATCAGCGCGCTGATAAGGATGCATGTATGACGAAACAGTTTCATATCGTATCGCATTTGGTCTGGCGGATCGGTTTGCACCGGAACAGATCACAAAATAACCATCCTGACGTATGAATGACGTAGCTCAAAAATGAAGAAACCTCACCGCTATCAGTAAATTGAACGCCTGCGCAAACTGCCATTTCAGGCACTGCGGGCAGGAACATTTATTCATCTCTAACCTGATAAACTATGTGTAACCCAACGATCAATTGTAACTCTGGTCCAGCTTCCCAACCCTTCGATTGGTATATTCTGTCAGTCATGCCTGTCATTAGATAAGGCCGTTTGATACTGACCGAAAGCGATGTTACCATATTTATCGGTAAATCAGTCTTCGCTTTTGATACGTCAATCCGTTTTTTCCGAAATCGTTTTCTTGAAAAGGGATTTTTTTTTCGTGAAAACTGTCTAATTTGACGCCGTTTGAGCGGAAGCATTGTGAAGGTCTGTGGAATCTGGCTGTAAGATACCCCGTTGCAGGTAAACCGGGAGATTAAAATTGACAGGTCACCCTGTTGTAATCAAGATCGTAATGTATTACAATTGGGCGGTTTTATTTTTAACCTCCTTCTAATGCAACCAATCACAGCTGTTCCGGCTTGTCTGCATGCGATCATCTACGGCGTTTAAACATTCATTTATCAATCAGACCGTAAAACAATCGTTGCTCTGTATGAAAAGAATCGTATGTGCTTTGTCTTTTATTTTCAGTCTCTCAGCTCTAATCGCCCAGCCGCGTTCAGTCACTGTTTATACAACGGCGGCCAACAGCGAACTCCGGATTTCGGCCAGCGGCAATCTTTCTTTCAAAACGTATAAACAACCGCTCGAAACAGAACCCTGCATTTTTGTTGACCCCACTAACAAATTCCAAACCTTTACCGGCATCGGCGCCGCACTCACGGATGCATCTGCTGAAACTTTTGCATTACTGCCAAAAGATCAACAGCAGGAATTTCTGACGGCTTATTTCGATCCGCAGAAAGGAATTGGCTATACCCTTGCGCGGACAACCATCCACAGTTGCGATTTTTCCAGCGGTAGTTATACTTACGTAAATGATAACGATAAGGAATTATCCAGCTTCAGCGTTGCCCATGACGAAAAGTACAGGATCCCTTTTATCAAACAAGCCATCGCTGCTGCGGGTGGAAAGCTCACTATGTACGTCAGCCCCTGGAGTCCGCCTGCCTGGATGAAAGATAATAATAGCATGTTGCAAGGCGGAAAACTGAAAGCAGAATACGCGCAGACCTGGGCTAACTACTATGTTAAATTTATCAAGACCTATGAAGCGCTTGGTATTCCTGTCTGGGGATTGACCGTACAGAATGAACCCATGGCAAAACAGCGCTGGGAATCCTGCATCTTCACCGCCGAAGAAGAGCGTGATTTTATCAAAAACTTTCTCGGACCTACATTGAAAAAACAGGGATTGAGTGATAAAAAGCTGATCGCCTGGGATCATAATCGTGACCTCCTTTATCAGCGTGCAAGCGTTATCCTGAATGATAAAGAAGCAGCGAAATATCTTTGGGGTATCGGTTTTCACTGGTATGAAACCTGGACCGGCGGACCGATGCAGTTTGATAATCTTCGTCTCGTTAATCAGGCCTTCCCTGATAAGAACCTCATCTTCACCGAAGGTTGTAAAGAAAAATTCCATATCGACAGCGTGAACAACTGGTCGCTGGGTGAGCGATACGGCAATTCCATGATCAATGATTTTAATAACGGAACAGTTGCCTGGACCGACTGGAATATCCTGCTTGATGAACACGGCGGGCCAAACCATGTCGGCAATTTTTGTTTTGCGCCTGTTCATGCAGATACAAAAACCGGCAAGCTGATCTATACGAATGCATATTACTATCTCGGTCATTTCTCCAAGTTCATCCGCCCCGGCGCCAAAAGGATCGGCGCATCTTCCAGCAGGAATAAGTTGCAGACAACTGCATTCCAGAATACAGATGGAAGTATTGCTGTAATAGTGATGAATCAGTCTGATGACAAAGTGAAGTATAAACTCTGGATCAATGGCGAAGTGGCGGAAACAGAAAGTCTGCCGCATTCGATCGCTACATTGATGGTTAAATAACCTGCAAACGCATTGCTAAATATGAAACATTCTTTCAGGCTATATGTAACAGCCATCGCCCTCTGTATGTCAATGGGCGTATTTGGTCAGAAAGCAGCCGTTTGGCTGACGGATGTCGATCATAACATTTTATTTCAACAATCACAACAAATATCTTTCGGCAGGCCAATGCCGGATACATCATTGATCACGGTTGATGAAAAACAATCGTATCAATCAATTGATGGTTTCGGTTTTGCATTGACAGGTGGCAGCGCCATGCACATTATTCGCATGAGCATACCTGCGCGCGCAGCTTTGCTGAAAGAATTATTTTCAACAAGGGGAAACGGTATCGGTACAAGCTATCTCCGGCTCAGTATTGGCGCTTCTGATCTGAACGAGAAAGTATTTTCCTACAATGATCTTCCGGTCGGAGAAACTGACACAGCAATGGTCAGGTTTGATCTCGGTCCGGATCGTCTCGACGTTATTCCGGTTGTAAAAGAAATCCTGAAGTTCAATCCAGGGATCAAAATCATGGGTTCGCCATGGTCGCCACCCGTGTGGATGAAAACAAATGGCGATACTCGTGGAGGAAGTCTGAAACCTGAATATTATGGCGCGTATGCGAAATACTTTGTCCGCTATATACAGGATATGAAAAAAGAAGGGATTGTCATTGATGCGGTCACGGTTCAGAATGAGCCACTGCATCCGGGTAATAATCCGAGCCTGTTAATGCTTGCATCGGACATGGCCGCGTTTGTAAAGAATCATCTCGGGCCTGCATTTGCAGCCGCTGGTATTAAAACAAAGATCATCGTGTATGATCATAACTGCGATAAACCAGAATATCCTATTTCTATACTGGATGATCCTGAAGCAAAAAAGTATATCGATGGATCTGCATTTCACTTGTATGGCGGAACGATCGATGCAATGTCGAAAGTGCATGATGCGCATCCAGACAAGAATCTTTATTTCACCGAGCAATGGGTTGGAGCGCCGGGAAATATGAAGCGGGATATTGGCGAACACATCACAAAGCTGATCATCGGTGCAAGCCGCAACTGGTCGCGCAACGTGATTGAATGGAACCTCGCATCTGATCCGCAATGGCAGCCACATACAGACCGTGGCGGTTGTGATCGTTGTCTTGGTGCCATCACGATCGACAAAGACAATTTCAAACGCAACCCGGCCTGGTATATCGTGGCGCATGCAGCGAAATACGTAAGACCCGGGTCGGTTCGTATTGCATCGAATATGGTTGATAATTTACCAAATGTCGCTTTCCGTACGCCTGACAGGAAAATTGTGTTGATCGTAATGAATAATGGAAAGGAGGCAAGGTCATTCGCTGTGACGAATAAAGGAAAGCAATTTGAAGCAAGGTTAAATCCGGGAGCTGTTGCAACTTATGTCTGGTAACAGTGATCCATTATCTTTTACTACTAACAATCTTTTATGTTTAAAAGAGGTATACCAACTATATTATCTATACTGTTCATTATAGCCATCGCACAATTACAGGCAAATGGACAGGGTTTTTTGAAAGCAAAAGGAAAACTGATTGTAAATGAAAAAGGAGAAAAAGTAATACTGAGGGGAATGGGTTTGGGTGGATGGATGTTGCAGGAAGGATACATGTTCAGGCTTTCCAATATCGGTCAGCAATACAAGATCAAAGCGAAGATACAGGAAGTGGTAGGTGAAGAGAAAACAAAACAGTTCTATGAAGCATGGCTGACAAATCATACCACCAAAGCAGATATCGATTCAATGGCTGCCTGGGGTTTTAATTCGATGCGTTTGCCAATGCACTATAATCTCTACACGCTTCCGGTGGATGAAGAAAAAACGCCGGGCCAGAATACCTGGCTGGAGAAAGGTTTTGCAATGACCGATAGCTTGCTGAAATGGTGTGCTGCCAATAAGATCTACCTGATCCTTGATCTGCATGCGGCACCAAATGGTCAGGGAAATGATCTGCCGATCTCAGATCGTGATCCGTCAAAACCAACTTTGTGGGAAAGCGACGCAGCGCAGCAAAAAACAATCGCACTTTGGCGCAAACTGGCGGAACGTTATGCCGATGAACCATGGATCGGAGGCTATGATATTATCAACGAACCAAATTATGGCTTTGAAGATCCAAAGGGCGATATACGTGGAACGAACGAAAGCAAAAATGAGCCGTTACGCAAATTAATGGTAGAGATCACGAAAGCGATCCGCGAAGTTGATACAAAACATATCGTGATCATTGAAGGTAATGGTTTTGGTAATAACTATAATGGCGTATTGCCTGCCTGGGATGATAATACGGTATTGAGTTTTCACAAATACGGAAACTTCAATACGGTTGATGCGATCAGGCGGTTTCTTGATCTGCGTGAACAATACAACGTTCCGCTCTGGCTGGGTGAATCCGGGGAGAATTCCAACACATGGTTTTATGAGTGTATCAAACTGGTAGAATCAAACGATATTGGTTGGGCATGGTGGCAGAATAAAAAAATGAACATCAATGAGCCGCTGGAAATAAAAGTTCCGGAGGGTTATTCAAAGCTGCTGGATTACTGGGCTGGTAAAGGAGAAAAGCCATCTGAAGAAGAAGCATGGAAAACATTGCAGCAATTGCTGGAGAATATAAAGATCAAAAACAATGTTTTTCATAAGGACGTAGTAGACGCGATGTTCCGCCAGGTATATTCAGCAGAAACGAAGCCGTTTAAAGATCATGTGATAGAAAAAGACGCGGAAATACAAGCCGTCGATTTTGATATGGGGCGCCAGCGCCTGGCTTATTATGATAAAGACACGGCGAGTTATCATTACACGCCCGGTGTGAATACGAGGGGGAACCGTGGTGGCGCCTACCGCAATGATGGCGTGGATATTCAGCGTGAAGGTTCGGAAGTGCATATCTTCAGCATTGAAGAAGGAGAGTGGTTGCAGTATACGGTAAACGTTTCGCGGGCGGGCAGGTATACTGTATCCTTCGAAGTTGCAACGGCAAATGACAGCGCGAGAATCTCGTTCTCGTCCGGAAAAAAGAAACTGATCAATTCGCAGGCGCTGGAAAATACCGGCGGCCTGCAGCAATGGAAAATATCGGCACCTCAATCGGTAAGATTGGAAAAAGGTGTTCAGCAAATAAGAGTTTATGCAGATAAAGGAGGTTTCAATTTCAGACGGTTCTACGTTAAACGGAAAAGTTAAAACCTGTTTGCTAAGCGGATTATTCCTGTTGGCATCAGCGGGAACAGTTCGTGCGCAAACTGGTGCAAGGTCTGTAACAAGTATCAATGATTACTGGCAGTTTCATAAGGGACAAACTGTCGATGACACGTTGCACAATAAATGGCGGTTGGTGCAGGTCCCGCATACCTGGAATGCGCAGGATGTGACGGATGATGTACCGGGTTATTATCGCGGACCCGGATGGTACCGGAAAAAGATTGCCGTGAATTCTTCTTTTAAAGACAAAGAAGTGGCGCTTTATTTTGAAGGTGCTGGTCAGGAAGCGGAAGTTTTTATCAATGGCAAAAAGGCAGGTGAGCATAAGGGCGGCTATACCGGGTTTTATATTCCCGCCAGCGCTTATCTGCAATTTGATGGAAAGGACAACCCGAACGAAATTCTTGTAAAGGTTGATAACAGCTATAATGAAAATCTTCCGCCACTCTCGGCTGATTTTACTTTCTATGGCGGTTTGTATAGGGATGTGTATGTTGTGGCGACAGATCCTGTTCACTTCAGTTTTGATGCGAAAGGATCGCAATCGGTTTTTATTACTACACCTGAGGTTTCCGCAGAAAAAGCAGTTATTGAAGTAAAGGCAGATCTTTTCAATAGCAGTACGTTGTCGCGTAAGTTGAATATATCTGCTATCCTGCGAGACAAATCGGGGAAGCAGATCACCTCTCAGCAGTCGAAACTTACACTTGCCGCCGGGAAGGAAGGTTCATTCAGTCAGCGGATGCCTGTGGTTTCCCGGCCGCATCTCTGGTCTCCCGAAGATCCTTTTTTATATACACTTACTATCACCGTTTCAGATGCTTCTACAGGTAGAAAACTAGATGAACTATCGCAGCCTGTTGGTTTCCGCTGGTTTCGTTTTGATGCTTCCAATGGTTTTTTCCTGAATGGCAAACCGTATAAACTTGTTGGCGCCAGCCGTCACCAGGATTATAAAGGACTGGGTAATGCTGTTCCTGATGAGCTGGCCAGGAAAGATATGATGATGTTAAAGAAAATGGGTGGTAACTATCTGCGTGTTGCACACTATCCGCAGGATCCTTCTATCCTGGAGGCATGCGATGAACTGGGAATTCTTGCTTCTGTTGAAATTCCATTGGTGAATGAGATCACCGAAAGCGAAGAGTTCTTCCGGAATAGTCTTAACATGCAGATGGAGATGATCCGTCAGAACTTTAATCATCCGTCTGTGGTGCTCTGGTGTCACATGAATGAGATCTTATTGCAATCACGGTATAATAATGATAAGCCGAGGCAATTGGTTTATTTTAAATCTATCGAACGGCTGGCAAAAGCGATGGATAGCATTGCCAGAAAAACAGACCCCTATCGCGGTACGATGATTGCGCACCATGGAGATTTCAATAAATATCAGCAGGCTGGTTTAACAGATATCACTGACGTTGTCGGTTGGAATCTTTATTCCGGCTGGTATGGTGGTAAGCTGGAGGATTTCCCTTCTTTTCTTGAACGTCATCATCGCGAGTTGCCGGGTAAGGTATTGGTTGTTTCTGAATATGGTGCGGATGCGGATCCGCGGATCCGTAGCTTTGATCCGGTGAAGTTTGATAAAAGTGTTGAATATGCCACACGTTTTCATCAATACTATATTCACGAAATGCTGAAACGTCCATATGTTGCTGGTGCTATGATCTGGAACCTTGCCGATTTTAATTCTGAGGGAAGAGCCGAAACGATGCCACATATCAATAATAAGGGAATGCTGATGACGGATCGTACGCCGAAAGACCCTTACTATTTCTATCAGGCGATTCTTCGGAAAGATCCGTTTATCAAAATCGCTTCTGCTTACTGGCAAAATCGTTCTGGTATTGCCGATAGTACCAATACATTCTGCTATCAGCCATTACAGGTTGCCGCTAATCTTGATTCAGTTGAATTATTTCTGAATGGTAAAAGTTTGGGTTATGCTGTGGTTAAAGAAGGATTGACGTATTTCAATGTTCCTTTTGTAAAAGGCGTCAACCAACTGCAGGCAAGAGCCCGGGGGAATGGTCAATGGGTGACCGATGACCTTAAAGTGGATTTTACGTTGATCCCGTACAGACTAAAAGATGAGGGCCAGCCTTTTCATCAGTTAAATATCTTGCTTGGCGCAAATCGTTATTTTATTGATGAGCAAAGAAAACAACTATGGATCCCTGATCAGCCGTACAGACAGGGCGCTTTTGGTGCGATTGGTGGAAAAGTATTTAAGCTCGCCAATAACAGTCGCGCTTCCTATGGAACAGATAAAGCTATCAACGGAACCGATGAAGATCCGATCTATCAGACACAACAGGTGGGTATTGAGCAGTACAAATTGGATGTGCCTGCAGGACGATACGAACTAACTTTGCATTTTGCGGAATTGCAAGGTGGCGTGGTAAAAGGTCTGGTATATAATCTGGATAATTCTGCAAGAACTGAAGATTCTGCTTCCCGGGTATTTTCTGTTTTTGCAAATGATATACCGGTGATTGAAGATCTTGATCTTACCCGTCAGTACGGTGTGGTGACGGCTGTGTCGAAGAAAGTACGGGTAACGGTAACGGATGATAACGGTATTGTGCTTTCGTTCAAAGCCAGCCGGGGTGAAGCGGTATTGAATGCCTTACAGGTTGTTAAACTCGATTGATCTTTTACGTAATTGAATATTGATAATGAAACTGAAGCTCGCGTTGTTTTTTGCCGGTTGTATGTCGGTCACCAGCTTATTTTCCCAACAATCAAAACGATTGAATGATAATTGGGAGTTTGTAAGAATGGATCTTGGTGGCGTATGGGAAGCTGTACGCCCGGTTGGAAAAGGTAATCCGGAAGAAATGCCTGTCTGGGAAAAAGTGCAATTGCCGCATTGTATGAATGCACGGGATGCTGTTGATCCGGATGTAAACTATTATCAGGGTCCGGGCTGGTATCGCACGTTGTTAAATATTGACAATCCATATAACAATGGCCGGACAATGTTGCATTTCGAAGGTTCAGGTCAGAAGACAGATGTTTATGTATACAGTACAAAAGTGGGCACTCACGTCGGCGGTTATGATGAATTCACTGTCGATATAACTGATGCCGTTGCGGCTTTCAAAAACTCAGAGGTATTTAATAAACAATTCAAAGGCAAGGTCCCCGTGGTGATCCGTACAGATAACTCACGCGATCTGGAAATGATCCCTTCGAGCCTTTCTGATTTCACGGTGTATGGAGGTATTTACAGGTACCTCAATCTTGTTTATACTCCGGCATTGTCCGTGCAAAAAATATTTGCGTTGCCTGAAGTTGATAAAACCGGCAAGACCGGAAAACTGCAAGTGAAAGCAAGATTTTATGATCCGGGAAAAATGAGTTTGGGAACTGCTTCTGTGCGTTTGTTCGATCCTTCAGGAAAACTTGTTCAGCAAAGCAAAAAAGATCTTACATCTTTATCGGAGGATGCATTGTTATCCGAATACAATATAAAGTCTCCTGTTCTCTGGTCAACAGATGATCCGAAATTATATACAATTGAAGTAATGATTTTTTCCGGAGCAGATAGCAGCTTGTTGAGGGAAAAGATCGGTTTCCGTCACGCTGAATTTGTGACAAAAGGGCCATTCATGCTGAACGGGAAAAGACTTTTACTGAATGGAACGCATCGTCATGAAGATCATGCCGGCGTTGGAGCCGCCATGACGGAAGAGATGATCCGTGCGGAAATGAAGCTGATGAAGGATATGGGAGCCAACTTCATCCGCCTTGGTCACTACCAGCAATCACGCATTGTTCTCAATCTTTGCGATAGCCTCGGCTTATTGGTTTGGGAAGAAATTCCCTGGTGCCGTGGTGGTCTTGGGGGTGATATATACAAGGAACAGGCGAGAAGAATGCTTACGAATATGATCGAGCAACATTACAATCACCCATCGGTTATTCTTTGGGGATTGGGAAATGAGAATGATTGGCCGGGAGATTTTCCAGAATTTGATCAGCAAAAGATCCGGACATTCATGAAGGAATTACATGATCTTTCTCATAAACTGGATAATTCAAGACTAACCTCTATCCGGCGTTGTGATTTTTGTAAAGACATTGTGGATGTTTATTCTCCTTCCATCTGGGCCGGATGGTATCGCGGTGTTTATACGGAATACAAAGCGATTACAGAAGCGGAGTATAACAAGACAGATCATTTCTTTCATGCAGAATGGGGAGGAGATAGTCATGCAGGGCGGCATTCTGAAAGCCCGGATAAGTCCCTGCAGCAAATACGTACCGGCAATGGTGGCGATGAACGGGCGGGAGACGCTTCATTATTTGGGGGCGCAGCCCGCGTTTCGAAAGATGGTGATTGGAGTGAAAGCTATATCGTCAATTTATTTGACTGGCATTTAAAAGAACAGGAAACGATGCCATGGCTTACGGGTTCTGCGCAATGGGTGTTCAAGGATTTCGCGACACCGATCCGTCCCGATAATCCTACTCCGTATGTAAATCAGAAAGGTGTGATAGAGCGGGATCTTACGCCAAAAGAAAGCTACTATGTTTTTCAATCATACTGGACAACCAAACCAATGGTCCATATCTACGGTCATTCATGGCCCGTTCGGTGGGGAGATGAAGGTGAGGCTAAAGTGGTGAAAGTTTATTCCAATTGCGATGAAGCAGAGCTTTGGGTAAATGGCAAAAGTCTTGGAGTAAGGAAACGCAATAGCCGGGATTTCCCTGCGGCCGGTTTGCGTTGGGATGTTGTGTTCAATAACGGCAACAATAACGTAAAAGTAATTGCACGTAAAAAGAAAGTGCAGGTTGAAGATTTTATCCAGGTGCAGTATCAAACGGAAAAATGGAATAAACCATCAAAAATGATCGTTGAAAAGATCAGCGAACAGGATGGTATTGCAACGATCCAGGTCAAAGCCGTAGATGATAAAGGTGTACAGTGTTTGGATGCCGCACAATTTATTCGTTTTGGACTGATTGGTGATGGAATGCTGATCGATGATCTTGGTACATCGGGTGGTTCACGTTATGTGCAACTATATAATGGAAGAGCGCTCATTCGTGTAAATACAAACAAGGGAAAAAGCAAGATCAGTGTTCAATCCAAAGGATTGCCTACTGCATTTTTTGATCTGTAAAATTCTTTGAACAGTATGAAAGCTAAATTGATCCTGTCGTTATGTTTTCTCTCTGCCGTGCATTTGGCAGATGCACAGTGGACATCAAAGTTTGTTCATCCGGGAAAAGATGGCAGACTGGAATATGCGTCGGATGAGAGTGGAAATATTATTCCTGACTTCAGTGGTGTCGGATATTATCATCAGCGCAAGGCGATTCCGGTTGTTCCTGTCGTTAAGACATTAACACCGACAGGAACTAATGATGATTTGAATATGATCCAGCAGACGATTGATGAAGTGTCAAAGATGGATGTTAACGCAAATGGCTTTCGGGGAGCGATCCTTTTGAAAAAAGGAACATACAGAATCTCCGGAACGATAAAAGTCGGGGCAAGTGGCATTGTATTGCGAGGAGAAGGTGAAGCAACAAAGCTGATCGCAACCGGAAAGGGGCAACGAAGTTTGATCTCTGTTAGTGGATCCGGCAACCTCAGGGAAATCCCCGGCACGAGGAAAAAGATTACGGATACGTATGTGCCGGTTGGGGCTAAATCTTTTTCCCTAAATAATATAAGCGGGGTAAAAGCCGGTGATCGCATCGTTGTGTTCAGACCGGGAACGGATAAATGGATCCATGATTTGAAAATGGATCAGATAGAGGCTCGTGATTCAACCACCAGGCAATGGACGGCCAGGGAATATGATCTCCATTTTGAACGGCAGATCACGAAGATCGAAGGTAATCGTGTATTCATCGATAATCCTGTTGTGATGGCAATGGAGGAGCAATACGGCGGTGGCGAGATTTATTTGTATTCTTTTGATGGCCGGATCAATGAGGTGGGTATTGAAGAATTGTTCTGCGAATCTGAGTTTGCCAATGATACGGACGAAGATCACGGATGGAATGCGGTTTCGTTTGGCAGAGTGGAGAATGGCTGGGTAAAAAATGTACAATCAAGATATTTTGGTTATTCATGTGTGAATCTTGGATCACAAAGTAAAAACATTACTGTGAAGGATTGCCGTTGCGTTGAAGCGAAATCTCAGATCACCGGGGGAAGAAGGTATTCATTTAATAATGACGGTCAGCAGAATCTTTTTATTGACTGTTATGCTGCTGATGGCCGGCATGACTATGTGACCGGTGCAAAAGTTTGCGGGCCTAATGTATTTTTTCGATCCAAAGCGGAAAGAACACATGCCGATATAGGCCCTCATCACCGGTGGGCAATGGGGACTTTGTATGACAATATCATTTCGGATGGAGAAATCAATATTCAGGATCGCGGTAACTGGGGCACTGGGCATGGATGGGCTGGAGTGAACCAGGTGTTATGGAATTGTACAGCATCCAAAGCTGCTGTTCAGGATCCATGGGTTTCCGGAAGGAATTATGTGGTCGGTTTGAATTCAGAAAAATATGACGGAAGATTAAAGGGAAGAACTGCGACAGAATGGGAAGGTCAGCATAAAAAAGGATTACAACCGGCTTCACTTTTTGAAGTTCAGTCAAAGGAAGCTGGCGTCAAATGGAACGAATTATATCAATTTCATTAATCATGAATAGAATACTTATACTGACGATCTGCCTTTGCTGTTTGTCTTTTACTACCAATCCTCCTGCAATAAAGGATGAAGTGATAAAGACATTAAAAACGCAGCTGATTCAGCGCGCAGAAAAAGCATTACAGGAAAAACCACTCACTGTTACGGCCTATAAAGCCACCCGCAGCGCCGGCGGTCCCCATGATTTCTATTCCGAAGGAGATTACTGGTGGCCTGATCCCGCGAATGTGGATAGCCCATACATTCAGCGAGACGGTATTACGAACCCTGATAATTTCGTCGAACATCGCCTGGCAATGATCCGGTTCAGCCGCATTGTTGGCGAACTGACTTCAGCTTATTTGATCACCAGGAATGGGAAGTATGCACGCAAGGCTATTGAACATTGTAAGGCCTGGTTCATTGACACAGCAACCCGGATGAATCCTTCTCTTTTGTATGCACAGGCAATCAAAGGCCGTGCGACCGGACGCGGCATTGGCATCATCGATACGATTCAGTTGATGGAAGTGGTGAAAGGATTGATAGCGATGCGGTTTTCCAAAGCAATGGATAGAGAGTCCTGGGACCTGTTCCGGCAATGGTTTGCCGAATATATCAAATGGCTTCAAACACATCCTTATGGTAAAGCTGAGATGGAAGCGAAGAACAATCATGGTACCTGTTGGGTTATGCAGGTGGCCGTCTTCGCACAATTTACCGGAGATAAAGCCACACAGGATTTTTGCAAAGACCGGTTTAAAACGGTACTGCTTCCCGAACAAATGGCGGCAGATGGAAGCTTCCCGCTCGAGCTCAAAAGAACAAAACCTTACGGTTATTCCATTTTCAATCTGGATGCAATGGCCACGATCTGTCAAACACTTTCCACGAGTGAAGACGACCTGTGGACATTTGCTACAACAGATGGAAGAAGTATGAAGAAAGGAATTGAGTTTTTATATCCTTATGTAAACGATAAAAGCAACTGGACATTGCAGCAGGATGTAATGTATTGGAAAGACTGGCCCGTGGCACAGCCTTTTCTGATTTTTGGCGCAGCAAGATTTGAGGACAAAAGTTGGCTTCAGACATGGAAGAATCTTGATCATTTTCCTGAAGAAGCGGAAGTGATCCGTAATCTTCCTGTAAGAAATCCGGTGATCTGGTTATAAACTTATTTGATATTAAGCATCGATTTATTAGTGATATTGACAATAAACAACAATAGAATGAAGGCTATTCTGATCGCCGCCGGTTTTTCTTCGCTGATGGTATTATCGGCATGTTCACAAAAATTATCCGCAGTTGTTAAAGATGCGGAAAGGCAAACCGATGTATTATTAAGAGAAATACCAGCGGCAAAGGAAGGAAATGCAAACCTGGTTTCACCAAGGACGGTTGAAGACGGAAAATTAAAACTGGTTTCTTCCGGCGACTGGACAAGCGGATTCTTCCCTGGTGAATTATGGTATCTCTATGAATTCACGGACGACAGGAAATGGAAAGAAAAAGCCGACAGTTTTACACGCCTGATCGAAAAGGAAAAATTCAACGGTGTCACGCATGATATGGGTTTTAAGATCTATTGCAGTTTTGGTAATGGCTATCGTCTTACCAAAGACAGCTACTATAAGGACGTGATCATTCAGTCTGCAAGAACACTGATCACGCGCTTTCGGCCAACAACCGGTGTGATCCGTTCCTGGGATCATCATAAAGAAAAATGGCAGTTCCCCGTGATCATTGATAATATGATGAACCTTGAATTACTATTTGCGGCAACAAAGCTCACCGGTGATTCATCCTTCTACAAGATCGCGGTTGCCCATGCCAACACAACAATGAAGAATCACTTCCGTGATGATTTCAGCTCTTACCATGTGGTGGATTATGACACACTTACCGGCAAGGTCATCAGCAAAATGACGCATCAGGGTTATGCCGATGAATCAGCCTGGGCGCGTGGCCAGGCCTGGGCATTATATGGATATACAATGTGCTACCGCGAAACAAAAGATCCGCGCTATCTTTCGTTAGCCGAAAGTGTGGCTTTATATCTTCTGAATAATCCCGCAATGCCTGCAGATGCGGTTCCCTACTGGGATTTCAAGGATCCCGGCATTCCCAACGTTCCGCGTGATGCTTCGGCTGCAGCAGTGATAGCTTCAGGGTTATATGAACTCAGCGGCTACAGCAAGAATACCAAACAATACCGCGCCTTCGCTGATAAGATCATGACAAGCCTTACCAAAAACTACCGTTCTCCCATTGGAGATAATAAGGGTTTCATCCTGATCCACAGCACCGGCAACAAACCCGCCAATAGTGAGATTGATGCGCCGATCAATTATGCGGACTATTACTATCTTGAGGCGCTTCTCCGAAGTAGGAAATAGAGGTTTCAGCGGTTTCAAAAGACCTGAAGATTGCAAAGATTGCTACCGCAGATAGCAATCTTTGATCTTTTTTTGAATTTGCAATCAGAACAACCTATGGAACCTTTGGAACTTTTGAAGCCTCTGGTATCTCTGAGTGCGTGCCAAACATAAAACTCCCGTAACCTCTCCTTAATATTCCCTTTATATCCTCTTAGTACTTTCGCCCGGGTTTGAATCATTCAATAACGGCTGCTGAGTAGCTATGCTGTTATCAATAAGGTGTTGATAAGCGTTCCTCGTTTAGCAAGTTGAAGAAGTTCAGGCACTCAGTCAGATGGCCGTTTGCTGCAAGCATGATAAAACTGATCGGACAAAAGCGATCTGCCGAACTTTTGAAACCTATTAAACCCCTGAAATCTAAGAAACGTTTCAGCAGAAGCCATCAGTTATTCAGCAACTCCTAAATATTTTATATCGGCAAGTTTTCTCGTGTGTGAGTCGCCCCGGTTCCCCGGGGTGGCTTTTTTGATTGGCGGACGGATTAACATTAATGTAATAAAACCGTAATCTCCGATTTCTTATAAGCTTTACAGTTTCAAATATGTTTGTGTCCCACCGGTCGGTTCGAGGTGAAGATATTTAACAATGATAGTTTTGTATCATTGTTCTCCGGAGTGAGTTGATGATATTGGAACAATGATCCGGAAAAATTGATTGATCAGCATTTTCTTTCATCGTCCATTTTACGTTCCAGTCCGCATTTGCGGACTGGTTTTTAATTTTTTGTATGAATAAGTTTATTGCATTTCTGATCTTTATGTTGCCTGTTGCGGTAAAGGCGCAGCCTGCTAATTACACTACGCTGAATGCGCATTCCCACAATGATTATGAAAAAGAGAATCCGTTCTGGGATGCGTGGGGTCAGGGTTTTGGTTCAATTGAAGCAGATATCTTCCTGGTGAATGACCGCATTGTGGTGGCACATGATACTTCACAATTGAAGCGTAACTGGTCTTTTGATTCACTTTACCTGAAGCCATTGATAAAATGCATTGAGAATAATAAGGGCTCAGTATACAAAGACAACAGAAGATCGCTTCAGCTATTGATCGATTTGAAAACACCTGCCGATCCGTTGTTGAACAAGCTCGTAAATCAGATCAGGCAATACCCTTCACTTGTCAATAATCCTTCTTTAAAAGTAGTGATTACTGGGAACAGGCCCGCGCCGGAGTTGTACACATCGTTTCCTGAGTGGGTTTATTTTGACGGCGAACTGAAAGTAAATTATACAGATGCTCAATTGAGACGTATTGAAATGCTGAGCGATAATTTTGCAAACTATTCCACCTGGAAGGGTGTTGGTAAGATGCCGGTAACGGAACTGGAAACAGTGCAGGCGGCTATAAACAAGGCTCATGCGGTTAATAAGAAAGTTCGTTTCTGGAATGCGCCGGATAGTATTAACAGTTGGACAGGTTTTATTTCATTAGGCGTTGATTATATTAATACTGATAAGATAAGACCAATGGGCCAGTTTCTGACGCAGATTGCTGACAGGTCCTATACTTCTGAAGAAAGCTATTCTTTATATAAGCCAACTTACAAAAACGACGGAACAAACAAGCCGGTAAAAAATCTGATCATTCTGATCGGCGATGGAACGGGGTTGCCACAGTGGTACGCGGGTTACACTGCCAATCGCGGTGCGCTCAATGTCTTTAATATGCGCAATACCGGGTTGTCCAAAACAAGTTCTTACGATAGTTATATAACGGACTCTGCGCCGGGTGCTACAGCCATTTCTTCCGGCGTGAAAACAAACAATAAGGCAGTTGGTGTGGATCATACAGGAAAGGCGCTTACATTGATCCCTGATCTTGTAAGTAAGAAGAAAATGAAAACCGGTATCGTTTCGAGTGGTGATATTACAGATGCAACACCGGCTGATTTTTATGCGCATCAGTCTGAAAGAAGTGCAAGTGCGGCAATTCTTCGTGATCTGCTGACTGCGAATGTAGATCTGTTAATGGGAAAAGCTCCGGCTTCATTAAAAGGTACGCTGGCGGATTCAGTATCAGCAAAATTCAACTGGGTAAAATCGTTTGACGAAATGAAAGCCGGTTCATCAAAACCCTGGCTCATGACCGATAGCATCGCAGGTTTGTATGTGGCAGAAGGAAGAGGCGACTGGCTGCAAAAGGCGTATGCAAAATCAATCAGCTTGCTATCTCCAAATAAAGAAGGCTTCTTCCTGATGCTGGAAGCCGCAAAAGTTGATCATGGCGGGCATTCAAATAAACTTCCTCTTGTTGTAACCGAAGTAATGGACTTTGATCAGCTTATCGGCAAGGCAATGGAATTTGCAGACAGCAATGGCGAAACACTGATCATCGTTACTGCCGATCATGAAACCGGAGGATTAACATTGCTTGGCGGGGATTATTCAAAAGGACATATCAGTGGTCAGTTCTCAACCGGCGGTCATACTGCATTGCCTGTGCCTGTGTTTGCGTATGGTCCGCAATCGCAGTTGTTTACAGGAGTGTATGAGAACACGGAGATCTTCAGGAAGATCGTACAGGCGTTGAAATTATAAGACCTTAATATTGGGTGTGCTAAAATAGATTTGATGGATAATATTAAACAGGTGCATATTCCGTAGTACAACTGGCGGAATATGCACCTGTTTAAATCAAATGAGGCAAACACATGTGGTGATATCATGTCCCGGTGAGTTCAAAATTGGTGATTCGCATGAATCCGGGTGTAGCCTTGAGAAAAGATTCTGACACCAATTTTACAGATTGGTGTGCCTGCTCTATGCGGCTTGTATCTTGCTTTCTTTTACTTTCTTTACAGGTTTCAGTTTGAGACCTTGTGTCAGTATTTTTGAAACCTTTTTAAGACGGTCAGCAAATTCCTTTTTGCCTAATGCTTCTTCAAGACCGGGAAAAGCGGCTTGTAATTGCGTCACTACCTGCAGGCGGGTTTGTTTCTTCGGAGAAAGGACTTCAGTTTTTGCCATGGCTAATGTTTACGATTTAGTAACCTAAAATTAACATAGCAGGGAGACTTTCAATGTTAAGTTTTGTCATTGGCAAAAGATTTAACATTGAAGGGTGACTTGAGAATATAGCTGTTTTAATTCTTAACAATTAGATTGTCAGTTAGTTAAAATGAACTTCAGATTTTTAAACTTTTGAACGTTGGCCCTTATTGATCGCTTTTCTGACTGCCGGTGCTACCACAGTACCGAACAATTCAATTGATCGCATCAGCTTATCATACTGAACGGAAGCGACGTTCATCTGTGCAAGAAAACGTGTATTGCCCAGGCATGACAGTTGCGAATTTTGTGGAGATGGTTAAAGTGATGGATAATCAACGTATCCCTCTTCTCCGGCGGTATAGAACAATTCCGTATTTGCCTCTGCCAGTGGCAACTGATTCTTAAGGCGACAAGGAAGATCCGGATTTGAAATAAAAGGAGATCCAAACGATATAAGGTCTGCTTCATCTTTTGCCAGCTTCTCCATTGCCATTTCCCGTGTATACCCTCCATTCGCGATCAACCTGCCTCTGAATAATTTACGGATCGATCTCAATAAGTTCAGGCCTTTTTCATGACTGCGTGCAGCATACTCTACCAAATGAATGTACGCCGGAGACAATTCATTCAGCTTTAATGCGAGATGTTCGTATTGCGCTGTTATCTCATCATATGTTGGCATATCATTGTAAGTGCTGAAAGGAGAGATTCTGATCGCGGTTCTGTCACGTCCAATTTTAGTGCTGATCTTTGCCACCAGTTCAAGCGCAAAGCTGTTCCTGTTTTCAAGGGAACCTCCATACCTGTCGGTACGGATATTGGTCTTTGCATTCAGGAATTGTTCAGGCAAATAACCATTGGCGGCATGAATTTCTATTCCGTCAAAACCGGCTTCCATCGCGAGGTCTGCTGCAATTACATAATCATGGATGGTTTGTTTCAACTCTTCAGCGGTCATGGCTTTGGGTGCTGGTATGGGCTGAAGACCAGCCTGGTCTGTCCACATCTGCACATCGGGTGTGACTACTGAGGGTGCGTGGATAGATGTGCCGCTGATCATATTATACGGGTGGGCGATCCTTCCAACGTGCATCAACTGAACAAAAATCTTTCCTCCTTGTTGGTGTACCGAATCAGTAACTTTTTTCCAGGCAGCCACCTGACCGGGAGAAAAAATTCCGGGGGTACGGGCATAGCCAATGCCATTAGCGGAAGGCGCTGTGCCTTCCGTGATGATCAACCCGGCACCTGCACGCTGTGTGTAATACTGTACGTGTATTTCACCGGGTGTATTGCCGATAGCACGCGAACGCGTCATTGGCGCCATTACGATGCGATTGCTTAACTGTATATTCCCAACCACAGCAGGTTGAAATAATTGATGATCGATACTTTTGCTCATTTGTGCCGAAAATTTTATCAAAGCTCAGATCATTGATCGATCTGAACAATAAGTCAGGAAAATATGACTACCGCAACAACTACTTTAAGCATGGAAGAATGCCCTACTGCACAGAGCCTGAAGCTGCTCTCTGGTAAGTGGAAGCCGCAGATCTTTCTTTTGTGTATGATCGGGCCGGTAAGGTTTAACTCATTATTAAGACAATTGCCTTCGGCAAACAAACAATCGCTGGCTGTTGCGCTGAGGGAATTGGAACAGGCGGAACTGCTGGAGAAGATCATAGTCAGAAAGAAGCCACTACATATCGAATATCATCTTACAGAGAAAGGCGGTGCAATGATAGAGATCTTCAAAAACATTGAAAAGTTGAAGATCACGCACGTAATAAAGGAGGGTTGAGAGGGTTCAGGTCTTTTATTTTTTACCATGAAACTCATCTACGAATGCTGGCAGCTCCAATAACGGACGGGGAACCGCACCTGTCGACATTTTATCCGGTAGTTCTTTAAAGTCATAGGAGTCAACTTTCATTACGCAGTCATATTCGCCAAGTATGTTGTCGAGCAACATCAGGCCGGCATACGCGACCTTATCATAATTATCTTCAGTTACGCCAGCTGTATAAATAACAATATTCAATTTGCCATTCTCTATCACCGGCAGAAACTTCATCTTCGAAGGTTCGAGTTGAACATCTCCGATCTTTACCGACATCTCCCTTACTGCTGCAGCCGGAAGACGCTGACGGAAAGCAAATACTTTCCATCCTTTTACGATGGGGGCTTTTTGCACGATCTGTTGTACGATATGAAACAATTCAATATTCCCATCAGCAGAGATCGTCATATTGATGATACCGTTTTTGGGAGGTTCCAGCTCTACCGCCAATCCATTTTTGATCTTTTTGACCTGGGTCAGAAATTCATTGAGATACTTGTCCGGGTCGCTTTCGAAGTTTTTCAACCGGTGTTGATTTTTTACGAACCAGTGCCAGAAATTATCAATCGCATCTTTTGGGGAAGCATTGATAGCTTCTGCTGAGACAGCCGCTCCCGCACCGGCTTCACGGAAGCATAATAAGAAAAGGGCTATGAAATAAAATGTTCTCATCATTCAATACCGGCTGAAGATATGATCTTTTTATTAACCGTGAGCTACAATGAATTTTATGATAAATGTGCGTTATATAAAACAGTTATGCCTGCAGGAAATTGTATTATATATGTGCGCGCCAATAAAAGGGATATATCCCGCGAATAATTTATCAATTTTCAGACCGCCTCCGGAAATATATCAGTAATCCGATAATCGTTACTGTTGCCGGATAGCAGTTATTGGTCAATAAAGAGCCGGTGCATGTTTCTTATCTGTCCGAATTTTAAGGAGAAATGATCGCGTTCAGGAATGATAACAAGGAGTTCTATGTATATCTGAAATTTGATTTCTACTTGAGAAAACAAGCACGGCATGGTTGTTGAAAAATTTCTCTAAAGGTTTTTATATGAAACGTATATGTATTGTGCTTGCGATAGCAACATGTTTCGGAGCTTGTGGAAACAACAGCAATAGTGAAGGAAATCAGGAGGACTCTACGAATAGTGTAACGCTCCCCGCAGGAAGATCTTCCGATAGCCTTGCGGTTCCCGATAGTATTACATCTCCGCCACCAGGCATGGATTCAGCAACTATGCATTCAGATAGTGTTCGTAAATAGATATTTCTCTCTTATATAAACTCCGGATCATTTGGAGATGATCCGGAGTTCCTGGTGTTATTTATATATCAGATATTTCTTGCGCATTTCTTTGTACTGACTTAACCCTGGTTCCCATGTTTTACGGATCTCTTCTTCAGACACACCGCTTGTGATCTGTTTAACAAATAATGGTGAGCCGATCAGTATGCCAATATTGTTCATTTGCTTGCTCAGTTTCGAGTCGAAGAATTTTTCTTTATACGGATGAGCTTTGTACAGCTCCATCATCCATTGAAGGTTGATTTTTTTAGAAGCGATCAGTTTCTTTACATCATAATTGCGAAGATCAAGACCGTAACAAACCTCGTTCATAAACAATGGCGTTTCTGCCATGCCTTTGATTGGCGTTGGCGTGAAAGAAAAAGAGTATTTACCTTTTAGTTCGGGGCTTCCCAGGACAGTAAAAGGATACATCGTTCCGCGGCCATGATTCACATAAACGCCTTCAAACAAACAGGTAGACGGATAAAGCATGATCGCCTGTTGCGTATTCAGGTTTGGAGACGGGCTTACAGGTAAATCATAATACATGTCATGATCATAGTTGGCCACCGGAATGATCTTCAGTCTGCATTTAACTTTTTCAGCAAGCCATCCCTCTCCGTTTGCCATTTGTGCAAACTCGGCAACAGTCAAACCGTGGCTGATGGGAATAGGGAACATACCAATACCTGATTTGAGCGACATGTCAAGCACCGGCCCATCTATCAGGTATCCGTTGGGATTGGGCCTGTCCAGTATCAGCAATTCTTTATCATACATTGCACAGGTTTCCATCAGGGCAGCCAGCGCATTGATATTGGTATAGAACCGGCAACCCACATCCTGCACATCATAGATCATTACATCCACATCAGCCATATCTTCTTTGGAGGGCTTTCTTTTGGGGCCATAAAGGGAAATGATCGGAATGCCTGTTGCAGGATCTTTCTGATCGGCCACATGTACACCGGCGCTGGCATTGCCCCGAAAACCATGTTCAGGGCCAAATACCTTTACAATGTTGATGCCTCGTGCCAGCAGGCTGTCTACAAGATGTTTCCTGCCGATGATTGATGTGGGATTGGCAAGTATTGCAACTCTTTTTCCTTTCAGGTAAGGGAGATATTTTTCTGTTTGATCCGCACCCGTGATGATCGAAGACGGCGGATCAGTAGCGGCGGCGACAGAATTATTTTTACATGGTTGAAACGAAAATGTAAGCAAAACCAATGCGCTTGTCAGCAGGAAATTCATACGGAAGATTTTGAAAATTAAAGATACCCGAAGATAAAAGGGATTTATTGGATTTGGATGATCAAAGCATAAGTGTTGGGGCGTTTTTCATTGGCGTTGCGTTTATCTGCGGGTGAGAGATAATTGAGAGCTGTCCTTGCAGGAGTTTGCAGGGTGCCGGTCTGTAAAATTTCGTCTATCGGTTGGTCCATTTCCCGGTATCGTTCCGTGGAAGAACCGGAAAATAGGAGAATCGTTGAATAGTACCATTTAATCCACGTTCTGCATCATTCTGCATCCTGCTGGTGTTTTACCTTTGTACTGTTAAACGAAAGTAACCATGTCCAAAGCTAAAATCCCGGTTTATAATCTCCGCCATCTTGTGAAGGAAGACAGGAAGCAGGAGGAGATGCAGATAGAGCGGTTGGAGTTATACCTGGACAAACATTACCAGCAGTTGCATACGCCGCACCGGCACACTTTTTTTCATTTGGTACTATTTACTTCAGGACGTGGTTCACATACGATCGATTTTGCCGGTTTTACAATTAAGCCCTTTCAAATCTATTTTATGATACCCGGGCAGGTGCACAGCTGGCATTTTAAGGGAACACCAGAAGGGTATGTTGTGAATTTTTCCGAACAGTTATTTCGGTCGTTCCTGCTGGATCAACATTATCTTGAACGGTTTGGCTTTTTCAGTGGTAATAGTGAAGATAGTGTTTGTCAGTTGCCCATTCCCGCGCAGCAGGAAGCAGTGAGGTTGATGGAGTCTATGCTGAAACGCTTGCCTGAAGGAGGAGACCAGTTAAAGTTATGGTTGATGGAGTTCCTGTTGCTGGTAGATGAGTCCTGTAATAACCGTGGAGCAAATCGCGCGGCAGTATCGCGGCAGAAAGAATTATTATATCGCGGGTTCCGCAAGCTGATAGATCAGCATTATAGAACGATCCGTCTGCCGAAAGAGTATGCCGACCTGCTGTACATCACTCCCAATCACCTGAATGCACTTTGCCGGGAAATGGCCGGGAAAACAGCAGGAGAGTTGATCCGGGACAGGGTGATCCTTGAATCAAAACGACTACTTGTTAATGCGGAATTGAGCATTGCTGAAATAGCATACGAACTGAACTTCCAGGACAATTCTTATTTCAGCCGTTTTTTCAGGAAACAGGCTGAAATGACTCCGGAGGAATTCCGGGCAAAATATTCGCACTAAACTATTTTTTTATGAAAGAAATTCATTTACAAGTTATGCAAGGAAATAACGAACCTGTCCCAAGTGTATTCAACCTGTTTGCATGTAAGTGCCCACGTTGCCGTAAGGGTGATATGTTTGAGGTGAAAAATCCATACAAGCTGAAGAGTACAATGAAGATGCACAGGGAATGCCCTGTATGTAAACAGCCTTTTGCTATTGAGGTTGGCTTTTATTACGGGTCAAGTTATGTCAGTTATGCGTTGTCAATTGCTATAAGCGTTGCATCACTTATTGCATGGTGGGTGATTGTTGGTCTCGGCATGAATGATAATCGATTCTTTGTGTGGTTGGCTGTCAATGCTGTGTTACTGGTCGCACTTCAGCCCCCGCTTATGCGTCTTGCCAGGACGATCTGGCTTGCGTTTTTTGTCCGGTATGATCGTGAATGGAGAACAAATCCTCCGGAAAATGTTGAGCGCAGTAACTCAGATCAGGAAAATAACTGGTGAGTTTTAACGTGGTTAAAGTTGATGAGTTGTGTGTGGGAAAGAGTAGGGTAGTTTCAGGAGGTATTGAACAGGGCAGTGTGATGATGAGTTCGTATGAGTCTGCTGGAAATTTCTGATTTCCGGGACAGGTTCACCTTCAGGAGCCGCCCTGCCTTTCTTTATAGCTTTGACATGGTGAGGTTGGAGCTGTGTTGAAGCTTAAGGATCGATATAATGTTTGAGAACAGGACTGCCCGGAATGATTGTAAGCGGAAGTATAAATGAGCCGATCTCCTTTGTCTGCTCCGATGGCGCGATGATACGGCGTTCCGGTGATCAATAATATCTGAATAGTTAAGGTCGATAGCCGGTTGAAGTATTTTGAGCGAACCAGTAATGCCGGATGTTGTTTCACAATGTTTACATCTGCTGCATTTTCGGAAATCCAGCTTGTGCGTTTCAGGGTTCTTTACCAGGTTTCTGCTTTTCTTCCGGTCCGTCGCCCTGCATTTTTCCGCGGATGGAGCCAACTACGATCTTCAGGGACTGGATCATTTTATCATGTTTGGTATTCCAGTAGGAACCTTCAACCGGGGTGAATTTGAGAAGTGTTAGATTGGAATCGTCGGGCCCGTCATGGAACCAGGTCGTGAGAAAAACATTCCATAATTTCTTTGCCCTGTCTTTGTCGATTAGTATTTCGGCCGTGCCATAGAGAGAAAGAAATTCAGATGCCGAACGATTGGAATAAATGAGTTGTACCCGGTTGTCCCTTGCGATATCAAGATTTTGGGTGCTGTCAGCCGCGCTGAAAAACCATATCGTTCCATCTTCGTCTACCGCCTGAGTTGTCATCGGCCGGGTGTTGAATGGAGCTCCGCAAAGGCGGGTATGAAACATGCAAAGCTTTGCATCTTCTGCCAGTTCCCTGATCTTTGTTAAGACGGGTTTTTGTCTGAGATCTGTTACACTTTCCATAATGGCTTTTTCTGTAGTAAGGGAATAATCATGCCACCGGTAACTACGCAGAAATAGTTCGTATTGCTCATTGAGGATCGGTAACTGCGATAAAAGCAATTTTTTCTGGGTATTTATTTCCACTTGAGGAGTTTCTCAGCGGGGTGATAGGTTATTATTCTCCCCGTTTTGCCGTAGTCGGTTTCAACTGATCATGAGTTGTGAATTTGTTTACACCAATGTAAAAAAAGCGGGGAGTCATTGCCGGCTATGACGGGCTGTAAATTACGCTGTGCGGGCAGGGGTTTATGATGGTATTGCGTTCACTCTCCGGAATATTTCGTTGTATAATTGAACAATACAAAGAGGATCAGCAGTATAACAATGAGCACGGAAAGGATCACGATCCATCTCTGTGCGGCAGTAACAGGTGTGCGGGCAACGGCGCCCATTGACGCTTCTTTTGTAAGATCATCAATGTCGGCATTTGTAATCGATGCATGAAAAGAATAGCCTTTCCGGGCAACCTGCCTGATCAGGGTCTTTTTATCATCCTTCAGCAATTTACGGAGTATGGTGATGGCGTGATCCAGCTTCTCTTCAGAGTCGCTGTCGTCCTTCAAGACAGTAGTCATCAGTTTTTCGTTCAAAACCATTTTCCCATTATGGTCTGCGAGCATGCAAAGCAACCGCATGATCCCGGGATCAACTCTGGAGATCTTACTGACCAATCCATCAACCAGCAGATTCGCACCTGGCTTCACGAGGAACTGGTCATCGATATAGAAGTCTTTCTGCATGGATGATTTTGAGCAAAATTAGCCATTGCGTATTCAAACATTTCCTGTTTATGTATGATCCGTCATATCAGGTTGCTGGAATGACCCGATAGGTGAACGTTACTGTATCCCTGCTATGAATGAACATGACGAAAATTCCATTCAAAAAAATATATCCAGGGAAAAATGATAGACCTGGATCCCGATTATATCTTATCAATTCTGTATGTTCCAGCAGATGAAAACAAACAGACCAATAGGCAGGCTGTTCTTCCTGATACATTCGGTTTTGCGGGTATCATGCAACAGATCAGGGTATGATGGACTTGCAGACGAAAACCAGCCGGTGAATCAATGCAGATCAACTTCAATGTTTTCCAGATAGGGCTCCAGCAGATCGGTATCATCAAATGCGGTCAATTGCGTTATGATATTAAGATTCACGGCATACGCAATCTCAATATAGAATGCGTCTAATTGAAACAGCAGGTAGCGATACGCTTTGTCGAACCGGTCTGCAACGGGCACACCTATATACCACATTGCAATTTCCTTTTCCATTGGCGTTAGGTTATTAAATTGTTGAAATGTCATTTGATAAATAATGCAAACAGCATGCTAACGGATAAAACGGACCGTGGAAACCTGCAGCCGTAATGTTGCTATGGATATTGGGGAACAAGTTCTACAACGGATGGAGATCCGGGATTTGAAGGACTGTTGCCTGATATTGCGGATGGTTCATAGTGTGGAACGTGAAAGCAGATATTGTAGAAAGTATGCGACGATTTGTATAAGGCATTGAATGAGCCGCAGGCCGTGTTAGGGGGTGGCTGGAAAATTAATGTCCTTTTTTTTAGCGGGCATGGCGCAGAATTTGCGCTGAATGGGGTATGAAGAAAAAGGAGTCGGTCTGGGAGTTGATCAAGCGGCTCGATGAGCAGGCGGGTGCGTATAATATGCATTTGCACAAAGCCAATCATTTGTTTGATACGGCAGCGGGGGAAGCCAGCAATGTGCTCGATAAACATCAGCAGGATCTTCACAAAACTATTAGCAAATTAAAGAAGGCACTTAGAAAATTTTCTAAGGAAAAAGATAAAAACAAAAAGAATAAAGAGGCGGGTAAATAACACCTGCATTTTCCATAAAAAAACCTCTTTTTTCGGTGAAAACACCGCGGTTATCTTATCTGTTTGTCGCACTTTTATATTGCAGCAATATTACTGCAGGATATAAAATATGGATAAATGACAAAGGAAGATTTTGAGGAAACAATGAAGGCGCTTGAGGAACAGCGGCAACTTGTACGTTCTTCAAAGCAAGCTGCCCGAGCTCACTTAGTTAGATTGGGGATACTAACTCCGGACGGATATTTAACGGATCGATTTAAAGGATTGAACGAATATGGACCGAATAAAGGAAAGCCATACAGGAATGTACGGTATTAAGCAGGGACTTGTTCTGGGGTTTCATGGATGTGATCGCCTTGTCGCAGATTAGCTGATCAATGCAAGAATTGAACAGGTATATAGCCGGAATGTATATGATTGGCTCGGATATGGTATTTATTTTTGGGAGCAAAATCATCAAAGGGCGTACGATTTTGCCCTGGAAACAACCTTGCGATCTGATAAGATTGTGGAGCCTGCTATTGCGGGAGCCGTTTTGGATTTGGGCTATTCCCTTGATCTGCTGAGTGCTGAGGGAATTGGTATCGTACGGAGATCGTATTATGCTCTTGTCGATTCATGTTCTGGCCTGTCTATTCCTGTTCCGTCAAACCGGCGTCCCAGAGATTCCAGTGAATTTATGTTTCGAGATCTTGATTGCGCAGTCATTGAAGATGTTCATTTTCGGAGAGCTGAGAAAAACATAAGACCCTTCGATTCCGTCCGCTGCGCTTTTATTGAAGGTGAACCTCTTTATGCAAATTCTGGATTCTATGCAAAGACACATATTCAACTCTGTGTCCGCAATCCTAATTGTATAAAAGGATATTTTCATCCCCGCTCGCCTGATCCTTTATGGTTCATGCCGTAGTCATCCCGATGCCACATTAGCAAACCCCATTCGCGTTCATTCGCGCCCATTCGCGTTTCCCGCAAATTCCTGTATTTTCGGCCTTCTCAAATCCCCCAACCATCCTGTTCATGCAACATCTTCTTTCCCACCTCCGCCATTATCATCGCCTTCCTCCTGCTGCCGAGGCCGCCATTTCCGATTGCTTCACCCCTGTTACCCTCAACAAAAATGAGTTCCTTCTTACGGAGGGCAAGATCTGCCGTCATCTTTATTTTCTCGAAAAAGGCGCACTTCGTGGGTTTTATACGCTTGATGACAAAGAGATCACTCACTGGTTTGGTTTTGAAAATGATTTTGTTACGTCCTTTCATAGCTTTACTACCAACCAGCCATCCGTTGAAAATATTCAATTAATAGAGGGGTGTCTTTTATGGTCTATTTCCAAAGAAACCCTGACAGGCCTCTTCGATCGCTTTCATGAAATCGAACGGCTGGTCAGGATCGCCTACGAAAAGTATTATGTGCGACTGGAGGACCGGTTCGTAAACGCGCAATTCAAAACCGCCGCCGGTCGTTACGAGCAGCTCTTACAGCAAATGCCCCATATTCTTGAGCGTGTACCTCTTGGTCAGGTAGCATCCTATCTTGGCATCAGCCAGGAAACCCTTAGCCGTATCCGGAGTCAATGCCGTTAAGAAATTCTTCTCCAGCATTTCGATGGCGATGACGGTTGGCCGGACCCGGAATTTGTCAGGGTTTGGTAACAGTTAAACCTTCTAAGTAAGGGAGGTATTATTACTCATATATTTTCGAACTGAGGCACACCGGTCACTAGTATCCAACAGTATCGGGGCAAATCCTTAATGAGATTGTATCCGCGACAGGATTTAACATCCGGCCGGCGGTTTTTTGACGGATGTCAAAAAACCGCCGGTGACCGCCATATATTTTTGAGTCATCAAAAAAAATATATGGAACGAAAACAAAATCAACAGCCTTCAGCTGCTTTTATTGGTGCTTCATGGGTCGCATTGCTTTCCGGCGTGTCGGCTTACCTGATCGGTCTGAGTAATGCAGAAATGCAGCTAAATGAAAAAGGGTATTATTTCACAGTCCTGATGTTTGGCCTTTTTGCAGCGATCTCCGTACAAAAAGCCGTTCGCGATCAGCTTGAAGATATTCCGGTGACCAACCTTTATTATGGTATCGCATGGTTTTCTACAATTTTGTGCATTGTTCTGCTTACCGTGGGGCTCTGGAATGCGGATATGACAAAAAGCGAAAAAGGCTTCTACGCAATGTCTTTCGTCCTCAGCATATTTGCCGCAATTGCGGTGCAAAAAAATACCCGCGATATGAAAGGCAAAGATGAGAAGCAGAAAAATGAAAGCGATCTGTAAAAAATAAAAGGTTGATCAGGCAAGCCCTGCCATTTATGACATCAATTGATCAGCTTTCAATGTCAGGTCGGCCATCTTTTACGTTCCTTCATGCTGCTATTTATCCGTTTCGCGTATATCGGTTATGTCAAATGCCTTTCATCTTTTATCTTTTCGCCGATATCAATTTTTATTGAATCGATCCGGGTCGCGGGCGCTTGTCGTTCCGTGACCTTTTTCATTTTTCGATATTCCAACCAGGAAGCTGGTCAATTTCCGCGGGGGCGATGTCCTTTGGGTTTACCCTGAGCCCTGTTTGATAGCCGGTGACCAGTTGCGGGGTTCAACACGTTGAAAGATATTAGTAATAATACTCCCTGCGCTCAAAAGGGTTAGCTGTTGTATCCGGTCACCAATGTTTCTGGTATCCTGCTCCAATGTTGACCAGTACCCCAAAAAACAGCCAATTACCATTTCTCTATTTGCGTCCGGGCCAGGAAGCTCTTTTCCGATGAACTATATGCCTATCGCGTCCGTAAGTAGGGGCGGCTGAATAACTATGCTGTTATCAATAAGGGGTTGATAAGCGTTTGTCGTTGAATAGGTTCTGCCAGATGGCAGTTTACTGCAGGCTTGATGAACCGATCAGCACAAAAAGCCTGCAGCAGATATCGGTACTCCTGCATTATTATCTTTTACAAACCGGGGCATTAACCTATGAAACCTATCAAACATTTCAGCAGAAACTTGCAGTTATTCAGCAATCCCCAAGTACATCGGATCGTATATTGCTGTATTGAATGGATTGGATGCATTGATCTTTACAGGCGGAGTGGGCGAGCATTCGGCATATATCAGGCAGTTGGTTTGTACAGAAATGGATTGCCTGGGCATTTCCCTGAACAAAAAATTAAACGGATCCGGAAAAACTGAATTACATGAGATAGGTCATGCAGATGCAAAGACGAAGATCCTTGTTATACCAGCCAATGAGGAATTGGAAATAGCCCGGCAAAGTTTTACTCTTTAAAAAAAGACCTGTTTTTGTTATTGATCGGCAAAATAGTAACAATTAAAGCATTCATCCGTCATTTCAGTATCACCTTTACCACATAACCGGATTTTATATGAAACTCCTGCTTTTCTTTTTAGCCATTCTCACTTCGTGTTTAACCATAGCCCAGCCGGCCCGGAAAAGCACAAAAGAAACCATCGATTCTCTTGATAAACATCTTTCCGCTTTGATGAAGGATGCGGATATCCCCGGTTTGCAGGCCGTCCTGATCCGGGATGGAAAGCAGATGTGGACAAAAAGTTTTGGCGTGGCCAACACGGAAACGAATGTTCCGGTGGATGATAATACGCTTTTTGAGGCGGCTTCGTTAAGCAAAGTGGTCACAGCTTATGGAGCGCTGAAACTGGTTGATCAGGGTAAGCTCAACCTGGATACACCATTAAACGTATACCTGGGGAGCAATTATGATATTGGTGATGATCCGCGGATCCAGATGATCACCGCGCGTCGCGTACTTACACATAGTGCAGGCTTTCCAAACTGGCGCTCCGATGAAAAAGGTAAACTTCCCATTCTTTTTGCACCGGGCGAACGCTTCAGCTACTCAGGTGAAGGTTTTGTGTATTTATCGAAAGTGATTGAAAAACTGACCGGGCAGGATTTTGAATCATATATTCATGACGCTGTATTTGTGCCGCTGGATATGAGTAACAGTTATTTTTCCTGGCAAGACACATTTGCATACCGGCATGTTTTTCGGCACGACTGGCTTGGCGCAAAGTCTCCGCGGTGGGAAGGTAAAGGATATAATGCAGCAGCAAGCGTGCATACAAGTGCAACGGATTATGCAAAGTTTATGATCGCTTTGATGAAAGGAACAGGATTGAAGAAAAAAACCTGGGAAGAAATGTTCACGCCACAGATCCGTGTGAGCGCCAACGCTTTTCCTGAATTGTATTGGGGGCTTGGCGTTGGACTGGAAGTTGAAGGAAAGAAAAAATATTTCTGGCATTGGGGTGATCAGGGCGATAGCAAATGTTTTATGAAAGCAGATCTGGGTAAAAAGGATGGATTTCTTTATTTCACCAATAGTGCAAATGGTTTGTCAGTTGCTGACCGCATCATGGAAGATGCACTTGGAGGAACAACGCCATCGCTTGCATGGTTGAATTATGATCGCTTCAATCCTGCTGTGAAAGCTTTTTTTCAATCGGTAGCAGATAAAGGCGCGGCAGCGGCATTAAAAGATTATAATGAAAAGAAGAACAGCGCTTCCATTCAACAGATTTCTGAAGGTACAATGAATACGATCGGGTACCGGTTATTCAGAATGGAGAAACTCGACAATGCCATCTTGATCTTTACACAGAACACGGCAGATTATCCCGGCTCCGGAAATACCTGGGACAGTCTTGCAGAGGCCTGCGCGGCGAAGGGCGATAAGCTGTCGGCGATAAAGTATTACGAAAAAGCGGTGCAGCTGGATCCGAATAATACAAATGCGGTTGACCAGATAAAAAAACTGAAGCAATAAAGCTCCGTTGAAGGCAGACAAAGCGCGTACTTATTCTTCCTGATATATCCGATTGATTGTTTCTTTAAATTGATCAAACGGAGCGGAAAGTTTCAGAGATTTCAATAGTTCCGGGGCTATCCGGAATCTGAAGTATTATAAGTTCTGCAGTTTTTAGAACCGCTGGAACCCGCTATTGTTCTTCTTCTTTTTTTATCGGTGTTGCTGTTGAGTCCTTCTTATCTTTTTTCTCTTCAGGTTTCTTTTCCGGGCTGTATTCCTCCATGTAGTAATCTTCTTCAGCGCCTACTCCCTGATTGTCGCCCTGGGCGGAAGGGTCTACGCTTATATCAACAGGCATAAAGTCTGCAGTGCCGATTGTGTTTTCGAGATTTGCTGGAACGCTGAAGATGGCATCTTTATCGATTCCAAGTGTTTTATCAGCGTACACTTTTTTAAAGAACGCCTCCCATATCGGTCTTGCGGCAGCTGCGCCGGATACGGCAGTGCTTTCGTTGCGAATGAAGCGATCATCGCAACCTGTCCATACGCCACCGAGTAGTTGTGGTGTATAACCCATGTACCATGCGTCGGAGTTGTTATTGGTAGTACCGGTTTTGCCACCCATTTCTTTGGCGCCAAGCCTGCTGCGCAAACCACGTGCGGTACCGATATCAACAGTTCCCTGCATCATACGGGCCATTTTATAAGCGGTTAATTCACTTACAGCTTCTTTCCTGTTTGAACTAAGGTCAAAGCGCTTCAACACGTTACCATTGTGGTCTTCGATGCGCGTAATAAAAAATGGTTTGGTGGAATAACCTCTTCCCGCGAAGATGCTATAGCCCCACAACATTTCAAACAAAGAAAGCTCGCATGCTCCGAGGGCAATGGAAGGATTGGGATCAACCTTTGTCGGCAGGTTTAACCGGCCCAGAAATTCGGCGAATTGTTCCGGCCCCACCTGTTTCATTATATAAGCTGTCGCGCAGTTTTTTGACCAGGCAAGTGCGGATGCCATCGTCATCGTACGGCCGCTGCAGGTGCGCGAAGTGGCTGGCACAAGGCGATTGCGGCCGAAGTCCTGCTGCACGTCCTGTACTTCTGTATCCGGGTTGAATCCTCTTTCTTCCATTGCCTGTGTATACAGCAATGGCTTGATGGTAGAGCCGACCTGTCTCTTTGTTTTGAGATTGGCATGATCAAATTTGTATGTTTTGAAATTGATACCTCCAACCCAGGCACGTACTTCACCGGTCGTGGGGTCTGTTACCAGGAATGAAGCCTGCACCATTTGCCGGTGATACTTGATCGAATCATACGGAGTCATCACCGTATCTTTTTCATTTTCGGCGTTCCAGGCAAAGATCTTCATCGGTGTTTGTTTGAAGAAGCTGGCGCGGATGTCTTTTTCACTGATATCCTGTTCCGCCATTTCGTGCCAGCGGTCGCTAGCTTTCATTTGTGCTTCCAGTATATTCTCGTGCTCTTTCCAGATGGCGCCGCTTTTGATATTGCTTTGCGAATTCATGGAGCGCTGAAGTACGGGCATGTGCGATGCAACGGCCTCTTCAGCGTACTGTTGCATCCGCGGATTGATTGTAGTGATGATGCGCAGACCATCCTTGTAGATATTATAACTGCCGCCATCAGGTTTCCTGATGTCTTTGAGCAATTCTTTTACTTCATCTCTTAATACTTCGCGGAAGTATGGTGCATAGCCGGTGTTCTCATCCAGTTTTGCATAATTAAGTTTGACCGGAGTTGCTTTCAGTTTTGTTGCTTCAGTTGCGGAAATATTTCCGTTCTCTGCCATTCTTGACAGAACAAGATTGCGACGCTCCAATGAATTCTTCGGATAAACACGGGGGTTGAAAATGCCGGGACCGTTGATCATGCCGACCAGCAGTGCGGCTTCTTCCACATTCAGGCGGTCAGCTTCTTTTTTAAAAAATGTACGGGATGCGTTGCGAATGCCATACACATTATCAGAAAAGGGAACTGTATTTAAATAAAGTGCGATGATCTCTTCTTTGGTAAAATTCCGTTCAAGTTTGATCGCAATGATCCATTCTTTTAATTTCTGTACCACGCGTTCTGCTTTATTGGTTGCTCTTTTATTGAACAACGCAAGTGCCAGTTGTTGTGTGATGGTACTTCCGCCGCCCTGGCTGCCAAGCAGGAAGATCGCGCGGGAGGTGCCTTTCATATCAATTCCTGAGTGATCATAAAACCGTTTGTCTTCCGTAGCGATCAAAGCATTGATCACATGTGGGGAAATGTCACGATATTTCGCGATGCTGCGGTTGCCGTTCTCGACGTAATATTTCCCCATCAGTGTACCATCGGCTGCGTAAACCTCAGAAGCCTGCAGAACCGAGGGGTTTTCCAACTCCTCAAGCGATGGCATTTTCCCCAATACACCAAAATTGATCAATACCAGTAAAAGGATAAAAGCGGTAAGGCCGCTAAGGAAGATGAGCCAGAAGATCTTAACGGATTTTTTCATGGACTGAATTTGAAGATGGCTGTTTGTAAGCAGGTAAAATACTCAAAAAGCGTGCGGAAGTAAAATCTGAGTGCCGGTTTCGTGTAATCTAACGTAGATTTCGATAAGCTATTGTTGTTTTTCCGGGAGAACCGGTTTGCCAGCTGAAAACTATGCCGGAACGACCCTGAACCAACTTCCGGCGTAAGGCCGGACTTCGCTGAAAATCGCCCGGGATTATTGTTGGTTTAAAATTTGTACACTGCTCTTTCTAATCATGGACGGTATTTTGATCAATCGGATTTTTTTCAGCAGGCTGGCGTTAGTCAATGGGCGGGTTCGGCTCTCCGTTTTTTGGAAATTCGCGCTGGCGTGCGTATTCAGTGCTGCCGGCGGAACGGTACAATCTCAAACACTCAGTGTGGCCGATACGGTCAGTAAGGACTCGCTGATCATAACTGATACTCTCAGACCGCTAAGCGTTAAAGATTCTTTTTTAATGCGGCAATATGATGTCTCGGACCTGGCGGGGAATGTTTTTCATCCCGGTCGGAAGCGTGATCCAAACCGCAAACGTTCGAGCGTCACTATTATGCCCAATATCGCTGGCAATCCAACTATCGGAGCCCAGATCGGTATTAAGGCGGTCGCGGGAAAAGTGCTGGGAAAGGATAAGGATACGACGACCTATATGTCAGTTGCCGCCACTTCCGCTTCTGTCACCACCAAAGGGATCATTTATTTTTATCTGAGTCACAATGTATTTACTCCGGGGAATAAATGGAACCTGCAAGGCAGCCTGATCGCCGCGAAAACCGTTCTGCCGGATTTTGGATTGGGTATTGGCAACAGCGCTGATGGTTCACCCGAAGATCATATCCTGAGCAACCCTGAACGGAAAGGGTATGTATTAAATGCAGAGTTCTATAGCTTCCGGGAAAAAATATACAAACAGATCAAAGGAAATATTTTTCTCGGCGCTGGCGTGTCCTTTGATGTGAGAAGAAATATTCACGACAAGATCTCAACAACTGATTCAACTCCCTATAATATTTACAGCGACCGTTATGGTTTTGATCGAGATCATTATTTTGCCAATGGCTTGCTGCTGAGCGCGGCCTATACAACGCGCGATAATCAGAACAATGCATACAAGGGTATTTATGCGGATGCAAGTCTTCGTTTCAATCAAAGATGGTTGGGTAGTTCAAAAAATGCTATTCAGCTGACAACAGATTTCCGCAAATACTGGAGCCTTTCCCGCCGCGATCCCGCGCATGTGATTGCCTTTTGGAATTGGGGCGCCTATCTGTTAGGCGGCGCGTTACCTTATCTCGAACTGCCGGGAACAGCCAAAGATCCCGGCGGACGAAGCGGACGGGGTTATACCATTCAGTACTTCAAAAGCACACAGTATTTTTATTCAGAGACGGAATATCGCTTTCCTGTTCTCAGGAACAAATTCTTAAGCGGGGTTGCGTTTGTAAACGTTCAATCTGCCAATGACGAAATGGGCACCAATCTTTTCGATCGCTGGCAACCAGGTGGCGGTTTGGGATTACGCGTATTGTTTAATAAATCCACACGTACCAATCTCTGTCTTGATTATGCATTTGGGAAATACGGAAGGAAGGGATTTTTCCTGAATTTGAACGAGACGTTTTGAGAGAAGACCGCAGACCATGATATTATTTTTTCGGGTCAGCGATTATTTGTTTATGTAAAGTTATTTAAAAACAACCCGGATTGGAATGGCTTATCTATATTTGACACAATGACTGCCCGGGCTTCCAATACGCATAAATACAAACCGTATATAAAGATTCTCGTTTGGTTGACAGGGATCTCTGTTGTTTTTTTTCTCATGTTGCGCGTGGACGAAAAAAAACCAAAGGAAGGTGGTTTGAGAAGTATGGCAACCAGTATAAATAAACATGTGCCCCGCGCCCTTGATAACCTGGTCAGGCTCGATTATGTGCATGTATTGGATGATAGCTCGATCCAGTATTATCATACAATAAAAACGCTGGAACGGTCACAGATCAATATTGATAGCTTTACAAAGCAAATAGAAAGTAAGTTGATGACTGATGAGGCGCCGGATATTCAGTATTGCCGTAAATACAATGTGAGGATTGAATGGAGATATGTTGACAGGAATAAAGAGGAGGTTTGTATTGTGAGGGCAGGACCGGGTGGTTTTCCGGCGATAAGAAAGACATCCGGTTTTCAAGAAGGAAAAGTAAATCATCAGTAAATTTGCATTTTATCATTTCTTCATGGACGGACAATACAGAAAAGATATTCACCCGGGACAATCAGTTGCTATCATCCTGAAAAAGGATCAGCGATCTGGTAAACTTACCTACGGCGTCGTAAAAGATCTGCTTACTTCAGCCGCATTTCATTCGCGCGGTATAAAAGTAAGACTGGAAGACGGACAGGTTGGCCGCGTTGCGGAAATTGACGCTGAAGATCCCGATGGCGAATAAATAAGGGTTGCTATAAATAAAGGTTTGGAGGTTTGACAAGCTCAGGCTCTTTTTTATTTCATAATTAGTTAATTGACCAGTCACGATTACTTAACGATCTTACAAGATCTTTGCGCCTTTCAGTACTCCGGGGAGCAGTTATGTGAGAGTCCCGGAAATGTCGTCGCTCTTTATTGGCTTTTCAAATGATGGAAAGACGTTTCCTTTCTTTTAAGAATGGAAGCAAAGGTCTGGGAAAAATTGTGTTGAAATAAGCATGCCTGTAAAAAGGTCGCATGCAGATGAATTCATTGTTAAGAATGATGTGCAGCGATATATATCATCAAAAAGATTCTATCTTTTTTCTCGTAAGCAGTTAGTTTTGGTAGCCCGGTCTATTCTTAGTCCGGGCATTTTTTTCGCACTTTTAGTATGTATAGGGTTTGCTAAATGACTATACTGCCATTGATAAAGGGTTGAGATGTGTGATAAGCATAACAGGTTAGGCTGGCTTCAGGTTGGCTGTCTGTTTAAGAGAGGTACGGAACACTGTCATTAACAGTCTGCAGGAACGTCTCAAATTTGTTAAACAACGGAAACCAATGAAACGTTTCAGCAGAAACCTGCAGTTATTCAGCCGCCCCTGTTTACACCCACAATTTTACCGTTCATTAATTACGGTCCTCTTATCCTTTATTGCTGTCTCCCATCCGTTGGGGAAGATCGCCTGGTCTGCTTCTTCCATCTGCTTCATTTTTTGCTTCACCGAAGTTTGCAGCGTTTCCGGCAGGAGATAAAAGGCTTTATCAATGGTTGTTTCCCTTTCCGGATCAAGTACACCATTCTGATGCCTGATGGCGACCTTCTGTCCTTTGTAGTAGATCAGGAACCTGATCCGTCCGTCATCATAGCCATTCATGGCCGTCGATCCGTAGATGATCAAAGGCTCGATCAACCCATCATTGTCGTAATCTTTGAAATCAATGTAGTTTGTCCAGAACCAGATATTGTCTTCCTCTTTGAGATCTTTTCTCACATGGTCATTCATTTCCCATACTTTTATCAGCCCTGCCGGTCCTGTTCTGCAGGTCAGCGCCCTGATGAAGTGATTTATGGTGTCGTTTTTTTCGCCCATCGAATCCCTGCTTTCTGTAAGCAGGCAATAATATTGCCCTGACTTGTCCGAAAACTGGTAAACACGGTAGATAGGGTAGTTGATCTTCAATCTTCCTTTAACTGAGTCGGTAAACACCGCGTCCGCCTGTTCGGATGAAAGTATGATTGGTGCTGAAAGCGGTTTCTGAGCATAGGATGCATCGGATATGATAACTGCGGAAAAAAGGAAAATGATGCGTATCACGGATGATTTTGTTTAGATTATTCGACAGTGAAATTAAGGGACATGCGTCAAAATCTGCAGCCGGCCCCGCACCTTTTCTTTTTGCTAAATGCGCCAAAATTTACTGAGCCGCTGTATAATCCACTTTGTTTCCTAATTTCATTGCAACCAACGCTACTTGCCATGATCAGGTCTTTTTTTGTCAGCTTTATATCGTTCATGATCCCGTTCACGTCGCTGCTTGCTCAAAAGAAACCAGTCGATCTGTTGTCACCCAACGGCGAACTCAAAGTTTCTGTTGAAATTGCCGATAAGATCTATTATACCGTTTCTGCGGGTAATAAAGAACTGCTCGTTAAGAACTATCTTGCTTTACGCTTAAAGAATGAAACGCTTGGCGAAAAGCCGAAACTTGTTTCTGTGAAGAAGACAAAAGGCGGGGATGTGATCCGGCCGTACGTATCATTAAAATTTTCTTCTGTAAAAAATGATTACAACGGATTGCTTTTTTCCTTCAATGGAAAATTTGCTGTGGAATTCCGTGCATTTGACGATGGCATTGCTTATCGTTTTATCTTAAACCGCGGAGACTCTGTTGAAGTAATAAACGAAGATTACAGTATCAACTTCCCGGATAATTATCTGCTGCATCTCCAGCAGAATGATGGGTTCAAAACCGCGTATGAAGAAATGTACAGTCATGTTGAATTATCTGCCTGGAAGCCTTCAGATAAAATGGCCGATCTTCCGGCGCTGATCGATACCAAAAATGGTTACAAGATCCTGATAAGTGAAGCAGATCTCTCCGACTATCCGGCGATGTTCCTGAAAGGAACGGGTACCGGAATGACAGCAGTTTTTCCGCCGGCACCGCTGGAGTTCGGACCAGATGGCGATCGAAGCCAGAAGATCCTGAAGTCTGCCGGTTATATCGCTTCAACTTCCGGTAGCCGCTCATTCCCCTGGCGCTATTTCGTGATCACCGGGGACGACAGACAGATCCTTGAAAATACGATGACGCTGAAACTTTCACCAGCCAGCATGATCACCGATCCATCATGGATCACGCCCGGACAGGCAAGCTGGGAATGGTGGAATGATGCATCGCCGTACGGGCCCGATGTGAACTTTGTAGCTGGTTATAATCTGGATACTTATAAATATTATATCGACTTTGCTTCAAAGTACGGCATCCGGTATATCGTGATGGATGAGGGTTGGGCAGAAGCTACCACCGATCCCTACAAACCCAATCCCAAAGTGGATGTAAAGGAGCTGATCCGTTATGGCAAGACCAAAAACGTTGATATCATTCTCTGGCTCACCTGGCTGACGGTACACAATAACATGGGGCTTTTCAAGACCTTCCAGGAATGGGGGATCAAAGGAGTGAAGATCGATTTTATGGATCGCAGCGATCAATGGATGGTGAATTATTATGAGAACGTGATAAAGGAAGCCGCAAAATATCAGATCATCGTCGACTTTCATGGGGCATTCAAACCTGCCGGTCTCGAATACAAGTATCCGAACCTGCTATCATATGAAGGTGTGCGGGGGTTGGAACAGATGCAAAATTGCCTGCCAGACAATAGCATTTATCTCCCTTTCATGCGCAATGCAGTTGGTCCGATGGATTTCACGCCCGGCGCCATGATCAACATGCAGCCGGATGTGTACAGATCAGAGCGGCCAAACGCTGCCGGAGTTGGCACCCGGACTGCTCAGCTTGCAATGTATGTGCTGTTTGAAAGTGGCATACAGATGCTGGCCGACAACCCAACCTTATATTACCGCAATCCTGATTGCACGGCTTTTATCACGAGCGTGCCAACTACCTGGGATGAAACGAAGGCTTTGGTGGCAACCGTTGGCGAAGTGGCTGTTGTTGCAAAACGAAAAGGCAGCAAATGGTTTATTGGCGGCCTGACTAATGGCAGACTACCCAACCGGTCAGTTACATTGAATTTTGATTTTCTTGAGAAGGGAAAAACCTATACCATCACATATTTTGAAGATGGGATCAATGCGGGCAGGCAAGCCATGGACTACAGAAAGAAAACAATGCAGATAAAGTCAGGAGATACCCTGCCGGCCAATATGGTGAGAAATGGGGGATGGGCTGCAGTGATCGAATAATTGACAGTGATCGGTGGGGTATTGAATAACTGCAGGTTCCTGCTGAAACTTCTCAAATCTGTTAGCAGCACCGTACCCCTTAAATCAATTTCAATCTCTCTTCTTCCAGGTCTATCTGATACAACTGCTGCCTGATGATATTCTCATTTACTTTCGGATCTTTGTTAAGTTCTGTGAGATATTCTCGTTGTATCTCCAGCATTTCAACGAAGATGATCTTGGTTTTTTGGTTCATCCAGCTGTCATCTGTGGCTTTTGATCTTTCTTCCCATTGTTTCAGCAGCTTCTCCATGCCTGCATGACCATTGGGTTCATTATCATATTTTTTCTTTAGAAATTGATAAACGTGTTCTTTCAGGCCCCGCTTCATTTTCAGTTTCATTTCCTCCTCTGCTTCATTTTCGGTGAACATATCGAACAGGCCGCTTTTCCGGATGATAAAAGGCAATGTTAATCCCTGCACCACTAATGTGAGCAGTATCACAACGAAGGTGATGAACAGGATAAGGTTTCTGTAAGGGAAATCGGTGCCATCATCCATTGTTACGGGAATGGAGAGTGCTGCCGCCAATGATACCACGCCGCGCATACCCGTCCAGCCGAGCAGCATCGGCATCAGCCATCGCCTTTTGCTGGAAGTGGACTGCGGTATCGCTTTTGGCCGGAAGATCAGTGTGGCGATCAATGCTGCATAGGAACTGATTACTCTCGCTACGACCAATACAACTGTTACCAGTATGCCATAGTTGATCGCGGTTTTTAATTCAATTCCTTTTGATCTCAATCCTTCCACGATCTCCGGAAGTTCCAGCCCAATGATCAGGAATACAATTCCGTTTAATATAAAGACAAAACTTTCCCATACACTATAGCCTTTGATCCTGCTGGCACTGTTGAGAAAGATCAATCGTTTGGAAGACATCAGTAATCCGCCTGAAACAACAGCAAGTACACCGGAGCTGTGCAGTTGTTCCGCGGCCCAGTACATAAAATACGGTTCGATCAGTGTCAGTGCGATATCCGATGGCGCATCCGTGGGCAGGCGTTTATGGGCCTGGACAAAGATCCAGCCGAGTGCCAGACCGATGCCAACACCACCAAGTACCATCCAGAAGAAACTGGCCGCGGCATCCTGCCAGATGAACTGGCCTGTGCCGACTGCTACCAATGCAAACCGGAAGATGATCAGCGATGAAGCATCATTCAGCAGACTTTCGCCTTCCAGTATAGCGGTGGTTGATCTGGGGATTTTTACAAACCTCGTGATCGCACCGGTGCTGACTGCATCCGGCGGAGATACGATACCACCCAACAAAAAGCCCAGCGCCAACGTGAAGCCCGGAATAAAATAATTGGCAAAGACAGCTACTGATAAAGCAGTAAAAAAAACAACCAGGAATGCAAAACTTCCAATGATCCGGTACCATTTTTTCATTTCCTTAAATGAAATGGCCCAGGCTGCTTCAAAAAGCAGGGGAGGGAGAAAGATAAAGAAGATCAGGTCAGGATTGATCTTTACTACCGGCAGACCCGGTATAAAACTGACCAGCAGACCGGCAATCACAAGAAGGATCGGATACGCGATCCTTAGTTTGTTTGCCCACATTTCCAGTAATACAATGGCCGCGATCATTGCCAGAAAAAAAGGTAGAATACTGTGCATTAGCGAGGTAGTTTGGTGTTAACATTGAACCGTGAAAAATTACGACAAAATGGAGAATGATGGTGATTTCGTGGGCTGGAAAATTGATCGGCCGTTGTCCTTTGAATAATCAGGCTGCCCGGGTAACAGGTTGTGAATGATGGATGCATATATCAGGTCAGAGAAGGTACTTCGGGACAGTATAAATATCATTTCAGCAAGTTTATGGTTTGGCCGAAATGTGGAACACCGTACTTTTGAGAAATGGAAGACTTGCTGTATAATCCTGTTTATAATGCGTTGCTGTCGCATGATGCACATCTTGGTTCCGGAACCGCCGAAGTTAAATTCTTTGATGAAGACGTATCCCCGTTTGCTGGTTTTCGGACCGGTTATACAAGGGGGTTTGATGAACTCCACGCAGCTCTGCCCGCAGACCGGAAGATCCTTTATGCAAAACCGGATCCGGTCGAAACGCCCTCAGGTTGGCAGATAGCGGCAGCTATTGAAGGCCTTCAGTTTGTTTTCAATGAAAAAAATAATTTGCCCAGGCCTTCAGTTGTTCCTGTTCTATTGGACAGCAGTCATGTCCGGGAAATGACAGACCTCGCGCAGCTGACCAGGCCCGGACCATTTGGCCCGCGAACGATTGAATTCGGGCATTATCATGGCATTTTTGAAAATGGGCAATTAGTTTCAATGACCGGACAGCGGCTTCATGTAGGTGCTTATTCAGAGCTCAGTGCGGTATGCACCCATCCGGCTCATCTCGGAAAAGGCTTTGCCGCCGCGCTGTTGATACATCAGATACAATTGATCCATTCCCAGGGTAGAAAAGCATTTTTGCATGTACGCGCTGATAACGATCGGGCCATTGCCTTATACGATCGGCTTGGATTTGAAGTAAGCCGGCCAATGCATTTCTATTTTATGAAACGGCTTTGAGCTGGTAGTACTTCGTACTTCAGAGAGAATAATGTGTTTAACGATAAAATATTCAACTCGTTTTTATTCTGAAAATTTTTTAAAAGGTTGTATATCCCTTTGTTTGGTCAGGTTTTTTACAACGTTATTTGTATGATACATTGATGAAAGGAAATTTATGAGCGATAAATTAGCTGACCGCATTTGCTGAAACCTAAAAGCGTGGTCAATCAGACAAGTCCCGGATAAATTTACGGGGCCTTTTTATATACCGACGTGTTCCGTATCTTCTACCGGGACAAACTATCCGCAGCAATTTTTCTTCTGTTAACCTGGCGTCTTTGGGATTTACAAATAAGTGGCGGGAGGAGTAATTCCGGAGTTGAGTTTATTTTACTCTTTTCAAATCTTCTCCGGCTCAGCCGTCTGTCAAACCCTTGAAACCTGTCAACCCGATCAGATCTGATCTTTTTAGCGCAACATTTTTTCGCAATCCCTGAACTCCTTATTATCTCTTCCCCAAAGTGGTCCTGTAAACAAACCAAATCACGCCTTCTGAACAAAGCCGCCCATTCCGCATCATTCTACTTTTGTTTCAACAAAAACAACAAAAGAAATGAAACAGAGCAATTACAACGGAGCATTACAACAACCAACCAGTTCAGGCTTTACCGCAAAATCAACAGCAAGCGATGTAATAAAAGGTATAGACCTTACCGGTAAAATTGCCATTGTAACCGGCGGCAATACAGGCATCGGATTAGAGACCACTAAAGTGCTTGCAGCCGCAGGTGCAACGGTGATCGTTCCTGCGCGGGATATTGAAAAAGCAAAAAGAAACCTGCATGATATTGCCAATGTGGAAGTAGAGGCAATGGATCTGATCGATCCGGCATCTGTTGACGGATTCGCTGCCGGATTCCTGTCATCCGGAAGACCATTGCATTTGCTGGTCAACAATGCCGGTATCATGTGGGTGCCTTTGCGCCGTGATCAACGCGGGATCGAGTCACAACTTGCTACAAATTACCTGGCCCCGTTCCGGCTTACTGCAAGATTGTGGCCTGCATTGAAGAAGGCCGATGGCGCACGCGTTGTGAACGTTTCTTCCCAGGGACATCAGTTCGCTCCTTTCAATTTTGAAGACCCCAGTTTTCTTCGCAAGGAATATGAAACACTGCTGGGTTATGGTCAATCAAAAACCGCCGTGAACCTTTTTTCCCTCGAACTGGATGTACGGGGACGTTCATCAAATGTGAGAGCTTATTCTTTACATCCTGGTGCGATCGGTGGTACGGAATTGGCCAGGGAAGCTCCGCGGGAGTTATTTGTCAAACTCGGGTATTGTGACGAAGCCGGTAATCTTCTGCCTGAAATAGCGGCCTCGTTAAAAACGATCCCCCAGGGTGCCGCCACTACGGTATGGTGTGCCACAAGCCCGAAATTAAATGAGATTGGCGGTGTGTATTGCAGCGACAGCGATATTACACGTATTGCTTCAGATATACCAATGTCGGATGGCGTGAAATCTTATGCGGTAGACGAAACCAATGCCAAAAGGTTGTGGACACTGAGCGAAGAAATGACCGGCATTACGTTTGGCATCAGCTGATCTTTATAAAGGAGGTGGCCCCGCAATCATCTCCTTTAACCTAAGACGGAATTTTTATATAAAGCGAAATGTATGATAGTCTCTATTTTTGCACTCATATATTCCTTTTTAAAGAATATCAAAAAAACGAACATGGAATATAAAGCCCGCTATATCACGGAAGATATAAAGCTGTCAAGCTATGATGATAGTTTTTTCAAATCGGACATTATGTTCGGGCATCATATGCTTATATGGTTTATTTCCGGCGAAACGAAAATCATACAACCAGGCGCAACGTTTTTTTTCAAAAAGGGAGATATCTTCTTAATTCCAAGAAATCAGCTGGCGACGATCATTAATTACCCTAAAGACGGACAACCGCATAAAACCGTAGTGATGCATTTGTCCGTTGAAAGACTCAGGGAGTTTTATATAAGCCGCAATGTAAAGACAAAGGTATTGACGTCTTCAAAGATCTATAGCTTCAGCAATCATCCGTTGCTGGAAAGTTGTCTTGCTTCGCTGATCCCTTATTTCGATATGAAGGATATTCCTCCTGACCTGGCTTCGCTGAAGATCACTGAAGCGATCAGCATTCTCAGAACACTGGACAAAGACATCGATACTGTGCTCGCTAATTTCGAAGAGCCGGGTAAGATCGATCTGGTTGATTATATGGAGAGGAACTTTATGTTCAATCTCCCGATGGAGAAATTCGGGTACCTCACCGGAAGAAGCCTGACAACGTTCAAACGGGATTTCAAAAAGGCGTTCAACGACACGCCACAGCGATGGCTTACCAGGAAAAGACTGGAGCTCGCGCATTACCAGTTTGTGGAGAAGAAAAAGAAACCTGTCGATGTTTGTTACGAAACAGGATTTGAAAATCTCTCCCATTTCTCTTTTGCTTTTAAAAAGCAGTTTGGTTATGCGCCAACAGAATTGTTAAATCAATTGAACCGATAACTTCAAACATAAATAACATGCCCTGGAACCCCGAAAAATACAATCAGTTCAAAAGTATCAGGTACAAGCCATTTTTTGATCTGACAGGATTCATTTCCGAAGATGGCCTGAAGAATTGTGTAGATATAGGATGCGGTACTGGTGAGCAAACAAAGATCCTTTCTGAAAAATTCCCCGAGGCCGGTTTTCTCGGCATCGATCCCTCACCGGAGATGCTTGCGAAAAGCAAAGGGCTTGAAAGTCCCAATCTGCATTTCAAACATTGTAAGGTTGAAGATTTTATGGCTTCAAATGCAGGGTACAAGTGGGATCTTATCTTCAGTAACGCGGCATTGCAGTGGTCAGATGATCATGAAGAGTTATTTCCGCAACTGATCTCATTGCTGAGTGATAAGGGGCAAATAGCGATACAGATGCCGGTGCAGAAGGAGAATGTGCTTAATAAATTATTGATCGACCTGGTAGAGGAAAAACCTTTTGTGGAATTTTTGAAAGGATGGAAGAGGGAATCACCTTTGCTGAGTATTGACGCTTATGCACAGATAATGTTTGAGAATGGGTTGAACGATATACAGATTTCGCAGAACGTGTATCCGATCATTGCGGATAGCGAAGAGAAGTTGGTCGATTTTATTTCCGGTTCATCATTGATACCATATCTGGAAAGGATGTCTGAAGAAGAGGAAGAGTTGTTTATCGCGGAGTACAAGAGCAGGATAAGGGCAGCGTTTAAGAATTTCCCGGCAATTTATGCTTTCAAGCGGTTGCTATTGTATGGAAGGAAATGAAAAGACCCAGGCAATCGATCCAATACAGTTAGTTTTTAGCTACCGTAGTCTTTTCTGTAAGAAGAAACAAGCAGGTCGGCCAATATCGGAATATTGAGATCTCCTGCATAATACAGGCAGGCGCTTGATATCGGCGATTCACCATACATTTGCTTATGCGTCTCATGTTATTTTGGGACAACGCTCTAAACGTATTTATTTCCCAGCTCTAAATTGCACTTTGAGGGTAAATTTATGAAAAGAGTTAGCGTTTTGTTCTTTCTCCTTTGGACTTTCATTGTCTCCAATTCCCAGTCCGGAGGTAGCATAACCTCAGTTATTGCTGCGCCTGAACGGGGAGCTATCAATAATTATATATACACTCCGCCATTGCGATTGGCTTTACCAGCCAGGCTATACGCTTTGGTGGTATACACAACTAATAATAGCTATCATTTTAAACGGATCCCAATTGAAAAGCGGGAAAAATATCAGTTTAGCTTCAAAGCGCCTGATTCTTCCAGTGCAGTCATTATCAGCATAAGTGATGAAAAAAATGTACCGGTAGATAATAACAACGAGTTGGGATACATTTCGTATCTGAATGATGAAACGGGCGGTATTCCAGCGTCGGCCGGGATAGATGCAATGTACCTGCTAAGCTATTACGCTATTCGTCCGTTAAAGTTAAATTATCAGAAATTGAAACCGGTAATGATCGATTTGTTTGAAGAAGCGTACCGGCATTCACCGGACTTAGTGAACACAAATCCTTACCACACGTATTATTTAAGGCTTTTATTTGAGGAAAAAGGTGACACCGTTACATCGAAATTGCTAAAATATGCCAACGAAATGGAAGCGTCTGAACAGGACGAGTCGAAATGGATAAATGCTATTTCAACATATCGATTACTTAACATGGGTGAAGCGGCGAAAGCTATCGAACAAAAGGCCATCTCCAGATATCCAAAAGGAAAGATTGCTGCGGACAATTTTCTTGAAAAGATGTCAGCTTCCGACACTACTGAATCGTTGATTCTGGCATCTATGAAGGATTATATCAACCGCTTTGGAGATACCTCTATACAAATGAAGTACACATTTTATAGTCATTTGATTGGCGTACTTCTTCAAAACAAAATTTGGGAGAGATTGAATATTTATGAGTCATTTATGCCCGCCAGAACAACGCTGGCAAGTATGTATAATAACTATGCTTTTGATTTAAGCGGAGGCGCATCATTAGATGATGGTAGTAAAGACTTACAGGTAGCTAAAATGCTTTCAGGGAGATCATTGAATTGCATAGAAGACCTGATAAAAAATATGGGAGACCCTGATGAAGATGACGGTACCCTGCAACGCGCTTACCACAAATATCTTGATACTTATGCACGTATCTTATATAAGCAGGGCCAATACGATTCTGCGTTTTATTATAAGGACAAAACCTGCAGGGAGCAAGCTGTCTTGAATGCAGAAGATGTAGTGTTCCTTGTTACCTGTGCTGAAAAGACGATGGGGCCGAAAATGGCGTATAAGATTTTGGCAGAGCATTTACTAAAAGGAATCAGTTCTGCGGCAATGATCAGCCAGCTAAACATGCTCGGCAAGAAATCGGGACTTTCTGATTCAACATTTGACGCGTTGAAGTTTGATGCAGTAAGAATCGCTTCTGAAAATTCAAAAAGGAAAATTTACCAGGTATTCGGCTCTTCGAAAAATAAAAATTTTGAATTAAAGAATCTCAAGGGTCAGACGGTTACCCTTGCTTCCTTCAGGGGTAAAATTGTGGTTATAGATTTCTGGGCTACCTGGTGCATACCTTGCAAAGCCTCGTTTCCCAAAATGCAGGAGATCGTCAATGGCTATAAAAACGATCCGGAAGTCATCTTTCTTTTTATTGACACTTGGGAAAATAAAGAAGCTGAACAAATACATGCACAAGCTTCTATGTTTATGAATGAAGCAGGTTATGATTTTGAAGTTTTACTCGATATGAACAACAGAGTTGCGCGGGAGTATAAAGTAGATTTTGTTCCTTCGCGGTTCATTCTTGACAGAAACGGGAATATAATATTTATGGGCGAATCATCTAACCTTTTACTGGAAATTGAAGATGCAAAAGGTAGACGCTGGTAGTGCCCGGTGTGAAGAAACTAACCTGTTTTGAATGATTTAAGGGGTTAACAGGTTGATCGGCAAAATAAGATTGGGTTGCGTATGAAAAAAACACTGTTTGAAAACTGCCACAGGCTTGGAAAGACATCGATCGGACCTGTTATTCAATGCCCGCTGTTCAGCAATTGGAAAAGAGATGATATTTTTCCGGGAGAAGATAACAGCGGCTACCGAAGCAAATGGTTAAAGGGGTTCGCAGTAGGGCTGACTGCGAAATATTCATTGTAAGCTCTTTCTAATGCTTGGGTTCATTCTCGCTGGACTTTTTCAAAAAGATCCATTGATTTAAAGTTAGGAGAGGTTTTGAGATTTCTTTATCTCGTCTATCCGGTAGTAAAGTCCTCCTTCGTCGGACACATTCCTTTCGGAAACGTCTCCGGGAATTTTGCCGGCGAATTAGTCAATTACAGTAGTACTAATGCTAAAGATGAACCGGCTGAGTCAACTGTAAACAGCGGTTGCCGTGATATTCATTTGCTCTACTAAGAGAAACTCATTACTTTTATTCCAATACTCTTGCCACCTGTCATGGATAAAATGATCAACCTGCCAGATACTTTTTTGCTTGCCAAACTCCAGGATGGTGACCATAGTGCCTTTAATGAAATATACAATCGCTACTGGAATAAACTTTATTTTGTTGCCTATAAACATCTTACAGAGTCTGTCGAGGCGGAAGAAATAGTGCAGGAAGTGTTTGTGGCACTCTGGAGCAAAAGAAGTTCATTAAAAATCGAATCCCTGCCTGCCTATCTGGCGGCGATGACAAGATACGCTGTGTATCATAAACTGCGGAATCGCAGAAAAACTCCTTTTACAACGCTTGAGAAGGTCGATAACAATGCGATCGGCAGGATATTAGAGGAAGGCAGTTTTGAAAATAAACTGCTCCTCGAGATCGTCAGCAAGCTGGCCAATGAGCTCCCTGAAAAATGCCGTCTTGTTTTTATCAATAACAAACTGCTGGACCGCCCGCTGCCCGAAGTGGCTGAAAAGCTCGGGATCTCCGTTAAAACGGCTGAGGCACATCTGTCCAAAGCCTTGAAAATCATCCGCACAAAGATGGGAGATGCCTTTCTTTCCTTCCTCCTCTAATTTTTTTTGTAATCACTAAGGGTAAAGTGGTTTAGAAATACTCTTATTGAATGGGGGCTGCTGAATACCTGTGCTGTTATCAATAAGGGGTTGGTAAGCGTTGGTCGTTTAACAGGTTGAAGAGGTTCAGGCCATCAGCCAGATGGCAGTTTGGTGCAAGCATGATGAACTGATCAGATAAACGCAATCTGTCTAACCCATGAAACCTATAAAACGTTTCAGCGAAAACCTGTAGTTATTCAGCAACCCCTAAATACACTGATTTGTTTATGCAAAACGAAAGGATACGAATACTTGCGTCGAAATTTCTTGATGGCTCCGCAACGGAGGCGGAAAAGGAGGAATTACATGCCTGGTATGATGAATGGAAAGATGATGAAATGATCGTTTCCACAGAAGGGAAGGGCAATGAAGAGTCAGTGAAGCAACGTATCCTTTCGGGGATTCTTCAACGTGTGAAGGAAGAGGATGAAGAGAACGCTATAACTCCAGTGACAGGGGGCAGGATCTCACGTGCAAAATGGTGGGCCGTTGCCGCAGTGTTCCTGATATTGATCGGTGGTGCAGGAACTTATTTTGCAATGAGATCAACGGCGGCTTCGGATCAGGTGCTTGCAGATAATGACTTTTATAAGAATGATGTAGCTCCGGGGACGAATACCGCCACGCTTCAGCTGGCTGATGGGCGTATTGTGGATCTTGGCGATTCAATTCAACCGGGCTTACAGCAAGGGATAGCTTCTGTAGAGAAAGAGAATGGCGGAACACTGGTATATAATGCAGACCCCGCCTCACAAAAAGAAGGCAGCCAAATTGCATACAATACCATCTCAACCCCCAATGGCGGTGAGTTTAAGGTTGTTCTGGCTGATGGCTCTAAAGTATGGTTGAATGCCGCCAGCTCATTACGTTTTCCGGCTGCATTTGCCGGCAACGAGCGGAATGTGATATTAACAGGCGAAGCCTATTTTGAAATTGCAAAAGATGCAAGCAAGCCTTTTACGGTAACGGCTAATGGCACAACGACCAGGGTATTGGGTACACATTTCAATATCAAGGCGTATAATGATGAAGAGGATGTTATAACTACTCTTATTGAAGGATCGGTGCGCATAGAATCCAATGGACAGCAAAAGAACCTGATACCCGGTCAGCAGGCGCTGATCAGGACTGATGGGAATAATATATCGGTATCACCTGCTGATGTAGATGACGCAGTTGCCTGGAAGAATGGATATTTCACTTTCCGCAATGAGAATATAAAAGATATCATGAAACGGATCTCAAGGTGGTATGATATCTCTGTAACGTATGAAACCGGCGTTGATGCAAACGCATTTGGCGGTACATTTTCACGGTCAAAAAGCTTAAAGCAATTACTCAAAAGTCTCGAAATCACCAACACCATCCATTTTAAAATAGAAGGAAAGAATGTGACGGTATTGCCCTAGCAGAAGAGTCGCGCGATCTTCTGTATCCGGCAAAGGTTAAGGTACACAGGCTGCTAATATGAAATAAAAAAACGAAATGCTGCTTAATTATTATTTGTTCACGGAATGCCCGGAGAGGCATTTCCTGATGAGAAAACTATTGCCCGGAAGAAAGATTACACTGCTTATTGTGCTGCTCATTTTTTCAGCCGCAGGCTTGAGGGCTCAATCAATTACCATCAACCAGAAATCTATTCCTTTAATAAAGGTGATCCCATTGCTGAAGCAGCAAACGGGTTATGATTTCCTGTACAATGCAGAGATATTTAAGGAAGACAAGCCGGTGGATATTGCGGTGACCAATGCCAGCCTTGCCGATGTATTGGATAAATATTTTGTCCCCAGGGGCATCACTTATGATGTCAACAGGAATGAAAAGACCGTTGTGTTTAAAAAAAAGGCAACGCCCGTAAAGCAGGCCGATCTGCCGCCATCACCAGTCGTCAGCGGCAGGATCACTAATCAGAAGAATGAGCCGCTTTTCCGTGCAACAGTGAATGTAAAAGGTACTGGAATCGCTACAATCGCAGATTCCTCTGGCAATTATACCCTTAATCTAAAGAATGCCGGCAGCCCTGTTGTGTTGCTTGTCTCCATGATTGGTTATGAATTGTCGGAGGTAGATGTAAGAGACAGGAATATTGTAAATGTTTCGTTGAAGGAAACACAGAAAGAGCTCGAGGATATTGTGGTCATTGGCTATGGGGCAGTTCAGCGCAAAGATCTTACTGGTGCTGTATCCGCACTGACTGATAAAGATCTTAAGGATATTCCCCTTAACTCTGCAGCACAGGCTTTGCAGGGCAGACTTGCAGGTGTGCAGATCGTTGTGGGAGAGGGTGCACCCGGCGCCCCGGTAGATGTTTTTATTCGTGGCCGCAGTTCCATTACGCAATCCGGCTCTCCTTTGTATGTGGTAGATGGCGTCCAGGTTGAAAATGCCCTCGACGTTTTATCGCCACAGGATATTGAATCCATCAACGTATTAAAAGATGCAGCGTCTACGGCCATTTATGGCGCAAGAGGTGCAAATGGTGTTGTGATCATTACAACCAAAGGGGGGAAAAACACCAACGGAAAGTATACCGTTGCTTTTAACACATTTGCAGGTGTTAACAAACTGACGAAGCAACTGGATATGATGGATCCTTATCAGTTTGTATTATACCAGTATGAAAAGGCGAAATACACTGCAAGTACGAATGATATGAATTCGGTGAGCAAGTATATCCGCGATCCTAATAATTTTGATACGATCGCTTCCACATTCATGAATTATCCGGATGCCATGGACTGGCAACAACGGATGATGGGCCGCAGTGCATTTCAGACCACGCAGAACCTGAGTGTATCCGGAGGTAGCCAGGCAACACAATTTAACCTTAGCCTCACCAATAATATACAGGAGGGGCTGTTGATCAATTCCAAACTTGACCGCAAGCTGGTGAATTTCCGTTTGGATCAGAAGATCAGCAATGCAATCAAGATGGGGTTTAACGTACGGTATAACAATCAACAGATCACAGGAGCCGGCACGTCTGATGCAGGCAGTGCCAATACAAATCGCCTGAGACAATACACAAGGTACCGTCCGCTGCTCCTGCCGGGACAGGATGAAGATTTTTATGATCAGGCATTAAGTGATTTCAACCCGGGAAACCAGTTGAACCTGATCAACCCATTATTGCTTTCACAGGCCGAATACAGGTTGTCGAATGCGGTTCTCTACAATTTCAACGGATATGTGAATGTTAACCTGGTTAAAGGGCTTTCCTTTAAAAGCACTTTCGGCTATGATTTTACAAATACGCAGGGTAAAACCTTCGATGACACGATCACGGCCAATTCAAAAAATAATGGAGCAAGAATGCCCATTGCCGGCCTCTCAGACCTGAGGCGTTCGGTGATCAACAACTCCAATGTATTCACCTATAGCAATCCCCGTTTTTTAACTACAGGCGGACGTCTTACTATTCTTGCCGGTCAGGAGATCTTTGAAACACGTACCAGGGCGAACAGTCAAACCATCCGTTACTTTCCTACAGGTACGACGCCTGATATAGCCTTCGCAAATTTTGGACTGGCCACGCCGCCGGTAGGATTTACCCAGCCTAAACCAGTTTCATCTGAAGTGCAGACAAGACAGCTATCTTTCTTCACCCGTTTATCTTATGATTTCAAACAGAAATACCTGTTCTCATTCAATATGCGTGCGGATGGTTCTTCGCTGTTCGGCCCTGATTACAGCAACGTATTCGTAGCGCCTGATTCAGTTAATAACAAGTGGGGGTTCTTCCCCTCGGCATCAGCGGCCTGGAGATTGTCACAGGAAGAATTTATGAAAAGCATCTCTTTTATAAGCGATGCGAAGGTGCGGATCAGTTATGGCGTGTCTGGCAATAACAGGATCGATCCTTATGGTTATGCTACAAATTTTTCAGCACCTGCTAACTCCGGTTATGGTCTTAACGATGTGTTGAATTATACTTTGCTTCCTCCTACAAGATTCGGAAATGCAAACATCAAGTGGGAGTCATTAAGCTCCACAAACCTTGGCATCGATCTTTCCTTGTTCGACCGTCGCCTGGATGTAACAGCAGATATTTATAGCAACAGCACAAAAAACCTGCTGGTCGAAAACTCGTTTCCCGGCAATACAGGTTATCGCACGCAGTACCAGAACGTGGGTACCATTCGCAACAATGGGATCGAATTGCAATTGTCAGGAACTGTTATCAAGAAGAAAGATTTCTCCTGGAACAGCAACTTCAATATTTCGTTTAACAGCAATAAGATCGTCAGTCTTGGAGATCAGCAACAGTTTACGGCCTCCTCCGGTTTCTTCGCAACAGCGGGCAATCCTGCTGATTACCTGATACAGGTTGGGCAATCCATCGGCTCTGTGTACGGATTAAAAGTGGAAGGCTTCTATACCGTAGATGATTTTGATACCAATCCTGTTTCGAACGCTGGTTTTCCTTCACTGACTTATCAGTACACGTTGAAGCCCGGGCTTCCCAATCCGCAAGGAGTGATCTCTGACCTGGTTCAGCCGGGACAGATCAAGTATGCCGATATCAATGGTGACGGAAAAATTGACCTTGATGACCGCACGGTGATCGGGAATGTATTGCCCACTTTTACAGGAGGCTTTACCCAGCAATTTGCCTATAAGAATTTTGACCTTAGTGTGTTCATGAATTTTTCTTATGGCAATGACGTGTATAATGCAAACAAGCTGGAGCTGTCTACTGCCTACAACCTGGATGCGAATATGCTTGCGATCATGAACGACCGCTGGAATGTGATCGATGCAAACGGGGAACTCGTACAGAAGCAACTTAACGCAACAACAGTGATTGGCATCGCTCCGGCAGAACTGGCTGCTCTGAATGCCGATGCAAAAATATGGACGCCCATCCGCAGTATGCTCGGTTATTATCCCAGTTCTTTTGCTGTTGAAGACGGGTCATATTTACGGATCAACAATATCACTCTTGGATATACTTTGCCAAAAACATTGTTGAAGAAGATGCGTATTTCCAGTATCAGGATCTATGGCACTGCCAATAATATCGCTACCATCACCGGGTATAGCGGTTATGATCCTGATGTTAGTTCCCGGAGAAGTGTGCTTACGCCTGGTGTTGATTATTCCGCTTATCCACGCGGCAAGTCATTCCTGTTTGGTTTAAATGTTATTTTCTAAAATTTCGATTGTAATGCTTATGAAATATATGATTGCTTTCAAAAGAGCTGTGCTCATATTAATTCTTGCAACAGGTTTTTGCCTGAGCTCCTGTAAAAAATATTTGTCGCCGGAGCCTGTGTCTTCTTTTGATGCGGGAATTGTTTTCGGTAATGCGATAAATGCAAAAGCTGCTTTAATGGGCGCATATATGGCAATGGCCGGAGATGCTGCTTATGGTCTGTTCACCAGTTATCAGTTTGTATATGACGACGATGCTATTATGGGTGGAGGGGCCGGGCTGGATGTGGCCCGCAGGCAGCAGGCGCATTACACCCTGAACGCAAGTAATGGTGAGATCCTTACTACTTATAACCAGTTTTATATGGGAATAGAACGTGCCAATAACTGCATTTACTATATCCCTAAGATGGCCCAATACAAAGAAGATGGCATATCCGGGGAATTGAAAAGAATGCATGGAGAGGCGTTGGTATTGAGAGCACAGTATTATTTTGAATTGATCAGAATATTCGGTGATGTGCCTGAGCAACGGGTTCCTACAGCATTTATTGGTTCTCCATTCCTTGGAAGAACGCATCGCGATAGTATACTCACACATATAATCGCGGACCTTGACAGCGCAAAAACTTTGCTGCCCTGGCGTACAGAGGTAGCACAGGACGAACGCTTCACCAAAGGCACAGCTATGGCGTTGAGAGCAAGGCTGGCATTGACAAGAGGAGGATACGCATTGCGTGGAAATGGACAGATTGAAAGAGCCGCCGACTATTCCGATTACTACCAGATTGCTAGAGCTGAGTGTGATACTTTAATGAAGAGAAGAGATCAGCATACGCTTGTGCAGGAATACGCATCGATCTTCAAAGACGTGATCAATGCGCATAAACCTGTTGATCCGCGCGGCGAGCTGATGATGCAGGTGGCAACAGCATTAGGTAACAGCGCATCTGATAGCCGGATCGGTATTGCCAGTGGAACGAGAATAAATGGCGTAGGTGGTCCTTTTGGTCCGGCATTGCCTACTTATTTCTACCTGTTTGATTCAACTGACGTGCGCAGGGACGTAACTCTCGTTCCTTACCAGATCGTTTTGGATGTATACGGAAGGGGTAATGCCAGTCATTCGATTTATGACGGAAAGTTCCGCCGTGACTGGGTATCAAATCCGTCTTTCTATTTCAGCAGTGGTGTTACAACCGGTACCAACCCTGTTACGTTTACACCCGCGTCCAATGCTTCTTTGACCACCATGCAGCTTAACTGGCCTTTGATCCGTTTTTCCGATGTGCTGCTGATGTTTGCTGAAGCAGACAATGAACTTCACAACGGTCCATCTGCAGAGGCACAGGAAGCATTCCGTGAGGTGAGCCTGCGTGCTCATTCAGGTAACTCAACACTTGTGCCGGCAGTTCCAACAGATAAGGACGGGTTTTTTAAATTGCTGGTAAAAGAAAGGGCGTTGGAGTTTGGAGGTGAAGGCATCCGGAAATACGATCTTATCCGCTGGAATCTGCTAGGCGTAGCGCTGGCAGAAACGAAAGAGAATCTCGTGAGAATGGCGGCAGGTACAGCCATGCAATCATACTCTTATATGGCGGCTCCCCCGGCTTATACACTTTCTGCAACATTGCCCCGGTTCATGTATTTCTTTTCAAGGGTTAATGGCGTGCAGAGCGGGAATATCTGGGCTAACTCGTTCTACAGGGCTTCGCCGGCAAGCGGCAGCGGAATAAGGGATAATACGATCACGCCCGCTATAGCAGACATTACGTTACCTAATTCCGGTGCAAACGTAAATAGGGTAGTGTGGGTTGCGAATGCGGCCATTACCACAACTTTCGTAAACTTTTATGCATTTGGTTTTCAAACAGGGAAGAGTGAGTTGTATCCATTGCCACAAGCTGCAATGGAAGCCAATTACAACCTTCGTCCGCAAAACCCTGGATACTGAGTGTAACAAATGAATGATCGGATTAATTCTTTGACTATCTGATGTTATGTAGAAGATGGAGTCTGGCCCTCCTGAATCAGTAATCAGACATGAACTCAAAATCATCTATGGTAAATTTAAAATTGGCAATCACCAGTATTCTTTTCCCGATTATCTCACTGGTGGGTACTGCATCTGCGCAGAACACGATACAACCGTATCCCTTATTAACAGGAGAAACGAGTAAGGTATTTATGGTAAAAGCCAATGGCAAAGAGGTTCCGGTATCTTTCTATAAGGGCATTCATTATATCCGTTATGGTCAAAAAGGAAAAGCCCGGCTGGAAGTTAATTTCCGGTCTTTGGATAGCCTGAAGATGAGCCCGCAACATGTGTTCACAAAAACAAAAACCGGCGTCAGCATTGACCTGGAGAAACCCGGATATTATGTGTTGTCGGCGGGGCAGGCAGAGAAACTGTTTATTTTATCTGATGCACCTGATTCGTTTACTGAAGAAGAAAAAAAGGATCTCGTTCCGGTGACTGGTTTCAATGTTGATGTCAGTGGGAAGAAGCTCTCCACGAAAGAAATTCAAAGGGCAATTGACGAGACCGCCGCCGATCGTAAAATACTTTTCTTCGGCCCCGGAGTTTATAAAACAGGCACACTGACGATCGGAAGTAATGCACGTATCTATCTCTCCGAAGGCTGCCTGATAGATGGATCGTTTGATACCTCACATTATGTGATCGATAAAGGATTTAAGGAAGCCAATAAACTGAAAGACGGCAAGGCTTTTTCTGATAATGGAGAACATATGACTTTCAGCCGCCTGATCCTGGTTGAGGATGCCTCCAATGTAAAGATCTGGGGGAAAGGCATTATTAATGGAAACGGCGCTGAAGTCCGGAAAACAGGTAAGCCGGCCAACTTGATCCGTATTCGCAACAGCAAAAACGTACTGATCGACGGTATTTGCTCTTTCGATCCTGCGGCCTGGAACACGCATATCCTGTATAGCGATAGTGTTACGATCCGAAATGTGAAGCTGATCAATGATCTGAATGTGCCCAATACAGATGGATTCGATCCCGATGCATCCCGGCATGTACTGATCCAGCATTGTTTCGCTTTTTGCAGTGATGATAATGTAGCTATTAAAACGAGCAATAACAGTAATCTCCTGCGGGATTGTGAAGATATAAAAGTAGAAGACTGTTTGTTCCTGACGAAAAAATCAGCACTTAAAGTTGGCACGGAAACAAAGGCTGCGGTTATGCGTGATATCGTTTTCCAAAACAACTATATCGCTATGGCTGATCGTGGATTGGTCCTCTATTGTTATGATGGCGCGAGGTTCGAAAATGTGCAGTTTGCCGGCAACTACTTTGAGACAGGGTTTTCCGATTATGAAAAAAAAGCGATCCATTTCGTTATAAAAGAAAGAGGTGGTAGGGGGCAGATCAAAGATGTACTGATCAGGGACTGTTATTTTTCTCCTCAATTCCATAGTGCGATAACTATACTCGGTCTGGATAAAGATCATACAATAGAAAACCTGGTTTTTGATAATGTATCGATCATGGGTAAGAAAGTACAGGATCTTAAAAACTTGAATATTCAGCAAAACGGGTTTGTCGGTAATGTTGAACTAAAAAAATAAACGAACCGTATGAGATCTTTTTCCGTATTATTCTCTCTGTTGTTTTGGGCAATCAGTGCCCAAACGCAGGTGGTCTATGATATTACAAAGTACAAAGCAAAAGGTGATGGGAAAACACTGAATACAAAAGCAGTTCAACGGGCAATTGACGAGTGCTCCGCTAAAGGTGGGGGAACCGTTTGGGTGCCCGCAGGCATATTTGTAACAGGCTGTATCTACCTGAAGGATAACGTCAACCTTTACCTGTCGAACGGAGCAGTATTGAGAGCAACACCGGAGCTATCAGAATATGATCCCGGGACGATGGCATTGGTATACGTAAAAGAAGCGGCTAATGTGTCTATTAACGGTATGGGAATGATTGACGGCAACGGAAAAAACTTCAGGTTCGTTGAAGAGGGACCCGACAGGCCGTTCGTCGTACTCGTTGAGGGCAGTAAGCATGTGGTTATCCGGGATGTAAAACTGTATCACGCGGCCAGGTGGACGCTGAAACTGTTTGACAGTGATCAGGTGCAGGTAAGCGGCGTGACCATCTATTCCCATTCCAATCACAACAATGATGGGATCGATATCGACAGCCGGAATGTTACCATTTCTGATTGTATCATCGATAGTGACGATGATGCGATCTGTCTGAAAAGCGAGAACCCGAACAGGATCACGGAGAATGTTACCGTTACCAATTGCCTTATTTCTTCCAATTGCAATTTCATCAAGATGGGAACAGGATCCTTCAGTGGGTTTAAGAATATCGCCATTACTAATTGTGTGCTGAAAGCTGCGACCGAAACGCCGTTCTGGAAGTGGAACACTATCGTGAAAGGTGTGGAAGATACGATCTCCGGGATTGCGGGGATAGCACTGGAAGTGGTAGATGGTGGCATGATGGACCAGGTTGTGATCTCAAATATTTCAATGACGGGAGTTCAAACGCCCATCTTTATGCGCCTCGGAAACCGAAGGAATCCCGTTGGCTCAATGAAAAATGTTTTGATCTCTAATATCACTGCTACTGCAAACAGTCTGATCCCTTCCATTATCGCCGCAGTTCCGGGGTTTCAGATTGAGAACGTAACATTCCGGGATATGATCCTGCGTCATAAAGGCGGCGGTACAGAAGCAGACCGGAACCGCCAGGTGCCGGAGCATGAAGCCAAGTATCCGGAAAACAGGATGTTCGGTCATAGTTTACCTGCTTATGGATTATATGTCAGGCACGCAAAGAATATCACATTGGATAATATACAGTTCACACTTGCATCGGCTGACGCGCGGCCAGCCATCTGGCTGGAAGATGTGAATGGTGTTTATATCAAAGATTTTTCGGCGGGTAGCGGAGCAAAGCCCTCCACTAAGATCAGGCAGGTTGATGTTACAGATTTCTTTTACCAAAATTTACGCGAACAATGATGAGAAATTTTATTCTCGCCATCTGTTGCTGCATATTGATGGATTCCTTCGCACAACAATCAGGATACACCAGCTTTGCTAATCCAATGATCGGAACCGATGGCACGGGACATACATTTCCAGGAGCAACAGTTCCTTTTGGGTTGGTGCAACTCAGTCCTGAAACTGGTTTTGTAGGATGGGATTATTGTTCCGGATACCGTTATGCTGATAACCGGATCTACGGATTTTCACATACACATCTAAGTGGCACCGGAGCAAAAGATCTTGGAGATATTCTCGTGATGCCTTTTACAGGCGCACCTGCCGATACTGTGGTTAGTTCCTTCAGCCATAGCAGGGAAAAAGCTTCGCCCGGCTATTATGCTGTAGAGCTGGATGATTACAGGATAAAAGCGAAATTGACAACCACCGCACATACGGGTTTTCATGAGTATTCCTACCCGGGAGCGAAACAGGCGGGAATAGTGATCAATCTTAAGTCAGCATTGGTCAATAAAGCGTCAGAACTGGAAACGCATGTATTGGAAAGTCGTATTGACATCAAAGATGATCATACACTTACCGGTTATACGATCACCAAAGGATGGGCGGGAACACAACATGTATACTTTGTGATTAAACTACAACAGCCAATACAGTTGCACCAATGGCTTTCTGATTCCGCAGCCTCCAGGAATCACATTCTTGCGCTCTTCTTTGATGGAAGAAAAGCCTTCACTCAAAAAATGAAAGTGTCTCTATCTACCGTCAGTATTGAAAATGCACAGGAGAACATGGACACAGAACTTGCTCACTGGAATTTTGACCGGGCAAAAAAAGAAGCGGATAAATTATGGGAAATGCGATTGAATAAGATCCGCATTGAAGGTACGCGTGAAGAAAAGGAGATCTTCTATACATCGATGTATCATTCGTTTATTGCTCCAAATAATATCGCGGATGTTAACGGACAATATCGGGGCGCGGATAATCAGGTATACAAAGCAAATGATGGTGTTTATTATTCCACCTTATCATTGTGGGATACTTATCGTGCACTAAATCCGCTTTATACCATCATTCTTCCCGACGAGACAAGAAATATCGTTTCGTCCATGCTCGCCCATCAAAAGGTGCAGGGTTATTTGCCGGTCTGGACATTGTGGGGGCATGAGAATTATTGCATGATCGGTAATCATGCGATTCCCACGATTGCTGAAGCATATGCAAAGGGGATTTGTAAAGACAATATACAGGGGGCATTTGAAGCAACAAGGATCAGCTCGACTGTTGATCACAAAGGGTCTGACTGGACGAACTATCTCAGGTATGGTTATTTCCCTTCTGATATCGTTACAAAAGAAGCTGTATCGAAAACAATGGAGAGTAGTTACGATGACTATGCTGTTGCAAAGCTGGCAGAGTTGGCGGGGAAGAATGAAGCGCGTGATAGTTTTATCAAACGGTCTGGATTTTACAAAAATCTGTTTGATCCTCAAACAGGATTTATGCGGGGTAAAACAGCAGCAGGTAACTGGGTGACACCCTTCGATCCCTTTAAACTATCGCATGCGGGAACCGGCGGCGGAGATTACACCGAAGGCAATGCATGGCAATACACCTGGCATGTGCAGCATGATGTGCCCGGGCTGATTGAATTAATGGGAGGAAAAGAACAGTTCAATAAAAAACTGGATTCTTTATTTGAGCAGGAATCTCATGTATATGGCGATGGACTTACGTTGGATGTAACCGGTTTGATAGGCCAGTATGCACATGGTAATGAGCCATGTCATCATGTAGCATATCTGTATACATTGTCAGGCCAGCCCTGGAAAGCAGCAGACAGGATCTCGGAGATCATTCCATCATTTTACAGTAATAAACCGGATGGCCTAAGTGGTAATGATGATTGCGGCCAGATGAGTGCCTGGTATATTTTCGGCGCTTTGGGGTTTTACCCGGTTGATCCTGTTTCCGCAACGTATGTGTTTGGGAAACCATTGCATAAAAAAGCAACGATCCGGGTTGGAGAGAAAACATTCGTGATAAATGCAAAGAATCTTAGCCCGGATAACAGATACATTCAGCAGGTATTTTTGAATGGTAAGCGTTACTATGAATCCGGTATCCGCCATGCAGATATTATTAATGGAGGCGAATTGAATTTTATAATGGGCAAAGAGCCTGTAGATTTTTCAAAATAAAATGATATGAAAAGAGTATTAACTGTTGTATTGTGTTTAGCGATCTTTTTCATGGCATTCCGCCAGGAAAAGCCAAAGAAATTGTTCTTACTGGGGGATAGTATTTCAATGCAGTACAGTCCATACCTGGAGAAAATGATCAAAGGTACGTACACTGTTATCCGGAAGCAGGATGATGGGGAAGGGATGCGAAATCTTGACGTGCCCAAGGGGTCCAATATTGGTGACTCGCGGATGGCCCTGAGTTATATCCGGTATAAGCTGGCGGATGAAAAGTTCAGGCCCGACCTGATCACTCTCAACTGCGGGTTGCATGATATTAAGCGGGACACTGCAACGGGTATGATTGCTGTAGATTCCGTTGAATACAGGAGGAATCTGAAAGATATCGTTTCTATCGTTCATAAAAGGAAGATCCCAATCATCTGGATCAGAACCACGCAGGTGGTGGATTCCATTCACAGGAAAAACAAGGCGTTTACCCGGTTGGCATCAGACCTTGAAAAATATAATGCCATTGCAGATGATGTATTCAGGAGTGCGAAGATCAGTATTATAGATCTGTATACGTTTACAAAGAATTTGGGTGGCAACCGGTTTGTAGATCATGTACATTATAATGATGAAACAAAAGCATTGCAGGCCGCTTTTATCGCGGGTTTTTTACAGCACCGCGAAGATGATAATGGTAAGTAGGGGTTGCTGAATAACTGTAGGTTTCTGCTGAAACGTTTCATAGGTTAGGTAGGCTGCGTTTGTCTGATCAGTTTAATAATAATGCAGGTACGCCGGTATCTGCTGCAGGCTTTTTGTGCTGATCGATTCATAACGCCTGCAGCAAACTGCCATCTGGCTGACTGAACCTCTTCAACTTGCTAAACGACGAACGTCTATCAACTTTTAATTGGCAACTGCATAGTTATTCGGCAAGCCCTAAGGAAAAAACCGGCAGGAGATCAGGTGGACGATAGTATTAAAGGGCTATAAATTTTTACAGGTGACAACTGTAATTTGTCTCAAAGACAAGCAATTCAAACGTCCTTCGTTTCTACGAGGGACCTTTTTATTTATTATTGTCCGACAGAAGTCGGTTAAGAATGACTTTAAAATCTGGCCGGACGGTCGCTCCCTGGAATATCCAGACCAGAATGCTGAACCGGAAAAATACCATTGCAAGGCAAAGGCTTCAAAAGGCCGGCTTCAGCATTGTGTCCGGCAACCTGGAATTTCTTAAAGCCAGGCGGGGTGGTGTTGTAATACGTGAATCTTATTTTATTAAGAATGATATTGGCCCACAGATGATGGATTCGGCTATTTTGTATTTTGATAAAGGAGGAAGAAGATCATATTATGAGCCGATCAGTGCAAAAAGCCTGCAGCAGATACCGGCGTACCTGCGTTATTATTAAACTGATCGGACAAACGCAGCCTGAATAACTATGCTGTTATCAAATCCATTTGATTTTGTCGCAAACGTACAATGCCACAAGTCTTCTTACGGATACCTTTAATGAAATTATATTCTCGCCGGAAATGCTGAGCTTCTTTCAAAAGATGCATCGGCATTCATGCAAAATAAGGGCACTTTTTTCCGTTAAAACCAAATTACTACATGAGACGAATAGAGATGCTATTAATAACGGCAATATCGTTTCTTGCTTGCACGATTGGTTATGGCCAGTCTGCTCCTCAAAACTGGCATCTGCTGGATCTGAAAGAGGATGGCTATCCCGGTGTAAGCCTTGAAAAGGCATACAGGCAATTACTAAAGGACAGGAAGCCCGAAAAACCTGTGGTCATCGCAGTGATTGACGATGGGGTCAATATTGAACACCCTTTGCTTAAATCATATATCCGGACAAATAGCAAAGAAATTCCGGGTAATGGAAAAGATGATGATGGCAATGGATATGTGGATGATGTGAATGGCTGGAGCTTTTGTGGCTGCACAGTGGATGCAAGGGAAATAGTGCGTGAATATGTAAGGCTGCGGCCTGTCTATGAAAGCAATCCGGACATTGCCCGGATAAAAAATAAGAAAGAATACATTTACTGGCGGGAAATAGTAAAGAGCAAGGATGAGTACTTCAGCCAATTCGTCACAAATCCCTATCAGACAGAAATCGATTCATTGCAGGCGCTTCAGGACTACTGGCAGACGCAATTAAATACGACCGCTATCTCATACCTGACACTTAAAGATAAAAATACCGACACTACCGCAAGTGAGATGGTAAAACGATACCACCGTTACTTTGTGACCTCTTCTACCGAAAATGACTCTACCACTTTGCTCGGCTATATCGGCCAACTGAAAGCCATAAAATTTCCGGAGAAAACATCTGTATATTTTGCTTCAGCCGAATTGCTTCAGCAGCAAGACCCTTATTATTTCAGACATAAGAATGTACCCGGAGATGATCCCGGTAAAAACCAGTCAGCATACTATGGGAACCCGCTTGTTTTTTGTGAGCAATCGGCTCATGGTAATTGGGTGGCTGCCTGTATCAAAACCCTGATTGATGCAGTCCCTGGCAGCAGTGAGTACATTAAAATATTACCCGTTCAGGTATTCCCATTCTGGAGAAGTGATGTTTACGAAAAAGATATAGCCAATGCTATCCGGTATGCAGTAGATAATGGGGCGGATGTTATAAACATGAGTTTTATAATGGATTCCCTGGCACATCCCGACTGGCTGTTCGATGCGATCAAATATGCGCAAAAAAAGGGAGTACTGCTGGTAAGGGGAGCTGGCAACAACGGTAAAGAAATTGCTTATTATCCTAATCAGCATATCGGTAAAAGAAAAACAGTTGACAATTTCCTGGTCGTAGCAGGTTCAACAACCAATGAAAAGGGATTAGTATGGAGCGGCAGCACGTACGGAAAAGATATTGTGGATCTTTTCGCGCCCGCCGATGAATTTTCGGTCGCCCGAACGGTGGATGAACATGCGATCATTCATGGAACAAGTTATGCAGGACCGGTTGTATCGGTATTAGCTGCTATTATCCGGAGTTATTACCCCGGACTCGATTATAAGCAGGTAAAATATTGCCTGGAACAATCTGCCGCTCCGATTGAAAAAATAGTCATGAAGCCTAAAACGAATGAAGAAGTACCGTTTTGTAACCTGAGCCGGACCGGTGGAATTGTAAATGCATTTACGGCCTTACAGGAAGCGGAAAAAATCGCTTCAAAACAGCGATAGTAACAGATGCTGAATTTGAAAATAAAGCAGTAAGTTACAGATCATGTTAACAAGCGAAGTCTTCAGCTCCGCGCTTTCCCTGAAGGGTTTCATTATAGTAAAAGTTGTAATTGGCTGGATACTTACGTTCCTTGTACCTGGCCACCTTCGCGGAAATGCTACCAGGTTTGTTCGTTGCGTTTCATTTTTTCAAATACTTCCCGCCCCCAGCCATCGCCCAACTTATTTTCCTTGGCTAATTTTTGGATTTTTTCCTCCGATGGAATCGCCTCTTTATTCTTGCCTGTGTTCAGATTTTCTGGAGATAATGAATGCTTGGAAAGATGACTTTCGGTAGCTACAGCGTATTGGTTCCAGGTGTTTGTCCTTTGGAATGTTGTCATTCTAGGGTAAAAAAAACCCATCTTCAAAGGGGGGATATTTTATGCCAGGTGTTTATACAATTGCTGCCAATTTGCTGAAGTCTATTTATCTAAATTGTCATTTGCCATAAACTCAGCTTGCGTTATTAAGGCTTTTAATGCCCGAAGACTTTTCCCTTTCCTAAAACGGATTCGAACAAATTGAGATGATTTAGCATTAAGACAAATCCATGGAGAAAAGCACACAGCACATCGTTTGCTTTTTCACCATAATAAATACATGGGAGCCATCCCTGCTTTTGAAATAACTGATTTTTTGCCTGTAATCCTTCATTGCAAAGGATTACAGGAGGTTTTGTACCGATTTTAGTCGGCCAATAGTGATTTTTAATAAGGAAATATATTCATGTGCAAATCGAGCTATCTGAACTTCATTTATTACCGGCAGCGATAGCCGTATGCTTGTTTGCCGATAGGCGCAGGCTACTTGTTATAATATTCAATCCGGTATAACAAAGATTGTCAGGTGTGGGGTAGAATTGCTTATTACTCTTTTTCTTTCACATCAATACTGATGTTTGTTTCTTTTACGCCATCGCCCGATGCGGTTAACCTGATAGTTCCAGGTTGTTTACCGGCTTTAACTATCACGAGTACCCTGCCTTTCCAGGCTTTTCGTTGTGGTTGCTGATAGCTTTCTGTACTCATCGGGTCCGCATTTCCCACGCCAATGATCTGAGCATCTCCACTTACACTGAACTTTAGCAAAGGCGTTGCTTTAGGATTCCTGTTTCCATTATCGTCTATGCACTCTACTGTAATATAGCTGAGGTCCTGGTTATCTGCCAGCAATTGTGAACGGTCAGCTGATAAGCGCAACTGACTTGCCTTTCCTGCAGTTTTCAGCACGGAAGATTTAATGATTTTCTTTCCTTTAAAACCGATCGCTTTTAGTTCACCTGCGGCATAAGGGACTTTCCATGTTGCCATAAATTCAGTGGAACGATCGGTTTTCTTTTTTCCTAATGATCTTCCGTTCAGCAACAACTCTACCCGGTCGCAGGATGAATACACTGTTACTTCCAGCGGTTCGTTCTCATGTCCTTCCCAATTCCATTCATCCACTGCATCTGCCCAATGCCATTTGGACCATGCTTCACGATCGGGGTTCTGTTTGAATGAAGGGAGAGGTGGTTTTACAAAAACGGCGAGCTGGTTTTCTTTCCATAATGCATCACGATAATACGATTGCGGCCGTTTCCATCCGCAGATATCAATGTCTCCGCAGAAGGCAAGTGTCCACGGATAAAAATTGCTGCTTTGGAAATAACCCAACCAGCCAATGCTGGCTTCGCCGATGTAGTCGAAAGCGGTCCATACAAATCCTCCCAGCACATAAGGGTGATCAATCACTTTCATCCAGCTGTCAAAAGCATCGAGTGGGTATGATTCAGATTCATAAATAATACGATCGGGTACACGTTGATGATCTTGAGTATACACATTTTTCTGCCAGTGATCACCACCTGCGGCATAGTTATAACCGGCAATGTCCAGCATAGCGAAGAAAGGATCTTTATCAGGATTCAATCCATTCACCGCGGCGGTAACAGGCCTTGTGTTGTCCATTTCGCGGATGTGACCGGCGAGCGCGGAGGCAGTTTTTACGCCGGCCGCTGTTCCGCGTTCCGGTATTTCATTGCCGATACTCCACATGATAATGGATGGATGATTGCGGTCGCGCATCACCATACTTTCTATATCCCGCTGCCACCATTCAGCGAAGAACTGGTGATAGTCTGCCGGATTCTTTGCAATACTCCACATGTCAAATACTTCATCGATCACGAGCATGCCAAGCCGGTCGCAGGCTTCCAGCAATGCCGGTGATGGAGGATTATGGGCACAACGGATCGCATTATAGCCACTGGCTTTCAGCAAACCGATCTTGCGTTCCTCCGCCCGGTCGTATGCCTTTGCGCCCAATGGGCCATTGTCATGATGAATGCAACCTCCTTTTAACTTGATTAACTGTCCATTCAGCCGGAAACCTGTTGTGTCAAATGATAAGGCCCGGATGCCGAAAGTAGTCTGCTGTTCATCCAGTAAGAGTGGCGCACTGCCGTTATTGTTTTGTTGATACACTTTTGTGTGCATGATATATAACACGGGTTTCTCTACAGACCATAGGACAGGAGACGGAACCGTTATCGTTTGTTCTGCCTCTTGCTTTGTATCCCCTGGTAAAGATTTTTGTGAACTGGTACTGGCGATCTCTTTGCCATTCGCATCTTTTATGATGGATTGCAATGTGATGTTATAAGAAATGGGATTGTTGTTGGTTAAACTGGTTTTTATCGCAACCGTTGCTGATGTGGCAGTAACAGTTGGGGTAGTAATGTAAGTTCCCCATTGTTGTATATGGATAGGGTTCACGATAGATAGCCATACATGACGATAGATTCCGGAGCCACTGTACCAGCGGCTGTTCTCGCCTTCATTCTTTACTTTAACAACGATCGTGTTCTTTGCGCCTGTCCTGATATGGGAGGTGAGATCAAAAGCAAACGATGTGTAACCATACGCATGATTTCCCAGTGACTGCCCGTTGATCCACACATCTGCGTTCATATAGACGCCATCAAAACGGATAAAGAATCGTTTTCCTTTTAGCGCCTGATCGACTGTGAAGGTTTTCCTGTACCAGCCGGTGCCACCTTCGGTAAAGCCGCCATTCACCTGGCTGATAGCGGCAGGATTGAATGGCGAACCGACGCCCGGCAGGTCTTCTATACTCCAGTCATGCGGCAGATCCAGCAGACGCCAGCGTGAATCATCAAAGCTTTCCATTTCGGCTCCCTGAGCTCCACTACGTATGAACCGCCAGTCATTGTCAAACAACATTGTTCCAGAAAATGAACTGTCAACAGCGGTAGCTTGTTGTGCGCTTGCCTGGCTGGTAAAGAACATTAAACAAATCATCCACCGCATTAACAACCAGAGCCGCTTGGTCAAAAGAATCCGTTCGTGGAGTTCAAGCGACTCTGCTATATAACTGAGAAGAACTGTTCTTTTCGTTATTCTCTCTTCCCATCCTTCCATCCTTCCCGGTTTAGATTTTACCGGTAAGGCTGGAAGGATGGGAAGAGAGAATGAAATTTGTTGTTTCACTAAACGATATTGGGTCATTGATCTTGTCTTATTCATATTCATTTTACAGGGTTACTTATTGAATAGTATATTCAATGATACGTGCGCTTTGAGGTAGTATTGCCTGCGATTGCTGAAGCGATGATCCTTTTACTTCACGCCACACCGGTTTTGTATCTTCGGCACTGTTGCCCGCAAGTTCCCATGCCTGCTTCACTGATCTCAGCTTATGGCCCCGGATCTGCTCACGTACAACGATGGCTTTGTTCGTAGGATTCAGCAGATACAAGTATAACTTCTGCTGCTTGCTATCCACACTGGCAAATACTTTCAGCTCTTCAGAGGAGTGGGTGACTTTCACCATTTTATTGCCAATGAAATTTCCTATCGCCGCCAGTCCGTAACCATTGGCATTAAAGTATCCATTTTTATCCAATGCATCAAAGCCTGCCCATTTGCCACCGCCATCATCTATCCAGCGCGTATTCCAGAAACAGGAAAACAGCACCAGCGGGTGTTCCAGTTGGCGCAACGCGATCTCCGTGTTCAGCAGGTTGTTCCCCATTGTATTGAACATGCTGCGTTCTCCGCCGGGGCACCAGTTGAATGGGCCGTATTCCGCGACGATGATCTTCAGCCTTTCTTTATCTTCGGGTATGAACTGTTCGATCGATCTTGCTGCTATCTCAATAGGTTCAAGCACATTTACGTTAGCTGCACCGCAATTGGTAAAGGGATAATTGCTGACGCAGATGGCGTCGACATATGGAGCAACAGCCGGTAAGACCGTTTTCCACCATGTTTCATTATTGCCATTCGGAATGATCATGATCGAAGGATCGATCGCCTTCATTGCTTTTGAAAAATCAATTACATCTTTGGCATAGATGGCGGCCGTTGAATTTTCATTCTCCTTATGCCAGCTTTCATTCCCGATCATCCAGTATTTGACATTGTAGCCCTTTTTCACATTTGCATATTTCACCCATTCAACAGCATGCTGAAGCAACTCTTCCCTGGTGGACCAGGTACTGCCTGCGGGGTAGTGAACAAGGTATTCATCTGCGGCGACAACGATCACCGGTTCTGCATCTATTGCGCGGCAGATGGACATGAACTCATCAAAGTCCAGCACATCATTACGGTACGCAGTGAAGTTGTCTTTCAGCATGGAGCCTCGTCCGCCTGTTGCATGTTCACCCGTTCTTGCTAATGTCGGCTCTGATTTCTCATAGGGAGGTTTGGAGAAAAAGTAAAAATCGGATTTATTGCCACCGGGATAGCGAAGATATTTTACGCCCATCGCTTTAAGCGCATCCACCAATGCACGTTTTGGTTTAAGATACTGATCATCGTCCATCAGGTAGTCCAGGTTAATGCCCACAGGCTTAACAGTGAAATTGTTTAACACGGAATCTGTATGAACATTCACTGTCACTGTCTGAGCATTGGCGGCGAATGAGATGAGGAGCGAAAGTGTTGCATTTAAGAAAGGAGATTTTCGCATGGTTTATTGTTTATAGAACAATACATTGTCAAAGTTCGACCATTTGTTCCCGGGGGAATTGGTGTAAAACCCAATGGTGCATTGATTATTGCTCACATTGATATTTGCGATCGTGATCTCTGTCCATGCGGAAGTGACTGGCAACGTTTGGGTCTTTAATGTTCCGCCAAAGTCCTTTGCTTCCATGCGATTGGTTGTTTGTCCTCCGCCTGACATTACCCATGCTTTCAGTGTATAGTTGCCATTGGTCAGACCGGTAAATGTCTGGTACGTGTACACTTCAAAAGCGGTCGCTTTCCAGTGCGAGCCTTTATAAGATCCGGAGAAGCCGCCAGCTTCGGTATAGTCTGCATCTGCTGAAGAAGGTGACCAGGTACTCCAGGATGGAGGAGTTTGTGTGGCAGCGCCACCTGATTCAAGGCCGGGGTTATCAACGAGGTTAAGCCCGCTGCTGTTGAACGCTTCAATGCCATGTATGGCATTATAGTTATCACTTCTGAAGAGAACGGCATTGTCGAGCCTTGAACCTTGCTCCCAGTTTGTTTCGGAAGCTCCGCCATACGCCACCCATTCTGCACCCCAGTAACAGATGCCTATGCCGTTATTGTTGTTGACGCTTTGTACAAGATCTGTCAGCTGAACGAGGAAGTCATACTGTCCCTGTTGCGTGGCGGGATATCCGCTTATCAAATAACTTGCATCAAACCAGTTGGCGACAAGATCAGCATTCGCAGAACCAAATTGATAAGCCGTTTCTGCGATCATGATCTGCTTGTTATATAAGCCAACGAGATAGTTCATGCCTGAAAGAAGCGTACTGAAACTGCTGCCATGCCAGCCGGGATACCACGACAAGCCAATGATATCATAGTTTATTCCGTACGTATTTGCTTTTGCAAAAAAATCATATTCCAGTCCGGCGGTGTGCATCATAATTTTAATAGACGCATCTACGCCTTTTACCGCACTATACAATGCATTATAAAATGTGGCAAAATTTGTCCAGTTGGTAGTTGATGAGGGACTCACCTGGTACGTGGGCCATAACATACCATTGTTGATCTCGTTGCCAACTTCTACTATCAGAGGTGTGGTACCCTGGTTCTTCAGTTGCATCAATACATTGGTCGTATAAGCAGCGGCTGTGTCCTTGAGAGCGGAAGCAGAAAGCGATGACCAGGCTGCCGGTTTAGATTGGCCACCAGGGTCAGCCCAATAATCGCTGTAGAAGATATCGAGGTAAAAGCCAAGGCCCAGCGTTTTCAGGCGAAGCGCCTGTGCCTTTACAGCGGCAAGACTGGATTCTGTATCATTGGCTGCCGGGTTTACCCAAAGGCGGAGCCGCACGAGATTCACACCATAATCTTTTGCAATGTCGAAAGTGGACTTAGTCGTGCCACCGATATTTTTGAAACTCTGGCCAAGTTGTGTTTCTATTTTATAAGAATAGGAAAGATCCAATCCGCGGTAAATCGCCGCGCCTGGCCTTGCGGTAATAGAGGTATTATCTTTGGGATTTCCTGAAGGATGTTCTATTTCTGTAAAATCTCTTTTACAGGAGGCAATGAAAAGGAGGGTGGCTAAAGCAAGTGGAAGTTTTTTCATATTATGCAAGTTTGAGGTGAATGAAAGTCAAAGAGGGAACTAGTATCCTGGGTTGTTAGCCACAATTCCGCCGGCTTCTTGCACAACACGTGGTGGTATTGGAAACAGCACCATATGATTCGCCGCAGGATGACCGGCTGTCTGTCCATACTCAATGAACTTGCCAAACCGTATCAGGTCTTGCCGGCGCCAGCCTTCCCAGAATAGTTCACGGCCACGCTCTGCCAGCAGAAATATTTTGAATGCTTCTTTACTTGTTGTTGCACCTGCTGGAATGCTGATGCCTGCGCGGTCTGTAACCGGTTTTACATAACTATCAATGTCAGCCTGGCTGATCCCGTTGTTGATCTCATTCTGAATCTCAGCCATAGACAGCAGCACGTCAGCATAACGGAAAGCCACTGTGCTGAAGTTGCCGGTTTTATTCAGTTCATACGGCACGAGGTATTTGATCACGAGTGCTCCCTTCGGCAGATCATAACCTTCGTTACCGCTTCCATGTTTGTAATGGTTGCCGTACATGTCATCATACTCCGCGGCAATCGTTTGAAGGCGTGTATCACCGGCTGGGAAAGTATTATAGAAACTCCAGGGCATATAATAACCGCTCCAGCCCGGATCGACGTCTATGCCCGCAATTTTTTTTGCATCCCATGGCAGATTGGTAGGAAGCCAGTGGTTAGGTACATTGATGCCGCTCGGAACAGCCCATACCACTTCATTATTGCCTTCCTGTATAAATACATTTTTGTAAGATGACTGCAAGCTGTAACCCATGCCCAGCAGTTCCGTTGCAACAGCTTTCGCATTTGGCCATTGATGATCGTTCATATACAATTTCATCAACAGCATTCTCGCCAATCCTTTGTTCACTTTGCCCCACAACTGTGTATCGTTGGTTCTATCTGAAAGATCAGGGATAGCTGTTGTAAGGTCGTTTACAATGGCATCAAGATAGGTTTGCTTTGATGGCCGTGCTTCAAAGCTGTTGTCAGAAAGTTTGGCGGGATCAAGCTTGACACTTACAGGCCCATAGAAATCATACAGCAGGAACATCAGCCAGGCACGCAGACATTTTGTTTCAGCAATAGCTGATTTTTTCAGGCCTTCAGAAATGCCGGCATCTTCCAGTGTTTTAAGAAAGGCGGTTGCCCTTGCAACAAAGGAGATCTTGCTGTACAGGTAATCATACGTATCAAACGCGGATCCCCACTGGAATTTGAACTGCGGTGACCATGAATCGAGTTTCTCATCAGTGGTAGCACTGCTGATATGACTCCAGCTGTTCATGGAACTGAATACACCCCACATGTTAACGCCGGTGGTGGGATTCGCAGGCCCCCAGTCGTGGGTGAACTGCGAATAGAAAGAAGTGAGTATGGAATTAATATCCTTTTCTGTTTTAGGGAAATTATCGTTGGTGAGTTGCGAATAGATCTCCGGCTCCAGTGTTTTCTTGCAGGAGGCAGTACTCATAAACATAAGAGAAGCGGCGATCAATATGGTCAGGCAATTATTTTTCATACTGCTTGTTTGTTCGTTCTTTAAAAACTGATGTTAACACCGAGTGTGATAGTAAAGGGGATCGGGAAGGGGGATACATTCTGTTCCATTTCCGGGTCAAGTCCTTTATAGTTGGTGAGCAAAGCGATATTCTGGAAGTCTGCATATACTCTTGCATTGCGTGCAAATTTGCCATTGCCCAGCATTCGTTGCGGGAGGTTGTATCCAAGTGTGATATTTTTCAATCGCATGAAATAGGTGCTTTGCAGCGTGAAGTCAGAACCGCCAGAGGGATTGTTTGATTCCGTAGAGCCGATCGCCGCACCCGGAAGTGTTCCTGTAGTATTGGTGGAAGTCCAGGCATCATACAGGTATTTGCTTTGATTTTGTTTGAGGTTGGCATTGAAGAGGCTGACATAGGGCAACCAGCCGTTATAAGTCTTCATCCCGAATGCACCGTAGAGATTTGCATTGAGATCAAAATTCCCGACCTGGAAAGTTGAGCCGAAGCCAACGTTCAGTTTTGGATCATAATAACCGAGCTTTACAACATCTTGTCCATTCAGCAAGCCATCATTATTCTGATCGATATAACGGATATTGCCTGCATAAGAACCCGGTTGCAATACCTGTCCATTTGATTTATGATCAAATACCTGCTGATAAGAAGTGAAGATGCCGTCGGTCTGCCATCCATAGATCGCATTGATCTCATCTTTCTGATTGATCCACGGATTTAATGCAACCTCAGGATTTCTTTCGATCCAGTAAGACCGGTTATGGCTCAGGGTCAGGTTAGCCAGCCAGTTGAAATTCTTTGTTTTGATCATATCACCTTTCAGTTCCAGCTCGATCCCTTTGCTGCGGGTAGAGCCTACATTTTTGGCGATCTGTGAGATGACACCGTTGGAGGGCAGTGGTGTAAAATCCAGAAGATCGCGTGCTGTACGCTGGTATATTTCAATGGCGCCGGTGAGGCGGTTATTAAATAAACCAAAATCAACACCGATATTCACCGTTGCATCTGTTTCCCACTTGAGATTGGGATTGCCTAGTTGATTTTGCAGAATGCCGGTGAGGAGGCTGCCACCAATGTAATAGTTGTAACCATAAGCAGTGCCGTACTGTGTCAGATAGTAAAAGTTATTATTCACTGCGCTTTCGTTGCCGGATGTGCCCCAGCCTCCACGGAGTTTGAGCGTACTGATCACATTGCTGTTGCGGAGAAAGTTTTCTTCAGAAAGTACCCAAGCAGCTGAAACTCCCGGAAAGAATCCCCATTTATGTTCACTGGGAAAAGCGGACGATCCATCATTACGCGCAGTGAAACCCAGTATGTACCGGTCACGGAATGTATAGTTAAGCCGCGCAAACTGCGACACCTTGGTACGTGCCCAGCGCCAGGAGTGGAAAGTATTCAGGTCTTTATCACCGCCGATCTCCAGATAATTATTCTGCAGCGCATCAGTGGCAAAGTTGAAAATGGTCATATCATAACTATTCCCGGCACTTTTGTAATAACCAGCCCCGATGATCGCGGATAAATTATGATCAGCGCCTATCCGTTTATCATAGCTAAGAAAACCTTCAAGGCTCAGATTATTGTTTTCATTATTGGCATAACCGCCGAAGTTCTCCTGCGTTTGTTCAGGTAACCGCGCAATAGTGGGGGAGAATACATCCCTTTTTGAACTTGTCTGATCGGTACCGAATACCACATTGCCTTTGATCCCAGATGCGATCCTCGCTTCAAGATTTGCAACAAAAAGTAAACGCCTGGTAGATGTGCGGTCTTTGATGTGAAACCATGCGGCAGGGTTGGGAAGCTTTGGAAAATCAGCTTTGCTGAGATTCCCGTCTGCATCTTCAAGCGGTGTATTGGGAGAGAAGAGCAAAGCGGCATTGGTCTGACGGGCTTCATTTCCATTGGTACGCTGCCCGCCAATGCTCGGATTACCGGCATCAATATTGGAGTACATGGAATTGATGCCCAGCTTCAGCCATTTGTTAAAGGTCTGATCAAGATTGATACGGCCGCTGTAACGTTTGAAATCGGTTGTACGCAACAGTGACTGCTGGTTGAAATAGTTGAAGGCAGCATAATACTTTGTGTTTTCAGTACCGCCGGAAAAAGAAACATTATGATCGGTCAGTTGCCCTGTGCGTAAGATAGCATCAGCATGGTTGTAACCGGTGCCTGCACCAGCGATCGCACTTTCTGAATAGTTTGGAGTAAATCCGGTAGCCGGTGCGGGAGTAGTACCATATGGCGCATACTTATTATTGTAAAGCCAGGTCTCGTAAGCTGCCGAGTTGGATTGCTGCATGAATTGTGTGGCATTCAGCATGTCCCAGTAGCGGTAAACTTTCTGTTGCGAATAGGAGCCGCTATAAGTAACAGTAGCTTTCCCGGGCTTACCTTTTTTTGTAGTAATAAGTATTACGCCATTTGCTGCTGCCGAACCATAAATGGCTGTGGCGCTTGCATCTTTCAGGATGCTGATCGATTCAATATCGGATGGGTTAAGAGTTGAGAGCGGGCTTCTGTCTGTTCCGTCTGAAAAATTATTATTGGATGGTCCCACCTTGGTTGCGGAAACTCCGCCATTGGAGGAGATGGCCACGCCATCGATCACATACAACGGTTCATTGCTCCCACGCGGAGAAAGTGAACCTCGGAGTGTCACATTCATTCCGCTTCCCGGCTGTGCCGAACGTTGTGTGATCACCAGACCGGCAGCCTTGCCCTGAAGCAGGTTATCTACACTAATGGCATTCACCGTATGCAATTCATCAGCCTTAACGGTTGAAATAGCTCCGGTAACTGATTTCCGTGTTTGTGTTCCATAACCAACGACCACTATGTTATCAAGTGTGCTGACTTCTTCTTTTAACCTGACGATCAATGAAAAGGTAGCATCAGGCTTGAGCGTATATCCATTCAGCGTCTGTGTCTGATAACCGACGAATGATATGGTGAACCGGTAAGGGCCGCCAGCAGGCAGACCCGAAAAATGGAACATACCTACACTGTCAGCCTTATTGCTGACGCTAAAGCCGGTAGCCTGGTTAAGCGCAATGATGGTGGCGTTGGGAAGAGGAACTTCTTTTTCTGTACGGACAATGCCCGTTACATGGCTGCGTGGATCCTGGGCATGCGTTGATAGTAGAAGAATGAAGCAGCAAAGCAGTAGCTGCCAATGTTTACTGGTCATAATGCAATCGTTTAGCTTTGATCATGAAAATCCCTGTCGCTATTTCTATAGCGAAGATTACAGGAGAATATTTCGATAGGACTTAGTTTGCGTGCAGGGAAACGGTATAAGAATCGCTGGTTTGCGCAATCGATAATTGGTTTAACAGAGCTATATCTTTCAATATCTTACTAAGTGAATCAGTTGCCTGAAACTTCGCAGTGAGATACTTATTGTTAAGATCCTGATTGCGGTAAACAATCCTGATTCCATAGTAATAACTAAGCTGGTCCAGTACTTCTGCGACAGGCTGATTGTCGAACATATACCATTCTGGTTTCTGCACCGGCATCAGCAGATCACGTTTCGCACCTGCTATTGTTTTTTCATTTCCTGGTTTGCGGATGCTTGCCTGCCAGGTGCTTTTATTATAGAACAGGGTTTCTCCGGGTTTTAAGAACATATCTTCTTTTAATTTCCTGGCCGCCGTATCTGCGGCTTTCACCACCACTTTGCCAGTGATCAGATGCACCGTGATGATGTTCGCTTCTTCATAAGCTTTCACATTGAATGATGTGCCAAGAGCTGTTGTTGATATGTTCCCGCTGTATACTGTAAATGGCCTGCGTGGATCTTTCTTTACATCAAACCTTGCCTCCCCGGAAAGATGGATGGCACGCTGGTCATCCCCGCCAAATATTCCGTCATAACTAACAGTGCTGCTGGCGGCCAGTAATATCACAGAACTATCGGGTAATACAAGTTGCTCCGGCATGTTGGTTGTATTCATGTGCGCCCAGTGAGCTTTGTTTGCGGCCGGTTCAACTCTTGCAACAGGTGTTTCCGTACGGGAATTTCCTGTTGACGTGCTGATAAACCAATACCCGGAGATAAGTATCACGATCACCGCAGCGGCGGCAACGGCTCTTCTTATATACAACCGGCTGACTTTCCCCTGGAAAGCGGTTGCCTTCACATTATGAAAGAGCCGGTCACGCAGATCATTACCGGTTTGCCCATGACTATCGATCTGCATAAATTCTTCCTGTGGCAGATAGTTGTCCCATTCTCCGGGATTTTCCTGGAGATACTTCATTGCCTGCTCCTTTTCCTCAATGGTGCACTCATTTTTAAGAAAACGTGCAAACAGTTCCTGCGGTATCATTCAAATGAGTGTTGATTCAAAGATGTTATTAATATACGTTTGACAAAGGCACTACCCTAAGCCGGCCAAAAAAATAATTACTGCCAGGTAACGCCTGAGGTACTTTAATGCCTGGGTGATATGGAATTCCACCGCCTTGACCGAGATGGAAAGTAATGCAGCGATCTCCTTATTGCTTTTCCCTTCAAGGCGGCTCAGCTCAAATACCTTCTTCCTTACGGGCGGCATATTGCGGACAGCCAATTGCAAACGGGCATCGAGTTCCTGCGCGGAAAGTTTCTGCCAGATATCGTCGGAAGCAAGGTCGGGAACGCCGGAAAGCGGAAGGCCAAGTGGGGCGGAAGTTTGTTGTTTCCTGATCAGATCTATCATTGTTGTTCTGCCAATGCGGAATAATTGAGCCAGGAAAGGAATGTCTTCCCGCAGGGTATGCCGGTATTGCCAGAGTTTTACAAAACTTAGCTGCGTGGTTTCTTCAGCCAGGTAGGCGGAACCAGTTTTCTTCAATACATATAAATAGACTCTTTCATAGTGTTGATGAAAAACTTTAGCAAAGACAGATTCATTTCCGTCTTTCAGGGAAGCAATGGTGGAAGCAGATGTCAAAAGCCTTTTGGTTTGAACAACAAAGTAAGAATTTATTTAACTCTGCTTTGCCAAATTCATCTTTTTGATTTTTTATGGACGAAACGCAAGCAGGAAGCGGTATTTACCCAGCTTAGCGGTGAGTAACAATAAATACCCCGCGCACTGATTAAGTCCAGTAGGTCGCGGTAGTAAAAGCATATTCCTTTTTGAGTTGTTCCAATGAAAAGCCAGCCTTTTTTTCAATGATAGATTCTATAAGGGCGTTCTCTTTCCGGATCAATTCTTTTATACCCGGCAAAAAACCTTTCTCGGGACCTGGAGGGCATATTCTGGTTTTGAAAACAGGTCAAAATAACAGCTCTTGAAAATAAGGGGATATGGTCGCGACCATAAATATATCGCGTCAAAAGAACCCGAATCATCTATCATTAAACGGAAATTCCGGGAACTAACTAGCCGATGCTCATTTCGCTGATCAGATAAGACAAGAGCCTAATAGCCGGGGATTAAAATGGAGCCACAGTAACGAATCTGTTCGTCTGATATATATGCTGGGAGTGAGTTTCAGCAAAAAAAGGAACTCCTGAGGTTAAATTCGGAAATTCCTGTCAAGTAGTCCCGGCAGAACTGGGTTTAGTCGGACAATAATGATTTCATTCGACAAGAGCAAGGGTAAACAATGCTCTGTATTTACAAACCACCAACTCAACGATAGGCTCATCCTGCAATCTCAAAACCTATCACAGTAATTCCCGGGCGCCGGGCAACGGGTAATCCGATTTTAGTTGCGGTGTAAGAAGAGGGTCGGGGCAGCGAAAAGATCCTGCCAGCGACATCGCATAGTGCTTATTTGTTTTTCCAGGCACGGCTATAGCATAATTTATCCGTTGAGGTATTGATTTAATATTTGAACGCAATACCATTCCTGGCGGGGCAAATGAAATGGACCTTTGTATAAATTTCCTTTTGCACTTTGAGCAATCGTTCCATCACGATGTAGATAGCCAAACCATTCGCCATTTTTTTTGTCATGAAAATGATCGTATGCATACTGATGCACCATTTTATGCCACTTTGCATATTTCTCTTTACCTGTCATCAAATAAGCAAGCAAAGTAGCAATGATCACTTCATTATGCGGCCACCAGAATTTCATATCTTGCCAGTACTCCTGTACAGGTTTATTATACAGATCACGGAAATATAAAATGCCGCCATGCTCTTTATCCCATCCCCGTTCCCACATATAGTCGAGCATGTTGCAGCCAAGCTCAATTAAATGAGGGTCATTATTTCGATGCTTTGCTTCGTGTAAAATAAACCATGCACCTTCTATGGCATGACCGGGGTTGAGGGTGCGCCCGTCAATATGATCAATGATACTTCCATCCGGGGCTACCTGCTCCATTACGCATTTGATATCATTCCTTACAAAATCAGTTTCAATTTCGTTAATCCATTTTGCTATCCATTCATCACAGCGTTCATCTCCTATAATTTCCCGAAGTTGCTGGGCGGTGTTGATCAAGATCATTGGCACACCGATGCCTTTTGAGGGTCGGGTGTTGGTGAACTTAGGAGGCAACAAACCCGGGGTTGTGGAGTATTCAATACACTTTCCAAAAACCGTCCTTGCGTTCTCGGCAGGCTCTTCATCCCCCGTTGCTTTAGCGTAAGCAGCGGCGGCAATAACATAAAAGGTCTCTGAGAAGAAATAACGTCTTTTCCGGATAGGTCTGCCATCTTTCGTTACATGGAAGAACATTTGCCCATCGGCATCAAAGCAGTGTTTATTTAAGAAATCATAGCCCAGTTTTGCGCCTTCCAACCATTCCTGGTTTTTTTCGATAGTGTTATATAATGTAGAAAGCATCCATGTTGCTCTTCCCTGTATCCATACGGCTTTATCATCATCTATCAATGAGCCGTCTGCATCCCTCATCAGTAAAAAACCTCCGTAATCTTTGTCAAAAGAACGAGGGAACCAGAATGGAATCGTGTCGTTTAATAATTGATTGCTGTAAAAATCCCTGAGCTGTATCAGGTCTTTCGTAGTGTATGCCATACTTCAGTTTGTAATTTTTTTTGCAAGAAACGAACAGCTTATTTATTTCCACTTCACCGCCGTAAAAACTATTTGCTGATAATTATCTTTCTCATATAATACCCCCACTCTTTTTTTGTCAAGCTTCACCATGTCAGAATAAGCGGCATAGTCCTTTCTTTTGTCTAAATAGGAATTTGGTTTTTTAGCGAGCAGAATATTTTTCTTCCAGGTTTTCCCTTCATCATAACTGATACGCAGTGTAAGGTTATCCCTGTTTGCTGTATCGGCAGCATTGCAAAAAGCGAGGATGTTTTTAACGCTCTTTCTTCCAATGTTTAGAATACTTCCCTGGCAAACCGGGTCAGGAAGATTTTTATCAAAATAGCTGGTGTCCCAGGTGGCTCCACCATCGTTGCTGATAGAAATGATCCTTGCCCTAATATCGCCTCTTTGATTACGGCTGTTCATCATCAGTTTATCATTACTTAATTCGACGGCCATTGACTCATTGCTGCCTGAAACATTTAAACTGGCTCCGAGATGAAAGGTTTTCCCATGATCGTCAGTATAAAATCCATGTGCATCATAATCCATTGCCTCTTTTTGAGCGTTGCCTGCGGAATGATTGGCTGCTACAAAAATTCTTCCCTTGTATTTCCCATTTTGAAATTGCATGGCATGGCCGGGCGTATTGGCATAAGTTCTCCAGTCTTCCGGAAAGTTAAAGGCGGGATTTGATTCTGGCTGATTGGGACGATGCACCTGCAGGGTAATATCAACTGCTTCACTCCATGTGCGACCACCGTCTGAAGAGGTCTTATACCATACCTGTTTGTATCCTTTTCCTTTTCTTATTTCTCCTTCGTGGTTGTTGCCCGTATTGTAAAACAAAAAAATCCTGCCCTGTGGAAATGCAGGGTCAGTAAGATCAACAACAGGTGCAGGGTTGCCGCACTGCAATGTGTCAAATTCCGCAACATGCTGCAACGCACTCCAGGTTTTGCCCTCGTCACTGCTTCGTTTCAGTACGATATTAATGTCGCCGAAATCTCCTGAACCATGTACACGGCCTTCAGCAAAAGCCAGCAGTTCTCCATTGGGCAAAGAAACGATGGCAGGTATACGATAGCTTTTATGGCCTTCCGTTCCGGAAACAAAAACAGGTACCGGCTCAGATTGCGCTAAGCCCGCCAAAGAAATGATGTACAAGCTGACTGATAGAAAAAGTCTCCTCATCTTATTCGGGTTATAGTTGTTTATGCTTCCGCAAAATCATTTGTCTTAGGTCTTAAAAATAAAAGCTGAACTATCAGCGCCAGCAATACGATGCCCGAGAGCATGGCAAAGCCCTTTCCCAGATTTCCCGCATCAGATGATTTACCTAACAGATCGGTAATGAAAGCTCCTGCAAAAACACCGGTCATATTCATTAGTCCGTAAGCTGTAGCCCGATACTTCGATGAAACAAATTGGCAAATTATCGGCATGTTATTGGCGTCAAACATTCCAAAGCCAAAGCCAAAACAAAATGCTGCTCCAATAATAGCTGCCAATGAATGACCATATCCTATTAGCATTAACGCAGGAATGGTTAAACTCAAACCGATGGCGCTGGTATAAACTCTGCCCTTTATATTTTTCTGTACCCATCGGTCTGATAGAACGCCGCCGAAGATTACTCCCAGAAATGAAGAAACTGCAATGGTAATGGTAGATAATGGACCTGCCTTTGCCATATCAATATGAAGAGTTTCCGCAAATAAAGTCGGTAACCAGTTTTTGACGGTCCATCCGGGTAAGCTGGGTATAGCGAAATAGAAGAGAATAATCCAGAATGAAATATTTGTAAATAGCAAGCTCAATCCTTTCAGCAAATTTACATTTGTAACTGATTTTTTGTTTTCAATTGCGATGCCCGGAGTATCGGTTTTTTTGCCTCTCAGGAAAAGTATTAAAATGACTGAATAAAAAATACCAATAATACCGAAAGAGTGGAATGCGGCTTGCCATGAGAACTTATGTGCAATAGTTGCCCCGAACCCGCCCAATGCCTGGCCCATGTACAAGCCAGTCATGTGTATTCCTATAGCGAGTGACCTCGTTTTGGAATCATGAAATTCAGTAATAAGGGCTAAGCCAGCGGGTATATACAGCGCCTCACTCACACCCATAATGGCTCTTAGCCAGTAGAGCTGATCAAAGGTCTTTGCATAACCCATCGAAAATGTCACAACCGACCATACAAACAAACTACCTACAATGAGCCATTTCTTGCTTACCCTGTCTGCAATCATTCCTGCAACAGGGCTCATACATCCATAGATCCAAAGGAATATGGCCATTAACCGGCCAAAATTGGTGGCAGACTGCAATTCCCTAATGTCGGCCATCATGGATGGTTTCATTGTACTCAGCATCTGCCTGTCCATATAGTTCAATAATGCTACTCCCCAGAGCAGGGCGACCACAATCCATGGATATATTTTTGATTGTTTCACCATAAAATACTTTCTATAACTATAACCTCATGACTCCTTACTCCGGCTTTTATTTCGCCACTTGGAATAAAGTATCTTTTATTTGTTTTGACAATAGTAGTTGTAACGGGCACATCCGCAGAAAGAGTATCGAACAGAGTCCATTTGTCTTTAACTACATCATATTCCAAAACATCTTTACAGAAACCAGGATGATTTATCTGCAATTGGTTCTTCTGCTGAATCAGTTGCAGTTTTTGCAAGTCATCTTTTTCTGTTTTAATTGCATTCTGCAGGGTTTCTACCTTTTGAAAGATTTCCCCTTTATCGCCTCCGATATATAAAATGTTATTTCGACCGCCACTAATTGCAACACCCGCTGATACAGCATAAGGCATGTCCATTTTTTTTACCCATTCGTTTTTTTTAATATCGTATTCAAATACCGAAGAATAGAAATCGCTTATACCGGATTGATTTTTTTTTCTGCCACCCAGCAGGAAAATATGAGTTGACAATCCATCAGTTTGTGCCAGCATCACGGCATGTGAAACTTGCATAGGTAATGACTGCAATTCTTCCCAGTGGTCACCTTTCTTTTCAATATCTAATTTAAAAAACCTGTCGGAAACATTTGATACTGTTTCGCCTCCTCCTGCATAGACTATATTGCCAATGGAAACTGCAGAAAGATTTGTAAGCGGAACTGGAAGCGCAGGTAAGTCAATTATCTCCAGCTCATTTCCGGAATTAGCGGAATGAAGAAGAAAGGTTTTATTTGAAATGCCGTTTTCATTTTCTCCACCAACACAAACAATTCCCATATTTGTCTGCACACTCGCTCCGTATGCAATACTTTCTTTCAGTTTCATTACGGGTGTTTTTTCCCAGGAATATTTCCCTTTCTTGCCGATATTCAACACATAAATATCGTCCCAATAAGCTTTTTTTCCTCCCTGCCATGGCATACTGTCAGGAAAGTTAGCACCACCTGCGATAATAAGTCTATTCTGTATGTAACCAGCAAATGCTCCCGCAAGGCCCGGTTGTTTCCCGAGTTTTCCGTTTATGGGTAATTGAGCTGCGATTGAAAGGTTGATTTTCATTTTTTTCTGGGCAATAGTGGGATTGCCGGCTAACAAACCGGAAAACAAAAAGAGTTGGAAAAACAAATTCTTCATCACGGCATAAGGATTAGACAATTATTTTTTGGTGTAAGCCTGACTTGAAAGTGTTAAAATTTAATGCCTCGACATCTTTTTTAAACAATTCAAAATCCGCAGCGCTCATGTTTTTTACAGGTAAGCGGAATTCACCACAATCTATACCAACTAGCCTCATATATGCCTTACCTGTAGCAATACCTCCGTATTTACTTAATAGACGAATCATATCAATAGACTGCTGTTGATAATTAGCAGCCATGCTCAAATCACCACCATTAAATGCCTCAATTAATTTATGATATAATGGAGCTGCATAATTGAAAGTGCTGCCTACAGCTCCTTTGGCTCCTAATGATAAGGCAGGCAGCATATTTTCATCTCTGCCCCATAGCATATCATATTTGCCATTCTGGAAATGAAGACAGGAAAGAAAATCCATGAAATCTTCGTGTGTATATTTTATCCCGGCAAAATTCGGTAGCCTGCCATCAAGTTCTTTCAGCAAACCGATCATAGGAAAGTTCACCCCGGTCAGCACGGGAATATGGTAATAATAAAATGGGAGATGGGGAACAGCTTCAGCAACAGCAACACAGGCTTTCGCCAACATGGTAACATCTACTGGTTCAAAGTAAAACGGAGCAGTAAATGATATGCCGTATAAGCCAATGCTGTCAGCATGTTTTGCCAGTTCTTTACAGTCAGCGATACTGGTGCCACCGAGAAGTGTCATTACTTTGAAATCCCGGTCGCCATTCGAACACTTAGCCCACGCTTCTGCTACTGCCATTTTTTCCTTTGCGGTCATGGAAACTCCTTCACCCGTTGAGCCACATATAAAAGCTCCCTTTACTCCGTTCGCCTTTAGCATTTCATAATAAGCAGGAATTATTGTGAGGTTGAGGGTGCCATCATCGTGCATCGGGGTGAATGGTGCGGCTATTAATCCGGATAGATGTTGAATTATCATGTTCTATAAATTTAACTTTAGTTAATCAATGAAGATGCTTAGGATACCGGAGGCGTTGCGGCCTCCGGTCCTCTGCTGTTTATTCGTGCTATATGAAAGAGCGATTATTAAAATACAGGGTATCCCGGTGTCTGAACCAATGCCCTGTTATTTATCCATGAAGTCCTGTCAACCGGCCACAATATTTTATACGCTTCCCCTGGCAGTACGGTGGTATTGGCAAATACGAAGTTATTTCCTAACCTTCTTAAATCATACCATCGTTTGCCCTCAAAAACAAATTCAAAAAGTCTTTCCTGTAATATTGCATTGGCCGGGTCGGCGTCAATGGCCTGGTTGGGATAGCCAAATGTGCCTGCCACATAGTTGGAGCCCAAAGCTCTTGCTCTAACCAGATTGATTTCAGTTGCAGGATTTTGTCCTAAAATAATTTTTGCTTCAGCTATCATCAATAACAGATCGGCATACCTGTAAATAGGGTAGTCATTGGTGAAATTTCGAACACCAGCGTTTTGTTCCCCCTGGAATTTACTCGCGAAACATCCCGACAAAACATATACCCCAGGCGACGGACGGTTATAGACGGGTTGAATGGAAGCCCACTTTCTGCTATCCAGATCATTAAATTTCCGGAACGCAGATGGTCTTACCGGAGCCCTTAGCAGGCCACCCCAGTTATCAGTAGATACGCTGAATTGTCTGTTCCCCACCGAATCAAAAAAGTTGGCTAACAGGGCAGTCTGCGGAACAAAAGAGTTTGTGATAAATCCGCTGGGCCCCATTGAAGCTTCGTTGAGTACATACCTGATTGAAAAGATGATTTCGCTGTTGCCACGATTGGTAGTAGTAAATACATTTGCGAAATTGCTAACCAGGGACAATGACGGAACATTGGTTTGAATATCCGTCAGGGAATTTAATGAGGTTGTGGCATCTGTATTTCCGCCTCCTCTATAGCTTGACCACAGATACACTTCAGCCTTCAGCATTAAGGTTGCCGCTTTGCTCCAGAAGGATTTTGTATTCCTGAAAGAATAATCGGTGCCGAAATTTGTGACGGAATTGTCGATGTCAGATTTTATCAAATCCATTACATCAGTTTCGGAAGACTGGGCCTTTGCAAGGCTTGAAATATCGATCGCGGTAACAGGATCGGTCTGTATTACTGCGGTGCCCCATGAGCGAAGTATTTGGAAATAATAAAATGCTCTCATTCCATAAGCCACACCTAAATAGTAATTCTTATTAGCGGTAGTTACAACATTTGTTGTATTTAATTTATTTATAAGCAAATTTATTTCAACAATATTGCTGTAGAACCCGCCATAATTGCTCACGCCAGGATTATCCAGGTCCAGGTTTTGCAGCCACAACCGCTCTACACCCTGGGTAGCTTCTCCGGTAAACGTTCCGGGGTAGTTTGGATAACCCGCTTCTGTTCCGAAAACATCAGCACGCATTTCACCTAAGAGCTGAAAAGAGGCGTTATGTCCCCTGAAACGCCCATGCAGACCCGTAACAAAGGCGTCAAACTGGTCCGGAGTTCTCCAGTAATTGGCATCACTGATGGTGCTGATGGGTGTCAGATCCAGTTTCTTTTTGCAAGAATCCAATGCTGCAATTATTAAAAGAGCAGCAAGAGATTTTATAATTATTTTATTCATGATGAATTGTTTTGTTGATTTAGAAATTAGCCTGAATGCCCAGAACAAATGATTTAGGTGTTGGATATGTTCCCTGGTATACCCCTCCGTTACCAAGCACAGGTTCCGGCGACTGTCCACTGAATTTGGTTATATAAAACAAATTGTTTGCATTAATAAATACCCTTGCTGCTGATACCACTTTTGTTTTCGACAGTAATGTTTTTGCTATATCGTAGGAGAGTGTAATTTCACGGCAAGCCAGGTAATCGCCCTTCTCATAGAAACGTGAGTTGTTACCATTCAAAACAGCATTTGCATTATTTCCCCGCGTATAATTTTTCTTGCCACCAGGTGCTGCTACCTGGTCGGCAAAGTAGACTTTGGGTATATCACTCATTGATCCGTCACCGGAAAACCCTTTTTTCTGCCAGTCTATATAGTTAAATGTTCCCTGATAATTGCCAAGTGTTCTGGCCACAAGGTCATTATATATGGTATGTCCAAGTGCATAATCAAACCTTGTTATGAATGTGAAGCCTTTGAATGAAACTGAAGTTGAAAAGCCACCGGTAATTTTTGGATAGAAATTTCCTAATACAACCTGATCTCTTGTATCGATGGTGTCGTTTTTATCTACATCCATCCAATTTACATCACCCGGAGTTATTTTTCCTGTGCCGTATGTAATACCCGGACCGCTTATTTGTGCTATCAGGTCTTTTCGGTTATTAGCGATTTTCGCAATTTCTGCGTCATCCTGGAAGATTGATAGTTGTTTGTATCCATAAATAGTCCCTAACGGCTGTCCTTCCTGTAAGCCACCAATCCATACAAGTTTGTTTTGGTTAGGATCCCAAACTTGTATGCCGCCTATGCGGTTATTTTCATTTCCGTTAAATGGCAATTTCAATACTTTATTTTTTACATAAGAGATATTGCCGCTAAAATCCCAGGTAAGCCCATTTTTTAATTTTAGTATAGTTGCATTAACTCCGAATTCAAACCCTTTGTTTTGCAGTTCTCCGAGGTTTGTAGTCAGACTTCCAAACCCAAGATATCCGGGAAGCTGCAGGCTTTGCAACAGATCTTTATTTCTTCTGTCAAAATAATCAAATACCAGTGTAATCCTGTTTTTCAGAATTCCCATATCAAGCCCGATGTCCATCATGGTGCTTTTCTCCCATACGAGGTTGTTGTTTATTATACCTGTATTCAGAAATCCGAGACTGCCATTGTAGTTTCCTTGTGAACCATATACACCCTGCACTTCATAATTGCCCACTACATCTGCATTACCATTGGTACCATAACTTACCCTTGGTTTAAATGTTGAGATGTAGTTTGATATTCCGCTATTCTGATAAAATTTTTCATTATGAAGGTTCCATCCGGCCGACATGCCAGGAAAAAATGCTGATCGGTTATCAGGTGAAAATCTTGAAATGCCATCTACTCTGTAAACAAGCGAAAGCAGGTACCGCTGATCGTAGTCATAATTAAGCCAGCCAAAATTTGAAATGATCCTGTATTCTGATTTTGAGCTGAAATTACTTCCGGCTGCAAAAACAGTTGATGCATTAGCGGTAGGAATATCGTCTGTTGGAGCATTGGTTCCTGATACCTGGGTGCTCAGCGCTTTATTTGCAAGATACTCTGCACCAAGCATCGCATTGATTGTGTGATGCTTTAAAAAGGTTTTTGTATAATTTATTGTGCCATTAAATTGTTTCTGTACGGCCCGGCTGAAACTTAAACTTGCAGGTCGTGTCGTATTGAAAGTTTGAGGATTTGTATATAGACCTGTGTAAGTCTGAGTAGCTTTTGTGAATGATTCATTGAGTGATTCTAATAGGTAAATATTTCCCGTCGCTTTAATATACAAACCTGGCAAAATATCATATTTTACGGCAGCGTTGACAGTAACTCTGTTCACTTCATTTGTTCTGACTGTTTTGTCGAGCCAGTATAAAGGGTTACCGTCTGCAATTCCATTACCCGGGTTAGGAAGTGTTTTAGCGGAATCCAGCCATGGGTTCATAGTTGGCCACAGGGATAGACTCCTGTAAAGTGTATTTATTTCTCCGCCCACCAATCCCAGCGAAGTTGATGTAGAAAGAGTAACCCCGGTGGTTACTTCCAGGTTAGGTTTTACCTTATAAGACCCGGAAATATCGCCGGAGTAGCGTTTATAATCAGATCCAACTATAACACCCTGCTCATTATAATAGTCGAAGCTGGCAAAATATTTACCTTTGTCATTACCCCCGCTTACACTTATGTAGTGGTCATTTGTATGGGTGTTCCGAAAAACGAGGTTTTCTATTTCCCCACTATGGTCTTTAAATATTATTGAACCGCCATAAGGGTCGCCAACAGTATCCCATCCTGACTGTAAAAGGGGCGCTGTAGTGGCATCGTACCTGAGTATATCAAATAGCGCTCTGTCAGCAACCGTATTTACGACGCCATAGCCTCTTCTTGTTTCTACAGTTCCGAGTGATATTCCTGAGTTTAGATTGCCGAGGCGGTTATAATAGATAAAATCTTTGGCATTTAAATAGTTGTATCCATCTCTTCTTTTGTTAAATCCTGCAGTGTATTTATATGATAATTCTGCTTTTCCGGCTTTACCCTGTTTTGTAGTTATCAATATAACGCCGTTGTTTGCCCTTGCTCCATAGATTGCGGTGGAAGCCGCGTCTTTTAAAACTACCATTGACTCAATATCCTCGGGCGCAAGATCATTGTAGGAACGTTGAATACCATCCACTACTACAAGAGGTGATGCGTTATTATTATTGATAGAAGCACCGCCGCGCAATACAATTATTGGTCCGGCACCAGGTGTACCGCTGGTGTTTACTACCTTAACGCCGGCAATGTTTCCCTGCAAGGCCGTACCGATATTTGACCTCGGTGTATTTGCCAGTACTTTGGTGTCAAGATTCGTTATAGCACCAGTGATGTTTTTCTTTACCTGCGTACCGTAACCTATCACTACCACTTCACCAAGATTAGCAACATCGGGTTTCATAGTCAAGAAAATACTGGGGGATGTTCCTACTGTAACTTCCTGTGGTGTAAAGCCAGCAAAGGAAAATAATAAAACATCGCCCTGCAACACATCAATGGAGAACTCCCCGGTGTTGTTTGTTTGTGTACCACCAGTTTTTCCTTTTACAGTTATGCTCACTCCGGACAGAGGTTTACTACCCTCGTCAGAAATGATCTTACCAGAAATTTTTTTGATTTGCGACCAAACCGGCGCCGAAAAAAGAAAGCAGGCAATTAGCAGCCAGGCTTTCAAAAAAGGAGACTTCATGATAAGCAGTTTTTGTAGTTTTTATTATGTATAACATAATAAATGTAACATCAAAGTATCACCCCGTCAATAAAAAGTTATTAACATGTATTAAAATCATTGATTATCAGTTAAATAAAAGATGTTCCATTTGACAAAAAAGACCTATTTTGCATCCTTAATTATACAATAAGTAATACATAATATTATGTTGTCAGCTCTGCGAAATGAGATTTCCAGCATTGATAATAGCTCACTGGTTGATAAAGTAGAAGCCAAGTTGGTTGAGCTTTTACAGCTGCAAAAGCTGAAAATAGGAGATTCAATACCTAAGGAAGTTGAATTGGCGGAAGCATTAGGTGTAAGTCGTACTGTTGTCAGAGAAGCATTATTAAGGTTGAGGATGATGGGTCTTATTGAATCAAAGAAGAAAAAGGGCGCCGTCATAACCAGTCCAGATGTATTTGGTAACCTGAGTAAAAGCATGAATCCTTACATATTAGACCAGGATACGTTAAGGGAAATGTTTGAAATACGTCTCGTTCTGGAAATTGGTATGGCAGACCTGCTCTTTCATCGCATAACGCGACACGACATTGAAGAGCTCAAAATAATCGTCTCCAATGAGCCCCCTACTACACAATACCACCTTTTTAATATTGAACATGAAATAGCATTTCACGGCAAATTATACGAGATAACTGGAAATAATGCCATGAAGAAGTTTCAGAAGATGTTGCTGCCGGTTTTTGATTATGTACATAAAAGCGGGATCCTCAAAAAGCAACCTCTTTTAAAAACATTCGTATCACATAAAGATTTGGTGGATATTCTTGAAAATGGCGACCCGGAAAAATTCCGGAATGGCATGCGAAATCATCTGGAAAATCATTTTGCCAGATTGTTTGAGTAGAAATTCTAATTCAACAATGGGTTGTGCATTCGGAGCCATTAAGGAATGATCATGTTGAAGTTCCTATCCCGGCCGATAAGATCTGTACTGTTGAGGATTGGTTAGAACATCATTGAAAATAATTTGCTTCACACTAATGGATTATGCTTTGAGTAATTAGCCTCATAGCGATAAATTTTTAAACCATCAACCTGTCGTTGGCTATTCCATTTTATGGCACTTATCGTTGGTATCAGGGTTTTTTATGCCCAAAAATTACAAACCGACTTTTTGAGGCTCGACTACATAGAAAAATAAAAATCCTGGAAGTCAACGACTTTCAGATTTTTTTAATCATTTTAGTTCCCATTCAGAATTAAAGTGGTATAGCCCCGGGGGTGAAGACTGGAACAGGTTCTTGCAGGATTTGAGGAAATTACCTATTTCCCATTATTTTATTTAAATAAGCCATTAAAGCTTTCCGCTTTTGCAGCAGTTGTTTCAAAGAAACAGCTTTGATTATTTTGTCCGGGGCTTCCTTCACGCACAGTATTTTGTGTGTGCTTCAGGCAAAGAGCATTGGCATTATTACCTTGCCAATATTCAACATTAAAAGGGTAGGTTATTTTTTCAAATTTTCTTGCCGTTGTTTTCAATCGTTTCAACCTTGTTTCCAGCACTTCCCTTATGTGTTCTGCGCTCATACCGCTATTGATTTTGCCCACACTCCATTCTTCGTTCGCGCCTTTTAAAGGTATAATGGTAAGTTGGCTGCCATTTACAGTATAAGTCCCGGTTTCATATTGCAGTATATTTACAGGATTTGTTGCAAGACCTGAGGCGGCATTATAGACAAAGTGGTAAGTGCCATCCGCATTGAATTTATATTGATATTTCCAGAAGCCGCCGGTATAAAAGCCACTCGTGTTTCCATAAGCAGCTCCGTACTTTTCCATCGACTGGGCTTCCCATATTTTTCCTGCCAGCGGTGATTGAATGTTATCGCCCATTGTTGTTGCAGGTTTAGTTTCAATACCTGCTTTAAAGCCTGGTGGCGTAAGTATTGCAGGGTTGTTATTGGTATTACAGGGTTTAAAAGACCACCCATCGGGATAGTCGGCGATGATCCTGATGGCTCCTTCTCTTTCGGTGGATTTTGGATTTTGCAGGATTAAATTGGTTTCGTTGATGCCAGAGAAAAAACGGAGAGTAAATGTATAAGTGATTTTTTCCAGCTTTCGCTTGCTTGTCTTTAATAGTTTGCCCCATTTATCGGGATGAGCATTTTGTTTGCTCCATTCCTCGTTGGCGCCGGTTTGAGGAGAAATGGTCAACTGGTCTCCGCTTAAACTATACCTTCCGCGTTCATACTGAAATAATAAAGCCGGCATTGAGGAAGAAAAGAATTTGTGCAGGTATATGTAGGTGCCATCTTCCTTAAAACTGTATTGTTTGGTGGCATAACCCGGAGACAAACTGCCGTACTGGCTTTCAGAAGCAGAGTAGCTCCAACTGCCGGTAATTAGTTGGCTTGCATTGTTGGTGGCCGGGGAATCTTTTCCAACTGTTGTGCCGGAGGAAGTGTTCGCTAAGGTCAGTGAATTAACAAAGGCGAGCATTTCATCCTGGTATTTATCAGTGTTGCTCATTAATATCACGCTTACCTTTTTGCCGTCTCCGGTTGCTGTCAGCAATGTGGCCGATCCCTTTTGAGCACCATTGCTATAGCCCGCAGCGCCTGAAATGATCTCCCAGCCGTTTGTCTTCAGGGGCTCCTGCATAACGGGCGCATCATTTACTTGTACGGCGGTTTTTACCAGCTTGTCCCAGTCGGTATTAAAATTTTCAACAGCACCAGCTTTTGATTCGGTGGCTTTGGTAATAACGGCTATGGCGTAAGCGCCTGTTTTACTATCGGTGACGGATAGCTGTGCGCCGCCCTCGTTTTGCTGTTGCTGCCAGCCTTTTGGGGAGTTATAGCTGACCACATCAAAAGCCTGCTTTTGGGCAAATCCTGTAAAACACATCAAAAGGATTGATGAAGAAATTGAGAAGATCTTACCCGGTTTCATAGCTTTTGATTATTTAAGTGATGACACATTCTTATATCATTGGTGCCGGCGCCGCGAGAGCTGCCGGTGAAGTTTTTTTCTGTCCCGCGTTTTCCGATCCTGTATTAGTGATTTCTCCATTGGTTCTGGTTTTGTAAATTGAAAGTACATTGCCGCCCGGCCACTTTTTATCATTAAAAAGAATGATTTATTGACTACAGGAGCATATTATCAGGTGCGGTATCGGAAGGCTGGTAAGCGGTACAGCGCCAGGGTAAACAGTGATCCGCGATTGTAAAAACAAAAGAGGTCTGTGCATTATTTCAGGTATCCATGCCAACCATCGATGAATGGATACGTAAAGGACAATTGCGTTCTTTTAAAATCGAAGCACGTCGCTTCTTTTTAGCCAGCGATATTGAGCTTCTGATTTGTGAACAGAAAGGAAAAGCGGATTGATATCCGATTGAGTGGTCTCAACTCGTGGCATTGCTGTTTTTATCACGTGCTTCAATAATGTCACGGTGTTCTTCATCATGCTGTAACCGGACTTTTGTAAGTATGAAAAAATCTCTATGATAGTACCCGGTATAGATTTGTAGAGGAAATAAATTTCTAGTGCGTTCTGGATGATGCTGGCCCCAAGGGCCGAAGACTCGAACCGGTTCTTGCAGGATTTGAAGGAAATAATGAATGTAGACCTGCGAGATAAAACCCGAAGTATTAGATGATGTAAAACTTCTTGCAGGACTTCTTTGAAAAAACAAAAGCGGGGCGTTGATGTCGCATATACACCTGGTGGCCGAAAGCCTGCAAAAGAAGTAGGTGCCGGATTTACCGGTTTCGTAATTTTGATTAATTGAACATCCGCATATTCCATATCAGCGTGTACGACATGATGTTCTTTGCGATGATCATCGTGGGTTTGACCTTTGCCCTGCTGCTAACCTTTGTGAAAACTGTGAACCGCGGGGCCAACCGGTTTCTTGCGCTTGCGTTGGTCACCATGGTTTTATGGATGGCGCGGGTATTGGCTATCGACATCCTGCCGGGAAGCCGGCTGCCTGTTCAGTTTTTGCTGGCGCTTGGCCCGGGGATGTATTTTTATGTGCTCAAGATAACACGGCCTGAGTATAGGTTCAGGTGGAAGGGTCTGTTTCATTTCAGTCCCTTGCTTTTGGAGCAGGTTATGTTGCCATCGCCGTCCCTGGCTCCTTTACTGCAATTGCTGGTATTTATTTCATTGATGATTTATCTTTATAAATCTAAAAGGCAGATTGAAAACTTTTACCGGGAGCTTCAGCCTGTATTGATGGACCGGTCGCTGCTTGAGTTCCGGTGGTTGAGGCGACTGCTTGGTGCGACTGCCCTATTATGGGCAGGTTGGTTTGTTTGTGCTGCCGTTGACTATTTTGGTTACGGGAATCACCTTGGTACACAGGTTTACTACCCTTTTTATATCTTTTTCTCAGTGATGATCATCTGGACAGCGGCGGCAGCTTTTCTCAGGCCGCAGTCGGGGCTGAAAGCGCAGGCACCTCCACAGGTAAAACAACAGGTGCCTGCTGAACTGAGGGCAAAAGCTGCGCACCTTAAAAAAGCAATGGAGACCGGCCTGTATTTCCAGGAGCCGGAGTTGAGCTTAAATTCCCTGGCTGTTGAACTTGGCCTCACCCCGCATGAACTGTCACGGGTTATTAATGTGGTGTTCAAAAAGAGCTTCAGCGATTTTATCAATGAATACCGTGTCCGGGATGTAATGTCTAAAATGCAGGATCCGGCCTATGATAAAATTACCCTGCTGGGCATTGCTTATGAGGCAGGTTTCAATTCCAAAACTACTTTTCACCGCATCTTTAAACAAGCAGTCGGAAAAAGCCCTGCAGAATACAAAATTGAACTGAAAAAAGAGGGCCCATCTTATAACATGGAACTGTATTCCGGAAGCAGGCCGGTAATTTTCCGCCGTGAAGCCGCATTTACGTGGTCTCCTGAAAGAATCAACCGGATGTCTATGTTCAGCAATTATCTAAAAAACGCCTGGCGCAATACCTGGCGCAGCATCAGTTACAGCACTATCAACATGATCGGCCTGGCGGCAGGTCTGTGCAGTTTTATCGTTATCCTGCTGTACCTGAACTATGAACTGAGTTATGATAAGTGGAGCCCGGAACTGGATAGGGTCTATCATGTTTCATTACGCCAGAGCGAAGATTTTTTAGATAACACACCTACCCCGCTGGCCGGTTTCCTGGCGCAGAATTATCAGAATGTGGAAGCCGCCACCATGTTGCAGTCATCGGGTGACCGCGAAAATCTGCTTGCTGCCGGTGAACGTAAGATCTATCAGAAAAACCTTGTCACGGTCGATTCGAATTTCCTGAAGGTTTTTCCTTATAAGTTGGCAACCGGTGATGCGGCCACCGCACTGAATGAGCCCAGGACCGCTATACTGACCAGGGACCTTGGCCGTAAATTATTTGGCAGTGAAGACCCCATGGGCAAGTCGGTAAAAATGAACGACCGCGCCGAACTGACGGTGACCGGTATATTGGAAGATCAGCCGGAAGCCACACACCTGCCTGTCAGTATGTTGATACACGACCCCTGGGGCAGATCAAACCTTACCTGGGAAAACTATTCCTGTCAGACCTATATCAAGATGCGGCAGGCGGCAAAAGATGCGACCATTGAAACCGCCATCAACAGAATTTATTACAATGACCACATCAAAACCGGTGGGGTGTCTTTTGAAGCCTATACCAAAGCCGGTGCTAAAACGTACCTGTTTGTTGACCAGGTGTCCCGGTGGCACAATTTTCCCAAACATGGCAGCAGTGATTTTAGCACACTTACAATTTTGCTGATCCTGGCGGTATTGCTTTTGCTGGCCGGGGCTATCAATTTCAGCAACCTGGCAATCGCCAGATCGATTGGCCGGGCAAAGGAAATCGGTATACGAAAAGTGATGGGATCAGGCCGTAAAGAGCTTATCCTGCAATTTATGTCCGAAACTGCATTGCAATGCCTCATCAGTTTAGTTTTGGCGGTTATTCTTCTGGGTTTGGCATTACCTTATATCAACAGGTCTTTCGATATCAGGCTTGAATTGCTGCAGCAGCACGAAATGATGAAGGTGGTGCTGCAGTTGGCGGGTTGTCTTCTGGCCATCATCCTGCTTTCGGGCCTGTACCCCTGCATTTACCTGTCCGGGTTCAACGCCGTCAGGGGATTGAAAGGGAATTACTCAAAAGGTAAAAAGGGAGGGTTGGTCCGTAACAGCCTCATCGTGGTGCAGTTTATGGTATCGGTGTTTTTTATTACCGGCATCATCGTCATCAAGAGTCAGCTGAGCTATATGGAGACCAGGGACAAAGGCTTTTCAACTGACCAACTGGTGCGAATCGAAACCAGGCAGGAAACCCGTGAAAAGGGTTTTGATAATACCCGCACGATGCTGCTTTCGGTACCTGGAGTTATTAATGTTGCCAAAACAACAAGTGTACCGGGCGATAATTTTGGCGTTGACACCTCGACGGTCCCTTTCCATAAAAATGGTAATGACTACCGCATGCGGTCGGTTAAAGTGAGTACCGATTATTTCAACACCCTGGGGGTGTCTTTGAAAAAGGGCCGCCTTTTCACCGGTGATGTGGAAGATCAGCAAACACGTTCGGCAATCGTTAATGAGTCGGCAGTTCAAAAATTAGGTCTGCCCGATCCTGTCGGGGAAGTCATCGCCTTCTCTGGTTGTGACAGTACACCGATGAGGATCGTGGGGGTGGTTAAGGATTTTAATGTGCAGGGATTCGAAAACAGGGTACAGCCTGTAGTGTTCACCGTTGGTAACTATCAGCCCTGCCTGATGCAGTTCGGTGGCACCATGCTGGTTAAATTGGATGGCAGACATGTACAGGGGGCTATTGCCGGAATCACCCAGGTCTGGAAAAAAGTGGAACCTTCCTTTCCCCTTCGTTACTCCTTTATCGATCAGAATTTTGAAGCTTTATTGATTTCATACACCCGGCTGGAAAAGATCATTACTTTTTTCGGACTCATTGCCATCCTGATTTCCGTGATGGGCTTGCTTGCGCTTACTGCTTTCTTTACCCGGCAACGCACCAAGGAAGTTGGCATAAGGAAAGTGCTTGGTGCAGGCACGTTACAGGTCGCTACCCTGCTCAGCCGGGATTTCATATACCTGGTCCTTTTATCAGTGGTGATCGTCACGCCCTTCTCCTGGTGGGCAGTTCAAAAATGGCTGCAAACCTTTGCTTACCGCATTGATATAAGCTGGTGGATGTTTTCCCTCGCTGGGATAATCGCAATTGCAATTTCCATAATAACCATCAGCTTTCAGTCTGTTAAAGCGGCATTGGCCAACCCTGCGGATAGTTTGAGAAACGAGTAATTGGAAAGCAAATAATAATATCTGAATTTTTAAGACCATTTCGAATTGTATTTGAACTGGAAGAGCATACTGATAGTTGCCTGAAATCATGTGATGAAGTAACTCAATTTTTAAAAGAAATGGACAATGAGGAGCTGCTAATAATTAGTCAGTAAATCCGATAAAAGTCCGATGCTACTCTTTTGAAGAACTATTTTCATCCATTTCCAGTTATTATTCACAATCGTAAGATTGTTGTTATTCTGAAACTCAATATAGCAAAGGGCTTTAAAGAAAAAAAGCTAATGGAAAGTTCCATTAACTTTTTTAACAGAGTGGCCCCGACAGGAATCGAACCTGTATCTGGAGCTTCGGAAACTCTTATACTATCCATTGTACTACAGGGCCATCATTACCGGCCGTAAAGCTCAGAAAATCAATAAACTCCAATCTGAGTTGCGGTAATGGCCTGCAAAATTAAGGCAAAAAAAACTCATGTAGTAATTTATATCGGACAACATCGCTACTCCGACCGCAAACTCTTTACCGGGTTCATCACAGCCACTCTGATCGCCTGGAAACTGACTGTGAAAAGGGCGATCGCGATCGCCGTCAATCCGCCAAATACAAATACCCACCCGCTGATCGGGATCCGGTATGCAAAATCCTGGAGCCAGCGATGCATAAAGTAAAATGAGAGCGGAGTGGCCAGTAAGATCGACACGAACACGATCCGTAGAAAATCCTTTGATAGCATCGCTACAATGCCTCCGATATTGGCGCCAAGCACTTTGCGGATCCCGATCTCCCGCGTCCGTTGCTCGGCCGTAAATGCCGACAAACCAAACAAACCCAGGCACGAAATGATCAATGCCAGCACGGCAAATACCTTTGAAAGATTTTCAATCAGCGTTTCGCTTTTGAAAATACCGGCAAACTGATCATCCACAAAATGATACTGCACGGGATAAGCCGGGTTATTCTTTTTAACGATCGCGCTGGTTGAGGCGAGCGCTGCTTCCACATCCGCAGAAGGCTTGTAACGCACGTATAAAAATTCAGCCGCATCCGGATCTGAAAAGAAAATGACCGGATCAGGTTTGCCATACATATCGCCATACACATAATCTTTGATCACCCCTACAACCGTATATGCTTCATCTCCCGAACGGATGATCTTGCCGATGGCTGGACCACTACCCAGCATATGTGCCAGCGTTTCCGTGATGATGACTCTTGCACTGTCTGCTTTTACATCAGGCTGAAACTTCCTACCTTCCTTTATCTGCATGCCCATCGTTTCAAAATAATCCGGTGTAATACTGCGCATGGAGATCAGGATGGAGCTTGATGGATCTTTGCCTTCCCAGTTGAAATTTGAACTGTTGTTGGCTGTGTACAGCGGTTGAGAACTGCAGGTTCCCACATTCATTACATGGCCTGAGGCAAGCAGTTCCTGCCGGATCACCCCAAAGCTGGATTTCATCTGCCCTGTCACCGGCAACTCCAGCAGCGACGATTTATTATAACCAAGATCACGGTTCTTGACATGTTGCACCTGCTGGTAAACGAGGATCGTACAGATGATCAGTGCAATAGAGACCGTGAACTGAAAACCCACAAGCGATTTCCTTACCACCGATGCACCACCCGTTTTCAATTTCAAACCTTTGAAGACATAGACAGGATTAAAAGAAGAGAGGTATAATGCAGGGTAACTTCCCGCAACCACGCCGCAGAATACAGCAATGCTCAGTGCCGCTATCCAATGCATCGGCTGGTCAGTTCCAAGGCGGATCTCTGTTTCAAGCATCGCATTAAAGAATGGCAGGGTGATCTGTATAAGAATAATACCAAGCACCACTGAAATAAAAGCAATCAACATTGCTTCACCCATGAATTGTGTGATAAGCGAGCTTTTACCGGCACCTAAAACTTTCCGGACGCCAACTTCCCTCGAACGTTTCGCACTTCTCGCTGTCGCAAGATTCATAAAGTTGATACAGGCAATGATCAGGATGATCCATGCAATAATGCCAAATAATCTTACAAATTCGATCCGGCCACCTGATTGTTTGCCTGCAACAAAATTATTTCGCAGATGCCAGTCATTCATGGCAAGCATCACCGGTTGTGTGGTGACCCGTTCATCTTTACCGTGGATAAAGCCGGCGATTGCTGTATTCATTTCAGCAATATTCTTATTCGGTGCAAGCTGTACATATGTCTGCGGTCCGTTCGCACCCCAGTATTTCAGCCATTCATTCTTCGCCGCAAAAACTTCCCATGGCGAAAGCCAGTCGAATTGAAGTGTGGAGTTTGAAGGCAGGGTTTCAAATACTGCGGAAACAATATAGTCCTGTTCATTATTCATCCGAACCGTTTTTCCGATCACGTCGGTTGATTGGTTGAACAACCGCTGTGCCATTTTTTCGGAGATCACAACAGAGCGCACATTGCGGAACGCATCGTTGCTGTTGCCTTCTTTGAAGACCGGCGTGAACATGGCAAAGAAATTACTGTCAACGTACATCCCTTTTTCATAGATCGCCTTTTCACCTGCGGTAAAGAGCGGACGGTCGCCAGCAGATCTGCTGGCATTGGCGATCCCCGGCACTTCTTTCATCAGTGCCGGCCCCAGCTGGCCGGGTGTTGAGCGGAATGTGCGCGTCACGTTATCATATGTCTGATTCGTGAGCACCTGCGCAAGCTGATCATGGTGCTGATATTGCTGATCATAACCAAGTTCATCTTCCACCCAAAGGAAAATAAGCCCGGCGCAGGCCACGCCTATCGCAAGCCCCAGGAAATTAAGTAAACTATAGGTTTTCTCCTTGCGGATATTCCGGAACGCCGAGATGAAATAGTTTTTAAACATACAGTAAAGTTGTTTGGCATGATCAACAGCAATTATGCCGTTTCAACGCCTGCTATAAATCAGGATATTAGTAACCATGTTTGATCACATTTGTCCGGTTTTGATACAGCAACTGTACGCTACTGGCCGGAACATTCTTGTCTCAATACTCCAGCATTGCTTAGGCGTGAATTCCTGTAATGATGTTACCCATTGTGTATCGCCCTTCGAACCTCCGGAGGGCCTCAAGTAATTCATGACATTGACAGTATCTTTATACATCATGAATATAACGCCGGCACTACTTTCGGGCGACGGGTATTCCGGAGCATTCAATGAAAAGGGCCGGACAGCATAATATTGAAGTAAGAGCAAAAGATATGTAAGGGGGGCGACCAGCCAGTCGTTCATGGTGAAATGGAGATTTCTGAAGTTTCAGAAGTTTCAGAGGTTGCTGGCGCGGATGGCAGACATAAAATTTCAGGGGAAAAACATCGATTTGAAAAAACCTCTGAAACCTTTTTCCGAACCTCTCAAACCTCTTACTTTATCAACCCGTGCGCATTCGTCGCAAATATCTTCACTGCAATCGCCAACAGGATCACGCCAAAAAACTTCCTGATCGCAATCAACCCGCTTGCGCCCAGCAATCGTGCGATATATCCGAGAGATTTCAACACAACATAGACGATGATCAGGTTGATCAATATGGCAATCAGCAATGTGACCGCGCCGTAGTTAGCTTTCAGCGACATGATCGTTGTAAGCGTTCCTGAGCCGGCGATCAACGGAAATGCGATCGGTACCACGGTAGCTGTTTTCATATCCGCATCGCCCTTGAAAAACTCTATACCCAATACCATTTCAAGACCGAGGATAAAGATCACGATCGAACCGCCAACAGCAAATGATTTTACATCCAGGCCAAGCACATTCAGAAATGCTTCGCCTACGTAAAGGAACAGGATCATGAGTCCGCCTGAGATCAGCGTGGCACGCAATTCCTTCATGCCGCCCATTTTCTGTTTTAATGAGATGAGGATCGGTACCGATCCGATAATATCAATAACTGCAAAAAGAGTAAAGGTGACGGTGAGGAGCTCACCCGGTACAATTTTCATGAAATAGATTTATACAAAGATAAAACGTTTGACATGCTGAGCGCCTTACAGTAGTAAAAGAAACATCAGCGCCTGATATGCGTTTCCATGAACCGGTTCACTTCAGATTGCAAATGGATCAGGCAATCCCGGCAGAGGCAGTCCGCATATTTCTGGTCCATAAAAGCCCTTTGCTCCTCCGGAATTGCAATGCCAAAGCACTGGCACTGCGTAATGTTTCCCGGCTTACAGGAAAATTCACTGCAACAACGCGGGCATTTGCGGGTTTCATGGTTACACATGGGCGGCGTGTTTGTGATAGAGGTTCAGGGTTGGGAGGTTCGATCAGGAATCTGCACAAACCGAAACTGTCTTTCAAACCTCCGAAGCCTCTTCCAAAACTACTCAAATCCACGCAGAACTGATCGGCTCAACCGCAGCATTGACCGATACATCATGCTCCGGTTAAAAATCTGTACCTTTCTTTGCCTGACATGAAGCAAAAGATCACGCCCATTATCGCCCACGTTGCTGCCTGGTTATTGTTGTTTAGCCTGGTTCTTGGATTTGTTTTCCGCATGCCGGATTCTGGGAGCACCACCAGCAGCGTTTTATCACTGCCATTCCTGTTGTTTTCATCCATTTTCCTGGTACTTTTCTATGGTAATTACTTTCTGCTTTTTCCCAAACTGTATCTCCGGAAAAAATACTTCGGTTATGCGGTCATCATACTGGCTCTTTTTACCGGAGTTTATACGGTAAAACCTTTTGAAAGAGTGGTAAAAGGTCTCTCACAACGTGAACAGCAACGCCCCCCGATGACCATGCCACGGACGGAAGATGGGCGGCCAATGCCCGGTCCGGGTCCCGGTCCCGGACAGGAACGGGGGCCCCGAATGGGGGAACGCCAGCGCCCGGCCGATATTGTCAGCATCATTCTTTTCGTTACCGTATGGTCCCTCAGCACCGCTGTCTGTGTGATCCGTGAATGGCGCCGCACAGAAAGCCGTGCCGTACAGGCCGAAGCAGATAAGGCCAATGCCGAACTATCCTTTCTGAAAGCACAGATCAACCCGCATTTCCTGTTCAACACACTGAATAATATTTATTCCCTCGCTATCACAAAAAATGAACATACCGCCGAAAGCATCCTGAAGCTCTCCAATATCATGCGCTATGTGACCGATGATGTAACGGAAGATTATGTCTCACTCGAAAGCGAGATAGATTGTCTGCGCGACTATATCGATCTTCAGAAACTTCGTCTCGGCAAAAAAATGACCGTCGAATTCCTGGTGGAAGGCAATCCCGTTGGTAAAAGAATCGCCCCGCTGATCCTGATGAATTTCATCGAAAACGTATTCAAATACGGCATCAGCAGCCACGAACCATCAACCATCCAGATCCGGCTCTCCGTGCAGGACAACAACATCAGCTTCTTTTGCCGCAACAAACTCTTCTATACCAAGCCATCTACCTCCCGCGTTGGCATCGGCATCCAGAATACCCGTCAGCGCCTCCAGCGCCTTTATCCGGACCGCCATTTTTTAAATATAAATAAGGAGAATGATTTTTATACGGTGCAACTGACGTTGCAGGTGTAACTTTATAACGATGGCGGAAGATCGATGGCCGATGACCGAGTGCGTGTTGTTAGTGTAGTTATAAAATAAAGAACCTTCCGCTACAGGAAGACTTCTGTTTTCTAAGATATTTTTGAATAACACGAATCCGGCCAACGGCCATCGCTCTTCAGCCGAAGTCTACCAAAATCACAAAAGACTTTTCACTTATGCTCAAATGCATCGCCATAGACGACGAACCACCTGCTCTCGATGTCATCCGTGAGTACATCTCCCGGTTCCCGAAAGTGCAGTTGATACAAACATTTGATGATGCCATATCCGGCGCCGAATACCTGCGCAGCAATCCCGTGGACCTGCTTTTCCTGGACATTAATATGCCCGATATTACCGGGCTCGACCTCGCGAGATCGCTCCAGGCAAAACCCATGATCATCTTCACAACCGCCTACAGGAAATTTGCGTTTGAAGGCTTTGAACTTGATGCGATCGACTACCTGCTCAAGCCGATCGGTTTTGACCGCTTTGCCAAAGCCATCAACAAAGCCATCGAATACCAGGAATACAAAAACAAACCAGCCCAAACCGAAGACGAATATCTCTTCGTTTATTCCGAATACCGCATGATCAAGATCCGCCTCTCCGATATAGAATACATCGAAAGCCTCGAAGACTATATCCGGATCCATCTGAGCGCTGCCAAACCCATCCTCACGCTGATGACCCTCAAGGGTGTTCTCGAAAAACTGCCGCCCGCCCGTTTCAGCCGCATACATCGCAGCTACGTCGTAGCCTCCGGCAAAGTCGAGTCCATTCAGAACAAAAAAGTAATGCTGCAATCAAAAACAGAATTGCCTGTAAGCGATAGCTACACGGATTTCATTAAGACATGGACAAAGAAGTAGGAATAGCAACTTATTTGTGACCACCGGATACCGGTCAGCGGCGAACAGTCATTGAGCACGATATCCACTTGATCCCGATCAACAATCCCTCCTTTTCCCCTTTTCCTCCCAGCTTGGCGTAGAGTTTGCATTTGTTGCATGATTTTAACAAACGGCGAAAAATGAAAGGGCTTTTTTTTCGTTAAGAACAAGCATACCTCTCATCCCCGGACACCTGACCAGAGCTGCTTTAACTATCATTAAGAAAATTTGCGTTGTATGAATTACTGTAAACACAGTACAGCCCTTCTATTGCTATTGGTGACAGGTTATGCGGGACAGGCACAGGTCTTTCAGAATGTGCCGCGCTGGCAATTTGGTTTAGGTGGAGGAGTGTTTGTATACCAGGGTGACTTATCACAGGAAAAAGCTGGTTCCTATAAAACCCTCAGGCCTGCGATCCAGCTCTTTGGCGGCAAACTCGTCAGCGCCGGCTTCGGATGGCGCTTCAACCTTGGCCTCGGCTCGATCAAAGGCGATGACGCCGTATATGATCAGCCGGAATACCGCCGCCAGCGCGCTCTCAACTTCAACACACCCATTACGGAAGCCAGTGCCATGATCGAATGGAATATTCTCAACCGTAACTATTCCACCAGGAAACTCGCACCTTATGTCGGCGTCGGCATTGGCTATACATTGCTGAAGATCGAACGCGATTACAGTCAATACAACGTCGCTTATTTTGCAGAAAGTAGTGAAACCACAACCGGGCTCAGTGAAGACATTCAGCATGATCCTCCCGGCGGCCAGGTGATCATACCTATGTTTGCAGGTGTACGTTATTTTATCACAGATAAGGTTGGTATTGGCCTTGAAACAAACTACCGCCGCATCTCTACAGATTACCTCGATGGTTTCAGCAAAGTCGCCAATTCCGGAAAAGGCGATTCCTATTACAGCCACACGCTGAATGTGATCTTTCGCTTTGGTAAAATAGACCCGCTGGATTGCCCGCGCCGGGTTAGCTATTGAACGGTAATCCCGTTTGAATAGGTGATGGCCGATCGCCCACCTTTGGGAGAATTCAAAATCCGATATGTGCCCGGCTCAGGTTGGAGAATTGTTAAAAAGCCGGGGTGTTCTTTTTCATTTTTTCCCTGCCTGTCGAACATCGCTGCCTTTCTTCGGAATCGCCGACACATAAAGCCGGTTCATCCATCATTTTTCCCGCAACTCTTTTTTTGTTCCATTTTTATATCACACTATTTGTAACTCCTAAACGCGATAATATGGAACGGAAAAACTTTTTAAGAAAGACAGCCGGCCTCATCGGCGCCATCGGTGTGATCCCCGTACTGGATGCCTGCAAAAAAGATAGCACAACAGATAGCGGTTCTGATACGAGCTCAGGTTCGGGCACAGGAAGCTGCAGCGTGACTGATACGGAAACAGACGGGCCGTATCCTTTGTATAACAGCCGCGGCTCCGCGATCCAGCGAACGTCCATCGCCGATGGAAAGACCGGTATTCCACTCAATATTCAGATTATTGTTAAGAACGTTAACAATAATTGCGCAGTGCTTTCAAGCGCGATCGTTGATATATGGCATTGCGATAAGGACGGTTATTATTCCGGCTATTCCAATACAGGCTATCTTGGTACACAAAACAACAGCAGTCTTGTATTCTGCCGCGGACGCCAGATCAGCGACAGCAATGGCGAGGTGAATTTTGTTTCCATCTATCCCGGCTGGTACAACGGACGCTGTATTCATATACACGTTCAGGTTTATGTAAACAGCACGTTGAAGCTTACATCCCAGATTGCATTTCCTGATGCCATCAACAGTGCGGTTTGCCAGACATCACTTTATTCCGCACACGGCCAGCCTGACACTACGAACTCTACCGATAGTATCATCCGCGATTCGCTCGACAACGAACTCGCTGCTGTTACCGCCAACGCATCGGGAGGATATGATCTTGTTCATACCATCTATGTGGCTGCATAGCGGTTCCAAATGATTCAAAGGTTTCTGGAGTTTACGTGGTTGGAGAAGCTGGAGAGGCCTGAAGGGACAATGGGTTTAAGAGTATGCAACGTTTGGTCAGTGCCCTTTGGAGATCAACCTTCGGCCGCTCCAGCTTCTCCAACTTTCCAAAGACACTCTATCTTTCACCCCAAACCCCAATCCCATGCCTCAAGCGCTCATCAAACTTGCCTTTCGTCAGGAGATCGATATTCAATCGTCAACACCATTCGGGAAAGACGTCTTTCACGACTCTTATCAGGAATTTCTTTTACAGGCCCAGGCTTATAACCGTGAGGGGAAATTTCGTACGCTTGAAGAAATGATCGATGCTAATCCCAAAGCCAATTCATTACATTATAAAGTTGGTTTTGCTGTTGGCCTCTATGTGTCTGGCCTCAACAATATGATCCCTGGTATCAAAAAACTGATCCCCGGGCTCACTTATCCAGCATTCGAATCCCATCACTTCGAGATCCTGCACTCGGATATTCTCGATCGCGCCCAACACCGGGTCGTTATCACTTTCTACACCGGCGTTCTTACCCTGCTCAACAGCTTTGGTGAGAATCTCCTCCTTTCCACTTCCGACCAGTCAAATCTGTCTCCTGAGGAATGGACCGATACTTTTGTTATTAAACCTTCCGGCGAGATCACCATCTGGCAATACAGGTCATTAACATCCGTAACCAGATCGATTCTTTCAACGAACCCAATCATATAACCCAATTCAAAATTATCTTCCGTACCTGTGATTTCCACTTCGCGTAACCTCCGGGGAGGTGCTTAAAATAAGGTCGTTCGCCGACATTCATGTATATTGGCGTTATGACAAAAACCAAACTGGGTCTCTTCGACCTCACTATGATCGTCGTTGGCCTGGTGATCGGAATGGGCATCTTCCGCACATCCGCGGATGCGGCCAAAGCCGCGATCACACCTGCTGTATTCTTTTCTGCCTGGTTCGCAGGTGGCATAGTAGCGCTTTGTGGAGCACTGACATACGCAGAGATCGGTTCACGCCTGCCCGTGACCGGTGGCTATTACAAAGTATTTGCGGAATGTTATCATCCTTCGATCGCATTTTCCATCAATTGCATCATCCTTGTATCCAATGCAGCATCCATGGCCGTAGTGGCACTGATGGGAAGCGAATATATCTCGCAGGTTTTGTTCGATGAATTTCCAAACCCCGCCACACAGGCAATGATCGCAACTGTACCCATTCTTATTTTTTATGGATTGAATTTATTGGGACTTCGTCTCAGTTCGTCCGCACAGAATGTATTGATGATATTCAAGATCGGGATGCTGGTATTGCTGATCGGTTCTGTGTTTTTTGTCGATAATGCGAACGCTGCGGCGCAAAGTGTGATTGCAGACAACTTCAGTTCGATGGATTATGTCGGCTCATTTGGCGTGGCATTGATCGCGGTTTCGTTTACCTATGGAGGATATCAGCAGACGATCAACTTTGGTGAGGATGTGCGGGACGCAAAAAAAACGATCCCGCGCGGCATCTTTATCGGCATTCTGCTGATCATCAGCCTCTACCTGGCGGTAAGCTATGCTTATTATAATGCCATCGGATTCCAGGCATTGAAAGATTCAAAAGGAATTGCAGCGATAGTGGTGGAAAAAATGTTTGGCCCCACTGGCAGAACCGTAGCTTCCGTATTGTTGTTCGTTGCAGTGCTGGCTTATGTAAATGTATTACTGCTCAGCAATCCCCGCGTAATGTATGCGATGAGTAAAGATGGCATCCTGCCTTCCGCATTCCAAAAGAAAAATGAAAAGAGAGATGTATTGACCGTTGGCCTGACTGCTTTTGCCGCAATCGGGATCATCGTTTTATTTTTTGCAAAATCAATTGAGAAGATCCTTGCCTTCAGTATTTTTCTGGATTCGATCGGAATGGCAAGTTCTGCGGCCGCATTGTTTATCCTGCGTAAGCGCACTAAACATCTCGATGGAACAGGTATTTATAAAATGAAACTCTACCCGGTGCTGCCGGTGATCTTTATTGCAGCATATATTTTTGTCGGAGGATCCATTGTGGTAAATACGCCTGAGCTGGCAGCAACAGGCACGGCTGTTTTTGTATCCTTCCTGCTCATTTACTTCCTGATCATTAATTATAAAAAGAAAAGACTGCAATAAAGATGGATATCTCTTATATATTGAACGAGCTGGGTGAAGACCGTGAACATTATTTCAACGCTATCGCGCCGCCGATCATGCAGGCCAGCAATTTTGCTTTTAAAACAGTCGACTCCCTTTCAAAAGCATTTGAAGATGAAATGGGCGGATATCTTTACAGCCGCGGGTTAAATCCGACTGTTGATATCCTTCGAAAAAAACTTGCGGCACTGGATCAGGCTGAAGATTGTCTCGTATTCAACAGTGGCGCGGCAGCCATATTCGCGGGTGTACTGGCCAATGTAAAATGCGGTGATCATATCGTTTCTGTAAAGAATCCCTATAGCTGGGCACAACGGATGTTTGACATTGTGTTGCCGCGGTTTGGTGTACATACAACTTATATAGACGGAACAAAGCTGGAAAACTGGCAGGCCGCTACTCAGAATAACACGACGTTCTTTTATCTCGAATCGCCCAATAGCTGGGACTTTGCATTGCAGCCGCTGGAAGAAGTTGCCGTTTTTGCAAGGTCGCGGAACATCATTACAATGATCGACAACAGCTATGCAACGCCTGTCTGCCAACCCGTCATTCCATTGGGCATCGATCTTGCCATGCAAACCGCCACCAAGTACATCGGCGGTCACAGTGATACGCTTGGGGGTGTATTATGCGGTTCCCATGCGATGATGAAAAAGATCTTCGACAGCGAATACCTCAACATTGGCAGTGGCATCCAGCCATTCAATGCATGGTTGCTCATCCGTGGGCTGCGCACCCTGCAGGCACGGCTCGGGCGTGTGAGTCATACAACCCGGGAGGTGCTTTCGTTCCTGAAGCAACATCCCGCAGTCGAATCTGTCATCTTTCCGTTTGACGGATCTTTTCCACAGCACGAGCTTGCCCGCAAACAAATGAAAGATGCTTTTGGCCTGATGACCCTCGTTCTCAAAACCGGCAACCGTCAATCCATCGTAAGTTTCTGTGAAGCGCTCAGACACATCCTGATGGCCGTTAGCTGGGGTGGCCACGAATCCCTGATCATTCCCAAATGTGCGGGCATCCCTGCTTCGGATTTCAATCCCGCCAACCCCGAACACCGCTATGTGCGGCTGTATGTTGGCCTCGAAGATGCAGCGTACCTGATCGCCGACCTGGAGCAGGCGCTTACGTATGTGAGATGACTGCCGGCGGTGATCGTTGGCCATCGGACAACGGCCAACGATCACCGACCATCAGAAAAATTAACTGCCATTTACCAAAATTCCCTTCCCCCGCACCACTTTTCCGTTATTTTTGTTTCATGATGACCCGCTGCATTCAACTGGTAATCTGCTTATTTACCATTACTACCTGCTATTCCCAGGATAAATGGGATCTGCAACAATGCGTAGACTACGCATTAAAAAACAATATTTCCGTCCGTCAGGCCGATGTACAGGCCCGGATCTATGCGCTTACGTATGAGCAGGCTAAGCTATCGCAATTGCCTTCGGCAAACTTTCAGAACAGCGGTGGTTACCAGTTCGGCCGTTCCATTGATCCTTCAACCAACAGCTTCACCACGCAGGAGATCCTGTTTACCAATCACTCGGTCAATGTGAGCTTCGATCTGTTCAATTGGTTCAGTAAAAAGAACACAACTGCGGCCACCCGGCTTCAGGCGGAGGCTTATCTGGCAGGCGCGGAAAAAGCAAGGAACGATGTGGCATTGAATGTGGCGAATGCGTATCTCCAGATATTACTCAGTGCGGAACAGATCAATATCAGCGACGTTCAGGTAAAACAAAGCCTGGAACAACTGCAGATTGTAAATAAACAGGTAGAAGCAGGCGCATTGCCGGAATTGAACCAGGCAGAGCTGGAAGGGCAGCTTGCCAATGATAGTTCCAACCTGATCACTGCCAAAGCAAATTACACCTTATCCGTATTGCAGTTGAAGGCTGTACTGAATGTGCCTGCAGACCAGGCTTTCGAAGTAGCAATTCCCCCCGTTGAACAGATACCGGTAGAATCTCTCGGCGAACTGGATCCCGCAGCAGTATACACACTGGCACAGGCTAATATGCCACAGCAAAAGATCAATGACCTGAACCTGCAGGCAGCGGTCAAAAATGTCGCTGCGGCAAAAGGACAGATGTACCCATCACTTTCTTTATTCGGTGGTTTGGATTCCCGGTATTCAAATGCGCAACGCATGTATATCCGCCAATCACAGCTCGCCACACTGCCCATCGGTAAAGTGAATGTAAATGGAACTGATTACACCGTCACCGAACTCAACCCTACTCCGATCCCGACTTCTTTTGGAAAAAATACCTACTTCAGGCAGCTGAACAATAACTTCAGCCAGTCGGTAGGATTAGGGCTTACCGTTCCTATCTTCAACGGCGGAGCGGCACGCACTAACTGGAAAAAGGCAAAGCTGAATGTGACCGGTGTAGAACTGCAAAAAGAAGCCGATGCGCAAACATTGAAGCAGGATATCTACCAGGCACATGCAAATGCAGTTGCGGCGCTTCAGAAATTCAACGCCTCAAAAAAAGGAGCGGAGACATCCCAGAAAGCATATGATTTTGCAAAGAAAAGATTCGATGTCGGCCTCCTGAATACAATTGACCTTATCACTACACAAAACAATCTGTTCAGAGCTAAGATCAATCTGGTTTCAGCACAGTATGACTATGTGTTCAAAATGAAATTGCTGGAATTCTATAAAGGTCTTGGATTGAAACTGTAAACGTTCAAGCGTTTAATGTATTAAGTTTAAGAGAGCTATGGTAAATATTAGGGCTTTATCGAAGAATAATCTTTAAATCCCGAATCCGCACACCAAAACAATATTACTAAATCAAACACCCACCCGGGGTCGCGTTTATGAGTAAGACATTAAAATGGATACTGATCATTGTTGGAATACTTCTCGTCATTATCATTGCTTTCAAAGTGTTTGGCAGCAAAGATGACGGGCTGGAAAAGGTCACGGCCGAATCTGTTGCAAAAAGAACGATCATTGAAACAGTAACGGCAAGTGGTCAGATCTATCCAGAAGTAGAAGTAAAGATCAGCCCCGATATCTCCGGTGAGGTGGTTGAGCTGAACGTGCAGGAAGGGGATAGTGTAAAAAAAGGCGCTGTGCTCGCACGCATCTTCGCAGATATCTACGCGCTTCAGCGCGATGAAGCGTCTTCTCAGGTAAGCCAGTCGCAGGCAACGGTGGCAAACAATGAAGCAGCGCTGGTTTCCCTCGAAGCAAATCTCAAACAGGCCAAACAGGCATATGATCGTAATAAATCACTCTACGATCAGAAAGTTATTTCACAATCAGAGTTCGAACAGTTTGAGGCAACATGGCGCTCTGCGCAGGCAAATTATACAGCCGGTCAGCAGAATATCCGCAGTCTTCAGGCAGGCGTTCAAACTGCGCAGGCAGGTTTGACACGTGCCAATAAAGATCTGGGCCGTACCACTCTGGTTGCGCCCATGAGCGGCGTGATCTCGTCTTTGCAGATCAAAAAAGGGGAGCGGGTCGCCGGTAACAGCTTCAATGTTGGTACCGAAATGATGACCGTTGCAGACATGAGCCTTCTCGAAGCCCGAGTTGACGTAGGCGAAAATGATATCGTTAAAGTGAATATCGGAGACTCCGCAGATATTGAAGTAGATGCATACAATAACCGCAAGTTCAAAGGGGTGGTTACCCAGATTGCCAGCAGTGTAAAATCTGCGGGCGCCGGTTCAGCTGCCGCTACAAACGATGTAACCAATTACCAGGTACGGATCAGGCTTGATTATGAATCTTACAAAGACCTGATCGATCCTGCCAAACCAAAGAAATTTCCTTTCCGCCCGGGCATGAACGCAAGCGCAGATATCAAAACAAAACGGCATGACAACGTTTGGTCCCTTCCTATCACTTCTGTAAACGCAAGAGTGAAAGGAAGCGATCAGAGTGTGGCAGATAAAAAGAAAGAAGCAGAAGACGCAAAAGGAGGTGATCAGTCATCTTCGGAAACCCCATCGATCAGTTCTGATTTGGAAGAAGTCGTCTTTGTTGTTCAGGCCGACGGCACCGTAAAAAAAGTGGCGGTAAAATCCGGCATCCAGGATATGAGCTTTATCGAGATCCTGAGCGGATTAAAAGGTGATGAAAAAGTGGTGACGGGACCCTATACGGCTATCAGTAAAACACTGAAGGATGGCATGAAAGTGAAAGTTGTATCGAAGGATCAGCTCTTCGAGAAAAAATAAGTAAAAAACTTTCAGAGGTTTCAGAAGTTTCAAAGGTTCCCGAAGTTGGCGCCCTGAGCTTCTGAAACCTCTGATGCTTTTAGAACCTCTGAAACCTTTCTAAACTTTTCCTGCGATCTTTGTATCCTCACTTTATTCAACAACACATGGGGCAGAAATTCGGCATCATCGGAAGTGGCAGCTGGGCGACCGCGTTGACCAAGATCCTGACAGATAAAAAGCAAACGGTGAACTGGTGGGTAAGAAACGAAAACCATATCAGGCATATCGCTGAAAGACGTCATAACCCTTCTTATCTGTCTTCGGTAAATTTTGATACATCTTTACTGCATATGTCCTCAGACGTAAGAACGGTGGTGAGAGAATCAGATATCATTGTTATCGCTATTCCCTCTTCATTTCTTGAACAGAGTATCGGTCATCTGGAACCGGCAGACTGGAAGGATAAGCGTGTTGTATCCGCCGTGAAGGGTTTGCTGCCACAACAGGATATTCTGGTGAATTATTACCTGCAGCAGCAGTTCAACATCCCGCTGGAGCATTACTTTGCAGTGCTCGGTCCCTGCCATGCAGAAGAAGTAGCTGCTGAAAAGCTTTCTTATCTTACTTTTTCAGGAACAGATATCACGATGGCTTCGACCATTGCGTCGCATTTTACCAACGATTATATCAACACGATCGTAAACCATGATATACTCGGTGTGCAATATGCTGCTGTATTAAAAAACATTTATGCAGTGGGCGCCGGCATTGCTCATGGCCTGGAGTATGGTGATAATTTTCTGAGTGTTTATATCGCTAATGCTGCCGATGAAATGGCTGAATTCTTAAGGAGATTTGGAGCAGAACATATCGTTGTCGGTGAACATGAACACGAAGAAGATCCATACACCCATCGCAAAACACCTAACTACGCAGCTTCCGTATATCTCGGTGACCTGCTGGTGACCTGCTATTCTCCCTATAGCCGCAACCGCACGTTCGGAAACATGATCGGCAAAGGTTATTCGGTTAAAACAGCACAACTGGAAATGAACATGGTGGCGGAAGGATATAATGCCGCCAAATGTATCTTCAATATCAATCAATCAGTCAAAGCCCCGATGACACTGGCTGAAACGGTCTATCGCATTTTATGGGAACATGTAAATCCCGGTCTGGGATTCAAACGGATAGAACAGGTGTTGATCTGATGCCGATATTACGGACAAAATGATATGGACCTTCTTCTGCCGGATGATCCTGGTATTGACAGCAGTTATTTGACATATTTCCAGGGAGGCGTTGAAGATGATCGATTAAAGAAACAGATCCGCTGCAATTCCATCTGCCAGCAACCGCCCTTCCTTCGTCAGTCGCAGCCAATCTCCATCCCTTATCATCAATCCATTTTTTATATATTTCGCAGTTGCTTCAAGCAGCGTCTGTTTTATCCGTAATATCTCATCTTCTGCAATACCGTGGATTTCATTCACTATTCTTGCCGTATTCAGACCCTCAGCAGTCCGCAATGAGATCATGATCATTTCATTCACCTGCTGCACCGGTGTCAGTTCTTCTTTTTCAAAGGGGATATTGCCGCTTTCAATAGAACGTATATATGACGGATTGCTGGCAATATTCCACCAACGTGAAGAGCCATCAAAAGAGTGCGCGGATGGACCAAAACCAAAATAAGGCTTGCCCTGCCAGTAAGAGGAATTATGCCTGCTGCGGAAACCGGGTTTCGCAAAATTGGAGATCTCATAATGTTCAAAACCTGCTTCTTCGGCCCATTTCATTAATAAAAGAAATTGCTCCGACTGCTGATCCGGATTCACATCAGCTGCCTTGTGCTCGCGGATCAGTTTGTGCAAAGGCGTTTTGGGTTCAACCGTTAAAGCATAGCATGAGATATGCGGAATGCCCAGCTGAAACACGCGGTCTACGTTCTGTTTCCATTTTTCGTCCGTAAGGCCCGGCGTTCCATAGATCAGATCAATAGTGATATTATCAAAGTATTTTGTAGCCGTCACCAGGCTGTCCCAGGCCTGCCGGCTGTTATGCGCACGGTTCATCCAGACCAGATCCTCTTCGAAAAAACTTTGTATGCCGATGCTGAGCCGGGTAATGCCGGCAAGCTTCCACTTCTCCAGTCTTTCCTCGGTAATATCATCGGGATTTGCTTCCAGGGTGATCTCTGCGTCCGGCGCAACGGTAAAATGCGTTTTTATTTGGCGAAGCACTGAACGGATCTCGTCATTTGAACAAAGGCTGGGAGTGCCCCCTCCAAAATAGATCGTCTCAACCCGGCCGGCCAACTTCTTAGCTTCGGGAAAGAAATCAGTCACGAGTTCAATTTCCCTCAATAAAGCGGCAATTAATTCGTTTTTGTAGCGCAACGAAGTGCTGAAATGAAAATTGCAGTAATGACAGGCCTGTTTGCAAAAAGGAATATGAATATAAATGCCAGACAAGTAGATTTGTTTATAATAAGCATTGCAGCGGCTCCCTTATATTAAAACATTCAGGGATACCCGGGCTGACTGCTCATTGTGGATCAGATACAATATGACAAAGTTAGTACGCCGCCTGTTCTTTCTGCTCATTTTGTTCCCTTGCTTTTTTGCAAAGGGACAGACAGGCTATCCTTTGCATATACATGGCGTGGATAAGGATTCAGCTTTTCTTATTTCCGGTATCGGCATTCAGGCGAAGTTTGAAACAAGGGCTGAATGTATTTCTTATGTCAACAAACTGCCGTCACTCCTGCAATTAAAAGGATATGTGACCGCTTCTATTGACACGGTCCTGTTCGATTCTGCCAGCGCAGGAATGGTGATCTACCTCGGTGATCGCTATGAGTGGGGCAATCTGGATGCGGGCCAGGTAGACCGTGATATTCTTACAGCGATCGGCTGGAGGGAAAGAGCCTTCGTGGATAAGCCAATGGATTTTTTACAGGTGCAGGATTGGCAGGATAAGATCATTTCTTATCTGGAAAACAATGGCCATCCATTCGGAAAAGTTTATGTCGACAGTTTTCGTATTGATCAGCAAAAAGTTTGGGCAAAGCTCAAAGTGGAATCCGGACCGGAATACCGGATCGATAGTATCCGCGTGATCGGTGATGCGAAGATCTCCGCTGCGTTTCTTCAGCGTTTCCTTGATATAAAAAATGGCAGCGCCTTCAACAAGCAGAAACTGCAAAATGTCAGCCGCAAGATGCGCGAGCTTTCGTACGTGGAAGAGATGCGGCCCGCCAAACTGGTTTGGATGAACTCAGGCTCTTATCTTGAAATGTACCTTAAGCAAAAACAAAGCAGCCAGGTAAACGTGCTGGTTGGCTTCCTGCCGAATAATGATCAGCTCTCTTCAAGGAAACTGCTAGTAACCGGTGAAGCAAATCTTCTGCTGAAAAACTCATTAGGAGCCGGAGAAACCATCGGATTGAACTGGCAGCAATTGCAGGTAAGATCACCGCGCTTGAATATCATCTACCGGCATCCTTATCTTTTCAACACGCCGGTAGGTCTCGACTTCTCCTTTGACATGTTCAGGAAAGACAGCTCATTCCTGAATGTGAATTTTCAATTGGGCGCGCAATACGTTCTTGACGCACGACAGTCAGGCAAGCTTTTTATCCAGCGGATCCAGACGATCGTTACAGATGCGGACACCAACGCCATACTGCAGAGTTATCGTTTGCCGGAAGATGCGGATGTGAGCTCCACCAATGTTGGTATCGATTATGAATACAACAGTACCAACTACCGCATGAATCCAACCACGGGAAATGAATTCCGCATTATCACATCCGCGGGAACAAAAAAAGTGAAGAGGAACAATCAGGTACTGGAGATGAAAGACCCTGGAAATCCTGCATTTGATTTCGGGTCGTTATATGACACAGTCAAACTGAGTACCTATCAGTTCCGTGCGCGGGTTACTGCTGCGCATTACTTTCCCGTGGGCAGGCAAAGTACGTTAAAGCTCGGGTTGAGCGGAGGCTTCTTTCAAAGCGGAAATATTTTCCGCAACGAGCTTTTCCAGATCGGCGGTTATAAATTGTTGCGTGGCTTTGATGAAGAAAGCCAGTATCTTTCGCAGTTTGCGATCGGTACGCTGGAATACCGTTACCTGATCGGACAGAATTCTTATTTCTATGGATTTTTCGATGGCGGATGGGGGCGGAATAATTCACAAAGCACCGATGTTGACTATAATTATCTGGGAACAGGGCTCGGTCTGGCTTTTGAAACAAAGCTCGGTATTTTCAACCTTGCCTGGGCCGCGGGAAGAAGAAGCGATGTGCCATTCAACCTTCGTCAATCAAAAGTTCATTTCGGATTTGTAAACTTTTTCTAGCCGTGACGCCGGTTTAAAATTTTTAAGTCTGTTCCCGGAGTTATTTTGGGTCCAACTTTTAAACCTATAAATTTTTAAACCGGCGACACTTAACTTATTTTTGAGTTCAAAACGTAAATCTTCTTGCACCGGCTATCTATCTTATTTCTGGTCTTTCAATTTTCCCTGCAAATTGTTTCAGCCCAAACCGCACCTCCTGATACGCTCCGTCCGGCAACTGACAGCGTGAGTCCAGCCGCGCCCGCGATAACGAGACGTGTAGTTGTGCATGACACTGTCAGGAAACCTTTGGTGGCCACTGCAGATCCTGTTTTGCCTTCCCTTCCGGTTGTTGATACCGTAGCTGAGCGGCCATTGATAAGGATTCCGGCCTGGGAGGTAAACCCGGCGATCCCGTTTCCGGTGCAGATAATGTATGAGCATCCTTTTTTCAACTTCAAGGTCAGACCTTTTATTGTGCCTTCAAATGTCAAAGTGTTCCAGGGAAAGGAAACCTTCTTTTATGTCATTGCTGGGCTGGTATTGGCTTTTGCGTTGCTGAAACTGACTTTTGCCAAATACTTTAATGATCTGTTCAGGGTATTTTTTCGCACAACCATGAAGCAACGGCAGATCCGCGAGCAGCTGATGCAAACACCGCTGCCTTCCCTTGGGTTCAACCTGTTTTTTGTCGCCAGTGCAGGGCTTTATGCCGACTTTTTGCTATTTCATTACGGGTTCAAACTGGTGGATAATTTCTGGGTCCTTTACCTGTATTGCTGTATTGGTCTGACGGCTATTTATTCGGGTAAATTTGTGGCCCTTAAGCTGTGTGGATGGATGTTCAACGTGCGCCAGGGTGCTGATTCCTATATTTTTATAGTTTTCATTATCAATAAGGTAATCGGCATTTTCCTGCTTCCCTTCCTGGCATTGCTGGCTTTTTCGGATGAGCCGGTACGCTCAATTGCCCTGACAATATCATGGTGCGGTATTGCCTTGCTTTTTTTATACAGATTTATTTTAGGCTTTGGAGCCATTCGTAATGAGGTCAGGTTCAACCTATTTCACTTCCTTTTATACATTGTGGCGTTTGAGGTGGCACCGCTTTTGCTGATTTACAGGCTTTTACTATTCTTTTTTAAATAGAAAGGCGTAACTTTGCAGCCAATTTAGCCGAACCGCAACATGTCAACAAATGGTGTGAAAAAGGCCGATACGCTGGCCAAGGATATTCAAAAAGTCCTAATTACCCAACCGAGGCCGGAAAGCGATAAGTCTCCGTACTTTGAACTGGCCCGGAAATATGGTATTCAGTTGGATTTCCAGCCGTTCATCCGGCTGGAGGGCATTCCTGCGCGCGATTTCCGCAAACAGAAAATAGAGATCCCCAACTTTACAGGTGTCATCTTCACCAGCCGCAACGCAATCGATCACTTCTTCCGCACCTGCGAAGAAATGAAAGTAAGCGTGTCGCAGGATACTAAATATTTCTGTATCACGGAGGCCGTGGCGCTTTATCTTCAGAAGTTTATTCTCTATCGCAAACGCAAGGTTTTCTATGGTGCCGACGGCAGCAACAAAAGCATGTTCGACGTCGTCAACAAACATAAAGGCAACGAAAAGTTCCTCTATGTCTGTTCAGAAAATCAGCAGGACAATGAGATCGTAAACTGGCTTAAAGCAAACAATTGCGAATTTGCTCTTGCTTTCATGTACCGCACGCAAAGCAATGATGTGGCAGAACTGGTAAGTCAGAACAATTATGACGTAATCTGCTTTTTCACCCCAAGCGGTATCAAAAGCCTGTTCGATAATCTTCCCAAATACAAACAGAATGGTACCGTTATAGGGGCATTTGGCGGCAATACGTCCAAAGCTGCTGCAGATGCCGGACTGATGCTGGAGATCATCGCTCCGCAACCTCAGGCCCCAAGCATGGTATCTGCGCTGGATAAATTCCTGGCGGAAGCTGCAAAAAAGAAATAAGTAAAAGTCTAATAGTCAAAGGTTCAGAAAGTAAAAGCTTCTGAACCTTTTTCATTTGCGGCAAATACCAGCGCGAAAATCTGTTACCTGGATCATATCCCGCTTCTGTCTTCAACACGCAGGGCTTAAATCATGATAAAATATTGTGCCTGCATTGGTTATATACGGCATCAGCAGATATTCATGATCTTTAAATATCCTGATCATATTATATGGATATAATATAGGTATGGAGCAAAAAAGTGTGGTTTTACAGTGCTGTTACATAGAGGGTGCTGAATAACTGCAGGTTTATGGTAAAACGTTTAAGAGGTTAGGCAGGTTGCGTTTGTCTGATCATTCTCCCGCCCAAAACAAATCACACGCTGCCGGAGAATCTTGTCTTCGGTGAAAAAACGCGTCCGGGCTGTCAAAACCTCCTTGTCCTTTACTCCCCAATCCGTTGCTTTGCAGTTAAAACAATGATAACATTATAACCACCAAGTTGCTTTTATGATAATACATACCTTCCAACTGAATAACTAAATCATGGATCAACATACCAACCAACTCATTCACGAAACAAGTCCCTACCTGCTTCAGCATGCCCACAATCCTGTCAACTGGTACCCCTGGGGCGGGGAAGCGCTGCAAAAAGCAAAGAATGAAGACAAGCCTATACTCGTCAGCATTGGTTATGCAGCCTGTCACTGGTGTCATGTAATGGAGCGTGAAAGCTTTGAAGACCAGGACACGGCGGATCTGATGAATGAGCATTTTATCAATATCAAGATCGACCGTGAGGAGCGGCCGGATCTGGACCATATTTACATGGATGCCGTGCAGGCCATGACCGGCAGCGGTGGCTGGCCATTGAACGTTTTTCTGACTCCGGACGCAAGGCCCTTTTATGGGGGTACATATTATCCTCCCGTTCGCGCGTTCAACCGGGCTTCCTGGAAAGAAGTACTGGTGGGTGTAGCCAACGCCTTTGCTGATAAAAGGGAAGAGGTCGAATCACAGGCAGATAACCTGACCACGCACCTGGTCAATGCCAACAGCTTTGGGATGCAGACACCGGGTGATGCGGGAGAATTCTTTGCCATCACCAATGCCGATGAAATAGTGAAGAATTGTCTTAAACAGGCTGATGCAGAATGGGGTGGATTCGGTCAGGCGCCTAAATTTCCGCAGACATTCACCATCCGGTATCTCCTGCGTTACTATCATGTAAAGAAAAATGGCGGTGAGCATGCTGCCGCGCTGGCTGAGCAGGGATACAAACAGGCACTGCTGAGCCTCGATAAAATGATCGATGGCGGCATTTATGATCAGCTTGGAGGAGGTTTTGCCAGATATTCAACCGACCAGGAATGGCTCGCTCCGCACTTCGAAAAAATGCTTTACGATAATGCACTTCTGCTTGATACGCTTGCTGAAGCCTATCAGCTTACAGGCCGTCAGCGGTACGCCGAAGTGATCGCCGAAACAATCGGCTTTGTACAAAGTGAACTCATGAATGAAGATCATGCGTTCTATGCCGCGCTCGATGCAGACAGTGAAGGAGAGGAGGGCAAATTCTATGTCTGGCAGAAAGACGAAGTGGAGCGCCTACTGGGGGCGGATGCGGCGGCTTTTTGCAGGTACTATGATATTACGGAGAAGGGCAACTGGTTTGAACCCGGTCATGCACCGGGCGGAGAGGCGGAAGCAAAAAATATCCTCCGCATACTTGCATCATGGGAACAGACCTCCACACAATCGGGTTTGAGTGAACAGGAGTTCCGGCAGCTGATCGGCAGGAGCAAAAAGAAATTACTGCAAGAGCGGAGCAAACGGATCCGTCCGGCTCTCGATGATAAGATCATTCTTGGATGGAATGCATTGATGAATAAAGCATGCAGCAAGGCATTTGCGGCAACGGGCGAAACGGAATACAGGGACCTGGCCATAAAAAACATGGAGTTCCTGCTGTCAACGTTTGCAGGTGCTTCAGGCGGTCTGTTCCATACCTGGAAGGATAGACAGGCCAAATACCCGGCTTTCCTCGATGACTATTCGTTTCTGGCCGATGCTTTGCTGCACCTGCAGGAAGTGAGCGGCGATACTAAATGGCTGACGGAAGCAACGCGGATAACAGAATATGCGATAGAACATTTCAGTGAGCCTGATACAGGGTTCTTTTTCTATACAGGGAAACAGCAGGAGGATGTGATCGTCCGGAAAAAGGAGGTATACGACGGGGCCACGCCATCCGGAAATGCGGTGATGACCGCCAACCTCCACCGGCTGGGCATACTGCTCGACCGCCGGGACTGGCAGGAAAGGAGTGACCGGATGATATCATCGCTGGGCAACGCAATAGTTCGGCACCCTACATCGTTTGGATATTGGGCGGGCCAGATGCTTGAACGGACTGTGGGTACTTTGGAACTGGCGGTTGTAGGGTTAGACAGACAGGAGATTTACGGTCAGATTCTGCGTGTTTTTACGCCACACAAGGTGCTGATGAGCTTCCAGGGAGGCAATTCTCCCTTCCCTTTATTGGACGGGAAAAAAGCATCCGCGCCGGTTGAGATTTTTGTTTGCAAAGACTTTGCTTGTTTACAACCAGTTACATCATTCGAGGCGTTTATGTTGCTGATAAACAGGGCAACTGACGTGAATTAAATTCATGTTAAAGCAATAAAAAGATGCCATATTTCGTTTGAATATTTACGTCGTAAAATCCGTTTTGGCTATATAAAATAAAATTGTAACGTTGTGCTTACGAACAAACCAAAATATTATATTTGCCCAATACCCTTTAAGTGTATGAAAATGAAAAACCTTAACCAAGCAATCCTCGCTATTGTCAGCGTTTCTATGCTGGCCAGTTGCGGAATAATTGGCGGAAAGAAAAGCAGCGGGAGCGCGCTGCCACCCGATGGCCAGTTGCATGGTATAACACCTGGAAACCGTTATATTTTGCCAAGGCCTCCAGGCATGGTGTACATACCTCAGGGTACGTTCCACATGGGTCCCAGTGATGAGGATCCGGCTTATGCTTTCAGCGCCCGTAACCGCTCAGTTTCCATCAGCGGATTCTGGATGGACGCAACTGAAATCACCAACAATGAGTATCGTCAATTCGTTTACTGGGTCCGTGACTCTGTAGCCGCCCGCAAAATGGGTAAGGTAAAGTCAGGTACTGACGGTAATGAATACGTGGACTGGGCTGCTATGCGCACAATTAAATGGGATGATCCCAAAACTGTGGAGTCAATGGCTGACCTGATCCTGGCTCCTGAAGACCGCGTCTTCGGTAAAAAAGAGATCGATGCTTCCAAGCTGATCTTCCATTCCGAAACATTCGATCTGAAAGAAGCAGCGAAAAGAGAGAACCAGGGCCGTCCACGCTCCAAGTTCATCGTAAAGAAAGATGTACCTATCTATCCTGATACATTGGTTTGGATACGCGACTTCTCGTATTCATACAACGAACCAATGACCAAACGTTATTTCTCTCACCCCGCATTCGGCAACTACCCCGTAGTAGGCGTTAACTGGAAACAGGCAACTGCTTTCTGCGAATGGAGAACACACTACCTGAACTCATGGCTTGACAGCAAGAAGAGAGTACAGGAATCTGATTTCCGCCTGCCTACAGAAGCGCAGTGGGAATATGCAGCGCGCGGTGGCCGTTCTCAATCAATGTTCCCCTGGGGTAACTATTATCTCCGCAACAAAAAAGGATGTCTGATGGCCAATTTCAAACCTGGCCGTGGTAACTATCCTGAAGATGGTGGTTTCTACACAGTTCGTGCTGATGCTTACTGGCCAAATGACTTCGGTCTGTATTGTATGGCAGGTAACGTGGCAGAATGGACTTCTTCTATCTTCTACGAAGGACGGAACAACTTCCAGCATGATATGAATCCGGATGTTCGCTGGAATGCAAAAGATGACGATCCTCCGCTGATGAAGCGCAAGATCATCCGTGGCGGTAGCTGGAAAGATGTAGGTTACTACCTGCAAACGGGTACCAGCACATACGAATACCAGGACTCAGCCAAATCTTATATCGGCTTCCGCAGTGTCATCGACCTGCCAGCCGCTCCGCAAAAAGGTCGTCGCAGATAACAACATTCTTCGGGTCGTCTGCGACCCCTTTTTACACAATTTTTACTGCTTACGAGACGTTTAATCTTTTACTAATCCGTTTTTTCTCTTTTAAAATTTAATAATCCCAAAAACGAACCCTCTATGCGTCGCTTCTTTAAAACCAAAAAAGGTCAGGAAGTACTTAATTTTCTGTTCTCTTTCTTTGCAGCTGTGGTGATCATCGCTGCGATGATGAAGATCCTTCACTGGCCCGGATCAGATTACGCGATTATGACAGGTCTTATTGCGGAAGCAGTAGTATTCCTTATCATGGCATTCGGTGTTGAACCGCCTGAAGAACCACATTGGGAAAGATATTTCCCCGGCATCACTACTCACCCTGACCTGGATCCAAACTTCAAACCTACTCCGCTTGCAATTGGTGGTGGTAGCGCTTCAGGTAACCCTGCACTGAACAAACTGGAAGATATGCTGCGTGACGCAGACATCACTCCGGCTAATCTGGGTCGCCTTGGAGAAAACTTTAAAAAATTCGGTGGTACCGTAGATAAAATGGCTGACATTACTGATGTAGTGGCTGCTACCGGCGACTATACCAAGAAAACAAAAGAAGCCGCAACCGCTCTGGGCACCATGAAAGATGCTTACCTGGGCGCTGCAAGCAGCATCCAGCATTTCAATCAGGCTGCGGATGGTACAAAACAATTCCACGAGCAGGTACAGGTACTGACAAAAAATCTGTCTTCCCTGAACACCATCTACGAACTGGAACTGCAGGATACCAACAACCACCTGAAAGCAATGAACAAATTCTACAGCAACCTGACAGAAGCTTCCAAAGCTATGCAGAGCAGCGTAGAAGATGCTCAGAAAGCTAAAGATCAGATCGCATTACTGGCGAACAACCTGGGCCGCCTGAACAATGTTTATGGCAATATGCTCAGCGCTATGCAGGGTCGCAGCTAAACTAACAAAAGGGTTTCGTTTAATATTATATAAAATCCGTATCCCTTGATTTTTGATAGTCACCTTATCTAATTTTAAAACCAAGAATTGTCATGTCTATACCTAAGGAGCCCAGGCAGCGAATGATCAACATGATGTATCTCGTGTTGACGGCCCTTCTGGCCCTCAACGTGTCATCTGAGATCCTCAACGCCTTTAAGACAGTGAACAATAGTTTGCAGAATACAAATAACACTGTTCACAACTCAACGGAGACTATCCTGATTTCGTTGAAGGAAAAGGCCACAGAAGGCCCTACTGCTGAAAAAGCCAAAATCTGGCTGCCTAAAGCTCAGCAAGTAGAAACCTATTCGAATAATGTATATGGTTTCATCCAGGGATTAAAGGACGAGATCCTGAAAGATGCAGGATATGATCCTAAGCAACCTGAGAAGAAATACAAAGAAGATAACCTCGATATTGCCACGCACCTGATGGTAGAGAAAGGAAAAGGGAAACAACTCTACGACATGCTGGCAAAATACAAAACCGATGTACTGGGTGTTGACCCACTGGTCAAAACAGAGTTTGAAAAAACGCTGCAGATCGACCTGTCAAAGCCCCATACAGAAGCAAAAGGCAACAACTCATGGGAATCTGCTTACTTCCGCATGGTCCCTACAGTTGCCGCTCTTACTATCCTCAGCAAATTTCAGAATGACGTAAGAACTTCTGAGAACAAAGTAGTTGCTTATTGCCATGAGCAGGTAGGTAAAGTAACCGTAAGGTTCGATACTTATGCGGCAATCGTTGGTCAAAGCTCTAACTACGTAATGCCAGGTCAGCAGGTGGAGGTAACTGCCGGTGTAGGTGCATTCAGCAAACAGGCACAGCCTAACATTGTGATCGGTGGCAAACCAATCGCTATCGGTGAAGATGGTGCTGCACGCACTACTCTTACTGCTGGCGGCCTTGGTCAGCAATCTGTTCCTGTAACCATCAACTATGTTGATCAGGATGGAAAGCCACAGGTTATCAAAAAGGAGATCACTTATACAGTCGGTCAGTCTACAGCATCTATCGCTCTTGACGAAATGAACGTTCTTTATATCGGTTATGACAACAAAGTTACTATCGCGGCAAGCGGTGGTGGCGATGATAAAGTAAGCGTATCAATCACCGGCGGCGGCGGTTCTATCGCTAAACAGGGCGGCGGTCACTACATTGCTAAAGTCAATAGCGTAACTGACGATTGTACTGTGAACGTATCTGTTGATGGCAAGCCAGCTGCAAGCACTAAATTCCGTGTTCGTACTATTCCTCAGCCTGTGGGCACTGTAGGTGGTTATACTTCCGGAGACAACGTTCCTGCTGGTGCATTTAAAGCTCAGACAGGGGTCGGTGCTTATATCAAAGACTTCCCGCTGAACCTGAAATATGCTGTAACAAGCTTTTCAATGACAGCAGATAACGCAGAGGGCGATATCGACGAAGCAAACTGTACAGGTAACCTGTTCGACGCAAGAGCTCAGGGAATTCTCCGTAAGCTCGGCAGCGGCAGAACTGTAACCATCGACAATATCCGCGCCGTTGGCCCGGATGGAAGAAGTCAGAAACTGCCTTCATTGGTGTACTATATCAAATAAATAAACGAAGATGAAAAGCATTGTTATAAAGAGTTGTTTGTTACTGGCGCTGGGAGCTCTGGTAGTAGTCGATGCAAGTGCTCAACGCGGACCACGCAAAAGAGGTAGTACTCCTCCGGCTAACCAACAGGAGACACAGCAGCAGAACAATAACACTGCTCCGCCTTCAAACTATAATCCTTACGGCAATATTCCTATTGTGGTGGATTCTGCAAGTCTCACCAGCGATACAGCGGTAAAAAAATCGCTTCGCAATGAGAATGCATATGATAAAAGCAGTTTAAATGCACGTACTCCCCTGGAATATGAACACCTTAGGTCTGACGATGCGCTATTTGCTGAGAAAGTATGGAGAGAGCTGGATCTTCGTGAGAAAATGAACCAGACTTTCCGCTACGAAGCAGAAAGCGACAACGGAAGCCAGATGTTCATCAACATCCTGCTGAAGGCAGTAAATTCCGGACAGGTAACTGCATTCGAAGACGACCGCTTTACGACACCGATCGGCGCAGATGCGATCATGAATGCTAACGCAGGATCAATGGATACTATTCCGCAGGTGGATCCTAACGATCCAAGCAAAGTGATCCGCTATGTAGTAACCAGGACCTCTTTCGATCCTAAAACAGTGCTGAAACTGCGCGTGAAGGAAGAATGGGTGTTCGACCGCGAATCGAGCCGCATGTTCTGTCGTATCCTGGGAATTGCACCGCTTAAAACACAGTTTTTCCCTAACGGCCAGGAAAGACCGGGCTCAACAACAATGTTCTGGGTTTATTACCCTGACCTGCGCCCGATCCTGACCAAATACGAGGTGTACAACCCTAAAAACATGGGCAACAGCCGTATGACATGGGAAGAATTGTTCGAAAGCCGCATGTTCTCCAGCTACATTGTAAAATCTACACTGGATAACTCTGCTAACCGCAATATCCGGGTGTATATTAAAGATCCGATCCTGGCACTGCTGGAAGGCGATGCCATCAAGGACAAGATCTTCAATTACGAACAGGACCTCTGGTCATACTAACATGTATTAGTAAAAGATTTTAATATCTGCCTAAAAAAGCCCCGTTATCGGGGCTTTTTTAATATTCAAAAGTTTCATTTATAATTATTTAAAAAAAGTTTTCAAAATCGTAAAACTCCTATAGGAAAATAAGAGAAATGTTGTATTTTCGTCTCGGTTTTTCATAGGATATTGGATTTTAAAAACGGGGCTGGATTTCTATCCTGGCCCCATTTTTTTTGTCTTTAATTGAAAAATCTCTGATTATCCCGATGGCCGATAGTCGATGGCCGAATGATCGATGGATGATGACCGCGCTCCGCAATACGAAAACTTATAATACAGATGAAGCCTTCCAATATTGGAAGGCTTCATCTGTATTACGCTATATCAATCTGAGGAATTCGATTATCATCCATCGATCATTCGGCCATCGATCACTGATTAAAGTATTTATATATAATCGCCGCCTTCGCTTTACCTACAACTACCGCAATTTCGTCCAGCGTTTTCTCTCTGATATTTTTTACTGAACGGAATTCTTTCAGCAACAGATCGGCTGTCGATTTGCCAATGCCGCCGATGTCTTCCAGTTCGTTTTTGAATGTGCCTTTACTTCGTTTCTGACGGTGGAAAGTGATACCAAAACGGTGTACTTCATCGCGGATGCGGCGAACCAGTTTCAGACTCTCACTGTTATAAGGCAGCTTCAGTGATTCCTGGTCGCCGGCAAAGAAGATCTCCTCTTCATTTTTTGCCAAACCTACCAGAGTCAGTTGACCGATTAATCCTAATTCTTGTATAGCCTCCAATGCAGCCCCTAACTGGCCCTTTCCTCCATCTATGATCACGAGCTGAGGCAAATCCTGCTGTTCGTCCCTGAGGCGCTTGTAACGCCTGTAAACGGCTTCTTTCATCGAGGCAAAGTCGTTGATGCCTTCGACTGTTTTCACGTTGAAGTGACGGTAGTCTTTTTTACTCGGCTCCCCATTCTTAAAGCACACCATGGCAGACACGGGGTAACTTCCCTGGAAATTCGAATTATCAAAACATTCGATATGGAGTGGAAGTGCTGCCAGTTGGAGGTTTTCCTGCAATTGTTCCAGTATTTTGATCTTATCCGTATTTCTTGACAACTTCAGCCGCTCTCTATTTTTGATCTCTTCGATAAAGTAATCAGCATTCTTTTCAGACAGCTCGAGCAGTTTTCTTTTATCACCGGCTTTGGGAATGGTCACGGTCAACTGATCCTGGGGATAATCGATTCCGAATGGCACAACGATCTCGGTCGCGTCGCTGTTGAAAGTGTCGCGCAATTGAGCTACAGAGAAACTTAGGATTTCTTCAGGTGTTTCGTCCAGGTGCGTTTCTACTTTAGTCGTTTGGGTCTGCACAATGGCGCCATTGCGCACCATCAGGAAATTGACAAATGCAACTTCCTTGTCTTTGACCAGCGAGAAAACATCCATGTCCCCCGTTCTGGTGCTCACGACCACTGATCGGGCCTGGTAATTTTCCAGGAATTCGATCTTTTTTCGTGTGATCTCTGCTCTTTCAAAAGAGAGGTCTGTCGCAAATTTTTTCATCTCCTCCCGGAAATGCCTCATCACGGGTGTGAGGTTTCCTTTCAACAGGTTTTTCAGCTGATCAATATTCTCCCGGTATCCCCCTTCTGTCTGATGCCCTTCGCAGGGGCCCTTGCAATTGCCGAGGTGAAATTCAAGGCAGACCTTGAATTTCTTTTCCCTGATATTTTTTTCCGTAAGGTTCAGCGAGCAGTTGCGCAGCGGTATAGTATGCCTGGTAAATTCGATCAGTTCCCGCACTTTTTTTACCGAGGTATAAGGGCCGAGGTATTCAGATCCGTCAGCGATCTTTTTACGTGTCAGAAAAACTCTGGGAAAAGCTTCGTTCTTGATCACGATAAAAGGATATGTCTTATCATCCTTCAGATTGATGTTGAAGATCGGCTGGAACTCTTTGATGAGTGAGTTCTCCAGCAGAAAAGCGTCCTGTTCCGAGTTTACGATCGTGAATTCAATATGATGGATCCGTCTTACAAGTTCATGCGTCTTGTAACTGTTGACGGTTTTATTAAAATAGGAACTTACCCGTTTGCGTATGCTTTTGGCTTTGCCCACATAGATCAGGTCATCCGAAGAATCGTAGTATTTGTAAATTCCCGGTTGCAGTGGAATACCGGGTGCTATTAGCTGAAATTCTGCTGCTGTCATGTCTACTCCTCATTCCATACAACCCTGGTAGTGGTGGTAGTTTCAGGCTGTCCCGGCAGTTGTTTTATAGTAACTACCTGGAAACTTTTATCGACCTGCCACAACATCCTTTTTTGTACGGCACTGTCTTTTGTATTGATTGATGTATTAATAATGATCGTTTTGATCTTATCGCCGGCAGCCGGATCGGGCTGGATCAATACCTCCTGACGTTGGATCAGTTCTTGTTCCGGTTTTACGGGCGTATACACCAGCAACACACGGTTAATGGATTCGTCAAACTGCTTTGTTTCGGTATATCTGTCGCTGTATTTGGAAGCGCTGATATCCGGCAGTCCGATAAAATCTTTTGCCACTGCTCTGAAATTTTCGCGCCTGATATAGATCGTGTCGGTCCTTGAGCTGTCTATGTACAGGAATTGGCGGATGGTATTCAGCGTGGTATCCACCTGAGCGATCTGGCTTTTCAGGAAAGCATCAACAGGAAAGAAATCTTCCTTTTTTTCCTTATCATCTGATGAGCCGCATGAAATGAATAATGCCAATGAAGCCAGTAATACGAGACTTGATTTTTTCATCGATTGATCCTTTCTGGTACAAAATTAGGGCTTCTGCCTGATCCTCTGTTGCTTTTAGTAATGACCTTGCCAGCCAGCTACGTATATCCACAAATCACTTTCCATTTAAAGGACGTAAAGATTCCTCCTCAGCATCCGCCGTAGCGAAGCGGAGGAGGGAGCTTTACGCCAGCCCAGGGTACACGTTAGGTCAACCAGAAGGCAAATAACTATGCGGTTAGCAACAAGGGGGTGATAAGGGTTCGTCGTTTAACAGGTTGAAGAGGTTCGGTCAGCCGGCTGGCAGATTGCTTGCGAGCATGAGGAGCCGGTCAGCACAAAAAGCCTGCAGCAGCTATCGGTGCTCCTGCATTATTATTAAACTGATCAGACGAACGCTGCCGAACCTATGAAACGTTTCAGCTGAAACCTGTGGTTATTTATATTTTGTAACTGCAGGTAAGTTGTTTTCTTTGAACTTATCGGATTAAAAAAGGATAATCCATAGGAACTTATACAAAATGGGGTATACCTTGTTAATAATCGCGGGGATGTGCAAGAGAGCTGCTTTTGGTTCAGACCGGAAGTTTGTGTCGGGCTATGGATCTGCGCGGTGATCGTTGATGCCCCGAAGCCACGGTGTATTTTCGCCTGTAGCGTGTCATCGGATCAGGTGATTCTGGGAAAGATTTTGGGACATCGGTCAGGTAAAGCGGCTTTGTTTTGTCGTCCTACGTGACTGTTCTCTCTTCTTTTCGCCGTTATTTTCCCTTAATATTTTGTGTTTTCCCCTTGGTTTAGGCCTGTGCACTGAGCGATCTTTACATCCAAGAGATTTCTTTAGCACCGTCTTCTTCAGAGACCGGTGGAGGAGGGCGGTCCTGAAGGGGCGGTGCTTCTTTTTTGTCATTTGTTGGAATCATAAAAAAGGAAGAAAATGAGACAGAAGGAGTGAAATACAAAAAACAAACAACGGCAAGCAATAGGATCCGAAGAATGCGGATGGTTTGGCGCGCCCGGCAGTGCCGAAAGCCCGCCGGATATAATTGGCCCGCAGAGGAGGATTACAATAAGAAACGCCCCACATTTCGGGGCGTTTCTTAAATCATAACTGACATTAATTTCCATATAATCAGGGCAGGCTGTTTGACTCAGCAATTGACTGGTCAGGCTGGCCCCGGTGGAGGCTGTGAATGGTTATCTCCATCCAGCGTTTGAAGTCCCAATGCCATCAGCGTTGGCCGTTTTACCAAAGGTGTAGAAGGTTGTTTCCCCAAAAAGCTGAAGAATAGCCCCTGGTATCGGAAAATGTAAAGGAGTCCCCTTTTGTAAAAGATTCAGTTTTCGCATTTCATAGAACTGTATGCCACATCCTGTAGTGTAAAGCTCTACTTGTCTTTCATGATGGATGGCGTCAATAATATCGGCAAGATTTTCTGCGACAGGGCTCATGTTACCTCGGGATACACGGCTTCCTGCGTTGATAATAGCAGCCGCTCCACTCAGGTCTCCGGTATAAGCTCTGGCCTCTGCCTTAAGCAGGTCATTTTCAACCACCATGATAGTTGGTTTAGGTCCGATAGAATTTGCATATACGTTATCATATCTTGAAAACCTGTAGCAGGAGAAATGATAGTACCCTCTGGCCGCGAGAAAATCATTGCTCGGAAGGTATATAAAGTCAGTTTTTAAGCGGGCATCCAATGAAGTTGTAGGCTGAGCAGGATGAGGGAAGGTTGGGCTATCTTCCCAATGCTCGGGCAGTGAGGGTTCCATCATATGAACCACACGCATGTCGACACGTCCCCAGCCCGACATGACGAGGTAACGGCCGGCGCTCATAGACCATTTGGATGTACCGTCCATTTGAATGTTCCAATTGGCCGTTATACCATTATCGGCATAGGTTTTAACTTTTGCCCAATTTACGGCAGCCAGATCTGCTTTATTCCTTGGAAGGTAAGAAAGGATGCGCGCAGCAAGTGTGTTGATGATTTTTTTAAAGTCAGCACCGCTCAAATTTGCTGCCGTTCCCAGCCAGCTCGCCGGAATAGAAAAACTCCCATCGGTCAATGCCAGCGCATCGTCAAGATAACCAATAGCTGCAGCGGCTACTTCTTTGTATGGAAGGGCGGAGGCAAGAGAGGCTTCAGCTGACTTCGTGTCGTCGACGATATGGGTCCTGTCAAATGCTAATGCCATATTGCCGTAGGCCAGACCCAAAGCAAATTTGGCAAAAGCTTTTGCCCGGGCATCAGCAGGTCCTCCGTCGATACTGATCCCTGAATTGAGCACCGTCAGCACATCAACAGCTGAGCCGATTGCAGAATACCATTGGTCGTACGAATATTTCAAATAACTGGAGTTGCCATAAACGGGAGAATTGTCCCAGGCAAAATCCCGGGGCTCATATGACAAATCCCTCATGCCATAGTTACCATATGAACAGGTTACATTGTCCGCAGCCGTTGCCATCATGCACTGCACGCCGCTCGTGGAGTGCTCTCCTGCGAAAATTGTATTGTATATACCAGATGCCACCCCTTCGATATCTTCTCCGTTGCCCAGGACTGCACTTAAGTCCGGGTTGTTTTCATTGGACACATCCATTTTTTTACACCCAAGCAAGAATCCTGATACAGCTAAGGCGATCAAAAGCAGTTTATTTATCTTTCCCATATTCTAAAGTTTTTTCATTTTACAAATTAATTCCTAAAGAGAATGATACAGTACGATAGATCGGATTAGCGCCAATCCCATCAATAGGCTGACGTACCGTGCCGACTTCCGGATCATAACCAGAATATCCGGTGAACGTGTGCAGGTTACGGCCTACAGCTTTAAGTGTGATACCCTTGATGCTACCATTGAGGAATCCTTTGAAGGATCTGGCCGGGATGGTATATCCCAGTGCTACTTCTCTAAGTTTCAGGTAGCTGGCATCTTCTACCCAATAAGCGTTGGCAAAATTTCCATCATACATGCCCGTGCTCCAGTATGAAGCTGCTTTTTTCTGGCCATCCGGCACACCCGCCATGTCCTGCAGTTTGCTGATATTATTGAAAGCCATGCGTTGTCCATTGCTGTTGTAAATATCGCCGCCGTTTTTCCAGTCAAGTAGAAAATAGAGAGTAAATCCTTTGAAATTTAATGTATTCGCAAGAGCCATATTGAATTTGGCATTGCCATTACCAATCTTGCCGAGCCATGTCTGGCCATTTTCCTGATAGAGTATCGGTTGTTCAGTTGGTGTCCCTTCTGTTCCTACAGCAATTACATATCCTTCGCTGTTTATTGTATACTCGGAAATGTTTTTCCCCACAGGCAGTTGGTTGGCCATTTCTTCCAGGGAACGAACCATCTTGTGTCCATAGATAGCACCATATTGTTCATTGGCAGCCACGCGGAATGCATTTACGTCACCACTCTGGGCAGTTAACCAATAGGCAGGAATGGGAAGCTCTGTGATTTTCTGGCGAACCCGGGAGAATATGATATTAGAGTTCCATGAAAAGCTACGTTTGTTAACCCAATTGGCACCCAGGGTAAATTCCAGGGTCTTTGATTCAACTTCTCCGGCATTCTGCCACTGATTCTTCCAGCCTCCACTCAAAAACGGGATCAGGCTTACGTTAAGGAACTGGTCAGTCGTGACTGAGTGCGCATAGGTTCCTTCAAAAGTAAATTTCTTAAGGAAATCGACATTCAAACCGATCTCGGTCTCAGCTGTATTGGAAGGCTTAAGTTCTTTATTCCCTTTTTGCTGTTTGGCGGCAACGCCCCGGCTTGTCCAGTTAAGCACCTCATATTGCCAATCAAAATTAGGGCGGATACCAGCAGTACCATAAGCTGCGCGGATCTTTAATTCATCAATGCCGCGTATATGCACATCCTTAGACAGGCGGTAAGCGCCTGATAACCTGAAATAGGAGTTCCAACGGGCATCAGGACCGAAAAGCGAAGATCCATCATGACGGAACATCCCGTCAAACAGATACCTGTCTTTATAATCCAAACCGAGGATCGCGAAATAGTTTTGTGCTCTTTCATTGGTCTGGCTGTTACTTCCATTGTTAGCAGATGTAATGTTATTGAAATTCCACTGACCTCTTAATGAAAACGAAGAACCACTTACGCCTGTACTTTCATAATGGCGGTCTTCATACAAATAGGAAAGCTTGCCCCTTATCCCTAATTCGCCAAATTGCTTGTTCAGGTTAAGTGTGACCTGCGTGTTTTGAGTGGAGGTCTCACTGTTTGACTGGCTAAGACTTCCGCTGGAGTATGCATAGTCAGTGCTGTTGTATGTATTCTTTGGAGTAATTGATTCTGACCGGTAGGTTTCAATTTCAATTGTCTGCGTTACATCCAGGTTAGCCCAACTGGTGAACTTCAGATTGGCTGTATAATTTCCCATCCATCTGCGTGAATGGTTCTCAGCGCTTGAATTATAAAGGTTGTATAATGGATTAGTAGTTTCTCCATTAAATGGATCTATCTTATAATTATAATCTGATCCATCAGGGTTTTTCGCAAACAGGTTTGCATCCGGCTTCATGCGGGCCACATTGTAAAATATGCTTGATGGAGTCTGCACCTGGCGTTTAATAAATAGGTTGGTAGCGCTTACTTTCAACCAGGGAGTGACCTGCTGATCAATATTGAAACGGAAGTTTTGCCTTGAGTATCCATCCCGGTTACGAACAACGCCCTGCTGTTCATTATTTTCAAAAGAAAGGAAGATATTGTTCCTCTCAGACCTGTTCGATACTCCGACATAGTTTGTGTACGAAATTCCGGTTTTGAATACATCATCTGGATCAAAACGATATACCCCGTATGGGTTATCCATATATCCATCACTTTTTATAGTTGGGGTTCCACTAATAACACCGACTGATCCGGTAGTAGGTACATACCCTCCTTCATAGCCGTCAGGGTAGGTAACACCGGCGTATTTTGTATACTTGCCTTTAACAGATTCCCAGTCAGACGCGAGATTGTAAAAATGTGATTTAGATGTTTCATAATAATGCTGCAGATCCTGAAAACCTACTTCATTTCTAATGGTGACCGAAGGTTTACCGGTAGGTCCCTCTTTTCCCCGTTTAGTAATAATGGAGATCACACCGTTGCCTGCGCGGGAACCGTATAATGCGGAGGCCGCAGCGCCTTTTATCACCTCCATTGACTCTACATCGTCAACGTTGATATCAGACAGGCTGCCTTGCATGATGATGCCATCCAGCAGGATAAGGGGGCTTGCACTGGTGTTAAGGACGTTGTCTCCCCTGAGCAGAAGGTCTACCTGTTGACCGGGAGCACCACCTACTGAAGATGTTCTTAAACCTGCCACCTTACCGGTCAGGGCAGAAGATACTGATAGACCCGGTACAGCCTTAAGCTGAGCTTCACTTACTTTAGTAACGGAGATGGTTAACTTTTTCCTTGATGTGGATCCCGCCACCCCGGTAATAACCACGTCAGAAAGCGTCTGACTTTCAGAAACAAGGCTTACTGAATAATTCGATGCGCTTCCTACTTTGAGCTCGTAGGGAGTAAATCCCACAGCAGAAACAACCAGCGTTGTTCCAGTATTGGCATTGATTGAAAATTCCCCTTCTCCGTCTGTTACCGTTCCTGAAGAAGAACCTTTGATAACAACCGAAGCTCCGGGAACCGGATGTGCATCACCGTCGGTAACCTTTCCGGTGATCTTCTTTTGCTGCGCAATGGCGGACATAATAATGCCACACATCGCAAGCATCGCAATTGCAAGTTTTCTCATGTACATTATGGTTTTGGTATTAAAGAATAAACAGGTTTATTCTTATGGCAAACAGCGTCTGGAAAGGGGACAAGCAAGTTAGCCAGGCAATACCTGAACCACGATGTGCGGTCTGAATAATAAAGGATAAGGTTAACACTGTTCGGATAAGAACAGTGCAGAAATGAGAAATAGCAAAGCAATTGAGGAAGGCACTATGACCGGAACAGCACTACCTATTCAACGTAACGCCGATCTTCACGCCAAAGTCAAAGAGATTCTCTTTAACGGGATATTTGTTTTCAAAGCTGGATAGTAACTGATAACGTACCTGCGGGCCGATCTGCCACTGGGTCTTGCCGCTGGTGTAGTTGATAAATGCTTCAAAGCCGGTGCTCAAATTGAAATTGCGCGTAAGCCAGGGCACTTTAGCATAGTTCTTATAATCTGTCGACAGGAGGTAAGCTCCATCACTGATCACGTAAGTTGGTTGAATAGTACCGGCAATCCCAAAATTGGTCTTCTCATTACCCAGTACTTTCAGTTCTGCACCGATCGGTACAGACACCGTATAATAGAAATTCTTTAACCAGTCAGCCCTGTAACCGCTGTAGTTGCGATAACGTGTATAAGCCGATACGGGACTGCTGCCGGGGTTGAGACCAATAGTGGCCATTTCTCCGGAATAACTGAATGCCTTGATATCGTAACGATTCACATTAAACTGGAAACCGCCTCTTAATTTCAATGCTTTTGTCAATGGATATCTCGCTGCGAAACCGATCTGAAGTCCGAGATCAGGCTTGTGCGTTACTGCCTGGTTCACGTCTGTCAGACCAGGTGAGAAAGGATATCCGGTGCTGGCGGAATTATTGAATGCTTTGTTCACCCCCAGTTTTCTGTAGCTGATAGTTGGTGTAATGAACAATTGCCAGCTTATCCTTTTACGCTCTCTTTCGTGTTTATAGGAATTGACCACGCTTTCGATCGTAAGCGGTGGCTCCTGCGGACCTGCTGTAAGGGCAGGTGATTTTCTCTGCGTTGAGGCAGTGGCTGTAACAGCAGGACTAGACAATGTTTCTGCCGCAACCACGCTCATCGCCGGAGCGCTTGCCGGGTCATCAGCAGCCTTTATCCTTGTAGCATGCACCGGCGCTATGATCTTTTCTGCTCTTTCCACCAGCTCCGTGCGAACAGGAGCCGAAGGGGAAGGAAGACGTTCTGCTGTATTTTGTATCCGCTGCTCCGGTAACGCGTCCTGAACAATGACAGGTGTAACCGGATCTTTGCTTTCTGCGGTTTGTTCTGATTCTTTATTGAAAGGCAGTATGCCATGCAGTTTGTCTGATTGTTTTTTCTCCTCCTGTGCTTCTAAGGCTATGCCAGATCCGTTATTGTTTGAAGAAAGTTCATTTCCCGATGCAGTAGATTTTACTGAAGTGATATCCTGCGATTTTTTTGAAACCGGATACATTGTCATCACCCAGCTAACAGCACCTCCGGTCAGCAACAACAGAAAAGCCAACCCGAATCCTGTCCTTCTGCGGCGTGTATGCAAGGCATTATTTACCCCGCTCCAGACCTTTTCAGAAGGAAACATCCGGTATTCGTCAGCATTCTGTTGTACAAACTGCTCAAAATCCCTGTTGCTGTAGTTGCTCTCCATAACCAGTTATAATATTTAGGTACGGACTCTACCGCCGACTAACTGCCGCAAGCCACTCAAAGTTTTGTTTTGGTTTTTGTATGATTCTCTTCCGGATCAATATGTCTTCAAGCATCGACTTTGCTCTGGTATATTGACTCCGGCTTGTACTTTCTTCTATATCCAGCATCACTGCTATTTCACGGTGACTGTAACCTTCCACCGCGTAAAGGTTCAACACTGTTCTGTACCCGATCGGCAAAAGACGTATACACTCCACCACCTGTTTTGCCTGAACGATAGCAGGCACACTGTCCTCCCTGATCTGAACACCGGTAGCATGGATGATGTCCACACTCTCGTTGAACTTTTTATTTTTCTTCAGGATGTTGATGCATGTATGAACGATTATACGGCGTACCCAACCTTCAAAAGCTCCACGGTTCTCAAATGTATGCACCTGAGAAAAGACTTTAATAAAGCCTTCCTGGAGCATATCCTCGGCATCTTCGCGGTTGTGTGCGTATCGATAACATACCGCCAGCATTTTAGCACTGTACTTATTATACAGTTCCCGCTGAGAGGTAGCATCATTATTCAAACAGCCCTTTAAAATGGCGTCCTCGGTCATAATTCCCGTTTGGTTGCCTGTAATTTAGACAATTTTCAAATACAAATGCTGCATGGCGGAGAAATTCCATGATGGATGGTCGGCAAAATATTCGGATCGATGGTAGATGACCGATGTTCATTGGTCAATGGCCGACGCCAGGGTGAGATTATCGACTAAAGTTTTTTATAAAAAATGCCCGGACCCTAAAGATCCGGGCATTAAGTAACCCAACTTGCTGGTTATAGCGTTATCATTGTTTGATGGCCGTTGGCGGATGGCCGATCTATGCTCGTTTAGCAGAAGCTCCTGCGTCTTATTGATCGTTTTGGCCCTCTTTTTACTAGGATGATTCCCAGCGTCTGACTTTAAATCGGTCAACGGCCATCAGACATCGACTCAGATCAAAACCTTTCCCGTCATCTCTGCAGGGATCGGCAGTCCCATTATTGTCAAAATGGTCGGAGCGATGTCACCAAGTTTGCCGGATTGCAGGGAACCTTTCCAGTCTTTGCTGATCACGAAAAGCGGGACGAGGTTGAGCGTATGGGCAGTATTCGGCGAACCATCGTCATTGACCATATAGTCGGAATTTCCGTGGTCTGCCGTCAGGAAGACCGTGTAGCCATTATTCAGAGCGGCAGTGACCACTTTCTCTACACATTTGTCTACAGTCTCAACGGCTTTTACCGCGGCGGAAAATACTCCGGTATGGCCAACCATATCGGCATTGGCAAAGTTGAGACAGATAAAATCTGCGGCCTTTTGTTCAATCTTTGGGAGCAGGGCGTCAGTCAGTTCGTATGCGCTCATTTCCGGCTTGAGGTCATACGTCGCCACTTTGGGAGAAGGGACCATGATGCGTTCTTCACCTTCAAACGGCACCTCGCGGCCACCGCTGAAGAAAAAGGATACGTGCGGATATTTTTCCGTTTCAGCGATGCGGATCTGTTTCAACCCATTTTGCTGCAACACTTCACCCAGCGTATTTTTCAGGTCATCATTTTCAAAGATCACATGCACGTTTTTGAAGCTGTGATCATACTGGGTCATTGTGGTATAATCAAGGCGCAAACGATGCATGTTGAATTCCGGAAAATCATTCTGCGTAAGCACTTCTGTGATCTCACGGCAACGGTCCGTACGGAAGTTGAAACACAACGCCACGTCGTCGTTGCTGATCGTTGCAATTGGTTCCTGCCCTTCGTTTACGATCACAGTCGGTTTAATGAACTCATCCGTAATATCCTGTTTGTAAGATTGCTCAACTGCGGCGATCGCATCGGTTGCTTTTTGTCCCTCGCCTTTGACTATTGCGTCATAAGCAAGCTTTACGCGTTCCCAGCGTTTGTCGCGGTCCATTGCATAATAGCGGCCGCTTACAGTCGCGATCTTGCCGACGCGCTGATTCAGGTGCTGCTGCAGCTCTGTAATAAAACCAAGACCGCTTTTAGGATCGCAATCGCGGCCATCCGTAAAGGCGTGTATAAAAACATTGTACAAGCCTTCTGCCTGACAGGTATCAATGATCGCTTTTAAATGGTTGATATGAGAGTGAACGCCGCCATTGCTTACCAGGCCGAGGAGATGCAGGGGTTTATTATTGTCCCGGGCAAAACGGATCGACCGTAACAGTTGTTCGTTTTTCGCAAAAGCGCCTTCACGGATCGCTACATTGATGCGTTGCAGCTCCTGGTACACCACACGGCCTGCGCCAAGATTCAGGTGACCAACCTCGGAGTTACCCATCTGGCCATCAGGCAGGCCCACTGCCTCACCGCAAGTCACAAGGGTCGAATTCGGATATGTTGAATATAAAGACTTTGTAAATGGAGCATTGGCATGTTGTATAGCGTCAGCCGATGCAACTTTTCCCAATCCCCAGCCGTCCATTATGATCAGGATTACTTTTTTTTGTGCCATCAGATAAATTATTGTTTAGGTTAGTATAAATTCAACAAAAACTCTGTAAGAATGCGTTGTAAATCTACAGATGATTCATCTATTTCGACAGAATAGCTATAAAACTACCGGTTTTTATTATTTTAGTACTTTGTTCGTTCGTACGCTATGGCACGTTTTTCTATTTTAGAAACTCCTGTGAAAAGCAAATTTATTATGAAAGCGATATTTACTTCGTTCCTGTTTACTGCTGTTCTTCTTTTTTCTTCGTTTGATCAGCCAACGACAATCGATGGTGTGATCAGTGCGTTGAAGTCAGGAAATGCTCCCGAACTGTCAAAATATTTTGACGACAATGTGGAGCTGACGCTGCCTGTAAAAAGTGACAGCTACAGCAAAGCCCAGGCCCAGGTGGTGCTTCGCGATTTTTTTGCTAACAACGGGGGCGTAAAAAATTTCGAACTGAAGCATAAAGGTGATTCGCCCGGTGGCCACTATTGCATCGGAACGCTGCAGACAAAGTCCGGCAACTTCAGGGGACATGTATTCCTGAAAACAAAAGGTAATAAAGAGGTGGTCAAGGAGATCCGCTTCTCGTCCATCGAATAAGCAAAATACTTTGGAATGATCAGCCTTCCCGGATCAAGTACGGGAAGGCTTTTTTATTTTTGTACCATGAACTTTGACCAACAACTGGCACACCTCGTAGACGAGGCCCTGAAAGAAGATATCGGAGACGGGGATCATTCCACCCTTTCCTGCATCCCGGCAGATGCTGCAGGGATGGCTGTGCTGAAGATCAAACAGGACGGCATTCTGGCCGGCGTGGAAGTGGCACGGAAGATCTTTCATCATAAAGAACCTTCGGCTGCATTTACCATTCACAAGAAGGACGGAGAAAAGATGGTTTTCGGAGAAATGGCTTTTGAAGTGACCGCAAACGTTCATACCATCCTGGCCTGCGAGCGTCTTGTACTGAACTGTATGCAACGCATGAGTGGCATTGCTACGCTGACAAAACAATACACCGACAAACTGAAAGGGTATAGAACACGCGTGCTGGATACCCGTAAAACAACCCCCAATTTCCGCCTGCTTGAAAAAGAGGCGGTGAAGATCGGTGGTGGTGTGAATCACCGTTTCGGTTTGTTTGATATGATCATGCTGAAGGATAACCATATTGATTATTGCGGAGGCATTGAAAAGGCAATCGAAAAAGCCAGCCGTTATGTAGCGGAGCAAAAACCGGCATTAAAGATCGAAGTGGAAACAAGAAGCATCGAAGACGTAAAGAAAGTGATCCGCGTGGGAAAAGGCAAGGTGTTCCGGATCATGCTGGATAATTTCACTCCTGATCAGATCACTGAAGCCGTTCAACTGATCGGTGAAGATTTTGAAACGGAAGCAAGCGGCGGCATTAACCTCGACAACATCGAAGCATTTGCAAAGACAGGTGTTGACTATGTAAGCGTGGGGGCACTGATCCATCAGGCAAGAAGCCTTGATCTTAGCCTTAAAGCTGTAATCGCTTAGGCAATTTTATTCCATGATCAAACTGTAAAACATGAGCAAGAAGAATAAGGCCGATAGCAATGGGTTTGTGTACAGCACCGATCCTGATTTTAAGTTTGATGACAGCACTGATCCGGCAGATACCCTGTCTCCGGCGCAACAAAAGCTGAAGATCAGGCTTGATACAAAACAACGCGGCGGCAAGGCCGTCACACTCGTAGAAGGATTCACCGGCAATGACAATGATCTGCAGGACCTCGGCAAGAAGCTGAAAACATTTTGTGGTACGGGTGGTTCAGCAAAAGACGGAGAGATCATTGTTCAGGGCGATCAGCGTGATAAAGTATTGCAATGGTTGCAAAAGCAGGGATACAAACTTGCCAAAAAGATATAAAGTATAAATCAGCAGTGCATGACCTATAACCCCTGGATCACCTGTGGCATCGGCATATTTTTTTGCATATCCGGGATATACTTTTTTTTCAGGAATGTATTTGAAGAGAATAAGACCATTACCGGAGCCGTGCTTATCATGATCATGGGCATCATCCTTGTTTCGGTGGCAAGTTTCCAGCTGATGTATCTGACAAGATAAAGTGGGGATCACGCCTCCGGTGTGTGTCACGCACAACGGCTAAGCACGCCCCGGTGCGTGTCTTCACGCACCGGAACAATGATGACCCTTACTGTCCCTGCGCCAAACTATATGCTTTCTTCCCTCCCCACATATTAAGCAGTTCCAGTGAGCAAACTTTAAAGTTGCCGCTGAGGCTTACGTACAAGCCGATCACATCCTGTTGATTCAACGGGGAACCATCAATGCTTTCAAAGCGCACGTTGTACTGGTTCACAAGATTTGTATAAACAGATCCTGTTGGCCATACCTGTGTTCCACGGTTGCTGATATTGATCAGATTAAATTTTACGCCTGCATGACGCTGGCACTTGTGCGCAATGGCATCAGGTTGTTCAGCACTTTCGATGAACAGGTCCACACCAACGATCTCTTCATTCTCGGTTTCTTTGGAAATCATCATTGAGTTCTGTGCGAGTTTGAACGGAGCTGGCGTACCGGGTTTATTGGGGACGATCACTTTGGCGCCAACCTGTGGTTGTTTACCAAAATTGGCGATGATCGCATCTGCAAATTCAGTAGTGTTTACAGATGGTTTTGATCTGTCTCCAAAATCACCTGTATGAACGCCTGCTTCCAATGTATACAGCAATGCGTTTTCAATTACTGCCGCATTTTCCGTTAATCCAACATGGCGCAGCATTGCAATACCGCTAAGCAGTAACGCAGTGGGGTTGGCAATATTTTTTCCGGCGATATCAGGTGCTGTACCGTGAACCGCTTCGAAGATCGATATGTGATCGCCGATGTTTGCGGAAGGAGCAAAGCCGAGTCCGCCAACAAGGCCCGCGCAAAGATCACTTACAATATCTCCCTGGAGATTTGTCAATACAACCACATCAAATGCATCAGGGCGTGTAACGAGTTTCATGCACAGATCGTCCACGATGATATCATCTGCTTTCAGATCGGGGAATTCTTTTGCTACTTCGTAAAAGCAATCGAGGAACAGGCCGTCGGTCAGTTTCATAATGTTGGCCTTATGTCCGCAGGTAATGCGTGTTGCATTTTTCTGGCGCGCCATTTCAAATGCATAACGGATCACCTGCATGCTGCCCGGGCGGGTGATAAAGCGGCGGCTCAATGCTACGTCGTGTGTCAGCATGTGTTCGATACCACCATATGTATCTTCAATATTTTCACGGACTACAGTGATGTCGATCGGGATACCGGCCTTGCTGAAGACGGTATCTACACCGTGCAGGCTCTGGAAGGCTCTTTTGTTGGCGTAAGTATTCCATGTTTTGCGGGCAGTCACGTTAATACTTTTTACGCCCTTGCCTTTCGGCGTTTCCATCGGGCCTTTGAACAAAAGGCCGAGAGATTCGATGGTCAATTTGGCTTCTGGGGTCATACCATTGTTGAAGCCCTTGTCAAACACCCATTTACCCATATCTACAAATTCATATTCCAGTGGTGTGTTATTGGCTTGAAAAACCCTGAGGACGGCGTCCATTATTTCCGGACCGATACCGTCACCTTTGGCTACTGCTATCTTCATAAAGGGAAAATTAAGGATGAGTGAAGGCGCAAATTTACGCGTTTGGCTGATAAATGCAAGCAAGACATTGTCCGTTGACGGTTGTCCATTCTCCGAAGGCAAAATCGACCTTAATAGCAAAATTGTAACTGGTATTATTCAGGAAACAGTGGCTTTTTATAGGTTTCCGGAATAAAAACGGACGACGGACAACGGGCAACCGGCAACGTTTTTCCCCGGTTTTTTCATTACTTTTACTGAAACTGATTGGTATGAACAGCATTATCTCCGAAGGTGTGCAGGTAAGCGTGGAAACCTTTTACCAGCCTGACTACAGTAACCCCGTACAGTCAGAGTTTATGTTTGCATACCGTATCACCCTCGAAAATCATAATGCTTTTCCTGTAAAACTGCACCGCCGCAACTGGCAGATCTTCGATAGCAACGGCAGTCATCGCGAGGTAGAAGGGGAAGGTGTGGTAGGAGTTCAACCCACCATCCAGCCCGGCGAAAGCTATCAGTATGTAAGTGGTTGCAATCTCCGCACAGAAATGGGTAAAATGAAAGGCACTTATCAAATGGAAAATCTGAACAGCAAGCAGATGTTTACGGTGGATATTCCATCGTTTGAAATGATTGTGCCGATGAAGAATAACTGAACGTCGCCGGAGATATTCGATGGCCGATGACCGGGCTCCGCGCTCTGATAAAGAATAATAAGATTGAAGCCTTCCCGATCAGGAAGGCTTCAATCTTATAGTCAGGGATCAATTTGCGGAGACGGGCCAACAGCCATCGGTCACCGGCTATCGAACAACAATCAGGCTCCCGCTCATTTAGGCTTATACTTCGCCTTCTCCAGCACCTTCTGTGTCCCCGCTTCCATCACCTGCTGAATGCTCATTTCGGGATTGTTTGCTTCAAATTTGCGGACGATCTGGCGGCCGATCCACGGACCGATATTGCCGGGAGAACGCTCCTGGTCAAAACCCCGCGTGAAGGGACCTTCACCAAGATAGGTCTGCAATGTGGCCGGGTCGATAGCATAAAGGTTTTCGTTTTTGGCGATATAGGTCCATATAAGGCCTTCGTTGGAATTGACCCAGTCAAGCTGCTTTTGTGTGTACCCTGTGCGGACGGAATCCCCCGCTTCAGGCATCAGCTTATCGAGAAGCCACCACTGTTTTCCTTTTTCAATCATCTGCTCTATCAGGGGCTTGCCGGCACTTTTATCGGGAAAGATATCGTCGGCGATCAGTTTCATCAGATCAGCAGTAATATATTCACGGGAGAAACGACGGCTGCGGAATAACGGAGCGACATTATTTACAAAATTCTGATCCTTGTACCAGGAGAAATCGCTGCCGAGATAGAATTGCAGGCTGATACCCGCCAGATCTGGTCCGATGAAGTCCGGCGTGTATTCGCCATTCGCCATACGCGCAAGATCCTGTCTTGAATCAAGTCGTCCTATCACGGGAATAATATGCGTCGGCGTTTTATACTGCGGGAAATAATACTTAACATAACGGAACGCTTTTTCAATATCTGCTTTTACCGGGTCGAAATTCTTATACAGCTTTTGTGAAGAGTCAAATAAGGGTCGATAATACTGATAGAACATTTTTATCTCAGCAGGATCTGAAATACCGATAATGTTTTGAAGAAATAATGGAAGAAAGGTTGGGTATTGCTGATGCACTCTATTCAGCCCCTGATCGATCTGCAGCGTATCCACTGCAAAGAAAGCCTCATCAAAACGATCAACTTTCAGATCAACCTTAATACCCGAGACATCAGGCAATTTCTTTTTATCGCTGCAACCTGTTAAAAGAATGCCAATAAGAAGTGGCAGATAGAGTTTCTTCATAGAAAACGTAAACGTTGGAGGAGGTGAAATGTTGTGGCGAAGGAAGGGAAGATGTGGTGGCCAGCCGACTACCGACCGTGGACCGCCGCCAATTCGTTACAGAAGAAAGTGGACTATCGGCCATTATCAATAAATGCAAAAAAACATCTTTCAATAATGAATCGTCTGCGATCGGCCGGGTTCATATCAGCTTTTCGCTTTGAGTAAAGTTTCCTCCTCCGCTTCGCTACGCCGACCCCCGATGCGGCCTCCGATGCGACCCCCGGTGCGTGTCTCACGCACCGGAACCAGCGGCCAACGTTCATCGGCCTTCCCGAAACCGACTCTTTTCTCCGTAAATTTGCCCCATGAAAATCGCTCTCGCACAACAAAACTATCACATAGGAAATTTTGAAGAGAACACCCGCAAGATCATTGAGGGGATCGGTTGGGCAAAGAAAGCCGGTGCAGATCTGGTGGTGTTTTCTGAATTGAGTGTTTGTGGTTATCCCCCGAGGGATTTCCTGGAGTTTGATGACTTTATCAATAAATGTTATGCGGCGGTGGATGAAATAAAAGAACATGCGGATACGATCGGCGTGCTGATCGGAAGTCCCGCACGTAACCCGCAGGTAGAAGGAAAGGATCTTTTTAATGCAGCATTCTTTCTGTATGAAAAAAAGATCGTGGCAGAAATACATAAAACGCTTTTGCCTAATTACGACATCTTTGACGAATACCGCTATTTCGAACCGGCATTTGAATGGAAGCTTGTTCCGTTCAAAGGAAAGAAACTGGCCGTGACCATTTGTGAAGATATCTGGAATATGGGCAGCAATCCGCTTTACCGCGTTACGCCTATGGAAATGCTGGCGCCGGATGGTCCGGATATGATGATCAACCTTTCTGCTTCTCCCTATAATTATGCGCAGGATATTGTCCGCAACAGCCTCGTGAAAGCGCATACCGTGAAATACGGTATCCCGATGTTCTATTGCAATACCGTTGGATCGCAAACAGAGATCGTATTTGACGGAGGTAGTCTTGTGTATGATTCTGCGGGAAACAAGATTGCTGAGATGAAATATTTTGAAGAAGACTACCAGGTTTTTGATGTGGAAGCGATTGCTGCCAATGCTGCAAAGAAGGGGCCTGCTGCAGATGAGCCTGTTTATTTCTCTTCCACGGATGTTGGTACGGGGGAAGATATCATCGAATACCTGACGAATGAAAAGAACATGGAAGAGATCTGTAGCGCGCTCATTCTCGGGATCCGTGATTATTTCAGCAAGATGGGTTTTACCAAAGCTATTCTTGGTGCTTCCGGTGGTATCGATAGCGCGGTAGTGCAGGCGCTTGCTGTTGCTGCTCTGGGAAAAGAAAATGTGCGTGCAGTACTGATGCCATCTACGTTTTCCTCTACGCATTCTGTGCAGGATGCAAAACAACTGAGTGAAAACCTGGGCAATGAATATGATATCGTTCCGATCAAAGAAGTGTATGACAGTTTTCTTTCAACGCTTTCACCTGTCTTCAAAGATTCGCCGTTTGGCATCGCAGAGGAAAACATACAAAGCCGTTCAAGAGGAAATCTGCTGATGGCGATCTCCAACAAGTTTGGCTATATTCTGCTGAATACATCCAATAAAAGTGAGCTTGCTACCGGTTACGGAACCCTGTATGGTGATATGGCCGGAGGTCTCGGTGTGCTCGGGGATCTTTACAAGATGCAGGTTTTTGCGTTAGCGCGTTTCATTAACCGCGATAAAGAGATCATTCCTGTTAACATCATCACCAAGCCACCTTCTGCGGAGCTGCGCCCTAATCAAAAAGACAGCGACAGCCTTCCCGAATACGATACGCTCGATCGTGTTCTCTACGAATACATCGAACTCCGCAATGGCCCAAAAGAAATCATCAGGAAAGGCTACGACCCCGCCCTTGTTGCGCGTGTGCTCCGGCTGGTCAACACCAATGAATACAAACGCAACCAATTCTGCCCGATCATCCGCATCAGTACCAAAGCATTTGGAGTAGGAAGGAGGGTGCCGATTGTGGGAAAGTACCTGGCTTAGGATTGTTATTGTCTGAGAGTTGGCCGATGGCCGGGCTCCGCAAGTTGATACTTAATTATAAAATCGAAGCCTTCCTGGTCAGGAAGGCTTCGATTTTATAATTCTTTGTCAGAGCGCGGAGCCCGGTCATCGGCCATCGGACAACTGTAGTAAACTAACAATTCTAATGTTTCAGCGTCAGCGTAACTGTCGTCGCCGGATACGGATCAACGGTCATTTGCTGTGACAATACGAGGTTGGTGCCGTTGAGTGTAATAATATTGAAGTCGGTTGAGCCTCCTTCGAGAAGTGCCCGGGAGCTGCGGAGAACAGTACCATTGCTGACGAGTTCCCAGGTGAAACTTGCCGATTGTGGATCGCCACTGTTGCATTTGGTCGGACCTTCGTCAAGAGTTCCGCTGCCGGAAGTCGCGCTGTTGGATGCGGCAGTAAAGGTGATGGTATTGTCTTTTTCGCAGGTCTCGAATAGAGAAGTAATGTCGATGCCGGCTTCCGCTTTGTCGAGCTTCCAGGTTGACCTGATCAGCAATTCGGTTTTTGTCTCGCCGGAATTATCGTCGTCATCATCTTTACTGCAACCGGATAGAACGGCCGGAAAAAGTACAGCCAGGGCCATGAACGATAAAAGGTGTTTTTTCATATATGTTGGTTATTAAAAGTAAAATTAACCCGTGGGAGAGGCGGCTGCAAGGTAGAAATACTAAAAAAAAGCAAAGTATTTACGATTGTACGTCATATCGGCAAATAATTTGCTTCCTTCGAATTCGTATTTTGTGTCACCATAAATCAAGCCAATGTTAAAAACCGCAGAAGATATCCGCCAGCTGAATGAGAAGATCAACCAGGCGGGGCAGTTCACTGATAAATTGAGGGAAGAAGTTGGTCATGTGATCGTAGGTCAGAGTCATATGCTTGATCGTTTGCTGATCGGCTTGCTGAGCAATGGCCATGTGTTGCTGGAAGGTGTTCCGGGTCTGGCCAAGACGCTTACGATCAAATCGCTTTCGCAGGCGATCCACGCCAATTTCAGCCGCATACAATTTACCCCTGATCTTTTACCTGCCGACGTGATCGGCACACTGATCTATAACCAGCAGAAAAATGAGTTCGTTGTCCGCAAGGGGCCCATCTTTACCAATTTCGTTCTGGCAGATGAGATCAACCGTGCTCCCGCAAAAGTGCAGTCCGCCCTGCTTGAAGCGATGCAGGAAAGACAGGTAACGATCGGTGATACAACATACAAACTGGATGATCCCTTTCTCGTTCTTGCTACGCAAAATCCGCTCGAACAGGAAGGCACTTATCCGCTTCCTGAAGCACAGGTTGACCGTTTCATCATGAAAGTGATCGTCGGTTATCCTAAAATGCATGAAGAGCAAATGATCATCCGCCAGAATGTGCAGGGACTGAGCACCCAACCCATCAAACAGGTTGTGTCCATACAGGAGGTAAAAAGTGCCAAAGAGCTGACGCGCCAGATATACATGGACGAGAAGATCGAGCAATATATTCTTGACATCGTTTTTGCCACACGCACGCCCGAAAAATATCAGCTTGAAAAATTAAAACCCCTGATCTCCTACGGCGGTTCGCCCCGCGCCAGCATCAATCTCGCCCTCGCCGGCAAGGCCCAGGCCTTCCTCAACAAACGCGGCTTCGTTATCCCCGAAGACGTCCGCAGCATCTGCAACGATGTATTGCGGCACCGTATCGGGCTGACCTACGAAGCGGAAGCGGAGAATGTGGGAGTGGAGGCGATTATTGAGGAAATTCTTAAGAAGGTTAATGTTCCATAGTTGTCCGTTGACCGTTTTTTCATTATCGGCATAGGTCAACATTTTGAAGAGAAATGAAGTATTCTGTAAGATTAAATCGGGCAAAATGGACTTTAAACAAATGGATGCGTGGAAGCAGTCGGTGCTTCTGGTTAAATGTATATATGAACTTGTAAAAGCTTTTTCTAAAGAAGAGTTGTATGGATTGTCATCACAAATAAGAAGAGCGGCCGTATCGATTCCGTCAAATATTGCAGAGGGTATTGGCAGAAATTACAAAAAAGACACCATTCAATTTTACATATAGCAAGAGGTTCTGTTTATTAATTGGACCCATTAGTGGAAATTGCGGCTATGCTGAAAACAGGAGAGCCACAAAAGCTCTCTGAGGCTTCCGGTCTCATCATAAGAAGCTCACAGTTGGTAAATGGATTTATACGATATTATGAAAAAACAGATATTAAATAAAAGGCTTGTTTACCTTGAAGCCGGGCAACGGACAACGGTCAACGGTCAACGAAGCAAATGTTAACCACTTCCGAAATAATAAAAAAAGTACGCGCTTTAGAAATCAAAAGCAAAAAGCTCGCGAGTGATCTCTTCACGGGGGAGTATCATAGTGCCTTTAAGGGTAAGGGGATGTCATTTAAAGAAGTGCGGGAGTATTCGGCGGGGGATGATATCAGGTTTATTGACTGGAATGTGTCAGCGAGATTTGGGCATCCTTTCAGTAAGGTGTTTGAGGAAGAGAGGGAGTTGACGGTGATGTTGCTGGTGGATATCAGTGCGAGCTCGACGTTTGGGACCTTGCATGCGACGAAGCGGGATATCATTACGGAGCTGGGCGCGGTGCTGAGTTTTTCGGCAGTGAATAATGGAGATAAGATCGGTGTGATATTTTATAGTGATAAGGTGGAAGCATATCTGCCGCCAAAGAAGGGACGGGGGCAGGCTCTGTTCATTGTGCGGCAATTACTGAGTAAGGAGCCGAAAGGGAATGGAACGCAGCTGAGCGCCGCATTGCGGTACTTTAATAATTCAACCAAACAGAAAAGCATCGCATTTGTATTGAGCGATTTTATTGATGCCAATTATGAAGATGCATTGCGCATTGCAGCGAAGAAACATGATGTGGTTGGAATAAAAGTATACGACCGCATGGATATGAAACTTCCCGATGCGGGGCTGCTGCAGATACAGGATGCAGAAACGGGAAAGATAAAATGGATCGATAGCAGCAGCGAATTTGTAAGAGAAAGTTATCAGCAGGAATTTTTCAGAATTACCGAATACAGTACACAAACATTTAAGAAAGCAGGCAGTGATCTGCTGCATTTGCAAACCGGCGATGACTATGTAAAAGTGTTACAACGGTTTTTCTTAAGCCGAAACAAGTGAACCACCATTTTGAATGACGAGGAATTTTGTTTATAGAACCATATTTGGCGTAATTGCATTGTTCATGTCCGGTTGGCTGGCTGCGCAGAGTAAGACAGCCGTCAAAGCTTCTGTTGACCGGTCGCAGATCGTGATAGGGGAACGTATACAACTGAAGCTCGAAGCGGAGATCCCCGAAAATCAACCGATACGTTTTTTTCAGCTTGATTCTATTCCGCATTTTGAAATTATCAATTCAGGTAAGATAGATACAGTTAATGTCGAAAGAGGCACATCTTTGTCCCAGCTGATATATATCACCAGTTTTGATTCCGGACACTGGGTATTGCCGCCACTGCCATTGGGATTTGATCAGAATATCATGACCGATTCCATTCCCGTTGACGTTGGGTTCTCTCCATTTGATCCGCAACAGCCTTATCATGACATCAAAGACGTTATGGAGGTAAAACCGGTAGAAGAAGAAAAGCAGAGTAAACTGTGGTGGTTTATCGGCGGCGGGGTTTTGCTCGCTATCATATTATATCTTGCTTTACGCAAACCAAAGAAGCAGGCGGCTAAAATTACTACGGCGCCGGTCGATCCGTATAAGCAGGCATTGGAACAACTGGAAAGACTGCGGAAAGAAAAACTCACACCAAAAGCTTATTATTCCGGGATAACGGATGTGTTCAGAACTTATGTGGAAAAGAGAACTGGTATTCTTTCGTTACAACAGACTACCGGAGACCTGGTGGTCCAGCTGAAACCGATCGGCATTGAACCGGCTTTATATAAGGAACTGGCGGAAGTATTGCAGCTAGGTGACTTTGTGAAATTTGCCAGATACGAAGCAACAAATGCTGATGACGCCCATGCATTTGAAACGATCAAAAAAACAATTGAACATATCGAGCAATCGATCAGGCCTGTTGCACAGCAGCCTGCTTCCTGATTGACGAAAGACGATTAAAAACAGATGTTTTACGACTGGTTAAAAAATATTGATTTTGCCTATCCCTGGGTCTTCGCCTTTTTCGCATTGGTACCATTGATGATCTGGTGGTACAGGAAAAAATACGACAGCCGTCAGGGAGCAGTCCGTGTATCCTCAGCGGAAGCGTTCAGTGCGTCTTCGCCAAAGGTTTATATGCGGCATGTGCCGTTTATTTTGCGTGTTCTGGCTGTTTGTGCCCTGATCATGGCGCTGGCAAGACCACAAAAGCGAAATGATCAGCAGCAAACAGTGGGTGAGGGGATCGATATCGTATTGTGTATGGATGTGAGCGGCAGCATGGCCTCCCGCGATATACAACCGTCGCGTATGGAGGCAGCAAAAGAAGTAGCCGAGGAATTTGTAAGAAGCCGTCCTGTGGACAGGATCGGCCTTGTGATCTTCTCTGGCGAAAGTTTTACTCAATGCCCTATCACCACTGACCGCAATACACTGATCAGGCAGATACAGACACTGGAAAGCCGCCGTTTCCTTAAAGATGGTACCGTGATCGGCGAAGGGCTTGCTACGGCGGTAGGCCGGCTCACCGAAAGCAAGGCAAAAAGCCGCGTGATCATCCTGCTGACAGATGGGAAAGAAGATGCGCCTGATACGCGCCTGATCGATCCGGTGACGGCACTGGAGATTGCGAAAGCTCACCAGGTAAAAGTTTATTCGATCGGCATGGGAGCCATTGCCTCTAATATCGTTGAGATCACGGGTAATGGCACCGCACCCGCGCGTAATCCCGCGATGGATTTTATTGATGAAGACCTGTTGCGCCGCATTGCCAATGAGACCGGCGGCCGTTATTTCCGCGCAAAAGATAAAGAAGCACTGCAGAATATTTACAAACAGATCGACCAGTTGGAGCGCTCAAAAGTAGAGCTCACTTCCTATAAACGTTTCCGTGAATTATTCCTTCCCTTTATGCTTACCGCACTGGGTTTGCTCTTCCTGGAAATAATATTACGTCTCACCTGGCTGAAAAAGTTTCCCTGATAGCAGAAGATTGCTGAAATTCGTGTTGCATGAAAGCATTAGTGTATAAATCGACAGGCAGTTGGTATACGGTGAAAGATGAATCCGGCAAGTGGCATAATGCCCGTATCAAGGGCGTGTTCAAGATAGATGATATTACGAGCACCAATCCGGTGGCAGTGGGAGATGAGGTGGATATCCAGCTGGAAGATGAAAAGGAAAATACAGCGATGATCGTTGATATAAATCCCCGGAGAAATTATATCAACCGGCAATCTCCCCGCGCCAAACATCAGCATCATATTGTTGCGTCCAACCTGGATCAGTCGCTGCTGGTGGCAACATTAAGAGAGCCCCGAACTTCGCAGGGCTTTATTGATCGGTTCCTTGTTGCTTCAGAAATGTACCATGTAAAGCCGTTGATCATTTTTAATAAAGCCGATCTCTATCGAACAAAGGAACAGGAACAGTTCAATCTTTTTCAGGAAATGTACACCGCGATCGGGTACAATGTTTTCCTGACCAGCACCAAAGAAAAGATGGGGATCGATGCGCTGCGCGATGCTTTGCAGAAGAAGACCAGCCTGATCAGCGGCCACAGTGGCGTGGGTAAATCAACGCTGCTGAATTCCATTCTTCCTGATCTTGGTTTGAAAACACAGGAAGTAAGCAACTGGAGCGGCAAGGGGATGCATACTACCACTTTTGCCGAAATGTTTGACCTGCCCGATGGCGGCCGGATCATCGATACGCCCGGTATGCGCGAGTTTGGATTGGTTGACATTACACGCCAGGAGCTATCTCATTACTTCCCTGAAATGCGCGATCGCCTTACTGATTGTCAGTTCAACAACTGCCTGCATGTAAATGAACCCGGCTGCGCGATCAAGCAAGCAGTAATTGATGAAATTATCTCGGAAGACAGGTATGTGAGTTACAGATCGATACTGGATTCAGTGGTGGAGAAGAACTATTAAAAAGTAAAAAGGCAAAATAAAAACCGGCCGCTTAACATTGAAGTATTCACTTCATAAGCGACCGGTTTTTTATTTTGCCTTTTTACTTTATCAGGCTACCACGGGTTTCAACAACTTACCCGCCAGTATTCTCGCCAGTTCAACTGCTGCATCGTTCTCGCGATCGCCTGCACCGGTTGTTTTGGTTGGGAACACGGAAATGCCATTGTAAATGCTGTAATGCAAAGTGAGGGTAGAACGTTTGAATTTGAAATCCCAGTTAATGGAATCGAATTCATCTTCCTTGTTCACAAATTTAATACGAAGGTCCTGGTTAAGGATTCCTGCGGCCTGGTAGAACAGGCTGAGGGTGCCGTCATCGGCGATAACTGCTTCTGTGCAGCCAAGATCAGTTCTTAGGGTAACGCTCATAGTAAATAATTTGAAGGTTTAATGGTTTTACTATAAGACCTGGATTACAGCGAAAGCGCTGCGCTATGCGAATGTTAACTTTTGAATTTCTTTGCTTTCCTCGCAGCTTTCTCCGCTTCAGGATCACCAGCTGCCAGTTTCTCTGCGCCAATATTCTTTCCGTTACTTGGACAGCCCGTTTTATTAGATCTGAATAAACTGCAGGATACAGTCATTGTCATTACACAAACAAGGGCGAATATGGCGATGAGGTTTTTCATGCGTACTATTGAATTGACAGCTCTAAAATAATTCATATTCCTGGGTTGTGGTATAGTAAAAATACGGATTTAGAAGCGTACTATTGATAACGAGGCAATTGCATTTCCGTTAGCTGTTGTCCGATAGCCGTTGGCCGGGCTCCGCAGGTTGACACTCAACTATAAACCCGCCCCTCCGGCCAACGGCTATCGGACAACAGCCAACGATCCTCGATCACTGGCCATCTCCCTCCCTGAACCAACCGGCATATTTCACATAATTATTCGCTATTCTGTTGATCTCACCATTGATCAGTTCTTCTGAAATATCCTTCACTTTCTTTGCCGGTACGCCTGCATAAATGGAGGCGGGTTCACACACTGTATTCTCCAGCACCACAGCACCTGCCGCAATGATGGTATTGCTATGCACCACCACATTATCCATTACGATCGCACCCATCCCGATCAGCACATTGTCATGCAATGTGCATCCATGCACGATCGCGTGGTGCCCTACCGACACATTATTCCCGATCGTTGTTCCGTATTTCTGATACGTGCAATGGATACAGGCGCCATCCTGGATATTCACTTTGTTCCCCATCTTAATAAAATTCACATCGCCTCTCACCACTGCATTGAACCATACACTGCATTCATTTCCCATCTGCACATCTCCCACGATCGTTGCATTAGGCGCGATAAAACAATTGTCTCCGAATTGAGGATGCTTGGATTGAACGGGGAGGATGAGAGGCATGGGTGTTCTAAGTTTTGTGAGGTTTATTGATTTATTCGTTGGCCGTTGGCCGAAATCGTGCTATTGGCAAATCTCCATTTGACAGGGAATTCTATTATCAATAATAAGATATCGGCTATCGGCCATCGATTTCTTGCCCTCGAAATTATACAATTTCTTGCCGCCTTCCTCTTTCTTCACGTCCTTTGCACGAATGAATCAGCGTGAAATTTTTTTGAAGCATGTGGCACAGACATCGCCGGCGCCATTGGCGTTGGAGATTGTGAAGGCAGAGGGCGCGAAGTTGATCGATGCTGCAGGGAAAGAATATATCGATCTGATCGGAGGGATCAGCGTTGCGAATACGGGACACCGGCATCCTGCGGTATTGAAAGCGATACAGGCACAGTTGGATGCGTATCTGCATATAATGGTATATGGAGAGTTTGTGGAGACGCCGCAGGTGAGATATGCGCAGCTGCTGTCGCGCCATCTTCCTGCAACGCTCAATTCGGTTTACTTCACCAATTCCGGTGCGGAAGCTGTGGAAGGTGCTATGAAGCTTGCCAAGCGCGTGACCAACCGGCCGCAGATCATTGCCTTTGATCGCTCTTATCACGGGTCCACGCAAGGCGCATTGAGCATCATAGGGGATGAATACTGGCGGAATGCTTTCAGGCCATTGCTGCCGGGCATTTTGCATGAACAGTATGGATCATTTGAAATGCTCGGAAAGATCACCACTGATACGGCTTGTGTAATTGCCGAGACGGTACAGGCCGAAGGCGGTGTGATTCCTCCGTCTGCAGAATGGATGCAGGCGCTTCGTAAGCGCTGTGATGAAACCGGTACGATGCTGGTGCTGGATGAAATACAGGCCGGCTTTGGCCGCACAGGCCGGCTTTGGGGCTTTGAGAATTTCGGAATCGTTCCGGATATCCTTTTATTGGGAAAAGCGCTTGGAGGTGGCATGCCATTGGGCGCATTCATCAGCAGCAGGGATAAGATGTTTACACTTGCAGATGCACCGGTGCTTGGACATATTACCACTTTCGGCGGGCATCCGGTCAGCTGCGCGGCCGGTATGGCCGCACTGGAAGTGCTGATCAGCGAAAAGATGATGGATGATGTGAAAAAGAAAGAGGCATTGTTCAGATCATTGCTGGTTCATCCGGAGATCAGACAGGTAAATTCCTATGGTCTTTGGCTTGCCATAAAGTTTGATTCGTTTGAAACAAACAAGCGCGTAATTGACAGGTGTATTGAAAAAGGCGTGCTGACGGATTGGTTTCTTTTTGCCGCAGATTCCCTTCGGATCTCGCCGCCTCTGATGATCAGTGAAGAAGAAATTGCCAGGGCTTGCGGGGTGATCGTATCAGCGATTTAGTCTCGAAACGGGTATGAAGGGGTTGCTGAATAACTGGAGGTTTCTGACGGAAAGTTTCATAGGTTTCGGAGGTTAGGCGGGCTGCGTTTGTCTGATCGGTTCATCATGCTTTCAGCAAACTGCCTTCTGGCTGACTGCCTGAACCTCTTCAACGTGCTAAACGACGAACGCCTATCGCCACCTTTGTTAATAAATTATCTGTTTCTTGTTCGAAGGCGAAGGGAAATCGCCATAACCTTCACATTGTCCACACAGCCTGCCCGGACTGGATCCGGGAGGCGTCAAAATTCAGACTATAACAAACCCAAACGACGCAGACCCGGTATCAACCTTTTACAACATTATACAGCCCGGCAGCCAGCAGCCCACCAACAATCGGACCCACAATGGGAATCCATGCATAACTCCAGTCACCATCTCTTTTTTGTTTGATAGGAAGGATCGCATGGGCAATACGCGGACCAAGATCGCGTGCGGGATTGATCGCATAACCGGTAGGGCCACCGAGTGAAATACCTATGCCCAATACAAGAAGTGAAACGGGCAGCGCGTCAAGCGAACCCATTGTGGTGGCGGGTTTTGACAATGCAAGCGCTCCCAGCACAAGCGTGAATGTTCCCGCAATTTCTGTGATCAGATTGTAGGCCGGGTTGCGGATGGCAGGAGATGTGCAGAACACAGCCATTTTCAGATCAGGATTTGATGTGGCATCAAAATGCTGCTTATATGAAAGCCAGGCAACAATAGAGCCGATGAATGTGCCGAGCAATTGCGCACCTATATAAGGAAACAAAAGACTTTTATCAAAATCGCCAAAGACTGCAAGTGCAATACTCACTGCGGGATTAAGATGTCCGCTTCCTCCCAGTGAATTTGATGCATAGACGCCGACAAATACGGCCATTGCCCAGCCAAAGGTGATAACGATCCAGCCGGATGACTGGCCTTTTGTTTTTTCAAGCACCACATTTGCAACAACGCCGGAGCCAAGAAGCATAAGCAGGAAGCTGCCGGTCAATTCACCGATGAATGGAGACATAATCGTTAGTTTTTCTTTTGTAAAAAATCAAGCAGGAATATGTTGTTTTGCGAGAACTGTAAATGCATCCACCTGTTGCGCGATCCATTGATCATCTTTTCCTGAAAGGTCAGCAATCGTTTTTGCAACATACGGTGCCGCACCGATAGCAGCACGTGCATCCAGCAACAAATGCCTTGTACGACGGCTGAGATAATCGTCCACTGTTATACACATTTCCTGCTGAACACAGTGACGTATATCATCTGCTGAAACAGACATCGGATCTATTGTTCGCTGATCATTTTGATACAGACGAAGGTCCCTGGTAATGCAGGCCTTTTCTTCCAGGCCGCTTTCTTTTATTGCAGTGTCGATCACGTCTTCAGCCATCTTTCTGTAAGTGGTCCATTTGCCCCCGGTGATCGTTATCATTTTTGAATCGCTCACCATGATCAGGTGATCACGTGAAAGAGCGGCGGTCTTTTTGTTCTTTGCCTTTACAAGAGGACGAAGACCGGCGAACATGCTCTTTACATCGCCGCGTTGCGGATCACGCGAGAGATAAAGAGCAGAATGTTTGAGAATGAATTCGATTTCTTCTTCCAGCGGAATTGGTTCAGCAGAAACCGTATCAACGGGTGTATCGGTTGTACCCAATACCACTTTATCATGCCAGGGAACGGCAAAGAGCACGCGACCGTCTTCAGTTCTTGGGATCAGTACTGCTGTGTTGCCAGGTAAAAATTCTTTATCTACTACAAGATGAATACCCTGACTTGGAGAAATAATGCTTTCATGTTCCGGATCATCAAGATGCAGGATCGAGTCAGTAAATACGCCGGTAGCATTGATCAGTGCCTTACATCGGATATTGTATTGTTTGCCTGTCAGCGTATCTGTCGCGGTGAGGCCGGTTATTTTGTTATCTGTTTTGATCAGACCATTGACAGGAAAATAATTGAACGGAAGAGCGCCATGTCTTGCTGCGGTCTTGGCAAGATCGATCGCAAGTCTTGCATCATCAAATTGTCCGTCATGATAAAGGATGGCTCCGCGAAGATCTTCGGGATCCAGTGTGGGCGCCAGTTTCAATGTATCTTCTTTTGAAAGAAAACGCGAAGGCCCGAGGCCGAGTTTGCCAGCCATCCAATCGTAGATCTTTAAGCCAAGTCCGTAGAAAGGTGTTTCCCACCATTTGTAACTTGGCAAAAGGAATACCTGGTTGTGCGCCAGATGAGGTGCATTCTGCAACAGTAATCCGCGTTCCTTCAACGCTTCCATAACCAGCTTGATGTTTCCCTGTTGAAGATACCGGACGCCACCATGCACCAGTTTTGTGCTGCGCGATGAAGTGCCGCTGGCAAAATCATGCTGTTCAAACAGGATCGTCTTAAATCCTCTCGATGCAGCGTCCACCGCCGCACCGAGACCGGTTGCGCCTCCGCCGATGATAGCAATATCCCATTCAATGTCGTTGCTGAGTTGCTGTAATTGCAGCGATCTGTTCATATATGGTGATCGATGTTAGGGTTCCGTGATCTGATCCGGTTGATTGTTATAACTGAATTATTATTAAGCGATCAATAGTCATCTGTTATCTGCCCAGGCAACAGATGCTTTTATTGCTCTGTGCCATCCTTTCACCAGTTCTTCTCCTTTATTGCGATCGATTGATGGTTCAAATATTTTATCGGCTTTCCACTGCTGCTGGATCTCTGCGGTGCTTTTCCAGTAGCCCACTGCCAGGCCGGCAAGATATGCGGCGCCGAGCGCTGTTGTTTCTGTGATCACCGGCCGAACAACGTGAGTGTCTAGAATATCGCTTTGGAACTGCATCAGTTTATTATTCACTGTTGCGCCACCGTCTACCCGCAGTTCTGCAATGCGGATCCCGGCGTCTGCTTCCATTGCCTTCAATACATCGTGCGTCTGGTAGGCAATGCTGTCGAGCGCTGCCCTGGCAATGTGTGATTTGTTGCTGCCACGTGTAAGGCCAAATATCGTTCCTTTTGCATAGGCGTTCCAGTAAGGTGCACCAAGGCCGGCAAAAGCCGGAACGATATACACGCCGTTGGAATCCTTTACCTGTTCCGCCAATGTCTCCACTTCAGAAGATTTGCGGATGATGCGCAGTTCATCGCGTAGCCATTGCACAACAGCACCTGCAATAAACACACTTCCTTCCAGTGCATAAGTTGTCTTATCATTAATTTTCCAGGCGATCGTTGTCAGTAAATTATTATTGGAAGTGATGGCTTTCTCTCCCGTGTTCATCAGCATAAAGCAACCTGTTCCATAGGTATTCTTGATCATACCCGGCATGGTGCATTGCTGACCAAATAATGCCGCCTGCTGATCACCGGCAATACCGGCGATCGGGATCCTTGAATCAGGAATAAAACTTCCCGTCACACCATAGATCTTACTGGATGGTTTTACTTCCGGTAGAAGATTGCGGGGAATATTGAATAGGCGAAGAAGATCGTCATCCCATTCACCGGTATGAATATTAAGCAACAGGGTACGCGAGGCATTGGACGCATCTGTTACATGCAGTTCTCCGCCGGAGAGCTTCCATGCAAGCCATGTATCTATAGTACCAAAGGCGAGTTGTCCTTTTTCAGCTTTTTCTCTTGCGCCGGAGACATTATCCAGGATCCATTTCAGTTTGGTGGCGGAGAAATAAGCGTCGATCACAAGGCCTGTTTTTTCACGGATCACAGATGCGAGGCCAGCGGCTCTCAGTTCATCGCAGTAAGCAGCTGTGCGCCTGTCCTGCCAGACGATTGCGGGGCAGACCGGTTTGCTGGTCGCCCGGTCCCACACAACCGTTGTTTCCCGCTGGTTGGTAATACCGATACCGACCACTTGCCGCATAGTAATATTGGCTTTGGCCACGGTCTCGGCCAGTGTACCATATTGTGTGCTCCAGATCTCTTCTGCATCATGCTCCACCCATCCGGGCTGCGGAAAGTATTGTTTGAATTCCTTCTGAGCCATGCTGATGATGTTTCCCTGCTGGTCAAATAACATACTGCGGCTGCTGGTTGTTCCCTGATCAAGGGAAAGGATGTAAGTAGAAGGCATGCAATGGGTTTTGAAGCTTTAAGGTAGGGATTTTTTTTAGGACCACCGATCGCCGACACTCGTTTTCCCAATGAATATTGTTTATGATATCGTACAAGAAAACTGTTATTGTCTGAATGATACGAAGCATATTCAAAGCATAAGGGATATTCCGGTATAAAAGATTGGTACTGCGGCCGGCGGTCTGACGTCAACCATCTGCGGTCACCCGTTTTTCCAATGAATATTTCTTCTGATCTCGTATAAGAAAACTGTTATTGTCTGTATGGTACGAAGCATGTTCAAAGTATAAAGGTATTCCGGTACAAAAGATTGGTACCGTGATCGGCGGTCTTCGATCAGCCATCCGCTGTCCAAAAAAATCTCCCCCAAAAATTTGGAATTACCCTTCCCCCTCTTTTACTTTGTATTTCAAAGTGCTTTTATATGACCTCTGATAACCAGCCACTGGACAGTTTACAGGATGTAAGGGATATCCGTAAGATGATGGAACGGTCGAGCCGTTTTACGTCGCTGAGCGGGTTGAGCTGTGTGGCGGCGGGCATTTGCGCGCTGGCCGGTGCCTGGCTGGCTTACCGGGTGATCAGCAATTATTATGGAGGCGGCCTGGCGGATTGGGAATATTCGAGCAGCTCATTTCATCAATTGAAGATCCAGTTGCTGCTGATTGCAGGCGCAACCTTTGCGGCGGCATTGCTTGGAGCGTTCTTTTTTACCTGGCGAAAAGCAAACAGGCAGGGAGAGAAGCTGGGAAATCACGTTTCAAGGAAAGTTTTCTGGAGCATGGCCATTCCATTGGCAGCCGGCGCGATCTTTACCTTCGGAATGTTGCAATACAGCGAATGGCGTTTTGTTGCACCTGCATCATTGCTGTTTTATGGACTGGGTCTGGTGAGTGCTGGTAAATACACCGTTGCTGATATCAGGTACCTTGGTTATTGTGAAATTGTGCTGGGGTTGATCAATATGCAGTTTGTCGGTCAGGGTTTTTATTTCTGGGTGATTGGTTTTGGCTTGCTGCATATTATCTATGGCGTGATCATGTGGTGGAAATACGAAAGGGTAAAGGCATAGTAAAATGGTTTGAGATAACAGGTTATGAAGAATCCGATAACAGGGTTAAATAAAATTTTTGACAACCGTATCCGGCTTGGTGTGATGAGTGTGCTCGTGGTAAATGAAGAAGTGAGTTTCAACGACCTCAAGCAAATGCTGGAAGTAACGGATGGCAACCTGGCTACGCACCTTGTAAGCCTGGAAGAGAATGGCTATATCAAAGTGCATAAAGGGTTTATCGGCAGGAAAACAAACACAACTTATTCGGTAACAAAAATGGGTGAAAAAGCCTTCTCAGACCACATCACGGCGCTTGAAAACATGATCAGAGGGATAAAATAATTTTTTTTACCCATACACTTTGAAATACAAAGTACTTTTAAAATGGATAAAAATGTAAAGATCATACGCAGATGGACGGTTTTTTTCATCGTGATGCTTTTCCTGAGCGGGCTTACTGCCATGCCAGCTGAAACTGAATTGGGCCTGCTTATAAAATACATTTCAGCTGATAATGTCTTTGGTTTCTGGTTGCACAAAGTGTACACCGCATTGGTGGAAACAAATGCAAAAGCTCCGTTCCTCGCATATGGGTATGATTGGCTGGCTTTTGCACATTTTATGCTCGCGATCCTGTTCATCGGGGTATATCGTGATCCCGTCCGGAACAAATGGATCGTTGAGTTCGGAATGATCGCCTGCTATCTGGTTTTTCCTCTTGCGTTGATCGCCGGGCATTTCCGAGGGATCCCGTTAGGCTGGAGATTGGTTGATTGTTCCTTTGGTTTGTTTGGATTGATCCCGCTGATCATTTGCTATAAGAAGATTGACGCGATAGAAAAATATCATCAATCACAAAAACAAGTATCGATATAATAAACTCGTAAGCGAACGGATAATAAATAGTATTATGAAACAGACCATATACAAACATCTTTTTTTTACGTGGGTGCTTGCGCATGCGCTTCATCCGGTTTTCTTCGGCATCTATTGTTCGGTTATTGAGAACAATCAATTGTTCTTTGGCTGGAATCATTTCAGGAGTCTGCTGTCCTTTACCTGTCTGGGTATTATTGTATCAATGCCCGCACTGGTGATCTCTGCTATATCACTCCGGATCATACTATTCGCTTCACACCGCCCGGTTGTTGCGTTTACAGCGTGGATACTGTCGATACTTCTCGCGATCAATATTGGTGCGTATTTCATGCTCACGATGTTCATGGGCTTCTTTGATTTTTCATTTCTGAACATTTTTATTCCGGGTATGATGGCGGGAGTGGTTGGTGTATTGATCCGGTACAAACAGTTTGTAAGGCTTGTTCATGCAATAGATGACCGTCGGATGCCCGCCGGATCAAACACGCTTCAATAACCATAGAGAATCGCTTTATGAGATTTAATATTTATAAACACGTTGGTAATACCTGGTTACTTGCCTTGCTGATCAACTACCTGATGTTTGTAATATGGCATTTTGTTATAGATCAATCACCCGTCGATAATGAAGCCTGGGGAACATTATTTATTCTGATTATTGGATTGTTTATTATAGGTGCTCCCGCACTTTTTATCTCGCTGATATTTTTCAGATTGATCGTGTTTTCGTCTATGCGAAAGCCCGGAATGGCGCTTGCGTTATGGTGTGTGTCTGTTATCGGGGCCGTGATACTTGTGATTGCAATGCCTTCGTTGATTGTATTCCATGGGCTTGTTTCTGGGATATGGTCTGTGGCGCTTCCCGGGGTGGTTGCCGGTGTGCTTGCAGCTCTTATAAGAGGGCAACAGTTCTATAACCTGTTTCTGTCCTTCAGACATCGGAATATTCATCATCAGCAAAATGAAGCACAATTATAAAAATACTAAATGGTAAGTCACAATAGCATTTTATGAAGATTAACATCGCCCAACACGTTTTCATCACCTGGCTTGTCGCACACCTGCTTCACCTGCTTTTGTTTGTACTCTTTATGTTAATGGCGGGTGGCAAAGGAGAGCCGGATATGGTATTGCTTGTGGTCGTCTGGGGAATACTCTTTTCAATTCCTGCTCTCATTGCATGCATGTTTGTTGTGTGGCTGATCGTTAAATTACCGATAAGCAATCCGGTCTTTGCTTTGTTGCTGTGGATGGTTTTTGCGCTTGCATCCGTAGTGGGTTGTTGTATGGTTCTGGTGGGGCCGGATGTTTTTAGATATGGCTTTACGCTCATATTACCCTCCATTCTTGCCTGTATGATCGCGATCCTGATCCGCTGTGATCAGTTTGAAAACCTGTTTTTTTCCTGGAAAGTACCGAATGGTACAGGGAACGAGACACTGGAGTTATCAGAAAATACCCGATCTAAATGAAACAACATTCAATGACCATCAGATCAAGACTGCTAAGCTTCCGTTTTGCGGCGAAAGGTATCGGTAGTTTCTTTAAACAAGAACCCAATGCACGTATTCATCTTGCCGCAACAGCAGCCGTGGCAATTGGTATCTGTTATTATCATATCACAGGGATGGAGCTTATTGCACTACTGATCGTAACAGGTCTTGTATGGGCTGCCGAGATCATGAATACGGCCATAGAGCACCTTGTCGATTTCGTCTCTCCGGGTTTTCACGCCAAAGCGGGTCTGATCAAGGATCTGGCGGCGGGAGCAGTGCTTGTATTATCAGTCACGGCACTTGTTACCGGATTGATCATTTTCATTCCTAAAATCTTTTATCATGCAGTATAGATCATTGGTGAAAATACCGGAAGCTCCAACGTTGACACTCAAACAGTGGCTGGTCATTTCCTGCGGGTTCAGTTGCCTGCTGGTGGCCGCGCGCGTGATCATTACCGGGGAGTCGTTTTTTCTGTTTTTGATATGGAATCTCTTTCTTGCTTTTGTTCCATATGCGATCAGCGAATGGCTGAGCACGCGTATCCGTGTAATGGAAAGCAGGATCATGCTGGCGGCCGTGCTCATTGCGTGGCTGCTGTTCATTCCGAATTCTTTTTACATCCTGACGGATCTTTTTCATCTGTTTGATTCCAACGATGCGCCGCGATGGTTTGACCTGCTGCTGATCTTTTCTTTTGCATGGAACGGGCTGATATTCGGGTTGCTTTCTGTACGTAAAATAGAAACGATCATGCTCACGGTAAGCGGCCGCCGGTTTTCTCTGCTCATTGTTTTTGTGGTAATGTGGCTGAATGCTTTTGGTGTTTATATCGGCCGATATCTCCGGTACAATACATGGGACATCATTTCGCAACCGTTTTCCTTGTTCCGTGAGTTGCTTGATATCATAGTTCATCCGTTTCGTTACAGGATGGAGTGGGGGATGATCTTTGTCTATGCAATGTTCATGACCGTGTTGTATGTAACGATCAAAAAAATGTCTTCTCAATTCCACCAAACATCAAAATAAACCTTATGGATAATGTTGTTTCCGAAACCATTCAAAAAAGCAAACTTCTGTTTAAAGTATTGTTGATCGGTGCCCTGGTGCTTCTGTTGATGATCCCGGCTTATTTCGTGCAAAACCTGGTACAGGAACGCGAAGAACGACAAAAGGAAGCATTCGAAGAGATAAGCAGCAAATGGGCCGGTGCTCAGAATATTACGGGCCCTGTGCTGGTATTGCCCTATAATGAGACAACTACAAACAGAGAAGGCAGTTCAACGGCTACCCGCCAACTTGCCTATGTGCTGCCGGATAAACTGACGATAGAAGGTGAAATGACACCTGAAGAAAGACATCGCGGTATCTACCAGGTGATGTTGTATTCTGCTGTTCTGAATATTAAAGGGCAGTTCAATTCCATTCCTTTAAAACAATTGCGGCTTGATTCTTCCAATGTTCTATGGAATGAGGCATATGTGATCATCGATCTGCGTGATGCCCGCGGGCTGAAGGAAGAAATGCAGTTGAAATGGAATGACTCTACAGTTACTCTCAACCCTGGTTCGCCTGATAATGTGTTAATGAAAAAAGCGTTTACGGCCCCAGTAACGGTAACGCCAGATGGTGCGATATCCTTCTCTTCAAAGATCCGGTTCAACGGCTCGCGTGAATTGCTTTTCACGCCGGTTGGACGGGAGACTGCTGTAACATTGGGCTCTTCATGGAGAGAGCCCAGTTTTACCGGGGGAATGTTGCCGGAATACAAAGCCGGTGATGCCGGTTTCACCGCAACGTGGAAAAGTCTTTCTCACACAAGAAATTTTCCGCAGGCCTGGAAGGAGACTTATTATGATCTCAGCAGTGCATCATTTGGTTCTGCCCTGTTCATTCCGGTGAATGGTTATCAGAAAACAATGCGTTCCGTAAAATATGCGATCCTATGTATTGTGCTGACGTTTGCCGCTTTTTTTCTGATCGAAATGGTCAACAAGAAATCTGTTCACCCTGTTCAATACGCACTCGTGGGTGCGGCACTGATCCTGTTTTATACGTTGCTTCTTTCGTTTTCAGAATACATCGGATTCAATCCTGCATACCTGATAGCAACGGTTGCGACGGTTGGACTGATAGGGTGGTTTGCCGGGGGCGTTTTGTCGTCCGGAAAACTAAGCTGGTTATTGTCTGCATTGCTTGGGTTGCTGTATGGATATGTATTTACGATTCTTCAATTGCAGGATTATTCGTTACTGCTTGGCAGTATCGGGTTGTTTATCACACTCGCTGTTATTATGCATTTCTGCAGAAAGATCCGATGGTAAAATAAAAAATAACTTATATGGAATTCAATCAATGGAAGGAATACTTCCACCTCAATCGCGGACATTTTACACATATTGATATTGACCGGCCGGATGTATTAACGGATGAAGAAAGATCTGCGGTAAGTTCTTCGCTTCAGCAGTTTCAGCGTGGCGAACATTCTGAAGGGAAACATCTGTATTCTTTTGCGGCAAAGCATGGAGATCGGGATTACACGGATTGCATCAGGCTGTTCATTGTAGAAGAGCAACGTCACGCAATGGTGTTGAGTGCCTATATGAAAAGGTATCGGATCCCGCTGCTTCGTGATCACTGGGTAGATAATGTTTTCAGGAAACTGCGCAAACTTTCCGGCATTGAAAACACCGTTAGAGTGCTACTGGTTGCGGAGATCATTGCGAAGATCTATTACCGGGCTTTGTATAAAGCGACTTCATCAGAACTGCTGAAGGAGATGTGTTCGCAGATCCTGCAGGATGAAGATCAGCATATCAGGTTTCAGTGTGATGCATTAAAACAGTTTCAGCAGAAGAAGTCCATGGTCGCCAGATTTTTTCGTTCCGGCTGGCAATTCATATTGATGAACGGGACGATCCTGGTAGTATGGGTTTATCATCATAAAGTGCTTGCGCGTGGCGGTTATTCTTTCAGCCGTTTTTTGCGTGATACATTGTCTGTTTATTTTGAAGCGGAGTCCATTATATCCAGTCCGGTGAGAAATCAATTCGGGTTTGAGCAATAAAACCCGTCCGTTCCTTATGAAATTTTGATTATTTATCATCCTTTACCTGAAAAGCCATTGATGTTAAAGAGTTGTCAGGCGATCCTTACCCGCGCCGGTGAATATGTATCTGGTGCGATACATTGCCGGCGTCAGATACCATGATCAATGAAAACAGTAACCGCTATGAAAACAAAGCCTGGCAACTCTTTTAATCGGAATCGTATTTTATATCAAACCAACCATAAACCTTTACTTTTCCTTTGAAAATGAAATGGTCCCCGGTGTGAGCCGGGGACCATTTGTAATTTAGACCTCTAAGGGTTCAGAATTTCCAGAGACGTTTGAAAGATTGCTACCGCGGATCGCGGGAGCGTAATATTTTATAAAAGGGTTTCGGGAAAACCTCTGAAACTTCCGGCCGCCCTTCCCCAAACTACTGTCTTAAAAATCCACTCCCATCGCAAAATACCACATCGGCTTATTCCTGAATACGCCATTCATCTCCCATGCTGCGTCTACACGCAGGAAGTAACCGAGCAGTGTGCTGCGCGCGCCAAATCCATAGCCACCTGCAAATGGTCCAACACCGCCGGCTTTGAAACGTACCATAGGAGAGTTCGGGCTGTTCGGAACTGAATACAGGTTCTGCGGTCTTCTGATATTGCTTAAGCCTCCTTCCCAGGCTGTACCTAAGTCAACAAACTGTACCAGCTGGAAATTGCGGAGGAAAGCATTATTAATAGGCTTATTAAAGAATGTAGTGAACACCGGCAAACGGATCTCACTGTTCATCACTACTGCGTTGTTGCCGTTTGCAATGTTCTGACGGAAACCGCGCATGTTAACGGCGAGTGACTGGTATGTGTAATTTTTTGTCGGTGTATTATTTTCTGCGAATTTCGGACTGAACCAGTTGTCTACCCCACCAAGATAATACACCACCTGCTGATCCCCGAATGAGAAGTCGCCGGCTGCACGAACAGCCCAGATCAGGTTGCGGTAAAGCGGCAGGTAGTGACGGGCATCGAATCCTACGTTGAACATGGTCTTGCCCTGGTCCTGCTGCAGTTGCAAACTTGTTTGTTTGCTCATTTGCATAAACCAGTCACCGTAGATGCGATAACGAAGGCCATGCCAGATATTGGTTGCCGGCGTAACCGCATCGTCATAAACGTATTCAAGACTCATCTGTCCGTAGGTGGATTTTACATCCTGAAGTTTTGCCGTGAATTGATCAAGCGCGTAGATCACACCGCGATCGAAACGCGGACCGATCGTTGCACGAAGGCTCTTTGTTTTATCGAACGGATAACGAAGGCGCAACAGGTAATAGTTTGAGAAGTTCTTGCCATCATACGCTATAAGCTGTGCCGGGTTCGCATTTCCTTCATTTGAGATCACTATACCGCCGGCGGAACTGCGATAGTATGTCAATCCCCAATCGAGGCGCCTGCGCATATTGTAAAACTCAAACAGCACATCATTGTCGCGAAGGTTTGGTGCAACACGGATCCCTCCGGTGAACTTTACATCTTCCATCAGGTCTGAGGTTCCCAAACGGATCAGGCCGTTGAAGTCATTTGAATTCGACAGATTGATCGGGCCTGCGCCATACTGGTATGGCTGGAATTTGTTGATCGCAAGTACGGAGTTGTTGAAACCTACAACTGCGTAGTCAGCAAAGAATTTTCTTGGCCTGTATTCAAACAATCTTGCCTTGCTAAGGACCGTCGGCTGGGCAACAGGCTCTGCTTCGATCACCTTACCGAGTTGTGTTGTGTCTTTCTTTTCGTTGGCAAATTCACTCTGGAAGAAGTCCAGCTGTTTCTGTTCATTATCCTGCGGTTTTGCCTGTGAAGGTGCGGTTTTGTTCTTTTGCCGTTTGTCTTCATCCATGGTCTGCTTCATGTATTCCGTAGGCTGTGCTCTCACATTACGGCGGCGTAAGGCATTTTCATCAACACGAAGACGGTAGAGCAATTTCGCGTCGCCGAGTTTTACCACTTCACTGATCTGCTGTGCATCCCCGGCAGTTCTTGTTTCAATCAGGCTGCTCTGATAGTTTGTCAGCGGGAATATGTAGGATGAGTCATTGGTGATCGATACAAATCCAACGGAGTCGATATCGGTCTTATCCCATTCTTTCAGCAGGCTGTCCACGTCTTTCAAAGAAGGGTTTCTCAATACCTCATCACCGATGAACACAAGCGTATCCAATCCTGCACGTTCTGTGCGGAAGAAACCGGCATAGCGGTTGTTGATACCGTTCTCATCGCTTACAAAGGTGAAGTGTGAGGTGTTGTATTGAGAGGGAAAGCGGGCATTTCCAAATTTCAATGATGTCAGCTGGGAGATCTGCTTGAAGTCGGATTTATTCCAGTTGTCAACCAGGAAGATATTGTAATGTTTGGCTGGCAATGAATCATCGTGCGATACAGCGGCAGCCGATGGTCTGTTACTTGAATAGAGGATCCCGGTTTTATTAGGGAATGCTACAAATGAAGGATCGAGATCATCCCAGACGTCGTTGGTGATCTGGTCGTATGATTGTTTATCGATCTTGTAGGTGTAAATATCAGTCTGACCGCTGCGGGTAGCGCTTAACAACAGCGTGTTATTGTCAAGCATAAATTTCGCATCCTGGATCTGGTTGAACATCTGCAGGTCCTGTTTGAACAACTTGATCCTGTTCAGTGCATCATATACAAACATCTTTGGTTTACCATACTGGCTGTAGATGACGAGGAGTCTTGTTCCTTTGCCATCCCATGCCAGGATCGGGTAGTTGGGGTTTTTCTCATCTTCCCTTGAGCGATGACCAAAGCGAAGCAGTATCCGGCGGTTTACAAAATTCTCATTCAATACAACGGTATAAATGCCCTGTTTGTATTCTACTACTGCATATGTAAAGCTTTTGGGATTGGGGTTCGCATTAAAGCGGATGTAATCTTTTTTACCAACAACTTCGCTTACACCCAGCTGGCCTTTTGGGGCGTTTTTTCTGCTGCGGATGTCTTTATAATACTGCTGCGGAACATCGATCATGAAGTCTTTCAGCAGGTCTTTAAATTTCTTTTTGGCTACTTTTTCTGAAGCGTTGTTCAGGTTGCGGTAAATCCGGCTGAGGTAGAGAAAATAGGTGACTTTGTTCTTGCCGTATTTATCAGCCACGTATTTCCAGAATGAGTGGCCGGCCAGTTCCGGTTTTTCGAAGGCGAAATGATAGAAGCTGGTGTATTTGCCTGCAAGCATGGTAGAGCGGAGGTCATCATCCAGTGAAGGGCTCCAGTTTTCAGCGGCGTATTCGATATAGCCGTCGGTGAGCCATTTGGGAAGATCGAGCAGGGCCTGGTTGGCCGCCATTTCACCGAGGTCATCGCCAAACAGGATGTTCTCTACAAGTACGCGCGCAATTCCCTGTCTGATCTGGCGGCGGAGGTTGTCATGATTGCCATCGAAGTAAACGATCATTTTGTTGTTGACCAGTTTGGTCACACCGCCGGTATTCTGCCAGTCGATGCCCATACCGATATTGGATTGCTGCATTTCGTCAAAATTGTTATACACCACCACATTAGTGCGGCGCTGCAATCCATATTCAACGAATTCTTCCAGTTGAGGTAATTCTGTTTCTGCGATCTGCGCAACATATTTTCCCAGGCCTAAGCCGTCCTGGCTGAAATAAGTGTTGAAGTTGTTTGTCTGATAATATTTCCATTTGAATTTCTGGTATTGCACACGGTTTTTGCCAAACTCAACCGTGCCTACCTGCGCGTAAGATGCCACGCCTGCACATAAAAGGAAGCAGGTTACCAAAGCCTTCATTTTGCTATTCATCAGGGAATGTTTATTTTTTAAAAAGCTTCCGATATATTTATTCGCCCGGGTTTTCCTTCTGGTGTTGTTATGTTGATGCCGGAATTCGAATGGGTGCATATCGTTTCTGTTATTTCTAATTCTTAAATCGCTATTTTCCTGCGGCATGTTGCCCGAAGCAGAAACGAATCAAAAGTAAATGCACAAACAGATTTTTAGAAAGCCGGTGTTTTACCTTTGCGTTTATTATGGCCGTCAGGGGTACAAATTTACCGGATTCAGCTTCATTTTTAAAAATACGAAAAACCGATCATGTTAACTGTTAAGACATTCACTTTTAGCCCCATCCAGGAAAATACCTACCTCCTGTATAACGAATCCCGGGACTGTTGCATTATAGATCCGGGTTGTTATTTTCCGGAAGAGCGGGCAATCCTTGAAAAAGCAATTACTGATATGGGATTGAGGCCGGTTTTGCTGCTTAACACGCACGGTCACCTGGACCACGTATTTGGCAATAAGTTCATATTTGAAACATGGGGATTGATCCCGGAGATTCACGAAAAGGAGAAGCCGGTGCTTGAGCGGGTGGCGCAATCCGCAGAAAGATGGGGCTTGCCTTTCGACCAATACGAGGGCGAATACCGTTTTATACCGGAAGATCAGCCTGTTTTTATCGATAAAGAGCGGCTCGATACCTTTTTTGTGCCAGGTCACTCACCCGGCAGCCTTGCTTATTATTACGAAGCCGGCGGTTTTATCATCGGCGGTGACGTGCTTTTCAACGGCAGCATCGGCCGGACCGACCTGCCCGGCGGCGATTTTGCCACGCTGATCAACAGTATTCAGACCAAATTCTTTACCCTTCCGGATGATACAAAAGTGTATTCCGGCCATGGACCGCTAACGACGATCGGGTTGGAGAAGATGAATAATCCGTTTGTGAAGATGTTTTGAACTGACGTTTTTGTTGTCCGTTCGCCGATTGGCAGTCATGACGAAACGCAGATGATAGCTTTCCGGATGATCAATAAATAGTTCTCCATTAAAGACGCCATTCGGCGAACGGACAACAAAAAATCGGTCTCACCGGTAAAACAGCTTCCCAACCACAGGCAGATTTCTCAATTCCTTCTGCTCCACTCTTCCGATGAACCAGGTAAATGCTGCCAATAACAGGGTGGCCGTTCCGAGATTGAACCAGCGGTTTGCCCAAAGAGCCGTAAGTCCGATATGTATGAGGTAGATCAATACCACGATCATGATGTAGGCGATCAGTTTTTTGCGTGCGTAGGGGACGGGATAATGTTTTTGTCCCATCACATAGCTCACGATCATCATGAACAGGTAGCAGCAGAACGTGGCGATCGCCGCGCCGAGGTAGTGAAAGCGCGGGATAAGCAGGATATTCAGGGCGATCGTTAACGCGGCCCCGGCCAGTGTGATGGCTGCGCCACTCATGTTCTTATTGGAAAGTTTGTACCAGATGCTGAGATTATAGTAAATACCCAGGAAAATGTTGCCGAGTGCGAGAAGCGGTACAATATTCAAACCCTCGATCCAGGCGGGCTTATTGATCGCTTCAAAAAACCAGGCAAATACATCTATATACAGGCTGATGAATAAGAACATAAAGCAACAGGCGATCACGAAGAACTTCATCACGCGGGCATAGATACGTTGAGGGTTTTCTTCTTTTGCGCGGCTAAAGAAGAAAGGCTCGGCGGCCATACGGAATGCCTGTATCATGATCGTGATCAGCACCGCGAGGCGGTAGATATTTCCGAAAATACCTAACTGCGTCTTTGCTTCATGTTCGGGCAGATCCACCACATGCTGGTAGATCAGCCGGCTCAGCATATCATTTACCATACCACCCATGCCAACAATCACAAGCGGGTAAGAATAATGCATCACTTTCTTCCAAAGAGCCGCATCAAAGTTGAAGCGGATCTGTGCAAATTCTTTCCGCAATACCAGAAAGGTGAGGATACTTCCGCAAAGATTGCCGATCAGGTAATAGCCGATACCAATATTCTTGTTATAGAATGTGCCGAGAAAACTATGCTGGTTCTGCTGCACATACTTTGGAATGATGCCAAGGAACAGTACCACTACCACGATATTCATCACCACTCCGGAGATGCGCGCGAACGCATATCGCTTTGGCCGGTTCTCCTGGCGAAGACGGGCGAAAGCAAGCGTGGAGATCGCATCAAAAAAGATGATGGCAGCCATCCAGGTAATGTATTCCGGATGTTTCTCCAGATTCGCCCACCCCGCGATCGTATTGCTGAATAGCAGCAGCACGATCGTAAAGATGATGGTCGATACGATCAGCGAAACTGAAAGCGTGTTATATAATTTTTTCTGATCACCTTCCTGCGAAAACCGGAAATAAGCTGTTTCCAGACCATAGGTGAACAGGATATTCAGAAACGGAATGATCGCATATACCTGGGTCAGGTCAGCCGTACTGGCGGGTTGTGCAAACAGCAGCGGCAACGACAGATTCATCAGGTAGCCAAGAAACCGACTGGCGATCGTCGGAATACCATACCAAAGTGTTTGTCCTGCCAGTTTTTTAATGCCGCTCAAGAGATTGATTTAGTTGTACGAAAGAGCAAAGTAACGGGGATTTTCGGGATTTATTGGAGTGGGGAGGGGGAAGTTTCAGAAGGGCGGAGGGTTTGAGAGGTTCCATAGGTTTCATAGGTTTGAGAAGTTTGATAAATTGTAAAATCCCGCTATGATGTATAATGTTTGTCCCGGATCAAGTTTGGGCTGCGTATCAAATCTCTCAAATCTCTGCCTCTTCCCCGCGGCTACGGCTGTGCAAACCGCGGGTCTTTCAGAAAACTGGAATCAGTCAGCGTGCGGAGGAACAAACCGATGTTTGTTGCTTCGGTATTGGTGAGTGTGATGCCGTTTTTCAGCGACGGATCGAGGGAGGGACTTTGCTGCACATTGGTTCGGTAGTGATTGATGCATTGCGATAAAGTGGCAAAACGCCCGTCGTGCATATAGTTGGAAGAAATATAGACGTTGCGGAGAGTGGGCACTTTGAATTTCAGGGAGTCCTCAGAAAGATGCGTGATCCGCATCCGGCCATAGTCGTTCAGCAGCGGATCTGTGGGCAGGCCAATATTGCGGAAACTATAGTCGGTGAACATCGGTTCGGTATGACAACCTGCGCAATGCGACTGGAATAAAGTGTAACCATCCTGTTCGGCAGCAGTAAAATTTTCTGTTCCTCTTTTTACCCGGTCATACCTGGAATTGGCTGAAACCATAAAACCGGTGAATTGCGCCAACGCTTTCAGCAGATCTTCCGCGCTGATAAAATCGGTGCGGAAAACTTTGCGGAACATCTTCCTGTATTCAGGATCTTTCTGCAGTTTATTGATCACGCCGTTGAACGTTTCTCCCATTTCTGTATGGCCATTGATCGGTTGGGCGGCTTCGTTGAACAATGAACTGAATTCCCCATCCCAATGAAATGTCTGTTGCCAGGCCAGATTAAATAGAACGGGAGCATTGCGGAGCGTATGAGAGCTGTAAACGCCGTGGCTCCGATCATGTTCATAGGTGCCAAATCCCGCAATTTGCTGATGGCAGGAGGCGCATGGGTGAAGACCATCTACAGATAAGCGGCCGTCATAAAACAATTTTCTGCCGAGTTCAAACCCTTCCCTGGAGAGAGGATTGTCGCTGAAATGATAAACAGGCTCGGGAAAATCTGCGGGGATCTCCTGTTGAAGAAAACTGAGATCGTTCGGATTATCGTTTTTCCTGCACGCTCCCAGTGCATACGAAAGCAGTATGACAGCGGAGGTAAGAAACAATATGGCCGATACGGTTTTCTTCACAGTTTTTTAGATGAGGCTGGTAAGATCAGAAGCCCCTGAACTTCTGCCTGCCTGATTTTATTTCTGCTTTTCTTTTTTTAGACTCGATTCTTCTTTCTTTCGCCGCCTTGCTGACTTTGGTGGCAATACGCGCTTTCTTTTTTGTGAGCGCCTGTTTCACCAGTTCATTGATCTTTGTAACAGCTTCTTGCTTATTAGAAAGTTGTGTACGATGCGTTTGTGACTTAACCTGCAAAAAGCCGTCTGTGTTGATGCGGTTGGATAACTTTTGCAGAACGATCTCTTTCTGCTCATCGCTGATCAATGACGATGCATTCACCTGCCATGATGCGATGACGGCTGTCTCCACTTTATTGACGTTCTGTCCGCCTTTGCCTCCACTGCGGGTGGTCTGAAAAGAAATTTCGTTTTTGAGATCGGTCATGGTCGTTAACAGGGCTATTTTTGGGAGAGTAAAGATAGTATGTGTTGGGGAAGTTTGGGAGATTCACAAAATGGAGACCTCTTGACCCCGGCTATTGCCGGATAAGTTTCAAACTTCCCAAACGTGCCGAAGATTTCAAACCTGACCACAAAAAAGTTTTTATGCGTGCTGTAATACAAAGGGTGACAAAGGCAAGTGTAACGATTGACGGGATTCAAAAATCAGCGATCCGCGATGGTTTACTTGTATTGATAGGGGTGGAAGACGCCGATTCGATGGACGATGTGCAATGGCTCAGTGCTAAAATTGTTAATCTCCGGATCTTCAATGACGAGAATGGTGTAATGAACCGTTCAGTGAAGGATATGAACGGCGAAATCCTGCTCATCAGCCAGTTTACCTTACACGCTTCCACCAAAAAAGGCAACCGTCCTTCTTATATTAAAGCGAGTAAACCTGATCATGCCATCCCTCTCTATGAGTCGATGATCGGCCGGTTGGAAGAAGACCTGGGCAAAGAGATCGGTACGGGAAGTTTTGGTGCAGATATGAAAGTGGAGTTGTTGAACGATGGGCCGGTGACGATCCTCATTGACACCCATAATCGCGAATAGTGAATGACTTAATCCAACTTGCTGGTTATAACCTCTACGTTGTTCGATGGCCGATGACCGGTCAGCGGATACCGATACGTTCTGAATATACCTTTCCGTCGATCAGCTGAATTCTGATAAACAACACCTTCTCATTCACCGTAAGCCTGAAATTATAGCTGTCTGTATTAATATCCTTTTGCTCAAGAATACGATTACCACCGGCAGACCACACCATTACAGTCTTGATGTCTTTAGTGCTTTTGATCGTGATCTGTTTGCCTGATGTTTGAATACGATAAGGCTTTGCAGGGTTGTTTATTTCTGCTGCTGCGGTGAAGGCTGGTTGTGCTTCCATCATCAGCGTGGAAAACAGCAACGCTATCAGCGGAAACAAACGCCGTATTGGGGTTTGCATATGATCGATTTTTGGTGTTAGAGATAGCAGCAAGCAATGGTAAAGGGTGGGAAAAACGGCAAGAATCATGCTATATTGCAAAAAAAATCTAAAAGTTTTGTTATGACTATTCAACAGGCACAGCAGGACGTTGATCATTGGATAAAGACCATTGGGGTCCGTTACTTCAGCGAGTTAACAAACATGGCCATCCTTACGGAAGAGGTTGGTGAGCTTGCGAGACTGATGGCTCGCCAGTATGGTGATCAGTCTTTCAAGGAATCCGACAAGAACCGCGATCTCGGCGATGAGATGGCCGATGTACTCTGGGTACTGATCTGCCTTGCCAACCAAACCGGTGTGGATCTGGAAAAAGCATGGGCGAAGAATATAGAAAAGAAGACGGGAAGGGACGGAAACAGGCATAGGGAGAACCCGAAGCTGTGAGCTAACCGCTGACCCGATGGCCGCTGACCATTGGCCGAATCGTGGACAGAGGGTAGTCTCCTTTTTTCCGCCAAAGAATAACCGGTCTTTCGACAGTCGATCATTGCGTACCAACAGACCGGGGTAGGCATCGGGCTCTTTACGATTCAGCCAATGGCCAACGACCATCGGGGCATCGATCTTTGGCATTATTTTTTTCCTCCCTATGTCATGGCAAAACGAGTCTGGAATAGTATTAAAATGGCATTTGCTGATTTTTTCAGCAACAAGGTGTTGAAATTAAGTGCGGCACTGGCATATTATACGGTGTTTTCGTTGCCGGGTTTGCTGATCATCATTATATGGGTCAGCGATATTTTTTTGGGAGAGGCGGCGGTGAGGGGATCGGTATACAAACAGATCGCGGCATTTGTGGGGCCGGATGCCGCATTGCAGATACAGGAGACGATCCGCAATGCGACATTGTCTGCGGAGAGTAACTTTGCTACTATTGTCGGGATCACTACACTGGTCATTGGCGCCACCAGTGTGTTTGGTGAGATCCAGGACTCGATCAACCAGATCTGGCATCTGAAGGCGAAACCCAGGAAGGGCATGGGTTTGCTGAAGATGGTCATCAATCGGTTACTGTCATTTTCCATAATTGTCACACTTGGTTTTCTGCTGCTGGTTTCGCTGATTGTGAATGGCGTGCTGGACCTGCTGATCGACCGGTTGACCCAGGCATTTCCGCAAACGGAAGTGGTGATCGTGTATGTGATGAATATGCTGCTGACGTTTGGTATTACATCATTCCTGTTCGGGCTTATTTTTAAAGTGCTGCCTGATGCACGGATCCAGTGGAAACACGTTCGTGCGGGCGCATTTACAACGGCTGCATTGTTTATGATCGGCCGTTTCCTGATCGCGTATTATTTAGGCACCAGCAAAATGTCTTCTGCGTATGGGGCTGCCGGGTCGATCATCGTCGTGTTATTATGGGTATATTATTCTGCCGCCATTCTCTATTTTGGGGCAGCGTTTACCCGTGCATACGCTGTCGAATCGGGGTCCAGGATCTACCCGAATAATTATGCGGTTTGGGTGGAGCAGGTGGAAGTTCAATCCGAAAAAGACCTCCGGCATGCAGCTGCGGATTATGAAATTCAAAAAAACAATACTGACTTGGGGGCATCAACCAATTCTCCGGGGTAATCATATTTCCAATCGCGCTTTTTACTCTTTTCTTTTTCACCTTTCTCCTCTTAGCTTATTTTTGCAGCCTGCGCTAATGCCCCGGCGGCCAGCAACGGTTTCACCCTAAAGGCGGCGTTTTAATAAGATTATGGCAAACGATCCCAATAAGTTTCAGGCGATTATCTCGCATTGTAAAGAATATGGATTCATCTTCCCCAGCAGTGAAATATATGATGGGCTGCAGGCTGTTTATGATTATGGCCAGATGGGCAGCGAATTAAAAAAGAATATCCGCGATTACTGGTGGAAAAGTATGACGCAGCTGCACGATAATATTGTTGGTATCGATGCTGCGATCTTTATGCATCCTTTAACCTGGAAAGCGAGCGGGCACGTTGATAATTTCAATGATCCGATGATCGACAATAAAGACAGCAAGAAACGCTATCGCGTAGACCATCTCATCGAAGCTCACGCCGAGCTGATGGAAAGAGACGGCCGCATCGATGAGTCCCGCGCACTACTGGAAGAAATGGAACGCCTGCTGGCAAAAGATGATTTTGCCGGGCTGAAAGAACTGATCATCCGTCATAATATCACCTGCTATACAAGCGGAACAGCTAACTGGACGGATATCCGCCAGTTCAACCTGATGTTCGCGACAGAATTTGGTGCAGTAGCTGCGGAAGAAGGTGAGGATAACAGGGTTTATCTTCGTCCTGAAACGGCACAGGGGATCTTCGTAAATTTTCTGAACGTGCAAAAGACGGGAAGGATGAAAATTCCTTTTGGTATTGCGCAAACCGGTAAGGCTTTCCGTAACGAGATCGTTGCGCGTCAGTTCATTTTCCGCATGCGTGAGTTTGAGCAGATGGAAATGCAGTTCTTCGTTCGTCCTGGCACGGAAGGTGAGTGGTATAAGTTCTGGAAAGAAGAAAGATTGAAATGGCACCTGAGTCTGGGTATTTCCCCTGATAGCTATCGTTATCATGATCACGTAAAGCTTGCGCATTACGCAAAAGAAGCCTGTGATATTGAATTCAATTTTCCTATAGGATTCAAAGAAGTGGAAGGTATCCATTCCCGTGGCGGCTTCGATCTTACACAGCACCAGGAGTACAGCAAAAAGAAAATGCAGTATTTCGATAATGATATCGATGAATCTACCGGCAAACCATACGGTAATTATATTCCTTATGTAGTGGAAACTTCCATTGGTCTTGACCGCATGTTCCTGCTGGTGATGAGTCATGCGTATGAGGAGCAGGATCTTGGTACACCTGAAAAACCTGATAATCGGGTTGTGCTGAAATTCCCTGCGAAACTTGCTCCTATAAAACTGGCTGTTCTTCCGTTGACCAAAAAAGATGGGTTACCAGAGATTGCTAAAAGTATTATGGATGAATGCAGACCGCATTTTCGCAGTTTCTATGAAGAAAAAGATTCCATCGGAAAGCGTTACCGCCGCATGGACGCATTGGGAACGCCGTTCTGCATAACAGTCGATCATCAGACAAAAGAAGATAACACTGTAACTGTCCGTTACCGTGACAGCATGGAGCAAACAAGGATCGCTATCAGCGAGATCAAAAGCCTTGTATTGAGTGCGATGGAATAGAAATTAAAAGATCAAAAGTAAAAAACCTCCGTGCCGTTGAATACTACAACCCGCGGAGGTTTTTTACTTTCTACCCATATAACTCCTGATGTATATCCTTCTTATCATATCCCATTGCAACGATCCGTTGCTTTGCTTCATCGATCATATTTTTCCATCCGCATAAAAGAAAAGCTGCATCTGGTTTGCCATTGCAATGTTCTTCATAGATGCTGTGAACATATCCTGTCTTTCCTTCCCATTCCTGTCTGGACAGTGTTGGGAGATAATGAAAATGGTCCAGCTTCAGTGCGTTCATTTCTTCATGATACAGCAGATCATTTTTTGTACGGACGCCGAAGATGATATAGATATCGCGGTGTGGAATATTATTTCTGAAGATATGATGTACCATGCTTCGGAAAGGAGCTATGCCGGTGCCGGTGCATATCAGAAAAAGGTCTTTGCTGAGCTGCTCGTCATGTAATGTAAAAACGCCTTGTGGACCCCTGAGGATCAATTCGGATCCAACGCTGACCGCATTAAAGAGATAGGCGGTTCCGGCACCTCCGTCGAGCAGGACGATTACCAGTTCAAATACATTTGTTCCATCGGGCCAGCTTGCGATGGAATAACTACGCCAGCATTTTGCCGGCTTTTCGTGGATAGGCAAGTTAAGCGTTACGAACTGCCCGGGCGTAAAGTCAAAGCTTTGCAGTTCCGGCACTTCTATCCAATAGCGGCGGGTATTATAGGTCTCCTGTTCAATACGGATGACCTTACCTGTTCGCCAGGGTTGAACAGCCATTGTGGATCGTTTTAGGCTATAATATACGAAAAAAATAAAGGCTGAAGACCGATGGACGTTGAGCGATCGCCGTTGACCGGATCGTAGTTCGCAGAAAGAAGTGATAATGGTCAGATACCTGATCAATATTGCTGAATATCTGACCGGGGTTACATGATACCGGTTGACAATTACTATTCAAGGTCATCAGCAAATCCTAATGTTAATTCTGCGGGCCAGATTCGGCCAACGGCATCGGTCGCCCATCCTTCACTAATAGCAGTTACTTATCCACATTCAGGCCTATTTGGCATAGTAGTTGAAATTCTATTCCAGCTTTTGCATATGGATAACCACAGACGAGTAAATTTCTTTTTGTAACCATAAATCAAATTATCATGAAAAGAAGTATTCTATCATGTGGGGTTATAGCAGCCGTTGCTGCGGGTGTCCTTGCATTTACTGCGCCACAACAGGGCAGCATCACTGGCAAGATAACACCAGCAGATGGAGCGGAAACGGTATGGGCGATCTCAGGCTCCGATTCAGCAAAAGGTACTGTGACTTCCGGTACATTTTCACTGGCGGTAAAGAGCGGTATTTATAAAGTGATCGTAGATGCAAAAGATCCTTACAAAGACGTGACGTTTGATAACGTTGAAGTGAAAGATCAACCTGTAGATATCGGTGAAGTAGTATTACAACAGTAAGAACATATTGAGCCTGGACGGTTCAAAAGGTGAGGGCTCCGGAAATTTCCGGAGCCCTTTTATTTGTGACCAGCGTTTGCTGACTAACTGCAGGTTTCAAAGGTCAGGCAGGCTGCGTTTGTCTGATCAGTTTGATAATAATGCAGCAGCACCGATAGCTGTTGAAGGCTTTTTGTGCTGACCGATCCATCATGCTTGCCGCAAACTGCCATCTGGCTGACTGTTTGAACCTCTTCAACCTGTTAAACAATGAACGCTTATCAACCCGTTATTGATAACAGCATAGATATTCAGCAGCCCCTGGCTATTGAAATGAGTCAGGAAAATCTGAGAGGTTATGGTTTTTCAAAACGGTAAACGTTTTTTTGTTCGATCCCTGACTTTTAATTCAGGATAAATCCCCGGAACCTCTCAAATTTCTGAAATACTCTTCGTTCACTACTCAAGTACTACAATTTTCTTAATATACGACTTCTTATCATGGATCACCTGCAGATAATAGACGCCCGGTGCAAGCTTACCTGGGTCTATTTGTTTTGTGAGGCTGCCGGAGAATCCTGGTATTTGTGTTTTATATACCTGCTGTCCCGCAACATTCACGAGTTTGATGTCAAGATCGCTGCGTGTGATTGTTTGCATTTGCAGCGTGAATCTTCCTCCCGGAGCAGGGTTTGGCATTACTTTCATACCGATCTCTGCCGGATCAACATTTGGCACAGCTGTCGTGGTGATTGTAAGGCTGGTAGAAGAAGTTGAACAGTTGTTGGCTGTAACAACAACATTGTAGACGCCATTGGCTGTTGCGGTATGTGACTGACCGGTTGCTCCGTTAATGGCTGCACCATCAAGATACCACTGATTTCCGGAAGCGATAGAGCTGGTGAGCACATTGCCATTGGCGGTGATCGATGGAACAGGATTGTTTGTTGCAACAATTTGTGCTCTTGGTGACGGGCAGGTTGCCATTTCCAGCTGCATGTCATAATAGTAATTGTAGAGCTTCAGGCCTGCGTCAGGGTCTGAAGCGGTATTTGCAGTAGCTCTTGTTATTGAGACCACACCGGGTATGGTGTAAGGGTACGAGGTTGTTGGAGTGTTGAGATTACGGAATACTGCTGCGCCTTCGCTTGGTGATACTGCCAGGTAATAATTACCTGCTTCGGGGAAGTTGATGTTGAGTGCATAGACAGCTCCTTCGTCAGATGGATCGTTTCCTGTCGGATCTGTTGTTGGGGATGTATCAAATACGTCCACTATTGTTGATGACACTGAATAATACGAATAGCTGTCATTTGCTTCTGAAGCAATACGCCGCAGCTCAAATGTTAGCCTGCCTCCTGATTTCACATACATGCGCGCGTTTTTCAGTGTGAATGGCGAGGTTACTACAAACTTATTGGCGCTTTGTCCACTGGAGATATACGCGCCCTGGGTGGAGATTGATTTATTGACCGGACCAAGTCTGCCCACTTCTCCGCTGCTCAGGAAATAATTTGCCTGAACGGTTGATGTTGTTGTGGCTGTTCCGGTTGCCACTGGTGTTGTTGTAGCTGCGGAAGTATACCAATTATAAGGTGTGCGGGAAGTGCCGGATGTTACGGACAGTTGTACAACGCCGTTACAGATTGTCGCAATACCGGTTGGTGCAGGTGTTTGTGTACGGGTTGTGATGGCATACGTAGCGGTATTGTTGTCCGGATTCTGATCCTGCGTCATTGCGGTAGTGAATGTAACGGTATAGCTCTGACCTGCAGTAAACGTAACCGGAGTCTGGAAAGTATGGAGCGCTTCTGTTTGCGTCGGTACGGTTTCCTTAAACGTTTCGTTGATCACTGCAATAGTTGTAGCGCCCTGTTTTATTTCTGCAGAGATCGGGAAATTGGTTTTGGAAGAACTGCCATAATTCCTGACCCGCACTGAGATATATTGATCGCCGCCGCCACAATTGGACGCATCAGGTGAAGCAAGTGCAGTTACACCTACATCTGAAGCAGGAGCGGTGATGAGCACACGATAGTCCTGCGTTTCACCGCGCGTATAAGTGCCACAGGGCAAAACAGTGGAGGCGTCGCCTGTTTCATTGAGTACAATACGAAGCACGGAATAGTCGCCGGCGAGCAGTGATGATGGTATGGTGATATTGCCGGTGAAGTCGCCATTGCCATTGATCACACCGCTGGTTGCAAGAGTTTCTCCGGCATCGGTGAAGTCGCCATCATTATTAGCGTCAATATATATATTAACTACTTTATTCACAGAAGATGCATCGCAGCTTCTCAGGCGGATGAAGAAGGGAAGTGTTTGTCCCTGTTCAATACTTCCGGTGAGATTCATATAGCTTGTATAAGAAGTGCAATTACCGGCATTTTGTTGCCTGATCTCGGCAAACGAAACACTGTCGATTTTTGCACCGGCTGAATTGGAGGGAGAAGAGGTGCAGTAAGCCTGCGTGCTAACACCGCTTACAATGAGGGAATAAGCCTGCGGTGTTTTTTGCAGGCTGCCTTTGTGAGTGATCTCAATGGTATAGGCCTCACCCGGTACAACATCGGGGAGTTCAACTTTTTCAACATTGTCCAGTGAGTTGTTTCCTCTCACTGCTGCCGCGCTGGGGACGGTAGGAGATAACGTCCATGACTGGTAAACGGTTGCCCCTTTTTTTATAACAATATCGAGGTCGTTAACTAGTTTTTTTGCAGGATTATTGAGTGCGGTTGCGATCGGCTCAACAGTCGCTTCAGGATCAGTCCAGCTGATCGTAGCGCGTAGCACGCCATCACCTGAGGCGAAGACATTTTTTGTAAATGTCTGGCCATTATTCAGCACATTCTCCTCGATCAGTTGCCCATTGTTATTTGCTTTTATTACTTCAGCGGCTTTTTTGAAGTTGGCAAGTCCCCAGCCGAATTCATAATCGGGGCCGGGATAGTCTCCGGCTTCATCGGCTGTATGGATAAGCAGTCCCTTCAGTGTTGCGGAATGCATAAACGTACCGGAATGTAATTGTGCGTAATATTCCTGCAATAATATGGCCGAACCGGCAATGGTAGGGCTGGCCATAGAGGTGCCGCTAAATGATACGTATGCATTGTCACCCGCGCTTGAAGATGACAGGAGTTGTACGCCATCGGCAACGATGTCCGGTTTGATACGGCCATCATCCGTTGGTCCCCAGCTACTGAAGTCAGCCATGACAACGTCTGAGGATTTAACATAACCTCCGGCAATCGGATATACGGCGCCGATAGTAAGAATATTTTTAGCGACCGCAGTGGTTGGAAGGATATCATAACCGTCATTACTTTTGATGTCAGCGGTCCTTGCACCGGCATCGATCATAACGTTGGATGAATTATATCTCCAGTAATTCTCACCTACCGGCGGTCCGTTCTCATTTCTGGAATTGCCTGCGGATTTTACAATCAGATAATCAGGATTGCGGAATGCCAATGAGTCCCATATGCGTGCGTCATCGGAATAGTAACCGAATTTATAATCTTCGATAGAGCCTTGCCTGCCATAAAATTCCCACCGGGTTTTTGAAGTATTATAATACCATCCTGCAATAGTACCATAAGAGTGATTTGATACAAGCAGGCCGGGGGCATTCTCCCGCATTTCCTTGTCATCGTCATCATAATCGAATGCTTTCAGATTATTGTATGCGAAGCTCATTCCTTTTGCGAGGGGATTAACGCCGGTGGCGATCATAGTTCCTGCAACGTGTGTGGCATGGTCGCTGAGGTCGGTAACTTCATCGACCTGTGTTACACGGGAGTTCAATTCCACGTGTGATGATCTGACCTTGCCACCGTCCCAAATAGCCAGTTTACCGGTAACGGAAGCACTGGAACCGGAAAGGGTCAATCCCAGCGAGCCACCTGACCAGAGCTGACTGGTGCCAATTGTGGCTGCGGCGAGAATATTGTTGTGTGTTTCGAAGTAGATTGGTGCGCCGGTGTTATCTACGCCTACGAGTTTTGCGATATATCCATTTGGCCGGGTCATAACAGTGTCCCATTTTTTTTCTCTTGCGAGAGCCATTAATCGTTCGTGGTCCCTTTTTTTAATGACGGCTTTAGCGGCGGCGTTGCCGGAATCCCGGGAAGGGTTTTCCTGGGCGTAGGATATACTGTAAACGCAGACAATTATCAAAACAAGCGGTAAGCGTACTGGAAAAAATCGCATATTTGATTTCTGTTTAGGTGGTCGGTTAAAAACCTGAAACGACATTCTAAATTACACTAATTGCAAACGCATTAGAATATGAAAACGTACAATTTTTGGGCAATGCCGTTAATGGCGCTTGGACTGATGGCGCTTATTGCTTCGGGAGATGCAGGTTGTTCACGGTCAGGTATTAAGGGACATGTTTACCTGATCATGGGAGATCAGATGCCTTCACCGGGAAAGCCACCTTCAACTCCGCGCGGCATGAAGACGGAATTATACATATATGCATTGACAAATATGAGCCAGGTGACCAGGGTAGGGAATACTGCCTTTTACAGCCAGATAAATACGCCATTGATCGCAATTGTGAAGACCGATGAACAAGGCGCTTTTGCGGTGAAATTGCCTGTTGGCAGGTATTCGTTGTTTGTTAAAAAGAATGATAAGTATTATGCGAATTTGTTCGATGGAGATAATAATATTTATCCGGTAGAAGTAGCAAATGGATTAATGACAGAGGTTGAGTTCAAGGCGGATTATGGTGCAGTGTATTAATTTGGAGATGGCGGTGTAACCGGTTGGGTATGATGGCGTATTTGAGATGGAGGATGCGGCCAAGCTGATGACCGGCTTGAATTTGGAATGGAGTAGTTTGATAGAAGGGGAGTGGAGGTGTCTGAGGTTTTGGAATGTTTCAATTGGCTTTGCGCTTCGGCAGTCCTTCGGCGGGTCACTTCATCCCTCCTCGCGCCCAATGGGCTCCCTCCCCCGCCACCACCACCGTGAGTCTCGTGCCGGGAGCTAAGGGTATGAAATCTCTATGGAGCAGGGTACACCCGTCCACAGGATAACAACCTTAACCCCTTCAACAGAGTTAGTTGTCTGGCTATTGCCTTGTCCGTAATCCCGATCATATCCTTTAAATCCCAGCCGGTCTTTCATCTTCCTGGTACCATCAGCAAATATCACCTTCCAGCCGCCTTTCTTCCTTGGGAAAAAAACAAAATTTTCGGTGAAAAAAACGTTCAGGGTGGAATTGTAATCCGCTATGCTGACCGGCGGATTCTTCGCTGCCCATTGCTACGACTAAGATCATCCAGGCATTCATCAACAAAAGAGTATCTTTTTACAACAGTGCAACCTTTAAACCCGTATTAACGCAATACCAGCTGCTCCGTTTTCAATACACCACTACTCTTTAATGTCAGATGATAAACTCCCTTTGGCAGATTCTTCAGATCCAGCTGCGTAAAAGTCTTACCCTTCAGAATATCCTGTGCAACTGTTTGCCTGCCTGCCGAATCAAAGACTGACACCTTATCTCCCGGTAAGCCCGAAGGGTGCAATACCGTGATAACACCAGAAGCAGGGTTGGGATAAACTGTAAATGCAGAAGTTTTTTCAAAAAATACCTGAACCGTCTGGCTGTATCGCGCCGCTCCGTTCTTGTCGACCATCCGGAGACGGTAATAACAAGTACCGGAAGACGGGGCATAATCGTATCCGGTATATTCTTTTTCAGTAGTTGACTGCCCCGTTGCTACTACGCTGTCAATTGCCTGGAAACCTGTACCACGGCTCTTTTCTATAACGAAGTAATGCGTACCCGTTTCAGAAAGCGTATTCCACTTCAGTTCAACTTTACGTTCAAGCGGTTTCGCTTTAAAGTATCCCAGCGTAACCGGTAGCGTATTCGAAATAACAATCGACTGATTATTGTAAGCGGAAAACGCAAAATCACTATTGCCCGACATATGGATCCTGAAACGGGAGACGTTTGCCGCGTTGGAAGTCGTTATGCCGAATAAGCTGAGATCTGCTGCCCAAAGACGCAGGTCACGATCGGTTTTTGTAAGCGTGGAACCGAGTGTCATTGGGTTGGCATTTACATTATAAAAATCTGCTGTCCAGTTGCCGAGCTTTGAGATGCTGTTAAAGTTCACGGTCACCTGGTTGCCGACACGCACGCCCGATGCATCCAGGAATTCGTATGTCTCTGATCCCGGCTGTGCTATCTGTGTGATCAGGAGGTCAGGCACACCATCACCGATTTTCGCCACATTCAGACTATGCGCAAAAAAAGTAAATGAGTTGCCGCTTGGCAAATTGGCAATACCTGTTCCAAGGTCAAGCCCTTTTATCCCGTCACGGAGATAATCTGTAAAATTCGCATTCGAAGGAGGCGGAATGCCCGGCCCGTTATTCACGCCATCATACAGCTGCCCAAGCGCTACCAATGCGTCTTTCATCGTTCCCGTATAGGAGTAAATATTCATCGCCCACCAGTCACCTGCCGTATAAGCCTGGCCATGAGAAGATAACAGGGTATTGTTAGCACCTGTTGAATATTGCACCCCGTTCCAGGTGAAGGCGAGAAGATTATGGCTGTTGTCTGGCTTAACTGGGTTGAGACTACTCTGGCTTGACTTCCAGTAACCGCCGTAATCGGTGACAATGCCGGTTACAGCCTGGGTTTTTCCACAGAGGGGGAAGGACGCAGCCAGCACTCCAATAAACAGGCCTGCGAAAGGACTGTGCACACGAATGCGCTGTCCGGGATAGGAATCTTGGTTCATTTACAGATAGTTGGTATATCTTTTTGCCCGTAAGCCGGCAACCTTCGGGGCAGCCGCATTTACCGGTAAAATGACATGGTGGACTTATTTAATGTCAAATCCGGTAATTTATTGTGCAAAATGTCTATGAAAATAAGAGAAATTACGGATATGCTATAAGTGATAACACTTAATTTATGGTTGCTGAATAACTGCCGGGTTCTGCTGAAACGATTGAGAAGTTTGAAATGCTTCATAGGTTTGAGAAGTTTCATAGGTTAGGCGGGCGGCCCGGCGGATCAGATCGCAGGGCAGACGGTAGAACACCACCTGATCGTAACGGCCATTGAGTGGCAGAAGCGGTTTTCGGTAACCACCGGGCTTCGTTGTAAAAAGGGGGTTTGTTCGCGGTTAGCAGGTAGTTCACGCGCATTTTCTAAGTGTTGTCCTGAACTTCCGGTGCGTGTCCTGCTGCGTGTCTCACGCACCGGAACCAGCGGATGTGAGCGTTCCGATAAAAAACATTTCGGTCCATAACGATATTTCCGGTGACCGGGACGATAAAATCCATGTAAATCCGCGGGCCGCGCCGGCGGTAACGAAGGAGGGAACCTCCGGTAAAGTGAAAAGCTGATATACTCCCCGTTAAAGTCCGCACTTCTTTCATTCCTCTCCAATCCCTACCTTTGCACCTCGTTATGATCCAGGAATTGTTGCAGCAGTATCAGAACACCCCCCGCCTGTTTCAATTGGCAGACAGGCTCTCTTTTTCCCAAACCCAAAAGATATATCTCGCAGGACTCAGGGGCAGCGCGCCGGAATTTGTGACAGCGGCGGCATTCCTTCATCCTTCCTGTTCGCAGCTGAATCATCTCATTATTTTGAATGATGCGGAGGAAGCTGCATATTTTCACAATACACTGGAAAACCTGACCGGTGCTCTTGATATATTTTATTTTCCATCATCATTCAAGAACAGAAAGAACTACCGCCTGCTGAATTCTTCGCACGTAATGCTGCGAACAGAATCGCTCACGAAGATCGCCGCCGGCGGCAATAAGAAAGTACTTGTTACTTACCCCGAAGCCCTTTTTGAAAAAGTTGTGGTGCCGGGAACACTTTCTTCCAATATCATTTATATCAAAGCCGGCGATTCGCTGAACCTGGAAAATCTTTTATTGCAACTCGCCGATTATGGTTTTGAACGGACGGATTTTGTATACGAACCCGGTCAGTTTGCGCTCCGCGGTGGTATCCTCGATATTTATTCATTCGGAAATGAAAAACCTTACCGTATTGAATTATTCGGCAACGAGATCGATTCAATCCGCATCGTGGACCCCGAAACACAGTTGAGTGAAAGAAAACTATTACAGGTCAGCATCATTCCCAACGTAGATACACAGTTTGAAACCGAAGAAAGAGTTTCGCTGTTTGATTTTCTTCCTGATAATACCATCGTTTGGCTACAGGATTATGAAATTTGTAAAGAAAGACTTCTGGAGGGCGAGGATGATCTGACTGCTTTCATTAAAGGACACGAAGAGCTCACATGGCCAACCGCCGGTAAAAGGCGGCAAAACGAAGAAGAAGATAAACTTATAAAAAAGGAAGTAGTCGCAAAGGATTTTATTTCTGCCGCCACCTTTGAAGAGAAACTGATCAGCCGCCATGTTGTTGGATTTGGTTATGCGGATAGTTTCCCCGCTTCCTACATGCCCTTCGCAATAGATTTTCAAACAAAAGAACAGCCGGCTTTCAACCGCCAGTTTGACCTTCTGATCAATGACCTGAAAAGCTGGGAAGCAAAAGGGTTTCAATTGTATCTCTTTGCGGAAAATCCAAGGCAGCTTGAACGCCTCCAAACTATTTTTGACGATCTGAACGCAGCGATTGTCTTTAACCCGATCTCCACATCTATTCATGCCGGGTATATTGATGAAGATCTGAAGATCGTTTGTTATACTGATCACCAGGTATTCCAGCGTTATCATAAATACAAGGTCAAACAGGCATATAACAAAAGCAAAGCACTTACGCTTCGTACCCTGCGTGAATTGCAGCCGGGAGACTATGTTACACACATCGATCATGGCGTGGGCGTATACAGCGGATTGCAAAAGCTGGAAGTCAATGGCCGCCTGCAGGAAGCAGTGCGTTTGTTATATAAGAACAATGATATTCTTTATGTCAATATCAACTCACTTCATAAAATAGCCAAATACACGGGGAAGGAAGGAAGTGTGCCGAAGGTGAACAAACTTGGTACCGATACGTGGTCCAAACTGAAGGAGAAAACAAAGGTCAAGGTTAAAGAGATCGCATTTGACCTGATCAGGCTGTATGCACAACGGAAGGCCCAGGAAGGGTTTGCCCATGCACCTGACAATTATATGCAAACAGAGCTGGAGGCTTCTTTTATATATGAGGACACGCCGGATCAAAGCAAAGCGGTCAGTGATGTAAAGAAAGATATGGAATCCGCATCGCCGATGGATCGCCTGGTTTGTGGGGATGTTGGTTTTGGCAAAACGGAAGTGGCCATCCGCGCAGCTTTCAAAACCTGTATCGACGGAAAACAGGCTGCCATATTGGTGCCCACCACCATTCTGGCATTCCAGCACTATAAAACATTCAGTGAGCGGTTGAAAGACTTTCCCGTAACGGTTGATTATATCAATCGTTTCAAATCCGCCAAAGAAAAAAAAGAAACATTAAAACGACTGGAGGAAGGAAAGATCGATATCCTGGTCGGTACACATGGGATTCTTGGCAAAGAAGTGAAGTTTAAAGATCTCGGATTGCTGGTAGTGGACGAAGAGCAAAAATTTGGCGTAGCCCATAAAGAGAAGATCAAGAGCATCCGTACAACAGTGGACTGTCTGACACTTACCGCAACGCCGATTCCCCGCACACTTCAATTCTCATTGATGGGCGCGCGTGATCTCAGCATTATCAATACACCGCCGCCAAACCGTCAACCGATCCAGACTGAAGTGCAGGTATACAATCAGGATTTTATCCGCGATGCGATCTATTACGAAACAGAACGCGGCGGTCAGGTCTTCTTTATTTATAACAGAATTGCAGGTCTTTCTGAAATGGCTGCAATCATTCAGGGGCTTTGCCCTGATCTCAGCATCGGGTTTGCGCATGGCCAGATGGAAGGTCATGATCTGGAGGAAAAGATCCTCGACTTTATCGATCGCCGTTATGATGTGCTGGTTTGCACCAATATCGTTGAAAGCGGTGTGGATATCCCGAATGTAAATACGATCATCGTTAACAACGCTCACCAATTCGGTCTGAGTGACCTTCACCAGCTTCGCGGACGTGTAGGCCGCAGCAATAAAAAGGCATTCTGTTACCTCCTCGCTCCTCCGATGAGCACATTGCCCGCTGACTCAAGAAAACGCCTGCAGACCCTGGAACAACACAGCGAGTTGGGCAGTGGTTTCCAGATAGCGATGCGTGACCTTGATATCCGCGGTGCGGGAAATCTTTTAGGCGGTGAGCAAAGTGGCTTTATGGCAGAGATCGGCTTTGAAATGTACCAGAAGATCCTCGAAGAAGCGATCAAGGAACTGAAACGGACAGATTTCAAAGACCTGTTCAAAGAAGAGATCGCAAAACAAGATGATTTTGTACAGGATTGTACGATCGACACCGATCTCGAAATTCTTATACCGGATGAATATGTCGAAAGCATTACTGAAAGACTTTCGCTTTATCAGCGGCTCGACAATTCCGAAAATGAACAGGAACTTCTTGACATGCGTGAAGAACTGGCCGATCGTTTCGGACCTGTGCCATCACAGGTCGAAGATCTGTTCATTACAGTCCGCTGCCGCAAACTGGCTGTTGACCTCGGTTTCGAAAAAATGTCACTCAAAGATGAAGTGCTCCGTTGCCATTTCATCAATCGTCCCGATTCTCCTTATTTCGAATCCGATCTTTTTAACAAGGTCATCCAGTATCTTCAGACCGGCACCAACAAAGCGCGTCTCAGGCAAACAGGCAAACTTTTCCTGCTGATCGCACAACCTGTAAAGGGGATGGACGATATGCACCGGTTCCTGCAGGGGCTGCATAGATTCTGTTTTGGCGGAAATGATGTTCGGTGATCGAAAAGAATTCCCCGGTCAGTTAACGGAACTCGCTGATTATAGTGTTATCGTTGTTCGATGTCCGTTGACCGATGGCGGATTTAAAGCCAGCCCCGGGAAATGATCCTGTAAAAAGAGGGCTAACCCGATCAATAAGACGCAGAACCTTCCGTTAAACGAGCATAGATCCGCCACCCGCCATCTAACATAGGCCTTTCTGATGGAGACAATTTGCTAACTTAGTTTCTCAATAGCTCTTATGAGACCAAATCCAACCACCCTTCTGGCAGCGTTGTTGTTTGCCGGTACTTGTTTTGCCCAGGAAAGATCATCGTTTACAATTGCGTTACGTTCGGGGAATTTTATTCCTGAAAAAGATATATCAGCAGAACGCGTCGCGAAATTTAACCAGGCTGCAGCCCGCAGCGGCATTCCGAAATATGTATTGATACAGTTTGATGAACTGCCCGGCGAATCCGTAAGACACGCTCTTGACGGCGCTGGTATCCAATTGCTGGAATATGTACCGGAGAACGCTTACACGGCAACGATCAAAGGAAATATCAACAATGAACTTCTTGCACGTACAAAGGTTCGGGCTCTGATCGAATTAAAGCCGGAGCAAAAAATGTCACCACAATTGCTGGCGGGCAATTACCCCCTGAGCGCATTAAGAATGCCCGGCAAACTGGAGTTGTGGATCAGTTATCCGCAGACGATCACGGAACAGGAAGTTGCAAAGGAACTCACCGCGCTTGGTATGGAGATCATCCCCACACCTTATTCCCGGTACAGGATCATGTCGGTTCGTATTCCAGGGGAACGATTGAACGAGCTCGCCGGTCTCAGCTATATCGATTACGTGCAGTCAGCGCCTGGCACTGATGTGGAGTTGAATAATAAAAGCAGGGTATTATCCCGCGCGAACGTGCTGCAATCGGCTGCTGTTGGTGGAAGAAATCTTCGCGGGGAAGGCGTGACGATCGGTATCGGAGACAATGGAAGCCTTTTGCAGCATCTTGATTTCACCGGGCGCCTGATCGATCGTGCAGGTAATACCGGTGGCTCACATGGTACGCATGTGGGAGGCATCGCTGCGGGCGCTGGTCTGATACAGGAAAAATATGCGGGGTATCTCCCAAAAGCAACGATCATCGGTCAGACGTTTTCCGGCATTCTTTCCTATTCACCTGCATACGTGCAGGATCATGGAATGGTCATCACTAATAATTCCTATGGTAATGTGGTGGATGATTGTACCACGTTTGGTGTATATGATCTGTATTCGCGTGTTATGGATGAAATGGCTTTCCTGTTACCGGAACTGCAGAATGTATTTGCCGCCGGAAATAGCGGCGCGTATGCTTGTGCATCCTATCCGGCTACGTATAAAACTGTATTAGGCGCTTATCAAAGTGCGAAGAATGTCATCAGCGTTGGTTCAGAAACAGAGCTGGGCGTGCTTCACTCAAGCTCAAGCCGCGGGCCTGTTGCTGACGGACGTATCAAGCCGGAGATCGTTGCCCAGGGCGTATCAGTTGTTTCCACTTACCCCGTGAATATTTATGGACTCAATACCGGTACCAGTATGGCTTCACCAGCCGTCGCCGGCGGATTGGGATTATTGTATCAGCGATACAGACAACTGCATGCCAATGCTAATCCTTCCAATGCATTGATGAAAGCATTGCTTTGTAACGGTGCTACCGATATCGGTAACCCCGGCCCTGATTATTTTTATGGGTTTGGCCAGATGGACCTGTTGCGATCAGTGACCATGCTGGAAAATAACAACTACTTTCAGTCTTCCGTAAATCAAGGCTCAACCCAAACACATACAGTCAGCATTCCCGCCGGCTCCAATATTGCACAACTGAAAGTGATGTTATACTGGAACGATGCAGCTGCCGCTATGCTATCTTCCAAAACACTGGTCAATGATCTGGATCTTGAAGTGAGCACGCCGTCCGGAACAACTGTTCTTCCATTGGTACTGGATACCATCCCTTCAAACGTTGGTAACAATGCAACACAGAAGGCTGATCATATTAATAACATCGAGCAGGTGGTGATCAATAATCCAACGGCGGGTAGTTATACGTTCACGGTAAAAGGAACAACGATTCCGGCAGGCGGCGGATACAATTACTTTCTTGTATATGATACATTGCCTGTTTCTTCCACGCTGACCTATCCGATGGGAGGGGAGCATTTTTCTGCCGGAGATTCGATCTATATCAATTGGGAGTCTTATGGAAATCCTTCCAATAGCTTCACCCTGCAGTACTCCAATGATGGTGGTGCAACCTGGCCGGTCACCATTGCCAGTGATGTTCCCGCCAATCAACGGCAGTACAAATGGTTTGTACCCGCAGGCGCCACAAGCCAGGCAAGGGTGAGATTGACCCGTAATGGAACAGAATTGCAGAGCGCCAGTAATAACTTCGTTGTGCTGGGCACACCTGTAGTTTCACTTTCTTCCGTGCAGTGTGAGGGATATATAGCAGTGAACTGGACGGCCATTGCTGATGCAACAGATTATGAAGTGATGATGCTCCGTGGTGATGAAATGGTATCTGTAGCCGTTACGGAGGCCACATCCTGTACGATCAGTGGTTTGTCAAAAGATTCAGCATACTGGGTGGCGGTGCGGGCGAGGATCAATGGTAACCCGGGCTGGCGTTCTGCAGCCATTACCCGCCAGCCGAATACAGGAACATGTACAGGCTCCATCAGTAATAACGATCTGAAGATCGATGCGATCATCTCTCCCGATAAATCCGGGAGAAGATTCACGTCTGCAACTCTTTCATCAACCGTCAATATTAAGATAACGATCAAAAACCTGGACGATGCGCCAACGACCGGTAACATTCCCGTGAGCTACATCATAGGAACGTCGCCTGCCGTAAGCGAGACGATCATCAACCCGGCGATTGCTGCCCGCGGAACCTATACTTATACATTTACCACCACCGCAAACATGTCCGCGGTGGGAAGTTACCCGCTGACAGTAACTGTTTCTTATCCCGGCGATCCCGTTACTGCAAACGATACGCTGACAAAAGTGTATAAGCAACTGGATAATCCTGCACTTGATCTTGCAACGGATTTGGTTGATAATATGGAGGGTGCGCCGGTTCAAAGTTATACCTCCGCTCAAACGGGCCTGACCGGCCTTGACCGGTATGACTTCAAAGGTTCGGGTATTTATGGTCGTATCAGAACGTTTGTAAACAGTGGGATCGCTTATTCAGGTAATCGTGCTATAACGCTTGATGCGGCCAGGTACACTCCGGGAGGAACGATAGATTCGCTTACCGCTACATTTAACCTTCAATCTTATGATGCAGCAACAGATGATATCCGCCTCGATTTTCAATTCAAACAACATGGCCAGGCGCAGCATGCTGCAAATAAAGTCTGGATCCGTGGTAGCGATACCGGTCCCTGGATCGAAGCATATGATCTTTTTGCAAACCAGGGAGCACCAGGTGTTTTCAAACAATCATCAAGTATTGAGCTTCGTTCATTGCTGATCGCCAACAGTCAGAACTTTTCTTCAAGCACTCAGGTCCGCTGGGGACAATGGGGTGAAATGCTCACTGCTGATAACGAATCTGCCGCGGGATACACGTTTGATGATGTACATCTTTATCGCGTTAATGATGATATCCGGATGGTAATGGTGGATACACCTGTTGTGGCCAGCTGCGGTCTTAATGGAAACGTACCGGTCAAAGTGATCGTAAAGAACAGTGCTGCAGCAACCGTCAATAATATTCCTGTCCGCATGCAGGTAGATGGTGGCGTTGTGATCAGTGAAACGATCCCTTCCATTCCGGGAAATACAACGATCACATATTCATTTTCGGCAACAGCCAACATGGCCAGCCCGGGCCGCCACACACTAAAGACCTGGGTTGCGTATGCATCGGATTCTTATAAACAGAATGATACGGCGACCATCGACCTGATCAATTCGCCCATTATCGCGTCATTTCCTTACCTGCAGAATTTTGAAACAGATGATGGTTACTGGTATGCGGCCGGTACGAGAAGTACCTGGCAGTATGGGACCCCTGTTTCTCCCCGGATCAGCAAAGCTGCCAGTGGTACAAAAGCATGGAAGACCAGCCTGTATGGAAATTATAATGATGGAGAATTGTCTTATCTCTACTCTCCCTGTTTTGATATCAGCGGTATGACCAATCCTACACTGAGCTTGAGTCTTGCTCTTGATCTGGAAGATTGCGGAAGCACGCTTTGTGATGGCGCTTATGTGGAATATTCCGCAGACGGACAAAGCTGGACCAGGCTTGGAGCAGCGGGGCAGGGGACAAACTGGTATAATAAGAACTATGGAGGCTCGCAATTATGGAATGTGCAGAATTATACAAGATGGCATGTGGCAACAATACCTTTGCCAACCGGCCTGAAGCGTCTCCGTATCCGCTTTGTAATGCGGGCGGATCCATATACCAGTCGCGAAGGAATTGCGGTGGACGATATTCATATCTATGACAAACAGTTTGATATTTTTGATGGCACGCCTTCGAGTAATCCTGTGACACAACCAGCTGTAAATGGTAATAACTGGCTCCATTTTACGGATGCAGGTAGCGTGATCGCATCAATCAATCCCGCAGGACAGGACCTTGGCAGCACCGTTGCGCGGACCTACATTAATACAGCGGCTATCCGGAATGCATACAATCAGTATTACCATAACCGGAATATCACCATCAAGCCAACGCAAACGGCATTGAGTGACTCTGCTGTGGTCCGTTTTTATTTTACCGATCAGGAAACAGAGCAGTTACTGAATGCCACAGGTTGTGATCTTTGTTCAAAACCCGTATCGGCTTATGAACTTGGTGTTTCAAAATACACTGATCCTGATAAGACGCTGGAGAATGGCAGTCTTACTGACGATATAAATGGCAGCTGGTACTTTATCCGTAATGCTGCGAAAGTGCCATATGGCAAAGGATATTATGCAGAGTTCAGGGTAAAGGGGTTTTCCGAGTTTTGGTTGAACAATGAGGTTCCGGATAAAAACATGGTATCGTCCATTGAGCTTACGGGCTTCACCGCTACAAAGATCAATACTGATGTCAGGCTTGATTGGACAACGGCCAGCGAGATCAATTCTTCATATTATGATATCGAACTTGCTAAGGGAAATACGGCGGCATCACAACAGGCGTTTGCGCCTATCGCAAGAGTATCCAGTGAAAACCGGCCCATCGGATCAACGTATACTTTCACGGATAAAGAAAATAACAAGACGGGTGTGCGCTATTACCGGTTGAAAATGGTTGACATAAATGGAGATTTCAACTATTCAGAGGTTCGTCCGGTTGTGTTTGATGAAGAGATGAGTTGGCAGCTTTATCCAAACCCTTCGAAAGGAATATTCAATCTTATTTGCCAGGCGCCGGTGGGCGAACGGATCGATATCCGCATTCACGATATAAATGGCCGGCAGGTAGGCAGAGCACAGCAACAGGCAACGGGCTTTGTACAGAAGATCCCGGTAGATCTTTCACCGGCACACTTTGCGCAGGGTGTTTATTTACTTGAAGTATCAGCGGGAAAGAGTAAAAGCAGTTTCCGTATGGTCAAATTGTAATGAGGCGACGGATGATTTAATAACCATGGCCTGATCCAGCAGTATCGAATGTCGGTTCATCAGCTACTTTTAACAATACGTTCACTTCATGGCCGGAGAATTCTCCGGCCATTTTAATTTTAATCCGGTAAATGTGACGCAACAGCGTTCTACTTGCGATGCTCTGATAAATTTAATAAGGAAGGATGATACAATACCTGGTGAATTCACCTGTGAGAAAGATAGAACCGAATATTTACACCTGTCTTGATAATCCGCCCCAGGCTTCTTATGATAGAAAGGCACGCCTGTATGAATTTCTTGTCGGTAATTATTTTTACAATAAGATCATGTGGGGAACACGTCCGGTGGATTATATACATTATGCCAAAGAGGTGCTTGCTACCTGTGAAGGCACACTGGTGGATGTTGGCTGCGGTGGATTGATACAGACATCCCGCTTATATGCATCGCGCCTGCAATACACAATACTTGCAGATGTATCACTGGAAATGTTGCGGATCGGAAAGTCCAGGCTGCTGCATTATAAAGAAAGATTGCCCGAGCAGCTCACACTTCTGCAGGCCGATGCATTCAGGCTTCCGTTCCCTGATGCATCTATTGATAACGTTGTAAGTTTTGGCATGCTCCATTTGTTTGATAACAAGCAGGCGTTTATACAGGAGTTCCTTCGAATTCTTAAAAAGGGCGGTAGTTTTCATATGTCTGCACTTACGAATGACCGACCTATCAGCAGAGCATACATACGTCTTCTTCAGAAAAGAAATGAATTTGCCGTGGCCATGAGCAGTAAACAGATCATCGGGCTTGTTCAGCAGCATACGGGAAGGATCCAGCATTATTCGATAGGAAGTATGGTATTCATCAGCGGGATAAAATAGAGGCAGGGTTTTAGAAGTTATGACCGGCCGGAATCCTCAGGCGCGCTCGCCTGCTCTGGCGTTCAAAATAAATTCATAAATGAATGAACATTCATTTATCTTTGTCCTCATGCGGATCCGGGATATCTCTAAAGAAGAACTGGTAAAGAAACGTGCGATCATGGTCCTTGGCAAAGAAGGCTTCGAAGGCTTTAGCATGAATAAACTTGCCAAAGCCTGTAATATATCAGTAGCTACTTTGTATATCTATTACAAGGATAAGGATGATCTCATCATTGCAGTTGCCATCGAAGAAATGGATAAGATGAATCAGGCCATGCTCAAGGGGTTTGATCCTGCCATGGCATTTGCCGAAGGGCTGCGTACCCAATGGAAAAACAGGGCTTCATATATGCTCGACCATCCGGAGGTCTCATTGTTTTTTGAACAGCTGCGCAGTTCCACTTATCACGGTGACATATTCCCCGCGGCCATGAAAGATTTTTCGGATGTCATGGGCAGCTTTATGAAAAATGCTGTGAAAAATAAGGAGATCGATCCGATGCCGCCGGAAGTTTTCTGGAGTATTGCCTACGGGCCTCTGTATACATTACTTCGTTTCAGCTATGAAGGCAGAAGCATTGGTGGCCGCCCGTTCTCTTTTTCCAGGAAAGTATTATGGGAAACATTTGACCGGGTGCTTCTGGCTCTCGCCAGGAAATAATGTGCATTCGCCGGAAGACAATTGAAAGAAGTGACACTTTGAATGACGTTTGTGCTTCTGAGAAATATTTGAACTGAATCAACTCTGACAAATGAAAAAACAAACCATTTCCCTCAATCCATACCAGGTACTGGTAATGGTGCTGCTTGCATTATTGCAATTTACGGTCGTGCTCGACTTTATGGTGCTTTCGCCTTTAGGTGATATCCTGATGAAGGGTCTCGATATTACGCCTTCACAATTCGGTACTGTTGTATCGGCATATGCATTCAGTGCCGGTATTGCCGGCATCATTGCCGCTGGTTTTGCTGATAAATTTGACCGAAAGAAAATGCTGGTGTTTTTCTATATCGGCTTTATTGCAGGAACGTTCGCCTGTTCTATGGCGAATAGTTATCACGCATTATTGATCGCGCGCATCATTACCGGGTTGTTTGGCGGTGTGATCGGTGCAATATCGATGGCGATCATCACAGATATTTTTGAGCCGGCGCAACGCGGACGGGTGATGGGAACTGTGCAGATGGGCTTTGCTGCAAGCCAGGTATTGGGCATTCCGGCGGGATTGTACTTTGCAACATTGTGGGACTGGCATGCGGCGTTTCTGATGATCGTGGCGCTTGCAGCCATTATCCTGATCGTGATCCTTCTGAAGATGCGCCCTGTAACTGCTCACCTGAAACTGCAATCTGACAAATCTGTGCTGATGCATTTCTGGCATACGCTGGCCAATCGTACTTACAGGATCGGGTTTACTGCCACGGCACTATTATCTGTTGGTGGCTTTATGCTGATGCCTTTTGGCAGCGCATACCTGGTAAACAATCTTCACATTTCGCAGGAGCGCTTACCGATGATCTTTTTGTGCACCGGTATCGCATCGATCGTGATCATGCCGATGGTGGGAAGACTGGCGGATCGCATTGACAAGTTTAAATTGTTCGCCGGAGGTTCCGTACTGGCAATTATCATGATCATCATTTATACCAACCTTCCACCAATACCGCTGTGGGAGATCATCGTGATCAATATGATCCTGTTCATGGGTATAATGAGCCGTATCATCCCCGCAATGGCGCTCACCACAAGCATTCCGGAAATGCGCGATCGTGGCGCATTTATGAGTATCAATAGTTCATTGCAGCAGATGGCCGGCGGGATCGCGGCAATTGCTGCAGGCTTTATCGTATCACAACCATCGAAGGCTGCACCATTGCAGCATTATCCTGTACTTGGGATTGTTGTGAGTGTTGCCATCCTGGTGTGTATAGTATTCGTTTACCGCATAAGCGTTGTTGTCAGGAAGAGAAGCGTTCCGGCGACAGCCGCAACACCTGAGCATACGGCGATGAGCATCGAATAAGTGGGAGAGGTTGAATAGGTTTGAAACGTTTCAAGCCTCTCAACCCTATTCAAAGTTTATCCTTCCATGCAAGTGCTTCTTCTTTCTTCAGCAAAGCCTGCGTTTTTAAATGACCGGGAATGTTTTCCATGTACAATACGATGCATATCACTACTCCGTAAAGGAAGTGAAGGATCAGGATCAATGAGTAAAAACCCGTGATCATAATGAACGCAACGGAGATCATCGATAGCGCTGTACTGATGATCACCAACAGAGGCGCATAGGTTTTCTGAACCGCCAGAAATATGAAAGCAGCTATTCCAAATGAATAGACAGATAAAAGAACATAAGCCATCCAGTGGCTACTTGTATAGTTCATCAATTGGATCAGGGATGTTATGGCGATCATGGCGCCAAAGATGCCGGCATAGATGCAGATGTTCTGGTGGCGTTCTGTAAACTGTTGTTTCATAGAAGTGTGTTTCGGTATACAAAATAGCCAAAGAACCGAGCATCGGCAACCGGCCGGAGTTTTCATCGATACCAAGAAGAATCACTAAGTATTTCCCCTTAATATCTATAATAGTCAATTGCTTTTGGTCTTTTGGTAAGATTATTGTTGTTAACGGAAAGCCGTTGCGACCTGAAACACCTTTCCAATATCATGAAGAGAACCGCCAGCGTGCTGATCATTATGCTACTCCTTTTTGATGTAGCTAAGGGTCAACCCTGTTCTATACCTGATTCCTTCTTTGCGGACGACACTATTGTTGTCTGCCAAGGCAGTACATTCCAACTAAACGCACCTGTTGTCTCCGGAGCAATTTATTCCTGGTCAACAACAGAGGTTTCCAATCCGCTGATGGTGAGTTTTAATGGAAAATACTGGCTGGATATCACGGATGGTAGTTGTTCCCGCTCAGATACCGTCGTTGTTCTATTCAATTCTTTTTTATTATCTCCTGTTGTTGGCAATCTTACCTTATGTAAGGGCCAGGCTCCTTTGCCAATAAATGTTGAAGGCCAGAATCTTTTATGGTATACCGATCCTGTTGGAGGAACCCCCGGTTCCGGAACACCTGGTCTTTCAACCGTTGATACCGGCAGCACCACTTACTGGTTTTCCCAAACGATCCGAGGCTGTGAAAGCCCGCGTGTTTCCGTTGAAGTAAAAGTGATCGATAAGCCGATGTTCGATTTGGGCGAAGCCTTTATTATCCCGTGCGGCGCCGCAGGCATTACCCTGCAGGTAGTTCCCGAACAGGGAACTGTGTATACCTGGAGCAACGGGGTTCAGGGAGCATCCATACTGGCACCCGGAAGAGGAACCTATAGCCTGTATGCAGAGAATATGTGCGGCAATCATCGGGACACCGTGATGGCCGTTGAATGTGAAGACCGATGCGTTCAGTTCCCGACAGCTTTTACACCCAATAGCGACGGAAAAAATGACCGCTACAAACCTGCTTGTTTTTGCCCGGTGCCCGAGTATAAACTGATGATCTACAACCGTAACGGGGAAACTGTTTTTAGCACGAAAGATCCTTCAGGCGGATGGGATGGTTTTTTCAAAGGGAAACAACAGCCCATTGGAGCGTACGTATATTATTCCGAATTCTACGACTTTATTCTAAAACAAACCTTCATCCGGAAGGGCACTTTTATGCTTCTGCGTTGACCTTTCTCAAAAAAGAACGGCTGCCCCGTTAAGGACAGCCGCTTTATCTATTTACACAATGGTTGATCTTACCAACCTTGTTTTGCAATACCGGCTTTAATTGCCGCCAAAGCTTTCTCCTCACCAAGCAATGTAGTAAGCTTGTTTCCTTTACCATCATTACCCTGTGCCATATAAGCTCCTTTGACAGTTCTAGTGATAACGGCATCCTGGATCGGAACACCTTTTTCTTTAGTTTTTACATTGTACGCTGTAAGTGTTACTTCAGACATGATGGTTACTTTTTATTATTAGAAAAGTTGAAATTACGCCTTTTGACCCGGTTGAAGGGACCGGCGCCTCTGTTGTTAACGCAAAAAGCCTGCCGCTTGTAAATAAAATATTGAAAATCAACGGAAGAGCTTTTTTGTTTTTTATTCCCACAATGTGTGGATTTTCATTTATTTAGAGTCAATATCAGCATCTTAAACCAGCTTATGAAACCCGTAAAATTCCTCTTCTTTACAGCAAGTTTTGTTGTCCTCATCACCACTTCCTGTATTTCGCAGCAGTCTTATGACCGTACGCGTCTTACAGATTTCTTTCAAAGTGATGATTATGAGTCCGCTGTGAATTGGTTAAACTCCCTCAATGACCTCGCCGGCAATTTAATATACCAGTCGGATCTGGCCTATGCGCTTTATATGAACGGAAGTTATGAGCAGGCCAAAACCGCTTTTTTTCCGGTGATCGCCAGTGAGCCGGGAAATTTAAAAGCAAATCTTTACCTGGCCAGGGCAAATGAGGGGCTTGAGCGGCCGGATAGTGCGCTTTTTTATTATCTGCAGCTCACACGTCTTATGCCACGAAACTACCGGTACTGGCAAAAATCCACACAATTGTATACTGACATGGCTGCGTATGATTCCGCACTTCAGTGCGTGCATGCGGGGTATGGTTTTAATCCCGGTTCTCCGGCGCTCGCCGTGCAATATGCCAATGCGCTGGTAAGGCTGAAAAAAGCCGACCGTGCTGATTCCCTGATCTCCGCTTTTTTGCTTCGCGATACAACCAGCAAAGAAGTGATCGCAAAGAAGATCGACCTTGTTTCCAAAAAGCCCGATCACAAACAGGTCATATTCTGGGGTGAAAAATTGCTGCGCGATTCAGCGGATCTGACCGTTCCATTTGTCAGTCTTGCTTACAGCTACCTGAATTCAGACAGCATTGATCGGAGCATTTATGTTTGTGAATGGCTGATCTCAAAAAATAAAGCCATTTCACCGGTGTTGTATTGCGCAGCATTGGCTTATGCAAAGAAGAAAGATTTTATAACGAGTAATGAATACCTTGATAAATGCCTTGGCTTAAGTATTCAGAAAGAAGCGACCCAGTATTTTAATGCGAAATCTGATAACTATGAAGAAATGAAGCAATATAAAACCGCGGCAAATTATCATGACACATCTTATTATATTTTTCAGACGCCGCTTGATCTTTACTATGCCGGCCGCCTCTATGATAAATACCTGAACAATCCATCTAAAGCCGCTGCTTACTATAAGCAATTTCTTGCAAAAAGGAAACGGCCTGCTACGGCAGATGAAATGCGGATCTTCGAATACATCAATGCTTACCTTGAAGAAAGATCAGCAGGCGCAGCAAAGAAAGCGCAGAAATAAAAAATCCCGCCGGTGCATGTTCCGGCGGGATTTTTTATTTCTGATAACGGTATTCGATGACCGTTAACCGATCTGCGCCAGTTGGCGGAAGGTCCCGGTTCTTATTGATCGTTCAGTATTCTTTTTATAGGGTCATTTCCAGGGTCTTTTAAATCGGCCAACTGCCATCAAACAATGATAACGCTATAACCGGCAAATTGCGTTAGTTATTCTCGTTAAGTGTATAATAGATAGAGACCAATGATCCTCCGGTGAAATTCAATTCAAGTAATTGCCAGCGCTTGTTCACTGCGGCTGTAACAATCTGCCATTGTGTAGAACTGGCAATCCCCGGGTCATAGTCCTTCGAGAGATTTTTATCAAACAAAGAAAGACGTTGCAGTTTGTTTGCATAAACAGAAAGACTTTTAATGCCAACCAGCTTGTCGTAGATGGTTGTAACGCTGTCACCAATGCTCAGGCCATTTGCATACTCGTTGATACCTGGCCATTTTGTCAATGGAGTACCATTATTCATATAGATCACTTTGATCTTTTCTGCTTCAAAACCAACCTGGATGCCGTTGGAAGTGCCGGTTGTTTCGTCCATGAATATGCTGTTGTACAGTGGAATCTTATTTTCCAGCTCAGCAAGATCGCTGTACACATTACCGACAATTCCGAGATAAGAGATTTGCTTATCTGCGCGGATAGCCTGAAGGGTAGAGTATACATCCTGTGCTGATTGTCCTACATTGATGCCCCACAATTGACCGCCTGTGCGGACCGTGTCACGTTGGATCGCTGTATAAGGCTGAGAATCCTGATTACCAAGGTCCGAGCCTTTCATGCAGGAAGCCAGTGAGAGAAGAAGCGCTGCTGCTGCCACAAATCTGATCATAGATATTACTTTTTGCAACCTGACACCGTGTTGTATTCAAGCGTTGCATGAGCCGGGCCGATAAAAAGAAATGCCCCGGATCGGGGTCCGGGGCATTTCTTTTTATCGGTAAAAATAGTTATATATCAAGTTTTGCATATTTCGCATGACTTTCGATGAATTCACGACGTGGAGCCACTTCATCTCCCATCAGCATACTGAATACGCGGTCAGCTTCTGCTGCACTTTCGATGGTTACTTTCTTAAGTGTACGTGTGTCAGGATTCATCGTTGTATCCCATAGCTGATCAGCATTCATTTCACCGAGACCTTTGTATCGCTGGATGTTCACGCTGTCTTCTTTACCTGCGCCGATGCGCTCAACCAATGCCTTACGTTGTGTTTCATTATATGCGTAAGCCTGCTCTTTTCCTTTTTTTACCAGATAAAGTGGCGGCTGTGCGATATAAACATAACCCTGTTCAACCAGTTCTTTCATATAACGGTAAACGAAGGTGAGGATCAGTGTTGCAATGTGAGAACCATCCACATCGGCATCCGTCATGATGATCATTTTGTGATAACGCAGTTTTACGAGGTTAAGAGCTTTCGGATCTTCTGGTGTTCCTACTGTAACGCCGAGTGCCGTATACATGTTCCTGATCTCTTCATTCTCGTAAATCTTATGTTCCATTGCTTTTTCCACGTTGAGGATCTTACCTCTCAGCGGCAGGATTGCCTGGAAGCTACGGTCCCGGCCTTGCTTTGCCGTTCCACCTGCCGAGTCTCCTTCGACAAGGAATAACTCGCAACGGTCAGGATTACGATCAGAGCAATCGGCCAGCTTACCCGGCAAGCCACCACCTGTCAATACCGTTTTGCGTTGTACAAGTTCTCTTGCTTTACGCGCAGCAGCTCTAGCCTGCGCAGCCAGGATCACTTTGGCAACGATATTCTTTGCCTCCTTTGGATTTTCTTCCAGGTAAGCTTCAAGTACTCTTGAAACAGTTGAATCAACAACACCGGTAACCTCATTGTTGCCAAGCTTGGTTTTTGTCTGCCCTTCAAACTGGGGTTCCGGAACTTTTACAGAGATGATCGCACTGAGACCTTCACGGAAGTCATCACCTTCGATCTCCACTTTTGCTTTTTCAAACAAACCGTTCTTATCACCATAGCTTTTGAATACGCGCGTTAATGCGCGGCGGAAACCGGATACGTGTGTACCACCTTCGATAGTATTGATGTTGTTGACATAAGAGTAAATGTGTTCGCTATAACTATCGTTGTAGCTCATAGCCACTTCTACAGCAACATTTGTTCTTTCATCACGGCCTTCCACGGAGATCACTTTTGGGATCAATGTGTTGCGGCCTGCGTTCGAGTCAAGCATTTCAACAAACTCAACGATACCGCCTTCACTGAAGAAACTTTTGCTGTAATCAGTGCCGTCTTCGTTTTTCTCACGAAGATCTGTCAGTACGATCCTTATACCGCGATTCAGGAAAGCCAGCTCACGTAAACGGCCTTCGAGAATTTCTTTATTGTAAACGGTTGTGGTGAAAATGCTTGCGTCAGGCCAGAAATGCACTCGTGTACCGGTGGCGTCGCTTGTGCCGATCTCGCGCACGCTGTATTGCGGAACACCGATATGATATTCCTGCTCGAAGATCTTTCCTTCGCGCTGAACAGTTACATGCAGTGTGGTAGAAAGTGCGTTCACGCAACTCACACCCACACCGTGCAGACCGCCGGAAACTTTATAGGTGTCTTTGTCAAACTTACCACCTGCGTGCAGCACGGTCATCACGATCTCCAGTGCTGATTTTTTTTCTTTTGTATTGATACCGGTAGGGATGCCACGTCCATCATCCTGCACGGAGATGGAATTATCTTCATGGATCTTTACATCGATGTTCTTACAGTAACCCGCCAGCGCTTCATCGATTGAGTTGTCCACTACCTCATATACGAGGTGATGCAGACCTTTCACTCCGATATCGCCGATATACATCGCGGGGCGCTTACGAACCGCTTCCAAACCTTCCAATACCTGGATACTGTCAGCACCATAACCACTGGATGCGGCCGGTATTTGCTCTGTTGTTTCTGTGCTCATATAAGCTTTGTAACCTCTGTTAAAATGGGGGAATTAAAATACTTACAAATGTACCAAAAAATACACGAATAAAGAGCGCGAATGGTCACGAATTAGTCCGGATAAGACCCCTGCAAAAGCCTTGCGTAGCGCGAGATTCAGCCAACATCTACTTTTGTTGCTGTTAATTTGAAATACAGATTTTAACAGTTCCTGAGCGGTTCATACTTATGCACAAAAAGCCAACAAAAAACCGGTATCGGGAAAGCTCCCGATACCGGCCTCAATTATCGTATTTATTCTATTCAATCAGGCGGTGTTCGCGCTCATTCTCGAACCATTCACGTCATTAACGTTTGACGATCTGCGCGACCAGATCTGCTTCTGTTGCCACTTTATTTCCCACATAAACTGTTCCCTTCATCTCGCAAATACCTCTTCTGATAGGGGCAGACAATTCCATCTTTAAGATCATCGTATCTCCGGGTCTGACCATCTGCTTGAATTTGCAGTTGTCGATCTTCAGGAAGTAAGTGTCATATTGCCCTTCGCCGGAAAGATTGATAGCAAGCATGCCGCCGCATTGTGCCAGCGCCTCGATCTGCAATACTCCGGGCATTACAGGATTACCGGGGAAATGCCCCTGGAAGAACCATTCGTTGAACGTTACGTTTTTCACACCAACGATCTTGGTATCGGTCAGTTCAATGATCTTGTCCACCAGCAGGAAAGGAAAGCGGTGCGGCAGCGTCTTTTCGATGAACTGAAGATCATACACGGGCTGTTGTGTTGGATTGTAAACCGGCACATCACGTGTATGTTTATTTTTCTTTATATATTGCTTGATCCTTTTTGCAAACTCAACATTGGTACTGTGGCCCGGCCTGTTAGCGATCACACGACCTTTGATGGGATAGCCTATCAGCGCGAGATCGCCTACGATATCGAGCAGTTTGTGACGAGCTGGTTCGTTGGGAAAGCGTAACTCAAGGTTATTCAGGTAACCCTGGCTGTCTACCTCGATATTGTCTTTTTTGAAGATGCTTTGCAGGCGTGTCATTTCTTTCTCGTCAACCGGTTTGTCAACGATTACGATGGCATTGTTTACGTCACCGCCTTTGATCAGGTTATGATCGAGCAGCATTTCCAGTTCGTGAAGAAAGCAGAAGGTACGGCTGGGCGCGATTTTATCCTTGAAATCCCTCATCTTTTTGAGGTCTGCGTGCTGCGTTCCCAGTACAGGTGAGTTAAAGTCGATCAGGGTGGTGATCTGGTATTCCGGAGCCGGCATTACCACCATTTCCACGCGTTTCACTTCGTCTGAATGATAAATGTTCTCATCGATGGTATACCAGACTTTTGCGGCGTCCTGCTCCAGGATGCCGGTTTCTTCTATCAGTTCCACAAATGGTTCAGAACTTCCGTCCATGATCGGCATTTCCGGTCCGTTGATCTCGATCAGGCAATTGTCCACGCCCATACCCACCAGCGCAGCCAGCACGTGCTCAACCGTACTCACAGAAGCACCATTACTTTGCAGCGTCGTCCCACGGCTCGTATCCGTTACAAGGTCGCAATCCGCTTTGATCACAGGTTTATTCGGAAGGTCAACCCGCTGGAACTGGAAGCCAAAACCGGGCATGGCCGGCTTCAGTGTAAGATCGGCCATAATACCCGTATGAAGGCCTGTTCCTGAGATACTTATTTCAGCTTTAAGCGTATGTTGTTTATCCGGATTAAAATTGATATTCATGCGTTTATGTTGAATGGGTGCAAAGATAGTATTTCGGTTCGATGTTCGATGTTGGAGAGGTGATGTTCGAATCCTGTTCGATAACCGATATTCGTTGGCCGATGACCGAAATCAAGATCGGCACATTAAGTTCAGAAAGAAGCCCTCCGATATCGGAGGGCTTCTTTCTGATTAGTTTTTATCAATCCGCGGAGCCGGGCCAACGGTCATCGGCCAACGAACATCGGTCATCGGCCATCGTCTTCGCAACCGATCGGAGCTCCCGGCGGAGCCACTGCATGAATTGTTGGCCTGGCATCTGCTGGCGCTTTCATTCTTTCGAGGGCGAGGAGGAGATGACCGTTATAGCCGGCGTCGGTGTTGGTTTTCTTTTTTGTGTCGATAAATGTTTTCAGGTCGGACAGGGATTGCTGGAGAATGGAACGGGTGATAAATGAATTGTTGTCGCTGATGCTGGATGACAGCAGATAGGTGAGCAGGATCTGTTCTGTCTGTTGCTGGATCAAGCCTTCGAGACCTTTGCGGCGGGGAGCTTTCCATGTTGAATTGATCAGGGTGGTCAGCATTCCGGAAAGGCTTAGCGTATTGGCCTGAACCGTATTCCCGGAAAGGCGGTTCAGCCTTTCGCTATTGAACAGAAATGACAATGGCAGATCCGTAGCTGTTTCGGCAGGGCTCAATGCATCGAATGACATACCTGACCTTTTCTTGAACAATTCACGTGTATTATTATAACCAGCGGGACGTGGCGGGATCATTTTTACAATGCGGTCAGGCAATGCAAGTGTAGCCGGATCGATGGTGGTGAGCACAGCCTGCAGCGCAGCAGTCTGTTCTTCTTTGCTCAATGGTTGTGTAACAAGCTGGCCATCGCCACGCAAAGCATAACGATAATCGACACCACCGACAAGTTTTGTCACGGCTTCAACCTGGTAACGATGATAAAGATAAACCGGGACAAGCGCATCTTCCAGGAATGCCATTGGCGTACCGGGACGGATATTATTCTCGCCAAATTTACTCAGTGCTTTTTCACGCACTTTCAAAAGGAGTTTTAATTCATCAACCGGATTTTTTCCATTATCCCACAAGTGTGCCGTTGGATGAAGGCCGCCGGCTGCACGTGCGTCACGATCGCTGATGAATTGCATACCTTTCTTATATCCGTCAGAAAGAAGTTTATCCAATTCCTGCTGTTCGTTTTTCCCGTTTGCAAAATCCTGGTAACCCCATGTAATGCTGAGTTTGTCCCATTCGCCGATTCCATCCGCATAGGCCTGGCTCAGATCAATATCGCCATTGGTATCAAGTTTTACCGCTGGCGGAGGATAGTCCATTACGCTGGAGCGATCGACCACGCTGGCGGCATAGTTGTGCATCAATCCCAATGTATGACCGATCTCATGCGCGGACAATTGCTTCAACCGGTTCAATGCCATCTTCAGCATTTTATTATCAGCAGGCAAACCATTTTCAAACGGTGAGAGCAGGGCACTTGCGATCAGGTAATCCTGCCTCACGCGCAACGAGCCAAGTGTTACATTTCCCTTGATGATCTCGCCTGTTCTTGGATCTGTGATTGCAGCGCCATAAGACCAGCCCCTGGTAGAGCGATGGACCCAGTTGACCATATTGTAACGCACATCCATCGGGTCTGCATCTTCAGGAAGGATCTTTACCTGGAATGCATTGATGTAGCCGGCCGCTTCAAAAGCCTGGTTCCACCATTGTGCGCCTTCCAGTAATGCACTGCGGATCGGTTCCGGCGTACCATTATCGATATAATAAACGATAGGTTTTACAGCTTCGCTTTTTGCTGCCGCGGGATCTTTCTTTTCAAGACGATGACGGATGATGAAATTTTTTTCGATCGGTTCCGTAACCGGCGTGCTGTAATCGAAATAAGACATGTTGATAAAACTGCTGCGCGGATCAAACACCCGAGGTTTGTAATTGTTGTCCGGCAGTTGTACAAACGAATGATGAAGCCTCAACGTGATTGCTTCCGCAGAAGGCGTCACCGATCGCACATAATTACCAGCTTCGCCGTCATTATTGATAAAAGTGAGCGTTGCTTCCAGCTCTGTATTCTGCGGAAAGTTTTTGCTTTGCGGAAGATAAAATGCCGAACGTGTTTTATCCAGTGTATAATTGCCCTGGCGCATACCACGGATCCTGTTTGCAACTTTCATGGCATCGCGGAATATAAAATCCGTTGCATCAACCAAAATGTGTCCATTGCTTTCAGCTTCGATGGTAAAGCCCCATAGCACAGATTGCGCAAACGACTGCTCAACGGCCCTGCGTTCAGCCTTATCATTTGTCAACGCGCGATAATCGTAATTAGGCTGCACCATCAGCAGCTTTCTGCCGGTGCGGTTAAAACGGACGATCCTTGAATCGCCGAGCAGGCCCCGGTCAAGGCCAATATCATTCGAGCCAAGCCCTGCCGGAAGCGATGTGATATAAAGAATTTCCGAATCGGGTTTATCTATTTCCAGCCAGATCTTACCGGCATTTTCATCCCAATAGAAATTCAGATAACCTTCATATTTCTTCAGGTTTTTTGTTTTGTCTTCGACGGAGGGAAGTGCCTGGGATTGGGCAAAAAAAGGCAATAATGCCAGGAATAGAAAAAAGATCCGAGCCATAACAGTTAGTTTTTGTACGGCTCAAATTAATGAAAATAGTTAACCCATGAATCAGGTTATTCGTTTGAAATCTGGTTGTTTATTTGTTAGATGGATCCTGCATTACTTTTCCCGGAATTGCAGTCCAATATTATATAGCCAGGCGAATCATTGGGTGTGCCATACTCCAATGATTCGCCTGGGCTAAATCGCCGGCGCAGTTTAATTCGCGTAATCTGTGCTAATCCGCGTCACTGTATTACCATATTAAATCTCTTCGCCTGCTCCCTCACAATTCTTTCTATCTCTGTTTCCAAAGTCTGTTCGTTCTTACCAGTTGTTTTTTTCGCTTTTTCCTGTACGATATACGTCTCCCGTTTTACATTATTATCTTCAATCGCCTGTTGTATTGCTTTTCTCTCGACAGATTTTTTTTCGATCACAACCTTTAATTCAGCTCTTGTTTTTCCTCTAAGGCTGTCAGGCAATGTTGCCATGTCCACTTTTTTATAAAACAAAGAATCGCTGCTGATGGCATCGACCGCATCCCAGGACCTGTTATCATAAAGCATTTTCTTTGCTTTCACGGAAGCACGCTTTGCCATAACAGATTTATTCATCTTCATATTTGCGTCATCAACGGCTGCCTGCTGTTCGTATTTAATAACGCCGTTCTCGCCATAGCTCAGATAGGTTTTATTCAGCTGGTCGTTCAGTACAAAGATGGTGCTGTCGTATGGCGTTGGAATATCATCAATCACGGCATCCTGGTTGATATTGGTAAAACTGCCGGATCCGCATTCGCTGCCGAGATTCCAGTGTTCGCGAATGCCCTGCATTTTATCTCCGCAATAGATTGTATTGACGATCACATTTTTCCTGCGTGCTTCAGAGCAGGCCCTGGTAAAGCTTAATTGTCCCTGCAGGAAATCTTCATTGCCTGCAATAAAGATCACTTTGTAACTATTCGCCATTGTATCCCAGTTCATTTCTGTCAAAGACGTATACATCACCTGGCCGCAGTACTCATCGCCGCCATTGGTCTCGAGGGAGAAAAGTTTCCGGGAAAGGAAATCAAGATCTGAAGTAAAACCAGTGATCTGTTTTACGTAACCATTTCTTATATCATTGCTGCTTCTTCCATATTCGTACAACGCAATCTGAATGGAAGGAGCCGCACCTTCGCAGGTTGCTTTGCCCATTACACTTACCATATTCCATAGCTGGGCTTTTGCCTGTTCGATCAGGCCGTCCATGCTATTGCTTACATCCAGCAATACGGCTACCTGTATTTTGGAAGAAGGTGGCGGGAGAGGTGTTTTATCCGGAACCGGATCCTTTGTTTGAGGCTGATGAGGACTGCCCAGTCGTGCAATTGCGAAAAATGATGCAAATACAAACAAGGCGATAACTGCTGGTTTGATATAGCTGCGCATAACAGATGGTTTTATCCGACAGAGATGCACTTGCCTGCCGGTTACATACGCCAGTCAATTAATGCGATCAGCTTTAGATTTTCTTTAACGTAAAGCGGGGGAAGTTTCCTTATCCCGTTGAAAGGGCCAATCAGGGTTCAGTCGGGTAATATTAAGAAGAATAACGGCAGGTTTCTGGTGAAACGTTTGATACGTCAGGCAGGCGGCCTTAATACGGGAAATACAGATCCGAACAATCGCAATACTATCGGTTATGATTCCGCTGGCAGTAGCGGAGACACTGAGTTTTACGAGCGGATGCGACAAATCCAGGCCGATAATTTGAAGTGTTAACGGGATTCTGTCAGTAATTGTTTCAGCATTTGTTCAAGTTCCTTCACACGTTTTTCCAGTTCAGGCAGTTTTCTTGTTACCGCCTGGCTTCGAAGGGCGGAAGTATAGTCGTGTGCAGGTGAGCCGGTAACGGCTTTGCCGGGTTCAATGGATTTGCTGACGCCACTTTGTGCGTTCACTTTCGCGCCGTCGCCAAGCTGGATATGCCCAACGATGCCGGCCTGGCCACCGATCATTACGCTTTTGCCGATCTTGGTACTTCCACTGACGCCGGCCTGTGCGGCGATCACAGAGCTATTGCCTATTTCAACATTGTGCGCGATCTGGATCAGGTTGTCCAGTTTAGCACCTTTGCGGATAATAGTTGAACCAATTGTGGCGCGGTCAATGGTAGTATTGGAGCCGATCTCAACAAGATCCTCCACCACCACATTTCCGATCTGCGGCACTTTTTTAAAACTTCCGTCAGGTTGTGGAGCAAATCCAAAACCATCGCTGCCAATGATCGTACCCGCGTGGATCGTAACGTTATTACCGATCTGACAATCGTGGTAGATTTTTACTCCGGGATGAAGAATGCAATTTTCTCCGATAGTCACGTTGTTACCGATATACGCCTGGGGATAGATCTTTGTATTGTTACCGATAGTAACATTCTCACCGATGTAAGCAAACGCACCGATAAAAACCTGCTGGCCATAGCTGGCGGTTTTGGAGATATAGCTCGGTTCCTGTACACCGGTAAGCTGCTGCTGCATGACCTCCTGGTATTTGCTGAGCAGGGTTGCGAAAGCTGTATAAGCATCTGCAACGCGGATCAGCGTGGTATTCACCGGTTGTTTCAGTTCATAGTCCTCACTGATGATGATCACGCTGGCGCTGGTGCTATATAGATAATCTTCGTATTTGGGGTTGGCAAGAAAACTAAGCTGGCCTTCTTTGGCTTCTTCAATTTTTCCAAAAGAGCCAACGGCCGCATTGGGGTCTCCTTCTATTTTGCCGCCAACGATCAGTGCAATCTGCGATGCAGGAAATGTCATGAATATAAGATTTAGGTCTGGTGTGAAAAGGCAAGTATTAAGCCATTCAAACCCTCCAGCAACAAATGTAATATTTTTTAACAGTGCTGCTGAGATTGTGTTGTATCAATGCATTATCTACCTGGGAAATATCCCGGACAGTACCGTCTTTGAACAGGATATTGATTCGTTCGTCCGAAGGATTGTAGGTCGTATTGCTGGCTTCGCCGGTGAATGCGAAATATTCGCCCACTTCTGCTTCAGTCAGATCCAGGATATCTGCTATCTCGCGGATCTTTTGTTCAACAACGGTACCGTCGATCGGCTCTGCCTGCAATTTTACCTTGAATAATTTTCTGTCTATTAGAGAACGGCAAAGAAGACGCAATATTTTATCCGGATGCCGGCTCCAGTTCTTTATCGTTGCCATTACATCATGATCATCCAGCTCGCAGAAGAGTTGCAATGAATCATCCATATTCCGGTAATCCTGTGGGTTTTTCAGCATATTATCAAGCACCTGTGAAGCGGCATGCAACTGTTCCCCCTGTGCAATCAGGGACTTTGCCCGGCGGATGATCTTGACCAGCATCATTTCCGCGCCAAGCACAGTTTTATGCAGATAAACCTGCCAGTACATCAGGCGGCGGGAGACCAGGAATTTTTCAATGGAATAAATGGCTTTTTCTTCCACCATCAGATCACCGTCTTTTACCGCCAGCATTTTGATGATCCGGTCATAACCAATTACGCCTTCTGCCACACCGGTAAAAAAACTGTCGCGGTTGAGATAATCCATTCTGTCTACATCCAATTGCCCGGAGACAAGCTGGTGGAGAAATCTTTTTGGATGATTATTGGTAAATATTTCAAGCGCAGTCTGAAGCTGCCCGTTCATTTCCCTGTTCAGCCGCTGCATGATGAGTACGGAGATCTGCTCGTGATGAACGCCCGGGATCAGTTCGCTTTCCAGCGTGTGTGAGAAAGGTCCGTGTCCGGCATCGTGCAGCAGGATGGCGATTTTCGCCCCGAGTTCTTCATCTTCCGTAATCGCAATTCCTTTGCTTTTCAGTTCGGAAAGCGCATTGCACATCAGGTGATAAGCGCCCAGCGAATGATGCAGACGGGAGTGAACAGCACCCGGATATACCAGATGCGCAAACGCCATTTGGTGTATATTACGCAACCGCTGGTAAAACGGATGCGATATGATCTGTAAGATCAATGGGTGATCAATGGTAATAAAACCATATACAGGATCGTTGATTATCTTTCTGACTCCCGGCATTGTTGCGTTTTTGTTAAAGACCCCGTGGTCAGTCGGCAAAAATACGGTGACCAGGTGGTAAAAACTTATTTTTGAAACAAGTCAAAAGTAAAAAGTCATCCCGCTTCGCTCTGGCGGGTGCTTCATATTTCTAAGCGGGATTAATTTTTACTTTTTAATACTATTACAAATGGCCCTGGCAAAAATTATCTGGGTAGATGACGAGATCGAAAGTCTACAATCTCAAAAGCTGTTCCTGGAAAATAAGGGATACGAAGTGCAAACTTTTACAAATGGATTCGATGCGATCGATTTCGTAAAGGATAATCCTGTGGATGTTGTACTGATCGACGAAAGCATGCCTGGCATTACAGGTCTGGAAACATTGGCCAAGATCAAGGAAATGAAGCAGTCACTACCGGTTGTACTCATTACCAAAAATGAAACGGAGAACCTGATGGACGAGGCCATCGGCAGCCAGATCAGCGATTACCTGATCAAACCGGTGAACCCAAACCAGGTTTGGCTAAGTCTGAAAAAGATCATCGACAATAAAAGGCTGGTGGCGGAAAAAACGACGACCGCTTATCAGCAACAGTTCCGCAACCTGTTCATGGCGCTGAATAGTAATCCTGACTACAACGAATGGATGGATATATATAAAAAACTGGTGTATTGGGAGCTGGAGATGCAGAAAAGTGACAGTCCGGAAATGCAGGAAGTACTGCAAAGTCAGAAAGGAGAAGCCAATACAGAGTTTTTTAAGTTTGTTTCCCGGAACTATGCTTCCTGGGTGAATCCCAAAGGTACAAACGGACCGGTAATGAGCCACTCACTGGTAAAGTTCAAGGTGCTGCCGCATGCGGAGAAAGGTACACCGTTGTTCTTTATATTGATTGACAACCTCCGGTTTGATCAGTGGAGATCCATCCAGCCGATCTTCTCAGAAAGCTTTCGCATACTGGAAGAGGACAGTTTCTACAGCATCCTCCCGACAGCTACTCAATACGCACGCAATGCCATCTTCGCAGGTTTGTTGCCGGTAGATATTGCCAGGCAATTTCCCCAGCAATGGAAAAATGATGATGATGAGGGTGGAAAGAACATGTATGAAGAAGAATTTTTCCGCGCGCAGATGAAACGTCTTGGGAAAGGGGATCTGAAAATTTCCTATACAAAAGTGTTGAACAATAATGCCGGTCTGGAACTGGTGAATAATATTCATAACCTGCTCAACAACGACATCAACGTGATCGTCTACAATTTTGTCGACATGCTGAGTCATGCACGCACCGAAATGGAAGTACTGAAAGAACTTGCCGGTGATGAAATGAGCTATCGCTCGATCACCACCAGCTGGTTTGAACACTCGCCCCTGCACCAGGCTTTAAAGAAAATTGCAGATAAAAACATCAGGATTGTGCTGGCAACAGATCATGGAAGTGTTCGGGTGAAAACACCTTATAAGGTGATCGGTGACAAACAGACTACGACCAATCTTCGTTATAAGCATGGTCGCAATCTTAACTATGAGCCGCGCGAAGTGCTGGCCTATCGTGATCCGCGTGAGATCGGCTTGCCGGCCCCGACAATTAACTCTTCATTCATCTTCGCAAAAGAGGATGGCTTTCTCTGCTATCCTAATAATTATAATCACTATGTAAATTATTACCGGAATACTTTTCAGCATGGGGGGGTGAGTCTGGAGGAGATGATTGTGCCGGTGATAAAGATGGAGAGTAAGTAGGCAGACCGCAGACGTTTCATGGGGTTTGAGCAATCCATGTATATCGCGCAAGCAAAAAATAAAGTAAACGCCTTTCTCAAAAAGAAAGACGTTTACTTTATAAAGATGTTCTATCGTAAGTTTATTGCTATCAGCAGTCCAGGTCTGGGGTCTATCGTTCACGGTCCATGCCGGGGATCATCAATCCTTCTTTTCAACTGTTACCAGGTTCGCCTGTATCTCCAGGAACAACCGTTTCACATCATCCGGCAGAAAATCTGCATTGATGTCCAGTTGCGGGATCAGATCTATCAGTGTATTGATCCGCCCCTCTATCTGGAGGAATTTATTCAATACGACTACCCTTTTCTGTTCAAGGATACAGTACCCGCTTTGAAAGGTCCCTCTTTCGTAGCGCAGAACATAGCCACTATGTTCTGCAATTGATTCCAGTTTATCAAGAACGGATTGTGTGTATTTTATATTCATCAGATCTGCGATATTAGTCAACGACAAACAAAAATACGGAGCGGGGGAGGAGTAACGGAATAAGCTGACCCTAAGTTTTCCACAGTTGAAAGAGCACAGATGCTGAAGGGGACGGGAATTGTGCGGTAACGCCAGTTCAGGGGCGCCTCAAAGCCGATCATCGACCATCGAAGATCCAACATCGCATGATGTTCTGCTGTTAACAACCCCAAAACCGGCCATTCTCCATCGGTCTTACAACCGTATTTTCCTTAATTTTACGCGTGTCTTATCCTTCTCTAAAAATAACTTTTCTCGGTACAGGTACCAGCAGTGGTGTTCCTATGATAGCATGTCCCTGTGAGGTGTGTGCTTCTGCAGATAAGCGGGACAAGAGGCTGCGTTCAAGTATTATGGTGGAGTCATCTACAACGAGGCTGGTAGTGGATACAGGGCCTGATTTCAGGTACCAGATGCTCCGGGAAAAAGTGAAATCACTGGATGCAGTTTTATTTACGCACTCGCATAAAGATCATATGGCGGGATTGGATGATATCCGCGCCTTTAATTATTTTTCCGGCAGATCAATCGATGTGTATGCGGATCCTGCCACGGAAGAAGCCGTTCGCAGGGATTTTTATTATGCATTCTCTGAAAATAAATATCCCGGCCTCCCGCAGTTGCATATGCGTACGATCACTCCTGAGCCTTTTATGGTAGGAGATATACCAATAGAGCCAATCCCGGTTTGGCATCTTAAAATGCCGGTATTGGGATTTCGTTTTGGGAAATTCACTTATATCACGGACGCGAACCGCATCGATCCCGGATCAATGGACAAGATCCGTGGTTCGGAGGTACTTGTTTTAAACGCACTCCGGAAGGAACCACATATTTCACATTTTGCACTTGGCGAAGCCATCGATCTTGCAAAAGAGCTGAAAGTTAACAAGGCTTATTTCACGCACCTGTCTCACCAGATGGGGCTGCATGCTATGGTAGAACCGGAGCTGCCGGCGGGTATGCATATTGCATATGATAAAATGGTGGTCGAAATGCCTCCTTTCGCCTGATCCTCTTTACGTCGAATAATGTCTGATTTATCTGTTACGAATATTTGCATGGGCATGGTGAGTTAGGTCACTCTTTTTGCGGTCAGTGATGTGAATCTGTGATCGGGGCAGGTCGAAATTAAGAAGCCGTCACGAAAGGTGACGGCTTCTTAATTAGCGAAGAAAAGATCATGGCAACCCTCTCAGGTTTTTGTACTGTTCTTCATACCTGATCACGCGATCGATTTTCGAGAGCTCATTTATGACGAATTCCAGCTTAAAGTTCACACCCTGAAAGTTCCGTTCTGTTTCCTTTTTAAAGGCGGCGAGGTCATTTTCCAACCGGTCAAATCTGCCTTCGAACTGCACTAATTTGCCTTCCACCTGAATTACCCTGCCTTCCAGCTGATCAACTTTCGTTTCAAGCCGGACGAATCTTGTTTCCAGCTGATCAACTTTCGTTTCAAGCCGGACGAATCTTGTTTCAAGTTGATCAACTTTCGTTTCAAGCCGGACGAATCTTGTTTCAAGTTGATCAAATCTTGTTTCAAGTTGGACGAATCTTGTTTCAAGCTGATCAAATCTTGTTTCAAGTTGGTTGAATCTTGTTTCAAGTTGATTGAATTTTGTTTCAAGCTGATCAAACCTTGTCTCAAGTTGATTGAATCTTGTTTCGAACGTCGTCGTCAGGACTTTCACTTCCTCTCTTAATTCCCGGTAGTTATTATCCATATCGTGAAACCCTCTTGTGACCAGACTGATCATTTCATCAAATCGCTGGTCTGCCGATAGCTTGTTTCTTTCCTGATCCATATAATAATAATTGATAAGGTTAAAAGATCTATTTACCTTTCGAAGATATTATTATTCATTTGTTTAAATATTAAATATATAATAGAAGTTTCTCTCAATTTTATGGGTATTTTTTCTATGCTTCAGCAAGGCAAATAGCAGTCTGGGAAATTTAACTAACAGACGTTAGCGTTTTTTCAAAAACTTTTATATCTTGCACCGGCCTCTATCGATTGCCTGTAATGCTTGGGCATTGATTCCGGTGTGCCATCTTCCCCGGTGAATGGGATTGGGATGATGGCACATCTTTTACCCTTTAATACAAGAAATTTTTATGGACTTTCACGTTTCCGAGATTACCGAACAGGTGCAACAAACTGCCCGGGAATTTGCTCGTCAGTATATCAAGCCGCATGTAATGGACTGGGATGAATCGCAGGAATTTCCTATAGACGTTTTCAGAGAAATGGGTAAGCTCGGATTGATGGGCGTACTGGTGCCCGAGGAGTATGGAGGCGCGGGCCTTGGTTATGTAGAGTACAAAACCGTGATAGAAGAGATCGCAAAAGTGTGCGGCTCTGTGGGGCTGAGCGTCGCAGCACACAATTCACTCTGTACAGGTCATATCCTTGCGTTTGCCAATGAAGAACAAAAAAAGAAGTATCTCCCTAAACTGGCCACCGCGGAATGGATCGGTGCATGGGGTTTGACAGAAGCGAATACCGGAAGTGATGCCGGCAATATGAGATGTACTGCCGTAAAAGACGGCGATGACTGGATCATCAATGGTACAAAAAACTGGATCACACATGGCAAGAGCGGCGAGCTTGCAGTTGTGATCTGCCGTACCGGTGAACCGCGTGCAAAAAATAACTCCACAGCTTTCGTCGTTGAAAAAGGAACGCCTGGTTTTGGCGCCGGTAAAAAGGAAAACAAACTCGGCATGCGCGCAAGCGAGACTGCGGAAATGATCTTTGACAACTGTCGTATTCCAGACAGCAACCGTCTCGGGGGCATAGGAGATGGGTTCAAACAGGCCATGAAAGTGCTGGATGGCGGAAGGATCTCTATCGCTTCCCTGTCATTAGGCATTGCAAAAGGTGCGTACGAAGCGGCGTTGCAGTATTCAAAAGAAAGATATCAGTTTGATCAGCCGATTTCCAATTTCCAGGGAATCTCATTCAAGCTGGCGGATATGGCCACCGAGATTGCTGCTGCGGAATTGCTCACGCTGCGCGCCTGCGAACTCAAGAACAGCAAACAGCCGATGACAAAAGAGGCCGCCATGGCAAAATATTATGCCAGCGAGGTGGCGGTTAAAGTTGCAAATGACGCTGTGCAGGTATTCGGCGGTTATGGCTACACAAAAGATTTTCCGGTGGAGAAATTTTACCGCGATGCAAAATTGTGTACGATAGGAGAGGGAACAAGTGAGATCCAGAAGTTGGTGATATCAAGGGAGGTTTTGAAAGACTAATAAATTTCTGCAGACGTGTATAACCAGTGCACGTTTTAAAAAGCATGAAAAAGGTTAACTTTGGACAAAAGCGATAAAAGTGGACGCAGTCAGGATATTACCGCATTATACATATAACGATTACCTCCATTGGGAAGGGAAGTGGGAGGTGATCGAAGGTATTCCCTATGCGATGAGTCCTGTGCCAATCCCTGAACATCAACAGGTGGCAGTTAATTTATCAGCAGAATTCCGCGTTCAACTGAAACAATGTCGTTCATGCCGGGTTTATCAGCCGATTGATTACATTTTAGCAGATGATACAATTGTTCAGCCGGATCTTCTGATAGTCTGCAAGCCTATCGTTAAAAAGTTTCTTGATTTTCCTCCTGCGCTTGTAGTTGAGATTTTGTCTCCTTCAACTGCGTTGAAAGACAGGCATACAAAATTTGGTTTGTATGAATCTCAAAAGATAGCTTATTATCTTATTGTCGATCCCGCAACAAAAGAAACAGAAGTTTACTTGTTTAAGGATGGTAAATACGAGTTGGAGAAAAAAGGAGCAGATTTCAATTATGAATTCGAACTGGAAAGCTGCAAAGCCGTTATAGACTTCAAGGAAATCTGGCAATGATTTCCGGGTTCTATGTCGCAACTTAAATATATCTTACCTACTGCTATCGTAATCCTGTTTATTCTCGGGATAACAATATTTGTACAGGAGATCAGAAGAGGGCCTTTTACAGAAGAACGGCCTGACAAACTCACTACTGCGTTAAATCCACAACAGCTAGAAGCAATAGATTACATCAAGGGAAAAGTCCTTTTTGCAGATAACTGCAGGGTGTGTCACAATTTTAGAAAGCTTGATCAGGATTTTTTTATTGCAGGTATAAAGAATGAGTTCTGGACCGGCCCGGATAAGATCGCCGGTTTTTTACAACAGCCTGAACGATTCGACAATGAACCGTATATCATCGGAATAAAACAAAAATTCGCCCAGGAAATTCCCCATACCCGATTCAGGATCACCAATGATGAAGTGAGAATGATCTATCGTTATATTATGATAGAAAGTGAGAGACCGGAATTCTGGTGACGACTACTTCACCTCCTGCATCTCCACCAGCTTTCTGTAAAAACCATTCTGCGCGATCAGCTCTTCATGTGTTCCTCTTTCCACAATCTTCCCTTTCTGCAATACAATGATCTCATCTGCATGACGGATCGTACTTAGCCGGTGCGCGATCACAATGCTCGTCCGGTTCTGCATCATATTGTTGATTGCATCCTGCACGAGGCGCTCGCTTTCCGTATCCAGTGAAGACGTTGCTTCATCCAGGATCAGGATCGGAGGATTTTTCAATACTGCGCGTGCAATGGTAAGACGTTGTCTTTCTCCGCCGCTCAGTTTGCTGCCGCGATCGCCGATATTTGTCTGATAGCCGAGTTCTTTGTGTAAAATGAAATCATGCGCATTTGCGATCTTCGCTGCCTTTTCGATCTCTGCTTCTGTAGCATCCGGTGTTCCTAATGCAATATTATTTGCGATCGTATCATTGAACAGGATCGGCTCCTGTGTAACGATGCTCATCAGGCTGCGAACGGAATGCAGCGAGTAATTTTTGATGTTCACGCCATCGATCAGCACTTCGCCGCTTGTTACGTCATGAAAACGCGGCACGAGATCAGCCAGTGTGGATTTTCCTGCGCCGGATGAGCCAACGAGCGCAACAGTCTTGCCTTTCTGTATTGTAAGATTGATCTTATCAAGGATCACCGCATCGTCATAGGCAAAGACAACATCACGGAATTCGATCTTTTCATTGAATGAAGTCAGTTTCTCTCCGTTCAGATTTTCATCCACTATGATCGGTGCCTGCAATACCTCTTCCACACGGATCAGAGCTGCCGCCCCGCGTTGTATATTGAAGAATGAGTTGGAAATATTCTTTGCGGGATTGATGATCATGGCAAACGTGGCAATATAGACCAGCAGTTCGCCTGCACCGATCCCCTGGCCATCCAGCACCAGTCGTCCTCCGAAATAGAGGATCGTGCTGAGCACGATCACGCCCAATACTTCTGTCAGCGGAGAAGCAAGGTCTCGGCGTGCGCCCATTTTCTTTCTGATCGTAAACAATTCATCGTTTACCGTATGAAAACGTGTGCTCAATAATTTTTCTGCAAGAAATGCTTTGATCACACGCAATCCGCCAAGTGTTTCATCGAGTATGGAGAGACCTTCGCCCAGTTTGATCGCAGCATCCTGCGACTGACGTTTCAGTTTGCGGCTGACGCGGCCGATCAGCAGACCGGTAACCGGCAGCAACACGAGCAGAAACAATGAAAGCTGAGGAGAAATGATCACCAGTGCGATGAGGTAACCGATCACCGTGATCGGATCTTTGATCATACCATCCAGCATACCAACGACCGATCCTTCGATCTCGCCAATGTCATTGGTCATGCGCGATATGATATCACCCTTTCTCTTTTCGGTAAAATAACCAATAGGTAAGCGAAGGATCTTATCATAAAGATCAGCGCGCAGACGTGTAACGATCATCGTTCTGACGGGTACAGATATCCGGTTCGACAGGTACAGGAACAAGTTTTTTAAGATCGTAGCAATGATGATCATCAGGCAAATAACTGTGAGGCCGCTTATTTTGCCGTTTTCCGCAATCGTCCGTTCAAGAAAATCGCTGACATAAGAGCCCAGGACATTCGTTCGCATCACGGCCGGGTCCGGTGTGGTTCCCGTGTCAAAGATCAACCCGAAAAAAGGACTCAACATAGCAATGGAAACTACCCCGAACAAAGTGGCCAGCACCGTACAAAGAAAGTACAGTACCAGGCTGCCACGGTAATTCCCCAAATAGCCTAAAACCCTGGAAAATTTTTTCATTCTCTTTCTAAATCGCTTAAACGGGGCAAAGTAAGTAATTTTACAGCGTCTGCCGCAAGTTTTGGGACGGGCAGGTCATAAATTACATTTTTATTATGGAAGAGGGAAAAAGACAAAAACAGATCGCCGGCCTGCTGAATGAAGAAATGAACCTGATTTTCCAGCGGCTTGGGTTAAATATGGTCAATGGCGGAATGGTATCCATTTCCTCCGTAAAAGTAACGCCAGACCTGCTGGAAGCGCGGTTCTACCTCAGTTTTTTTCAGGTGCAGGATGTAGAAGATGCGTTGAAAAAAATTGATGACCGTCATCATGAGATCAAAAAAGAACTTTCCGGCAAGGTAAGACACCAGCTGAGGAGCATTCCGGTGCTGAAGTTCTTCAAAGACGATACATTGGATCATGTATTCCGGATGGAGGAATTGTTTAAAAAGATCAATGACGAAAAGAAGGACCCGGATTAAAATACACGGATTTCGCGAATTAGCGCCAGTGTGGTCATATTCGCTTTCTCAATGGGAAATTGCGATGCGGCCGGTGCTGTCTTGATCAGTTGAGCGTGATCCCGTTGCTGAGTTTAATTCGCGTAAACTCCTCATGTACATCTTCAAAATAAAAACTTAATTAGCGTCTTGAGCCTACTCTTTGCCTGGCGATATTTCAAAGCAAAAAAATCCACCAATGCGATAAATGTTATCTCATGGATCAGTGTTGTCGCCATTATCGTTGGTACCGGCGCGCTTATACTTGTGCTGAGCGTTTTCAATGGATTTGAAGGATTGGTCAAAGGGTTGTATTCTTCCTTTTATACCGATCTGAAAGTGATGCCAGCCTCGGGTAAAAGTATCACTGTGTCTGCGGAACAGCTACAGCAGTTACGCGCGATCAAGGGCGTGAAGAATTTTGCCATGGTGGTAGAAGAGAAGGCCCTGGTGCAGAATGGCGATTATCAATCAGTCATTCATCTGAAAGGAGTAGATGACAATTACCGGTATGTCACCGGGGTGGCAGATCATCTTGTGGTGGGAGAGTATGATCTCGGTACAGAAGCTGAGCCCAAACTTATTCTTGGCGCCGTTGTAGAAAACGCGCTGGGTATACAGGCTGAACGTAATATTTTTATTCTCAAGATTTATCTTCCCCGCAAAAGCAATACAGAACAGATCAATCCGCTGAACGATATCAGTGATGATTCGATCCGCAGTTCGGCAATATTTCAGATCCAGCAGGATTTTGATGATAAATACGGGATCACCAATATTGCATTTGCAAAACGGGCTTTACGGCTGGGCGAGAACGAATTCAGCGGCGTAGAGATCAAGTTGAACGATCCCAAAGCGGCAGAGTTGATACAGCCGCAGGTACAAAAGATCTTTTCCTCGGGTTATCTTGTTCAGACACGGTACCAGCAAAACCAGGCACTTTATTCAGTTATGAATATGGAGCGATGGATCATTTATGGTGTGCTGAGCCTGATTATGGTGGTGGCCGCTTTCAATATGATCGGCGCCCTCACCATGCTTGTTCTGGAAAAGCAAAAAGACATAGGCGTTTTGCATGCGCTTGGCGCCACGCCAACATTTGTGCAACGGATTTTTCTTAACGAAGGATTGCTGCTTGCCCTGATCGGTACTATCTCCGGTATGTTCCTCGCATACACAACCATTTTTCTTCAGCAGAAATTCCATCTGATCGAACTCAAACAGGGAGCATTCCTGATCGATTATTTCCCTGTTGAGCCTCATCTCGCCGATTTCATCCTGGTAACGGCCACCGTATTCGTCATTGCCATCCTTGCCTCCTGGTTCCCTTCGCGCAAGGCGGCGGCACAGCGGTTTTCATTGAGGAGTGAGTGAACGACGAGAATCGTTGGCCGTTGGCCGGGCTCCGCGTTTCGATTGTTTCTGAAAGAAATGATGTTTGCGGATCTCCGACGATTCTCTTCATCTATTTTTATAAAGCGAAGAAGCCTTCTGATTTCAGAAGGCTTCTTCGCTTTAGTTCTTTATCTATTTGCGGAGCACGGTCAACGTTCCCCGGCCAACGAATACTTCCGGTGTCACTCTATTCTCAGTAATCTCCCAGCGTCTCCGGCAATTGCGCCAGGGCTTTCGCCAGCTGCTCGTCATTCGGAGCAACGCCATGCCAGTTGTGGTCATTTTCCATGAAGTCGACACCTTTGCCCATGATGGTGTGCATCATGATGGCGATCGGTTTGCCCTGACCCGTGAGGGATTTGGCCTTATCGAGAGAAGCGATCACGTCGTCCATATCGTTGCCATTCATTTCAAGGGTAGTCCAGCCGAAAGCATCGAATTTCTGGCGGATATTACCCAGGCTCATTACCTTATCGGTGGGGCCGTCGATCTGCTGACCATTCCAGTCGATCGTAGAGATCAGGTTATCTACTTTATGGTGTGCTGCAAACATTGTAGCTTCCCAGATCTGACCTTCGTCAAGCTCGCCGTCGCCATGCAGGGAGAAGACAGTATTGGGTTCTTTATTCAATTTTTTGGTAAGCGCAGCACCGATGGCGGCACTCATGCCCTGGCCCAGCGAACCGCTGGCAATACGCACCCCCGGGAGATGCTCATGTGTAGCAGGATGCCCCTGCAATCTTGAGTTGATCTTGCGGAAAGTTGCCAGTTCTTTTATGTCAAAATACCCGGAACGAGCCAGTACAGAATAGAATACAGGGGAAATATGCCCGTTGGAAAGGAAGAATACATCTTCATTGGTGGCATTCATATTGAATGCAGGGTCATGTTTCATTACCTGGAAATACAGGGCGGTCATGAAATCAGCACAACCTAATGAACCACCGGGGTGACCGCTGCTGGATCCGTGTACCATGCGTACGATGTCGCGACGGACCTGGGATGCAATTGCTTTTAGTTCAGGCATAAATATTAGGGATTTTTTAAACTTTTTGTATCTTGCTGCCCCATTCCACCATGAGGACGTTGCAAAAGTGCAATCTTTTTTGATACAAAATTCAACAGCTGACATTAAATGTTGCACTGGCTGAAGCTACCGAACCGGGCTGTCCTGTATTGCTGGTGTTCTATCCGGATTTTACCCTTTGATAAACTGGCGGTTCAGGCTATTTTTTTACCGTAAACCTATTCCGATGCTTGACATCTCGCTACTGGATATCCTGCTAACGGCCTCCGTGGCTTTTATAATATCGTTTCTCGCTATTCCCGTTGTGTTGCAGATAGCAGAACAGAAAAAATTATACGATATTCCTGACGAACGAAAAGTACATGCGCACGCGGTGGCTTCGCTTGGCGGTGTGGGAATATTCGGCGGGTTTCTGCTTGCTTCATTGCTTTCGATCCAGGGTTATCTCAACCCTGAATTCCAGTATTTTTTTGCAGCCGCGCTGGTGATCTTCTTTCTTGGCTTGAAAGATGACCTGGTTGTGTTATCTGCAAGCAAAAAGATCATCGGTCAGATCATCGCGGCATCTATATTGATCCATCTTGGGGGGATCCGCATCAACAGCATGCACGGACTGTTTGGGTTTTATGATCTTCCGGAAGGATTTGAACTGGCATTATCCTATCTCACGATCATCGTTGTGATCAATTCCTTCAACCTGATCGATGGGGTGGACGGCCTTGCCGGCAGCCTGGGTATTCTCACTATGCTTGTTTTCGGCACTTACTTTTACGCGATCCATTTTCAGGCATATGCCTTGCTCGCCTTTGCGCTCGCCGGCAGCCTCGTCGCATTTCTCATCTTTAACCATCCGCCGGCGAAGATCTTTATGGGCGATTCCGGTTCATTGATGATCGGCCTGATCAATGCGATCATGGTGATCAAATTCATCAATACAGCCAGCAATCCTGCCACCCGTGTTCCGCTCGATTCTGCAGTGGCCATCGGCGTTGCGATCCTGATCATTCCCCTGGTGGATACGCTCCGTGTCTTCGCAATCCGGATCTTCAACGGACGTTCACCTTTCACCCCCGATCGTAACCACATTCATCATTTATTGCTTAGCCGGGGTCTTGGGCATGCCGGTGTAACACTGACCTGCATTTCCGCTAATATCTTTTTTATCGTTCTTGCATACACCTGTCGCTCCCTCGGCACGACACTGCTGCTGACCCTGATGCTGGCTATCGCCTTCGGCGCATTCGGCCTGCTCTATTACACCCGTCGTTCTGGCCGCACTCTGGTTGTTACACGAACAAACGAATTAAAGCTGAGTTCCAAGGTGGTTAATCTGAACCCGGATACAGCAACGGTGGATCATAAATGAAACCTCTCGCCAGAAACCCACAGTTATTGAGTAACCCCTAAATAAACTACCATTAACAGCCGACTTAATAAGGACAAGCCTTCTGAATAAGAAGGCTTGTCCTTATTAAGTCGGCTTGTGAAGCCCGGCCATCTGCCGTCGGTCATCGGCCATCGTCTCTCAACCGAAGGCCAAACATGACCAGATTTTCATTAGCTTTGCCGCGACTGTTAAACGGAATTTATGACGGAAGATATTTCAACAATTATTGTCTCCAGTGAAGATCAGATGCGGAAAGCGATTTCCCACCTGGAAATTGAGCTGACAAAGATCAGGGCGGGAAAAGCGAATCCCCAGATGTTTGATAGTATTGTAGTGGATTATTATGGTTCGCCGATGCCGATCAACCAGGTAGCCAACATCAGTGTAATGGATGCCCGCACACTTACAATTCAGCCATGGGAAAAAAATATGCTGCAACCGATCGAAAGGGCGATCATCAATTCTAATATCGGCGTTACACCCCAGAATGACGGCGTGCTGATCCGGATCTTTATGCCGCCGCTGACCGAAGAAAGAAGACGTGAACTGGTTAAAAGATGCCAGGGCGAAGGCGAACAAACAAAGATCGCCATCCGCAACATTCGCCGCGATGCGATCGAAAACATCAAAAAACTTCAGAAGAACGGGCTCAGCGAAGATGCAGCCAAAGACGGTGAAGCCAGCGCCCAGGAAGTTACTGACAGGTATACAGCGCAGGTGGAAAAACATCTGGCAGCGAAGGAGAAGGAAGTGATGTCAGTGTAGATCCGGTGGCCGGGCTCAGCACACCGATAAGAGTTTATATAAGCAAAGATGCCTTCTGATTTCAGAAGGCATCTTTGCTTATATAATATTACCAGGCCGCGGTTCTTATTATAGTTAGGGGTTGCTGAATAACTGCGGGGTTCTGCTGAAACGTTTGAGAGGTTTGAGAGGTTTCATAGGTTGCGTTTGTTTGGCCGGCTTAATAATGATGCAGGAGTACCGAGATCTGCTGCAGGCTTTTTGTGCTGATCTGCTCATAAAACTTGCAGCAAACTGGCATCTGGCCGACTGCCAGAATCTTTTCAATCTGTTAAACGACAAACGCGTATCACCCTCATTCCTCAGCCTGTTTTCGCCTGATCTGCAGTTTTGCCAGAAATACCCCTGCCAGAATCAGCATCAGGCAGCCTATATCTTTCAGCGTGACCGATTCTCCTACCAGGGTACCCCAGAAGAGGGCGACAAAGGGAATGCCATAGGTAACCAACGAGGCGAACAATGGCCCGGACTTTTGTACAAGGGCATAGAAAAGAACGGTTGCAAATGCACTGCCCACCACACCAAGCATGATCACATTGAGAATCGACCATTGAACCACGGGATGACTGAAATCAAGTTGCCCAAAATCCTGAAGCCAGAGTACAATGCCAGCCGGAATAGCCATAAAGGATAATGATACGGATGCCATGTGGACGGGCTTCACTTCTTTAATATAATGCCCCACGAGATTTACATTGAATCCATAACATAATGTCGCTACAACAACCAGGGCAGCATAGCCAAGATTATCAAGATTGATGTCCTTGCGCGATAATGCCAGCAGGCAGAGACCGGCAAAGCCGATCAGGACACCGACTATCTTCTGCCATTCAATTCTGTCACGAAAAAAGGCAATACCGATGATCACCATACAGATCGGCGTCAGCGAATTCAGAATGCCCTCAAGTGAACTGTCCAGCCTGATGATCGCTGCCGCAAACAAAAAAGCCGGCAATAAATTGCCGAACATCCCGGTCAGTATCATCAAACCCATTTTCTTTTTTGGGATAAAACGGATATGATAAGCAGCAAATGGCAGGAACACAAGCCCGGCAGAAAAGATCCGCAGCGAAGCGATCTGCACCGGCGTCAATGCCTTACTGCCTTCTTTCATCAGGATAAAAGAACTACCCCAGATAAAACAAAGGAGAATGAAAAGGATCCAGCTGATAGTTTTATTGTTCATAGCAGTGGCGCAAAGGTATTGTGTATTTCATTTATTAAGAAGAATCCCGGCCGAACATCATCCATCGGTTCTAATCAAATAATCAATAACTTTAACCAGAACACTATCAACTATGCCGAAAATCAATCTCAGCAAAATCAGCACACGTGCGCCAAAAGAATTGGACAAAGCGAAAACAAAAGAAGAAACAGCCGGAATACTGGCCGAACTGGATGATCTGCAGAACCTGCTTTATGCGGAGAACCGCCATTCTCTTCTGGTAGTAATACAGGGAATGGATGCCAGTGGTAAAGATGGCGTGATCCGAAATGTGATGAGCCATATGAACCCACAGGGAGTGATCGTGAAATCATTTAAAGCGCCTTCCGCAGAAGAACTGTCTCATGATTTCCTCTGGCGTGTACATAGTCACACGCCGGCAAAGGGAATGATACAGGTATTCAACCGGTCACATTATGAAGATATTCTGATCACGCGTGTACATCGCTGGATCGATAATGGAAAAGCGAAGAAACGGATGGAAGCGATCAATGCATTTGAACGTTTGCTGGAAGAGCATAATGACACACATATCCTGAAGTTCTATCTTCATATTTCACCGGAAGAACAAAAGCAGCGCCTCGAAGAACGCCTGAGCGATCCGGCGAAAATGTGGAAATATAATAAGCAGGATTTTGAGGAGGCGAAACTCTGGGATGACTATCAGCGGGCTTATGAAGATTGTTTTGAACATTGCAATGATCCGGAATGGATAATCGTGCCGTCTGATCAGAACTGGTACAAAGAATATATCATTGCAAAAACATTACGTGATCTGCTGAAAGGATTGAAAATGCAGTTTCCCGGGTTGAAGAAAGAGTAATGTTTTTTTATTCCCTTATTTTAGACTAAATTTTGAACAGAAGAGCCTACATCATTTAACCTCAAAAAACCAAGTTTATGGGACTACTTAAAGAATTCAGGGATTTCGCCCTTAAAGGAAACGTTGTGGAACTTGCAGTCGCTGTGATCATCGGCGGTGCTTTTGGCACAATCGTATCTTCACTAGTTGATGATGTGATCACGCCTTTGTTGCTCACGCCGGCATTAAAAGCCGCAAATGCTGAAAACCTCGACAAACTTGCCTGGGGGTCGGTGAAGTACGGCAACTTCATTTCAGCTGTGATCAAGTTTATCATTATTGCTTTCATTCTTTTCCTGATCATCAAAGCAATGAAAAAGGTGGTTCACAAAGACGAGGCAAAGCCGGCAGGACCATCCGAAGATGTGCTGCTCCTGCGCGAAATCCGCGACTCTTTAAAGAAATAAACACCAGCAATATTTCCCTTATTTTTGACCCCCGGTTCCGCCTCTGGCAAACCGGGGTTTAATTTTTAATATGGCTAATACCGCATCCTACCAGATCAAATTACCCCAGTTTGAAGGTCCGTTCGACCTGCTGCTGTTCTTTATCGAAAGGGACGAACTGGATATTTATAATATTCCTATCACACGCATTACCAACGACTTCCTTAGTTATATTCATCAGCAGGAGTCATTGAACATTGAAATGTCCAGTGAGTTCATTCTTTTTATTTCCACGCTGATGCGTATCAAGGCGAAGATGCTGCTGCCCAGAAAGGAACTGGATGCCCAGGGCAATGAAATAGATCCGCGGGAAGAACTGATAAGCAAGCTGCTTGAATACAAAAAATTCAAGGAGGCTTCTGCCGAGATGGCCGAAATGGAGGCCATCCGCATGCTGATGGTGAAACGTGGTAACATCAATAAGGAACTTTCCCAGATCGGGGAAGATGCGGGCGAAGGCACCGAGATCCAGAATATCACCCTTTTCAAGCTGATGAAAGCGTTTGAAAAGGCGATGCAGAAATACTCCGACCGTGTCAACAAACCCGTTCATACCGTTGTGCAATACCGTTACACAATGGAGAACAGCCGGAAGGACATGATGAACATCGCGCAAACAGAGAAAACCGTTTCTTTCGAAAAGATCTTTGAAGTAGCAGAGAACCGTGTACATGCGATCTTCCTGTTTCTCTCTTTGCTGGAACTCGTTCAGCAGAAATTCATGAGAATCATGATCGGTGATGGCCGGAATAATTTTCTCATAGAATATGTGGAACCTGAGATCCGCGCTGCTGAAATGGCTGAAGACGGACTCACCGAAGAGGATTTTAAGCCATCATTCGACGATCCGGAACCACCGGCCGCCACCGACGAAGAAACCCTGCTGTAGGAAAGGTTTCAGAAGTCCAGAGATTTCAAAGGTTGTACTAACAGTAGCTTGTTCAAAAAGAAGTTACACACAGCCTCCGGCAGTAGCAACCTCTGAAACCTGTGCAAACTCTGGAACCTTTATAACCCTTATTCAAAACCTCAAAAACTATAAACATGAAACGTTACGCTACAGCCAACTGGAAGGGCACAGGAAAAGAAGGAAAAGGAACCAACACAACGCAATCCGGCGTTTTAAAAGATACGCAATACTCTTTCAGCAGCCGTTTTGAAGAAGGTGTTGGCACCAACCCCGAAGAGCTGGTGGCCGCTGCTCACGCAGGCTGCTTTACCATGAAGCTCAGCTTCGACCTCAATGCTGCCGGTTTCACGGCCGACAACATCGATACCAAATGCACGATCACTTTCGAGAATGGCACCATCACAGAAAGCCACCTCGATGTAAAAGCAACGATCCCTGGCATCGACGCAGCTAAATTTGCTGAAGTAGCCGCAGGAGCGAAAGCAAACTGTCCGATCAGTAAGCTGCTGAATACGAATATTACGATGGATGCGAGCCTCGCATAAGCGTTGATCCCTGGCCAATGCCGTTGGCCGGGCTTCGCGTTTCGCCGCCTGACAATAATACTGTGGTCGTCTGATATTCTCAGATGATTGATCCAGGTAACAATTTTTCTTGAGCAAGGAAGCCTTCTGAATCAGAGGGCTTCCTTTTTATAATTTATCGACTTGCGGAGCGAGTTGGGTTAGTGAAAATTGTCTCCCCGGGCCCATTGATGAGACAAAGATTAGACTCAGGCGATCATTCCCACCGGCAACTGACCGGGTCAAAAAAAGCCCCGGACTTAGGCCCGGGTGCGGCCTTAAATGACCGGCCGACCTTCAGATACAAAGAGGGAAAACGACCCTGTCTCCAGGCGGCAATATTCAGACTATAACAGTCTCAACCGATGCAGGCCCGGGAGCAATGATCACCCACTTTCCGTATCTTCCCTTTTTTCACCCCTATATCAAACCGTTATGTTCAAACCACTTGTTCTTTCCTTTTTCCTTGCGCCCGCCCTCGTCAGCGTTGCACAGGAAAAAGCAGATTCTTCAAAAAAGCCCCGTGCCATGGCATGGAAGGATATTTCCTCCTGGCGTTCTGTAAGCCCTTTCAATGTTTCCCTTTCGCCGGATGGCAACTGGGTGGCTTATCCGCTGACTACACGTGAAGGTGATGGAGAACTGATCGTCCGGAGAGTAAACGCGGATACTGTTTACAAGAAATATCCGATCGGCGGAACCTCTGCTGGATTCGCCTTTTCCGAAGATGGAAAATGGCTGGCATTTAAGGAATCAACCAAATTTAAAGAAGCAAAAGCTGCGGCTAAAACACCCGGCAAGCAGCTTTTTGATAAACTTGTTCTTGTTGACCTGGCTACAGGGAAACAAACCGAGTTCGAGCGCGCCGGCAACTATTCTTTCAACGGAAAGCTCTCTTCGCACCTGGCCGTTTCCATTGTAAAAGAAAGAGCAATGGGTGGCAAACCGGATGATCCGAAAGGAAGTGATCTGCTGATCGTTGAACTGGCTTCCGGCAAATCACAGAACGTCGGTAACGTTGGTGAATTTGATTTCAATAAAGCAGGTAACCTGCTTGCTTATACGATCGACGCAACAAACAAAACCGGTAATGGCCTTTACCTGTTGAATGTTGGGAACAAACAGACGGCTGTGCTGGACAATGATAAAGCTGTGTACAAATCCCTTTCATGGAATGAAGATGGTGATGCGTTTGCATTGCTGAAAACGATCAAAGATGAAAAGTATAAGTCGGACAAAGGGATTGTGATCGGTGTGAAAAACGTTGCAGCAGTTCCTGCGGTAACCATCTATGATCCGGCAAAAGATTCGCTTGCTTTCCCAAAAGGAATGACCATCAGCAGCAATCGCCGCCCATACTGGTCTGAAGATCTTGGCCGTTTATTTTTTGGCGTAGCCGCGCTGCAACTTGCAAAAAAAGAAAACGCCGATACTGCGAAGAAGACTCCGGTTACTGCTTCTGCACAAACAGAAACAGAAAAGATCGATAAACTGAAAACAGACACCAGTATCAAGTCTCTTGCAGACCTGAAAAAAGCATTGGCTAAACTGGAAACAAAACCTGATGCAAAACCAGCAGCTCCTGCTGATGATATCACAAAACCAGATATGATCATCTGGAACTGGCAGGATAAACGGTTGCAAAGCCGCCAGCAGGTAACAGAAATGCAGGATAAAAATTTCACTTATCTGGGATCCTATACATTGGCAGGCTCATCGTTCAGGCAACTTAATGACAGCAGCATCCGCTCTCTTTCCGTTTTTCCCAAACAGCAGTATGCGATCGCGGTGGATATACGGGATTATGAACTGGACCAGAATCTTGACGGACAAAGCTATTCAGATCTCTATATCGTTGATCTGAAAACAGGAAGCAAGACAATATTTGAGCAGAAATTTTATCAGCCATCGTTTACGGCTTATCCGCAGGCTTCGCCGGACGGAACTAAATTTATTTATGGCAAGGACGGACATTATTATGTTTACGACGTCATTGCCAAAACAAACATAAACATCACAGAAAAGCTACCCACCTCTTTTGTAAATACGGAAGATGATCATAACGTGGTAAAACCGTTGATGAATGTGATAGGATGGAGCAGTGATAATAAATATGTACTGGTCCGCGACCTGTGGGATATCTGGCAGATCCCGGTGAGTGGAAAAGAAGCAGCAACAAACCTGACAGTTTCCGGCAGCAAAGACAAAACACGTTTCCAGGGTCGTTTTATTCTGGATCGTGACGAGAAAGGAATCGATCTGAAAAAGCCGTTATATGTCCGCATGTATGGCGAATGGACAAAAAAATCAGGTGTCGGTCGCATCGAACCCGGTTCAAAAGGATTGAAGGCCGGTGTAAAGACGTTGGTATGGGATAATATATCGCTGAACACGATAGTGAAAGCAAAAAATGCGGAAGTGTATATGTTCTCCAAAGAAACCTTTACACAACCAACGGAGTTCTATACAGCGAATGCAATGATGGAAAATTCAAAGCAGGTTACGCAGAATGCGCCTGACCGTGATAAGTATACATGGAGCGCTGGTGTGCAACTGGTGAATTATGTGTCTGATAAAGGAGATTCTCTGCAGGGTGCATTGTTCCTTCCTGCGGGATATGAGAAGGGGAAAAAATATCCGACTGTTGTTTATTACTACGAAAAAATGTCGCAATCTCTGAACAGTTACAGCAATCCCGATTTCCCGGGTGGTGGCTGGCAGCCTGCAATGTATACGAGTAATGGCTATGCGGTGTTCATGCCGGATATCGTATACAAAATGGATGATCCGGGTATGAGTGCGGTATGGTGTGTATTACCTGCAGTAAAAGCTGCGATTGCAACCGGAGTGATCGATGAAAAGAATATCGGCATCCAGGGGCATAGCTGGGGTGGTTATCAAACGGCTTTCCTCGCTACGCAAACCAATATGTTCAAAGCTGCTGCACCCGGCGCCGCGCTGACAAACATGGTGAGCATGTATGACCTGATCTACTGGAACTCCGGCGGCGGCAACATGTCAATCTTTGAAGCCTCACAAGGCCGTTTCAAAGGCGCACCATGGGAGAACTGGGATTCATATCTCCGCAATTCACCGATCTATTATGTGAAGAACGTAACAACACCGATCCTGATGCTGCATAATGACAAAGACGGTGCTGTTGATTTCACGCAGGGTATAGAGTTCTACAACGCACTCCGACGGTTAAAGAAACCAGTTGTGATGATCACCTACAAAGGAGAGAATCACGGTATTGCAAAACTTGAAAACCGCAAAGATTATGCAGTACGCATGATGGAATTCTTCGATTATCAGCTGAAAGGAAAAACTGCTCCTGATTGGTGGAAGTCGGGCATTGAAAAAAATGCTCTGGAAGAACACCTGGAAAAAAGAGCATTTGATGAACAGGAATAAGAAGATATTTTTTCGATAGAAACAAGAAGCCCCGATTTTTCGGGGCTTCTTGTTTCTATCGAAAAAATCTTTATCCTAATAACTGTGTCACTCTCACTTTGTCTTTCATCATTTCCAGCACTGTTTCCCTGATTGCCACTGCATCATATTTACATTCATGCTGCAGTTCCTTTGGCGTTCCATGTTCAACGATCCTGTCAGGAATACCCAGCATTCTTACTTCATTGCGATAGTTATGTTTCGCCATGAATTCCAGCACTGCGCTGCCAAAGCCACCTTCAATACAACCATCTTCAACAGTGATGATCTTTTCATAACGGGTGCATGCTTCATGCAGCAGCTCTTCATCCAACGGTTTTGCAAACCGCATATCGTAATGGCCGGGATTAATGCCTTCTTGTTTCAGATCGCGGATTGCGCTGGCGGCAAAGTTGCCGGGGTGACCGAAGGAAAGAATAGCGATGCCATCACCGTCTTTCAGCTTGCGCCCTTTACCGATCCTGATCTCTTTCATTTCCGTTTTCCATTCCGGCATCACTCCTTCGCCACGTGGATAGCGGATCACAAACGGAACATCGGTTGATTCAAGCTGAGAAGTATACATCAGGTTTCTAAGCTCGCTTTCATTCATCGGCGCACTGACCACGATGTTAGGGATACAACGCATGTAGGCAATATCATACGCGCCATGGTGTGTAGGTCCATCATCGCCAACCAGGCCAGCCCGGTCAAGGCAGAACACTACCGGCAACTTTTGTATAGCCACATCATGCACTACCTGGTCATAGGCGCGCTGCATGAATGAAGAATAAATGTTACAGAAAACACGCATGCCCTGTGTAGCCATACCCGCACTAAGCGTTACAGCATGCTGCTCGCAAATGCCCACGTCAAACGCACGGTTTGGCATTTTGTCCATCATAAACTTCAGCGAAGAACCGGAAGGCATAGCCGGTGTAACACCGAAGATCTTTGCATTCCGTTCAGCCAGTTCAATGATGGTATGACCGAATACATCCTGGTATTTCGGTGGCTGTGGGGTATCAAATTTCTTTTTGAAGATCTCGCCTGTTACTTTATCAAACAAACCCGGGGCATGCCATTTTGTTTGATCCTGTTCAGCCAGCGCATATCCCTTGCCTTTTGTGGTAACGATATGAAGGATCTTTGGTCCGGGAATATCGCGAAGGTCTTTGAGTGTATCGACAAGTTTCGCCACATTATGCCCATCGATCGGACCAAAGTAGCGGAGTTTTAATGCTTCAAATAAATTAGCACTGCTGTTTACCATTCCCTTCAGTCCTTCAACAAGTTTGTGGCCCATTGCGCGGGTGAAGTTTTTTCCAACAGGCAGTTTACCCATCAGTTTCCACACATCATCCTTCACTTTGTTATAGGTAGGGGAAGTGGAGATATCGGTGAGGTATTCTTTCAGGGCGCCCGTGTTTGGATCGATTCCGATGCCGTTATCGTTCAGGATGATCAGCATATCGGAATTGGCAACACCTGCGTGGTTCATGGCTTCGAAAGCCATACCTGCGGTCATGGAGCCATCACCGATCACGGCAACGGTCTTGCGGTCGGCCTCGCCCTTGTATTTCGCGGCCATGGCCATGCCAAGTGCTGCTGAAATAGACGTGGAGGAGTGGCCCACGCCGAATGTATCGTATTCGCTTTCTGTTCTTTTGGGGAAACCGGAAATGCCATTGTATTTGCGGTTGGTCTCAAAATTATCACGGCGGCCGGTCAGGATCTTATGTCCATATGCCTGGTGTCCCACGTCCCATACAAGCTGATCGTAAGGTGTATTGTACACGTAATGAAGTGCCGTTGTCAGTTCCACCACGCCCAGACTAGCTCCAAAGTGGCCGCCATGCACGCTCACTACATCGATAATGTACTGCCTTAATTCGTCACAAACCTGGTGTAATTTTTCGCGGGGAAGTTTTTTCAGATCATCGGGTGAGTCGATCGTTTTTAACAACGGTCCGGGTATAATCTCCATGGAGGGCGGTTTTGGCGACAAAAATAGTTTATTTACGGGGAATTGCATACTGGTGCAGCCGGCAGGAATGTCTTTTGGCTTATTGACCCGTCCCTGGCTTGTTCGATGGCCGATGGCCGTTTGGCCGAAAAATACACGCTCAGTTGTTTGAGGCAGTCTGTATTATTTGACAGCAATACCTGTCTGCCCGAAGTTTGCCATCGGCCAATGGCCATCGGTCATCAGCCATCGAACATTCGGTACGGTTTATCAGCAATTCCACCGACGATCCGCCTTATTGAGTTCATAAATCTTTTAAATACCGGTTCCATTTGTAGGATTTTTCGTCCACTGGTATATATTTACCATATCCGCCGGAAGCGGAATGCTTTAGATTTGTTCACAATGAGGATTCGTAATTCGTTATACTGGCTTTTCCAGATCGTCGGCTGGGGGTCATTTGCCCTGATCAACGTGACCTTTGCGTTTTCATTTGAGAAAATGGGCACGCCCGAGTCGCGGGAAATGGTACTTTCCCGCCTGGGTATTTTTGTGCTGCTTGGGATCATCTTCACTCACCTGATGCGTTCGGTCATCATTGCACTGAATACATTGCAGAAATCCATAGAGAAGCAGATCTCCCACTTTTTTGTGATCTCCCTCATCTTTTCTTTTGTGATAGCGGCTTTGTATATGAAGATCTCCGAGCGGCTTGGTTTGCTGAACAATCTGGAGAAAGAATTCATCGACCGTCCGCTGCTGAATATCCTTAACAGCACTTTCTATTTCTTCATCAACGTTATCATCTGGAATCTGATCTACTTCATTTATCACTATGTGACGAAAAGCCGCCGTCAGCAACTGGATACATTGAGGCTCGAGGCGCTGGTAAAGGAACTGGAAGTAAAAACGATCAAGGCGCATATCAACCCGCATTTCATTTTTAACTCACTGAACAGTATCCGTGCGTTGGTGGACGAAAACCCGCAGCGGGCCAGAAGGGCGATCACGGAGCTGAGCAATATCCTGCGCAGCAGTATGCAATCCGATAAATCGGAGTCTGCGCCCATGGAAAAGGAACTGAGTATTGTGAAAGATTACCTGGCACTGGAAAATATGCGGTTTGAAGACCGCCTCAGGATCGAATATGATATCGACGAAGACACGCTGGACCTGCCTGTGCCGCCAATGATGCTGCAGACCCTGGTAGAGAATGCGATCAAACATGGTATCAGCAAACAGGTGCAGGGAGGCGTGGTAAGAGTGAGCTCGGTTCTGAAGAACAATTTTCACGAATTGTCCGTGCTGAACACGGGATTTCTGAACGGCCATGTAAATGCTAACGGGTTCGGTCTCTCCAGCACCACCAACCGGCTCAATCTTTTATACGGAAATAAAGCTAAATTTGAAATACGACAGGCAACACCCACACTGGTGGAAGCCAGGGTGTTGATCCCATTCACTGCCGATCACTAAAAACAATTACATGAGAGCAATTATTATCGACGATGAACGCCTGGCAAGAGCGGAACTGAAAAAATTATTACAGGAATTTCCCGAGATAGAAGTGATAGACGAAGCCGCCAACGCAGATGAAGGCATACAGAAAATCGATAGCCTTCAACCAGACCTGATCTTTCTCGATATTCAGATGCCCGGCAAAACAGGCTTCGATATGCTTTCTCAACTGGAGCGTACTCCCCAGGTTATCTTCACCACAGCATATGATGAGTTTGCTCTGAAAGCATTTGAAGTGAATGCGCTCGATTACCTGCTGAAACCGGTTGAGCCAAAAAGACTTGCAGATGCCATCCATAAATTACATACCGGCGAAATAAAAGAAGCAAAACCAACCGGGGAATTTGTTAATAACAGCATACTTGGAGAGCATGACCAGGTATTTGTAAAGGACGGCGAACGCTGCTGGTTTGTGAAACTCAGCGATATCCGTTTGTTTGAAAGCGTTGGCAACTATGCCAAAGTCTTCTTCGGACCCAACAAACCGCTGATCTTAAAATCACTTAATGCATTGGAAGAAAGACTGGATGAAAAATTCTTTTTCCGCGCAAACCGTAAACACATCGTTAATCTTCGCCTGATCGAAAAGATCGAACCGTATTTCAACGGCGGTCTTTTGCTTGAACTGAAAGGCGGCGAAAAGATCGAAGTAAGCCGCAGACAAACGGTGAAATTCAAAGAAATGATGAGCCTGTAAAAGATAAAAGTAAAAAGTGAAAATTCAAAAGATCACTCGTTAGGGTTTTAATTTTTACTTCCTGATTCGATAATTATTAAACAGATAAAATGAAGAAACTCGCTTTCGGTTCACTGTTCATGGCAGTTGCAACCGTTTCTTTTTCCCAGAATGTAGACAAGATCATTAATGCTAAAGAAGCGGAGCGCATTGAAAGGGTGCTTGCTTCAGATGAAATGCGGGGCCGCAGGACTTTTTCGCCGGAGATCGATAAGGCTGCCGATTTCATTGCTTCAGAATTCAAAGCTGCCGGTTTGCAAGCATGGGACAATGGAGGAAGCTATCTGCAGAAATTTGCCATTTATGCTACAAAGCAAACAGACCTTGAAGCCTCGCTTGATGGCGTAAAAGCTGATCCTAAAAATCTCGTTGTGGTAACAACCCAGCCTGAACTGAAAGTGACGGGCGCGTCTGGTTATGAAAGTGCGTTCATTAAGGCTGGTGGAAATATCTTCCAGGAAGCAAACACGCTTGCACAGGAAAAAAAGAACCTGATCGTGTGGGTGGATACAAGTTTCTCAAAGAATTTTCCCCGTCTTACATTTTTGAAAAGGGGATCTTTCAAAAGAGAGCATAACATCATTTTCGTTCTCGCAACACAGGAAGCAAAAGATTTTTCCATTGAAGCGAAACACGAGATCACCGAACAGAAATTGCAGAATGTAGTAGGTATTCTTCCAGGCAAAAGCAAGAAAGATGAATACGTGATCTTCTCTGGTCACTATGATCATATCGGTGTTGGTAAACCTGTTGACGGTGATTCGATCTTCAATGGTGCAAATGATGATGCAGCGGGCACTACTGCGGTGATCCTGCTGGCGAAATATTACAAAGCATTAAAGAATAACGAACGCACGCTGGTGTTCGCCGCATTCACAGCAGAAGAAGTAGGCGGTTATGGCGCACAGTATTTCTCCAAACAATTTGATCCGGCCAAAGTAATGGCGATGATGAACATCGAAATGATCGGAACAGACAGCAAATGGGGAAAGAACTCTGCTTATATTACCGGGTATGAAAAAACGGATATGGGCACCATCCTTCAGAAAAATTTAGAAGGAACAGGGTTTAATTTTTATCCGGATCCTTATCCTGACCAGCAATTATTCTACCGCTCGGATAATGCGACACTGGCAAGACTGGGAGTACCTGCACACACGATCTCCACCTCCAAAATGGATAGCGAACCAAATTATCACAAGGTGAGCGACCATGTGGAAACGCTTGATATGGATAACATGTCGATGATCATCAAATCCATTGCTCTGAGTGCACGAAGCATCGTGGCTGGAAAGGATACGCCAGGCAGGGTTAAAGTAGATGAACTTACCAGATAATTTCAAATACATCATTTGGCACAAAAAAAGATATTGAATCTGCTGGCCATGCTTTTCGGGGCATGGCCTTTTTTATTTGGCCAGCAGCCGGCCATAGATTCATTTCCTCTGCAAAAAGCGATGGAGATCATGAATGTGCTGGCGGGAGACTCATTACGCGGGCGCGGGAATATGACGGCAGATCTGATAAAAGCTGGCAGGTTTATTATCAGTGAATTCCGGCAGGCCGGTTTGCAGCCATTGCCGGGTGCGGACAATTTTTTGCATGAGTTCTATCCCCGCTATCCTGCGGTTGAGCGGCTTGCGGAGGAGCTTGAATGGAATGGTAAAAGGATCGCTCCCGATGATTTCAATTTCTTCAAAGCTGAACCGGTGACGTTCCAGGCAAGAGATCTTGGTTCATTTACCGTTATTCATGTTGATTCATTTTCGGGGAACATACTCAAACTCTATAATGACTTGCCCGGAGATCTGCTCATTTGGAGTGAAGCACCGGTTGATTGGAACCTGATTTCAACTCCAACGGGAGGTATTGCAGGCGCGCGATTGCTGGTACATGCGGATGAACCACCCGCGATGATGAAGTTGTTTGCAAATCCGTCGTACTACAATCTGATCGAATATAATATTGTCGCAACAATTCCCGGAAAGACGAAGCCGTCGGAATGCATTCTTTTTTCGGCGCATTATGATCACAACGGAGTAGTGAAAGGAAAGGACAGCATTATGAACGGCGCCAATGACAATGCTTCCGGAACAACGGCCATGCTTATGCTTGCGCGTTATTTTGCAATGCGGAATGACAATGAACGTACATTGATCTTTTGTGCGTTTGCCGGTGAAGAGATCGGATTGAGAGGCTCAACTGAGATGGCAAAGTATTTCGCAGCGCACATGAAGGTTCTGAGTATAAAAGCAGGGATCAATCTGGAAATGCTGGGTCTCCCTCAATATGGGAAAAGAAGGGTATTTATTACAGGTGAACGATATTCAACGCTTCCTTCTATTCTGAAAAAAGAATTAAAACAGCAGGGCATCAAAGTGATACATGAGCCGTCGGAAGAAAAGAGGTTATTCTCCAGAAGCGATAATTATCCGTTTGTAAAAACGGGTATTCCCGTGCATACGATCATGGCGAGTGATGACGATGAGCCCTGTTATCACAGGCCATGTGATGAGGTAAGAAGAATGGATATTTCAAATCTTTGTTTTATCGTACGCGCTATTGCCGCCGCGTCAGCGGGGTTGATCAATGGGAAAAATACACCTGGGGAATTGAGTTTGCCGGACTGGCCGGATCTATACTAAGCGTTCACTGCAATAGAATGGATCGCGTCGCTCATTTCACGGATCAGCGAAGCGTCTTTTTCGATCGCATTACCAACAACGATTACATCGGCGCCGGCTTTACAATTCAGATAAGCCTTTTCAGGTTGTGTGATGCCGCCACCAATGATCAGTGGAGTGGAGATCACTTTTGCCACCGCTTCGATCATACCTTCGGAGATTGCTCTGCGGGCGCCGGACCCTGCATCCATATAGATCAGTTTCATGCCCAGCATTTCGCCCGCCATAGCTGTGCACATTGCGATCTCATTCTTATCAGCAGGCACAGGGGCCGCATTGCTGATATAGGAAACCGTTGTAGGCGCTCCTCCATCGATAACGATATAACCGGTGGACATAATCTCAAGCCCGCTCTGACGGACTGCCGGTGCGGATACCACATGCTGCCCGATCAGCAATTCAGGATTACGGCCGGAGATCAGCGACAGATACAGCAAGGCGTCTGCATAACGGCTGATCTGCGAAGGACTGCCAGGGAATAAAACGACCGGAATGGAGCAATTCTTTTTAATGAACTGGACACATTGATCGAGATGGTTGGATATAACCAGGCTTCCGCCTACAAGGAGATAATCAACATTGGCAGAAATGCACAGTTCCACGAGCTCAGATAGCCGGGATTCGTCTACCTTATCAGGATCAACCAGCACGGCAAAAGACTTCCTCCCCTGCTCTTTTTTCTTCACTAATGATTGATAGACATTTGAATTCATCCGGTACCGGTTGATTACTACAAAAATGCGAAAAACTTTTGTTTTCCAAGCAGTTAATTTTCAAAAAGTTTGAGGGCATTTTTGGCGCAAAACCGGGCAGAAAAGCCTGCCTCTACTGGCAACTGGCTGTACGGCTGATCAGCTCAAACTCCCATTCCGTGCAAGCGAGGAAGATCAAAATGTCCTTTATCCGCTTGTCACTCAGGTAATGGCTTTTTTCCATTTTTGAATAAGCTTGTTGAGTGACGCCAAGATGATTTGCAACGCCTTTCTGGCTAAAGCCTTTTATCAGGCGAAGCTTTTTGATTGTTTCCCCAGTGTACATGAGCTGAATTTTTGGATAGGTTATTCGTTGACAAGTTTTCAAGAGCAGGGGTATATCTAATATAAAACGTTTGAGATTTTAAAACAACTTTCAAATGTTAAACTGAAGATGATCTTTTAAAAAAGCAACATTTTTTTCAAATCAATATATCTGTTTTCATTCTTAAGGGTTTCCTCTTAAGTGTAACTATCGTAAATCAGTAAGGCAAATAATGTGGTTGTATAATACAACTACCGTGGAGGATATCCGAATCAAAAAAAACTGAAATTCATTTTACATTTTTACTACTCTAAATTTCTTCAAATGTCAGATAACATCAGTAAACCGACATTCGATTGGTTGCGCGCAATGAATGTGAATGTATCCAGAGATTTTGTGAAGAGACAGCTGCGATGCCATCCGGATTATCCATCACTGGCATCATTGACCGAGCGATTGGAAGAATGGGGAATACCCAACGCAGCGGTTGTGGTGGATAAAGAAAAACTACATGAACTACCATTACCTTTTCTTGCCCATCAACCGGAGAACGATGGCGGGTTTGTTTTAGTAAAGAGTTTCCAGGACCGGTCAGTAAGATCGAAAGAGTTCCTTTCTTCCTGGGATGGTATTGCTGTTTTTGCAGAAGCGCCGGATAACTGGCGTTATTCTTCGAATGATGAACAACTGAAAAAGGACAAGATAAATCGTCGCAAAAAGATTGCCTCCTTTATTTTATCCTCTCTGGCGATCGCCGGTATTGCGTCAACCACTTTTTCCCTGCAGTTAACAATGCTGCTGGTCTTATCGCTCCTGGGCGTTGGTATTGCGTCTCTTATTGCACAGGAAGAGCTCGGTATCACGAATGAAATTACGGAACAGCTTTGCAGTACCGGAAAACAGGTCGATTGTAATGCGGTATTAAATTCGGATGCCGGTAAAGTTGGAAAGTGGTTTACGCTTAGTGACGCATCCCTTGTTTATTTTGCCGGGCTATCATTATTTATGATGCTGACATATCTGGTACCTGCTGCTAGCAGTTGGCTGTCCTGGCTGGTGCTTCCTGCAATTCCTGTTACGCTATTCTCTTTATACTATCAATGGCGGGTGATCAAAAAATGGTGTGTACTGTGTTTGCTCACTGTTGGCATACTTTGGCTGCAGGCAAGTGTTGTATTGGCCGGCCCCGCTCCGGTTTTTTCAATGGACCTTTCTGTATCCGGATCAGTACTGGTATTCTTCAGTATGACTCTTCCGGCTGTAGCATGGATGATGTTAAAACCCGTCCTGAAAAAGCAAAAGGATCTTGCCGGTAAACGATTCGCGCTTCAACGGTTCAAGCATACAAAAAGTGTTTTCTATTCATTGCTGATGCGTCAGCGTAAAGTTTCTTTCAGACATATAAATGGCGACATTCAGATCGGTAATCCGCAAGCACGAATACAATTATTTGTCGCCTGCAATCCTTATTGCGGACCTTGTGCGAAAGCGCATGAAGCATTGCATCGCATGATTGAAAGGACTGATATCGGCATTACAGTACGTTTTTCTACGAGACCCGATGATACAGAAGACCCCAAGACCATTGCGGCGGAATACATTCTTGGATTGATGGAAGGAAAGAATGTTATTGAGAAGCGCCATATCATAAAAGATTGGTACGAAGTGATGAATATTGATCAATTCAAAGCACATTATCCCTTTGCTAAGCAGGTTGACGCAAAAAGTGTTTTATGTGATTGGGCTAACTGGGTTGCTGATTCAGGCGTTGAGTTTACACCAACTATTTACGTGAACGGATATGAGCTTCCTCAACAATACAGAGCTGAAGACCTTGAACACCTTATTCATACTGATGATGAACCCGGAATGTATGGTGCAGCACTTTCTCAGCAAGCTATTCAATATATATAGGATGACGGATTTTTAGCTTCATGATAAATTATTGTTTGCGCAAACAACCTGTCTGAAGCAGGTATCCTTCAGGGCTTGCCAGGGCCTGTGTCTGGCTAACAATTAAAACCAAAATAGATAACATGAAAAAAATGCAAACTTTAGGACGCTCTTTGTCAAAAGGCGAACAAAAAAAGATCATGGGTGGTTATTAAAAACCAGGTGATGGCGGAGGCAGTGGAGGAAGTTGCTATGCGTGCCATTGGCAGGGAATGTCCAGCTGCTGGTATTCTAATTCAAGCTGTGAAGACGTTTGCTCACGGGTGTACGGTACTACCGCTGCGTGCGTTGGTCCAGATCCGGGATGCGGCGGTTGTGTTATGAACTGATCTTAAGAAAAGAAGGCTTTGCGATAGAATCCAGCAATGGATTCTATCGTTTTCTTGAAAATATGAAGACCGGAAACGTTGGATGGCGTCTGATAAGCCGGCAACAGCCAGTAAAAAAGTAAAACGACACATCAATGAGCCGTTACAGTTAAGACATATAACTTGCATTGATAAGCATTCTTGCTCTACTGCCGGTTATGTGCCGCTCACACGATTTTTTTATCTTACGTTCCTGCTTATTATTAATTCCGGATCTAAAATATAAACGTTATGAAAAGTTGGTCTGTTTCCTTTCTGAAGGTTATACTGACGCCTCTGATTTTTTATGCAGGCTCTGTATCCTGTGATTCTGCCAGTGAGAGCAAACCAGATAAAACAGCTTCGCCGGCAGTAAATAAAACAGAATTTATCCCTGCTATGGATTCAATTCCCTTTTCCTCAATAGCGGAAATAGCAGATCACTTCAGAGGTGCATATATCGATGCTGATAACAAAGCTGTCGCATTCAGAAAGAAAAGTGAAAAAGAAAGTATGGCTCTTGCGGATTCAGTTGCGATATATGATTCCATCGCAAATGAGGTAATCCGGATACGCAGTAAAAAAATGATCGATTTTTTGCATAGACATGAAAAAAATGAACAAAATTTTCTGGCTATGCAATACCTCGTTGTAGACCGGAACCTTTCTTTGCAAGTGCTCGATAGTATTCTTCAAAGCTATCCTGTTTCAATTCGGACTTCAAAAGCCGGGAAGAATATAAGTGAGCAGCTGCAAGCAAGAAAAACCAACATGCTTACAACGGACTTATATAGACAACTGAAAGATTTACCATTTTTTACAACAGATCATAAAGAAGTGCGGCTGAAAGGTATCAACACAAAATATGTGGTGCTTGATTTTTGGGCAGCATGGTGTATTCCTTGCCGGTTCGAGAATAAATGGATCACAGAACACAGCAGTCAGCTGCTGGAAAATAAGGAAGTTACTTTTGTTGCTATTTCACTCGATACAAGGTATGAGCAATGGGTTCGTATCTCTAAAGCCGATAAGTTGCCTCAACTGAACATCAGCGATCTCAAAGGCTTTGATTCCCCCATTGCAAAGAAGTTGAAAATTGAACGGATCCCATTCAATATTATTATCGACAAGAATGGAAAAACCCTGGCAACAAATCTATGGAAGGACGAACTCCTCTCCTTTATCAAAACATTGCATTAACAGTTTTATTTCTTCCCGATAAACCCGGTCATTGTCAATGAAAAGATTTCCCTTTTATAAGCAACCGGACAATATGGACTGCGGTCCGACCTGTCTTCGCATGATAAGCAAGTATTACGGTCGCGATATACCGCTGCAGTCGATCCGGAATGATGTGCAGATCGGTCGGGAAGGATCCAGTTTGCTGGGTATCAGCGAAGCTGCTGAAGCGATCGGATTCAGGGCTCAGCCATTAAAGCTTAATTTTCCCGCTCTTGTGGAAGAAGCCGTACTGCCAGCTTTATTATTCTGGAACAGAAACCATTTCGTGGTATTGTACAAAATACACCGGAACAAGTTCTTTATTGCAGACCCGGCAAAGGGTTTAATTACATATGATGAGGCTGAATTCAGAGCTCACTGGATCAGTGATCGTGAAGATGCGGAAGATGAAGGTGTTGCATTACTTCTTGAACCAGCTGCTCAATTTTATGAAGAAAAAGAAGATTTTTCCGGTAAGCAAATAAAAAAGAAGGAGGGCCGGGGTATATTAAGATACCTGAATCCTTACCGTAAACTGATCGTTCAGGTTTTTATCGGCCTCATTGTTGCTTCTCTGCTGCAACTTTTATTACCGTTTCTTACCCAAAGCGTTGTTGATACAGGGATCAATACCGGCAACATTCACTTTGTCTATGTTATCTTGTTGGCCCAGCTTGCGCTTTTTGCAGGGAGGCTCGCTGTTGAATTTGTGAGAAGCTGGTTATTGCTGCATATAAGTTCAAGGATAAACATATCCATTCTGACGGATTTTCTTGTCAAACTAATGAAGCTCCCGGTTGCGTTTTTTGACAGCAAGCAGACCGGTGATATTCTGCAAAGAATGAACGATCATCAACGGATCGAATCATTTCTTACCGGCTCTTCGCTTAGTGTATTGTTCTCTCTGTTGAATATCGTTGTGTTTTCCGTAGTGCTCGCCATCTATAATTCATCCATTTTATGGTTGTTCCTTTTTTCTACACTGTTATATTCGGCATGGATCGCTGTTTTCCTGAAGAAGCGACGGATCCTTGACTACAAAAAATTTGATGTGGCTGCAAGAGAGCAGAGCACCACGATACAATTGGTTCAGGGAATGCAGGAAATAAAGCTTAACGGTGCCGAACGCCCTCTCCGATGGGGTTGGGAAAGGCTGCAGGTTAGCTTATTCCGTCTCAATATGAAAAGCCTTTCCCTTAATCAATGGCAACAAGCTGGAGGATTTCTTATCAATGAAGGTAAAAATATCCTGATCACTTTTTTATCTGCCAAAGCTGTGATCGATGGAGATATGACGCTGGGCGCCATGCTGGCGGTCCAATATATTATCGGACAGTTGAATAGTCCGATTGAACAAATGGTCAGTTTTGTACAAACCTGGCAAAACGCACGGATAAGCATGGACCGGCTGAATGAAGTTCATCAGATGGAAGATGAAGAACCTGATGACAGGTACTTTCAGCAGGAACTTCCTGCTTCTTTTGCGAGAAATCTGATGGGAGGCCGGTCCGATGAAGGATACTATTTTGCTGAGCAGGCTCAATATACTCAGGCCATTTTACACGAAAAGGATAATGATGAATTTCTTCGGTCGATCCCGATAGTCGATATAAAAAATGTTTCTTTTACATATCCCGGAGCAGGAAATGAACCTGTGCTTAATGATATCAATATTGCGATACCAAAGGGCAAAACCACGGCGATTGTTGGCGCCAGCGGCAGCGGAAAAACTACTTTGCTTAAACTATTGCTGAGATTTTATGAGCCGCAAAAAGGTACAATAGAGATCGGGCGCACACCGCTTGCGGCGATCAGCCACCGTACGTGGAGAAGCCATTGCGGCGTGGTTATGCAGGAGACTTATATTTTTTCGGATACAATTGCCAGGAATATTGCGGTTGGTCAGGATAAAATAGATATGCCCCGGCTGCACAGAGCGGCACAGATGGCCAACACTCATTTTTTTATTGAATCACTTCCGCTTCGCTATAATACCATGATAGGCTCAGAAGGCATGGGAGTAAGCATGGGCCAAAAGCAACGGATACTGATCGCAAGAGCTATTTATCGCGATCCTGATTTCATCTTTTTTGATGAAGCAACCAACAGCCTCGATGCCAACAATGAAAGTACGATCGTCAGAAACCTGGAGCATTTTTTTAAAGGAAGAACCGTTCTGGTCGTTGCGCATCGGCTGAGTACCGTGAAAAATGCAGATCAGATCATTGTATTGAATAAAGGCACAGTGATTGAAACAGGAACACACCAGGAACTTACAGAATTAAGGGGAACTTATTTCAATCTCGTTAAAAGTCAATTAGAGGTAGGCGATTAAAAATATGTTATGAGTACAATCGTTTCACCACAACAAAGCAGACAACAGGAACTGATCACTCCAGAGGTGCAGGAACTGATTAATTACAAACCACATTGGCTTGTCAGGAAAGGAAGTCTTGTATTATTGGTTATTCTTCTTGTTTTGCTCGGACTGACTTTTATCGTTAGTTACCCGGATATTATTCCTTCAAGAGCCCGTCTCGCAGCATTGAATCCTCCGAAGCTTGTCAAAGTCCGGCAGGAGGGAAAGTTAATCAGACTGTTGGTTCAAAATGAGCAGGACGTTGTTCAGGGGCAGTATCTTGGCTGTCTTGAAAGTACCGCATTGTTTGATGATGTGATGAAGCTAAAAAAATGGGTTGAGGAAAGCATAGCCATATCACAGAGCTCAACTCCTGACATTGTCGTAAATCAAACCCTTCCGTTCCTTGCAAGTCTGGGAGAATTACAATTGCCTTATCAGCAACTGCAGGATAAAATGGAAATTGCCAAGCAAACGTATGGAAAAGGATATTATCAGTTGAAGAGGAATGTGCTGGCGATGGAAATAGAATATAACCGCAAGCTTAAACAAAATAACCAACAGCAAAAAGCAATTGAAGAGCAAAACCGCAGCATGCTGCAGCAGGAGTACGAAGCGTATGAAAAACTGGCTAAGGACAAAGTTATTGCGCCACTCGAGCTGAACCAGTATAAAGCCAAACTTCTTTCAGGAATGCAAAACATCGAGCAGCTTGATGCCGCAGCTACTTCCACAGATATCTCAGGTTTGGGCAAAACGAAAGAAATGATGGACATTGATAAACAACGGCTGGATATTTTACAGCAACTCCGGTCCGGTTTGTTCGAACTGAAAAGCCAGATCGCGCAATGGTGCAGAGACTATGTGCTTGAAGCGCCTGAGTCCGGAAAGGTCTTGTTTATATCGTCATTGAACGAAAACCAGTTGGTGGTAACTACTCAGCCGTTGATGTATATACAGCCACCCGAATCCCGCTATTATGTAGAAATGATGGCGGCGCAAAGAGGTCTTGGCAAAATAAATGAAGGCCAGACCGTTGTTCTCCGGGTAGATGGCTACCCCAGCGAGGAGTTCGGCTATCTGTCCGCAAAGATCAGCTATATATCAAATATGCCCGGCCCGCGGGACAGTTTTCTGATAAGAGCCGAACTGGTCAACGGGCTGAAAACAAATTACGGACGGTCTGTTTTTTTCCGTAATGATCTGGCCGCTGATGCCCAGATCATTACGGATCAAAGAAAGTTGATTTCACGATTTGCCGGACAGCTGAATAATCTTATCAGACGCTGAACTCTTATCGCTGTAAGACAGAATAGGATCTGTTCTACAAACGCAGATACGTTGCGATCTGCGCTATATGATTATGCGTTGATGCTCCCGCGCGGCCAGCAATGTACTGATACATATAACCCGCTTCAAGGTCAAACTTTGCATTCAACCGGTAACCTCCCGCAAAATATAAACGGTTCTGGTCAAATGTTTTTCCATTCACCGCGGATTTATTGCCGGTATTGATGAACACTTCATTCTGCAATGCGGCAAATGCGCCCTTTGTATATGGCCCTGTGCGGTCAGTCAGCGGAATGATATTGCGGATAAAATAACGGAGGCGATACGCATTCTCATGCCCGCCACGTTTCAGATCGCCATTCTCCACTTTTGCATTGGGAATAAAACGCTGCTCATTCCGCAAACGATGCTGAACCAATACGGGGCCTGTTTTGTGGTTATAGATCAACTGCTGCCAGATCCGGTACTCCGCCAGGTAGCCGTTGACGCCACCTGCGCTGCGGCGATTGTCAATCGATGCGAGCCCCAATGTCAATCCCAGTTTCTTTGTAACACTGTACTGAAGCCCGGAACGGATCAACAGGGTTTGCAAATGCTGGATCTCATCTGTACTGCGAACCTGGATATCGTTCAGCAAACTCGTTTTCTTACCCAGTTTGATCGTGTTGAAATTTGCAACCCAACCCGAAAATGTTGATTGCGCATGTAACCCCGCACCAAAAGAAGAAACAACTGCCAATGAACAAGCGATCAGAACCTTTTTCATTCTGTTAGAATAGTTTTAAATCTTAAAAAAAGGAATTGTTCAGAGTTGATCTTCGGAACCGCAAAAGAACGAAAAAATGTTGTTATACGTTTTTTATCGTTTGTTAAACATTCCTTTAACAGGAAAAAGGTTCCGGGGATTTCAGAGGTTCCGGATGTCCACACACTGTGCATATCTGTCCGCTGGAAAAAACAGCGTAAAAAGATAGTTTCGTAAGCACCACCCCACGAGATTACAAACCAGAACATTAAATTCTTTTCAACTATGGCAAGTAAAAAACAGGTATCCGCAAAAAGCGGACTGCAGTTCCATCGCCGTTTTACGAAAGATTCGGTGAATGTGTTTGATATGTTTCAATATGATTACCGGACCTCGGTGATCAGAAATCCAACCGGCGAAGTCGTATTTGAAATGAAAGATGTGGAGGTTCCGAAACAATGGAGCCAGATTGCTACAGACATACTTGCGCAGAAGTATTTCCGTAAGGCCGGTGTTCCGCAGCCCGACGGTACAACAGGGCGGGAGACTTCCGCGAAGCAGGTGGCACACAGGCTGGCCAATTGCTGGCGCGCCTGGGGCGAAAAGTATGGATACTTCGCTTCCCCAAAAGATGCACAGGTGTTTTATGAAGAACTTGTTTATTCGATCCTCGATCAGATGTGCGTGCCCAACAGCCCGCAATGGTTCAATACTGGTTTGTATGAAAGCTATGGCATTGCAGGTAAACCACAAGGTCATTATTATGTTGATCCTGCCGACGGGGAACTGAAAAAATCAACCAATGCATATGAACGTCCTCAGCCGCATGCCTGTTTTATTTTGAGTGTGAGCGATGACCTTGTTAATGATGGCGGCATCATGGATCTCTGGGTTCGTGAAGCGCGGATCTTCAAATACGGTTCAGGTGTTGGCACAAACTATTCAACGCTTCGCGGCGAAGGCGAAAAGCTGAGTGGCGGCGGAACTTCGAGCGGGCTGATGAGTTTTCTTAAGATCGGCGACCGTGCCGCAGGTGCTATTAAAAGTGGCGGTACTACAAGACGTGCTGCAAAAATGGTTTGCCTGGATCTTGACCATCCCGAGATCGTTGACTTCATCAACTGGAAAGTAGAAGAAGAAAAGAAAGTGGGCGCATTGATCAATGCCGGTTACGCATCAGATTATGAAGGAGAAGCCTATAAAACGGTAAGCGGTCAGAATTCCAATAATTCCGTTCGTATTCCTAATTCTTTCTTTGATAAATTAAAAAAAGGGGAAGACTGGGAACTTACTGCAAGAATGGATGGACGCGTGATGAAAAAAATTCCATCCAGGGCATTATGGGATCAGATCGCTTATGCCGCCTGGCGTTGTGCAGATCCCGGCACGCAATACAATACCACCATCAACGAATGGCATACATGCCCCGAAGGTGGTGAGATCAGGGCTTCCAATCCCTGCTCTGAATATATGTTCCTCGATAATACCGCTTGCAATCTTGCATCAGCCAACCTGATGAAATTTTACAACAAAGACGCCAATCATTTTGATGTAGAAGGTTACGAATATAACTGCCGTCTGTGGACAGTTGTTCTGGAGATATCTGTATTGATGGCGCAATTCCCTTCCAAAGAAGTAGCTCAATTAAGTTATGAATACCGCACACTTGGTTTGGGTTACGCAAATCTCGGAACGCTGCTGATGGTCAGTGGTATTCCTTACAACAGTGAAGAAGCGCGGGCCATCGCCGGTGCGATCACTGCGATCATGACTGGTATTGCTTATAAAACATCTGCGGAAATGGCGGCTGTGCTTGGCGCGTTCCCGCGATACCAGGATAATAAAGAACACATGATGCGCGTCATGCGTAATCATCGTCTGGCTGCGTATGATGCAGACGAATATGAAGAACTGAGCCTGAAGCCACAGGGACTGAAAGCGCAATACTGCCCGGATTATTTATTGAAATCAGCCTGCAAAGCCTGGGATGATGCTGTTGAGCTCGGCGAAAGATATGGCTATCGAAATGCACAGGCAACAGTGATCGCGCCAACAGGAACGATCGGCCTCGTGATGGATTGCGATACAACAGGTGTTGAGCCTGACTTTGCACTGGTGAAGTTCAAAAAACTTTCTGGTGGAGGTTATTTCAAGATCATCAATCAGTCAGTACCCGATGCGCTGCGCAATCTTGGTTATTCCGCGAGGGAAACAGAGAACATCATCAAATATGCGGTTGGGGCTGCAACTTTTTCCGGCGCACCATTTATCAATCATCAGACATTGAGCGAAAAAGGATTTATTGCTGATGAGATCAGGAAGCTGGATGCTGCGGTGATTTCCGCCTTCGATATTGCTTTCGTTTTTAATAAATACACATTGGGTGAAGAATGCCTGCAAAGATTAGGATTCACTTCCGAACAATACAACGACTTTGAATGGAGCCTGCCCGAAGCCCTCGGGTTTACAGATGATCAGATTGAAGCGGCCAACGATTACGTTTGCGGCACGATGATGCTCGAAGGCGCTCCATTATTGAAGCCTGAACACCTGCCCGTTTTTGACTGTGCCAACAAATGCGGAAAAAAAGGACAGCGCTATATTCATGCGCATGGCCATATCCGTATGATGGGAGCCACGCAACCGTTTATCAGTGGCGCCATTTCGAAAACAATCAACCTGCCGCATGAAGCAACTGTTGAAGAGATCGCTGATTCTTACATGCTCAGCTGGGAGCTTGGATTGAAAGCCTGCGCGCTTTACCGTGATGGTTCCAAACTTTCACAACCGCTCAGCAATAAATCGGATAAGAAGAAGAGAGCGGATACTTCAACTGCAACCGCTGAACCCGTTGCAGAAAAAGCACCGGCAATGCCTGTTTCCAACATCGTTGATCTTGGCAAACTGACAATCGAGGAGTTGCTTGATGAAGTACAGAAACGCGTTCAGTCATCTCCTGATACAAAACTGAAGCGCCGTCTCGCCAGCATCGTTGAACGTCGCGCATTGCCTGCCAAGAGAAGAGGCTTTACGCAAAAGGCCAAGATCAATGGCCAGGCGATCTTTCTCCGTACAGGTGAATATGGTGATGGTACACTCGGTGAGATCTTTATCGATATGGCGAAGGAAGGAGCCACCATGCGCAGTCTGATGAACTGCTTCGCGATCTCTATCTCCATCGGGCTGCAATATGGTGTGCCGTTGGAAGAGTTTGTTGATAAATTTGCGTTCACTAAATTCGATCCCTCTGGTTTTGTGGAACACCCGAATATTAAATCGACAACGTCTATTGTAGATTTTATCTTCCGTGTATTGGGTTATGAATATCTTGGCCGCACAGATCTCGTTCATGTATTGGACAAACCTGAAGTAATGAATACCGGTGCCGATGATTGGGATGAAGTGCCATCCAATGGATTGGAGTACGCCAAAGATCCTGAGCTTTCCAGTGTTCGTATTACACCATCGACAACGGTGCCGCAACCGTCAAAGGTATACCGCAGCAATACACAGCCTGTACAGGCAGCAACATCGATGGATGCGGTGAATGCGGCGGCGAAGAACATGCAGAGTGATGCGCCGGCCTGCAATGTGTGCGGGCATATAATGATGAGGAGCGGAACGTGTTATAAGTGCTTGAATTGCGGAAATCAGGGCGGATGTAGCTGAATTATGTAAGAACGGAAAACCAAATAAGAATACCCTGAACTGCATCCCGGTCGACCGATCGGGATGTTTTATTTTGCGTTGGGTATGCCTGCTGCTATTTTCCGGATATAATAAATCAACAATACTGTAATGTGTTATGAGCGGTCTCTGACTACTCATCGGCTGCTTCTGTATTATTATTAACCTGATCAGACAAACGCAGCCTGCCAAACCTATGAAACTTCTCAAACCTCGCAAACATTTCAGAAGAACCCCGCAGTTATTTAGCGACCCCTAAATAAACACCCTGTTATCATAACTATAATTCTCCCTGAACTCCTTCGGAGTACAGCCCTTCTTCTTTCTGAACAGCCTGTTGAAATTTGAAATATTATTGAATCCGCAATTATATGCCACCTCAGCCACCGACTGTGTTGTATCGATCAGCAACCTCGATGCATGCCCCAGTCTCATCTCCAGCAAACTATCCATAAATGTGATGCCGGTCCTGTTTTTAAAGAAGCGGCTGAATGACACATCAGTCATGTTTGCCAGTTTCGATACTTCTGATAATGTGATTGCTTTTTGAAAATTCAGATTCATATATTCAATCGTCTTTTCGATGCGGCGGCTATTGTAAGAAAGCTCGGCATTGCTGAAGCTTGCATCGGACAACGTGTGCATGTTTCTGGAAATGGAAAGATCGTGCAGAATGGAAAGCAACTCAAGTACAGAATCGAAACCTTGTTTCTGACCAAGGATCGTCAGGCGCGGATGGATCGCTTCAATGGTTTGTCTTGAAAATAAAATGCCTCTTGCAGAACGTTCAAGCATATTCCTGATAAAGCTGAGTTGATTTCTGCGCAGAAATTTTTCGTCAAACAAATCCTTATGAAACTGGATAGTGATCTCACGGATCTCATGGCTTGTGCATTTATGTGTTTGCCAGAAATGGGGGAGGTTTGAGCCGACCAGAACGAGTTCGAGGTCTTCTATTTCTGCAATATGATCGCCAACGATTCGCTTCGCTCCGCGTGCGTTCATAATAAAGTTCAGTTCCAGCTCTTCGTGACTATGAAGAGGAAAGTCAAAATTGGATTTCACCCTGCTGAAAATAGTGAAGCAGTCACTGCTGGTAAGAGGGGTGATCTCCCGCATGATATTTTTTTGCATATGGCAATGCTTGTGGCGTGATTTAATGGAAAGCCTGCTGGTAATGTCCGATGCCAGACAGCCGGTCATTATTATCCGATGCCCGCCACCGGAAGTAATTACATAGCCCAAACGGTGGCCGGCAATCTGCTATCGAACATCGGTCATCCCTTTAAAGATATGGAATAATGATAAAATAGTATCGATCAGGTACTCCTAAACATGCAAAATTGTATGCGATTACAATGCATGTAGATAAAGGAGTTTTATTTTTTGACCTGATCCCATGGCAAAAAAAAGCATTAGGATTAGATAATAAAGTATTAGTTATTGGCTGTGTAATAAACTTATTTTTGGTGAAACAACTTGCTATATGAGACAAAAACGATTCCCCAGGGTAATCGCAACGATTATTGCGTTGCTGTTATTCACCTCGTCGCTTTTCGCCCAGAAAAGAATGATTACAGGTATCATCTCCGATCAGAATAATGCACCGCTCTCCGGTGCAACTGTAACAGTGAAGGGGGAAAAGGAAGTGACTACCACAGATGCCAATGGCGCGTTCCTGATCTCAGTATCGGCTGAAAAAGCGGTGCTGGTTGTATCGTATGTGGGCGGCAAAGACATTGAGATCAATACCGAAGGCAAAACAACTGTATCGGGCTCGGTAAATATCACCGATACCAAGCTAAGCGAAGTGGTGGTGATCGGTTATGGATCGAGAAAACGGGCTGATATATCCTCCTCTATTTCTTCCGTCAGCAGTAAAGATCTGAAAGATCTTCCCGTTGCGGGCGTAGATCAGGCACTGCAGGGAAAAGTGGCCGGTGTGACGGTTACAAACAATAGCGGTCAGCCAGGCGGTGGTGTATCTATAAAAGTCCGTGGAGTGACAACCATCAATAGTAACGATCCGCTGATCGTGATCGATGGTGTTCCTTTTACAAGTAATACAAAAAACAGCTCAGGTTATGCCGGTCTCGGCGGCTCGGATGGACAGACCGGCAATAGCGTTATGGCGACATTGAACCCGGGAGATATTGAATCGGTGGATATCTTAAAAGATGCATCGGCCCAGGCTATTTACGGATCACTCGCTGCAAACGGCGTTGTATTGATTACAACCAAGAAAGGAAAGAATGGTGAAGGAAAGATCAATTATGATGTGTATTATGGTCAGCAACGCGTAACACGTAAGCTCGATCTTATGAACCTCCGCGAATTTGCGCAATACCAGAATGAAACGGCTCCTTTGCTTGGCCTTACACCTGCACCTGAATTTGCCGATCCTTCCAAACTGGGTGAAGGAACAAACTGGCAGGACGCGATGTTCCGCACAGGAGAAATGCAGAATCATCAGTTAAGCTTTTCCGGTGGAAAAGACAAAACGAATTACTATCTATCCATCAATTATTTCAATCAGGAGGGGATCCTGATCGGATCTGATTTTAAACGGTATTCCACGCGTTTCAGTCTTGATCATCAGTTGAAATCGTGGCTGAAAGTTGGTGTAAGTGCTAACGGATCACGCAGCACTCAGAATGTAACGCTTGCTGATGCGGCGGAAGGAACGATCTGGTGGGGTGCTGTTCAGAGCCCGTTGATCCCGGTAAAGAATCTTGATGGTACATGGGGTGGCGGGCAAACTGTCGGAGGATTTCAATATAGCCAGGATAACCCAATCGCACGTAGTTATTATCGAGGAAATAAATCGGTGAGCTCGCAGGTATTTGGTAATATTTATGCCGAAGTACAATTTCTAAGGAACTTTTCATTACGTAACGAGATCTCGTATTCTCTTGGGTTGAATAATAATACAGCTCATCAACTGTCTGGAAACATCGGTCCGACAGCTCTTCGCAGCCAGTTGTTTGATTCACGCGGCAACAGTTATTATTACGCTGTCAGGAATTACCTGAACTATAATAAGTATTTCGGTAAACACAGCATCAGTGCAACTGCCGGTCATGAAGCGCAGTATTCTTATTACGAACAGATCAATGGTAAGAAAGTGGATCTGCAGAATAATATCCTTGATCTTAATTCAGGCAGTAGTGACCGCACTACCTGGGAGCTTGGTGGCGGTAAGAGTCAGTGGGCAATGGAGTCATATTTTGCGCGTGGTGGTTATACGTATGATAACCGTTATTCCATTAACCTGACCATCCGGGCAGATGGGTCATCGAACTTCGGCCCTAATAACAAATGGGGTTATTTTCCTGCCGGATCTTTCGCATGGACGGTAACCAACGAGTCTTTTGCTGAAAGCTGGAAAGGGACACTGAGTAACCTGAAGATTCGTCTTGGTTATGGATCGGTGGGTAACCAAAATCTTCCCAGTGGCGCGCAGAATCCACCGTACACATCTGCAGTCGGGTTCTGGCCTGGCCCTGTCGGTTTTGGTAACTCAAGCTACCTGAATGGAATTGCCAATCCCAATCTCAGCTGGGAATCTGTTGAAACCAAAAATATTGGCGTCGACGCAACCTTGTTCAATGGTATCGTTGATCTTTCTGTGGATGTTTATAAAAAGACCACCAGCGATATGCTGCTTTTCCTCACAGGCCCGCGCCTCATTGGTGTCGGCGATCAGTGGGATGATCTGAAAGCTCCGATCGGTAACGTCGGCCAGATGTCCAACAAGGGTATCGATGTAAGCATTTCCACCAACAATATCCGGGGTAAGAATTTCACCTGGAAAACAAACCTCATCTTCTCTCATTTCAAGAACAAACTGGATAAGATGGCCAATTCAACAGCTGGTCTTACCGGAAGGGTTTATTATGATAATTATACTATCACATATACCAATCCGGGTTATGCAGTGGGTTCTTTCTTCGGGCTTGTCACAGACGGTCTCTTCCGTACGCAGGCAGATCTGAATGCGGGCCTTCCCCAATTTGATTACGCGGTTAAACCGGAGGAAACATGGCTGGGAGATATCCGTTTCAAAGATGTAAACGGGCCAAACGGCAAGCCTGATGGAGTGATCGATGCAAGCGATATTACCTTCATAGGAAGCCCGCTTCCAAAATTCACCTATGGCCTGACCAATACGTTTTCTTTTAAAGGATTTGACGCATCCATCTTCCTGCAAGGAAGCTATGGCAGCAAGATCTTTAACTTCCTGAGATGGCAACTGGAGAAAATGGACAATGCCTTCTATAACCAGATGCGCAGTGTACAGGACAGATACACTGATGCAAATACAAACGGCAGCCTGCCTCGCTTTACCAACACGAACTCGAACAACGTGTATATGTCTGATCGTTATGTGGAGAGTGGTTCATACCTCCGGATACAGAACATTACGCTTGGGTACAGGATACCTGCCAGGATCCTGAGCAAAGCGAAGGTCAGCAATATCCGCCTGTATATGTCCATTCAGAACCTGCACACCTTCACGGATTACAAAGGGTACGATCCTGAAGTGGGTGCATTCAACAACAATATCAGGTTGATGAATGTTGACGCGGGACACTATCCAAATCCGCGCTCTATTACATTCGGCGCAAATCTTGAACTGTAACATTTAACTATTACACTAAAACACATTCGGATGAAAAATAAAAGCGTATATGTCATTCTGATCTTTGGTGTCATAATGGCGTCATGTAAAAAATCATACATCGACCGGCCATCTTTGGATGGAACAACGTTGAGTAACTATTATAATACTGCAGAAGAAGTGAGAGGTCTTACAAGCACTTTATATGGCCTTCCCTGGTCAGGTTTTGAGAACCGTGCCATGGATGCTATCGGCGATGTAATGGCGGGCAACGAATACACGGGAGGAAATGATGATCCTCCGTTTATCAACTTCTCCTTTGCTGCCACTTCTGTTCGGATCGCTGATACCTGGAAAGTATTTTATAAGATCGGTGGATGGACCAGTGAATACATCAAGGCCCTTGAGCAGAAAAAAGGAATGGGAGGAAATCCATCGTTTATTGATCCGGCAATTGCCGAATGTCATTTCTTCCGCGGTGTTGTTTACTTCTATATCGCGCGGATCTGGGGTGATGCGCCGATCGTGGTTGATCCGGGCAACACAGCCCTGTCCGGCAACTTCAATATTCCCCGTTATTTCAAAGCAGATGTGCTGCGTTTTGCCCTGGAAGAGCTGCAAATGGCGGAAACCGGTCTCCCTGAGTCCGATGTTCCCGGTCGTCTGACCAAATATGCCGCAAAAGGTATGATGGCTAAATTGTATCTCTACAAAAAGGATTACACCAATGCCAAAATAAAGGCGCAGGAGGTGATCCAGTCAAACAAATATTCGCTGTTTGGTGATTATGGCGCAATGTTCAATTCAAGCATCAATAATAATAATGTTGAATCCATCTTCGCAATACAGCATCAGCTGACCGGTAATCCGTGGGGTTCAGGTAACCAGAAAAATCCTGACCGCGGCCCGTCTAATCTGCAAACTCAGGAAGCAAGCATGTGGGAATTGTACGCTCCTTCCATGGACATCCGCAATGCATATGAAGTGGGTGATCTCCGCCGTAAGGGTTCAATGATGGAACATGGCTGGAGTTACCCGGCGTGGAAGCCTGCCAATACCAATTCGGCATACAACGCGTTTATGGCGAACGGCTATAAATATGATACGATCCAACCAATAGGCAGTGGCGGTCAGAAAAATTCAACACGGGCAAATATTGCCAAATATGTCGTTGGTCCCGGTGCTGGATTTGGAGGAGAAGCTGTTTTGGGGATGAACACAGGTATCAACACCATGATCCTTCGTTATGCAGATGTGTTGCTGATCTATGCGGAGGCTACACTCGGCACCAATGCATCTACCAGTGAGTCAACAGCGCTGGACGCGTTCAACGCTGTCCGTGCCCGCGCAAACCTTCCTGGAAAAAATTCGATCACACCGGATGATATCCTGAAAGAACGCCGTGCTGAATTTGCATTCGAAGGAGACTACTGGTTTGACATACAACGTCAGGGTTATGCAAAGGCTAAGCAGATCATTGAAGCACAGAACCGCGGTACTGCCGATACACCGCTGTATGTTACATTCTCCGAAAATAGAATGTATCTGCCGATCCCCGCAGGTGAAATATTGCAGGATCCGGCATTGGCGCAGGATCCGGTGGCTTATTATTGATCATCTATATCTAACCACAATTAAAAGCTTTGATATGCAAAAAGTACTTTTTAAACGACTGGCGGACTGGACTGTTACAGCCTTGCTGCTGGTGGTAATATTTACCTCCTGCGAAAAAGATAAAGATGGCAGCCCGGATGTGCCAGCGGGAAATATGGCTTCCGGTAGCATTGATCCGGGCGAAGCGGGCGGTGGTCAACTGATCACGCTCACCGGTTCAGGCATAGGGCAGATCCGCAGCATTGTTTTTGAAAAGAACAATGTTCCTGCCGAATTTCAGCCAACGCTGAACACGGAAACAAGCCTTATCTTTCATGTGCCTGATACAGCATCGGGCGGCTCACAGAATATCATCTTTACCAATGTAAATGGCAGGGAGCTTTCGGTCCCTTTCAATGTTCTCGCTTTTCCAACGGTTAGCGCTGTATCGAATTATAACTTTATTGAGGGAACGGAGATCACGCTTACAGGCACCAATCTGGATGATGTAAACAAAATAGTATTCAGCGGCACAACACAGGAGATAACAATTGTATCACAATCAAGAAAAACATTGGTGATAGAAATGCCTGCAACTAATATTGCCAGAGCGAAACTGGATATTACCAATGTAACGGGGAAAATGACCACTACACAGGAATTTGTAAGCCTGAGCAATAATTTCCTGATGTTTACGGACACATGGGGGGCGGGAGCCTACAACAGTGGTGTTCAGTCATGGAGCTGGGGAAGTTCTGTATATGGATCAACGGATTTTGTAAAATCCGGAACACAATCATTACGGGTTGATTATGTTGACGGAGGCCTGAGTATGTTCCTCGGATCCGACTGGGGCAATCCGGCGAAGATTTTTACTGACTTCCATGTTCCTTTCCCGAGCTATTTATCTTTTTGGGCAAGGGCGGTCGGGTCTGATGTGACTGTGGTTATTCAACCCGATGGCGGCGCGGGTATTTTTACAGGTGCCGGTGAACAGGCCGTCTCCATTCCTGCTGATACCTGGACCTATTTCAAAATACCGGCTAATTTTTTAACCGGAAAATTCGCGAGGCTGAATATCAAAATAAGCGGCAGTACCGATAAGACAGTTTATTTCGACGATATTTTGTGGGTGAAATAACTCACGGTCATAAGAACATGTATAAGCCAATCGAGATAACGGATTCACACATTGACATGGACAGTAAACGCAGCAATAATGATAAAGAAATGTTCCTGATCTGCAAAGCAGGGGCTGCTCTGATAAGTAAGATACTGTTATTGTGGTCTGTCATTTGGCCTGTTGACTTTGTAAAGGCGCAGCCGGTCAATAAAAATGCAACTACACAAACAGTAAACCTCTACCGCAACCTGAAGAAACTTTCCGCCAAAGGGTTCATGTTTGGGCATCAGGATGATCTGGCGTACGGCGTCAACTGGAGATATGAACCAGGTAACAGTGATATCAAAACGGTGGTGAATGATTATCCTGCTGTATATGGCTGGGACCTTGGCGGCATCGAGGCGGACCAGGCGAATAACCTGGATGGTATACCGTTTAAAAAGATGAAACAGTTCATCAAAGATGGTTATGCAAGAGGTGGTGTGATCACGATCAGCTGGCATGCACGTAGTCCCATTGGTGCGGCAAAGGGAGCCTGGGATACAACACATGGAACGGTGACGTCAATTATTCCCGGTGGAGCAAATCACGATCTGTACAAATCGTGGCTTGATAAGATCGCTGCATTCATCAGTTCTTTGAAAGGTGACAGAGGCGAAAGTATACCCGTGCTGTTCCGTCCCTATCACGAACTGACCGGGAACTGGTTCTGGTGGTGCCGCAATGCCTCCACGGATTTTGAATTTAAAACACTTTGGCGGTTCACCGTGTATTACCTGCAGCATGAAAAAAAACTGAATAACCTGTTGTGGGTATACAATACGTCGGATAATGTAAGATCAGCCGATGAATTCATGCAGCGTTATCCCGGAGATGATATGGTGGATATGCTCAGCTTCGATGGTTACCAGTATGATGATCCGCAGAAGAATGACTGGTTTGTAAAAAATACCCGTTCGCTGCTGCTGATCATTGATAGTATTGCAACGGAGAAAGGCAAGCTTTCGGCTCTTGCCGAAACCGGTTATGAAGCTATTCCCTATCCGGAATGGTGGACAAATACGCTGCTGCATGCGATTGATAGCACCCGCATTTCTTATGTGCTTGTATGGCGTAATCATGGCTATGCCGAGTGGAACAAAAAAATGCACTACTATGCTCCCTACAAAGGACAGGTTTCAGCGGATGATTTTATCAGGTTTTTCAACCTGCCGAATACCTTTTTCGAAAAGGATGTGGCAGCTGAAAAACTATATCAGTAGCAGATCAATTAAAAACAGGAGAAGTAATCAAATAGAACCCGGCCATTGGCCATTGTTCATCGGGCAACAATTATTGACTAAAAAATTATACGAAAAGAAAGTCAAGCAGCAATCGTTCGAGCCGGTTGCGGGTGGATTCTTCCTCCTGCAACCAATTTCAAACAATGAAGGGATGATACTGCATCAAAAGAAATTGTATATTCTCAAATGAAATTAACACTCCTCGATGTAAGTATCGTTGTCCTTTACCTGGCTACCATGGTTGTGATAGGCTGGGTGCTGAGGAAAAAAGCAAGACAAAATAAGGAAAGCTACCTGATGGGAGGTAAGAAACTTCCCTGGTACATGCTGGGCATGAGCGATGCCTCTGATATGTTTGATATCAGTGGCACCATGTGGATGGTGGCTCTCTGTTTTGTGTACGGGATGAAAAGCATCTGGATCCCTTGGCTGTGGCCGGTTTTTAACCAGGTGCTGCTGATGATGTTCTTATCGAAATGGCTTCGCCGTTCCAATGCTACAACAGGTGCCGAATGGCTTACTACCAGGTTTGGCAGTGCCGGCCGCGGTATAAAAGGATCGCATACCGTTGTTGTTGCATTTGCATTGCTGAGCTGCCTTGGGTTTCTTGCCTATGGATTTGTTGGTCTCGGAAAGTTCATTGAAATATTTGTTCCCTGGGATGTAGTCAGTGCTTATATACCTTTTCAGGTTTCACCTGAATTTGTGCCGCATTTTTATGGTATCGTGTTCACGCTCTTCGCTATGTTCTATTCCATACTTGGAGGGATGCATAGCATTGTACTGGGGGATTTTATCAAATACATCATTATGTCGGTGGCCTGTATTTCAGTGGCAGTTATTGCTATGATCCATCTGAAAGATCATCCGCTGAATGTGCCCAAAGGCTGGGATAATCCATTCTTTGGCTGGAATCTTGATCTCGACTGGACCGGTATAATCCCGGATGCCAATAAGAAAATTGCAGCTGATGGTTTTGGTGTGTTTGGTTTCTTTTTTATGATGATGCTGTTCAAAGGGGTGTTTGCAAGTCTTGCCGGGCCAGCACCTAATTACGACATGCAAAAGATCCTTTCCACGCGTTCGCCAAAAGATGCGTCGAAGATGAGCGGGTTTGTATCGATCATACTGCTGCCTATCCGTTATTCACTGATCATTGGTCTTACTGTACTGGCCCTGCTGTATTATGATCAGATGGATCTGCGTACGGGTGGACAAACTGATTTTGAAAGGATCTTACCAGCAACGATCAATGGCTTCCTGCCCGCCGGCGTTTTAGGATTGGTATTGACAGGATTGCTCGGTGCATTTATGGGAACATTTTCAGGAACACTGAATGCAGCGCAGGCATATATCGTTAATGATATTTACCTGAAATATGTAAATCCTGCTGCTTCTACGCGAAAGGTCATTTCGATGAATTATCTCGCGGGTATTGTGGTGGTAACACTTGGGATCTTTCTTGGGTTCTATGCAAAAGATGTGAACAGTGTGCTGCAATGGATCGTTGGGGGACTGTATGGAGGATATATTGCTGCGAATATGTTGAAATGGTATTGGTGGCGGTTTAATGCAAATGGGTTTTTCTGGGGAATGGCCTCAGGTATCGTTGCTGCACTTGTATTTCCATTAATATTCCCTGATACGCTGGCGCTTTATTACTGGCCATTGCTGTTTGTAATCTCGCTTGCCGGTTGTTTTGCGGGAACATATGCCGCACCTGCTACCGACATGCTGCTGCTGAAGAATTTTTACCGGACGGTTAAACCATGGGGCTTCTGGAAACCAGTGCATGAACAGGTGGTGGCAGAGGATCCCGGCTTTCAGCCAAATAAACGATTTGGATTGGATATGTTCAATGTTGTATTAGGCATTGCCGGACAATGTTGCCTGACCGTCCTTCCCATGTTCGTTGTGCTTTGGTTAAAGTTGCCGCTGCTGATCACTGTGCTGATATTGACTGTCATCATTTTTATACTAAAACGGACATGGTGGGACAAGCTGGAAAACTGATCGATGAGTTTGGGTATGCAAGTCTCAGGTGAATGTTCGTTGGCCGAGCTGCGCAGTTCTATAATAGACTATGAAAGAAACCGGTATCAGAGAGCCACATTTTTATTTGACAATGTTCGATCGTGAAGCCCGGCCAACGGCCTTCGGTCAACGAACTGACGGCAGAATCTTCTTGAACAAAACGACATTGAATTTTAAACGACAGATATGCGAACAGATTTTTTTACCCGTTTATCAGATTTGGAGAAAAGACACGATGCTTTGCTGCATCAGCAAAATGAGGAGGTGTTACCAGGCAATGGAATTTTTAACCGGTATAAACATCCCGCACTCACTGCGCGTCATGCGCCTCTGTTCTGGAGATATGACCTCAATCCGAAAACCAATCCACACCTGATGGAGCGCTTTGCCATCAATGCCGTATTGAACCCGGGGGCAATAAAATGGAATGATAAATACATTATCATGGCAAGGGTGGAAGCGGCGAACCGCAAATCATTTTTCGCTATTGCCGAAAGTGCAAACGGTATTGACCGGTTCCGTTTCTGGGATTACCCTGTGAATATTCCTGAAACAGATCTTCCTGATACAAATATTTACGATATCCGTCTTGTGCGACACGAGGATGGATGGATCTATGGATTGTTCTGCACGGAACGAAAAGACGCTCATGTGTCTGAGGCTGACCAATCAGCTGCCATTGCCCAGTGTGGCATTGCGCGAACAAAAGACCTGGTCAACTGGGAGCGGTTGAAGGACCTGAAAACGCCATCGCCGCAGCAACGCAATGTTGTACTGCACCCGGAATGGGTGAATGGGAAGTATGCGTTTTATACAAGACCTCAGGATGGATTTATCGATGCGGGAAAAGGCGGTGGTATCGGGTTCGGTCTCTGCGATCATATTGAAGAAGCGGTGATCGGTCATGAGACGGTAATCGATAAGAGAATCTATCACACCGTTTATGAACTAAAGAATGGTGCGGGGCCCGCGCCGATCAAAACGCAACATGGCTGGCTGCATCTTGCGCATGGTGTACGCAATACTGCGGCAGGTTTGCGTTATGTATTGTATATGTTCATGACGGATGCCGGTGATCTGACAAAAGTGATCTATAAGCCTGCCGGATATTTTCTGGCGCCCGAAGGGGAAGAGCGTACCGGCGATGTATCCAACGTTGTATTCAGCAATGGCTGGATCGCTGATGAAGATGGAGCCGTTTACATTTATTATGCATCATCCGACACAAGAATACATGTAGCTGTATCTTCTATAGACCGGTTGCTCGATTACGTGATGAATACCGCTCCCGATGGTTTTACTTCCGCGGAAACGGTTCGTACACTAACAGGGCTGATCGATAAAAATCAATCGCAATCCCTGATCAACGCCGTCAATCCGATCAGGGATAAAAAAATGAAATCCTGATGAAGGCGTCTCCGCCTGATATACCTGTTGGCTTGCTGACAGCTTACCGGGCACAGTTGAAAGATGAGCTGCAATCGATCTTGTCCTGGTGGACCGATCATACACAGGACGATGGTCATGGTTTCTATGGAAGCGTCAACTGGAATGATCTGCCTGATCAGTCAGCTGCAAAAGGTATTGTGATGCACTGCCGTATCTGCTGGACGTTTTCCGCAGCGTTTACGTTCACTGCCAGCGAAGCTCATCTGCAGGTGGCAAAGCGTGCGTTTGAATATATCTGCAGTTACTTTGTGGACACCGGATACGGTGGCGTCTTCTGGTCCGTGACTGCAGATGGAACAATGCTGGATGGGAAGAAACAGATCTATGGTCAGGCGTTTTGCATATACGCTTTTGCAGAATATTACAAAGTATCCGGCGATGAAAAAGCGCTTGCGATAGCCAAAGATCTTTTTGAGAAAATAGAGCAATACAGTTTTGATGAACAACATAACGGATATCTGGAGGCTTTAACTCGTGAATGGGGCGAAGCACCGGATCTTCGTTTAAGCGAAAAAGATGAGAACGAAAGGAAAACAGCCAATACTCATCTGCACATCATCGAAGCTTACGCAAATCTTTTTACTGTATGGCCGGATAATTCGTTAAAAGAAAAGATCAGGAACCTGCTGGATATCTTTCGTAAGTACATTATCAGCAAAGATCACGATCATTTAATTCTTTTTTTCAATGATGAATGGAAGCCCCGTTCGCCACTTGTTTCCTTTGGCCACGATATAGAAGCTGCCTGGTTGCTGGCACAGTGTGCAGAACGGATCAGCGATGAAGCCTTCATTAAAATGTACCGGATTATCAGCGTTCCTGTAACAAGGGCTGCTTTGCTTGGACTTGATTACAATGATGGTGGTCTCTGGTATGAATATGATGCAGCCTCCGGTCATTGGATCCGGGAAAAGCACTGGTGGCCCCAGGCCGAAGCAATGGTGGGATTCTTTTTTGCCTGGGAGGTTTCGGGAGAGGAAGCATACCTGCAATTGTCTGTCAATGCATGGAAGTTCGTTAAAACATATCTGCACGACAACCTGCATGGCGAATGGTTCTGGGGTATACATGAAGATTATTCGGTGATACCAAAGGAGAAAGCCGGATTCTGGAAATGCCCTTATCACAACGGGCGTGCTTGTATGGAACTGATCAAACGGATTTCATTTCTGTTAACGAAGTAAGCTGCTTATGAAAAAGATGTTTCTCTTTGCAATGTTTCCTGTGGTGATCGTTGCATGTAAAAAAAGCAATGACCCCGATGCGGGAGGCGGTACGAATCCTCCCGGAGAAATAAAACCGCAAACTGATCCGCCGGTCGCCGGCTCAATTGGTTTTTTCCTGGATGACTGGCAGCCCAAAACGTTCAGTGTTCCTTCATTTGCCGAAACAAGTATTCCTGCTGCGGCTACTTCGACTGTTGCCATCGATTATAGCGAGGTGATCACCAAAGTACCGCGTTCCCTGTTCGGAAATAATGCGAATACCTGGATGACGCAAATGGTAACAGAGCCAGGTTTGATCAGCGATATAAAGAATCTTCATCCGCATATCATCCGTTTTCCGGGTGGCAGCATCAGCGATATCTTTTTCTGGAATCGTGCAGCAGATGATCCACCGCCTGATGCTCCTGTCAGTCTATTGAATGCTGCCGGGCAAAGTGGCGCCGCAGGATATTGGTTTGGCAGGAATGCTGCGGCCTGGACTTTATCTGTAGATAATTATTACAATATGCTTCAGCAAACCGGCAATCATGGTATCATTACCATCAATTACGGTTATGCGCGTTACGGAACATCCGCAAATCCTGTTGCCGCAGCGGCACACCTCGCAGCAGATTGGGTGAGATATGATAATGGCCGCACGCAATACTGGGAGATCGGCAATGAAAATTTTGGTGATTGGGAGGCAGGTTACCGGATCAATACAGCGGATAATAAAGATGGTCAGCCGGAATATCCCAGCGGTCAGCTTTATGGGCAACATTTTAACGTGTTTGCTGATTCAATGCGCAAGGCTGCGGCGGAGCTTGGTAAATCCATCCGCATAGGTGCTGTAACAGTGGAAGCCGAAAGCCCTTCCTGGGCTACTGGCACACACCGCAACTGGAACAGTGGTATGCTGAGCTCAGTAAATAATGCACCGGATTATTATGTTATTCATAGCTATTACACCCCATTCAATACAAATTCAACCGCTGCGGATATTCTTTCTTCTGCATTGACCGAAACAAAAAAGAATATTGAGTTTGTAAAAAGTGCATTGCAAACTGCAGGTGCACAACAAAAACCAGTTGCGCTGGATGAGTGGAATATTTTTGCAACCGGAAGTAAACAACAGGTATCTCATATTAATGGCCTTCATGCAGATCTTATACTGGGAGAACTGATACAAAATAAATACGGTCTTGCGTGCCGGTGGGACCTTGCGAACGGATGGGATAATGGAAATGATCACGGCATGTTCAATAATGGTGACGAGCCAGATGGTGTGCCCAAGTGGAATCCACGGCCGGTATTTTATCATATGTATTTCTTCCAACGATTTTTGGGAGACAGGCTCGTGGCTTCATCACCTTCAACTCCTGCAGATATTTCTTCATACGCATCTTCTTTTTCTTCAGGGGAGCTTGGTGTGGCACTGATCAATAAATCTTCTTCGGATAAGATCATTCAACTGGATATAAAGAATTTTAAAACCGGCAGCAAATTCTATTGGTATACGCTGAGTGGCGGTGATGATAATAATGGTTTTTCCAGGAAAGTATTGGTAAATGGGATAACATCTGTTCATGCATCTGGCGGACCTGGCAACTATACAACGATCAAAGCGAATGCTGCCGCGACAGATAAGGGCATTCGTGTGCGGGTTCCTTCGCGGTCTGTAGTTTTTCTCTGTGTGGATCATTCATGATTGATCATTTTTAAAAGAAGACTTATTATTCCAATGGTGAAAAGCTCATCTTTATTTCAGACTTTGCTGATGCTGTTATTATCTGGTTGCGGCAATGCTCAATCCAATGATAACATACGACCTGTTCATAAACCAACTGATCCGAAGATCCGCTACACCGGGCGGGTAGATTTTTCCAATCCGGCCGGCCCAACATTCTGGCAACCGGGAGTATATATCGAGTGGGCATTCGTGGGCGGTGATTGTGATGTGATACTTGAAGATGAAGTACTATGGGGAAATTCGCATAATTATATTGAGTTGATTGTAGATGGTAAGGAGCGGCGTTTGCAAACAAAAACAACATCGGATACGATCAATGTGGCGAAGGGTCTTCCTGCAGGGATACATAGAGTAACATTGGTAAAGAATACGGAAGCAGGTATTGGCTATCTCAGGTTGATCGGAATACACTGTACGAAACTGGTTGATCTGCCTCCTCCGCCGAAGTACAGAATTGAGTTTGTAGGCAATTCAATCACCTGCGGAATGGGCAGTGACCAGACGGAAATTGCATGCGGGAAAGGTGAGTGGTATGATCAGCATAATGCGTATAAAAGTTATGGTGCGATCGCCGCCCGGGCACTGAATGCTCAGTATCATCTTTCCGCTGTATCGGGCATTGGTCTGATGCATAGTTGCTGCGATATGAAGATCGTTATGCCTCAGGTATTTGATAAGATCAATATGCGGGAGGATACGGTCAGTTGGGATTTCACCAGGTATCAGCCGGACATAGTTACCATTTGTCTGGGGCAGAATGATGGAGTCCAGGATTCGGCACAGTTCAGCAATAATTATATCGGCTTTCTTCAAACGATCAGGGGCCACTATCCCAATGCAAGGATTGTTTGTCTCGGCAGTCCGATGGCAGATGAAAAGCTGCTCATTGTGTTGAAGCGATATATCATAGCGATCGTAAACGAAATGAATAAGACGGATCGGGCGGTTTCGGCTTTCTTCTTTTCCAAAAGATATAGCAATGGCTGTGGTCAGCATCCTTCGTTACAGGAACATGAACAGATTGCAGGCGAGCTGACCGTTTTCCTTAAAAAAATGTTGAAGTAACCGGAGAGTAGTTTTATGGGCGGCGTTTTGGTTGCTCTGAGTTTCACTGATTTTCGACGGGCCGGATTGAGTTGAAGGCGGTTTAATTGCGAAGGTTATAGTGGCAATTGAGGATGTTTTTCGGAATTGCGACTGTTATTTCCTCTTTTTGCGATTGCTATTTTCCCGTGAGATTTTGTCTTTTTCCCATCCCTAAGGTGGCAGCGTGAGTGATCTTTACATCACAGAAATTTCTTAAGCACCGTCATCTTTAGGACCGGTGGAGGAGGCGGTCCTAAAGGGGCGGTGCTTTCTTTTTTTGTTATTTGTCAGGTATTTGAAAAAATCAGAAAAAAGAGAATAATGTAATCAATTTTAAAAATAAACACAATGGCAATTAATAAGATCCGGAAGAAGCGGATAAATCCGTGTGCCCTTTCATGTCAGAAGCTTGTTTGGATGAAGACTTCAGACGCTTATTTTCTAATATGGTCAAAGATCGGACTTGAAAAAAGCGTCGCAGCCCAAATGATGGGACGGGCTGTGTTTTCGATAAATTAATGCGCAGTCGGTCCGCAGTCGGCCTGCGACCGGCAGGCGTGCCGGCTGGGGACGTTTCTGTTTGCCGGGGGCATCATGGGGAGCCCAATCTTGTTGGGGCAGTCGCAGAAGAGGTAATTGTTGACTACGCTGGCGATCACTTCGGGCCGGGTTCGTGTAGATAACGCAACTCGCTGGTTATAGTATTATCATTGTCCGATTGCGGATGGTCGATTTAAAACCAGACCCAGGAAATGATCCTGTAAAAAGAGAGCTAAAGCGATCAATAAGGCGCACTACCTTCCGCTAAATAGATACAGACCGGTCATCAGCTATCGGTCAACGGCAATCGAACAACGGTAGAAGTTATAACGGGCAAGTTGCGTTAGGTGGGGGCTGCTGCTGAATACCTATGCGGTTATCAATATGGGGTTGATAATCGTTCGTCGTTTAACAGGTTGAAGAGGCTCAGGCAGTCAGCCAGATGGCAGTTTGCTGCAAGCTTTATGAACTGATCAGTATAAAAAGCCTGCGGCAGCTATCGTTGCTTCTGCATTATTATTAAACTGATCAGACAAACGCAGCCTGCGTAACCTTTGAAACCTATGAAACGTTTCACCGGAAACCTGCAGCTATTCAGCAACCTCTAAATAATATCGCCCGGTTGGGACGGCCCGCTTTTGATCTTAATGGAATTATCAGGCAACTGAAGATCTCCCGAAGATTATGAAATAGTTTTATGGATAACCGTTAACTTTTGCCTTAATTCATACTACTTCAAAACAATTTCCGGATATGTCAATCTCTTACAAAAGCATTTTGCTCATACCTGTTGTGTTATCCCTGCAAGCTGCCGCGCAATCACCGGCGGTATTAGGCAATCAACTGGGTTTTTATCCAGGTGCTCCAAAGAAGATGATCGTGACAGGAGGGAAGAGTGAGCGGTTTTACATAATATCATTACCCAGCGATCAAAAGGTGCTCGAGGGAAAACTCAGCGAATCCAGACCTTCCGGCAATTCCCGGCTGATCTGTCAGCAGGCGGTATTCACAGCTCTTTCATTGCCGGGAAATTATAAGATCGTTGTTCCCGGTATCGACAGTGCCGCGTTTTTCTCCATCTCGCCGGGTGTGCATCGCGAAGCGGCGATCGCCGCATTAAAGGGGTTTTACTATCAGCGTGCGTCTATGCCGCTCGAACCCGCGTATGCGGGTGAATGGGCCAGACCCGAAGGCCACCCCGATACTACGGTATTCATCCATGCATCGGCGGCAACCAAAGAACGCCCGGAAGGATCAGTGATCTCTACTCCCGGAGGCTGGTATGATGCCGGCGATTATAATAAGTATATAGTCAACTCAGGTATAACGATGGGTACATTGTTATCTGCTTATGAAGACTTTCCCGATTATTTCGATTCACTTTCCACCAATATCCCTGAATCAAACAATAATGTTCCTGATATCCTGGACGAATTGCTATACAATCTTCGTTGGATGCTTTCTATGCAGGATCCATCCGACGGAGGCATATATACCAAGTGTACTGAAGCTGCTTTTTGCGGAATGGAAATGCCGGATAAAATAAATGTACCACGTTATGTTGTACAAAAAAGCACAGCAGCTGCGCTGGATTTTACGGCCGTGATGGCACAGGCATCACGTGTGTTTGCAAAATATAAGAAAGAGTTGCCGGGACTAAGCGATAGTTGCCTGGCCGCAGCCGTAAAAGCATGGAGCTGGTCAACAGCCAATCCTGCAGTGGAATATAACCAGGACGCAATGAACAAACAATTCAGCCCCACTATCACAACCGGCGGTTATGGTGATCGTTCCTTTAAAGATGAATGGTATTGGGCTTCTGTGGAGTTATACATTACAACAGGCAATGCAGTTTATGCGGATACCATCAGAAAATACAATGGCCAGGCGAGGAACTTGCCAGGCTGGCCCAATGTCGGCATGCTCGGAGGCTTCAGCCTGATAAGGTTTGCCGCAAAGCGACCATTGGTAAAAGAATTATCGCAACCGGTGAAAGATGCCATTCTGCACATCGCACATGATCTCGTTCGTGTGGCAGGGAAGAACGCTTTCGGTACAGTGATTGGCGGCAGTAAAAATGATTTTTTCTGGGGCAGTAATGCCTTAGCGGCAAACCAGGGATGGCTGCTGGTCAATGCGTTTTTCGTCAGTGGCGATACCAGCTTTCTGCATCACGCATTGTCAAATATGGATTATCTGTTGGGAAGAAATGCGACTGGCTATTCATTTCTCACGGGTATTGGCCGGAACTCTACGCAGCATCCGCATCACCGTCCTTCGGTAGCGGATGGCATTGCTGCCCCTGTTCCCGGCTTGCTGGCCGGTGGTCCTAATGCACAAGCCGTCAAACAGGATAAGTGCACTTACGCATACACCGACCCTGAGACGATGTATACCGACGATGCCTGCTCCTATGCCTCCAACGAGATCGCTATTAACTGGAATGCTCCCTTCGTCTATCTCGCCGCAGCGCTGGAAGCGCTGATGATGGCGAGGTGAAGGATGAAATAAAGGCCAAAGGTTTCATGAGTTCCATAGGTTAAGTATGGTGTAAATACTTAGGTAGGGACTGCTGAATAGCTATCCTGTTATCAATCATTAAACTGATCAGACAAACGCAGCCTCCCTACCTTCTCAAACCTTTCTGCAGAAACCTGTAGTTATTCACCAATCTCTCATTCGCGCCTATTCGCGGCCATTTGTGCTAATTCGTGTCCATTCGCGTTACATTTGCATCATGTCTTATACTCCCGCCCCCTCCCGCTATGATCAGATGAAATATAACCGTTCTGGTAAATGCGGCCTGGTCTTGCCTGCCGTTTCGCTCGGTCTGTGGCATAACTTCGGCTTTGTTGATGATTTTAAGAATAGCAAAGACATCATTCGTCGGGCATTCGATCGCGGTGTAACACATTTTGATCTGGCCAACAATTATGGTCCGCCTCCGGGTTCTGCGGAAGAGAATTTCGGTAAAATTTTAAAGAAGGATTTTGATGGATACCTGCGTGATGAATTGATCATTTCCACCAAAGCTGGCTATACAATGTGGCCGGGCCCTTATGGTGACTGGGGTTCGCGTAAATATCTTATCGCCAGTCTTGATCAAAGCCTGAAAAGAATGGATCTTGATTACGTTGATATTTTCTATTCTCATCGTCCTGATCCGGGCACTCCGGTAGAGGAAACGATGCAGGCTCTGGATCAGATCGTACGTTCTGGAAAGGCTTTGTATGTTGGTATTTCGAATTATTCAGCAGAAGAATCGAGAGAAGCGTTTGCTGAATTAAAGAAATTAGGAACACCTTGCGTCATTCATCAGCCAAAGTATTCCATGTTTGTGCGCTGGGTGGAAGAAGGCCTGCTCGATTTGCTGGAAGAATACGGTGTTGGCTGCATTCCTTTCTCACCACTGGCACAGGGGTTGCTTACCAACAAATACCTGAAAGGAATTCCTGAAAATTCAAGAGCTGCCAATCCGCATGGCTTTTTAAAAATAGAAGACGTTACCCCGGATAAACTGGATAAGATCACGAGATTAAATGTACTTGCCGCAGAGCGCGGCCAGACACTCGCGCAAATGGCACTCGCATGGGTGTTAAAAGATAAACGTATCACAAGCGTATTGATTGGCGCGAGTTCAGTCAAACAACTGGATGACAACCTTGATACGTTGAATAATTTATCATTCAGCGATGAAGAGCTGACAATGATCGAAACAATCCTCGGATCCTGATCAATACAAGCCGGATCTTCTTTCTAAAGCTCTTTCTTTCCGCTTTTTTTGTCTTACAGGTAAAAAATAATTTTGTAAGACGGAAGGGAGTTGGACGAAAGATTGTAGGATTGATCTTATACCCGTTTAACGTCAATACAGTACTAATCCTACCCGTTTAAATCGTAAACTTCCCTGAAAGAAAAGCACATTTCATACGTGTTATCTTGCTATTGGTGCGGACAGCATGATCTATATTAGCGATACAAATTGATATCTATGAAAACACGCATTATCTGGGCTATTCTATTTTCCATGATCTTATTACAGGCATGCAACAGGGCAATGTCTCCATACGAAGCAGCTAACAACCCGAGAGGAAAAAAATGCAGGGATATACGCTAACACAAAACAGTAATATACCGGATAGGTAAAAAATCACCCCGCTTTTCTGGAGAAGCATCTGACAGATAAAGCGGGGTGATTTTTTACTGTTGGTTTATCCCTGCCCAAATAAGCTTCCTACTGCTCCTTCAAGCATGGGGAACTTTTCAACAACATAATTTTTAATAGATTCGATTGCTTTTTTTGCCTGCTCATCTGTGAGACCGGCTTCAGCTTTAAGTTTGTCGATTAATTCCTGCATAATAAGTCGATTTAATAGTGAGATAGGTATGATGTGTATAATAGGAATTGCTGAACAACTGCAGGTTTCAAAGGTTAGGCAGGCTGCGTTTGTCTGATCAGTTTAATAATAATGCAGGATCCCCGATGTCTGCTGCAGGCTTTTTGTGCTGATCGGCGTATAATGCCTGCAACAAACCTCCTTCAGGCTGACTCCCTGAACCTCTTCAACCGGTTAAGAGATATGAATGCTTATCAACCTCTTATTGATAACAGCATAGTTATTCAGCAGCCTCTAAATAAAAAGCCCCGCTTACAATTTGAGAATTCTTCAATTCGTAAGCGGGGCTTTTTATTATTTCTTACGCTACTTTAAGCATGCTTAATTTGCTCTTATCAAACTTGCGTTTCGCATAATCAAGATCCAATGTGAAATGCGTGTCTTTTGAAGACGGCAGTTCAAACATTGCATCTGTCAGAATACCTTCGCAGATGCTGCGGAGACCCCGCGCGCCAAGTTTATATTCCACTGCGCGTTCAACCATAAAGTCAAGCACATCATCTTCAATGGTCAGCTCGATGCCTTCCAGTTCAAATAATCTCTTGTATTGTTTAACAAGCGCATTCTTTGGTTGTGTCAGGATCGCTCTCAATGTTGCGGCATCGAGCGGATCAAGGTGAGTAACAACCGGCAGACGGCCCAGCAATTCAGGGATCAGCCCGAACTGTTTGAGGTCCGTGGCGTTCACAAAACGCAGCAGGTTCTTCTTCATGTTTTCCTGCAGTGTTTTATCTACATTGAAACCAATGGTATTGGTTTGCACTCTTCTGGCAATGATCTTGTCGATGCCATCAAATGCACCACCGCAGATAAAGAGAATGTTCTGTGTATTGATCTTGATGAGCTTCTGTTCAGGGTGTTTACGACCTCCCTGTGGAGGTACGAGCACGTCTGTTCCTTCCAGTAATTTCAGCATACCCTGTTGTACACCCTCGCCGCTTACATCACGCGTGATAGAGGGATTGTCTCCCTTGCGCGCGATCTTATCGATCTCATCAATATATACGATTCCTTTTTCCGCAGCATTCACATCATAGTTACATACCTGCAGCAATCTTGTCAGGATGCTCTCCACATCCTCACCTACATAACCGGCTTCCGTAAATACCGTTGCGTCTACAATTGCAAATGGTACATTCAGCATCCGGGCGATGCTTTTTGCAAGAAGGGTTTTGCCGGTACCGGTTTCACCCACCATGATGATGTTACTCTTTTCAATTTCTACTTCAGAGCCGGCACTGGGTTCAACAGGTCTTTGCTGCAACCTCTTGTAGTGGTTGTATACCGCCACCGCCAGTACTTTCTTCGCCTCATCCTGTCCGATCACATATTCGTCGAGAAACTTCTTAACCTCGATCGGCTTCTTGATAGTCAGTTTGAAAGCACTGTTCGGCGCCTTCTCATCTCTTACCATTAGCTCCTGGTCGATGATCTCCCTTGCGTGCTCCACGCAGTTCTCGCAAATATGTCCCTCCTGGCCAGCAATCAGGATTTTGACCTCATCGCGGCTGCGACCGCAAAAGGAACAATGCAAAATGTTTTTAGCCATGTTTTTTCCTTGAGATATTGTGTGTGTCTAATATGGTACGAATTCAGACTACAAAAATAAAAAACCGTCCCGAGAAAGACGGCTTTTGCTTGTAACTTATTTAAAATATTGATAATTATGATGTTACAGTTTTGTAACGATCTTATCAACGATACCATATTCTATTGCTTCCTGTGCATCCATCCAGTAATCACGGTCGAAGTCCTTGAGAATCTGCTCAACTGACTTGCCGCAATTACCCGCCAGGATCTTCGCGCCCATGTCTTTTACACGTTTTGTCTGGCGGGCCTGGATCTCCAGGTCTGCGCTTACACCGCGAATATAGCCGCCCAATGAAGGCTGGTGGATCATCACCTCACCGCTTGGATAGATATAGCGTTTGCCTTTTTTACCGCCGCTGAGCAGAATGCTTCCCATGGAAGCGGCCAGACCCATACAGATCGTGCTTACGGGGCTTTTGATCATTTGCATGGTATCATACATCACCATACCGCTGGTTACCACACCGCCCGGGCTGTTGATATAGAATTTGATCTCTTCGCCTGGTTTGTCCGCATCCAGCAACAGAAGTTTGGCCACCACATCTTTCGCACTCTTATCATCCACTACGCCCCATAAATAAACGCTGCGCGTATCAAAGAAGTGTTTTTCCAGTCTCTTGCTGAACATCATCAGGTCGGATTTCGGGGTCTCTTCTTTTTCCTCTTCTTCCTCTTCATCATCGGCTCTCCAATCGCTGTAAAAAAAATTATTCCGATTCATCGTTAATTATTTTTCGTTTTTAAAGTCAATTTATTAGATCAAATAAAAACAACGTTTGCAAATCAGTGCGCCATTAGCGCCTATTCGCGCTCATTCACGCCTTATTCGCGTTAGTCGTTCTTTTGTTTGCGTGGATTTGTCACCAGCACCTCATCCACCAGTCCATATTCTTTTGCCTCTGCTGCAGTCATCCATTTATCACGGTCAAAATCTTTTTCGATCTGCTCAACTGATTTGCCGGTGTGCACGTTCACCACATCGTACAATTCTTTTTTCAGTTTCCTGATCTCATTCACGGTGATTTCGATATCACTCGCCTGACCGCCGATTGCTCCGCTCGGCTGATGCATCATAATGCGTGAATGTTTCAGCGCAGCTCTCTTGCCTTTTGTTCCCGCACCAAGCAGTACGCAGGCCATGGAAGCGGCCATACCGATACAAATGGTGGAGACGTCGGGAGCAACAAACTGCATCGTGTCATAAACACCGAGGCCGGAATAAACACTGCCGCCCGGGCTGTTGATATACATGTTGATATCCCTTGTACGGTCAGTGGAATCAAGGAACAGCAATTGTGCTGTGATAATATTGGCGATCTCGTCATTTACGGGATATCCGAGGAAAATGATCCTGTCCATCATCAGCCGGCTGTATACGTCCATTACCGCAACGTTCATCGGTCTTTCTTCGATGATGTTCGGCGTCATAGCTGTCACAAGGTGGTTAGCGTAGCTGTTGAGGGTATTACTGGACATGCCACGGTGCTTGACCGCGTATTTTTCAAATTCTGAATTAAAACTCATAAATCGTCTGTTTGCTTATGAATACGAAGGTTACGTAAAATCCGCGAGCTCTATTCGCTAATTCTCGCTAAGATAACGTACTGTCATCAAATATCCGTCCAAATGCCTAAAGCGCCGATCGGGTGACAGGATAGCAGGAAAAGGCTGTATGACGCCTTTTCTTCCGTCATTTCGTATGTTTTTTTATGGTATTCTTTTTCGGTTTGGCAGTCGCTGGCGGTAGCGTTGATGTGGATCAGGCCGGCCGTTAAAACTTCATCCACCGGGCAACATAAAGGTATTTTTTCCATTCTCCGTTTTCCCTATGATAAACACTGCAATCGCCTGACTGGGTCAGGATGTCGCTTTGAGCCTGAAAAAAAATACACCAGTTGCCATCGCCCCAAAAGACCGGCGGAAGAAAAGACAGGATCTGGCTGCACAATTTTTTTTCCAGTATTACTTTCGAACTATCCGTAGCTGCGAGAATTGCGGGAACCAGGGAACTGTTGATGCGTTTTGAATGGGGGAACAGGCTGTCCGGCCATTCAAACTTTTTCAACCGGGCAAATGCGTTGCTGATCAGCTGCAGGTCTGTTACACTCAATTGCAGCGAATCAGGTCCTGCAAGTCCCGTTCCTTTTTTGATTGCCGTTTTGTTGCTGAAGAAATCTATTGCATCGTCCACAGCACCTTCAATGGCAAAATGGCCGGCATAGAAAAACGTATCGCAGGTCACGTTGACATATTTGAATTCAAGCAACTTTTTGTTGTTGTAGATAGCCCTGATCAGCTCAAAGTCTTCCGGATTTTTTTGCGACTTTGCCGGAGTGACCATCGCCGCGGTAATAAGGAGTCCGGCCATACAGCAGTTCATTCTTGATAAACCGCAAGCATGGATAACATTGATAAACCTCTTCATAAACGTCAGTTGATTTTTACAATGCTGACCAATCCGGCTGAGCCAGGATCTTTTTCATATATCAGCGTACCCTTATTCCATTCTCTTTTCCAGTTATGGATCAAACCTTGCTCACGGCCTCTTTTTTCAGAAGAGGTGTTAAGATCGTCGATGAATGTATCAATTTTCCCGGTAAGCTCGGTTGCATTTCCTGAATACGCATCGTCGGGAAGCATTTCAATTCACATATCGTTATTGAGCCTTTCGATCATCACAGTGAAGCTAAGAGTTTTGATGCCGAAATGAGCCTTCGTGTTTCCGGTGTAAGACGGCTTTACATAATCTGCCGGGTTCAGATTTTCGAACCAGCACTTTATATCATTGCAACCGATGCCGGTGTCAGACAACTTATAAACCCTGCCTGAGTGTGAAGATCATGCAATGTTCATCGGATGGCAATCAATGCCTGACCAGAATACCGCTGGAATATCGAAATGCTTGCTGATGGATAAGAGAACTTCCGGGGCGTAGCCCATCCAACAGACATCCGCCGTGTAACCCTTATGCCTGTCAGTTGCCCGGAGGGGTTTATCAGCCGCGGATCAACGCAGCCTGCCGGCCTTTAAAACCTCCCGAATGTTTCAGCAGAAATCTTCAGTTAAGCAGATATTGCCATTAAAGGAGTGGACCATATAAAGGAGTGGAACATACCGGGTTTAATCCAACAAAAAAGCCGCACTGGTAATGCGGCTTTAATTTCTTATGAGAAGATCTCTCTCACTTTATCAAAAAAACCCTTCTCATTTTTATCCGGCTGAGGTTTAAAATTTTCGCCGCCCGCCAGTTTTTCCAGGGCAGCTTTTTCTTCTGAATTAAGATGCTGCGGCGTCCACACGTTTACATGGATCAGCTGATCTCCCTTTTCATACGAATTGATCGCCGGGAAACCCTTGCCTTTCAAACGGAATACCTTTCCGCTTTGTGTACCGGGAGGGATCTTGATCTTTGCCCTTCCATCGATGGTAGGCACTTCTGTCTGTGTGCCGAATACGGCATCGGTAAAAGAGATATAGAGATCGAATGCAACGTTCAGGTCCTGGCGTTGCAGCTCCTTGTGCTGTTCCTCTTCGATCACCACGATCAGGTCGCCATTCATGCCGCCACGTTCACCAGCATTACCTCTGCCGCTTACGCTGAGCTGCATTCCTTCGGCAACACCTGCCGGAATATCGATGCTTACTGTTTCCTCTGCAAAAACCCTTCCTTCACCTTTACAGTTGCCACATTTTGCTGTGATCGTACTGCCTTCGCCATTACAGGTAGGACAGGTGCTCACAGTCTGCATTTGTCCGAGAAACGTATTCTGCACTTTTCTCACCTGGCCGCTTCCGCCACAGGTCTGACAGGTTTGAACACTGCCTTTATCTTTTGCTCCGCTGCCGCTGCAGACGTTGCAGGAGATGTATTTTTTTACCTTGATATTCTTTGTAACACCTTTTGCGATCTCTTCATACGTGAGCTTCAGTTTCACACGGAGATTGCTTCCTCTCACGCCCCTTGACCGCTGACCGCCACCACGGCGTTGTCCGCCACCAAAGAAACTTCCGAAAATATCCTCGCCGAAAATATCGCCAAACTGGCTGAAGATATCATCCATATTCATGTTGCCGCCACCATTAAAGCCGCGGCCCGCGCTGCCCATGCCCGCATGCCCATAGCGGTCATACTGCGCCTTTTTATCGGCATCGCTCAATACTTCGTAAGCTTCAGCAGCTTCCTTGAACTTTTCCTCCGCGGCTTTATCTCCGGGATTGCGGTCGGGGTGAAACTGCATCGCTACCTTGCGGTACGCTTTCTTGATCTCGTCTGCCGTGGCAGACTTAGAGACACCCAGTACTTCGTAATAATCTCTTTTACTCATTATGAACTTCTAAATAGAATATGCAAAACGCAGGATGATGGTGCTTTCTTATTTGCCGACAACAACTTTTGCGTGGCGGATGATCTTTTCATTTAGGTAATATCCTTTTACCACTTCATCTATCACCCTGCCTTTCAGCTCTTCGGTTGGTGCAGGGATTTCTGTGATTGCCTCATGCAGGTCCGTGTCAAAATCTTTACCGATGGAATCCATTGGTTTCAGACCTTTAGACTGCAATACACTACGGAGTTTATTGAATACAAGGGAAACGCCCTCTTTCACCGGCTTGTCTTCCGAGTTGTCGAGCTGTTTTTGCGCACGGTCGGCGTCATCCAGTACGTCCAGCAGGTCTTTGATCACATCCTTGCCAGCCGTCTGGATTGTTTCAATCCTTTCCTTCGCGCTTCTGCGGCGGAAGTTATCAAATTCAGCTACAAGGCGCAGGTATTTATCTTTACCGGCTTCAACCTCAGCCTTCAACTTTTCCAGCTCCGACTCTCCAGTCGTCTGATTTTCATCGGTATTGATATCCACCCCGCCATTTGTTTCCGGGGTTTCATTCACTTGTTCTTGTACGTCTTTTTCTGCCATTTTTTACAAATTGTTTGCAAAGGTAAGCTTGTCAAGAATACTGCCAATGGCGGCTTCGGGACAAAATGGCCGGTTGCGGCGGAAGGGACTGTCAAAGACCGCTTCAGGATCACCGACGGCCGGCCGCCGACGTTTCAACTGGAAGGATAATTCCCGGGTGTTCGGGGGGTGTTTTCCATACCTGAGATACTTTTCTATCCTAACGCATCATCTGCGGTCGGCGGTCCGTAGTCTGAGGTCCCTCGTCCGGAGTCTCTGTGGCCACCGGTCCGTAGTCTGCGGTCACCCCCTATCTTTGCACGCTTATGCACAAAGTATTTTTAAAGCGAAAGATCGCTCCGCGCATTGCGAATGGTCACCCATGGATTTTTGCAAATGAAGTAGAGAAAACAGAAGGAGAAATTCAGGGAGGAGATACCGTTGAAGTATTTACACATGACAAAAAATTTGTAGGCAAAGGATATATCAACCCAAAGTCACAGATCCTTGTCAGGCTGCTCACGAGGCAGAAAAATGAAGAGATCAGCAATGAATTCTTCCTGAAAAAAATAAAAGAATGCTGGGAATACCGCCAGAAGATCGGTTATACGGAGAACTGCCGTCTTGTGTTTGGCGAAGCCGATGGTCTCCCGCAATGTATCATTGATAAATTCAACGATTATTTTGTGATTCAGACCCTGGCGCTTGGCATGGATAAATGGAAGCCGGCACTGGTTGAAGCTATCAATACCATCTTCAATCCCAAAGGTATCTATGAAAGAAACGACGTGCCAGTCCGCGAACTGGAAGGTCTTCCACAGCAAAAGGGATTTCTTTCCGCACCATTTGATACAAAGATCGTCATCAATGAAAACGGTCTGCAATTCAATGTTGATCTGGAAAATGGTCAGAAGACAGGTTATTTTCTCGATCAGCAGGATAACCGCCGCGCCATCCGCAGCATTGTAAAAAATGCTGATGTTCTGGGCGCCTTTACCTATACCGGCACGTTTGAGATCCATGCGGCATCCTACGGGGCAAAGTCTGTGCTGGGACTGGATATTTCAGAAAATGCCGTTACCCAGGCCAACCGTAATGCGGCGCTCAACGGTTTGCAGGATGTGGTGAAATTTGAGACTGCCAACGCCTTCGATGTTTTAAAGCAATGGGGGAAAGACGGCCGTCAATATGATGTGGTTATGCTCGATCCGCCAGCTTTTACCAAAAGCCGCGAAACAATTCAAAAGGCGATCACCGGTTATAAAGAGATCAACCTGCGTGGAATGAAGCTGGTCAAACCAGGAGGCTTCCTCGTTACTTCATCCTGTACAAATCTTGTAGATCCGGAACTCTTCCTGCAGATCATCGACATGGCCGCAAAAGACGCAAGAAGAAAGATCCGGCAGGTCACTTTCCAGGCACAATCTTCGGACCATCCGATCATTTGGGGAATGGATAATACACAGTACCTGAAATTCCTGATCGTGCAGGTTCTTTAGCATGTTTTAAAAGATTAAAGGTTCAACGGTTTAAAAGTTACTTCTGAAATTAACCTTTAAACCGTTGAACCTTTTTCCTGAATTTCTTATTGTGTAACCTGGAATTTCCCTGAATCAACCACTTTTCCCGCGCCATCTGTAAGGTGATAAATGTACATGCCGCGATTAAAGTCAGTCAGGGCAATGGTTGTTTTTTCGGTAAGACTTTGCGCTTCATACATTTTTTTGCCCAGGAAGCTGTAGATCGTGATGGTGCGTCCTTTCTGCTGGTCCTTATCAAAGTCAAACGTGATATAGGTTTTCGCAGGGTTGGGGTACAACTTCACGATCCTGCCCGGCACCTGCTCCGCGATGGGCCCACGGCTGGCCTGGGCGTTGGATTGAGTGGATGCTAACAGTATGAATATTAATATGGGTAAAAATCGCTTCAACGAAACAAATTTACTTTTATTTTCCAATAATATACCGTTTTTGGCATCCGCGCAACGTAATTATACGTGTAAATCTACTTAATTGAAAAATAGTTAGTTACAGGTTATAAATAATTGATTTTAACTAAACTTTTACTGAAGTCCGGCCAGAATTTGATCAATCTGGGTAAAATCAGGTACGTCTCCCGCATTCTCCAGCACCTCTGCGTACTGCACGATCCCTTCCCTGTCGATCACAAATGCTGACCTTTTAGATACGCCATGCATATCCAGGATCCAGTTTTCGTAGATGGTGCCATATGCCCTGGACACTTCTTTATTAAAATCACTCAGCAGTGGAAAGTTGTAATGCTGCGATGCTTTGAACTGCGCCAGCGTAAAAACAGAATCCACTGAAACGCCAAACACTTTCGCCTGGGCATTACTGTACATTGCAATATTATCCCTTACTCCGCAAAGCTCTTTTGTGCACACGCTCGTGAATGCCTGCGGAAAAAACAGCAGCAGTACGTTGTTGCCTTTCAGTTCAGAAAGAGTCACTTTATTTTTAGCGTCGTCAAACAGGGTAAAATCCGGTGCCGGTTGGCCTTTCGTTATGTTCATGTTGAAAATTTTGATAAAGATAACCTGATGCAGGGCAAAAAGCGCTCCCATTTAGCGCATAGCCGTCAACCCGCTGCCGGCTCAAAATTTCGGACACCTCACCGCATTCACGCTCATATTATTCCTGTCCAGAGACCTGATAAAAGATAGGGACAACTCTATGCCCCCTCTTCCATAACTGCTCGTTCTGAGTTTGGAGATATTTACGTCGTAACTCAATGCAAAAGAGAACGGCATATAATCCAGCTTGATCACCGGTACAAGGGCATCGCCCAGCCTGACGTATGTGCCTGCATGCAATACATAATCCGGTTCTTCATAAGTGCCCCCGATCTTCAGGCCATACATTGCGCCGCCAATTGTTTCCGAATAACTGCCTTGCCTGGAATGGTCGGCCTGTAAAGTGACATAGGCATAATCAGCAACGCCAAATCTTATTCCTCCGGAGAAGACCCATTTCGGATTGATTTCTACGGCAGGGTCGCGGTAAAAAGATTGATTCGGTCGGGTAAAATGATGAAAGGCCGCGCCGATGTAAAAATTGTTTTCGGGATTATCCAGGATCGTTGCATTATAGCTTATGCCAACGGATCCATCGAGATAATTGATACGCGTATTTGTCAGTGGTTCCCCATCACCCAGACCATCGTATTGACTGTTCGTTGTCATCTTCGATCTGTCAAAACTCCGCTGTACCCAGCCACCCATAAAACCCAAAGACAGATAACGGTTGTGATCCGCGCTGACGGATTTGTGATACGTAAGCGCAGGCAATACCTGGATCGTCGTCCAGCCGATAGTACCGGCGCGATCATACAAAAACTGCAGACCGGTTGTTATAAAGTCATCCGCCTTTCCGATCGGTAAGCGATACTCCCCATTCAGGGAAGCTGTTTTGTATGCGTTGGTCACGCTGTTCCATTGATCCCGGAATACGGCCTGCGCACGGATATCACCGGTGAAGATGCCGGCGAGTGCGGGGTTTCTCAATAATGGGGCTTCAAAGAATTGAGAGAAATGAATATCCTGGGAATTGCCGCTTATGCACGCAAACAGGCTCAGCCATTCCATACAGATCTTTATCGTCCTGATCATGCGTTCTGTTTATAAGATGAGGGCAATATTGCCGCTTAATTTGATGATCTCTCCATTGTCACATTGTATTTCCACCTGGTATACATACACATCCGGCTGCGCCCTGTTCCCTTTATATTTTCCATCCCAGCCTGCCAGCGCATCGTTTGCAGCGAAATTCCTGTTCTCAAAAACAACTTCGCCCCAGCGGTTGAATACACGCATGGCGCGTATGAGGTAAAGACCTTTTCCTCTCGGATAGAACCGGTCATTACTGCCATCACCGTTTGGTGAGAATGTATTGGGCACATAAAAATTTGCATCCTTGCAAAGAACCACGATCTCGATCCTGCCTGTATTACTGCATCCATTCACATCAGAGAATGCCACCTGGTATGTGGTTGTCGACCTTGGGTTAGCAACAGGGCGCGGGCAGTTGAAGCAGCTTAGCGCATAAGGCGGGGTCCAGGCCCAATAGTTTACACCGGCAGAATAAGACGCAGCTATTGTATCCGCAAATCCAACCGCAATGATCATTTGTCCGGGCATATCTACTGTTGGTAACGGATAGATGATGATCAGCCTCGTGGCTGTGTCAACACATCCTGTACTGTTTGTTGCGTATGCGTAGACTGTATATGTTCCGGGAGAATAGGTTTGTGCCGGAGGATCCTGCACATCGGAGGTGTTTCCATTTGGAAAGATCCAGCGCCAGTTGACAACAGATGTGTCCGGTTGTAAAAAGACCCCTCTGTGTAACAGCGAATCAAAAATACACGCCGTGCTGTCACTTATGATTGCAATATCCGGCCGTGCCACCACTTTTACCGCCGTTGCTTTCGAAAAATTATTTGTGCAACCCGATTGTGTAGTGGTGATCAGCGTAACATCATAGTTTCCCGGTGACGAATAGTAATGCACCGGATGCTGCTCTGCAGATGTATTGCCGTCCCCAAAGTTCCAGTTATAGGAAGTGACAGGATCGCTGCTGGTTGTTGAGTCGGTAAAATGTACAAACCCTGCATCGCAGAGAACCGAATCAGCAACGCCAAACTTAATATTCGCGCCGCGTATTCTGATAGTATCTATCCCCGGAACAGGCAGCACGCAATCAGGAGGGTCCAGCAGGATCACTTTCGGCAGAAAATTTCCAAACGATTGATAGGTATGTGTGATACTGGAAGACGTTGTCAGCTCAGTGGCGTCGCCAAAATCCCAGAAGTATGATTGTGTTGATGCCGGCCCTGCTATGTTAAAATTAACCTGCAGCGGATTACATCCATCGATTGGTGTATAGGTAAAACGAATGCCTGCAGTATCAACCACGGTGATATTCATGAAGGTTGAATCCTGACAGCCTCCTGCGCTGTTGACCAGCAATCTGACTCTGTATGTGCCCGGTGTGGAATAATAATGCTCCGGATCCTTCAATACCGAATTGCCTTCTCCCGGTCCAAAATCCCACCTATAGGAAACAGCATTTTGCGATGCGTTTGTGAATCGCACTTCAAGCGGCGTGCATGCGGAAAAGGAATCGTTCACTGTAAATCCCGCAACAGGAAGCACCACATGAATAAGATCCGTTTTTATTAACGAATCAATACAACCTACCGAATCGGTGATGATCAGGGACACTGAATACATGCCCGTATCTGCATAAACATGCGAAACGGTCTGCGCAGCAGACGTTGCTCCATCCCCGAAATTCCATAGGGCTGATGCGGTTGCCGGAACCGTGGTATTTGAAAACGTTACCTGTGCCCCCGGGCATGTGGTTTGTGTGCTTTCAGTAAAACTCAGGTCCGGTGAAGTGATGATGATAAAAGACGGACGCGTGATACTGTCCGAACAGCCGGCTGCATCAGTAACAGTAAGTTTTACCTGGAATGTATCATCGGTTGAATAGCTATGTGTGAAAGGCGGCGAAGTGAATGATTGCACCTGTCCGTCTCCAAAATCCCATAGCCAGTTCGTGATCGGGTTAACGCCATCGGTAGTCGATTGATCGGAAAACGTTACCGTACTTCCATTGCATGCCCCGGGCGATGAAGTGGTAAATTTTGCTGCAGGGCCATTCACACGGATAAAAGCAGCTTTGATCGTTGTATCTCGGCAGCCATTGATATCTAACGTGATCAGCATCACATTATATGTTCCGGAACCCGCATAAGTATGGGTGACAGGAGTCAGAGAAACGTCGTGTATTTCCACACCATCCCCAAAGTTCCAATACAGCGCTGAGGTTATGGAAGGATTATAGTTTGATGGTGTGAATGTTCCCTGTGAGCCCTGGCATATAACTGTTGAACCTGCCGTAAAACCGGGCCGCTGTTTTGACGCACCAATGATCCGTTGCACTGAATTGGTACAGGCGCCGTTTGTTACAGTCAGCGTAACAGTATAAACTCCCAGTGCTGCATATGTGTGAGTTGGATTTTGTGTGGTAGAAGTTGTGCCGTCTCCAAAATCCCACAGCCATGTCTGAGGAAGTATCGATTGATCGGTAAAGGAGAACAGGAGCCGGTTACTGCAGTCAGGTGTTGCAGCAAACCGGGCGATAGGAGGCAGAATGTGAATGTAGTGAGAGATGGTTGCTGTATCCGTGCATTCATAGTTGAACGCGATCAGCTGTATGTTAAAGTAGCCTGTATCCTGGTAGTATTTGACCGGGTTGATCGACGTTGATGTGGATCCATCTCCGAAATTCCAGAGCAACTGTGTATATGGAGATGAAAGATTGGTGAAGTTTATCGGTGTTGATCCGCAGCCTTCCGTCGGTGTGGCAGAAAATGCAGCAGCAGGTTTGCTGCCGGCATTTACCGATGAAGCAAAGATGACGGAGTCCATACAACCGGTAGAACTGGTAAAGTATAGTTTGACAGTATAAACTCCATCACTTGTGTAGGTATGTGTTGGTTGCTGAAGCGCAGACGTTCCGCCGTCACCAAAATCCCAGTTGAAGGAAACGATCTGATCAGGTGAATTGATCACCGGCGTCAGAGTGAGTGTAAACGGGATACACCCGTTTGCAGGCAGCGCAGGGACGGTGATCTTTGGCCGCTGGAGTCTGATATAAGCGGCACGGGTGATCGTGTCTGCACATCCGTTGCTATTGATGACCGTCAGCGTTACATCATAGGCGCCATATCCATTATAAGTGTGCGACGGATTTTGCACAACCGATGTACTGCTATCGCCAAAATTCCAGAGCCAGCTTATTGCATCGCTGGAGGCATCCTGGAAGTTGGCTGTCAGCGATTGCTGACAGGTTCCTGCATCACTTGTGGTGAAGCTGGCTGCTGGCGGTGTGTTTACCGTTACCTGCCGGCTGATTGAATCAACGCAGTTGCCTGAATAGTTGTAAAGCCACACTGTATATGTTCCCGGATTGGCATATACGTGTATTGGCAATGTGTCTGTTGAAATAGTCCCATCACCAAAATGCCAGCGCACACTGTCCGGGCGCGGTAAGGATGTATTGGTAAATGTAATTTCCCTGCCGGGGCAGGTAGTATCACTGAACAGAAATGAACTGTTGAAACCTCCGACGGAAACGATCTGTTGGATCGTGTCTTCACAACCGCTGCTGCTTGTTGCAACAAGGCTTACATTATAGATCCCTTCATTGGCGAATGTATGGCCGGGAGAAACAGCGGTGGATACGCCACTATCTCCAAAGTTCCATTGGTAGGTCATTGTTCCCGGACCGGTGGATGCATTGCTGAAACTGATATTTCCCGGAGCCTCACAGGCTATGAGGGGGGTCGGTACAAATGACGCGGCAACGCCGGGTGTTACGTTTATATAACTGTTCCGCCCAAGGATCCTGCTGCAGCCTTTGTCGTCTGTTACTTTCAGGGTGAGTGCAAAAGCGCCTACAGTTGTATACGTAGCGAGTGGATTTTGTTGTGTGGATGTTATCCCATTTCCAAAATCCCATTGCCAGTTCACGATCGAGCTTCCTGCGGCTGCGGTTGAAAGATCGGTGAACTGAGTGCGTAATGGAAAGCATCCTGTCAACAGATCGCCCGAAAAGTTTACCAAGGGTGGCTGATAGATCGTGATGTATTGTGCCCGTGTGAGGGTATTCGTTCCCGATGCATTGGTCACTGTCAGCTTCACGGTATAACCGCCGGGTGTAAAGTAAGTTGCCTGTGGATGCTGAAGGGTTGATACGTTGCCGTTCCCAAGATCCCATGACCAGGAAGTTGGGTTCCCCGTAGACTGATCCTGAAATTGCACGATCAATGGTGAACACCCGCTGACCGGGGAAACCGTAAAATTGGCGGAAGGTACCTGAGCAAAGGTCGGACAGGTTGCCCATAAAGCAATTCCAAAGACGAAAAGCGTCCTTGTAATGATAGCTGGGTTTAAGTAGTTCAGTTATGCTTGTTTAGGCCGCTCCGGTTAACTGCAAAAACTATGCAGCTTGTTTGCGGGGCATCGGTCAACGGCCATCGGTTACCAGCAAGTTTAAGGCAGCTTATCCAGCCTCAACGACTTTACAATACCCGAATTAGCCTGGGAGGCCATTACAAAAGATAGACTGTTGTCGTAAATATGCCATACACCGTTGATGCGTGTGACGGTTTCATTGGCATCGGTAAAGCTGGCTGAGATGTTCATTGTTTCGGGATCGCCCTGCCAGGAGCCTTTGCTTTCGGCCACGCCATCATTGATCGCATCTACGGTATAGTCACGATTGAACTGGAAAGAATAAGAGGAGAATTGAGTGGTGATCGTATCACCTGCTTCCACAAACCGGGAAATCCGCCATTGGCCATTTGTCATTACAGATAAGACAAAGTTTTCTTTCTGTTTATCCACAAACTTTTTACAGCTTGTAAGTATGCACATAACCACAACGGCAAAAAGGGCGTTTTTCATAGAGACCGATTTTGCAGCAAGGTAAAAATATACCCCTGCCGGGTCAATCGTATTATTGCCCTATTTACTGTGAAAAACCCTAAGGCCGGCCAATGATGATCTATGACTTAGGAAAACCCGCGTCATTGGTAATGTCCCTGATATGATAAAGATACCTGTTGGAGTAATGCGTGATAAACAGTAGTAACTGGTAGCAGTCGATATAACCAAATTCCAGCTGAACAACATGATTACGAAGATCTTCTGTGGTATTCCGGACGTATTTTATATGTTCTGAGCGTGTGGTCAGGAATGATTCGATCGCTTCGTGGGTGGAGGGCCAGCTGTTGGTGTTTTTCGGCAATCCTGAAAACAGCGGATATCCCGGGTCTGAAGCCATTCTCATGAGGTCTTCATCAGAAAGTTTGATTGCTGTTCGATCGCCGGAGCGGGAGGGTTGTTCCATGGCCTGCCGCAATTGTTTGTCCAGCGCTTTTTCGGCGGATGCTATATGGAAAATATATTCCTGTATGCTCGGGTTGTCTTTTGCGGATTTGTAACTCAGCTGTGCCGGCGACAGTTTCTTCAATGAGTGCACAAATTCATTCCGGGACGTTCTCAGGTTCGTCAAACAAAACTTCCGCTCTTCCTGAGACAACGTTGTGTTTTTGGGTGTACCTGCCATCCCGGTAATTACCAGTGCGGCAAGCAATATACGCCCCTTGGTTCTTTGAAGCATGATCAGATGGTTTACAATCGTACTTAAATATAGGAAAAAAATGACCGCCGGCCACGGAGGCTTCATTGTTAAAAGGGGGTTTGTTCGGGGTCAGCAGGTGGTTCACGCGCATTTTCTAAGTGTTGTCCGGCACCGGTCCGGGAATCCAAAAATACGCTTTATCCCGGAGGGCAATCATCCAATCGGGTTTGTTGGACGTATTTCAACTTTTCGTTTTGTGTTTATTTTCAGGCGATTGAAAGGTATGATCACTAAACGGACATCCTGTCTTTGAATGCGCCGATTCCGCAGATGACCTGCAATTGTCTGCCAGCTGATCTGCACTCCTTTCCCTCACTCCTTCAACGGTCTCTTTTTTACCATACCCCCTCTTGTATCCTTTATACTCTGCATCACAATGAACGCATTGGGATCGATCTTTTCGATCTCATTGGTGAGACGCGCAATTTCAAGCCGGGTTACAACAGTGAAAAGGATATCAGTCGCAATATCGCTTTCTCCCCGCTTTCCAAAACCGCGACGGCCGGAATACACTGTCAGACCACGGCCCATTTGTTGTTTGATAAATGAGGCGATCTCTTCACTGCGCGGGGAAATGATGGTCACACCCGTGAACTCTTCAACACCCTCCAGGATAAAATCGACCGTTTTGGAGGCAGACAGATAAGTGAGTATCGCATACAGGGCCGTCTCGGGAGAAAGGAGATAGGCTGCCACAGAGAAAATAGCAATGTTGAATACCAGTATGAAATCGCCCACACTTAAACTGCGCCGGCGGCTAAGAAAGATCGCCAGGATCTCCGTTCCATCGATCACAGCGCCTCCGCGGATGGTAAGACCGATGCCGGCACCAAGAAAAAAGCCGCCGAATACGGCCACCAGTAACTTGTCATTTGTAACGATCGGATAGGGTATCAGAGCGATTGCCAGGGCAAGCAGGGAGATTGCCACGATACTGCGGATGCTGAAGCCCTTACTGATCTGCTGCCAGCCCAGTAAAAGAAAGGGAATATTGATCAGGATGATCATCGCAGAAAGCGAAAGATGCGTTTTGGCATTGATCAGCAGCGAAATACCGGTTACGCCACCATCAATAAAATCATTCGGCATCAAAAAACCCCTTAACCCAAAACCCGCCGACAACACACCGAGCCCCACCAGCAATGCGCTGCGGATGCTTCCCTTTATCGCCTTCTTTCTTTGCCACAACAACCTCGCCTGCCTGTATCTGCTTACCGATTCCTGCTCGGTCCTTCCTAAAGTATTGATCATTTTGTCCCGCAGGTTGCGGATGAACCGTATCGCCATAAAACGGGGATTTAGTGGTAATGTAATTTTAATCGGGTGGATCGATGGTTCGATGTTCGGCTTTATCATAGCGCTCATTTTCACAAAAACGTCGGCTATCCAACACCGCCCCCATTCGTCTAAAAATAAGAACTCCTGATCTGTCCCGGCAGATTAATCGCATAAATCCTTTGGTTAAAGAACAGAATGCGGTTTCGGTCATCTTTCAGAAATTCAAAAGCCTTAATTTGCCGCAGTCAAAATCCTGCCGGTTCCAATAATCCAGTAAATCCCCGTCCATGGTAATAGCTGATGTAATATCTTTTCTCGAATCCCTTGCCCATCCTTCCCTCCAGGAGTCCTATGACAACGCCGGGCTGATCACTGGTCACCCCTCCTGGGAATGTAGTGGCATTCTCTGCACGCTCGATGTGACGGAAGAAGTGATCAGAGAAGCGATGGCTAAAAACTGCAACATGATCGTGGCGCATCACCCCATCATTTTCCGCGGCCTCAAAAGGATCAATGGGCATAACTACGTGGAAAGGACGGTGATCATGGCGATCAAAAACGATATCGCAGTTTATGCCGTACACACCAATCTTGATAACGTATTGCATGGTGTAAGTGGCAGGATGGCGTCTTTGCTTGGTTTACAGAACACAACCGTTCTTGCGCCAAAAGAGAACGTCCTGCGCAAGCTCTGCACCTTCGCGCCAAAAGATAAGGCTGCCGAAGTGCGTAATGCTTTATTTGCCGCAGGCGCAGGTCATGTCGGCAACTATAGCGAATGCAGTTTCAATTCGGACGGGACGGGCACTTTCAAAGCTGGTGCAGGCACCGATCCTTATGTCGGCAGGCAGGGAAGCCGCCATCACGAGCCGGAAACAAAGATCGAAGTGATCTTTCCGTCTTTCCTCGAATCGCGGATACTGGACGCATTGGTCAAAAACCATCCCTATGAAGAAGTCGCCTACGACGTGGTGGCACTGACCAACCGCCACCAGACAACCGGTGCAGGCCTGACGGGGGAATTGCCGGAAGCGATGGATGAAAAAATCTTCCTGGAAACCCTGAAGGACCGGTTTGGACTGGCCATCATCCGCCATACACCCCTCACAGGCCGTAAGATCAAAACGGTGGCGCTCTGCGGCGGAGCCGGCAGCTTTTTGATACCCAACGCATTGGGAGCAAAGGCGGATATCTACATCACCGCAGATATGAAGTACCACGAATTTTTTGACGCCGACGGCTGGATGGTGATCGCCGATATTGGCCACTACGAAAGCGAGCAATTCACGACAGCCTTGCTGCAAGAGGTTTTGGAGGAAAAATTCCCTACCTTTGCCGTCCTTAAAACTACTGTCAATACCAATCCTGTACAGTATTTTTAAGCCACGGCTGGGTTTAGCCGCCTTGAACAAACTTCAAACTATAATCAATACATGGCAAACATTAAAGAATTTTCTGTAGAAGAAAAACTTACTTCTTTAGTAACCCTGCAAAAGATCGAAAGCAAAATGGATGAGATCCGCATCCTCAAGGGAGAGCTCCCTATGGAAGTAGCGGACCTCGAGGATGAGATCCAGGGACTGAACTCCCGCCAGATGCGTATCGAAGAGGAGATCAATGGCGTAACTGATTTTATCAACCAGAGAAAAGAGGCGATCAAAGAATCAGAAGCACTGGTTAAAAAATACGAAAAACAAAGCGAGAACGTAAAGAACAACCGCGAGTTTGAAGCTATCAACAAAGAGATCGAAATGCAGCAGCTGGAAATAAAGCTCGCTGAAAAACATATCAAAGACGCAACTGAAGAGATCTCTGAAAAAGCAGTATTGCTGGAAAAAGCGAAAAAGAACATCGCTACAAAAGATGGCGTACTGTCTACCAAAAAAGGAGAACTCGAAAAGATCATCGCGGCCAACGAAAAAGAAGAGTCTCATTTCGCAAAACTTGCGGAAGACGCCAAGCAGCACGTTGACCCGCGCTTGCTTGTGAGCTATGAAAAGATCCGTACAAGCTATCGCAATGGTCTGGCCGTCGTACCTGTTGAAAGAGATGCATGCGGTGGTTGCTTCTACTACATCCCGCCACAAAAACAAAGTGAGATCAAACAGCACAAAAAAGTGATGATCTGCGAAAACTGCGGACGTATCCTCGTTGACGAAGAACTGCACAACAATGTTGAGATCTGAAAAGAGATCAGCTAAAAAATACTTTTTCTTTTTTTTTATTTTCCCCGCTTCCCTCAAAAGGAGCGGGGTTTTTTTTGCCTGAAAGCGGAAAAGATGAGATGGATAAAAAGGGGATGTATGAAGAAATTTTGTTGATAGTGGTTTGCTTTAGTCGAAATATAGGACCTGTCAGCGGCCTGAAGACTATCCTTTATTCAATCACCTTCTTGTCTCCAAAAACTCTTTCCCACAATCCCTTTTTCTCTTTTCCTCTTTCATCCGCTTAGCTTAATTTGCGTCATGCTCAGGACGCTCTCCATACAGAATTATGCAATCATAGATGAACTTGAAATAGATTTTTCATCCCGGCTGAACATTATCACCGGAGAAACAGGTGCCGGTAAATCCATCATACTCGGAGCGCTCGGATTGATATTAGGCCAACGGGCTGACTCCGGTGTATTAGTGAGTAAAGACAAAAAATGTATTGTGGAAGGCGTGTTTGTTGCAGGCAGCAAGAAAGCGATCAAACAATACCTGGAAGAAAATGAATTTGATCTGCAGGAAGAAGTGGTGGTAAGAAGAGAGATTGCAGCCAATGGCAAAAGTCGTGCATTCATCAATGATACGCCGGTCACACTTTCTCAGCTGAACGAACTTAGTTCTTTGCTGGTAGATCTTCATCAGCAGTTTGATACACTTGAAATAGGAAAGACGGATTTTCAGCGAGAAGTACTGGATGCGCTGGCTGGTAATCAGGAAGCATTGCAGTCCTATCAGAACGTGTACTATCAATGGCAGGAGACGAAAAAACAATGGGATACACTGAGGGAACAGCAACTTCAATTCAATAAAGAATCCGACTATCAGCAATTCCAGTATAACGAACTGGAAGAAGCCGCTTTTAAGGAAAACGAGCTGGAAGAGATCGATGCAGAATTGAAAATGCTAAGCAATGCGGAAGGTATTAAGACGATGCTCGACAAACTGAACTTTGAATTACAGGAAAGTGAGTCGCCGGTTGTACCGCAATTAAAAAGCCTGCTTCATCAACTGCATTCGTTTGAAGCATATCATCCGTCTTTACCGCCTCTTGCGCAGCGCTTACAGTCAGTTCAGATCGAATTGCAGGATATCGCTGACGAACTCGATCAGGTAAGCAGCCAGGTGAATTATGATCCGGTGAAGATCGAACAGCTGAATGACCGTCTTTCGCTCGGCTACCGGTTGCAAAAGAAACATGGAGCAGCGGATACGAATGGCCTCATAGCGATCATGAGAACGCTCGGAGAGAAGCTGCAGGCTGTATTGCATATCGATGAAGAGATCGCACAAAAGGAAAAAGAGACAAGCCGCCTGTTTGAAGAAGCAGGAAAACTGGCGAAGAAAATAACTGCTGCGCGCACAAAGGAGATCAAACCACTGGAAGATAAAGTGAACAAACTACTGGTGCAGGTAGGTATGCCCAACGCACGTATTAAGGTGGAAGTGCGTGCGGGTGAATTGAGAGAGTTCGGTGCGGATACAGTTGAATTTCTTTTTGATGCTAATAAAAGCGGGCAGTTCCATCCGCTCCGCAAAGTAGCGAGCGGAGGTGAGTTGAGCCGTCTTATGCTGTGTATTAAATCGCTTGTGGCGCAGAGCATCGACCTGCCAACGATGATATTTGATGAGATCGATACGGGTATTTCCGGTGAGGCAGCAAAACAGGTTAGTATTATCATGAAAGGTCTTGCCGTAAAACGCCAGGTGATCTGTATTACGCATCAGCCTCAGATTGCCGGCAAAGCGGATGCACATTATTTCGTGTATAAAGAAAATGCAAGGGATACAGTCAAAACAAATATCCGCCAGTTGCAAACAGAAGAGCGTGTGATTGCCATTGCGCAAATGCTCAGCGGTGAAAAACCAACGGCTGCCGCGCTCGAAAATGCCCGTGAGATGATCGGAGGATAATAACTAAAAGTTAAAACACATATATAAGCGAATCCCGCTAAAGGATCGCTTTTTTTGCTTTCAGAAACAATGTCCGCTATCTACAAGATCATATTATCAGTGCTCGTCTGCGGCCTCGCATTATTTGCCGGGTATAAACTGTTTCGCATCTTGAACGAAAAGATCAGAGACAGCGAAACCGGCTGGCAGCTGCTCGGTTACTCGGTGCTGCTGTTCGTTACGTGTGCCGCCTTATTCTTTGGAAGTTTTCTGGTGATCGCATTGGTCTACTCTTTCCTGGGAGACACGGTGTAGAGGGGATGGGGTGGGAGGTTTCATAGGTTTGATAAGTTTCATAGGTATGAGAAATTTGAGAGGTTCTTTCAGTGAGGGCTTTTGAAGCATTGTATCTTACAAACCAGGCATTAACCTATGAAACCTCTTAAATTTCAGAAACTTCTCAAACCTCTCAAACTTCAGAAACCTCGCGAACGCGCAACAACATTTATTCCTATTTTTACGCGCATTTAAAAAATTCAATTATGGCTTACAATCTTTTGAAAGGTAAACGGGGTATCATCACGGGCGCGCTCGACGCCAATTCTATCGCCTGGAAAGTAGCGGAGAAAGCGCATGAAGAGGGAGCAACATTTGTGTTGACCAACGCACCTATCGCCATGCGGATGGGAGAGATCAAAAAACTGGCAGAACAAACCGGTTCCGAGATCGTTCCAGCCGATGCAACCAATGTGGATGAACTAACCACCTTATTCACCCGCTCACAGGAGATTCTCGGTGGTAAGATCGACTTTGTGCTGCACTCTATCGGCATGAGTGTGAACATCCGCAAAAACATTTCTTACACAGAATCCAACTATGAATATTTTATGAAAGGGATCGACGTATCTGCGCTGTCCTTCCATAAAATGCTGGCTGTTGCAAAAAAACTTGACGCCATCAGCGAATGGGGCAGTGTTGTAGCCCTCACTTACATGGCCGCACAACGCACCTATCCGTTCTATACGGATATGGCTGATATCAAAGCAATGCTCGAATCAATCGCCCGCAGCTTTGGTTATCACTATGGTCTCGATAAAAAAGTACGGATCAATACCGTTTCGCAATCACCAACCAAAACCACTGCAGGCACGGGCATCAAGGGTTTTGGCGATTTCTACGACTATGCCAATGCCATCGCCCCACTCGGCAATGCCAGCGCGGAAGATTGTGCAAACTATTGTATCACCCTCTTCTCCGACCTGACCAAAATGGTTACGATGCAGAATCTTTTCCATGACGGAGGATATTCTTCCACGGGAGTAAGTAATGAGGTGATGCAGAAGTTAGGGGTGGAATGAGAGAAATGACCGCCGACGGCGGTACGATAATAATTCTTGAAAGTATTTTCAATTAATGCAAAAGACCTTCCTGTTATGGAAGGTCTTTTGCGTCTGCCGTGGATGAGATTATTTCAGGTTGCTGAGTAACCGGAGGTTTCTGGAGAGACGTTTGAGAGCTTTGAGAAGTTTCAGAGGTTAGTCGGGCTTTTTTTCAACCTCTTATTGATAATAGCATAGTTAGTCCGCAGCCCTCATATAAATATCGTCAACATACTGCGGTCGGCGGTCACGTCCCTCTTCTGGCAAAAAAGCCTTCCTGAACGGAAAGCTTTTCTTATCTGCCTTAAACAGAAAATCTATTCAGAAATTTATTAACGTACTGCGGTCGGCGATCATCTCTCAATACTCATCTTCATTAAACAGAAAGTCATCCTGCGTCGGATAATCCGGCCAGATGTCTTCAATTGTTTCATATACGTCACCCTCATCTTCAAGTTCCTGAAGATTTTCCACCACTTCGATAGGGGCACCGCTGCGGATAGAATAGTCAATCAGCTCGTCTTTTGTCGCCGGCCACGGCGCATCTTCCAGGTACGAGGCAAGCTCTAAGGTCCAAAACATCTTTCGAAAGGTTTTAAATTTTAGGAATCCAGGGGATGATCCGGGGCACCATAGTCCCCCAAATTTCCCGCAAAAGTAGTTTTATTAACGAATTTTCCAAATCAATAGTTGCGTACACATTTCAAGGTTTTCATAAAAAGGAATTTTACGCAAATTCTCGTTTTTTGCCGGCGGGCCGGTTTTATAGATATTTGAGGCTCAAAACCCTTTTCAAAAGATGATCAAAGGAACGAATATTCATAAGAAATACGGGACCGTGGAAGTGCTGAAGGGAGTGGACATGGAGGTACAGAAAGGGGAAGTTGTTGCGATCGTGGGGCCATCCGGCTCTGGAAAAAGTACCCTGCTGCATATACTGAGCACATTGGACCAGCCGGACGCGGGGCATATTGAAGTAAGCGGACAGCTGATCGAATATCAGCCTCAGCCTGATATGAAGCCCGCTCCCTGGTGGAAACGGGCTATAAACCTGGTGCTTGACCTTGTTTTTGCGGGTACACTGGCTTTTTTGCTTGCCAGGGTCACAGGTTTTCAGCTGTCTGAAGCGGATCCATTCTCTGAGCCGTCGCTGGTGGATACCCTCTCCGGGTTTACCTGGCAGAGTTATGCATTCATGGCCGGAATATTGATCGTGTATTATACCCTGATGGAGTGGGGGACAGGTCGTACAATCGCAAAATTTGTAACCGGAACAAAAGTGATCATCGAATCTGAAGGCACAAGACCCGGCTTATTGACGTGTTTTATCCGGGCTGTCTGCCGTTTTTTACCCCTTGAGTTTGTGAGCGCCTTTGCCCGCCGCCCGGTCACCTGGCATGATAGCCTGGCATCTTCTTCAGTGACGGACAGTAAATTGCCCTATCAGAAAAAGATGAGTCACAGCCTGACACAGAAAGAGTTATCGTTATTCAGGAATAAAAACATCGGTTTCGTATTCCAGTTCCATCATCTGCTGCCGGAATTTACCGCCATCGAGAATGTATGCATTCCGGGCTGGCTTGCCGGTCGCAAAAAGGCTGAAGTAAAAGTAGAAGCAGAAAAATTGCTCAAAATGCTCGGTCTTTCTCATCGCATGGAAAATAAACCCAACGAGCTCAGTGGTGGAGAACAACAACGCGTAGCAGTTGCCCGTGCCCTGATCAACCGTCCCGTTATTGTCTTTGCTGATGAACCAACCGGCAACCTTGATTCCGCCAATGCCCGCGAACTCCATCAGCTATTCTTCGATCTCCGGAAGGAATTCAATCAGACTTTCCTGATCGTTACGCATAATGAGGAGCTGGCGCAACTGAGCGACCGGGTGTTTCATATGAAGGACGGGAAGATAGTTTGACGGGGAGGCGGGAGACCGCCGCCGGCCGACCGCTAACGTGAACGATAAACGAAATTTACTTTAAGGGTTGAACATAAAAACCTGTGATAAACTGACATCCATAGTTCAGGCCGGCGGTCTCGCTTCAATTCTCTCAACTCATCCTCGGTCGCCACGCGATCTCCTCTACCTTCAGTTCATGTCCCGCAAACCGGGCCATTACGAATAAATAATCGCTTAAGCGATTCAGGTATTTTACCACCACCTGTTCCACTTCCTCACCCTCACTCTGCAATCTGACGCAGGCTCTTTCTGCTCTTCTGCAGATACATCTCGCCACATGTAAGTGGGATACTGCAGGATGACCTCCCGGCAAGATAAAGAACTTCATTTCCGGCAACACTTCATTCATCTGGTCAATTTCCTTTTCCAGCAAACTGATATCATCCTCCTTCAGATCGGGAATCTTCATTTTCGGCTCCTTTTCCGGATCGCAGGCCAGCGAGGAGCCTACTGTAAATAGCCGGTCCTGTATTTCCTGTAGCATCGCCAAGGAAGTAAGACCAACCAGCAGGTCTTTGCAAAGACCGATATAAGAGTTCAGCTCATCCACCGTCCCATACGCTTCGATCCTCAAATGACTCTTCGAAACCTTTGTTCCGCCAATCAGCGACGTGGTTCCTTTATCTCCTGTTTTAGTATATATCTTTCCTGCCATTGTTTGCGTTTTATGATGATGGACTTCGGACCGCGGGAGGTTTACTATGAAGCAGTTAATGTTGTTCAGGTAAACAAAAGTAAGCAATGACGATGGACCACAGACTGCGGACATTGCACTATACCCGGGAGTTGCTGAATAACTGCAGGTCTGTGCTGAAACGTTTGACAGGTTTGAGAAGTTTCATAGGTCAGGCAGGCTGCGTTTGTCAGTTCAATAATAGTTCGTAATGCCCGCGGCAAACAGCCAGCTGGCTGACTGCCTGTACCTGTTAAACATGTTAAACGACGAACGCCTATCTGCTTATCAATCCCTTATTAATAGCGGCATGGTTATTCAGCAGCCCCTGCCTACCCAATCATCTGTTGCCTGATAAAACAAAAGCCTTCCGGAGACGGAAAGCTTTTATACGTAAGAATAATTTATTACAAAACTTAAAAGACCATTCAATCAGTTGTAAGCGTCGGCGGTCCGTGGTCTCCTCTCTCTCAACTACCCATTTCTGTCTCCCGGCTCATCGCTCCTTCCGTTGCCCTGTCACTTTCGATCACTCCATCCCTCAGTCGTACGATCCGCTTCGCATGGTTGGCAATGTCTTCTTCATGTGTTACCAGTACGACCGTATTGCCGCGGCTGTGGATATCGCCAAAGATCGACATGATTTCGTAAGAGGTTTTTGTATCGAGATTACCTGTTGGCTCATCGGCGAGGATCAGCGCAGGATCGTTGACCAGCGCGCGCGCAATGGCTACACGTTGCGACTGGCCGCCGCTGAGCTCATTCGGCTTGTGATGACTGCGCTGGGTAAGATTGACCATATCCAGCACATGCATCGCCTTCTCCAGTCTTATCTTTTTGCTGATGCCCGCATAGACCAGGGGGAGCGCTACGTTCTCAAGCGCGGTAAGGCGGGGAAGCAGATTGAATTGCTGGAATACAAAACCGATCTCTTTATTGCGGACTTCTGCAAGCGAATTATCCTCCATTTTGCTTACATCCTGACCATTCAGTATGTATTTGCCGCCGGATGGCGTGTCAAGACAGCCCAGGATATTCATCAGTGTACTCTTACCCGAGCCTGAAGGCCCCATCAGCGCAACATATTCGTTCTTAAGAATGTTCAACGATACGCCTTTAAGCACCTGCAGGGCATTCTTACCCATAAAATAGGACTTTTGGATATCTTCCAGGTGTATGATAGATGCATTCATATAGAGTCTTTATGCCGGCTGTATTGGTCTTATTTCCTGATCACTTTCGGTACCTTGAAAAACTGTTCATCGTGCAATGGCGCATTTTTCAGCGCATGGTCTCTGCTCACCGAACCCCTGATCTCATCCTCACGCAGCACGTTGACTTCATCGCTCATGTGCAACAATGGCTCAACCCCATCGAGATCCAGCTCATTCAGCTTTTCCACAAAACTGATCATGCGCTGAAGGTCACTCCTGATCTCCTGCTTCTCCGCTTCATTGAAGCTCAGCTTCGCGAGGCTGGCCAGTTTTTCTACCGTGGAGTCATTGATTTCCATCGGACAAATATAGCGGATAGTTTTGATCCCCCCGAGGGAAGCCGTTTGCGCCTGAAAAACGATGGCTTATGGCCGTTGGCCGATTTAAAGTCCGACACTCGAAATGATCCTGCATAAGGGGCTAAAAACGATCAATAAAACGCAGGACCTTCCGCTAAATGAATACAAGCCGGCCATCGGCCATCGGTCATCGGTCCCCGGTCATCGACCCGAAAGGCACCCCGATCCTCGAACATTCTCGTTATCTTCGCCGCCCCAAACTTCATCACCAGAGATCATGGAAAAGAAGAAACAAATAGTAATGAGCGGCATCCGCCCCACGGGCTTTCTGCACCTCGGGAATTATTTCGGAGCACTCAGGAATTACGTGCGCATGCAGGATGAATTTGAATGCTATTTTATGGTGGCGGATCTGCATTCGCTGACAACACATCCGGATACAAAGGAACTGAAGGAAAATGTTCACCGCGTATTATCTGAAAATATCGCCTGCGGACTGGATCCGGATAAAGCAACATTGTTCTGTCAGAGTCATGTGTATGAAACATCTGAGTTGTACCTGTACCTGAATATGCTGGCATATAAAGGCGAGTTGGAAAAGACAGTTACATTTAAAGACAAGGTTCGGCAGCACCCGGATAATGTTAATGCAGGTTTGCTGACTTACCCTGTATTGCAGGCGGCAGATATTATCCTTCACAGAGCATCACTGGTGCCTGTTGGTAAAGACCAGGAACAGCACCTGGAAATGGCCCGGAATTTCGCCAACCGCTTCAATCATCGTTATGGTGATATTTTCCCGGAGCCGCATGCATTCAATTACGGACTGGAACTTGTAAAAGTGCCCGGTCTCGACGGCAGCGGTAAAATGAGCAAAAGCGAAAACCAGAATGCGACCTTATATCTTTCCGATAGCGACGACTCTATCCGCAAGAAGATAATGAAGGCGAAAACAGATGGCGGCCCGGCAGAACCCAATTCTCCCAGGCCTGACTATATAGAAAATATCTTCCTGCTGATGAAGCTTGCAAGCAGTGCGGAGGTGATGAGTTTTTACGAAAAAGCCTACAATGAATGTTCCATCCGTTATGGCGACATGAAGAAGCAACTGGCGGAAGACATGGTGAAATTCATCTCTCCGATCCGCGAAAGAGCTGAATCCATCCGCGAAGACAAAGCATATCTCAAAGAAGTAATGGAAAAAGGCACCACAAAGGCCCGCGCCAGCGCCGAAGCGACCATGAAACTGGTGCGTGAAGCCATGGGACTCAACTATTACTAATATTTCTTTGCTTCAATGCAAAAACATCAGATAAATCAATATTTTTAGTAACGGCGATTTGCGCACCCGCGCTCATCGGCGTCTCATTCGCGTTCATTCGCGCCCATTCGTGAACCATTAGCGTTTTATGGCAAAAACAAAGAAACCAAAGCATATAGCAGTAGCTGGAAATATCGGTGCGGGAAAGACAACCTTAACGGAAATGCTGAGCAAGCATTATAAATGGATCCCCAATTTCGAAGATGTGGACCATAACCCGTACCTGATGGATTTTTATGAAGACATGCCACGCTGGAGCTTCAACCTTCAGATCTATTTCCTGAACAGCCGCCTGCAGCAACTTGTAGATATTCAGAAAGGAACCGAAACCGTGATCCAGGACAGGACCATTTATGAAGATGCCAACATCTTTGCTCCAAACCTTCATGAAATGGGGTTGATGAGCAAACGCGATTTTGACAATTACTTTAATTTCTTCCAAACACTAAAGGCATTGGTGCAGCCCCCCGATCTGCTGATCTATCTGAATGCATCTGTGCCTACACTTGTCGGCCAGATCCAAAAAAGAGGACGTGAATACGAAGAGAACATCCGTCTTGACTATCTCAAGCGCCTGAACGAATATTATAACAAATGGATCGGCAGTTATACCGAAGGCCCATTGCTGGTCGTTGACGTTGACAAGAACAAGTTTGCGGAAAAGGAAGAAGACTTTGGCGAGATCATCAGCAAGGTTGACGGACAATTATACGGCCTCTTCTAATTCGGGACGGCTGAATACTTACTGGTTTCTGCTGAAACGTTTGAGAAGTTTCGTAGGTCAGGCAGGCCGCGTTTGTCTGATCAGTTCAATGAGCAGCCCCTGAATAAAAGATGTTATCGGCTGTAAGCATAACTGCTACCATCTGTCTCCGTTTTATACTATCATTTAACTCTTGTAAGAAGGAAGGCATATCCGTCTGCCATGCCATCAATGAATACAAGCGTATCGCTCTGGTTTTGCAATATGATCATTTGATTACTATAGAAAGAAGGGACCCGCGGTGTGAAGGTGATCCTGGTACTGCCTGGATCGGTGGTTGTATTGGGCTCGACCCTATACACTCCCGTGGTAGTTTCTCCTGACGTGGTATTGCGGTAGACAAATTTATTAAGAGAAAATTTCAGGGTGTTTTGTTGTGCGGAAGGGATCTCTACGGTCTGTCCCATAATTCCACCTGAATAACGTACTATCTTCCATTCTGAATTTGACTCAGGCGGGGGTGCACAGTCACAATTTTTTGTTTTATTACAGCTTGTAAGCAGCAGACCTGCGAAAATTATTCCCGGGACAGAAAATATCTTCATAAGCTAAGTTGTTTTCATTGCTGACAAGCCGGATGAGTAAAACGTTGCCCGGATACCCGGATACCCGGGGAACGGGCTAATACCCGGCAAACGCCTCAAGCTCTTTCAGTTCAATACGTATTTTCTCCAGCCATTCCACCTGCTTTTCTTTGTTGATCGAATGATCGGTCTCCCTGTCGTACCTGTTCTGCATGGCCTCCTTTTCATCTGTAATATCTTCATAGATTTTTCGCAGATCGGTCTGATAATTTTTTTTATCAAACTCATAAGCCCTGAGCTTCTTATACAACCGTCTTGCAAAGATCTCCGCGATATCAAAATGCCCCTGCTCATGCGAAAGGATATGGTCGTTTTTCGTCAGGCCCCACGACCTTGACCGGGAAAAGCTGCACGTAATTACATACCCCAGCTTGCCGTCTTTGAAATTATACTCCACACTGAGATAAGTGGCTGTTGACGCGGCCGCGCCTGCGCCAGGATCCGGTTTCCCCTGGTAATCTGCCCAGGTCAGCTGACGACGTTGTTTCCACTGAATATGATCCGGATCTTGTTGTGCGCCCGCCAGTACCGGTACAAGAAACAATACCAGGATCAGAATGTTTTTCATGGAATTATAAACGACAAAACTCCCGGTTTGGTTGCAATCGGCAGTTAAAGTTTACTTAGTCGAGCCTCAAAAACTCTGTACTGCTTTATAGCATTGAGTTTCGGAGGAATTGGTTATTAAAAAATCTGCAAGTGATTTGAAAAAGTGATAAAAAGCTTGCAAATTGGGTGATGCT